>Ga0207754_100018_pt1 | contig 198638 bp, 188 predicted proteins | sample A23E1SouthBayCA_FD_187728 | JGI IMG/M metagenome (GOLD analysis project Ga0207754, IMG submission 187728) | Aerobic enrichment media microbial communities from Eden Landing Ponds, California, USA - A23 E1 (SPAdes) | ecosystem: Environmental > Aquatic > Marine > Unclassified | place: Emeryville... | reverse complement strand
GATGTCGATCGCGAGTTTCAGACGGACCCTCGTGGGGTTGAAGCTCGCAGTTCCTCACCGAGGGTGTCGTGGTTGGCGTGTTTCAGACGGACCCTCGTGGGGTTGAAGCAGGCGCGGACGCCGTGAAGCCTCCAACGGTGACCTCGTTTCAGACGGACCCTCGTGGGGTTGAAGCGTGAGAAGCGGAAGATGGAGTCGAGACCCGTAGCCAGTTTCAGACGGACCCTCGTGGGGTTGAAGCGTCATTGGTAGTCACCGCAATGCCTCACTCACCGGTTTCAGACGGACCCTCGTGGGGTTGAAGCTTCGAGCAGCTGCGCAACCTTGGCCTGGACACCCAGTTTCAGACGGACCCTCGTGGGGTTGAAGCGGCCTTGTGGGGCCAGTGATTGGTGTCTTGCTGGTTTCAGACGGACCCTCGTGGGGTTGAAGCCGATCGTCGGGATCGACGTCCCCGACTGGTGGGCCGAGTTTCAGACGGACCCTCGTGGGGTTGAAGCCCAGATGGCTTGCCAGTCCCAGTCGTCGTCAACGCGTTTCAGACGGACCCTCGTGGGGTTGAAGCCTGCGCACGGAGGCCGCCGACCGCATCAACCAGCAAGTTTCAGACGGACCCTCGTGGGGTTGAAGCGGCGTCGAGAAGCGCGGACAGATCGGCGTCCGCAAGTTTCAGACGGACCCTCGTGGGGTTGAAGCGACTCCTGGGACGATTTCGCCGAGAGGTTGTAGTTAGTTTCAGACGGACCCTCGTGGGGTTGAAGCTGCTTGTCACCTTCAGCATCGGTATGGATATGCGGTGTTTCAGACGGACCCTCGTGGGGTTGAAGCGCGTCCAAAGTATGCCTTCCGGGCCTTCGGCCCGGTTTCAGACGGACCCTCGTGGGGTTGAAGCGCGTTTGTCTACTTCTTTGTCAAAACCTTTGCCACACCAGTTTCAGACGGACCCTCGTGGGGTTGAAGCGTGGGTATGTCTCTGAAGAACGGAAAGCCGAACTCGTTTCAGACGGACCCTCGTGGGGTTGAAGCAACTTGTCGTCTATCACCGACTGTTTCACGCCAGTTTCAGACGGACCCTCGTGGGGTTGAAGCTTTGTTAGAGTGTAGGACTGATAAATCCGGGTGTGTGTTTCAGACGGACCCTCGTGGGGTTGAAGCTACTATCAACCACTGCGAGATGTTTGTACGTGTAGTTTCAGACGGACCCTCGTGGGGTTGAAGCACTTTCAATCGACCAGCACGAACGTGGCGAATCTGCAGTTTCAGACGGACCCTCGTGGGGTTGAAGCTATAGAAGGCATTGATCGTCTCTTTGCCCTCTGCCATGTTTCAGACGGACCCTCGTGGGGTTGAAGCATCTACCCGATTATTGGCTTTGTCGCCACCTTTGGCGTTTCAGACGGACCCTCGTGGGGTTGAAGCTTATCGTAGAGTTGTTCATACGGCCACATCCGGTTACAACTCCGACAGGTTTCAGACGGACCCTCGTGGGGTTGAAGCACCACGGGCGCGGGCTCGACGCGCGTGGGGTTAACCGGTTTCAGACGGACCCTCGTGGGGTTGAAGCATTCGGAAGAACGCACAGGAATTTGAACCGCTCGTTTCAGACGGACCCTCGTGGGGTTGAAGCACTACGTCGTCTGACGAGTACAGCGAGTATCTTCAGTTTCAGACGGACCCTCGTGGGGTTGAAGCTGCGAGGACTGTTACAGCAAGCCACGTGAAAAGGAGGTTTCAGACGGACCCTCGTGGGGTTGAAGCTCCTGCGGATAGAACGGGATGATCGTGATGTCGAGGTTTCAGACGGACCCTCGTGGGGTTGAAGCGATCCGCTGAACTACCAAGGTGGTGCTGCTGATGACTGTTTCAGACGGACCCTCGTGGGGTTGAAGCGACCCCTACCTCGAGGGTTGGCACATCGCCGTCGAAGGTTTCAGACGGACCCTCGTGGGGTTGAAGCCCCACCGTCCAGGTCGTCACGATCGTCGGCAACCACGTTTCAGACGGACCCTCGTGGGGTTGAAGCACGGCCAACCTCTGCCCGGAGGGGGACCGATGAGCCGTTTCAGACGGACCCTCGTGGGGTTGAAGCCGCGTCGATGAGGACGTGCTTGACCACCTCGATCAAGTTTCAGACGGACCCTCGTGGGGTTGAAGCCGCCAGTAGCACACGCCCGAGCATCGCCGCCTCAGCGTGTTTCAGACGGACCCTCGTGGGGTTGAAGCTTCCAGGGCGATTTTAACCCCCGACCCGCCGAGAACTGTTTCAGACGGACCCTCGTGGGGTTGAAGCTTCTGACGACGCCGGCGACCCGTGGGGTGTGGCTGGTTTCAGACGGACCCTCGTGGGGTTGAAGCAGGGAGATCGTGTTGTGGTACGTCACGGTCGATTCGTGTTTCAGACGGACCCTCGTGGGGTTGAAGCTTTGGATTGCTGATAACAGTCGTACCGTTATCGGTTGAGTTTCAGACGGACCCTCGTGGGGTTGAAGCTCAATGGGACCGTCTATATCGGCGTATTCACGCAAGTGTTTCAGACGGACCCTCGTGGGGTTGAAGCCTTGGGGAGTGGGGTCCAACAGTCGGTATGATACCAGTTTCAGACGGACCCTCGTGGGGTTGAAGCTGTCGATTTGGGTGGTTGTTCAGCAAGGGGGGTTTGTTTCAGACGGACCCTCGTGGGGTTGAAGCTCGGTGATCGCCTGCGTACCAACTGGATCTTGCGTTGTTTCAGACGGACCCTCGTGGGGTTGAAGCGCGCCGACGGGCTCGCCAAAGCCACGCCAGACGAGTTTCAGACGGACTCCGCCAATATCTCGCCCAAACCCAAATCACGCCACTGAATTACGCGAGTGCGTCAGGATCAGCTTTCATGTATTCTCGCAGCAGGACGGTAGCGTAGGACCCTTTCGGAAGCGAAAACTCAAACGTCGGCGGGTCGCCTGAGACCGTCAGATTCGTCCGGACCAGGATCGCCCGACGCGTTCCGGAGGATTCGAACTCGCCGGGCAGATCGAAGTCGGCGGGTTCGATATCGAGATCGGCGAGCACCTCCTGGGCGATCTCAGCCGGTTCACCTTCGCCAAACTCGGTATCGGTCCCGACCAGCGGTGCGGTCACGAACGCTCGCCCGCGGTCAACGTGTCGCCGAGCCGTGTCGAGACGCGACTTGTTGACGACCTGAGTTCGGTCGGCATCGGGTAATTCGAGATCCGGCGGCGCGTCCCGGTCGCCGAAACAGATCACGTCGCCCGCGACCGGTTCGTCGAAGGGGAGTCCACGTCGGAGTCGCTCCGAGCAGATCCGGTTGAAGACGTACGACTGGGCGGCGTTGACGAACAGCCGCTGCAGGTTCGTCGGGAGCGCGGTCAGCGCCTCCTGGAAGTCGGCCGGTTCGTCGCCGTCGATCTCGGCGAGGCGCTGTACCATCGCGCGCTCATACCCGAGATACCCTGGCAGTGCTTCCGTTGCTCGTCCCCACTTCCGTTCGTCCCAGCACTCCTCGACGGTCGCCCGCGCGTCGCGCGTCGAGTCGCGTTCGCGCTCGCTTGGGTTCCCGACGTACGTCCGGACCGCCCCCTCCCAGTCCCGGCGGGCGATCGCCAGTCCGACCTCGTGTGTGATCGCCCGTCGGCTCCCGAACCGCTGCTGGCCGAAGACGTTGGGCACGCCGACGCGGTCGTCGCTCCCGCCGAAGGCCCGGAGATCGCCGGTGATCGCCTCGATCGTCTCGACCTGTTCGGGCTCGGAGACCGTGATCTCGAAGCGATTGCCCGCGAGGTCGCCAAAGGTCAGTCCCCGGCCGGTCCGTCCGAGCACGTCGATGTCGGCACCCGCGAGGTCGACGCTCGCGACGGCCTCGGGATCGGCGTTCCGGACCGTGAACAGCTGGGTCGTGATCGCGTACTTGTCCTTCGTCCCGGCCCAGTCGACGCGTTCGCGGCTGATCCCCAGTCGATCCGACAGGGCACTCGCGAAGTCGTTGGTATCCCACTCTCGCAGTGTCGCCCGCAGCAGAATATGCGGATATCCGCCGGCATCAGCCTCGATGGGCTCCGGTTCGACGGTCTCGATCTCCTCGACCCGAAAGTGATTGGGCGAAGCACGGAGTTGCCCACCGATCCCCTCGGCGTCGCTGACGTAATAGTCGATTCCGACCGTCGCCTCGAGTGGGTGTGCGTCACGCATCGCGTCGCTCGAACCGTGCGGCGGCGGGAGTAAAGCACTGTCGCAACAGTTAGGACCGCCGTCGTGCCAGATATCTTTACGAACGTGTCGCCACCAGTATCAATAGAACTCCCTGACGAGATCCGTCGCCCCGTCAGGCGCGCCGTCCGGAATCTCGGCTTTGTTGGATCCGATTCCCTCCCGTTCCACGTAGGGCGTGCTGTCTTCGTCCTGGTAGAGGATGCCGATGTACTCTTTGTCGCTGTCGAGAACCCGGTCTTTGGCCTGGTCGAAACTGCCCGGATCGTGGTCGGTATCCTCCAGATCGACGATTGAGTCCCGGAAGTAGTCGTAGGTGTCGACGTCGTTGAACGTCACGCAGGGGCTGTAGACGTTGACGAAGCCAAAGCCGTCGTGTTCGATGGCCTGTTTGACGAGTTCGGTGTGTCGCTGGGAGTCCGACGAAAAGGACTGCGCGATGAAAGTCCCGCCGGCCGACAGCGCCAGCGCCTTCGGGTTGACCGGCGGAACGCTCGTCCCATCCGGGGAGGTCGCGGTCTCGAATCCCTCCTGGGAAGTCGGCGAAGCCTGTCCCTTCGTCAATCCGTAGATCCGGTTATCCATGACGACGTAGGTCATATCGACGTTCCGGCGGACGGCGTGGATGAAATGCCCGACGCCGATCGAGTAGCCGTCGCCGTCGCCGCCGGCGACCATCACCTCCAGGTCAGGATTGGCCAGCTTCACGCCGGTCCCGACCGGCAACGCGCGACCGTGGACCCCGTGCAGCGCGTAGCTGTGCATGTAGGTCCCGATCTTGCCGGAGCAGCCGATCCCCGCGACGAGGAACGTCTCGTCGGGGTGGTTGCCGGTTTCGGCGAGGGCTTTCATCATGCCGTTCATCGTCCCGAAATCGCCACAGCCGGGACACCAGGTCGGTTGCTTGTCGGATTTGAAGTCCGTGAATCGAACGTCGGAACTCATTGTGGTACCTCCGTCTTCGCGACGGCGTCACGGATCGCTTCGGCCAGTTCGTCGGCCTTGAACCGGACGCCCGTGTACTTGTTGATGCGCTGGACGCGTTCCAGCGTGTCCTGTTCGATCAGGTCCGCGAACTGCCCGGTCGCGTTCGCCTCGACGACGAGCACGTCTTCGGCGGCCTCGACCGCCTCGGTGAGGTCCGGCCGCGGATGGATGTACGGCACTGACAGCAACCGGACTGACACCCCGTCCAGTTGCGTCATCGCTTCGCGGATCGCCCCCTCGTTAGAGCCCCACGTGAGCACGAGCGTATCGGCGTCCGGATCGCCGAACTCCCTGGGCTCGAAGGTCTCCCGTTCGCGCGCAGTCTCGACTTTCCGTTCGCGTTTGTCGACCTGTTCGACCCGCACGTCCTCGTCCTCGGTCCGGCGGCCGAGTTCGTCGTGTTCGAGCCCGGTCGTCATGTGCGCGCCGTCGGCCGTCCCCGGGAACGCACGCGGGCTGATGCCGTCTTCGGTCGCTGCGTGCGCGCGGAACCGTCCCTTCTCGTCGAGCCACGCCTCGACGTCTTCCTCGTCGACGACCTTCCCGCGCTCGATCTCGACGGCGTCCATGTCGAACTCCTCGGGTTCGTAGGTACGCTCGGTCACGGCCATCGAGAGGTCTGCCGTCAGATAGACCGGCACCTGGTACTTCTCGGCGAGGTTGAACGCCTCGATCGTCTTGTGGAAACACTCCGCAATCGTCGTCGGCGCGATAACGAATCGCGGAATCTCGCCGTGCCCGCCGTAGAGCATCATGTTCAGGTCCTCCTGTCCCTGTTTGGTCGGCATCCCCGTCGAGGGGCCCGAGCGCATCACGTTGGCTATCACCAGCGGCGTCTCCGTCGTCGCCACGAGTCCGAACGTCTCGCTCATCAGGTCGATTCCCGGGCCCGACGTGCCCGTCATCGCCCGCGCGCCGGCCCGGGCGGCCCCCAGCGCCAGGTTGATCGCCGCGAGTTCGTCCTCGGCCTGGACGACCGCCCCGCCGAACTCCTCGATCCGGCCCGTGAGATACTCCATGATGTCGGTCGCCGGCGTGATCGGATAGCCGGCGTAGAACCGACACCCGGCGGCGATCGCGCCCATGCCGATCGCCTCGTCACCGTTCAGCAGGACGTAGTCGTTGTCGGTCGTTTCGAGATCGTATTCGAAGTCGTACTCGTAGTTCTCTCGGACGTACTCCTGCCCGAGCCGGGCCGCTTCCTTGTTGTTCTGGACGATTGCCCTACCCTTGTCGCCGAAGCGCTTTTCGAGCGCTTCGTCGAGGTTCTCGATCGGGAACGCCGCCACTTCGCAGGCTGCCCCGAGCGCGACGACGTTGCGCATGATCGCGCCGCCAGCCTCCTCGCCGAGCCCCTGTAGGGGCACTTCCAGCCCGATCATCCCCTCGGGCACCTCGACGTCCTGCATCGTCGTCTGCTCGCCGTCGTAGATGATGACACTCCCCTCGTGGAGTTCATCGAGGTTCTCGTCGATGGTCCGCTCTGTCAGCGCGATCAACACGTCGAGCCGGTCGACGACGCTCTCGACCGGATCGATCGCTGTGCGGACCTTGTAGGCCGTGTACCCCCCGCGGATGCGTGAGGCGAAATCCTTCGAGGTGTAGACGTGGCGGCCGGCACGTGACAGCGCGCGAGCGAAAATCTTGCCCGTCGAGTCGATCCCGTCGCCGGCCTCGCCACCGATGGCCCAGTTGAGATCCTCATGCATGATGAGGAAGGTTTCAAAGCGACCGACGAAAAGCCTTCTGGAACCCCACCCCGATGCCGCCGGCCCGGACGTTTTGTTGCCTCGAATTGCACCTTCCGAAAGGACCATCCACCGCCCGCTCGGACTATCGGGCATGGACACGACGGATCTCACTATCGCGGCACTCGAATCGGTCGGCCTGGACGCGATCGCGATCACGTTCGACACGCCAGCCGGGTTCTCGGCGTATCCCGGACAGTTCGTCAAATTGACGCTCGATACCGACGACGGCGAGCAGTCTCGCTTCTATACGATCTCTTCGCCCGATGTCGCGGACACGTTCGAGATCACGGTCGGAATCGATCCCGAGGGCGAGGTGGCTCCGCTGCTCGCCGATCTGGAGCCCGGGGACGCTGTCTCCGTCGCCGGCCCGTTCGGCGACGCCTATTACCAAGGAAACACGGACGCGGTCGTGCTCGCCGGCGGTCCCGGCGTCGGACCGGCGGTCGGCATCGGCGAACGTGCCCTCGACCACGGCAACGGTGCTGCTATCATCTATCAGGACCGCGATCCCATCCATCGCGACCGCCTCGACGATCTGTCCGAATCGGGTGGTTTCGTCCGTATCGTCGGGGAGGATGCTGATCTGAGCGAGTCTGTCGTGGCCGCACTTGACGCGGTCGATGACGACGCGCAGGTGTTCGTCTACGGCTTCGCGGACTTCCTGGACGGTGCGATGGACGCCCTCGAAGTGGCCGGCGGCGATCCCGAAACGGCAAAGGTCGAGAACTTCGGTTGAAAGCCCTCGCGGCGGTCTGGCGACCGCCGCTCGCCCTTTTCATGTCCGCCAGGGCCGCCGTGCGGTGCCGCGCCGATCGGCGCGGCATCCGCCTGGGTTACGCCGACGCTTTTCGCAGTCGCGGCCGCCGTGGCCGCGACGAACCGTCCTGTGGCCGCCGCGCGCCCCAATAGAGCCAACGAGCAATTGTCCGATCCCAGTTCGAGAATACTAACCATACCTCGTCATCGCTCAAGTGGAGCTCGTGTATCAGTCGGGATGGGCGTCCCAGCTGGCTCTGTATCAGCGACATCAGTGTCCGCAGGGACGACCCAGACGCGTTCGTTTCCGAATGTTTTGCTTTCGATAGCTCCGTCCCGTTCCAGATCACGTAACTTCTCGGCCACCGTCTCGTAGGAGTCCGAGACGACATCCGCAACATCTTGCGTTGTCGTCATCCCTCCAGCATCAGTCATCTCCCCTTCTTTCACCGCCTTGAGGAGTGTTTGTGTGTCTGTTGTCATTATACAATGTGGTACGAGTTGACAATGAATAACTCTGCTGGTCACGTAATTGGCCGGTTCAGGCTCCATACGTAGCTATTCTGTCTAGGTCGGTCCGTCTACACGGCCGCCGCTCAGCCGGTCCGAAACGCTTAGCCGTGCCCGCGGCGGATCGACTGGTATGGTACACAGCGACTGGGGAGACTGGCTCCCGCGTGCGATTGAGGACGCTAATCCCGACGGCGTCGCGATCTGGTATCTCGGCTGCAACGGCTTCGTCCTCAAGGCCGACGACGGGACGACGCTGTTCGTCGATCCCTATCTCGGCACTGGTGATCCGCCCCGAACAGTCCGGATGGTTCCGGTACCGTTCGATCCCGAGGATGTCGGTCCCGTCGACGCGGTACTGGCCACTCACGAACACAGTGACCACGTCCACGGCGAGTCGACCGCGCCACTCCTCGCCGATTCGGACGCATCCTTCTACGCACCGGACGACAGCCTCGCGGTCGCACGCGAGGCGGGCTGGGACGATCGGTGGGATCTCGATACCGATCAGTACGTCGAAGTCGAGGACGGCGATACCTTCGAACTCGGATCGCTGACGGTCAACGTCGAGCCCGCGAACGACCCGGACGCGACCCACCCTGTCGCCTACGTTTTCGAACACGACGCCGGAACGTTCGTCCACGGCGGCGACGCCCGTCCCGGCGCCTTCGAGTCCGCCGGCGAGACCTACGACATCGACGTGGGCGCGCTGGCGTTCGGTAGCGCCGGGATGATCCGCGACAAACAGACTCGCGAACCCAAATACACCAAGTGGTACAACGACGAAAACGAGATTATTGAGGCCGCGACCGAGCTCCAACTTGAGACGCTCGTGCCGACTCACTGGGATATGTGGAAAGGATTGAATGCCGATCCAGCCGTTCTGCATCACCACGCTCGGAGTTTCGAGTATCCCGAGCAGGTCAACGTCATCGAGATCGGCGATCGATTCGACCTGTAGGGCTGGGGCGGGGCGGTCTTTTTCCCCACGTTTTTGCGCGAGTGACCGGCGGGAACGAGCGGAAAAAGTGGTCTCGGAAGGGATTGAATGCCGATCCAGCCGTTCTGCATCACCACGCTCGGAGTTTCGAGTATCCCGAGCAGGTCAACGTCATCGAGATCGGCGACCGGTTTAATTTGTAGTAGCGTGTCATAGAGACGTTCTTGACCTCTCTCCTGTCGGGTAGTACGAGTGAACTGATTGCTCACCTTCCCGGTCATATTCCATAGCTATATTATCCTTCCCGTGTCATTTTCTGACAGATGTACCGGGCGCTGATGCCGATTGATGGGAGTGAGTCACGCGGGGAGGCACAGGCCGAGGCAGTCATTGGGCTCCCGAATGCAACAGAGAGCGTCACCGTAACACTGCTGTACGTGTTTGACGACGCAGACCAGATGGAGACGACTGCTCCCGACGAACTCGACGGTGGACGGGTAGCAGCGACCCGATTACAGGACGCAGGCATCGCCGTTGAGCAATCCTCCCGTGTGGGCGATCCGGCGACGGAAATCCTTGCTGCAGCCGACGAGCTCGACGCCGATCAAATCGTTCTGGGCGGCCGAAAGAGATCACCGGTCGGCGCGATTCTCTTCGGTAGCGTCAGCCAATCCGTGATCGTTGACGCCGATCGGCCGGTCACCATCACTGGCGACGCAACGTCACAGCGGTAACAGCGCGGAAGCCCACTGGCTTTAGCCGTCCCCAGAACGCTTCGCGTTCTGGTGGGCTGCACAAGACCTTCGGTCTTGTGAACGTGGGAGGCAGCGCGTAAGCTCCACGAAACAATCCACCGACGACAGCATTGCCGACTCTCCAACGCTATTCAAAAATATCAAATAAAGAGTAGCCATTGCTGTGACGTATATGGCGTGGGAGGTAACTCGAACGGTTCGCGTCCGTCTTGACGTGCCTGACGACCGCAAGAGTGACCTCCACGCCACCAACTCCAAATTCCAGTACTGTGCAAACCGTACCGTAGACTGGGCGTGGCGCTACCCCGACGAGGACTGCGTAACCAGCAAGAGCGAAGCCGAAGCCGCCATCTACGACGACCTCCGTGACGAAACAGACCACCTACACGCGAACCTCGTCCAGAAGGCTATCAAACGCGCCACCGACGACATCGACAATTGCGTTGACCGACTTGCTGACGGTGAGAACACCAGCAAGCCACAGTACGATACGTTCAGCATTGTCTACGACAAGCGGGCCGCGACCTATTCCCGTGACAAAGTAAGCCTCGCCACCGTCAACGGCAGAGTCGAATGCGAATACGACCTACCTGACGACCCTGAGGGCACACCACACGGTGAGTACCTGCTGAACGACGACTACTCTTTTTCGACCAGTACCGTCCACTACGACAGCGAAGCCGACAAGTTCTACCTGCACGCCGTGATGGAGCGGGAACTTGACGTTGTTCGTCCTGAGAAAGCCGAGCATTCGAAAGTGCTTGGCGTGGACTGTAACGTCGATGACCACAGTGCCGTGACCTCAACGGGTGCGTTCGTCGGCAATGCCGACTACCTCAATCATCAACGCCGCGAGTTCGAGAAGCGACGTGCTAGCTTCCAACAGACGGGGACACGGAGCGCCCATCTGACCTTCCAGCGCATTGGCGACAGATTCGGACGCTGAAGCGAAGACTATCTGCACCAGTGTTCCAAAGAAATCGTTGCCGAAGCCAAGCGCACGGCTGTACGCACATCGCCTTCGAGGACTTGGAGCAGATTCGAGAGCGTATCAGCGATGGCAAAAAGTTCCAGCAATGGGCGTTCCGCGAACTGCAAGAACAGACCGAACACAAGGCGGAACTGGCTGGTATCGTGGTCGAAACAGTCGAACCGTCCTACACCAGCCAACAATGCTCGACGTGTGGCTGTACGCTGGAAGAAAACCGTGACGGCCAACAGTTCCAGTGTCTCGACTGTTCGTACTCAGTAAACGCTGACTACAACGCGGTCGTCAGATCCATCTGACGGGCAGCAAACGCGAAGCGTTTGCTACGGCGAAAAACATCGCCCGGAAGCTTGCAGTCAAACTCCAGCGAGGGCAGAAGTCCCCCGCTGGAGGGGCGTTCTGTCAGTACGCCCTGAAGTCGGGGACAATGACCGTGAACGCTACTGACGTGGCGTCCGACGCCTACGTGTCGGCAGAACGGGAGTCCACCGACAAGCCAACGGCTTCAGTCGTTGGTCGCTGACACTCTGCGTAACGCACCGGCGAGAGGGCCCGTCCCACACACAGGATATATGCAGGTATATAGAACACCTTTCCCTCTCATCTCAATCGTCCCGCCCCGTGATCAAACAGGTGATCAAGTGGCTATATCTTCCGTTTCTAGGTAGCTACGGTGGTGAGTGGAGAGCGTCGCACGACGGTCGCGACCCAGGTCGTGGAAAGACCCGGTGACAGTGACCGCCGTTCGGTGAAGACGGGTTCTGACCCCACGTGACTCAATCGCGTGCTCTGGGTAACCCGGAACGCCCATACGGGCACCTTATATATAATAATAGTACGTCATGTTTTTCAATCTATAGGAATATGCCCGTGGCATTACCAACTCTTGTGATGTGCATCCACATGTCATGTCCATGCAAGCAGCGAGGCTCAAAGAGTACAAAGAGCCACTCGAGATCGAGGAGATAGAACGACCGGAGCCTGAACCTGATGGTGTCGTTGCCCGGGTCGATGGGTGTGGTGTATGCCGGAGCGACTGGCATGCCTGGCAAGGCGACTGGGGATGGTTCGGATACCGGCCCGATCCACCGCATACACTCGGACACGAACCAACCGGGACCGTTGTCAAGGTGGGTGAGGAGGTCGAGAGCGTCCGGGAAGGGGATCAGATCGCCATTCCGTTCAACTTCGCCTGTGGCGAGTGCGAGCAGTGTCGCAACGGCCACGAAAACATCTGTGAGAACCACATCGGCCTCGGATTCATGAACGAGGCGCCGGGCGCGTTTGCCGAGGAGGTTCACGTCCCCACGGCCGATATCAACGCCGTGCCGCTCCCGGACGAGATTGACACGAAGACAGCGGCGAGTATCGGGTGTCGGTTCATGACCTCCTATCACGGGATGGCCCATCAGGGAGATGTCGGAAACGGAGAGGATGTCGTGATCCACGGCCTCGGTGGAGTCGGGCTCTCGGCCGTCCAGATCGCCGACGCGCTGGGTGCGAACGTCATCGGTGTTGACCTCGAGGACAAGAAACTCGACAAAGCTGAGAGTCTCGGTGCGGTCGAGACGGTAAACGCCAGGGAGGTCGACGATCCTGCCGAAGAAGTGCAGGATATCACGAACGGTGGCGCTGACGTCTCCGTCGACGCACTCGGGATCAAGGAGACGGCACAGAACGCCGTGAACTCGCTGGGGAAGGGGGGACGCCACGTACAGATCGGCCTGACGACTGCCGAAGAAGCCGGAATGATTCCACTCCCGACGGACGTGTTCGTGGCAAAGGAAATCGAGTTCGTCGGATCGCTCGGGCTCCAGCCCTCGCGCTATCCGGAGATGCTCAACATGATGCGAACCGGCAAACTCGACCCGACGGAACTGGTCTCCGAGACCATCGACATCCACCAGATCCCCGATAGGCTCGACGCGATGAGCGATTTCGGCACGATGGGTATTCCGGTCGTCGACGATTTCACGGCCTGACACCGTACTACTCACGCCGTCGGTTTTTGCGGTCACTGCATCCCGGATGCAGAACACGCGGTGTAGACGCCGTATTCGATCTCGATCGACGTGGTCAGCGTGAGCACCCAGAACGTCACAGTGATACCGATCTTTCGACGGGTGACGCCGGCCGAGCCTGGGATGATTTACCCCCGGATGCAGCACGTTCGTTTTGACAGCTCTCAGGTGGGTCCTCGTGGGCCGTGCAAGATGCATTCGCTGTATCGGTTACGATGCTACGGACTGAATTCGATCAAACTGGTCGCGACTGTGCGAGATACACTGTAGAGCCCGTCTCTTGTTTGGAACGCGAATTTGAGAAATCGTCTCGTGTGCCGAACCGAGGAGAGGCCTCGATTCATCGAACCCGATCGAAGTGTGTTATAGCCAACTTATATACTCGCACTACGTATAATATTAGTGATGGATAAAGCACGTCGCACAAATACCAAAACGCTAGATCGTACCGACAGTATTCCACTGGCGACGCGTCGGGCGGTCCTCGCAGCGGGTGGCGCTGTCAGTCTCGGGAGTCTCGCTGGCTGTACTGCGCTCGATGGGCTCCTCGACCGAGCCAGTGAGGAAGCGGTTGGGACCAAGATGGCGTCGCCAGCCGGCTTCTACGCCGGTGGCGAGATCGACGGCGTGACGGCGTACAGGAGCGGACCGGTCGACGTCCGGTTCGTCCCACCGAGCCTGCGGGCCGAGGACCGACGCATCGACGTCGACGGCTGGAGCACGACCACGACCACGAAGGCCCAGGATTACAACTCCTCGCGCTCGAACAAGCCGAGTTCGATCTGGGTCCCTGACCCCCGCGACGAGGACTCCGACGACGACGGTATCGGGACGCTCGCGGGGGTGCTGGATACCGAACGGGCGCTGTTGGTCTACGCGGACGCCGCCATCGAAGCCATCGACGGCCGGTCGGGCGACGACGCGACGGCCGCGCTCGAGGCGTTCAGCAAGGCGACGACGACGGTGCGGGACGCGCTCGAAGACTGCCCCTCCGAGACCTGCAAGACCGTTTACGAACACGCGGACGGACGGAAGGACCTCGCCCAAGACGCAAGCGACGCCGTGGGCGCAGGCGAGTGGGACAGCGCGCGACGGTCCATGCAACAGGCTCGCCGGATCGTCCAGGGCGACATCGAGCGAATCCGCGGCGATCTCGACAGCGACGGCGACGGACTCCTTGACGGCACGGAGCCCCTCTACAACTACCTCGACGGAGAGCCGACGATCGGCGAGCACTTCGTCGTCAGTCTCCCGGACGCCAGCGTGCGGGGCGGCGGTCCGGCACTGGCCGAGGAACTCACGCCCGAGCGCGTCCTCGCATACTTCTTCGGCGAACGGGACGCCGATAGCTGTGGCGAGAGCGACCGGACCGTCGCGGTCCACCGAGATCTATCCTGCCGGGACCTCCTCACGTCGACGCTCGAACTCGACGACGGCTTCGACCTCGGCCGGCCCGACGACATCGACAAGAGGGATATCCGTCGCGGCGTCGCCGCCTTCGGAACCTCGGGCGGCGTCGTCGTCACCGGGGCATCGCCGGCGGCGGTCGCCGAGCCGATGGCGCGGGTCTCGGGCCGATTGCCTGGGGAGAGCGATTGTTGCTTCGACTATAATAATTCCTGGGGCGAGGAGACCACCTCCGGGGAGGCCGCCGTGTCCGAGACGTTCGTCATCCCTGTGGCGGCGACGCCGGCGGACAGTCCGCTCGCGATGCCCGCGCTATTCTTCGTGCGTCGGATCCGCCACGAGGACCAGCTGCTGTTCGTCGGCGGCTGGCAGATCGACGACGGTGCGCTCTACGAGAACAGCGCGACGCTGTTGACCGCCGACGGTCCGAACGTCGTCGCGGGAGTCACGCGTTCGGACATCGAGGACGGCGGTATCGACCTCGAGAAGATAATAAACGACGACAGAGTCGTTCGGAAAAAACCCGGGCGGACGAAATACTCGAACATCACGCTACAGAGCCAGTACGACCCGGACGCCGAGTACTTGCCCGCGGGTGCCCACTCAGTGTGCAGGGACGGCGGCGACCTGTACTGCTGGGGAGTCCAGTCCCACGAATCACTTGCACGGCACGACACTCGCGACTGTGACGACGACGACGCCGATGTCCGCCCATCGGCCGTCACAACGGCGCTCGATGCACCGGTACTGCACCTCGTCGGGGCTGGCAAGGCATCGAACGACGTGAAGTTCAAGGCGGGGGCGGAGCTGTCGAAATCAGTCAACTGAGAGCATTGACGGCCGCCCGGGTGAACTTTAGACGGGTGTTTCCCTCGTGACTGGCCCGATCGACAATAGAACGGAGGTCGCGTCCGGTCAGGTCAACTCGACGCCGTCGATATCGAAGTGTCGTTTCGCCAGCGTTCGCGCGGCATCGATGTTGCGGCCGTCCTTGCCGATCGCGACGCCGGTGTCTTCCTGATCGACTTCGACGTAGGCGACGGTGTCGTCGTTCTCGCTGATCGTGACGTTGTACACCGCGGCGGGAGCGAGTGCGCTGGCGATGACGTCCTCGGCTGCGGGACCGTCCTCGACGAACTTGATCGACCGGTCGAGTTGCGATTCGAGTTCACGGACAGTTTCGCCGCCAGGGCCGATCGCCCGTGCCATCTCGCCGGCTTTCACCAGCACGAGCAGCCGATCGAACGTCTCGTCGATCACGCAATCGCGGACGGTCGCACCGGTCTCGTCCTCGATAATCGGGATGAGCTGGCGCGCTTCGTCGCTGAGCGTGATCGTCATATCAGTCTGCGGAGCCGCCCTTGCCGGGGTTCATCCGCAGGTCCACGTCGCCGGTACCGAGCTTGATCGGCTTGCCGACGATGACGTTCTCAGTGACACCGTCGAGTCCGTCGACCTCGCCGTGGATCGCGGCGTCGAGCAGGTGCGAGACGGTGACTTCGAAGGCCGCTCGCGCCAGGACGCTGTCCTTGTTGCCGGAGATGCCGTGGCGACCGATCGACTCGATCTCGCCATCGTTGGTCATGATGTCCGCGACCAACATCAGGTGACGGACGTTGACGTCGTCAAGCCCCTGTTCCGCGAGGGTGTCCATCGTCTCGTTGATAATCGCCTCGCGGGCGGCCTCGACGCCCAGCTGGCGATAGATCTCGTGGATGTTGTTACACGTCGTCCGGGAGGCGTCGACGCCCTCGATGTCCAGGACGTCGCCGAGGGCTGATCCCTCGGTGTACAGGACGAACTCCTCGCCCTCTTCCGTGTCCTCCTTGCGGATGACGACGCGGGAGACGTCCTCGATCCCCTTGAAGACGATCTCACGCAGGTCCTCGACCAGCTGCAGCAGGTCCCGGTAGGACGGCTCCTCGGGACCGAACTCGATGGCTGTGCCGGACTGGCGAGTCTGGACGCCCAGCGCGCCCTCGATAGTCGAGGCGATCTCCTCGGCGACGACCTCGACGTCGTCGACCGTTGGCCACCGTTCAGCCAGTGTGTCGGGATTGAGGTCGATCTGGACGAGCATGTCCGCGACGTTCGTCGAGATGTCCCCCAGCGCGAGGATCTTCGTCGCCTCGATCTTCCAGACGACCTCGTGGGCACGCTCGCGCTCGGTCGCGTACTCGTCCTCGAGGTGGACCGTCATCATCGGGGTGTCCGGGGTCTTCCGGGCGTCCACCAGCTCGATGAGTCGCGGCAGCCCCTGAGTCACGTCGATCTCGGCGACCCCCGCGTAGTGGAACGTGTTCATGGTGTTGTGGGTCACGACGCCCTGTGCCGTGGTGAACGTCTCCAGTCCGGTCACCGAGAAGTCGTAGACGTACTCGTGGTTGGGTTCGATCGTCTCGATCGATTCGATCCGTTCCCAGACGATATCGCCATCGACAGCCTGTTCAAGTGTGTCGAGTTCCGACGGATTCTCGTCAGTCCGCTCGTCGATCATCTCGACGAGCGAAGCAAGACGGTTGCGCCCGATCCGCTGGCGCTTGTGGGCACTGTTGATCTGACGCGAGGGAATTCCAGCTTCCTTGGCAGCGGTTTTCAGCGACTCGCCGAAGTTCGGAATCTGGTCACTCGCGTCCGGTCCGTCGACATCGACTTCAGTGGCCAGCGCAGCCAGTTCGCTGCCACGCTCGCCGACCATCCCAACTCGATCCGCGAATGCCGGGACGAACTTCTTCGGGACGCGAAGCGTCTTGGAATCGTCCTGCTGCCCGAAGGTCGCGTAGATGTCGAATCGTGACAGGAGCAGGGAAACACCATCGATCAGTTCGTCGCTTGTCGAACTGGCCCGAACGGCGTTTTTGCTGACGTTCCCGTCGCCGCTGAAGTAGCCTGAGAGCAGGCCACGGACAAACTCAGTCGTCGCACCGAACGCGAAGTCCGGAACGACCTTCGAACCGTCCTCAGTACAGGTGGCTCGCAGGAAGTCCACCAGAACGGTGCCGTTGACGCGGATGTCATAGCCAGTCGCGAATCCGCTGTCGTTCTCGTACTCGTTCACCGAGAGGTCGAAGCGCCCAGCGAACGCGCGAACGCGATTCTGGAACGTCTCTTCGACGTTCGAAATCGAGACGTAGTGATCTGTCAGGCTCCCTTCAGCGAGGAACGCGCCGAGGAAGAATCCGGTCTCCTCGTCGAGCGGGAACCGTTCGGGTAGCCCTACAGTTCCCTGTACCGGGTAGACGGCGTGTTCGTCGAGGTCGCCAGCTTCGAGCGCCTGGCGTTTGTTCCGGATCTGATCTTCGCCACCCGGCAGTGTGGCTGTCCCGCCATCGGCCAGCGCCGACGTGTACCAGTAGTCGCTCGTCGGGAGGTGCTCGCGAAGGTCGACAGTTTCCTGCTGGTCGCTGTCAAACGACCGGACGACTGGCAGCCAGTCGCCCTCGTCGAGGTCATCGCCCGCGACGGGTACGACCTCGTTGTCCTGTCGAGTCACGAACGAGTGTGCTCTCGTCGCTCGGATCGACCGCCCCGATTCAAGCTCGAACCGGAGCAGTTCGTCCGGTGCTTCGTGGCGACTCACCTGTTCGAGCGGTTTCCATTCGGTACGCTCGTCTGCACGCAACGAGAGCACTTCCATGCCCTCTGGGCCGGACGTAACTTCGTGACCGTCGACGTCGGCGGTCTCACGTACGTCCATGAGGCCATCGATCAGCGAGCCGATCTCGGTGACGTCAGTCTCGCCGTCGCGCCGGACGAGAACGTCCTCATCGTAGGGAACGCTCATCTGCGTTCCGGGTTCCCCGATCGACTGGGCGGAGACGGTCCCGACCGGATCCAGCGGGTCGACGCGCGTGTCGACGTACCTGGATTCGACCGCGGAGGCGATCTCCTCGACGGCGTCGAGGTCCATCCCGCCGCGGTCGTCGATCGTCTCGTAGAGTTCGTTCTTCAGGCGGCGCGGCAGATCCGTGTCCTCGACGAGAACTTCGACGTCCTCGTCGACGTACTCGAATCGATCCGTGGCGTGGTATTGTGTTTCACTCATCAGTCATCACCCTCCGCGAGCCACCAGTCGTCGGCGTGCTCCGAGAGGTTGGTCGGTCGCTTCTCGGTGCCAAGGAACTGCTGTTTTTCCGTCTCGTCTTCGAACTCTTCGTCGAGGATCCGGTCGGTGATGTCCTCGACGTCGACGGCAGCTTCTTCCTCCGCGGAGGAGACGTCGACGGGCGAGGTGCCGTCCTCGCCGAACTCGAACTGGACGATCGTGTCCGACGTATCCCGGACGGTGCCGTCGTACTGCGTCTCCAGTTCCGAGAGAGCGTTGATCAGCCGTCGCTGCAGGTAGCCGGACTTGGAGGTACGGACGGCCGTGTCGACCAGGCCCTCGCGGCCACCCATCGCGTGGAAGAAGAACTCCTTGGGTTCCAGCCCCTCGCGATAGGAGTGTTCGACGAACCCGTGGGCGTCCGCGCTGAGGTCGTTCGGCCGGTAATGTGAGAGCGTGCGGTCCTCGTAGCCGCGGTTGATCCGCTCGCCCCGAACCGCCTGCTGGCCGACCGCGCCGGCCATCTGGGTGAGGTTCAGCATCGACCCACGCGCCCCCGAGTCGGCCATGATGACCGCGGGGTTGTCGTCGGCGAAGTGATCCTCGGCGATGTCACCCGCGGAGTCGCGGGCCTTGCCGAGCGTCTGCATGATCTTCATCTCGAGGGTCTCGTCGACCGTGCGACCCGGCAGGGATTCGAGTTCGCCCCGTTCGTAGGTCTCGATGAGTTCCTGGACGCGCTCGTAGGCGTTCTCGATGGCCTCGTCGACCTGTTCCTGGGCCTCCGGCGGGATCGACTCGTCGTCGATCCCGATCGAGAACCCGAAGTGCATGATCGTTCGGATCGCGAGCGTCCCGATCTCGTTGATGAAGATCCGGGCACGGGTCTTGTCGTACTGTTTTGCGATCGTGTCGACGATCTCCCCGCCGAAGGCGCCGACCGCGTCCTCGTCGATCGTGCCTTCGTGGTGCTGGCCGTCCTCGATGAGGACGGTATCACCCGCACTGGAGGTAAACTCCAGGTCGAGCCCGTCCGGCAGCAGCTCCGAGAAGATCGAGCGGCCGGTCCAGTAGGGCGTGCCGTCTTCCTCACCGTCGGGTTCGGGCAGCGTGTCGACGCTGGTCGCCCGCAGCAGATCCAGCGCCTGGGTTTCGTTGAAATGGGGGTTCTCGTGGGTTAGCAGGTACGTCGCGGAGATGTGGTCCTGGATGGCTCCGAGGATGTTCTCCCCGAAGCGCGGACTGAGCATCTGCTCCTGGACACGCATCAGCACGCGTGCCTCCGCACGGGCCTCCTCGTTCTGGAGGGCGTGCATGTTCATCTCGTCGCCGTCGAAGTCCGCGTTGTACGGCGGGCAGACGACGGTGTTCAGCCGGAAGGTCTTGTACGGCATCACGACCACTTCGTGGGCCATGATGGACATCCGGTGCAGCGACGGCTGGCGGTTGAAGATCACGATGTCGCCGTCGACGAGGTGTCGGGAGACCTCCCAGCCGGCCTCGACCTTCTCAGCGAGTTCCTCGCAGTTCTTCTCGGTCACTTTCAGCCGGCGATCGTCCGGCCGGCGGACGTAGTTCGCACCGGGGTGGCTCTCCGGACCGTTTCGGACGTACCGTCGCGCCTCCTCGAGGTTGCGCTCGGTGACGTTCATCGTCTGGGTCATCTCCGTGGCGACCCGGTCCGGGACCCCGACCTCGTTCAGACTAAGGGTCGGGTCCGGCGAGATGACCGTCCGCGCGGAGAAGTTGACACGCTTCCCGGACAGCGACCCGCGGAAGCGACCTTCCTTGCCTTTCAGGCGTTGAGAGAGGGTCTTGAGCGGCCGACCCGAGCGGTGTCGAGCCGGTGGCGTCCCGCTGATCTCGTTGTCCATGAAGGTGGTGACGTGGTACTGCAGCAGTTCCCAGAGGTCCTCGATGATTAGCTGGGGCGCGCCGGCCTCGCGGTTCTCCATGAACCGCTGGTTGATCCGGATGATGTCCACCAGCTTGTGGGTGAGGTCGTCCTCGCTACGCTGGCCGTTGTCCAGCGTGATCGACGGTCGTGCCGTGACCGGCGGGACCGGCAGCACAGTCAGGATCATCCACTCCGGCCGGGACTTCTCGGCGTCGATCCCCAGCACTTTCAGGTCCTCGTCCGGGATGTCCTCGAACCAGTCCCGGATGTCGCTGGGCATCAGCTTGTCCATGTCCTCCTCGGTCAGATCGACATCCAGGGCCTTCTCGATGGCCCGGCGGTCCTCCTCTCGGGGGCGGAACTCCCCGGAGAGGATGTCCTGGATCCGGCTGTCGTCGATTCCGGTTTCCTCAGCGAGCTCGTGTGGCGCAATCGGCTCCTCGTCCTCCTCGTCGGGCTCCATCGCGGCGGCGATTAGCTGGGGATACTCCGAGGAGAGCACCTGCTTGACCTCGTAGTAGGTCGTGGGTTTCTCGTGGTTGATGTCGTACTGGACCGCGCCACAGTGGGGACAGTAGTCCTTCTTGCGGGCCTGGCGGATCGCGGCCTTGGTGACGTCGTTGAGATCGTCGCCGAGCTCGCGCGTCCGGTCGAGGCGGTCGCGGAACTCCTGGCGTTCGTTCTCGTCGAGGGTGAGCCGCGAGCACTCACGGCAGGTTCCGCGCAGCAGCCGGCGAATGAGCTTCGAGAAGCCGACGTGGATCACGGGGGCGGCCAGCTCGATGTGGCCGAAGTGGCCGTTGCACGATCCGCTGTGCTTGCCGCAGGTCTTACATTCCAGCCCGGGGTCGATCACGCCCAGACGCGGGTCCATCAACCCCATGTCGATGGGGAACCCGTCGTCGTCGTAGGTGTCGGCCGTGATGACCTTGGTCGCGCTCATATCCCGATACTCCTCGGGGTCCATCAGCCCGAAGCTGAGACTTCCGATCGATTTTGGTGCGTGGCCTGACATTGTTAGACTGCGTCCTCCAGTTCGATCCGCGGTGCGATGCCCAGCGCCTTCATCTCGTCCAGCAGCAACTTGAACGCGTAGCTCATCTCGATCTCGTGGACATCCGTCTCCTCACCGCAGTTCGGACAGTAGACCCGGCGCTGGTCGACGTTCTCGACGGCGGCCATCCCACACTCAGCACAGATTGGGATGAACTCCCGGTCGGACTCATCGAGCAGCCGTTCCTTGAGGGTCATCGCTGCCCCGTGACCGATGAAGACGTCCCGTTCCATCTCTCCGATCCGGAGCCCGCCTTCCCGGGCCCGACCCTCGGTGGGCTGGCGGGTCAGCACCTGCACCGGGCCGCGCGAGCGAGCGTGAATCTTGTTCGAGACCATGTGGTAGAGCTTCTGGTAGAAGATATCCCCGACGAAGATGTCGGCCTCGATCTTCTCGCCGGTAACACCGGAGTACATGGTTTCCTTGCCGCTGGAGTCGAATCCGTGTTCCTCCAGCGAGTCGCGCAGTTCCTCCTCGTCTTCGCCGGTGAAGGCGGTGCCGTCGACCCGGCGACCTTCCAGCGCGCCGACCTTCCCTCCGATCATCTCGAGGATGTGTCCGACCGTCATCCGCGAGGGCAGCGCGTGGGGATTGAGGATGAGATCCGGCACGACGCCCTCCTCGGTGAAGGGCATGTCCTCCTGGGGTGCGATGTGACCGACGACGCCCTTCTGGCCGTGTCGGGACGCGAACTTGTCCCCCAGTTCGGGGATCCGTTCGTCCCGGACTTTGACCTTCGAGAGCTTCGAACCGTCCTCGCCTTCCATCAGCGTGACGGTGTCGACGATGCCGGACTCGCCCGAGCGCATCGTCACCGACGTTTCGCGGCGCTTCTGCGGGGAGAGCCCGCCCATGTCGTCCGGTTCTTCGAGGAACCGCGGCGGTGAGGTCTTCCCGAGGAGGACCGCGTTCTCGTCGACGCGGGTCTCGGGGTTGACCAGTCCGTCTTCGTCTAGATGGGTGTACGCGTCCTCGCCGCGAGCACCGCGGACTTCGTCGTCCGGGATCTCGAAGCGATCCTCCTGGCCGCCGGGGTAGCGCCGTTCCTCGCCTTCGTAGGTCCGGAAGAAATGCGAGCGAGCGAGTGCCCGCTCGACGCTGCCCTTGTTCATGACCAGCGCGTCCTCGATGTTGAACCCCTCGTAGGACATGACGGCGACGACGAAGTTCTGTGCGGCGGGCCGGTCGTCGTAGCCGATCTGCTCGGTCGTCTGGGTCTTGACCATCGACAGCTGCGGGTAGTGCAGCAGGTGCTGGCGGGTGTCGGGCCGGACCCGGTAGTTCGCGCTTGGCAGCCCGAGGGACTGCTTGATCATCCCTGACCCCATCGTAATCCGGGGACTGGCGTTGTGCTCGGGGTAGGGGATCATCCCCGCGCCGATCCCGAAGATGAGCTGGGGATCGACTTCGAGGTGCGTGTGATCCTCGGTGAGTTCCTCGCGTTCGACAGCGACGAGGATGTCCTCCTCTTCCTCGGCGTCGATGAACTCGATGTAGCCGCGATCGACCAGGTCCTGGAAGTCGATCTCGTCCTCTTCGAGAAGTTCGACTTCCCGCTCGGTCAACAGCGGTTCGCCGTCCTCGACGACGATCAGCGGTCGTCGTGCCCGGCCGGCGTCGGCGTTGACGATGACCTCGTCGGTGCGGTCTTTGACCGAGACGTTGACCATCTCGCTGACCTCACCGCGGCGGCGGGCCTGGCGGATCTGTTCGGCGAGCTGTTCGGGGTCGGGATGCGTGCCGACCAGACTTCCGTTGACGTAGACTTTCGCGTCGCGTCCCTGACTCATATTAATCGTCCGCGGGCTGTGTTTCGATGCTCTCGATGCCGGGGATGCCCTGAACTCCCATATCGGCGAGCGACTGTTTCAGATTCTGTTCGTTTTCGACGTTCTGGCTCAGCTCCATCGCCTGCGCGAAGTTCTTCACGAGCCCACAGTTCGGACCCTCCGGCGTCTCGGAGGGACAGATACGACCCCACTGGGTGGCGTGCAGGTCCCGCGCTTCGAAGTGTGGCTGGCTGCGACTGAGTGGCGAGCGAAGCCGCCGGAGGTGAGAGAGAACGCCCATGAAGTCCGTCCGATCGACGAGCTGGCTCACACCGGAGCGGCCACCGACCCAGTTGCCGGTCGCGAGTGGGTGCTCCAGTCGCTCCGTGAGAACGTCCGATCGGACGACCGTCGAAACCGAAAGCTGACGGTTGCGCATGTTGGCGCGTTCGAGCTGGTATTTCACGTCGCGCGCCAGCTTGTTCAGCGCCGTCCGGAAGAGGTCCCGCATGAGGTCGCCGGAAACCTTCAGGCGCTTGTTGGCGTAGTGGTCCTTGTCGTCGGACTCTCGCCGATCCAGCGCCAGCTCGAAGCAGGCCTCGGCCATCCGACAGAGGTAGTAGGCCTTGTTGATCCGGACTTCCTCCTCGTCGATGCCGTCCTCGTGAAGGTGCGGCAGGAGATAGCGATCGATGACGTAGTTGGCACGTTTGAGCTGGTAGTTTTTGCCCTGGCCCGAGGCGACCCGTTTCCCGAGCTTCTCGATGGCCTCCTCGGTCGTCTGGACGTCGGCGGCCTCCAGGTTCTCCAGCATGAACTTCACGATCTCGGGGTCGTCGCTGACGCGGTGGACGATCTCTTCGTCGGATTCCAACCCGAGCGCACGTACGAGCGTGACGAAGTCGACCGAGCCCGAGACCGAGGGGAACGACACTTCCAGCAATCCGTCGCGGGTGCGTTCGGTCAACACCAGCGCGCGATAGCCCCGGCGCTGTGAGAAGGTCTTTGCGACCTGGACCTCGTCGCCGTACTTGCTGTCGTATTCTGCGAGGATCTTGTTCGGGGCGAGGTCCTCGCTGGTCATCAGCACTCGCTCGGACCCGTTGACGATGAAGTAGCCACCGGGGTCGGCGGGGTCCTCGCCGATGTCGATTAGTTCCTCGTCGGAGAAGCCGGCGATGTTACACTTCTCGGACCCGACCATGATCGGCATGCGACCGATCTTGGTCTCGGTCTGGTCGACGACCCGCTCTTCCTCTTCCTCGCCGCCCTTGACGATAGCCATCTCCATGAAGACCGGCGCGGAGTAGGTGATGTTCCGCAACCTGGCTTCCTGGGGGTACAGCAGTTCCTCGCTACCGTCGGCCTCACGAACCCGGGGCGTGACGACGCGGACGTCGCCCAGCTCGACCCAGACAGGCTCCTGGCCTTCCTTGTCCCCGATATCGGTTTCGATGGTCGCCTTCTCGTCGACGACCTCCTGCATCCCCCGTTCGAGGAAGGCGTTGAACGAGCGGAAGTGGTGTTCGGCGAGGCGATCCTTCGAGAAGTATTCCCGTGAAATGGTTCGGCGTTGTTCTGTATCCATGCTTACTCGATTACGAGTCGATAGACGACCGCTCGGTCTGTGGTTCGCGAATCGCGCTCGACCTTGATCACGTCGCCAACCCCGGCGTCATCCGGCAGCCCGGGATCGGTTCGTTTGATCTTCGGCAGATCAGTCTTTTTGATGTCGTACTCTGCGAGCACGTCCTCGAGTTCGTCGCTGTCGAGGACGGTGTGGTCCGGGACGAGTTCGTGTTGGCTTACATCTACCATGTGTGGTGTGGGTTGACCGACTAGAGAAGGCTGTTCGAGATACTACAGCTACCTATTGGCGGCATCCATTTAACCCTTGCCAAAACCGCCTGCAACAGCTATCGACGACCCCGCGAACGGTACCCGTGTGTACGAGGACCACTATCAAAGGTGTTGGGGTCCGAGCCGCCGTGGCCGCGCCACGTCCGCCCCGGGCCGATCGCATCGCCCCGATTGCCTCTTCCACGGTGATTATTCATAAGGGATTCGAACAGCCGGGTATGGACACGCGGAGCTGGCGTGACGCGGAACGGGAGCACACAGACGCGGTGGTCGGGCGGGACACGCTCGCGGAGATGTTCGAAGGGGCGGCCGATCGCAACGCGGCGCAGGACGCGCAGCTGTACAAGACGGGCTGTTACGAGCGGACGCTGCCGGCGACCGAGACGCCGGGTTCGGAGTCCGGTCGCTACCGGGCGCTGACGTACGCGGAGATGCGCGAGAGCGTCCGCCATCTGGCGGCGGGGTTTCGCGAACTCGGGGTAGGCAGCGACGATCGGGTCGGCATCTTCGCGAACACGCGCATGGAGTGGGCCCAGACCGATTTCGCGCTGCTCGCGGCTGGCGGTGTCGTCACGACCGTCTATACCGAGTCCTCGCCACAGCAGGTCGGGTTCCTGCTGGGCGATCCCGATGCGATCGGGGTCGTCGTCGAAAACGGCGACCTGCTCGATCGCGTGCTGGAGGTCGAAGACGACCTCGACCTGGAGTTCATCGTCGCTATGGACGAGATCTACGGTCACGGCGACCGCGAGGACATCTACACGCTGGGCGAGGTCGCACGCCTCGGCGCGGACGCGTTCGAGGAGTCCGCCTATCGGGGCTGGCTGGGAGAGCGCGACCCCGGGGACCTGGCGACGCTGATCTACACCTCGGGAACGACGGGCACGCCCAAAGGCGTGAAACTCACCCACTGGAACCTCCGGTCGAACGTCAACCAGACCCGCAAGCGGATCGGGCCACGCCCCGACAAGCCCGAGGATGTCCCCACTCTGGATAGCGGTACGCGGACGATCTCGTTTCTCCCGCTGGCGCACGTCTTCGAGCGGACCGCGGGCCACTTCCTCATGTTCGCCACTGGCGCGACTGTCGGGTACGCCGAGAGCCCGGACACCATTCCGGAGGACATCAACAAGATCCGGCCACAGACCGGGACGAGCGTCCCGCGGATCTACGAACGGATCTTCGGCCGGATGCGGGACACGGCCGGCGAGACGGCGACCAAGCAGCGGATCTTCGAGTGGGCAGTCGACGTGGCCCGAGCCTATGCCCGGGCGGATCCGCCGGGACCGTTGCTTCGGGCCAAACATCGGCTGGCGGACTATCTGGTCTACGAGAGCGTCCGGAGCCGGCTCGGTGGCAACGTCGAGTTCATGGTCAGCGGCGGTGGGAGCCTCGGTACCGAACTGGCCGAGCTGTTCCTCGGGATGGGACTTCCGATCCTGGAGGGGTACGGTCTGACTGAAACGTCGCCGGTCGTGTCCGTCAACCCACCTGAGGACGTCCGACCCGGGACGCTCGGACCGCCGGTCGTCGACGTGGAGACGCGTCTCGACACGGAACTGGTCACCGACGAGGAGTTTCCGGACGCCGAGGGCGAAGTCGGAGAGCTACAGGTCAAGGGCCCGAACGTCTATCCCGGGTACTGGGAGCTTCCCGAGGACACAGAGCGCGTGTTCACCGACGACGGCTGGTTCCGGACTGGCGACATCGTCGAGCAGACCGCTGATGGGTATCTGATCTATCGCGACCGGATGAAACAGATCCTCGTGCTCGATACGGGCAAGAACGTCGCCCCGGGCCGGATCGAAAACGAGTTCGCCACCAGCGAACGGGTCGAACAGATCATGGCCGTCGGCGACGGCCAGAAGTTCGTCAGTGCGCTCATCGCGCCGAACTTCGAGCGACTCGAACGCTGGGCTGAGCGGGAGGGGATCGACCTGCCGGACGATCGCACGCGGCTCTGTCAGGACGAGCGCGTCCGCCAGTGGATCGGCGAAGAAGTCGAACGGGTCAACGAGAACCTCGAACCGGTCGAGCAGGTCAAACAGTTCCGACTCACGCCGGAGGAGTGGACGCCCGACAACGAGCTGTTGACGCCCTCGCTGAAGAAAAAGCGCCGGACGATCCTCCAGCGGTTCAACAACCAGGTCGAGGATATCTACGAGGAGTAGTTCCCTCATCGAGACCTACGACGAGGGGCCATCGAAGTGCATGTTGGGGTCGACTATTGGCTCGGGGTACTCGACCCCGAGTTCGACACCGTAGCGCGCCTGTTCGTCGGCGTCCATCCGCCAGGGCTCGTGGGCGTACCGGGGTGGGAGATCCGCTAACTCGGGCACCCAGTGACGGACGTACTCGGCGTCGGGGTCGTAGTTGTGTGCCTGCCAGAGCACGTCGAACGCCCGGTCGCGCGAATCGGTTCCGACGCCGGCGACGTACGCCCAGTTGCCGTAGTTCGAGGCGACGTCGTAATCGAGTAGACTGGATTCGTAGTAGGCAGCCCCCCAGCGCCAGTCGATCCGGAGCGTGTTCGCCAGAAAGGAAGCGGCGTTCTGACGGGCGCGGTTGCTCTGATAGCCCGTCGCTGCCAGCTCCCGCATGGCCGCGTCGACGAACGGGAAGCCGGTCTCACCGTCGGCCCACCGCCGGAAGGCAGTCTCGTCGCGGTTCCAAACGATCTCACGGTCCTGGATTCCGCCGGGCGTGAAGTACGCGTCGCCGTGTTTCGCGAGCTGGAACTGGAAGAAGTCACGCCAGCGCAACTCGAACACCAGCCAGTACGTCGAGTCGTTCGAGACGCGCTCGCGCTCGTATCGATCGACCGCCCGCTTGACCCGTCGCGGCGACAGACAGCCCTGTGCGAGCCACGGCGAGAACTTCGAGGAGAAGTCCATCCCGAGCAATCCGTTTCGCGTCTCACGGTACTCCCGCAGCCGGTCGCGCTCGAAAATATACGTCTGCAGTCGCTCCAGGGCCGCCGACTCCCCGCCGGGGACGGGCATCGGCGTGTCGTCGCCGGGTGTGTCATCCGTCCGTTCGTCGTATCCCAGCTCCGACAGCGTCGGGATCGATCCCCCATCCATATCGGGTGTGGGAACCGACTCGGGCGGAGCCAGTGGCTCGGGAACGGACGAGTTCGCTTCCACGCTGTCTTTCCAGGGCGTGAACGTGTCCTGGACGTGCTCGATTGCCGTCGGCAGGTCTTCGATCGCGTGTAGCGTGTGGGTCCAGTGGGTCGTCAGATCGACGCCGACTGATTCGAGTTCGCTCTCGACGGCGGATGCAGTCCGACGCTCCTCAGTTCCGGGAAGCCGCTGGGCGTGGACTGCGTCGGCGTCGACGGACTCGGCGACGGCGGGAACGACTGACTCGGGATCGCCGTGGCGGACGAGCAACTCGCCGTCGCGTTCGTGCATTCGCTGTCGAAGGTCCTGAACGCTCTCGCGGACGAACCGCGCTCGGCGGCGTCCGATCCGAGGTTCGTCGATCCAGCGGCTCCTGGCTCCGAACAGCCCAGGTTCGAACGTGTATAGCGGGACGACGCGGTCGTTTTCGTCGAGGGCCCGCTGGAGCGTCGGGTTATCGTGGACGCGAAGGTCGCGGCGAAACCAGACAACTGCCACATCTGCCATATCCATTGCTGGGCACTACAGCCCCCTTACCACCATGCCGAAACAGTTTGATGTCGGGCCGGTCGCACGATATCTGGCCGTTCGCTATGCATCGACGACTGTGATATCTGGCCGTTCGCTATGCATCGACGACTGTGACCCGAAGTTCGCGCGTACGAGGTCCGTCACACTCGACCAACAGTGCTGATTGCCAGGTGCCGAGATCAAGCCGGCCGTCGCTGACGGGAACGGTCACGCTCGGCCCGACGAGTAGCGCCCGGACGTGACCGTCAGCGTTGTCGTCGATCTCGTCGTGTGCCCACCCCGTATCCGGAACGAGCTGATCCAGCGCGTCGGCCAGATCCCCGAGGAGGCGTGATTCCGCTTCGTTGACTGTCACCCCAGCGGTCGTGTGCTGCACGAACACCGTCGCGACTCCGTCCGCGTTCTCCGGCAGCGCTTCGGTGACAGCGTGGGTCACGTCCAAAACCTCCGATCGGTCAGTCGTCTCAATCGAAACTGTCGGCATACCCGCTGCATCAGCAGTTGAGGCTATAAAGACAGTTGATAGATAGAAAATATACTAATTAATAGGAATATATAATAACTAATAGGACGAACGTTCGGGCATGGACACGATAACGATCCTCATCGCTGTCGGACAGGAAGACAGGGAACGAGCCGAGCGGATGGCCAAGACGGTGCGCACGGTCGTCGGCGATCGGGAATCGCGGGTGCTCGTCGGACACGTGCTGACCGAATCCGAATACGAGCAGACGGCCGAGCGGCTGGAACCGGCGACAGACGCCGAGACTAAAGCCATGTCAGCGGCGCGGCCCGAAACGAGCGTCGCGTATGCGGGTACAGCCGGCGAAACGTCGGCCCCGGGTGAAGTCGAGTTACCGACCGAAGCAGCCGTCAAGCGGGTCATCGGCCAGCGGACAGTCGTTCGCGATCTGGTCGAGACACTTCAGGAGGCCGGATTCGAGCCCGAAGTGCTCGGCGGCGTCGGTGATCCCGCCGAAGGCATCGTCGCGATGATCGACGACCACGACGCGGATTTCGTCGTGATCGGCGGCCGCGACCGCTCGCCGACCAGACAGGCGATGTTCGGCAGCGTCTCGCAGGAGATCCTTCGATCCGCGCGTTGTCCGGCCATCTCCGTGCGAGGGATGGACGAAGCCTGACTCAACGCAGCCACTCGTCCGGTTTCGTGTCGTAGTCGATCCCGGTCGCCGCGAGGTGCTCGACGTCCTCCCAGGGGACGTCCTCGACGGTGACGTGCGCACCGTCGTAGCGCAGCCGGCGGCCGACTTCGGTCGGGTCGGGCTCTCGGTCCCGGCGTCGGGCGACCTCGACGTCGCTCTCGTCGTACTCCTTGTCGATGGTCAGCAAGTTCACGGGCCGTCCCCAGAGTTCGAACACGCGCTTGAGTACCTCCGTGGCCCGTTTGTCGTCGAGGACGACCCCGTTGTACCGGTGGGCCAACAGCAGCTCGCTGGCGTTGTCGTAGTTACCGTCCGCGACGACGATCGTGGGCTTCCCGAAGTTGGTGAACTGCAACAGCAGCTTCTTTTTGACGTCCTCGTGATCGGTCGAGGAGACGCGGAACTCCCCCGACTTCTGGGAGTGTTCGTATGCGAAGTAGTCGTTCGCATCGACGAACTCTTCGGTGAGAAACGCCTCCAGGAACGTCACGTCGTTGTGGCTCTGGCGGACCTCGCGCATCCGGTCCCAGCCGCGAGCGTACTCGACATCGGCGAGTGCCGCCTCGACGCTTCCATAGCGGCTGTCGTCGAAGAGGTAGCGGCTGATCCGCTCTAGCTCTTCCAGACCGATCCGGCCCAGGAACCCGCGGTTCTGTGGCTGGACCAGCGAGTAATGTCGCTGGACCAGTCCGTCGTAGGTGAGGACCGTCCAGGGGTAGGTCTCGACGTCGATCGCTCCGCTTCGAGCGCGTTCGAGTGCCTTCGCGTCGATACGTGGATCGTCCGGGTCGATCTCGTCGAGATGGCCCGGCACGTCTTCGAGCCACGCCGGCGGCTCCAGGACCGACCGGACTGCACCGAAGTCGACGGTATCACGGAAGTTCCGCCAGGTGATCCCGTCGACTTTGAGGAGTCGCTCGACGACTTCCCGCCGGTTGGCGGTGTTCTCGACGTACTGCCACAACTCCAGTCCGAGTTTGTACGGGTTGAGTCCGCCCGAGCCGAGCACCTTCGACATGTGATCGGCGTAGGTGACAAACTCGTCGTCGGCCGCAAAGCCCTCACCGACCATCATGACCGACTCCCAGTAGCTAGCCCACCCCTCGTTGAGCACCTTCGTCATCTTCTGGGGGGCGAAGTAGTAGGATTCCCGACGGACGATCTCCAGGACCTCCTTCTGCCAGTCGGTCATCTCGATGGCCTTCCCGGCTCCCTCGTCGTGCTGCTTGCCATGTTTTCGGAGGAATCCGACGACGTCTCTCTCGGGAGTGTCCGGGAACGAGACTGACCCGTCGTCGTCACTCTGGGTGTCGAGCCACTCCTCGTCGAACACCTGCTGGCGCACCTCTTCGGTGAGATCCAGATCGTCCAGGTGATCGGCCACGTCGGCGGTGTCGAGGTCCTCGGTCCTCTCGTCGGTCACGACGGGCGCGTACGGGCGGTGCTGGTCGATGGTGTCTTCCAGACAGAGAACGTGATCGATCCACTTTTCGACCTCGCCCCGGTCGATCTCGGGGTCGGTCATGTATTCCTCGATCGTCTCGGCGTGGCGAGCGAGCATCGCCGTGGCGTCCGGCCCCGGCTCCGGTCGAGCGTCGGATCGGTTGTCCGGCGCTTCGTCCCGGCCGGTGAACAGTCCGAACCACTCGTTGTTCGCGAAGAAATCGGCGTGGGCCTCGACGTGAGTGATGACCGCCTTCTGGTCGGCCAGGGTGTTTGACTCCTGGAGGAACGCGTGGGCCGGGTTGTCGTTGTTGACGATCTCGAAGGCCTTCCCGCCGAGGAACTGGCTCTGCTTTCGCTGGCGGTCGTACTGCATGCCCCACCGCCAGTGGGGGTATCGCTCCTGGAACCCGCCGTAGGCGATCAACTCGTTCATCTCGTCGTAATCGACGATCCAGTAGTTGACCGGATACGGGGTCAAGCCGAGTTTTTCGGCGAGCTCGCCGGCTTTCTCGACTGGTTCTTGCAGGTTGTCCGCGATCCGTTGGGCTTCGATGCGTTCGTCTATCATGACTCTTCGTCCGTGCTGAGGATCTCGTAGATGGCGTCGACCACGTCCCCTGGTCCGTTGACGTAGGCCACGGCGACGTCGTCGGCGTCCCGGAAGTGCTGCTCGACCTCTTCGGCGTGGGTCGCGTTGATCGCGTTCCCGCTGGGCTGAGTCTCGACGTAGGCGTGGAGATTCGCCGGGATCGCTTCCATCAGCGGGATCACCTTGTCCTCGGTGTCGTTCGACGAGTTCTCGCTGTCGCCGGCGGCGAAGACGTAGCGGTTCCACTCGCTCCAGGGATAGGCTTCGTCGAGCGCTGTCATCGCCAGCTCGTAGGCGCTAGAGATGCGAGTCCCGCCGCCGCTGCGGATGCCGAAGAACTCCTCGCGGTTGACCTCCCAGGCCTCGGCGTCGTGGGCGATGTAGACGAACTCGGCGTTGTCGTACTTGCCCTGGAGATACCAGTCAAGCGGGGTGAAGGTCCGCTCGACTAGCTCGCGTTTCTGCTGGCGCATACTCCCGGAGACGTCGCGGATGTTGACCACGACGACGTTGCGCTCTTTCTCCTCGATGATCTCGGGGTAGCGATAGCGTTCGTCCTGACGCCGAAAGGGGATCTCGTTGATCCCTTCCCGGCGAATGCGCTGGGCTGCACTCTCGTGCTCGACGCGTTCGGTCATCTCCTCGATGGATCCCCACCGGTCGCGCTCGTCAGCAGGCATCCCCTCGTAAGCGTCCTCGATCCACGCTCGGGAGACGGGGATGTTCTCCCCGCGGGCCCACTCGTAGACCGTCGCCGGGCCCCAGCCGGCGACTCGCAGGGCCTCACGGACGTACGCCTCGTCGAAGTCCATCGCCATCTTGCGCTTGAGCCCCTCCTTGAACAGCCGCTCGAAATCCAGCGTCGAGGACGGTCCGGTCCGGGTGATGTCGGTGAAATCGCCTTCCGTCTCTTCGACCACCTTCTTGCCCTTGGGATCGAGATCCAGCCCGAGCTGTTCGTCCAGTTCCCGGGCAAACTCCTCGGGATCCATCTCGTAGTACTCGTGATCGCCGCCCTCCTCGCCGGGGTCGCCGTCCTCGTCGCCGTCGTCCGGCTGTGGCTGTTCGACGGGGTCACCTTCTTCGGCGCCCTCGCCCTGGCCGACCCCGCCCCGGTCGCGCCGGTCGTAGACGAACTCCGGCAGATCGACGATCTTGATCGGGATCCGGACCGAATCCGCCCGGGACTTCCCGAGGTCACCGTACTGGATAAACTCCGCGAGATCCTGGCGGCGCTTCTCGCCGACCTCGCGGTAGCGTTCGAGGTCGTCTCTCAGTCCCATCTGTAGCTCACCTGTCCCATAACGTGGCGGCTGGTCAGCTCCGCGCCGGCTTCGCTGTACTCGAACAGATCGGTCATGTTCTCGATCGTCCGCGCCTTGACACGGGCCGTCTCGGTGTTCGCCGGCGGGTCGTCCCACTGCCGCGGATCGAAGTCTTCGTGGGTCCGATTGACGTCGGCCCAGTCGTGGCTGCCAAGCACGGTTCGGATCACCGGGATCTCCTTCGGATTGACGTCGCCGACCTGGAACTGTTCGTCGCGGTTGTGCCAGGCGTGGCGGTTCAACGCGGTGATGATCTGGTCCGTCCGGAACTGCTCGACGTCCCGGGTGGGCTCGTTGCCGTGATAGTCGCTCTCCTCGAAGCGGCCGAGGTGCTCGATCTCGAAGACCTTCATCTTCAGCGGGTCCGGGTCGACACGTTCGCCCCGCTCGTTTTCGATTCGTTCGTCGGTCGCCCACGCGTAGACGTGCTCGATGTACTCCTCGACAGTGGACTCCTCGACGCGCTTCTCGCGCATGATCGCCGCCAGCACGTCCTCCTCCTGCCGGTTGAAGATGTGGTTTTTGACCGGGACGACCCGTTCTTCGAATTCTGCAACTTCCTTCGTCGAGAAGACCGGTGCCGTTCGGAGGCCGGTAGCCATCGCGTCTAGCACGTCTCTCGGCATAATGATGTCCTCGACGGGCAACTCGGCGTGATACCGCTCGGTCTCGGTCTGGAGCAGGTCGGCGATGACGTCTCTGGTGTAGGTGACCGGGATCCCGCGTTCGCCATCGCTCGCGCTGTCGGAGAACGCGAAGGCGTCGATCTCGCGGCGCTCGTCGCCGTCCTGGAGGTAGCCGCGGTCGAACAGCAGGGCTTTCTCGACCGGATCCAGTTCGCTCGGGAGGTCGCTATCGTCCAGTCGGGACACCACGTCGTACAGCGCCGCCGCTTCGAGGGTGTGCGGCGCGAGTTCGCGCTCGCGAACGCCGCTTTCCTGGCGCACGTCCACTCCGACACGGCTGCGGATGCGCTCGTCCAGTTCCGTCCAGGAGTCGGCCTGCCAGACCGTCGTGTCGTTGGTCAGTTCCCGCCGGAGGAGTTGCGTCTCCAGCGAGAGGTTTGTCAGGTAGCCGAAGCGGTGTTTGTTCAGCCGCCGTTTGAGCGCCTTCAGTGGGTCCTGGCCCTCGCGGTCGGCGTGCTGGTTCAGCGTCGCTTCCAAGTCCGGGTTGGAGATGATGACCAGCTGGGTGTCGATGTCCATCCCGATCCCCCGGTCCAGCTTGACCGCACCTTCGTCGGGGACGTTCAGCAGCTTCTGCAGGAGGTCGGCGTGCTGGGCGGCGTCCTCGACGATCGTCAGCAGGCCGTTCCCCTGGCTCAATACGCCGTCGTAGGAGAACGCCTGGGGGTTCTTCCGCCCGCGGGAGTCAAGCTCCCGCAACATCCCGGCCATCCAGGAACCGACGAGTCGTTCCTTGGGGCTCCCTTCGTCCTCGCTGTGGAGGACGCCGATCCCCTGTCCGACGTCGACGACGTAGTTTTTCACCCGGAGATGGCGCGGGCTCGTCACCGCCGAGAACAGATCCGCGACACCCTCGCGGCGGTACTGCTCCTCGAGGTACTCGTAGGCTTCCCGGGAGAAGGGGTCGAGATCGCCCTCGACGGAGACGCTGTCGTGCTCGTCTAGTTGCCCGTTGATCGCTTCGAGCAGCTCCGCTCGGACCGTCTGCGGGAAGACCGACAGGGGGTGGACCTGCACTGGACTCTCGTACCAGTCGTCCTCGTCGCTGACCTGCCGGTCGCCGTAGGTGAGGCCGGTGGCCTCCCCGTCGGCTCCGGCGACGTTCCACTCGACGGTGTATCGCCGGCCGGCGTCGGTCCTGGAGTAGGCCCGCAGCCCGTTGATGAGACAGCGCTTGAGCTCGGACTTGCCGGTGGCTGTCGGCCCTTCCAGCCAGACGATCTTCTCGTCTTTCCCGCGGCGAGCGGCGATCGATCGCAGGTCGTCCACCAGCCCGTTTAGTACCTCGGTGTTGCCGAGGATCGCGTGTTCGCCGTCGTTGTGCGGGTCGTCGAAGAAGCGATAGCGCTCGCGTTCTTCCCCCTCCTCGATGACCGTGCGGGTGCCGGCGTCCTCGATAGCGTCGAGAAGGTACTTCGAGGCGTGGGCGGCCAGTTCCGGCCGGTCGAGCAGCAGGTCGACGTAGCCCGGCAGCGACAGCGGCTCCTGGTAGGTCGCGTCCAGTTCCCGGTCGGCCGCGGTGATGAATTGCTCCCCGTCCATCAGTCTTCCATCTCGCTTTTCGCGACTTCCGCGCCGGCGAACTCCAGCACCTCCCTGGCACCCTCATGGCTGTAGCCCTGATCGATCAGCGCCTCGATCCACGCTGACCGCTCGTCGTCGTCCATCTCGCCGGAGGACACCAGCGCCGAGAAGTTGATGTTGTGTTTCTTGTCTTCCCAGAGCTTGCGCTCTAAGGCGCGGCGCAGTCGGTCGTTGTCCTGCGGGTCGAAGCTCGACCCTTCACGGGCGCGACGGGAGACCCAGTTGGCGACCTCCTGGCGGAAGTCGTCCTTGCGGTCCTCGGGCAGGCTCAGCTTCTCCTCGACGCTGCGGAGGAACTGCTCGTCGGGTTCCTGCTCGCGGCCCGTGATCTCGTCCTCGACGGTGTCGTCGTCGATGTAGGCCATCACGTGGTCCATGTACTTCTCGCCCTGGCGCTGAATCTCCTCGACGTCGTAGGCCAGGGCGTGGCGGACGTCCTCGATGGCGCGGTCCTTGTACTCCTCCCGGACCAGTTCGAGATAGCGGTAGTAGGTATCGAACTGCTCTTCGGCGATCGAGCCGTGGTGTTCGAGGTTCGCTTCGAGGTGGTTGAACGTCGTCAGCGGCGAGAGGAACTCCCGATCGCGGTGCATCGAGTCCATGATCGCCTCGGCGATCTCGTCGCCGATGAACCGCGGGCTGACGCCCTCCATCCCCTCGCCGATCTCGGCGGTCGCGTCACCCTCCTCGCGGAGCTTCTTGACGTCGACGTCGTCGGTCGCATCGATCTCGCCGTTGTAGGCCTTGGCTTTCTGGATCAGGTCGATCTTCCCGGCATCGGGCTCTTCGATCCGGGTCAACACGCCGAACAGCCCCGCCATCTCCAGGGTGTGGGGTTCGACGGAGATGTCAGGCAGATCGGCGTTGCGTAGCATCTTCCGGTAGATCATCGCCTCGTCTTCGTAGCCCAACACGTACGGAAAGTCGATGCGCTTGGTCCGGTCGTTGAACGCCTCCATCTTCTCGTCGCCCTTCTTCTCTTTGTACTCGGGCATGTTGGTCCGGCCGACGATCACCTGGTCGATGTCGATCCGAGGGTTGTTCTTGGGTTTGATCGTCTGTTCCTGGGTCGCGTGCAGGAAGTCATAGAGGAACTCCCGCTGGAGTTTCAGGAGCTCCTCCCCGGAGAACAGCCCGCGGTTGGCGTTGCAGAACGCGCCCGAGTAATCGAACGCCCGCGGGTCACTCTCGCCGTAGATCGCGATCTTCGAGTAGTTGACGTCACCGGTCAGCTCGGTTTCGTCCTGGTTTTTCTTGTCTTTGGGCTCGAAGGTCTCGATAGCCTGTCGCATGTTCTCGTCGGCCACGAGGCGGACGATTTCGACGTGGCCCTCCAGCACGGTCTCTAGGTCGTCGTCGTAGTACGCCAGCAGCCGATCCATGTAGAACTCGCTGGCGGGGTCCAGGGCCTGCTCGTTGCGGATCGTGTACGGCGCATCCAGCAGCTCGTTGATGTCGTCGAGGATGTCCTGGCGTTGCTGTTCGGGGATCAACACCAGCGGGTCCTGGTTCATCGGCGATCGGACTGTGTCGTCGGCGGGGTCCTGATCGGGGATGACGTCACAGAGGTTCGTCCACCGGAAGGTGTACATCCGCCCCTCATCCCGGCGGGTGTAATCCTCGAAGTACCGCCGGACCTGCCGGTCGAAGTCGGACTTCCCCGACCCGACGGGACCGAGCAGGAGTTTGATTCGCTTTTGGGGCCCGAGTCCGCGCGCGCCGCTTTTGACCTTGTTGACGAACTCGTGGATCGACTCGTGGATGACACGGCCGTAAAAGGTGTTCTCGCCGTCGTTGATCGGGTCCTCGGAGGCGAGTTTGTACTCGACGAGGCCGGCGTCTTCGTCGTACTCGGTACCGTAGTAGTCGAACATATCGGCGACGCGCTGATGGGCGCTACGGGCGACCGCCGGCTCCTCGTACAACTGATCGAGGTACCACTCGAAGTCGTGGTGATCACGGAGGTCGGCGGGGATCGAGGCCCGGTAATCGTCGCTCAGTTCTGACAGAGTGTCTGGATTGCTTGTCATGCTATCACGAACGGGGTGGAGGACAGTCGAGCCCGTCGGTTACGGGACCCTCCACTGTTCTCGGAGTCGTGTGCCGACCGACGGCTCGTCCCACGGGAGGGCAGACTCGCTGACTGATGCCGTCCACCGCACGATACGGCGGCGCGACTGTCGCGACCGAAACCTGCATAGTGACAACCTGGTCCGTGATACCGTGTGGCACATTTTCCGATACTGTAATACCTAAGGGACTCTCATATACTTAAACCCTCGTTTCATTCGGGATGTGAGTAACACCCGTGGTCGCAGGAAATCGGATTATAGGACCGCTCCGAAACCACATTCGGTTATTCCTGATTGCTGCGCCTCGCAGTCATTTATAAACCCACTCCGGCCGACCGGGAAGCTCTTTTCCGTAGGGCCGGTGAAGCGGAACATGGATCTCGCGGACGCGCTGCCGACGGACTGGTCGCTCTGGAACGAGGAGGCCGGGCGGGTCGTGATGGTCTATCGGCCGGACGTCTTCGACAGTGAGGCGTTCCCACCGCCGTGTTTGCCGACGCTGTATCTCACGAAAGGGTCGCGAGGTCGCCGCCCGGGCAGGCCACAGCCGGATCCCGACGATCCCTGGTACCTGACGCTGTCGCTGGAGCCGGACGTGACCGCCGACCGGCGGGAGTTCGACGGTCGAAAGGCGGCGATGGACGGTGCCGTCGAGTTGGCGAATACATTCTCCGACGGAGAGATCGACTATCGGTCGCTGTATCAGGTACCTCGGGAGGCGTATCTGGCGAAGCTCGACGAGTTGACCGGGCGGGAAGCTTAATCGGCTCGGGAGAGTACCGACAGTCGATGGCGCAACTCACGCTCGTCGGCACGCGTCTGGCGGAAGTCGGACAGACGTTCGTCTATCAGGGGGCTGCAGCGGCCTGCGAGGGGTGTCCCTACCGCGATCAGTGTCTCAATCTCACAACGGGGCGCAAATACGAGGTCGTCGAAGTCCGGGACAACGCCAGCGTCCTCGACTGTGGCGTGCACGATACCGGCGTGCAGGCCGTCGAAGTCAAGCCCGCGCCGATCCAGGCCAACGTTGCCTCACAGGGAGCGTACGCCGGGAGCAAAGCCGCGCTCGAAGGCCCCTGTCCGTACACGGACTGTCCCAGCCACGGGTACTGTGAACCCGCCGGCGCGGCGTTCGACGAACAGTACACGATCGACGAAGTGCTCGGCGACCCACCCCACGACTATTGCATGCTCGATCGCGATCTGACGCTGGTCGAACTGGCACCGCCGGACGACGCGTGAGATCGATCGCGGGATTGCGCCGCTACGCGGAACTGTCCACTTTCTCTGCCACGTACCCGAAGACGTCCTCATAACCGTATGCCGAGAGTAACACGGGATAAAACGGCTCGTCCGCGACAACGGTGTCGCCATCCGCGGCGGCGAAGGGGTCGCCGGCCTCGACACGTTCGAAGTTCGAGACGAACACCTCGTATTCGTCGGCGTCGTCTTTCGGGACGACGTCTTTGAGTGCGTACACCCCGTGTTCGCGCGGAGCAAGCGGCGGCTCGTCGGCCAGCACACCGGTCGCTCGCAGGAACTCCCGGACGATCCGGGTGGCGTTGTCCGCGGCGACTGTCGATCCCTGATAGCCAGCCTCGACCTCCACGAGCGTCTCGACCGACTGAAAGAGCCGTCCGTCGTCGAACGGGCCGGTTTCGACGATTGCATCGACGGACAGTTGCCGTGCGAGCTTTTCGGACGGGCTACCCGCCCGCTCGACGATCGCGAACGGCCCCTCGTAAGACTGTGTCGAGTGTAACGCTAGGGTCGTACACCCCTCGATTTCGGCCGTCAGCTCGGCCGCGAGCCGCGATTCGTGCGTCGGCCCGTCGGGATCACCCGGAAACGTTCGGTTGAGGTCCTCCTCGCAGTAGCGCTGCTCGGCCGCCAGCGCCCGCTCGTTCGCGACGATCAACTTCACAGGTCGCTCGATGGGTGGGTCAGACGCCAGTAGACGGTCGATCGCCGTCACGCCACACGGTTCGTCACCGTGAATTGCGCCGACGACAGCGACGGACGGTTCGCCAGCACCGAGCTGTTCGATCCGCATTACTACCGGATTAGGCAGTCGGTCATTTATATTGCTCGTCTGCGCGACCAGTCGCTCACGTCCCGTGCTGCCAGGAGTCCATGTACTCGCGCTGTTCGGGCGTCAGATCGTCGATCTCGATCCCCTCCGCGTCCAGTTTGATCTCTGCGACTTCACGATCGAGTCGGTCGGGAATATCGTGGACGCCGGCGTCGTACTGCTCGCCGTTCGTCGCCATCTCGCGGGCGGCGACCGCCTGGATCCCGAAGCTCTGGTCCATGACCTCGACGGGGTGGCCCTCGGCTTTCGGCGCGGCGAGGTTGACCAGCCGCCCCTCAGCGAGGACGTTGAGCTGGCGGCCGTCGGGCATGACGTAGCCGGTGACGCCGTCGCGAGCCTCGATGACGTCCTCGGCCATCGCGTCGAGATCCTCGAGGTTGATCTCCACGTCGAAGTGACCCGCGTTCGCCAGCAGCGCACCGTCCTGCATCTCCTCGAAGTGCTCTTCAGTGATGACGTCCCGGTTGCCGGTCGTCGTCACGAAGATATCGCCTTTCCGTGCGGCCTCGTCCATCGTCGTGACCTCGAAGCCCTCCATGTGGGCCTCCAGTGCCTGGCGCGGGTCGATCTCGGTGACGATCACGTCGGCGTTCATGCCCGAGGCCTTCTTCGCGACGCCCTTGCCACACTGACCGTAGCCGCCGACGACGACGGTCTTGCCCGCGATCGCGAGGTTCGTGGTCAGTTCGATCGCAACCATCGAGGCCTCGCCGGTCCCGTGGACGTTGTCGAACAGTCGCTTCATTGGCGTGTCGTTGACGGCGAACATCGGATACTCCAGCGCGCCGTCCTCGTCCATCGCCCGCAGGCGGTGAACGCCCGTGGTAGTCTCCTCGCAGCCGCCGATGATCGAGTCGATCAACTCGGGGTACTCCTCGTGGACGAGAAAGACCAGATCCGCGCCGTCGTCGATCGTGATCGTCGGATCGTGGTCGATCACGGCGTGCATCGCCTCGTAGTACTGCTCGTCGTCGACGCCGCGTTTGGCGTAGGAGGTGATCGACTCGTGGGCGTCAAGCGCCGCACTCACATCGTCGTGCGTCGAGAGGGGGTTACACCCCGTAATCGCGACCTCCGCGCCCGCGGCCGCCAGTGCCTCCGTCAGAACGGCCGTCGTGGCCTCGACGTGCATCGCCATCGCGACGGTCTCGCCCGCCAGTGGCTGTTCGTCCTCGAAGTCCTCGCGGAGCGACTCGACAATCGACATGTGCTGGCGCGCCCAGTCGATCTTCTTGCGTCCTGATTCGACTGCCGACTCGACGTCCTCAAGCTGCTGGGTAATCGGCTGTCCGGTCATACCCCTATTAATGGACACCGGGGAGAAAACCTTGCCGAAGCACTCCGGTCAGAATATGACTGCGGTAGCGAGACGAACGTTCGATGCTCGCGTCACCGACCGCCGCGAGCGTGCGACGGTGGGCCACGTCGACGGTCGCCGTCTTCGGTTTCATCGTCGCTCGACGGTCCCATGTCTCCAGGTGGACCCTGGGTCACGTTCCCGGACGGCCCCCGGGTCGTGTTATCGGACGGACCAGCGCCTTCAGGCGGGCCCTGAGTCACGTTCCCGGACGGCCCCCGGGTCGTGTTATCGGACGGGCCGGCGTGTTCGGGCGGCCCCTGCGTCTTGTTTTCGGGCGGACCGGCGTGTTCGGGCGGCCCCTGCGTCTTGTTTTCGGGCGGACCGGCGTGTTCGGGCGGGCCCTGGCCCGGGTTGAACGTCGTCACGAACGACGAGACGGTCTGGCCCATCGGGCCGGAGACGTTCTCGCTCATCACGGTCTGGACGAACGCGCCGACGTAGAGCCCGAACGGTTCGCTGTCGTTGACCGTGACGTTGCTGTGGTTGACTTCGCCGTCGTCGATGGAGACGTCGAGATCGAGGTCGAACAGCCGATCGGCTTCCCCATCAGTTTCGTTGGTGTCACGGTCGCCAGTCTCGTTCTCCAGGTCATTATCCTCGCTCTCGTTTACGTCACGCTCGTCTGTCTCGTTCTCAGCAATCGACTCCGCGATCAAATCGGCCGTCGTCGAGGCGGAATCGTTATCAACAGTGGCCGTGACCGTGACCGTCACGTTCTCGTCCGGTGCCGACAGTTCGACGAGGCCCTCGTCGTCTGTCGTGTAATTACCGGCCTCTTCGTACGTCGTATTTCCATCGGCGACCGTCACGTTCGCGTCGGCGACGGCAGTACTGTTTTCAGTACTGTTCTCCGTCACCGAAACCGTGACGTCATCGCCCTCCTGAGTCACCGACACATCCAGTCCATCCGCGGCCGCCGCTGGCCCGACGACGGAGAGGGCCATGACAGCGACCACGGCAACTGTTAGAAGCTGTTTCGCGTGCATCTCACTCCGTACTCACCTCTATATCCACATAAACACGCAATCCCGTTCAATCCGTTCAGCCGCGAGTCCGAGCGCACAAGAAGGCCAGAGATTAGCTTGTAAAGTTTAAAAACATCTCTGGATGTTTATTTCATACTATACAAAATGATGCCGGCATGTCGTCACGTTTTTGTTTATCGATAGGTCCTGACTAACTAGTCAGTATGTTGGCCGTGAGCCGAGTTCCGCAGTGGGAGGGTGACGCGCGTGTCGACTGACGAGTCCGGGCGCTCGGTCAATCTCACCGAGGGCTCACTATTACGTCCACTCATAGCGCTGTCGTTACCGATCGTCGCGTCCCAGCTGCTGCAGGTGATGTACAATCTTGCGGACACGTTCTGGGTCGGGCGCCTCGGACAGAACGCGGTGACGGCGCTGTCGCTGTCGTTGCCTTTCGTCTTCCTGATGATCAGTCTCGGCGGCGGGTTAACCGTCGCTGGCACGGTGCTGGTCTCCCAGAATACCGGTGCGGGCAACACCGAACGCGTCAGTCACGTCGCCGGCCAGACCATCGCGTTCGTCTCGCTGGTGTCGATCGGACTGGCTGCAATCGGATTCGCCCTCTCGCCGGTGTTGTTGCCGCTGATCGGTGGTTCAGCCGACGCCGAAGCGATCCGGCTGGCAGTCGTCTACACGCGGATCATCTTCGTCGGCGTCATCTTCATGTTCGGCTTTCAGATCTTCCAGGCGCTGTTGCGCGGGTACGGCGACACGGTGACACCGATGTATCTGATGGGCGCGAGCGTGACGATGAACATCCTGCTCGATCCGATCCTGATCCTGGGATTCAACAACAACCTCCTGTTCGAGCTACTCGACGACGCGCCGCTGCTCGGCAATCTCGGCTGGATCGACGCGCTCCCGTATCTGACCAGTCCCGAGTGGCTCCACAACCTGCCGTTTCTGGACGTGAACTTCCTCGCGCTGCAGGCCGACCTCTTCGCGGCGACTGGATTCACCGGGATGGGCGTGACCGGCGCGGCGGTCGCGACGGTCGTCTCCCGGGGCGTCGCGGCGATGATCGGCTTCTGGCTGATCTTCTCCGGTCGCCTGGAGTTGACGGTCTCGCTGTCGGATCTCCGACTGGAACTGGAGACCGTCAGGAAGATCGTCGACATCGGCGTCCCGACGGCCGCCGAACAGAGTGCCAACTCGCTGGCCTACACGGTGATGACTTCCCTGGCAGCGATGGTCAGTGGCCCCGCAGTCGCGGCCTACGGGATCGGCAACCGGATCAACACGTTCGTGTTCCTGCCGGCGGTCGGGCTCGCCCGCGGGACCGAAACGGCCGTCGGCCAGAACCTCGGTGCCGAACAGAACGCCCGGGCCAAACGGGCGGTCCTGCTCTCGACGGGGATCGTCGCTGTGGTCTTCGGCGTGGTGAGCGTGCTCGTGTTCCTGCTCGCTCGCCCGCTGGTGACGGTGTTCATCCCCGGCGACCCGACGGTCATCAACCTCGGGACGGACTACTTCAAGATCATCGGCCCGACCTACGTGTTTATGGGCGCGTTCCAGGTCATCAACGCCGGGTTCCGCGGTGCCGGCAGCACGCGGACGGCGATGGCTTTCTCGATCGTCTCTCAGTGGGGTGTCCGGATCCCACCGACGTACCTGCTGATCACCGTCGCCGGCGTCGGCGCGATGGGTGTCTGGAGCGGGATCGCCTTCTCGCACATCGCCGCCGCGGCGGCTGTCGGCGTCTGGTACGTCTACGGCGACTGGGCCGACAACGTGCTGGACGAAGCCGAACCGGGCGAGGAAATAGCTGCGGACGACCAGGCTGCCGATCCGAACGGGGACGGCCAGCCGGAGAGCGAGCCGGCCGTCGACGACTGAGTACCAGTTCTCAGGGCCCTGTACGATCCATTAATTCGGCTCGCTGGTCATCCCCTCATATATAAGATATCCGACGACCATCACGCACAACAGGCTGATAACAGATCCGACTATTCCGACAACAACGCTTCCGTCGAGTAACTGCCTTGCTGCACCGAGGCTGAAAATCCCTAGAAGAGCCACTAAAACGCCGAATATCGTCCTGTCAATGGAAGCAGCCAAGCGTTTCGTTTTGTTTGGCATATATTTTAGCCTTATTACACTACTACTACTCCCCCATTGATAAATATTCCCCACCTGTGAGTGAGTCGGAGTAGTAACTGAAGATCGCAGCGGGGGAGGGCGCAAGGGACGTCTAACGCCGATCAAATCCCGGACCAATAAACTGAATGGCTCTTACCGAAGACAGTGAAACACAGATATCTATCTCGGAATTGGTAGATGGGGCTGTGCAAGATACAACGCGCAAGTTCACCATACTTGTCTCAATGTCTGTTCAGACATTCGCCCATTAGTATCTGTCCAGGCATCTGTCAATCACCTCATCGTGAGACCGTAGGAAATTCCTGAATACCTCATTGCCATCTCGAAAAAAACGCAGGCTTTTCGTTGTGTCCGCGTGTCACGTCCCCTATGGACAACTGGAACCGACGTGACGTGCTGAAAGGTGGCGTGGCGCTGGGGGCTAGTAGCCTCGCCCTCGCGACGACAACCACTGGCGTGCGGGCTGCGGCTGGCAAGCAACAGTGGGCCTTCGAGACGGGCGACTACGTGGGCTCGTCGCCGACGGTGGTCGCTGGCACCGTCTTCGTTGGGAGTGACGACGACCACCTCTACGCGGTGGATGCAGACACGGGCGAGCAACAGTGGGCCTTCGAGACGGGCAACGGGGTGGAATCGTCGCCGACGGTGGCCGAGGGCACCGTCTTCGTCGGGAGTCTCGACGCCAACCTCTACGCGGTGGATGCGGCCACGGGCGAGCAAGAGTGGGCCTTCGAGACGGGCCACATTGTGCCCCTGTCGCCAACGGTGGTGGACGGCACCGTCTTCGCCGGGAGCTGGGACAACCTCTACGCAGTGGATGCAGCGACGGGTGAGAAAGAGTGGGTCTTCGAGACTGGACATTTCGTAAACTCGTCGCTGACAGTGGCCGAAGGCACCGTCTTCGTCGGGTGTCGCGACGATAACCTCTACGCGGTAGATGCGGCTACCGGTGAGCAGAAGTGGGCCTTCAAGACGGGCGACTGGGTACAGTCGTCGCCAACGGTGGTAGACGGCACCGTCTTCGTTGGGAGTGACGACGACCACCTCTACGCGGTGGATGTGGCCACGGGCGAGCAAGAGTGGGCCTTCGAGACGGGCGACGCCGTGGACTCGTCGCCGACAGTGGCCGAAGGTACCGTCTTCGTCGGGAGTAGGGACAACAACCTGTACGCGGTGGATGCGACCACTGGCGAGCAACAGTGGGCCTTCGAAACGGGTCGTCATATATCCTCGGTGAGTGTGTCCTCGTCGCCGACGGTGGTCGATGGCACCGTCTTCGTCGGGAGTCACGACGCCAACCTCTACGCGGTGGATGCGGCCACGGGCGAGCAACAGTGGGCCTTCGAGACGGGCGGCCCGGTGGTCTCGTCGCCGACGGTGGTGGACGGCACCGTCTTCGTCGGGAGTGTCGACGGCAACCTCTACGCGGTGGATGCCGGAGTGTCAGGCTCAAGCGAAGGGTCACGCGTGATGCTCGGAACGCTGGGCCATCACGGTCAGTCTCATCCTGGTCAGTCTATCAGCACCGCCGAGCCATCACAACAAGATACGGATTCAGGACCTGACGGCGACGATGAGACCGCCGAGGGTAGTGGATTCGGTCCCGGCTTCGGTGTCCTCACTGCTCTCGCTGGACTCGGCGGCGGTGGCTATCTGGCCCACCAAAATCAGACCAATCAGCACGCTGGGGAGGATTCGGAATAAGTCGATCTTCGCTACGCAAGACGCCAGGTCTCCTCTCATCTTGTAGGCAGTCGCACCTGCTCAATCACTCGACATATCCGTGTTCGTGAGCCAACAATGGCGGAAGCAGAGACGACCAATCGAATTCGTACTTTATATTTCCGGCGTGCAACAAGCAAAGACCGATTGCTGACTTCAATCTATATATCTTGCACACCACTCTGTACCAATATCACGTATTCTATGATTGTTTCACCAGATTTGGCAAGAACTAACTGAATTACTAAGAACTGGTGTGATTCTAGGGGGATTCTCGCAACTCGCCGCGACAGTCCGGACACGCTGCCCAGTACGACGCCGGGACGACAGATTTTCCGCAATCCACACATTCGAATCGCACTCTACTGGACGCTTGTTTGGAACTCATCGGGAGAAGCTCCGCTACCGTCGCTAATAAAGGTTTTCGGAAAATAACCATATCCGACTAGATGTCCTGATATATCCTAATATTGTAATCGAGTTAGTCTGCACGGTCGACGAGTGACTGCGCTCTCTCGCTCGCCCGCTCCCGCACGGCCTGCTCGTCGAAGACCGTCACCTCGCGATCGCGCATCAACACCTGTCCGTCGCAGACGGTATGTCGCACGTCGCTCCCGCGGGCGGCGTACGCCAGGTGACTGACGAGGTCGTGGGCGGGCGTCAGATGCGGCGCGTCGAGGTCGATCACGGCCAGGTCGGCGTTCGCTCCCGGTTCGATCCGGCCGGAGTCGAACCCGAGAATCTCGGCACTGCCGCGGGTCGCCATCTCGACGACGCTCTCGGCGTCGACGGCGCTTGCGTCCCCGGCGGCGAGCTTCCCGAGCATTGCGGCGTCACGCATCTCGTCGAACATGTCCAGATCGTTGTTCGAGGCCGCGCCGTCGGTGCCCAGGCCGACCGCCACGCCCGCATCGAGCAGGTCCTGGATCGGTGCCATCCCCGACGCGAGCTTCATGTTCGAGGCCGGGCAGTGGACCACGCCCGCGCCGCGCTCGGCTAGCAGTTCGATCTCGCTGTCGTCGAGGTGGACGCCATGGGCGAGGTAATCTTCCGATTCGAGCAGGCCCATATCGGCGGCGTACGCCAGCGGGCGCTGTCCGTGCTCGTCGACGATCGGGTCGACCTCGTCGGTCGTCTCGTTCGCGTGCAGATGGATCGGCACGCCGGCCTCGCGGGCCTCGGGCACGAACTCCCGGTAGTACTCTTCGCCGACAGTCGTCAACGAGTGGGGCATAAACGCGGTCCGGATCCGTCCGTCGGCAGCACCGTCGTACTCGCGGGCGAACGCGAGACTATCCCGCATCTCCGCACGGGCGGCCTCGTCGTCGTTCCCGACGGTGATCGCTCCGTAGCCCAGGCGTGCGCGCATCCCGGCCGTTTCGACGGCGTCGGCGACCTCCGACATGAAGAAGTACATGTCGTTCAGGGCAGTCGTCCCCGACTTGATCATCTCGACCAGTCCGAGTTCCGCGCCGGCCCGGACGTCCTCGGCGGTGAGTTCGGCCTCGGCCGGCCAGATGTCCTCCTGGAGCCACGCGTCGAGTTGTTTGTCGTCGGCGTAGCCACGCAAAAGCGTCATCGCGACGTGGGTGTGTGCGTTGACGAGTCCGGGGATCACGAGCCCGCCCGCCGCGTCGAGTTCGTCGTCGCCTGAGAGATCACCGATGTCGACAATCTCGCCGCTGTCCTGATCGAGCAGTACGTCCGTCCGCTCGACGGAGTGGTCGGGACGCAAGACCTGACCGCCCGAAACGAGGAGTTCGCTCATGGCTGTTCGTTCGTCGGGAGATACTTTGAACCGTCGGGTTCGTCGCTCGCCGCCGGAGGGAAAAGCAATTGCCCGCCCGCCTCCACGTTCCGGTATGCGCATCGCCGTCCCCAACAAGGGCCGTCTCCACGAGCCGAGCGTCGAGTTGCTCGAACGCGCCGGACTGCACGTCGTCGACGGGGCCGACCGCAAACTCCACGCTGAAACGGTCGATCCCGAGGTGACGATCCTGTTCGCCCGCGCGGCCGACATTCCCGAGTACGTTTCCGAGGGGGCCGCCGACGTGGGCATCACCGGCTTCGACCAGGTCGCCGAAGCACAGCGGGACAACCTCGTCGAACTGCTCGATCTGGAGTTCGGGAGCTGCAAGCTCGTCCTCGCTGCGCCCGAAGACGACGATATCGAGTCCGTCTCCGATCTCGACGGTGGGACGGTCGCGACCGAGTTTCCGAACATTACTCGGGAGTTCCTCGACGAGCAGGGCGTCGACGCCGATATCACCGAGGTTTCGGGCGCGACGGAACTCACGCCGCACGTCGATATCGCCGACGCGATCGTCGATATCACCTCGACCGGGACGACCCTGCGGATGAATCGCCTGGAAGTCATCGCGGACGTGCTCGAATCGTCAGTGCGACTGTTCGCCCGCGAGGACGCTCGCGACGACGAGAAAGTCCAGCAGATCGAAACCGCGCTTGGGTCAGTGCTGTCCGCTGAGGGGAAACGCTATCTGATGATGAACGCTCCTGCGGACGCCCTCGACGCAGTCAAGGAGGAACTCCCCGGTATGGGCGGACCGACGGTGATGGACATCGCCGGTACCGACGACGTCGCGGTCCACGCAGTCGTCGACGACAGCGAGGTCTTCGAGACGATCAACGCGCTGCAGTCAGTCGGAGCGAGCGACATTCTCGTAACCGAAATCGAGCGGCTCGTCGAGTGATCGTCTGCGGTTTCGGCGTGGTCACTTGACGATATCGGTCGAGGCGGTCGTGTCCTCTCTGACGTCCGTGTCGAGGTCGATATCCGTGATGAGCTCGACGAGTTCCTGCAGACGGGGGAACGTGTAGGCCGTGAGTTCGACGTCGGTGTCGTCGGCGACGATATCCGAGTCGACGACGAAGACGATGTCCTCGTCCGGCCAGCCGCCCATCTCGTCGACGATATTGCTGGCGGGACCGTACATAAACGAGGGCGTCGAGATGTCGATCGTCGTGTCCAGGACGTTCGCCCACCCGTCGATGTAGCCGGAGGTCATGATGTTGCCAATCTCCTGCATGGCCGACCGTTCCATGTCGGTAAAGAGGCCATCCGCAGGCTCGTCGTTGCCCATGCCACCGACCATCTGTTCGACGAGTTGCTTGCTGTCCGCCGGGTCGATCAGAAAGAGTACGTATCCGTGTGGCGAATCGACCAGTTCGACGAAGATCCCGACTTGCTTCTGGGACCCGATATGCGTTTTCACGTCCTCGATATCGAGAAAGTTGATCTTCGAGACTTCGATGCTGGCGTCGAGGCCCGCCATCTGACTGAGGTGATCGGCGACCGTCTCCGATCCTTCTCTGGCCATCTGGTTGAACAGATCCAGCTTTCGAACGTCGACACGGAGGCTCATACCTGGTACTGTGTTCCCACGATTGTAAGATTGCCGTCCCTCGGCTACGACAGTCTCGTCCTCGGCTGGCGGCCACTACAGCGTGCCAATCACGGCAATTTATGCCGGTCCGTATCCCAGGTGTACGTACGTCGGACGATCCGGCGGTGGACATCGTGAGTTCGAAACTAGGATACGCGGAGATCGCACTCGGAACCGCGATCGCGTTCTGGGGGACCGTGCAGGTGCTGGTCTCGTTCGGCGACACGGCGACAGTGTTGCTGTGGGGGGTTGCCGTCCTGCTCGGGTTGTTCGTCAGCGCGTACGGCGTCGTCTCGGTAATGCGTACCCACGACGCCGACGAGGCGGCCGACCCCGACCAGGCGATCAGCAAGACGGATTCGCGCTTCGGTCGCAACTAGTGGGCTAGCGAGCGAACGACCCGCTCATCGGAGTATCCCCGTCAGCCGCGCGGAAGGCGAACCACGCGGCCCCGAGTAACACGACAAAGACCAGCCCCGCAACGCTGTCGGCAACGAGCAATCCTTGCGGATCGAGTCCGTGGCGGCCGAGTACCATCTGGATAGCTAGCAGGGCGGCGGCCACCAGACTCAGGTACCCCTGTCTGATTGCGTCGCGATCGCCCGTCGCGCGCGTCCAGGTCCCGATCGCGACCAGCAGGGCGAACAACACTAGCGCCAGCCCGTAGTAGACGATCTGGACCTCCGGCGTGTAGGCAAAGACCGTGCCGAAGCTGAACAGATGCCCCAGCGGGACGAGCGCGAGCGCGACCACCGCGCCAGTGCGGAGCCGTGCGGTGTCGGCACGGTTGTACTGTACTGCTGTCGCATAGACGATCAGCGTGAAAATCGTCAGTGCGGCCAGATAGTGCGCCGCCTGAACCGGTGGCGAGTAGCCCCACGGGAACAGGCCACCGACCGTGACCGTGAGCGCGCCCAGACCGATCTGGACGGGGAGCAACGCGATCGCCGCGACGAGGCTGTACCTGACCCGGCGGCTCGCGCCGCGCGTCCACGCGAGGCCGGTAATCCCGAGTAACACGAACCCGGTCACCATCGCGACCAGCCGGTGGAACCACTCGACGAAGCTCATCCAGTTTGCGGGAAACAGGCCGAATACGGCCCCGTCACAGAACGGCCACCGGGCGCCACAGGTGAGACCGGCCCCGGCCCCCGCCGTGTACACACCCAACAGCATGAGGACGAACGTCAGTCCGGTCGCGCCCGCCAGCAATCGCCGGAGTTGCATGCCAGACAGTCAGTGCCCTGGCCACTTAGAAGCGTTCGGTATTGGACTGTGTTGCCGCTTGATAGTGGCCGTCGTAACTCTGTTCCGGGTCGAACGCAGTCGTGCGGTCGCACCGGTCAATCGTTACAACGGTCACTGTGACTCGACACTGTTCTGAAACCGGAAGTCCTCTTGGATGGCCTAGATTTTTGGTTCCCCCTGACAGCCATCACCCATGGGACTCGACGAGGACGCACTCGACTACCACCGGCAGGAACCGCCCGGCAAGATCGCGATCGAGACGACCAAGCCGACCAACACCCAGCGAGACCTCTCGCTGGCGTACTCGCCGGGGGTCGCGGCCCCTTGTCGGGAGATCCGGGACGACCCCGAGTCGGTGTTCGAGTACACGGCCAAGGGCAACCTCGTGGCCGTCGTCTCGGACGGCAGCGCGACGCTCGGGCTCGGCGATATCGGACCCCAGGCGTCAAAGCCGGTCATGGAGGGCAAGGGCGTGCTGTTCAAGCGGTTCGCCGACATCGACGTGTTCGATCTGGAATTGGATACGTCCGAACCCGAGGGGATGATCCAGGCGGTCACGGCGATGGAGCCGACGTTCGGGGGGATCAACCTGGAGGACATCAAGGCGCCCGAGTGTTTTGAGGTCGAGTCACGACTGCGCGATCGACTCGATATCCCGGTCTTCCACGACGACCAGCACGGGACCGCGATCATCTCCGGCGCCGCGCTGTTGAATGCCGCCGAACTGGCGGGCAAGGACCTCGACGAACTGGAGGTCGTCTTCTCCGGGGCCGGCGCCAGCGCGATCGCTAGCGCGCGATTTTACGTCTCGCTCGGGGTCGAACGGGAGAACATCACGATGTGTGACTCCTCGGGGATCATCACCGAATCGCGCGCCGAGGCTATCAATCGGTTCAAACAGGAGTTCGCCAGCGACAGTGCCGAGGGGGATCTGGCGGACGCGATGGATGGTGCGGACGTGTTCGTCGGGCTGTCGGTCGGCGGGATCGTCGACCAGGGGATGATCCGATCGATGGCCTCGAACCCGATCGTCTTCGCGATGGCCAACCCCGATCCCGAGATCGGCTACGAGGAGGCTAAATCCGCCCGCGAGGATACGGTCATCATGGCAACCGGTCGCTCGGACTACCCCAATCAGGTCAACAACGTGCTCGGGTTCCCCTTCATTTTCCGGGGCGCGCTGGACGTGCGGGCGACCGAGATCAACGAAGCGATGAAGGTCGCGGCTGCGCGGGCGCTTGCCGACCTCGCACGGCAGGACGTACCGGACGCGGTCGTCAAGGCCTACGGCGACGAACCGCTGCAGTTCGGGCCGGAGTACATCATTCCGAAGCCGCTTGATCCCCGAGTGCTGTTCGAGGTGACGCCCGCCGTCGCCGAGGCCGCGATCGAGTCTGGCTGTGCCCGGACGGAGCTAGACACAGACACCTACGTCGCACAGCTCGAAGGACGCCTCGGCAAGTCCCGCGAGATGATGCGGGTCGTGTTGAACAAGGCCAAAAGCGACCCTAAACGCGTCGTGCTGGCGGAAGGCGCCGACGAGAAGATGATCCGTGCGGCCTACCAGCTCGTCGATCAGGGCATCGCGCGCCCGCTTTTGATCGGCGATCGCGACCGGATCGAAGCCACCGTCGAGACGCTGGGGCTGTCGTTCGAGCCGGACATCCTCGATCCGGACGAAACGGACCTCCAGCGGTACGCCGAGTGGCTCTACGAGCAGCGCCAGCGCAAGGGCGTCACGCGGCGTGAGGCTACCGAGCTGGTACAGAACGGTGATTACCTCGGGAGCGTCCTCGTGGCGATGGACGAAGCCGACGCGCTGTTGACCGGCCTCACCCATCATTATCCGTCGGCGCTCCGGCCGCCGCTCGAGGTCGTCGGAACGGCTCCCGACACCGAGTACGCGGCCGGCGTGTACATGTTAACGTTCAAAAACCGCGTCGTCTTCTGTGCCGACGCGACGGTGAACGTCGCCCCCGACGCGGACGTGCTCGCGGAAGTGACGTGCCACACTGCCGAACTGGCCAGGGAGTTCAACGTCGAGCCCAGAGCGGCGTTGCTATCGTATTCGGACTTCGGCAGTGTCGACACTGACGGGGCCGCGGTACCACGCGAGGCCGCCGAGACACTGCGCTCGGATCCGAGCGTTGATTTCCCGGTCGACGGGGAGATGCAGGCCGACACGGCGCTCGTCGAGGAGATGCTCACCGACAGCTACGAGTTTGCCGAACTCGACGAGCCGGCGAACGTGCTCGTCTTCCCGAATCTCGAGGCCGGTAACATCGGCTACAAGTTGCTCCAGCGGCTCGGTGGAGCCGACGCGATCGGGCCGATGCTCGCCGGGATGGACAAGCCCGTCCACATCATCCAGCGCGGCGACGAGGTCAAAGACATCGTCAATCTCGCCGGGGTGGCAGTCGTCGACGCCCAGCAGCAGTGATGTCGCTCCGAGTCAGGCCGAAAAACATCTTCGGGACTTAATTTCCCGACCCGCAGGGATAATGGTTAGATATATATGTCCGTTCGCTGTCCCTTCCGGTTATGCGTTTGAAAAAAGCGGCAGCAATCGCTGCTACATGTGTCGTAATCATATTCGCGCTGGCCGGTTGTTCGGCGCCGACGGACGATGGTTCGACGACAGTCGGTTCGCAGACGGACGCTGTGGAGACGACCGACACGGACACGAAAACGGACAGCGAGAGCGGGACGGAAACTACTTCGGACGAACAGTCGACGGAGACAACGGCCGATGGGGAGAGAGACGGTGAGACGACCACGTCGAGCGACGATGCTCCGGCGTACCCGACTGGGGAGATCACCACGATGTCAGTCGAGATGCCCCAGTTCGACAATCGAACGCGGACTGTGCGCGTCTACACGCCGCCGGGCTATTTCGAGAGCGATCGGTCGTATCCGGTCGTGTACATGCAGGACGGGCAGAACCTCTTCGACAACGAGACGGCATACAACGTGGAGTGGCAAGTAGACGAGACGATGGATCGCCTGGCACACGAGAAGAACCGTTCGGCAATCGTCGTCGGGGTCGACAACGGGGGCGGCGATCGGATCACGGAGTACGTACCACCGGAATTAGGAGAACCGGGTCAAACTAAGAACGGAGATCGATATGCCGCGTTCCTGGCGGAGACGGTCAAGCCAATGATCGACGAGATGTACCGCACACAGCCGGACCGGGCGGCGATCATGGGCTCGTCGCTGGGCGGATCGATCTCAGTCTACACGGCCTTCGAGTACCCGGAGATGTTCCCGTACGCGGCCGGGCTGAGTACGGCGAGTCCGCCTGCCAACGTGACCGCGTCGTATCTGAACGAGACGGGTGCCGGGCCCGAGCGGGTCTACATGGACTGGGGGCTCGAAGAGGGTCCGCGGTCGGAGATGTTCGCTCAGCGCAATCAGGCGTTCGCAACGAACATCCAGCATCTGGGCTACGAACCGGGTGAAACGCTGCTGACGGTCATCGACGAGGACGGGACCCACAGTGAATCCGCGTGGCGCGAGCGCTTCCCGCGCGCCGTGCAGTGGGTACTGACCGGCGAGGATCCCGCAGCCTGACAGTCACTGCGTTTCACAGCAGTGGCGGATTCCTCTACCGGGGGAGAGACGACAACGCGCTCGGGAGTTCGCCGGGGGAGTTGACACTCGAGACCGGTTCGACCGGGCCGTCGGCCGGCGGCTCCCCGACGAACACGGACGGCAGATCCGCCGCCGCGGCACCGAGGACATCAGTCTCGTAGTTGTTCCCGACATAGACCGCGCGGTCGGACGGAACATCGAGTGCTTCAAGCGCACGCTCGAACGGTTCCGGATCGGGCTTTGCCGGCAGGTCGTGGCCGGCGTAGACGACAGTATCGAGATAGGGTTCGATCCCGAGCGATTCGAGCTTTGGATCCTGCATGTCCGGGCCACCGTTTTTACCATCGCGAGCGGGAAGCGCTCGGCCAGTCGCTCGATCGCTTGCGCCCCGCCGTCCAGGAATCGGACGTTGCTGTGATCGCGTTCGGCAGCGTAGGCGTCGGCGACTTCGCGGCCGAGCTGGCGGCCGTGGCCGTTCTCCGCGGCCAGATCGGCGAAACACAGTCGGCGCCGCTCCAGCATCGAGTCGGCCCGGTCGGCGTAGCTATCGACACGCTCGACGTACGCTTCGGGCGAGAATATCGGTTCGACGCCGACCGCGTCAAACGCGGCCGGCAGCAGTTGCTCGGTCCCCCGGGTGTACTCACAGAGCGTCCCGTCCAGATCCAGCAGGACAGCGTCGTATTTCGTCATGTACGCGCCTCCGTGCTGCGATCGTAGGTGATTTGCGGTTCGCCTGCGCTCGCTGTCATGGATTCGGTCGGGCACGTGCGGTGAGCACGATCCCGACGAGCACGACGACACCGCCGACGGCCGTCATCGCAGGCGGCACTTCTCCGAGCAACAGCAGTGCCAGGAGCGTGCTCCCGACGGGTTCGCCGACCAGCGTGACGCTGACGACGCTCGACTCGACATGTGCGAGCGCCCAGTTGACGACGGTGTGTCCGAAAATCCCCGGGCCGACCGCCATCGCGAGAAATAGCACCCACTCCCGCGGTGGATACGGGCCAAGCGACGCACCTTGTCCGACAGTCCAGACGAGCAGTCCGATCGCGCTGACGGTGTACACGACGATCACGTACGGGATCAGCGGCAGTCGCTGGCGGAGTGATCGCCCGGCGAGGACGTAGCCCGCGGCCGCGAGTGCGCCCACGAGTGCGAGCGCGTCGCCGTACAGCGGGTTCGAGCCGGCGAACGCGCCGCCGGAGAGCAAGTCCCCGACCGACAGGAGCACGCTCCCGGCGAGCGCGACTCCGATGCCAACGACGATACGCCGGTTCAACCGCTCTTCGAGCAGCCAGGCAGCCCCGAGCGCGACGAACACCGGCTGTGTCTGGACCAGCGTGACCGAGGCGGCGACGCTGGTCCACTCGAGGCTCTCGAACCAGGCCGCGAAGTGTGCTGCCAGCGCGAGTCCGGACGAGGCGGCGACCAACCAGTCGCGCATCGATAGACGGGCAAAGGCCTCGCGATAGCGGACGACCGCGACGGGTGCGAGCAACAGCGTCGTGAACAACACGCGATAGAAAGCAGCGACTGACGAGGGTGCGCGACTCCAGCGGATCAAGATCGCGCTGGTACTGACTGCGACGACTGCGAGCGCGAGCGCAGCCAGCGGCGGAACGACGGGGGTGTCGCTGTCCACGGTTCGACCTCGGCCGCCGGCTGGTTCACCGTTTCGTTATGGTCTTTCGAGCAATTCTTTCGTCTTCCGGTGGCGATAGCGGAACATCGGTTCGAGTCCCACCCACGCGAGCGGGCTCCCGACGCGACCGATGGGGCCGCCAGGCAGGTCGTATTCGACGAAATCCCGGACGAGCGTCGCCGACCCGTCGCGGTAAAACGAGTGCGTGTGGACCCAGTGGGGGAACGGCCCCTCGGCCATCTCGTCGCGGAACATGGCGTAATCGTCCTTACGCTCGCGGGCGACAATCTCGGAGACCCATCGCTGGCGTGGCCCGACGCCGAACGGCTGTATCGTCGAGACCACTGTCGATCCCGCTTCGAGGGTATCCGGCTCGGACTCGCCGTCGGGGCCGCGCTCGGCTTCGATCTGCAGATGCATCCACCTCGGTGTGAGTGCGACGAGCCCGTCGCCAGTCGCATGGAACTCCCAGACCTCCTCGAACGGAGCCTCGACCCGGACCGATCGCTTGTAGGTTGCCATAGCCGTTCGTTCGGGCCGCGCGACAAAACCACTTTTTACCACGGACCGAAATTCACGTTGGGTATTTTATATTTGGGGAACGATAGCTCTGGTATGGTACCGGACCCCACATTCGAGATGAAGGTGTCGGGCGATCAGCGACCCGGAAGCTCACTCGTCGTGGGCCTGTCCCACTTCGGGATGGCCGGGCTCTCTGCCGTCGACTATCTCGTCAGACACACGGACGCCGAGCAGATCGGACACATTTCACCCGACGAGTTCCCCGCGATCGCGCCCTTCCAGAACGGCGAGCCGCGCCACCACACCCGGCTCTATCACCTGTCGGACGTGAACATCTCGGTGCTGGTCGGCGAGTTGTTCGTGCCCGTCTGGGCGGCACACTCGTTCGCTGACGCGATCGTGAACTGGGTCGACTCCGTGCCGATCGAGGAGATCGCGATCCTCCACGGCGTCCCGTACCCACACGGCCCGGACGAACACGGCGTCTTCCACGTCTCGACACCCACCTATCACACCCGACGGATCGCCGAGACCGACATTCAGCCGTTAGGCGGCGGCCTCTTCGATGGCGTCGTGGGCGAGATCGTCACTCGCAGTCTCGACGACCGGGCACCACCGACCGGGGTGTACGTCACCCCGGCCCATCCACCCGGTCCCGATCTCGATGCCGCGCTCGTGCTGCTGGACGCCATCCAGGACATCTACGACATTTCGGTCGACGCGGAGGAACTGAAACAACGCTCGGAAGAACTCAAGCAGTACTACACCGAACTCTCGGAACGGATGCAGTCGATCAGCGACGGCGAGCAACCACTCGGAAGCCGGGACTATCCAGACGACCGAATGTACATGTAAACTACCCTCCCTTACTTCGCTCGGGGGCAATGGCCCCGCTCGCTCGTTGAGGGAAGGGCTTTCGCGTGGACTCCCGTTCTATGTCTCAGCAGAGGCAGGAGGGTTGTACTCCCCACTCACGTTCAGCGTCCCGCGATCTGCTCACGGCTTCGCCGTTCGCATGGTCCGAGGGATCTCCGATCCCTCGCTATTCAAGCGCACGTCTACAGGTGCGCCTCCGTCGTCTGCGTTTTGCCGACGTTGACGAGACGCGGAGCGTCTCGTTCGCACACCAGAAATCGAAGATTTCTGGGGACGCCGGAGATACTGAAGGCCGATGTTTTTCGCCGTAGCAAACGCTTCGCGTTTGCTGCCCGTCAGATGTGATCTGACGACCGCGTTGTAGTCGGCATGGTTCTGGTAGCCGCAGTCCTGACACTCGAAGTCCTCGCCGTTGCGGTTGTCGTCGTGGGTAAACCCACAAGTCGAACACCGCTTCGACGTGTTCCGTGGGTCTACCTGAACGGTTTCGACGCCCTGCTCTCTGGCTTTGTAGGCGACGTACTCGTAGAGGCGGCGGAACGCCCACAGATGATGCCACGATGCCTGTGGGACGTTCTCACGAATATCTGTTAGGTCCTCGAACACGATATGCGAACAGTCGTGTTCGACAGCTTCGGCTACAATTTCGTTGGCAACACGATGCAGGAATATTTCGAAGCGTCCGTCCTCCTTGCGCTCGACACCTGCTATCGCGTCGTGTGCCGCCCGTGTTCCACACTGCTGGAGGTCGCCCCGCCGCTGTTCGTACTCTTGCTTCCAGTGGGTGAACTCGTCTGCCGACCAGAACCGTCCGGTCGAAGCGACTGCGAGTTGGTTCACACCGAGGTCCACACCGAGGACTGTTCTGTGCCCGGTGGTGGGTTCGGTGTCGTCGTCCTCTTTGAGCATCGACGCATGGAGATACCAGTCACCGTCGCGCCGATGTAGTGTTGCCCGCCGAAACTCGTAGTCCTCGTTGGCGACGTACTTCGTCGGCGGTGTCTTGGGATTTTCAGGGAGAATATAATCGCACTCGATTCGCCCGTCCGGTGTCGATAGCGAAACGTGGTCGCGGTGGAACGTGGCACTTCGCTTGTCGTAGACGGCGGTATCCGCCGTGAATTTCGGACGGAACGTATCTTGGTCGTTTTTGAGCCGTTCGACGCCGCTCTTGATGGATTCGACGGCCTGATGAATCCCTTTCTGGACGAGATTCGCGGTCAACTCCGTGTCCTCGCGTAGTTGGTCGTACAGCGCATCTTCGGCCTTCGCCTTGGATGTGATGTGGTAGCCGTCGTCACCGTGCCAGCACCACTCGCTCGCGGTGTTGGAACAGTATTTGAATTGCTCGATAGTCTCCCGCAGATGTTTATCCGCGCCTTCGGGCGTGTCGAGCTTGATAACGGCGGTACGACGGTACTCCACAATATTTTCATATATTTTTGTAGTTACTTAATGATTGGGGGATAGTAGGCAATAGTCTGGAGGGTGGTCAGTACCGGGTCGGCTTCTGCTCACGGGCCGCAGGCCCGTTCGCACGGCCCGAGGGATCTTCGATCCCTCGCTGTCCTCCCCACCCTACTCGCTTGTGCTTCCGCCGGGGCCGGAAGCCCGGCGTCGTCCGAAAATCTCTGATTTTCGGGATCACGAGAATCTTCGATTCTCGAACGACTCCTTGAGGGTGGGGCCTCCGCCTCGAATTAGGTGAAACCGCAACGTCATTCGGTCGCTCGTCCCTCGCGACCGGTCAGGACTGCTCGGACAGCCACACTAGCAACCGGCTACCACCTTTTTCTCGTCGGGGCCGCTCGCTCCGCTCGCGAACCGCTCCTCGAAAAAGCTGGACCAAAAAGCCGGTCGCTCGTCCCTCGCGACCGGTCAGGGCTGCTCGGACAGCCACACTAGCAACCGGCTACCACCTTTTTCTCGTCGGGACCGCTCGCTCCGCTCGCGAACCGCTCCTCGAAAAAGCTGGACCAAAATCCCGGTCGCTCGTCCCTCGCGACCGGTCAGGGCTGCTCGGACAGCCACACTAGCAATCCTTTCTGGGCGTGCAACCGGTTTTCCGCCTGGTCCGGCAGCCACCTTTTTCTCGTCGGGTTTCGCTCACTCCGTTCGCGAACCACTCCTCGAAAAAGCTGGGCCAAAAAGCCGGTCGCTCGTCCCTCGCGACCGGTCAGGACTGCTCGGACAGCCACACCAGCAGTCCCTTCTGGGCATGCAGCCGGTTCTCCGCCTGGTCCCAGACGATTGCGTTGTCGCTCTCGACGACCTCGTCGGTCACCTCTTCGCCGCGATGTGCCGGCAGACAGTGCATCAGCTTCCGGTCGCCGACGAGATCGGTCGTCACCTGAAAGCCGTCGAAGGCGTCGAGTTTCTCCTCGCGCTCGTCCTCTTCGCCCATACTGACAAACACGTCTGTGTAGACGACATCCGCGCCCGCGACCGCAGCCTCGGGGTCGTGGGTCGTCTCCGGGGTCGTTCCGAGTTCCGCGGCCCGATCGAGCACCTCGCCGTCGATCCCGTAACCCTCGGGCGTCGCGACGGTGAGGTCGAGTCCGACCATCGCCGCGCCGAGCACGAACGACTGGGCGACGTTGTTACCGTCACCGACCCACGCAACCCGGACCTCGTCGAAGCCGCCGAACTGTTCGCGGATCGTCAGTAGATCCGCCAGCGTCTGGCAGGGGTGGGCCTCGTCAGTCAGTCCGTTGACGAAGGGGACGGTCGCGTACTCGGCCAACTGTTCGGCGTCCTCGTGGTCGAACAGACGGGCCATGATCACGTCGACGTACCGTGAGAGCGCTCGGGCGGTGTCTTTGATCGGCTCGCCGTGGCCGAGGTGGATGTCGTCCGGACCCAGGAAGATCGCGTGGCCACCCAGCTGTGTCATGCCGGTCTCGAAGGAGACGCGGGTTCGGGTGCTGGGCTTCTCGAAGATCATTCCGAGCGTCTGGTTGTCGAACGGTTCGTCGTCGGTCCCGGCCTCGTGGGCGGCCTTGCGGTCGGCCGCGCGGTCGAGGACGGTCAGCAGTTCGTCCGGCGAGAGGTCGTCGATGTCGAGCAGGTGGCGTGGCATGTCAATCCTCCAGTAGGCTTTCGGTGGCGTCTTTCAGTACGGCGATCGAGCGGTCGTACTCCTCGAAGGGGAGGTGTTCGTTCGGGGAATGGTCAAGATCCGAATCACCAGGGCCGTAGGTGACCATCGGACAGTCCCACGCGTCGGCGTAGACGTTCATGTCGCTGGTGCCGGTCTTGCGCAGCAAGCGTGGGTCCCCGTCGTGCTTGCGGATCGCGGCCCGAAACGCTCGCCCCGGCCCGGTCCGGGGACTCATCATCACCGGTTCGACCTGGTCGTCCCAGTGGACGGTCCCGTTCTCGAGGTGGCCGTCGGCGATCTCGCGGATCTCCTCGGTCGTGTACTCCGGCGGGACGCGCAACTGCAGGCGCATCGTCGTCTCGACCGACAGTCCGTCCTCCGATATCCCGCCATCGATGCTGGTTGGTTTGGGCGTGACGCGCTCGAAGACCGGGACCCACTCGTCGTGATCGAACTCCTCTTCGACGCGACGCCACCAGTTGATGGCGTCCTGGATCGCGTTGTCGTCCGGCCGCGAGGAGTGTCCCGACTCGCTGGTGGCGACGTAGTTGCCGCCCAGCAGGCCCCGATACCCGAGCGTGATTCCCTCCCAGCCGGAGGGCTCGCCGTTGATGACGGCCTCGGGCTCGGATTCGCGGTTCTCGACGAGGTGATGTCCGCCTCGGGAGTCGACCTCCTCGCCGACGACACCGGCGAAGGAAGCTCCGGTTTCGACGGCGACCGCCGCCATCGCGGCCAGCGGCCCCTTCGCGTCGACGCTGCCACGGCCCCAGAGCACCTCGATCTCCTCGTCGGGATTCTCGCCGACCAGGTCGCCGCCGTACCGCGCGTCCGATCGGGGCATCTCCTCGACCCGGATCGGAATGTCGCCCGGCACGGTGTCGACGTGGCTGGTCAGGAGGACGCCGTCGTCGGCGGGTGCCCGGACGTTGCCGATGTCGTCGATCCAGACCTCCCGGTCGTGGCCCTCGAAGAAGTCCACGAGCACCTTCGCGGCCTCCGTTTCCTCGGGGGTGACCGACGGTGTCTCGACGAGGTCGACGAGCAACTCACGAGCGTCGCCGGTCGGGACCGGCGCGGTGGGAATGGTGGTACTCATGTGTCTGTCAGTAGCTCAGTGAGGGCCTCGACCACCTGATCGGCCTCGGATTCGGTGATCGTCAGCGGCGGAAGCAGCCGGATCACGGTCCGGCCCGCCGGCAGTGCCAGGATCCGGTGATCCATCGCCAGTTGCTTCAGATAGCGGTTCGCGCCGCGTTTGACCTCGACACCGATCATCAGTCCTTCCCCGCGCACGTCGCGCACGTCGTCGCCGAGCGCGGCTTCGAGTTCGTCCTGGAGATACTGACCGACCTTGCCGGCGTGAGCGGGGATCTCCTCTTCGACCATCGTCGAGACCGTCGCACCCGCGGCAGCGGAGATGACCGGCCCGCCCGAGAACGTCGAGGCGTGGCTGCCGTAGTTCTCAGCGACCCAGTCGCGTACGAGCGTCGCGCCGACCGGGAAGCCGTTGCCCAGCCCCTTCGCCGAGGTGAGCATGTCGGGCACGACGCCGATCTGTTCGGCGGTCCACAGCGTCCCGGTCCGGCCCATACCCGTCTGGACCTCATCGAAGATCAGCGCCGCTCCGGCCTCCTCGGTGATCTCGCGGGCGTCCTGCAGGAACTGTCGGGTGGCGGGGTTGATCCCGCCCTCGCCCTGGACCGGTTCGACGATGAACGCCGCAGTGTCCTCGTCGACGGCCTCTTCGAGCGCCTCGCTGTCGTTGTACGGGACGAACTCCACGTCACCGATCAGCGGCTCGTAGGGTTTCTTGTACTTGTCCTTCCAGGTCGTCGCCAGCGCGCCCATCGTCCGGCCGTGAAAGCCCTGCATCGTGGCGACGATCTTGGAGTTGCCGGTCGCACTCCGGGCGAATTTGAGTGCGGCTTCGTTGGCCTCGGTCCCGGAGTTACACAGCCATGTGTTGTCGATGTCGCCCGGCGCGGTCTCGGCGAGCAGTTCGTACAGCGCCGTGCGCTGGGCGTTTGGATACGACGCCTGCACGTAGGTGATCTTCTCGAACTGCTCGGTGACCGCCTCCTGGACGGCGTCGTGGCCGTGTCCCAGCGGGACGCAGGCGTACGAGGCCCCCATGTCGAGGTACTCGGTTCCAGAGTCGTCGTAGACGTACGATCCCTCTCCGCGTTCGATCCGAATCGGCTTTTCGTTGAAGACGAATCCGCTCATGGTGACTCCTCCTGTTGATCTGCTGTCCCAAGTGCGCTCGCATACACGTGTGTCCCGTTACCGTCGAGCGCAGACGTAATCGGCGATTCGGCGTTGGCGTCGGCGATCACGGCCTTGGGCGTGCCGCCCTCCAGGGCCTCCTCGACGGCCATGATCTTCCGGCCCATGAACCCCTCGGCCGCGTCTTCCAGTGTCGACCAGTCCCCGGCCGTCTCGACGCGCTCGATCAGCGTTTCGGGGTCGTCCGGGTCCTCGTAGACACCTTCGACGTCGGTCAGCAACACGAGCGTCGCCTCGAGCGCGCCCGCAATTGCCGCGGCCGAGCGGTCGGCGTCGGTGTTGACGGCGATGACCTCACCGTCATCCTTGCCCGCCATGGGTGGTCCGGCCACGGGGGTGTAGCCATCGTCGAGCAACGACTCCAGCAGCTCGGCGTTGACCTGCTCGATCGTCCCCGAGTGGTCGCCGCGCCTGATCTTCTTTTTGCCGTCCTCGACGACGCGCACGGCGGACTTTCGCGGGCCGTACAGCAACTTTCCGTCGACGCCGTTCAGCCCGACCGCGTCGACGCCCTGGCTCTGTAGCCCGGCGACGAGTCGCGTGTTGAGGTGTCCGAAGACCATCTCGAATACTTCCATCGTTTCCTCGTCAGTGAATCGCCCGACGACGCCGGACGGCGTCTCGACGTATTCGGGCTCGATCCCCATGCGTTCGAGCGTCTCATCGACTTTCGTCGACCCGCCGTGGACGACCACCACGTCTTCACCCGCTTCGGACAGCGTCGCCACGTCCGCCAGCGCCCCCTCGGGGTCGACCGCGCGGGCACCGCCGACCTTGACGACGACGGTCACTGTGACCACCTCGTCATGGCGCTCCCACGGGATGGAGTCCCTGGAACTGTAGGCCCGCAGTCTCATCGATGCCGAGTGCGATGTTGGCGGCGTGGACGGCCTGGCCGGCCGAGCCTTTCATCATGTTGTCGATGGCCGAGAAGACCACCAGCCGTTCGTTCCCGGGATCGAGTTCGAACCCGACCTCGGCCCTGTTCGTCCCCGCGACGGCCTTGGGCTCGGGGTAGCGATAGACGCCACCGCCGCCGGCGACCAGTTCCACGAAGGGTTCGTCCTCGTAGGAGCCGCGGTACGCTCCCCAGAGGTCGCCCTTCGAGACCGGCTCGTCCGGGAAGACGTGCGCGGTCGCGCTCGCGCCGCGGATCATGTCGACGGAGTGTGCCGTAAAGGAGACTCCTGTTCCCAGGAACTGCTCGATCTCGGCCTCGTGGCGGTGGCCCGTCGGTGCGTAGGGGCGGACGACGCCGCTGCGCTCGGGATGGGACGAGGCCGGACCGCCACCGGCACCGCCCTCCGAGGACCCAACCTTCACGTCGACGACTATCTGCTCGTCGCCGGAGAGGACGTCGTTCTCGAACAGCGGCAGCAAGCCGAGGATCGTCGCGGTGGCGTTACAGCCCCCGGAGGCGATCAGGTCCGCGCCCTCGAGGTTCTCGCGGTTGAGTTCCGGCAGGGCGTACTCGCTTTCGGCCAGCAGTTCGGGACGGCTGTGGCCGTCGTACCACTCCTCGTACTGGGCCTCGCTGTCGAGGCGAAAGTCCGCCGAGAGATCGACCACGGTGTCGGCGGCGTCCTGGAACTGATCGATCTGCTCCATCGAGACGCCGTGTGGCGTCGCCGCGAACAGGATGTCCACCGATTCGAGGTCCTCGGGATCCGAGAACCGCAGATCCAGCCCCCGGAGATTGGGATGGGAGTGGCCGACCGTCTTGTTTTTCTTCGAGCGACTCGTCGCCTGCTCAATCTCGAACTCCGGATGACCGGCGAGCAGGCGGAGCAACTCGCCGCCGGTGAAGCCGGTCCCGCCGACGACACTCGCTGTGTACGTCATTGTTGGGCCTCCTCGGCTCTCGTCTCCAGCCAGTCGACCACAGCAGCCGGTACGTCCACGTCGACCACGTCGTTCAGCGCCTTGAACTCGACCGTGTGGTTGACCTCGTGGACGGTGTAGCCCTCGGGGTTGCCGTCTTCGTCGACACCGGTTTCCATCAGATCAACTCCCAACAACCCGCCACCGACGGCCTCGCTCGCACGCTCGACGAGGTCGAGCGCCTCCTCGTTGAGTTCGAAGGCCTCGGTCTCGGCACCCTTCGCGGCGTTGGTCAGCCAGTGATCCGAGGAGCGGACCATCGCCGCTACCGGTTCGCCGTCGGTCGCGAGCACGCGGATGTCCCGGCCGGGCTTGTCGACGAACTCCTGGACGTAGAAGATCTTGTGTTCGTAGTGACCCAGCGTCTCCTTGTGTTCTAAGACTGCTTCGGCGGCGTCGCGGGTGTCCAGCTTGGCCATCAGCCGTCCCCACGAGCCGACGACCGGCTTGAGCACGCACGGATACCCGAAGCCCTCGACGATCTTCAGGGCCGCGTCCTTGGTGAACGCGACCTCGGTATTCGGCGTCGGGATGTCTGCCTCCTCTAGCGCGAGACTGTTCTTTACCTTGTCCGCGCAGATCTCGGCGGTCTCGGGCTCGTTGACGATCGGCACGTCGTAGGCTTCGGCGAACTTGCTCGCATAGAGGCTGCGCGAGGTCGCGAGACAGCGATCGAGCAGCAGATCGATGTCCGAAAACTCCTCGGGCGGCTCGGACAGCGAAAAGCGCTGTTTTCGCACGTCGATCTTCGCGACCTCGTGGTCGCGATCGCGCAACTCGTTCAACAGCAACTTCTCGTCGCGACGGATGCGCGAGTACAGCAATCCGACTTTCATACTCCCGTCACCCCGGGCACGTCCGCACTCATGGTGTATACACCCCAGCGGCGGTGTCGTTCGTCATAGTACCACTCACTCACGGACCCATCTACTTAAACCCACCGAACTTATCAGAATAATATACTACTCAAAGTATCGACTAACGGCTATAGAAGCGCTGTAAACGGGCATAGGTCCAAACTACATACGTTTCATGATATATCATCCCCCGCGAGGGGGCCGTCGGGTTCGCGGGCAAGCTTCAGACATAGGTGGCGACCTCCGAGCCGAGGCGTTCGGTCGCCGCCGCGAGCGCGTCCTGGCGGTCCCGCAGGGCGTGTGCGTCGCGTTCGAGACGCTCCGTCGCCCCTTCGAGTTGCTCGGTGACGGCCTCGGGCGCCGGGCCGCCCCGTGAGTCGCGGGTCCGGACAGACTCGGCCGGGTCGAGCGCGCGTTCGACGGCCTCGCGAGCGACATATGCCGAGAGCGACTCGCCCAGCACTTCCTCGGCGACGGCATCGAGCGTCGCGTAGTCGGGCGCGTTCTCGTCGTGCTGGAGCGTTTCCGCGGCACGCGCGACCACCTCGTGGGCGGTGCGGAACGGCACGCCACGGGTCGCCAGCAGGTCCGCGACGCCGGTGGCCGTCGAGAACCCCTCACCAGCGGCCTCGGCGAGCGTCTCGGTCGGCCACTCGGCGGTCGTGACCGCGCCCACGGCGACCTCGACGCTCTCGGTGACGCTGTCGATGGCGTCCCACGCGTGGCGGCCCGCCCGCTGGAGGTCGCGGTTGTACGCCCGCGGCTGGCCTTTCAGGTTCGTGAGCAGGCCGTTCAGCCCCGCCGTCGCGTCGCCGGTACGGCCGCGGACGAGTTCCAGCGTGTCGGGATTCTTCTTCTGGGGCATGATCGAGGAGGTCGAGGCGTACTCGTCGGCCAGTTCGACGTGGTCCTTGCTGGCCATGACGATCACGTCCTCCGCGAGGCCGGACAGCGTCGTCGCCAGGTTCGACAGCGCCGCGGTGACCTCGACGAGGAAGTCCCGGGTCGCCGAGGCATCCATCGAGTTCTCCGCAACCCCATCGAACCCGAGGAGTTCGGCCGTGCGCCCGCGATCCACGTTGAAGGGCGTCCCCGCGAACGCGGCCGAGCCAAGCGGGTTCTGGTTGAGCCGGTCGTAGGCGTCGAGCAGACGGCCCGTATCGCGGGCGAGCGCCTGCTCGTAGGAGGCAATCCAGTGGCCGACGGTCGTCGGCTGGGCCGGCTGCAGGTGCGTGTAGCCGGGCATCACTACTTCGCGGTGGTCAGTCGCCATCTCGACGAACTGCCGGCGCGCTTCGACGACCGTCGCGATCGTCTCCAGCAGGTCATCGCGCAGCCGGTAGCGAATGCAGGTCGCCACCTCGTCGTTGCGCGAACGCGCGGTATGCATCTTGCCGCCGTCCGCGCCGACGCGCTCGATGACGGCCGACTCGATGGCCTCGTGGACGTCTTCGCCCTCGGGCAACGCGTCGTGACCGTCAGCTTCGATTTCGTCCAGCGCAGCGAGTATCTCGCCAGCCACGATGTCGTCGATGATGTCCTGCTCGGCGAGCATCACGACGTGCGCGCGGTCGACTGCCAGATCCGCCTCGAAGATCCGCTCGTCGTCTTCAAGCGAGGAGAGGAACCCGCGAGCGGGCCCGCCGCTGAAGCGGTCCCGGCGGACGACCGTCTGTTCGGTGTCGTCCGCTACGTGGTCGTCATCAGGTCCCTCTTCGCTCATTCTACTTCTCCCCGTCGCCGTCGAGGCTCTCGGTGACTTTCCTGGCCAGACGCGACTGGAAGCCGTGGTACTTGGCGACGCCGGTGGCGTCCTGCTGGGTGATCCCGCCCGAGACGTCCTCCTCGTCGAAACTGGCCGCCGACTCGGAGTAGACAGCGTACTCGCTCTCGCGAGAGACCGCACGGCAGTGCCCGCCCTCGAGTTTGACTGTCACTGTACCGGTGACCCGCTCTTGGGTCTCGTCGATGAACCCTTCCAGCGCGTCGACCAGCGGCGCGTCGATCAGGCCCTCGTAGGCTTTCTGTGACCACTGCTGGTCGATCTGTGTCTTGAACTGGCGCTCCTCCTGAGTGAGCACGAGACCTTCGAGCGCCTCGTGTGCGGTCAGCAGCACCGTCGCAGCGGGGTGTTCGTAGTTCTCGCGCACCTTGAGCCCGAGCATGCGGTCTTCCATCATGTCCGTGCGACCGACGCCGTGGGCCCCGGCCTGCTCGTTGAGCTGTTCGATCAACTCGACCGAGCCCAGCTGGTCGCCGTCGAGTGCGACCGGGATTCCGTCCTCGAACTCGATCTCGACGAGTTCGGCCGTCTTCCCCGAGGGGTTGTCGGTCCACTTGTAGATGTCGTCGTCGGGGATCGTCGCGGGGTCTTCCAGTTCCGAGCCCTCGATCGAACGGCTCCAGATGTTGGTGTCGACCGAGTAGCGACCGCCGTCGCCGCCCTCGACGGGCAGGCCCTTCTCCTTCGCGTACTCGTTTTCCCACTCGCGAGTGAGTCCGAGTTCGCGGACGGGCGCGATGACCTCCAGATCGGTGTCGCGCCAGACCGCCTCGAAGCGCAACTGGTCGTTGCCCTTGCCCGTACAGCCGTGTGCGAGCGCGTTCGCGCCCTGTTCGATAGCGACGTCACGGATCGCCTTGGCGATGACCGGCCGCGCCAGCGCGGTCCCCAGCGGGTAGCCCTGGTAGTCCGCGTTGGCCTTGACTGCGCGCAGACAGAGGTCAGCGAACTCTTCGCGGGCGTCGACGACGTACTGGTCGACCCCCAGCGCCTCGGCGGTCTCCTCGGCTTCCTCGAACTCGTAGTCGGGCTGGCCGACGTCGACAGTGACGCCGATGACCTCGTCGAATCCGTACTCCTCTTTCAGTAGCGATACGCCGACCGTTGTGTCGAGCCCGCCCGAGAAGGCGAGCGCGACGGTTCCTGAATGTTCACCTGGCATCGTTGTGGTGTCGGGATCAGTTTTCCCGCCCGAAACCCGACAGTGGGCGGTAGCAAGCGTGTGAAGCGTTTCCGTCGTGGGGAGTAATAGTAGCAGGGCCTAACGGCCCCGTCGTCGTCGGACGTCGTCGACATCCGACTGCTCGTTGGACGGGGTCCAACCCTGTCGCCGGATATCGAAGCAAGAGACGGACTGACCGCTGACGAATCCGCGTACGCCAGCCGGTGCAGTCTTCGTCATGTGTCCGTTGCTATTCCCAGAACAGTACTAATAACTTCCGGGACAACTCTCGCTGTGCGAGTCGTTCTCGTATGTCAGAAACGGACAGGATACTGGCTCGATTGCGCGTGATTACCGGTTCGACGTTCGGCCGTCTCGATCGGCTGAGCCACCGTCGGACATCGGTCCGTGATCAGTCGACGATCCGTGCCCGTCAGACGGGCCCGGACCGGCCGGTGGTCCACCGGCTCCGGGACCGGTCCAGTTACCGGGGACCCCAGCGGGCGGTCCGCCACGCGACGTGTCCGGCATGCCCATTCCGACGCGGGGGCCAGCGATGCCACGTGCGATCTCGGCCATCTCGCCGCCACGCATTTCACCGGCCTGCGTACGGAGCCGTTCGATCGCGGTGACGTTCACGCCGGCCCGATCACGGGCCTGCTCCGGCAGGGCGACCGCAACGGCGTGGCTCCGGTTGAGCTGTCGTTCGACCTGCTGGATCCGGGCAGCTACCGCGGTCGTCCTGGCCTCGTACGTGCTGCGGTCGAGACTCCCGTTCTCGTAGGCTGCCTGCAGTTGTTCGCGCTGTTCTCTGAGATCACCGAGGCGGTTCTCCAGGCCCGGCATGCGTTCGGCAACGACAGTGGCCTTACTCTCGTTGGTGTCAGCGCTGGCGATCGCCTGACCGAACGCGCGGCCCTCGACAGCACCGTCGAGTTCAGCCTGGCCGACGGAGACGACGCCGGACAACTGTGCGCCCGGCTGGACCGACTCGTTGGTCGCGGTCTGTTGGGCGGTCTGTCCGGGTAGTGAAAGCGCCGCTGCCGGCGTCACGAACAACGCCGCGACGACCACTACCAGGACCGCCTGGGACGGGGATTCCATCGTACTCCCTACTCGGTCCCATATGCCTATATAAACCCTACATCCTCAGCCCGGATTAAGCAGGATTAAGTGGACTTCTATTCGGCTGCAGTCTGCGTGTTTTTCTGATTCCGGATCGTGAAACGACGACAGGTTTATAGTTCACTTTCGTCCGGGTCGACCAGAACGTTCTCCCGGCCAAGGCGGAAGACATCGATCTCGTCGTCCTCGCGAAGCGTCTTGACGACCTGGCTGGTCTTGGCGTCGGTCCAGTCGAACTCGGTGGCGACTTCCTGCTGTTTGACGCGGCCACCACGCTCATCGAGCAGTCGCAGGACCCGTTCCTCGTTGCTCAGAAGTGCGTCCTCCGGTTCGGATTCGGGTCCGGTGTCCTCGCTGGGTTCGGTGTCAATTTCGGCCCCGGATACGGGCTGTTCGTCACCTCCAGACTTGTCACGCGTCCGTCGTTTCCAGGCGCCGATTCCGATCCCGATCACGAGGCCGGCGGCCACGACGACAGCGAGCGTGGGGAACGACGACGCGGGGCTGGCGACGACCTGTGGTCCATCAGCCCCGAACTCGATCGGTCCCTGCCAGACCACAGTTTGGTCACGGCGTTCGTCGGGCTCGGGCGAGACGCTGTCGGCCTCGTAGCCGTCGGGCCAGGAGACAGTCAATCGAGAATCCTCTTCGAGGAAGAACCCGGCAAGCGCATCGCCTGCCTGGATCGTGTCACCGTCGGTGGCCGCGAAGTTCGTCCACTGGAAGCGGTACGTGACCGTCCCGTAGCCCTGGAGTTGCTCAGTGTCTGTCTCGACCGTGAGGTTCTCGATGGCCATCGAGCGGCCCGTGGCGTTCTCGGCCGTGCCGGCGGTCCGGTCCATACGGTCGCGAAACGCCGAGAGGTACGTCGAAGTGTTCGCCTCGATGTCCGATTGTAACTGTTCGAAGGCGGCCGTCTCGTTTTCGGTCGCCAGCTCGACCCGGTAGGAGACTTCCCAGGTCGCGGAACCGTCCGCTTGCAGTGCAAGCGCGAGGACGATACGGTCGGCGTCGACGTCTGTCTGTGCGAACGTCTCCGAACCAAGTTCCGAATGCGCGGGGCCATCAGCGACGACTGAACCGCTGGCGACAGCGGCCAGTAACACGGCACTGACGAGGACAACACGAACGGCGGAGCGAGTCATCGGTGGACAGTACAGTATCCGTCGGCAAAGAGGTGATGGCTCCCACCGGACAGCGACTGAGTCATCCCCCGAAATTATTGTCAGTCAGATCGTGGAAATGTGCGAAGATAACCGCGACGCTTGAGACCCGGGTGCGACCGCGTCGACGATATAGACGGCGGAGAGTGCGGGGCACTCGATTCGGGCGGCAACGGAAAAATCGACAGCAGTAGGACGGTGTGACCCGTCAGAAGGACTTCTTGATGCTGAGGAACGCGGCCTTGTGCGCCTGTTCGTCGGCGAGCAGCTCCGTCGCCAGGTCGGCTGTCACGTAATCGTCGGCGTCCTCGGCGGCGACAACCAGCGCTTCGTAGGTCTCGATGGCTTCCTCTTCGGCCTCGATGACGCCGTCGATGACAGCCTCGACGTCAGTGCTGTCTTCGGGCGGCTGGAGCATATCCTGTGCCGGCTCGAAATCCATCGACGCCGGGGGAACCTGACCGTAATACCGGAGTCGGTAGCCCAACTCTTCTGCGTGGCCGAGCTCTTCCTGTACGTCTTCCATCAGGTCCTCGGCGACGTCTTCGCCGTCGAACGTCTCCAGATAGATCGCGTTCGCGAGGTAGTTCATCACGGTCTCGACTTCGTCGACGTACGCCTGTTCGAGCAAGTCAACGACTTCGTCTGACATACAGGAGTACTGTTTGCGTGCTACACAATAAATTGGCCGGTCAGACTCCCGATAGCCGGGAACACGGACGATTAATATTCCACGATATAGCTCCGACTCGAAGCTATCGAATCGAACACGTGGCGACGCCGCGGGGTTTTTTCCTCCGGCCCCCGTCTGGCCACGCAGTCATGACTGTAGGTCTCGTCGGGTCCGGTCCGGCGGCCGAGGCCGTCACCGCCGCAGTCGCTGACGTCGACGTGTCCGTGACACAGACCGATCCGGCTGCGTTCGGCAGTGAGCGCCTCGGCGTCGTCGTCGGGGTCGCGGGCGACCGCGCGTTCGAGCGAGCGAACAGCCACGCGATCGAGACGGAGACGCCCTGGATCGCGGTCGAACTCGGCGGTGTCGGCGGCTACCCGGTCGTCGATGCGGCAATCGCGGGGTTCGATCGCACCGCCGGGTGCTACGCGTGTCTCCAGGGGCGTGTCGGTGCGACGGTCGATCCGGACACCCAGCCGACGGCTGCGCCGGCCGTTCCGATCCAGCGCTTCGCCGGGGCGATCGCGGGCCGGGCGGCCGCCACAGCAGTGACAGGCGGCGAATCCCCGCTGTTCGGACAGGTGCGGACCATCCCGGATGCGACCCATCCGCTGCTCGAACTCCCGGGCTGTACGTGTGGGTCGGCACCGTCACACGCGCTCGGACGGAACACCGTCAACACCGATCTCGAGGAAACGCTGGCGATGGCCGAGCGCGCGATCGACGAGCGCACGGGGATGGTCACCGAGATCGGCGAGGCCGAGTCCTATCCCGCGCCGTACTACCTGGCACAGGTCTGTGAGACGTCCGGCTTTAGCGACGCCACGGCCAGCCAGGACGCCGCGGGCGTGTCGGACGACTGGAACGAGGCGTTCATGAAGGCTGTCGGGGAAGGGCTCGAACGCTACTGTGCCGGCGTGTATCGAACGGACGACTTCCGGCAAGCGCCGGCACCAGACCTCGACGGTGCAGTCACGCCGTCGCTGTTCGTCTCGCCGGAGACCCCCGACGACAGTGCCGAGCGGGCCTGGGTACCCGGCGAACGTCTCCAGAGCGGCGACGACGCGTGGCTCCCGGCCGAACTCGTCTACTATCCGCCACACGAGCGGGACATCCGCCCGGCGATCACGACGGGTCTCGGCCTCGAACGATCGACTGTCGGGGCGCTGCTCGCGGGGCTGTACGAGATCGTCGAGCGGGACGCCGCGATGTTGTCGTGGTACTCGACGTTCGAGCCGCTGGGTCTGGATATCGACGACGAGCGGTTCGCGGCGCTCGCAACTCGGGCCCGATCGGAGGGGCTGTCGGTCACGCCGCTGTTGGTGACCCAGGACATCGACGTGCCTGTCCTGGCCGTGGCCGTCCACCGGGCGGGCGAGTGGCCCCGGTTCGCACTGGGGTCGGCTGCGGACCTGGACGCCGCGGCGGGGGCACGCTCGGCGCTGGCGGAAGCGATCCAGAACTGGCTCGAACTCAGCGGTATGGGTCGGGAACAGGCGGCTGACGCAAGCGGCGCGATCGGTTGGTACGCAGACTACCCTGAGGAGATTGACGCGTTCATCGATGTCGATCGGTCCGTGTCAGCGGCCGACGTCGGACCTGACGAACCGCCGACGGGCGAGGCCGAACTGGAACACGTCCTCGACGCCCTCGACGAGGCGGATCTGGATGCCTACGCCACCCGGCTCACGACGCGCGACGTGGCCTCGGTCGGGTTCGAGGCCGTGCGGGTGCTCGCGCCCGGCGCACAGCCGCTGTTCTTCGACGACGCGTACTTCGGCGAACGGGCCAGCACCGTCCCCGAATCGCTCGGGTTCGAGCCCCGGCTAGACCGGGAGCATCATCCGTTCCCATAGAAAGACGAGCCTAGATCCCGAAGGTCGCGCGGATCATATCCCTGGTTCCGGGCCCGAGACCGACGGCGGCGATCGCCATCAACAGGACGATCGAGTACCGCGGGTTCTCGTCGAGGAACTCGTCGTTGAACAGCCAGACGATCCCCAGGGCGACGGCCATCTTCACGAGCAGGAACGGCCAGGAGGTGCCGATGACACTGGTGACCGACGCGGGAACGACCGCCTCGGTGATCGAGATGATCGTCGCGTTGGCGGGGTGTTTCGGGACGTACTGGAAGGGGAGCCCGAACGCCTCCCACCAGTCCGATGCGAGGACGTTCGCGACGCCGTCGATGGCGTGCGCCCAGAGGACGACGAGTCCGATGTACCCGGTGCCGCTGTTGATCTCGGGTGCGAACCGGTCGGCGAGCCAGTACAGCGCGTAGGCGATCCCGGTCGCGAGTCCGACGGTCACCAGCAGGAACGCGGGATACTGCCCGACTGATTCTTCGAGGACCGAGATGACGACCAGCCCGGAGAAGGTGACGACGAACAGGACCGTCCCGACCGCGCCGAGGACTGGCGGATACGACTCGACGAAATCGTTGCGCGACAGCCAGACACTGCCCAGCAGTGCCGCGAGCGTGATGAAAAAGACGGTGAAGTAGATCAGCGGGCTGATGATCAGCGTGTTGAGCGGGTACCCGATGATCTGTTCGGTGCCCGCCGTGTCAGCGAGCCAGTTGTTCGCGTCCTCGACGACCCGAAGTGCCCCGCCGAACAGCATGAACGGCACGAGGCCGAAAAACAGGTTTCGGTTCCGGCCGAGATGCAGCCGTCGGAGCAGGATCCAGATGCCGACCAGGAAGAACAGCCCGACGAGCATGTAGCCCACCTCCGAGACGACTGTGTAGCCCGGCTCCGCGACGACGAGGCCTTCCTGCGCGGCCGTCGAGCACGCCGCACCGCCCGCAGTCGTAATCGAGCCGCCGTCGTTGATGGCACACTGTGCGTTGTGCGCGTCTGCGTACACCGGCCCCCAGAAGTACTGCCAGATGAACCCGTCGTAGACCCGTCGGGGCGCGATCAACGAGCCACCGGCGAGCGCGAGGACGCTCGCCACGAACGTTGCGAGCCACGCGCGAGCGGGTCCGATTCGATCGATGACGTCCATGCCGAACACGGCGAGGCGCGGCGTGTTGAGGTTTCCGGTCGCGGGTCATCAGTGGATGGCCGCCTGTGGGATCGGTGCCCCTCTTCCGAGGGGCTTTTGCTCGCCGGCCTCTAACGAACGGCCACGCGTGGCTATCACGGACAAGATCTACGTCAAAAACCACCGGCAACTCGCCTCCCAGCTCGAGACGAACATTCCGAAGGGTGCGTTCTCGGGCGCGACGCTCGACCTGCTGTTCCAGGGTGAAAACCTGGGCAAACTCGACGATGCGACGCGCGATCGCGTGCTCGATTTCGCCGAGGATTTCCTCGACTGCGACTGCGAGGGTGCGCCACACTGTGGCCACCCCGAACGGAAGTTCGTCGCCTACCTGCTGGAACTTCGTGAGACCGGTCTCGGTCCGCAGGCGATGGTCGACGTGATGAGTGACGAGTATATGGTGTATGCCTATCCGGGCGACATCCGGTCGTTTCTCGACGATTCGATCAGGCAACTAGAAGCGATCGAAACGCTGGCCGATGTCGACGGGCAACACGAGATGGCCGACCGGGCGAGAGAGTCGCGCAAACGGCTTCGGTAGGCCCCTCAGAACGCTGTCAGAGGTCTTCGAAGTCGCCAATCCGATAGGGGTTGTCGTCCTCGCCGCCGTCGAGTTCCTCCAGCTGGACGACGTCTTCCTGGTCGTTTTCGTCGAGTCGCTGCCGGAGTTCCGTCGCGTAGCGCTTGTACTCCTCCAGTTGCTCCCGGAGGTGGTCGGCTTCGAGTTCAAGCCGCTCGTGTTCCCGGACGAAGCTCTTGGGCACCTCGATCTTCGGCGGGAAGCTCTGACTGTCGCTGCTCTCCTCGTTGAGTTCGTGTTCCGGGACGACCTTGACCTGGCCGTCGTGGGCGACGAGCATGTCGACGTAATCCCGGAAGACCGCCGACAGGGAGATGTCACGCTCCTCGGCGATGTCCCGGAGTGTCTCGAACTTCTCCTGACTCACCCGGAAGGAGATGGTTTTGTTCTTGTTGCCCATTGGTGAGTGGATATCGCTCCTCCTCGTACTTAATCGTTTGTCAGACGCTCGCACGTCCGCGGGTGGGCCGACTGTGCCGGCCGGTTACTCGATCCCGGTAATCTCGAAGCGGGCGCCCCCGTTAGAACCGTCGGTCACACGGATCTCCCACCCGTGTGCTTCGGCGACTTCTTTGACGATGCTCAGTCCGAACCCGGTCCCCTTGTAGGCCGTCGAATACCCGGCCTCGAAGACCCGATCGCGCTTCTCCGGCGAGATGCCCGGACCGTCGTCCTCGACGTAGAAGCCGTCGGTCGTTTCCCCGACGGTGACGGTCACGTCGTCGCCGCTGTGGTCAATCGCGTTCCGGAAGAGGTTCTCCAGCAGCTGTCGGAGGCGGCTCCTGTCGGCCTGGACGACCAGATCTGATTCGATACGGATCGTCGCGTCGCCGCTCGCGACGTTCCGCCAGCAGTCCTCGACGAGGTCCGCAAGTTCGACCGGTTGTCGGTTCCGGACCGTCTCACCTTCCCGAGCTAGCGCCAGCAAGTCCTCGACCAGGCCGTCCATCCGATCGAGGGCATTCGCGATCGCGTCGTGGTGTTCGCTCTCGGCGTCTTCCCGTGCGAGTTCGAGTCGGCCCTGCGCGACGTGCAGCGGGTTCCGGAGGTCGTGTGAGACGACGCTCGCGAACTCGTCGAGCCGGTCACGCTCCCGGCGGAGCGTCCGCTCGCGCTCTTTCCGTTCGGTGACGTCCCGGTATACCCACAGGTGGCCGTTCCCTTCGCCCAACTCGATCGGCTGATAGCTGCGTGTGAAGGTACGACCGTCGTCCAGTCGCAGGTCTTCCCGGTTCACCGGGTCGCGCTGCTGGATCACAGCTTCGGTTCGGTCGACGAACCGCTCGCCGTCGGCGAACAGTTCACTCGCTTCCCGAGCCAGTCGCTTGCAGTCCTCTCCGATCACGTCATCCGACTGGCCAGCGATCCCGAACAACTCGAAGAACCGATCGTTCACCGCTAGAATATTCCGGTCCTCGTCTTCGGCGATGACGCCGGCCGGCAACGTCTCGAACAGCGTCGACAGCAACGCGTTCGTCTCCTTCAGGTCACGCTCGCGTTCCCGGCGCTCGGTGATCTCACGAGTGACGCCGACGACGCCCTCGACCTCGCCGTCGATGACCATCGGTGTCAGCCGATAATCGAGCACCTGGTACCCGGCTTCGGGGAACTCGCCGGCGACCTCGCCACGGGCCTCCGCACGCTCGCCCGCGAGTAGCTCGCGGAAGGGATCTCCGTCGGCCTGTTCCCGGATCATCGGGACGAGGTTGCTCTTTTGCCCCTCTAGTTCCTCAGGGGCCACTCCGTAGAAGTCGGCGAGATACTCGTTGACGACGTCGAAACGGGCGTCTTCCGTGTAGATGCAGGCCGACTCCAGCATCGTGTTGACCATCCGCTCGTAGCGCCGGAGCTCGCGTTCGCTTTTCTTCCGATCCGTGATGTCTCGAACCGTATACAGCGTCGTCCCCTCGCGGATCGAGACCCGCTTGATCGAAACCAGGACTGTCCGCTGGTTCCCGGATTTGTCCGTGATATTGGTTTCGACGTTGGATATCTCGTCGTCCGTTTCAAGCGTCTCCTGGTCGAACAGCGGCTCGTCGAACAGCGCCTCGACCGTTCCCAACTCCTCGACTTCCTCGGCCATGTAGCCGAAGATGAACTCGACGTTCGGACAGACGTACGTGAACGCGCCGGCGTCGTCGGTGATGAGGACGGCATCGGACATGCTATTCAGTGTCGTCCGATAGAGATCCACCGTTGCCTCCCGATCCTGTCGGTTCCGATACGTCTTGCAGGCGTCGAGGAGCCGGTCGGCGAGTTCCGCGTACTGCCCTGCGCCCTTCTGTAGATAGTCCGTCGCGCCGGCACCGAGCGCTCGACTGGCTATCGATCCGGAGTCGCGACCCGAAAAGAGCACGAACGGTAGCTCCGGATATCGGTCCCGAACGGCTCGTACGAACTCGATCCCGTCCATTCCGGGCAGTTCGTAGTCGCTGATTACACAGTCGATCGCCCCTTCCTCGAGCCGGTCCAGCCCTGCCTCGGCACGCTGTGCTGTCACGACCGTGAGCTGCTCGTCCGCTCGCTGCAGGCGAGTCGCCGCCGTGTCTCCGGATTCGTGCCCGCTGTGGACGTACAGTACCCGGACCGGCGTGTCCATATCACATAGACTATATTCTATCCCTATATGTCTAGCGCAGCATCGGGCTGTGGTCGATGGCTCGCCCGGGTAACGTAGGGATCAGTTACTCCCTGCGTCCCGGACGGGATCGCTGAACAGCCGCAGCGACTGGGTCAGGACGGCGACGGCGATCGCGAGTGCGACGATCGCGAGTTTCGGCCCGACGGCGTCTGCGACGGCACCGCCGCCGATCCGGAAGACGACAAAGGAGACGCCATAGACCATCGAGGCCGTGCTCAGGACGGTCGCTCGGCCCAGCGACGGGAGGTGATCGTTGAGGTACTGGCCCCGGAAGGCGTACGAGAGGCTCTTGACGATCCGCATGCCGACGAACCCGGGGATCGCGAGCCAGGGCTCGACCAGCATGCCGGCCAGAGCCGCGGCCATGAGCACCGGCGCGACGGCGAACCAGCCGCCGATCCCCACCCGGTCCCGGACGCGGTCGATGTTGTAGGACGCGAAGGCCGTCACGAGCATGAACCCCGCGTACAGTACGCCGAGCGACTGCTCGGGGACGCCCGCTTCGACGACGATCGGCTGGATGTACAGGTCCGCCAGCTCCGGGATCGACAGCAGCAGTGCAGTGTAGACGATGAACGTCCGAAGCTCGGGTGCGAGAAACTTCTCCCGGACCGTCTCCCAGGCGTCACGTGCGGAAAACGCACTTCCGCCCTCCCCTTCGGCGTACTGTTCGGTCTCGGGCATCGAGAGCAACACGAGCGCGCCCGAGGCGGTGATGAATCCGGCGGCGACGAAGGGGATCCGGTGGTCGATACCGTAGAGCACGCCGCCGGCGATCGAGGTGATCGCCGAGGTGACCAGAAACGCCGCCCCGCCGCGCCCGGTGATCTTCGAGTACTCGTCGGTGTCCAGTCGCTCCTCGAGCATGTCGTAGAGATACGCCGAGCCGGTCCCCGAACGGAAGGTCAGCGCGATCCCCCAGAAGACGTACACCGCCGAGAACGCCGGCACTGAGCCGGACACCGTGAACGCGAACATCGATACCGACATCAGAAGCGTGCTGACGATCAGGCTGTTGCGTCGACCGATCTTGTCGCCGACGTAGCCCGTCGGGATCTCCGCACCGACGACACCGGCGAAAAAGAGCCCGTTGACGAGCCCGACGTCCCCGTCGCTCAGCCCGCGCGCGAGGAGATACAGCGTTATAATCGGGTAGACGAACCCCTCCGAGAGAGTCGCCCGGTAGAGGTAGAACTTCCAGACGAGCACCCGGTTTTCCCGACTGGCGTCGGCGAGTCGCGTCCCCTCGCTCACGCTTTGCCGTCCCGCGCTCTACGGCATAGAGTTTGCGAAGCGCGATCTACCGTCCCGGCTCGTTCGGAGAGGGAACGTGCTCGATCAGTAGATGGGCGATTCGGCGTCGATCACGTCCGTCAGATCGTCCATCCCGTCCACGAACAGTCGCATCAGATCATCGAGCGTGATGATCCCGACGATCGTCCCGTTGTCGTTGACGGCGATGAGCCGTCGGACCGCGTTGTCGCGCATGATCCGCGGCGCAGCGAACACGTCGGCGTCCGCCGAGATCGTCACCGGGTCCGCCGTCATCACGTCCCTGGCTGGTACGTCCGAGGCGGGACGGTCGCGCGCGTCAACGCGCGTCGCCAGGTCTCGGTCCGTGACGATCCCGACTGGCTGCATCTCCTCCTCGATGATGAGACACCCAACGTCGGCCTGTTCGAGTCGCATTGCCAGCGCCTCGACGGTCGCATCCGTCCCCGCCGTCTCGACGCCCACTGTCATGTGATCTCTAACGGTCATGGCCCCTCTACTTATCGCTACGCACTGTGGTAGAAAATAACACGCAGGTAATTCTCACCGAGCGAAAACGTCCGTTTCGGTCACGGGCGGTACTGGTGGTATCCCCCCGGGTCGTTCCGATGGCTCCCTACCCAATCTCATCATTCGGGAGGCCGTTCGTCGGCCTCGATCAGCCGGTCGATCTCGTCGTCGTGTTTCCACTCGCCGAGCTCTTTCGGGTCGACGTGGACGAACACGTCGTCGACCGCCTTGATGGACTGGATCGACTGGATGACCGCGGTCTCGATGTCGTGTGCCTCCCGCAGGGTGCGGTCGCCCTCGACTTCGATGTGGAGGCTCACGTCGATCTCCGGGCCGACGTAGTGGGCGATCACGTCGTGGGCGCCTTCGACGTCCGGATGGACGAGCGCGCGCCTGATGATCCGGGCTCGAAGGTCGTCCGGCGGCGCGCGGCCGACCAGGTAGTTGACGTTGTCCCGGACGATCTCGACGCCTGTGTACAGGATCCCGAACCCGACGACGACGGCGGCGATCGGGTCGAGTAGCGGATAGCCCAGGCTGGCACCGACGACCCCGGCGAGCGCCGCGCTGGCGGTGAGCACGTCGGCGCGGTTGTCGATGGCCGTAGCGTACAGCGCCGGGGAGTTGTATTCCTTGCTTATCCCGGCGACGTACCGATAGAGGCCGTACTTGACCGCGACGGTGGCGGCCAGTACGGCCACCGCTGCGAGGTTCCGCGTGACGGCCACGTTCCCGCCGAGGATCGCCCGTCCGGCCTGAAAGAGGACGCCGAAGCCGGCGGCGAAGACCCCGAGCGCGACGAACAGCGAGACGAACGGCTCGATCCGCTCGTGGCCGTGGGGGTGCTCGAAATCCGGTGGTCGGGTCGTCAGGTACAGCCCGCCGACCGTGACGATACTGTAGACGCTGTCGGCGAGGCTGTTGACGGCTTCCGACTGGACGGCCAGACTGCCGGTGTACCACCAGACGGCACCCTTCGCGATGACGAGCGCGGCGTTGGCCGCGAGCACGAGGAGTCCGACCCGGCGTAACACGGACCGGCGGGACGCCGACATTACCGCCCCTTTCGTCGTGGGTGGTCAAATCGGCTTCGACGTGGTCTCGATCTCGACGGCGCCGCCCGTCTCGGGAATGGTTGCCCCGTCCTGGGCGGCGAACGCGTCGTGCAACCGGTCGTAGGTGTCTTCGAGGGCTTCGACGATGACCTTCGTCTCCGAGATGACCGTCATGAAGTTGGCGTCCCCGTCCCAGCGCGGGACGACGTGGGTGTGCAGGTGGTCGTCGATCGAGCCGCCGGCCGCGTCCCCGCCGAGGTTCATCCCGACGTTCAGCCCGTCCGGGTCCATCGCCGACTGGACCGCCTCGACGGTCCGCTGTTGGAGTCTGGCGTGGTCGAACAGGATCTCGGGGTCCAGCGTCTCGTATTTGCCCGCGTGCTCGTAGGGGATGACCATCGCGTGCCCGGGGTTGTACGGGTAGTTGTTCAACAGCACGAAGGCGTGCTCGCTGCGGGCGACCAGGTTGTACTTCCGATCGGAATCCAGATCCGGGAGTTCACAGAACACGCACCCGTCGATTTCGGGATCCTCGTGTGGGCGTCTCACCCATTCGATTCGCCACGGCGCGAACACCTGATCCATAGACGACGTTCCGGCAGCGCGATTGATAGATGTGCTGTTCGCAGTCTACTATCTGATTTTAAATCTGTCGGCCGTTTTCAGCCGACTGACCGATGAGGATCATCGAGACACGAGTATAAACGATCTAATCTCATCTACAGACGTATCTGGGGTATCAGTCTCCCATCGGGCGATTAGGGTGTAAACAGTGCGGAACAGTCGGCCGTTTTTATACCCCTGTCCGAAGAACGATCGACCACATGGCAACGCAAGTCGGGGCACGTACCGAGCGATCCGAGTGCTGTGAGAACTGTGGACGGGAAACAGTCCATTCTGTCTCGCTGCGGCTGGTGACCGAAAGCGACCGTCAGGACAACGCCGAGTTCTCGCGCGAGCCCTATCGAGTCAAAGAATGTCTGGTCTGTGGCGAGCAGACGGCCGTGCGAATGAACAACGTTTGATTTCACTCCGTCGGGCGGACCTGCGGAAGTGACCGATCACCGCGACCGCGTCGTCACCTCGGCGCCGTCCTCGGTGACGATGATCGTGTGCTCTTTCTGGCTGACGTAGTGTCCGTCGTCCTCTTTGAGGACGGGGTATCCGTGGACGATCCCCTGTTGTTTGAGGCGACGCAGCGCCATCTTCGGCCGGGAGACGTCGAGCCATCGGGTCGCGAAGGGGAGTGTCTTGAACTCCTCGACGACCTGGTTGAGCGCCTGCCGCGCGGTCCGATCCCGGACTGATCCTTCACTATCCAGGGCGAAGATCTCCTCGTCGCTCCCCTCGCTGACTTTCCCGCTGCCGTCCGTCGCGAACGGCTCGATCGCCACGACGTCCCCGGCTTCAAGGGTCGTGCTCTGTGACACCTCGCGATTGGGGATGTTCGGCGTCGTGTGCTGCTCCCAGTGGCCCAGTCCGTGGCCGGTGAGGTTCACGACGGGATTGAAGCCGTACCCGTCGATAACCTCCTCGACGGCCGCCCCGATCTCGCCGGTCTCGACGCCCGGTTCCACCAGTTCGATGGCGGTGTCGAGCGCCTCCTCGGACGCCTCGGTCAGTTCGTCGTGACCCGAGAGGTTGACCGTGACGGCAGTATCGGCCAGCCAGCCGTCGACGTGGACGCCGATGTCGAGGTTGACCAGTTCCTCGCCGAAGGTGCTGTCGTCGCCGATGCTCGGGGTCGCGTGGGCGGCTTCCTCGTCGATAGAGATGTTCACCGGGAATGCGGGCTCCCCGCCAAGTTCGCGGATCCGGTTTTCGGCCCACTCGGCGACTTCGAGATGGGACGCACCGACCTCGACCATCTCGGCGGCCTCGTCGCGCACTTCCGCGAGGATCTCGCCGGCTTCGCGGCACTTCTCGTACTGTTCGCTCGTCAGATCGACCTCACTCATGTCCCGGTCGTTCGACCCCCGCGACCGAAAGCGTTTGCGTTCCGCCGTTCCCAACTCCGAAGCAATCGAAGTCAGACGCTCTCGATGGCGGTTTGCATCGACTCGCCACAGTGGGCGGACCCGGCGTTGCCGTCGGTATCCATCACGATGACGCCGGCGACGCTGTCGTGAGTTGTCGCGAACGACTCGACCGTCCGGTCGGCAGCCGTCTGGGGGTCGGCCCCCTCCTCGAGGCGCCGGACGGCCCGTCTGGCCAGTGTTTCACGGGCGATGTCCTCGCCCGCACCGGTCGCGCTGGCGCCGCCGGCCTCACTCGCGTAGAACCCCGATCCGATCTGGGGAACGTCACCCACCCGGCCAGCCAGTGCGAACCAGCGTCCGCCGGTCGAGGTCGCGGTTGCGATGCGCTGGCCATCGGTCGCGACGGCGCCGACGGTGTCGTGGCCGGCGAAGTGATCACGCACCCAGGTGAGTTGGTCGTGAATTCCCGTCATCGGCGGTTCGACCTCGTTCCAGCGCTCCCGGGTGCGCTCGGTCCAGAGGTCGACGCGCGTCTCGATCCCGAACGACGCCGCCAGGTCGACGGCGTGTTCGCCGGCCAGCAACACGTGCGGCGTCGAGGCCATGACGACGCGGGCGACTTCGACGGCGTGTTCGACACCCGGCATCGAACAGGCGGCCCCGGCGGACCCGCGGCCGGTCATGATCCCGGCATCGGTCCTGATCGTCCCGTCGCTCTGGACGGCGCTCCCGACGCCCGCGTTGAACCGGGGTGCCGACTCCAGCCAGCGAACAGCGGCGACGACTGCGTCGACCGGCGACGCGGCCTCAGCGCCGCGCGTGGCCGCCTTCGACAGCGTCGCTGCTCGCTCGGACGGCTGTTCGGGATTCGGGCCCGCGCCGCCGTGCACGATCACGTCCATACGCTATCGTTTCGTCGTCCGCGTCTTAACTTTTCACTGACCGCTCGCCGCAATGGTAGCTCTTTTATCCGCCCTGGGCGTCCGTGTAGACGATTATGAACTACAGCTACGACAAGATCGAGGTGCCCGAGGAGGGCCAGCCGATCGAAGTCATCGACGAGAAAGACGACGTTCTCGACATTCCGGAGACCCCGATCGTTCCCATCCTCCACGGGGACGGCATCGGCAAGGACGTCGGGCCGGCCGCCCAGAAAGTCCTGACCGCCGCCGCCAACGCGACCGGCCGGGATATCGCCTGGATGCGGGTCTACGCCGGCGAGTCCGGCCGCGAGAAGTACGACGAGAACCTGCCGGAGGACACCGTCAACGCCATCGACGAGTTTCGCGTGGCCATCAAGGGGCCGCTCACGACGCCGGTCGGTGCCGGCTTTCGATCGCTGAACGTCGCGCTCCGACAGACGCTTGATTTCTACGCCAACGTCCGCCCGACGTACTACCTCGACGGCGTCCCCTCGCCGATGAAGGCGCCCGAGGAGATGGACATGGTGACCTTCCGGGAGAACACCGAGGACGTCTACGCCGGCATCGAGTGGGAGGCCGGCACCGACGATGTCGAGCAGGTCCGGGACTTCGTCGAGGACGAGATGGGCTTCGACGAGACGATGCACGACGGCCCGATCGGCATCGGTATCAAGCCGATCACCGAGTTCGGCTCCAAACGGCTGGTTCGGAAGGCCATCGACTACGCCATCGAGCACGACCGCGACAAGGTCACGCTCGTCCACAAGGGCAACATCATGAAGTTCACCGAGGGGCAGTTCGGCGACTGGGGCATGGAGGTCGCCGAGGAGGAGTATCCCGACGAGGAAGTCTTCGCCGCACCCGACTCGCTGTGGGAGACCCAAGACGAGGTCGACATCCCCGAGGATGCCGTCATGGTCGAGGAACGGCTGGCCGACGCGATGCTCCAGTGGATGCAGCTGCGCACCGACGAGTTCGACGTGCTGGCGATGCCGAACCTCAACGGCGATTACCTCTCTGACGCCGCGGGTGCCCAGATCGGTGGCCTCGGTATCGCACCGGGAGCCAACTTCGGTGACGCTCGCGTGCTCGCCGAGCCGGTCCACGGTTCCGCGCCCAAGCGCGCCGGCCAGAACATGGCCAACCCGACCGCGATGATCCTCTCCGGCCGCCTGATGTTCGATTACATGGGCTGGGACGACGCCGCGGACCTCGTTCGCGACGCCGTCGAGCAGACCATCTCCGCGGGCAAGGTCACCTACGACCTCGAACGACAGCTCGAAGACGCCGAGAAGCTCGGCACCGAGGAGTACGCCGAGGAGATCGTCGCGACGATCGAGGACCTGGCGTAGGTCTGAGACGCCGGACGGCTCGCGTGCCGTTCCTGTCCGTTCGCGACCTCGCGCTGCCGTGGCGGTCGCTAGTCGTCAGTTCGGGCGTGTTGCCAGGTAAACTCTGATTGCTCGAACAGTCGGTCTTCGCTCCCGAAGACGTCCGAGAAGACGAACCGGGCGCCGCGACCCGACGTGCCGTCGATCCACACCGACCAGCCGTGGGCTTCGGCGATCGTCTTGACGATCGACAGGCCCAGTCCGGTCCCGTCCTCACTGGTCGTGTGGCCGTACTCGAAGATCGAATCCATCTCCTCGTCCGGGATCCCCGGGCCGTCGTCTTCGATGTAAAAGCCGTCCTCGGTCAGACCGACCGTCACCGTCACCTCGGGGCCGACGTGATCGATCGAGTTCCGGAACAGGTTCTCGAACGCCCGCAGGAGTCGACTCCGATCGCCCTCGATCGAGATGCTGTTCTCGATCTCGAGGGTAGCGTCCTTGCTGTCGATATTGCGCCAGGCCTCCCTGGCGGCGTCTTCGAGTTCGAACCGATCGGATTCCTCGACGGATTCGCCCTTGCGGGTCAGCGTGAGCACGTCGCCGATGATGGAATCGATCCGGTCGTGGGCGCCGTCGATCTTCTCGACGTGTTCGGTCAGCTCCGGCTGTGAATCGGTGAGTTTCGTCCGCAGCAGTTCGACATGGCCCCGGGCGACCGCGAGCGGGTTCCGGAGGTCGTGGCTCAGCGTCGAGGCGAACTGATCGAGCCGGCGGTTCTGCCGTTCCATCTCCTGGCGGGAGCTCTCGGCCTCGTGTCTGGCCTGCCGAGCGTCCTGAAACTGCTGTTCGAGCGCGTCGCGCATGTTCTCGAAGGCCCCGAACAGCCGGCCGATCTCGTCCTCGCGGGTCGTCTCGAGATCGACGTCGAGCGATCCGGACTCGATCTCCCGGATCTGCTCTCTGAGGTGGACCAGCGGGACGACCGTGCTCCGGCCGATGACGAGCCCGACGACCCCCAGCGATACCAGCGCTGCCAAAGTCAACACGACCACGTTACGCCCGACGGTCGCACTCACGCCGTAGAGGTTGTCCTTCGAGGCGGTCGAGACCGCGACCCAGTCGGTCCCCTCGATTGGGACGTACGTGCGCACTTCGTCATCGGTTTCGACTGTGCGGACCGTCCGCTCCTCGATCGCCGTCGAAAACCCGTCCGTCCGCTCGAACTCGGTATCGGAGTCGGTCGTCAGCACTCGCTCTCCGTCCGCGGTCACGAGCGCTGTGTCGATGTCGTTGTCGGTGAGTTCGGGATCGAACTGGCTGACGACGACGACCGCCCGATCCGCTGTTGTCCGGCCGACCAGCGCGATGGCCCGCTCGCCGTCGACAGTGTACGACCGGTTCGAAACCGCGATGGCGTCCGGATCGCTCCCCAGGCGGTCGAGCGGCCCGGCCCAGTCCGCTCCGACGACCGCGAGCTCACGACCGGTATAGTCGTCGTTCGTACTCGCGAGCACGCTGTTCGAATCGACGTAGTGGATGTCGATGATCGAATCGCCGCCGCCGTCTTTCGCCGCTGAGAGATACGCACCCATGTCCGTCTCGTTTGGTGCCAGTTCCGGATCGGCGGCCAGGGCTGTCTGGGCGCGCGTCCCGGCGATCCACTGGCCGACACTCTCGGCACGCAACTGTGCGGTCGTTTCGAGTTCGGCCGTCGCTTCCTCCTGGATCGTCCCCTGAATCTCGACGTACGTGACGAGCCCGATGAGGCCGATGAGGACGACGACGAGCAGCAGCGAGACGAGGAGCTTCATTCCGAGACGGCGGCGGACGAACGTCGGCGTCACCCAGCGGTATACCCGCCGGTATAGCGGGAGTGGCTCCGGATCCCCGTCCGTGACATCCGGGCCCCCTCCGGTCGATTCTGTCGAGTCAGTGTTGCGGCCGGGCGACATACTTGGTCTACCGGGCCGTCCCGGAGCCCCGTGGTACGTTTTACGTGATCAAACCTGGCATATAAGGATTTGGAAACGTCTGTGAGCCGGTTCCAAAGGCCGCTCTCTCGGCGCCGCATCGATTTGACCAATCCAAGTCTTCTCTGTAAGGTGATAGTAAACTGGGTGCGATACACCAAGCGATCTATCGGCACTAGTATTATGACGATTTTCCGGGAAGGAAAACTTCATTCGTGTGCCAGAACAGAGCACGCGTATGGATGTCGACGACATCACGACGATCACAGTCCTCGGTGCGGGGAACATGGGTCACGGTATCGCCGAAGTTGCGGCGATTGCGGGGTACGACGTGCGGTTGCGCGACGTCGAAGACGACCTCGTACGAGCGGGATACGAGAACATCGAGTGGTCGCTGAACAAACTCGCTGAGAAGGACCGGTTGGACGCGGATCCCGAGACGGTTCTGGACCGGATCTCGCCGCTGGTCGATCTCTCGGCGGCCCTCGAAGACACCGACGTCGTCATCGAGGCCGTACCGGAGGTCATGGATATCAAGATCGACGTGTACGAGGAGGTAGCCGAACACGCCCCCGATCGGGCGATCTTCGCGACGAACACGTCCAGCCTCTCGATCACCGATCTTTCGGAGGTTACCGACCGCCCCGAGCAGTTCTGTGGGATGCACTTTTTCAACCCGCCCGTGCGGATGCAACTGGTCGAAGTAATCACCGGCGCACACACGAGCGACGACACCATCGAGGCGATCGAAGCCCTGGCCGAGGCGTTCGGGAAGACGCCAGTCAGGGTGCGCAAGGACAGCCCGGGATTCATCGTCAATCGCGTGCTCACGCCGCTGTTGAACGAGGCGTGCTGGGCCGTCCACGAGGGCGACGCCGACATCGCGACCGTCGACAGCACGAGCAAGTACGACATCGGCCTGCCGATGGGAGCGCTCGAGCTCGCCGACCAGGTCGGCAACGACGTCGCTCACCACGTGCTGGAGTACGTCAACTCGGAACTCGGGCAAGCCTACGAACCGTGTCCGCTGCTGACTGACAAAGTCGAGGCCGAGCAGTTCGGCGAGAAGACCGGTGAGGGATGGTACGACCACGACGAGGGGGTCGCGATTCCCACTGACGCGGGCGATCCGGCGATCGAACGCCGCCTGCTCGCGGTGCTGGCGAACGAGACGGCCAGGCTGATCGACAACGACGTCGCGCCGATCGAGGCCATCGACGAGGCGATGATGCTCGGCGCCGGGTTCCCCGAGGGTCCCGGCAAACTGGCCGACGAGGCGGGCGTCACGACGCTCGTCGAGACCCTGGAAGAGCGACACGCCGAGACGGGCCATCCGCGCTACGCAGTCAGCGACGCGCTCGAAAGGATCGCGGACGATGGCGGGTTCTATCCCGACGGCGGGGACGAAACGGACACTCGGGCGCACGAACAGATCTCCGTCACGGTCGAGGATCGCGTGGGTCACATTGAGATCGACCGCCCGCACCGGATGAACTCGATCACCGTCCAGATGCTCGAGGAGATCGATCAGGCCGTCGAAAGCCTACAGGAGGACGACGACGTCCGGGCGCTGCTCGTGTCAGGTGCCGGCGACCGGGCGTTCTCCGCCGGGTTCGACGCCGCTTCGGCCGCCCCGGGCAGCGGGCTCGAAGCGACCGAGCTCTCGCGGTACGGACAGCAGGTCTTCGGCGCGTTCGAGGAGTGTCCCAAACCGGTCGTCGCGGCGGTCGACGGCTACTGTCTCGGCGGCGGGATGGAACTGGCCACGGCCGCGGACATGCGGATCGCCGGCGAGGGCGCACAGTTCGGTCAGCCGGAGCACGATCTCGGTCTGTTGCCGGGCTGGGGCGGGACACAGCGGCTCAGCGCTATCGTCGGGGAGGGACGGGCCAAGGAGATCATCTTCACGGCCCGCAACGACTACGACGCCGAGACGATGGCCGACTACGGGTTCGTCAACGAGGTCGTCGATAGCGGGGGCCTCGAAGAGCGGGCCTGGGAACTGGCGCGGGAGTTGGCTGCTGGCCCACCGATCGCTCAGAAGTTCACGAAACGCGCGATACTCGCGGGCCGCGACGACACCGACGCCGGGCTGGAAGTCGAGGCGTCCGCGTTCGGACACCTGTTTACGACCGACGACGTCTGGGAGGGGCTGGCCGCCTTCCAGCAGGACCGCGATCCGGAGTTCGAAGGGAAGTGAATCTCGCGACCTGAATCGGTCGTCGGTCCAAAGAATTACCACCGTTCCTGCCGCCCCTTGCGTATGGACCGTCAGACGCCACTCTACCGACGCCACGATGATCGAGGAGCCAGTTTCACCGACTTCGGCGGCTGGGAGATGCCGGTCGAGTTCGACTCGATCAGGGGAGAACACCAGCGCGTCCGCGAGGCAGCCGGCAAGTTCGATGTCTCCCATATGGGTCAGATTGAAGTGACCGGCCCCGACGCGGCAGCGCTGTTGCAGCGACTCACGACGAACGACGTGGCCGCGCTCGATCCCGGCGAGGCGCAGTACGCGGCGATCACCGACGAGGAGGGTATCATGCTCGAGGACACGGTCGTCTACCGGCTCCCGGACGGCGAGACGTACCTGTTCGTCCCCAACGCCGGCAACGACGCGGCGATGGCCGACCGGTGTCGGTGGATTCGCTCGGCGTTCGATCTCGACGCCGAGATCGACAATACCACGACGGACTGGGCGATGATCGCGGTCCAGGGGCCGGACGCGCCCGCTCGGTACGAGACCGTGACCGACAGCCGGTACACGCTCGATCGGTTCGAAATCGAGCGGGCGACGATCGCCGGCGTGGACTGTCTGGTCGCGGCGACGGGCTACACCGGCGAGGACGGCTTCGAGATACTAACACCGTGGGCGGAGGCAACCGGGGTCTGGGACGCCTTTGACGTGCAACCGTGCGGCCTCGGCGCCAGGGACACCCTGCGCCTGGAGATGGGACTGTTGCTCTCCGGGCAGGACTTCGATCCCGACGAACAGCCCCGGACCCCCTACGAGGCGGGGATCGGCTTCGTCGTCGATCTCGACACCGCCTTCGTCGGTCGAGACGCGCTCGAGGCGGCCCGGGAAGCGGGGGTCGAAGAGACTCTTTGCGGCGTCGAACTGCTCGACCGCGGCGTGTTGCGCCACGGCCACACCGTCACGACGCCGGATGACGAGGAGATTGGCCACGTCACCAGCGGGACGATGAGTCCGACGCTCGGTGTCTCGATCGGGCTGGCGTACGTCGATAATGAGTACGCGGAGCCCGACGAGACCGTTCGGGTGATTGTCAGGGACGAACCGAAGAAAGCACGTATCAGGGCCACACCATTTCTCGATAGATGAGCTTCGACATCCCCGAAGGGTTGCGCTACCTCGACTCCCACGAATGGATCGACGTGACCGACGGCACCGCACGCGTCGGCGTCTCGGACGTCGCACAGGACGAACTCGGCGACGTGGTCTTCGTCGAACTCCCGGCGGAAGGCGACCAGTTCGACGCGGGTGCGGAGTTCGCCGTCGTCGAGAGTATCAAGGCCGTCTCGGACGTGTACATGCCGGCCTCCGGCGAAGTGACCGCGGTCAACGAGGCGCTGCTCGACCGCCCCGAACTGATCAACGAGGAGCCGTACGGCGACGGCTGGCTCGTCGAACTGGAGCTCGACGACGCCGACGAACTCGACGGGCTTCTCTCCGCCGAGGCGTACGCCGAACGGATCGAGGACTGATTCTCCCGGCTGCTCCGCCGGGCTGTCGCAACACATCCGCGCGCGGACGACGGCCGCGCGAAGAGACGGCGGACGCCGACTCCGATCAGACGCCCGACCGGGGCAGCTGTGACTGTTCCGTATCGAGGAGTTCCGCGAGTAGGTTGTGCTGGGCGGCCGCGAGGTGTTCGGTGAACGTCGGCGTCGCGACGTCCAGCGCGTCCGCGACCTCGCTCGCAGTGGCTTCTTTCGGGTACTCGAAATACCCCATCTCGTAGGCCGTATCGAGCACCTCGCGCTGGCGCGCGGTCAGCACGTTCAGATCGACGATAGTGCTGTCGTCGCCCTGGTCGTTGTCCGATCGCGTCAGTCGGCGTATCCGGACGCCCTCGTGTGTGTCCCGCAGGTCCGCGATCACGTCACGGACTGTCGTGAGGTCCGTCGTCAGGAAGGTCAACACGACTGATCCGTCGACGACCTGAATCCCTCTGACCGTACAGCCGGTTTGCTCGACGAGCTCGCAGACACAGTCTTGATCGGCCGCACGCGAGAACCGATAGACCGTTCGATCGTCGTAGGAGAAGATCGGTTCGGCCTCGAACTCCTCGGCCCACTGTTCGTCGTCGCTGACCGTAAACTCCTCAGTGACAGTCCCCTCGTCGTCCGCTCGCGTCCCCCGGGAGACCGACGAGACCGTGCCCGACGCGTCCGCCAGCTGGCACACTGCTGGCCCGTCGACGCGGATCTCGGCACAGATCCCGGTCATAGATCGTAGTTGCTGGCACTATCCCATACCAGTATCCGCGAACATATTCGGCCCTCTTCGAGATATTTGACCGTTGCTTTTTCGTGGCTGTATAAATCTGACCCCGAATATATGCATTATATTTATTACATAAAGGCCCTTAGACATTAGGGTTTGGGGATACTGTCGAGCGGTGAGAATCGGATGAACGAGTCCACACTGTGGCGAGGCCGCTGGCGGACGCGGTCCCGCAGTGTGAGTATCAAACCATGAATAGGAAGACACTCGTGATAGTCGCGGTGGTGCTCGTGGTCCTGTTGCCGATGTGGTTCGTCGCGCTGCACGGCGAACCGCCGTCGGAAGAGGTCGCGATAGACAGGAGTGTCTCGGAGATGCAGCCCCTGGAGAGCATCGTCGACACGCCGAACAAGCTCTCACCGAGTCAGGTCGGCGTGATCATCTGGGTCGCTCTCTTCGGCCTCTTCGGGACGCTCGTCGCCGCCCACCGCTTCATGAATCGTGCAGTTAGACCACCCGACGCGGCGGCCGACGGCGGCCAGCCGGGGTGGTCGTGGATCGACACCGACCGCCGCTGGGTGGTCGCGTACCACGAGGCGACCGAATCGATCGAGGGGTTGGCCGCGATGGGTGCGCTGACGGTACTCGCCATCGTCTTCGCGGCGCTGTTCACCGGCGAGTACCTGACGCTGGCGCGCACCCAGTACTTCGGGCTGTACGCGACCGGCATGTTCCTCTCGCTGGCCGCGCTGACAGTGGCGTACTACGCCTGGTTCATGCCACACGTCGAGGTCGCCGAACACAGGGGGCACGACTGATGGACGGGCACGACCACACCGACGACTGTGAGACGTGTGACAGCGGCGAACCGGTCCGGCCGAGCATCTACACCGACGCCAGAGCCGAGATGCAGCGCCGCGATTACGCGAAGGCGCTGGCGACCGTCGGAGGCCTCACCGCCGTCGCGAGCCTGGCAGCGCCGCTGGCCGGGTTACAGCGCGTCTTCGAACGGGAGTACACCGGCCCGATATACGGCGACGAGATCCCGCTCGTCGACGGCAACGGCGACCGGATCATGGAGTCGCGTCTCAGTGAGGGCGAACAACTCACTGTGTTTCCCGAGCCACGGCCGGGGTTGGATGACGCGCCGACGCTACTCGTTCGCTTCCCGGAGTCGGCGTACGGCGGCGGGACGAACATGGCCTTCACCGCTGGCGGATACGCCGCGTACTCGAAAGTGTGCACGCACGCGGGTTGTATGGTCGACGACCGGGAGAACTCGACGTGGGTCTGTCCGTGCCACTACGCGAAGTTCAATCCCAAGGGCGGGGCCTCGGTTGTCGGCGGACCCGCGCCGCGCCCGCTGCCGCAGCTGCCGATCACGATCTCCAGCGGCGGCTATCTGATCGCGACAGGCGACTTCGAGGGGCCGATCGGCCCCGGTGGTGAGTGATGTCGCTGGCTCAGATGCTGTATCAGTGGGCCGACGACCGGTTCGACCTGGACGACGCCGAGGAGTTCGGCGGCAAGGCGTTCCCGGCCGAGGACTCGTTCCTGCTGGGGGAGATCGCGCTGTTCTGCTTCGTCATGCTCGCGCTAACCGGGATCTTCCTCGGTTTCTTCTTCGAGCCGTCGACCTCGGCGACGACCTACGAGGGCAGCGTCGCGAAGTTCCAGGGCGAGGAGCTGCCGGCCGCCTTCGCGTCGGTGCTGCAGATCACGTACGACGTGCCCTTCGGTATGTTTATCCGGCGGTTCCACCACTGGGCTGCCCATCTGTTCGTCGCTTCGATCGGCCTGCATATGCTCCGGGTGTTTTTCACCGGCTCCTACCGGAACCCCCGCGAGCCCAACTGGATCGTCGGCACGGTCCTGGCGATTCTGGCGATCGGGGCGGCCTACACCGGATACGCCTTGCCGTTCGATGAGTTCGCCGCGACGGCGACCGGGATCGGGTTCAACGTCACGACGGCGATTCCGGTCGTCGGGGACATTCTGGCGAAAGTCGTCTTTGGGGGATCGTTCCCCTCCAGCGCGACTATCCCGCGGCTGTACTTCCTCCACGTGCTGGTGATTCCGGTACTGATCGTCGCCTTCCTTGCCGTCCACATGGTTATTCTGATCCGTCAGAAACACACTGAAGCCCAGCGCGAGGACGACATCGCGTCGCCGGCGAGCGACGGTGGCGACCGGGCCGTCGACCGCGAGGACGACACCGTCGTCGTCGGCCTGCCCGCGTTCCCGAACCAGGCCGCCGTCTCGGCGGTGGTGTTCTTCCTGACGCTAGCGACCCTGTCGCTGTTGGCCGGTTTCCTGCCGGTACACAACATCGCTGCATACGGCCCGAACAATCCGGCTGGGACGCCCGATCTGATCATGCCGGACTGGTTTTTGATGTGGCTGTACGGCTTCCTCAAGCTGTTGCCGTCGTGGCTCTCGTTCACGATTCCCGTGGTTGGGATCCACGTCAGCGCGGAGTTCATCGGCGGGCTCGGCATCCCGGGGCTGATCTTCTTGGTCATCTTCGCGTGGCCGTTCATCGATCGTGAGGAAGAGCCCGTCCACTTCACGGCGGATCCGCTCAATCGGCCGTGGCAGACCAGCGTGGGCGTCTCGGCAGTTGTGTTCATCATGCTCGCCTCGCTCGGTGGGATGAACAACCTCGCCGCGAGAGCGACAGGCCTCAGCACCGGCACGCTGAACCCGCTGTTGCTCGCGGCGCTGATCCTCGGGCCGGTACTCGCGTTCGGGATCGTCTATCGGACGCTCCGTGAGCCCTCGACGGGGTCGGCCGGGGAGGTGCTGGGCGATGACTGAGATCGCGCTCTCGGCGCGGACGTACAGTCGACTGGACACCGCGAGCAAACTGCTCGGGCTGGCGCTGGTCGCGGCCGGCCTGGAGGTCGGGCCCACGGGCAGTGCCGGCGCGACGCTCGTGGTCGTCGGTATCGCTATCGGAACTATCACCGTCTTCATCACAACCAATGAGTAGTAACAACGACCAGCCGGACGGCGACGTCTCGCGCCGGGACTTCCTGAAAGGGGCCGGCGTCGCAAGCGTCGTCGGCGTCACCGGCGCGACGATCGCGGAACAGGGACTGAACAACCTCGAACTCGTCGACGACCCGATCGGCTCCTATCCCTATCGGGACTGGGAGGACCTCTACCGCGAGGAGTGGGACTGGGACTCGATCTCCCGGTCGACCCACAGCGTCAACTGCACCGGCTCCTGTTCGTGGCAGGTCTACGTCAAGAACGGGCAGGTCTGGCGCGAACAACAGGCAAACGACTACCCGCGATTCGACGAGAACCTCCCGGACCCGAGCCCCAGGGGCTGTAACAAGGGGGCTTGCTTCAGCGACTACGTCGACGCCGACCAGCGCGTGAAATACCCGCTGCGGCGCACCGGCGAGCGCGGCGAGGGCCAGTGGGAGCGGATCTCCTGGGACAGGGCCCTGACCGAGATCGCAGAACACGTCATCGACGAGGTGACCGAAGGCCGGTACGACGCTATCTCGGGGTTCACGCCGATCCCGGCGATGAGTCCCGTCTCCTTCGCCTCGGGGACGCGGCTGATCAACCTGCTCGGCGGGGTCAGCCACAGCTTCTACGACTGGTACTCGGACCTGCCGCCGGGCCAGCCCATCACCTGGGGTCACCAGACCGACAACGCCGAATCGGCCGACTGGTACAACGCCGACTACATCATCGCGTGGGGTTCGAACATCAACGTCACGCGCATCCCGGACGCGAAGTACTTCCTCGACGCGCAGTACAACGGCACCAAGCGCGTCGGCGTCTTCACCGATTACTCCCAGACGGCGATCCACACCGACGAGTGGCTCTCCCCGAACCCGGGGACCGACACCGCGCTGGCGCTTGGGATGGCCCGGACGATCGTCGACGAAGGCCTGTACGACGAAGCCCACGTCAAAGAACAGTCGGATATGCCGTTGCTCGTCCGGGAGGACACCGGGAAGTTCCTGCGCGCCAGCGAGGTCCCCGGACTCGGCGCGGACGTCGAGAACCCGGAGAAAGTGATGGTCATGCAGGACGGCGACGGCGAGCCCCGGATCGCGCCCGCCTCGCTCGGCGATCGCGCGGACAAATACGATCCCAGCAAATCCATCGAACTGGACTTCGATCCGCAACTGGCCGTCGAGGAGGAGGTCACGACGACCGACGGACAGGTGCCGGTCCGGTCGGTGTGGGTGAATCTCCGGGAGGAACTGTCGAACTACACGCCCGAGTACGTCGCCGAGGAGACCGGCGTCGGCGAACGGACTCACCGGAAGATCGCCCGGGAGTTCGCCGAGTCCGACGCCGCGAAGGTCATCCACGGCAAGGGCGTCAACGACTGGTATCACAACGACCTGGGCAACCGCGCGATCCAGCTGCTCACCACGCTGACCGGCCACATCGGCCGCAACGGGACGGGCGTCGACCACTACGTCGGCCAGGAGAAGATCTGGACGTTCAACGGCTGGAAGAACCTCTCGTTCCCGACCGGAAGCGTCAGGGGCGTCCCGACGACGCTGTGGACCTACTACCACGCGGGGATCCTCAACAACACCGACGAGCAGACGCGTTCGATGATCCAGGAGTCGGTCAACGAGGGCTGGATGCCAGTCTACCCCGAGGAGCGCGGCGACGGCTTCCGGCCGGACCCGTCGACGATGTTCGTCTGGCGTGGCAACTTCTTCAATCAGGCGAAGGGCAACGTCGCCATCGAGGAGAACCTCTGGCCGAAACTCGACCTCGTGGTGGACATCAACTTCCGGCTGGACTCGACGGCGCTGTACAGCGACATCGTCTTGCCGGCTGCGAGTCACTACGAGAAGACCGACCTGAACATGACGGACATGCACACGTACGTGCACCCGTTCACGCCGGCGGTCGAGCCCCTCGGCGAGGCCAAGACCGACTGGCAGATCTTCAGGGAACTCGCGGCGAAGATCCAGGACCTCGCGGAGAGACGCGACATCGATCCGATCGACGATCGCAAGTTCGACCGCGAGATCGACCTGCAGTCGCTCGAAGACGACTACGTCCGCGACTGGCTCACTGAGGAAGGGGAGGGTGACGGCGCGCTGGCAGACGACGAGGCCGCCGCCGAGTTCATCCTCGAACACTCGACGGAATCCAACCCCGACGACGGCGGTGAAATCACCTTCGCGGACACGGTCGAGCAGCCACAGCGCTTCGAGGCCGCCGGCGACCACTGGACCTCGGACATCGAGGAGGGCGAAGCCTACGCCCCCTGGAAGGACTTCGTCCAGGACAAGGAACCCTGGCCGACGTTCACGGGCCGCCAGCAGTACTACATCGACCACGACTGGTTCCTCGAACTCGACGAACAGCTACCGACCCACAAACGCCCGCCCGAACAGCAGGACCAGCAGGAGTATCCCCTGCGGTACAACACCCCTCACGGCCGATACGCGATCCACTCGACGTGGCGTGACAACGAGAAGCTGCTCAGGCTGAACCGCGGCGAACCAGTCGTGTTCATCCACCCTGACGACGCGCAGCGACGCGGGATCGAAGACGGCGACCGGGTCGAAATCTACAACGACCTCTCCGAAATCGAGGCGATAGCCAAGGTCTACCCCTCGGCTGACCCCGGCACTGTCCAGCTGCCGTTCGGCTGGGAGAAATACCAGTTCCCCAACCGCGAGAACTTCAACTCGCTGGTCCCGATGTACATGAAACCCACACAGCTGGTGCAATACCCCGAGGACAGTGGCGAACACCTGCACTTCTTCCCCAATTTCTGGGGGCCGACCGGAGTGAACAGCGACGTCCGCTGTGACGTCCGCCCGAAAGAGGGGGGTGATAACTGATGGCACACGAGAACTTCGAGATCGCCGACGGGGTCGACCACCAGGTCGCGATGGTGATGGACCTCAACAAGTGCATCGGCTGTCAGACGTGTACGGTCGCCTGCAAGACGCTGTGGACCGAACGCGAGGGGACCGAGTACATGTACTGGAACAACGTCGAGACCCGTCCCGGGAAGGGCTACCCCCGGCGCTGGGAGGAGAAGGGCGGCGGCTGGGTGTCCGACGAGCACACCGAGCGCACGCCGGGCGAGATCCCCGCGAGCGAGGACTACGGCGAGGCCTGGGAATTCGATCACGAGGGCATCCTCAAAGAGGGCGAGGACAAGAAACTCGCCCCCGAGGGCGGCAAGCCCGAGTGGGGTCCCAACTGGGATGAAGACCAGGGTGCGGGCGAACACCCCAACAGCTACTACTTCTACCTGCCGCGGATCTGCAACCACTGCACGCACCCCTCTTGTGTGGAGGCCTGCCCTCGCCAGGCGGTCTACAAGCGCGAAGAGGACGGCGTCGTCCTCGTCGATCAGGACCGCTGTCGTGGCTATCGGTACTGCGTCGAGGGCTGTCCCTACAAGAAGATCTACTACAACGCCGTCTCGAAGAACTCCGAGAAGTGCGTCTTCTGTTATCCGCGGATCGAAGGGGAAGGCCCCGACGAGGAGATCCACCCGCCCGCCTGCGCCGATCAGTGTGTGACCCAGCTCCGACTGGTGGGCTATCTCGACGATACCGACGGGCCGATCTACAAGCTCGTCGAGCAGTACGAGGTCGCGCTCCCGCTGCATCCGGAGTACCAGACGACGCCGAACGTCTACTATATCCCGCCGTTCGCGCCGCCCCAGCACTCCGAGGGCGGCGAGACCGTCGACGTCGATCGGATCCCCCGGTCGTACCTCGAACAGCTGTTCGGCGAGCGGGTCCACGACGCTCTGGACACGATCGAGCAGGAACGCCAGAAGGTCGAACGCGGCGGCTACAGCGAACTCATGGAGATACTACAGGACACGAATCCGGCCGAGCAGTACCGCCTCGACCGAACGGGGGTGTTCGACGATGACTGAGCGCACGACCTGGACGTTCGTCGGGTTCGCTGCGATCCTGGTCGTCGCGTCGGCGGCCATTCCGGCGCTCGTCGACGCTCGTCCGGCCAGGGAAGTCCCGGCACCGACAGTCGAGGGGAACCTCTCAGGGGCGAACGCGGACGGCTGGGCGGAGGCTCCAGCCGCCGAAGTCCCGCTGTCGGCCGCGCCGAGCGGGCTGCCGAACGCCGAGTCGGTGAACACCCGCTCGGTCGAGGTCCAGGCTGCCCGCGCTGACGGTGACGTGTTCGTCCGGCTGCAGTGGCAGGACACGGAAGCGAGCCGGAACGCGTCGAACCCGAACGCGTTCCTCGACGGGGCGGCCGTCCAGATCCCGGTCGACACGTCCGAACAGCCGGCGATCGCGATGGGGAGTCAGTCCAACCTCGTGAACGTCTGGTACTGGACCGCCGACGGCGACACCGAGGAACTGCTCGCTGGCGGGCAGGGATCGACGACGGCGTTCGAAAACGAGACGGTTCGGACGTGGGCCAGCTACGACGATGGGGAGGACACTTGGTCGGTCGTGTTCAACCGCGAAGCTGAACCCGACGGCGACAACCGCACGGCGATCACTGGCGAGGACGATCTCGACGTCGCCTTCGCCGTCTGGGACGGCGCGAACGACGAACGCTCCGGACAGAAGGCTGTAAGCGAGTGGTACTACCTGCCCGTTGGTCCCGACGACGGCGGCACGCCCTTCGCGTCGATCCTGTGGGCGCTCGCCGGCATCGCGATCGTCGCCGTGGTGGTTCTGACCGCACAGGGTATCAGACGCGCCCGTTCGGAAGGCGACGGGAGGCTCTGAAAATGGCCGCGCCACAGAGTGACCAGGAACCCGGATACGACCGGGACGCGGCTGCCCGGAGCGGCCTGTACGCACTGCTTGCCCGGGCGTTCGACAACCCGGACGAGCAGTTCCACGCGGCCGCGGCGGGCGGGCAACTGGCCGAGGAGATTGACGCCTACGTCGATCGGTCGTCGCTCGACGTCGATCGACCGCGAATCGACACCGACGACGATCGGAAGGGCCTGAGTGCGACGTACAACGCACTGTTCACGCTGGGACACGCCGAATACACCGACCGCACGGACGGCTCGCTCGAAAGCGATGGCCCGCCGGTCCCGCTGTACGAGTCGACGTATCGGGAGGCGTCCTGGAACGACGTCAACGTCGATCTGGCGCGAGTCTACGATCACTTCGGCGTGGCGGTTGACCAGGAGCGCCGGGACCACCACGACAACGTCCGGCTGGAGCTGGAGTTCGCCGCCTACCTCGCGCGGCGCGAGGCAGCCGGCGAAGACGGTGCCGGACGCGCCAGGCGTGACTTCCTCGATCGCCATCTGGGCCCGTTCGCCGAAGGGCTGTGCGCCCGGATCGAGGCCGTTCACGACGGCTTCTACGCCGACCTCGCCCGCCTGCTGGACGGCGTCGTGACGGCGGATCTCACCGATCTCAGGGAGCGTTACGGGGGCGGTGTCGATGACGAGCAGTGAGAGTGCCGTCCACCGGGTGTCGACCCGGTCGCTTCCCCGCATCGACACACGTCCCGCGGCGGGCGCGCTCGCGCTGGCGACGGCAGGGGCACTGTTGATCGCCCGCGTCGCACTGAACGCGGGGTTCGTGCCGGCGTTCGCGGGGTCGATGGCGACGCTGCGGCTGGTCGCCACGCTGGGTCCGGCACTGGCGGCCGTCGTGCTCGCGACGACGACAGCGGACGGGGTCGAACGGATCGGTCTGGCCTTCGTCGCCGTGTTCGGCGCACTTGCGGCGGCCGTCCCGACGGTCGCGGTCGGAGCGGTCGTCGCCATCACCGGTGGCGGGGCGCTCGCGGTCGGTCGCCGCTGGGTGCGGGCCGAACGGCACGCGGACTGGCACCTGCTGCCGGTCGTCGCGATCGTCGGTGCCGTCGGGCTCTCGCTGCTCGGCGCGATCGGCGTCGAGCCGACGACGCTGTCGACGCTCGGCACACACCTCTTCCTCCTTGGCGGGGCCGCGACGCCGGCGCTGCTGGCACACGGTCGCGCGGACTGGGCGTTCGGCGGCGTCGTCGCTGCAGCGCTGGTCGCCGTCGGGACGACCGCACCCTTTGTCACCGGTGCGGTGACGCTCGTCGCCGGCGGCGTCGTCGGCGCGTCGCTGCTCGTGCTCGCTGTCGGGACCTGTGGACTGGTGACGACCGTTAGTGCGGGCGCACGGCAGCGCCACTGGTCCGCCGCAATCGGCGCCGCGCTCCTCGTCGTCGGCGGCGTGCCCGCGACCGTCCCGCGGGCGCTGGCCGTCGTGCTCGGTCTGCTGTTGCTCGTCGAACCCAGGGGAGGTGTTTCGGCGTGAAAGAGTCCGACGATGCGACCGACGGCCCCTCCGATCCACAGCTCGATCCGACGCGAAGTCCCGGTTTTGGACGCGACATCGAATCGCTCGAGGACATCGACGTCGGTCGGGAGGATGTCACGCTCGGTGAGGCGACGCCGTCGGAGCTGACCGCGGCCGACACCGCACCGGTCGCTGACGACAGTGTCGACGACCTGCTCGCGACGCTCGAAGACGGTGACGCCGCCGACCGCCGTCGGGCGGCACTGGCACTCGCCGACCGACGGGTGAGCGAACGTGTCGCGAGCGCGCTTTCCCGCGCCGTTCGCGACGATCCGGACCCCGACGTCCGGCAATTCGCCGTCGAAGCCCTCGGTGCGCTGGACACCGACGAGCTGTCGACCGCCGTCCGTGACGCGCTGGCCGATGAGAACCCCTGGGTCCGGGCGGAAGCCGTCGTCGTCCTCGACGGTCACGATCGGGCCGGACACGCCGGCGTGATCGAGGAGCGCCTGGACGACGACCACCACGCAGTCCGCCGGAACGCGATCGTCTCGCTGGCCAAACACCGCGGCGAGGAACTCCTGGAGACGCTGCTCGCGTTCGCCGACGACGACAGCGAGCGCGTCCGCGAGTGGGTGGCGGAGTTCCTCGGCGGGATCGACGACGACCGGGCCCGAGAGGCGCTCACGGAACTGACCGACGACGACAGTGACATCGTCGCCGAAGCCGCCGCCAACGCTCTCGATGGCGACACCGAGCGCCGGGAACTGTTCACCGGAAGCACCGCGCCGACGACCGCGTCGAGCCAGGACACCCCACCGGACCTGTAACGATGCCCGCAACTGACCCGCCCGACGACCCACGAACGGTCGTCCGCGAAACCCTCTCGGACGTGTCGCTTCCGAGCGTCGACTCCGACCTCGTCAGCGCCGGCATCGTCGCGGAGATCGACGTTCACGGGAGCGACCTGACGGTCGTCGTCGACCTCTCGTCGGCGCCGAACGCTTCGAGCGAGAACGTGATGACGGCGGTGATCGAGGTGACCGAGGACGTCCCCGGAATCGAGAACGTCCAAGTCGAACAGACGACGCCCGGTCCGGACCCGGGGGCGAACCTCGAGGATTTCGAGCACGTGATCGCGGTCGCCAGCGCGAAGGGCGGCGTCGGCAAGTCCACAGTCGCGACCCGCCTCGCGACGACGCTCGCGGCCGACCGCGAGGTTGCGCTGTTCGACGCCGACGTGCACGGTCCGAACGTCCACCGGCTGCTGGAGGTCGAGGGGCCGGTGTACTCGACCGACGACGGCGAACCGATCCCGATCAGCCACCAGGGGATGGAAGTGATGGGCGTCGGCCTGCTGGAGTCGGACGTGCCGCTCGCCTGGCGCGGGGCGATGGCTCACGACGCCGTCTCGGATCTGTTCGGCGAGACTGCCTGGCGGAGCGACGACACGCTCGTGATCGATCTGCCGCCCGGGACCGGCGACGTCGTGCTCACGACCCTGCAGGAGGTGCCCGTCGACGCCCTCGTCGTCGTGACGACGCCGTTCGAGACGAGTATCACCGACACCAACCGGACGATCGACCTCTTTCTCGACGAAGGGGTGCCCGTCCTCGGGGCCGTTGTCAACATGGCCGAGTTCGTCTGCGAGCACTGCGGTGAGCCCAACGAGCTGTTCACCGACGACGTTGCGGACCTCTCGACGGAGGTCCTCGCGACCCTGCCGTTCGATCGGGACTTCCAGGAGCGCCCCGTCCCCGGGGAGACGACGCCGCGGTTCGAGGAACTGACCGGCGCGATCGAGGCCGAACTCGACGCGCTGGCGACCTACGAGCCGCCCGAAGACGCGGTCGATATCCGCGGGCTCGACCCCGAACCGCGTCGCGACCGCGTCCGGGAGGCCTTCGAGGATCTCGAATCCGGCGAGCAGTTCCGCGTGGTCAGCGACCGCGATCCGACGCCGGTCCGACAGTATCTCGCCAACCTCGCCGAGGTCGAACCGGCCTCGATCGACCCGTTCGACGTGCGCCGCAAGAGTCCGGACACCTGGGAACTGACGACGGTTCGCCCCTGATTCGATCGCAGACGCTTCGGTATTCATACGGGTGGCGATACCATTTCGAACTGGTCCGGCACACCGTCACGTCAGATATCTCTCCGAACGTATAGCCACCGGTATCATAGTGATTACTGTAACGATTTACCGGTACGACCGCACTACTTCGCGCGGTCGAGCCGGAACAGACGTACAGTAATCACTATCAGTCCCCGTCCCTGTTCCGAATATTTTCAGGGATATCCATGATCAATCCCTCTATTCGAGTCGTGTCGTCCGCCACCTGTGCAGGCCGTCCCCGTTCCCAGACCGATCTCCGCTGGCCGGATCGCGTCTCGATCCGATAGGTCAGCTCGAAGGGCTCGTCGTTCTCGACGGCCAGATCGACGTCTTCCCAGACCCGGTCCCTGTCGTCCGGGACGATGATGTCTTCGCCCCAGCTCACCGTGCCGCGTTCGATCTGTTCGGCCGTGTAGCCGGTCAACTCCTCGACACGGCCGCGGACCATCTCCATCGGCCACCCCGGTCGTTGCTCGCATCGATAGACGATTCCGGGGAGGTTGTCGATGATCGTCCGGAGTCGCTGTTCGCGTTCTCTCTGGTCAGTGATGTCGAACGAATAGCCGAGGAGTCCGACGACGTCGCCGTCCTCGTCGCGCCAGGGCACTTTCGACGTGAGGAAGTACCGATCCTGGCTTTCATCGTACTCTTCCTTGTCGATGATCTGCTCTCCCTCTTCGATAACCCGCAGGTCATCTTGATACGCCTCCTCTGAGAACTCGTCCGGGACATCGTACTCGACGTCGATGTCTCGTTTGCCGATCCAGCGCTCGGGATCGTCGTAGAACTCGCTGCTCACCCAGAGGTGGCGCGCCTCCCGGTCCTTGATGAACAGGTGTATCGGGACGAAGTCGAACAGGGCGTCGAGCAGCCGTTTGTGGCGTCGCAACTCCCGTTCGCGTTTCTTTCGCTCCTCGATTTCGTCTCGGAGTCGCCGTTCGGTCGTCTCGAGTTGCTCGGTGTAGGCTTCCAGCTGGTGGTTCTGTGCCGTGAGTTCCCGGTTCAGCGCACGCAATTCCGCTTTCGTCTGGTGTTTCTCGATCTCGTTGCGGACCGCATCGGCCAGCACGCTGTACTGAGAGGTGGGATCGCCCCCTTTCTGGAGGTACCGATCGGCTCCGAGGTTGAGCGCGTCGATCGCTACCTCCTCTCGCCCCTTGCCGGTGAAAACGATGAACGGGATATCGCTGTCGAACTCCTCCCGGAGCGTCTGCAGAAAATCGAGCCCGTCGATATCGGGCATTTGATAGTCGGAAATAATCGCGTCGAACGTCTCCTGCTCGAAGCGGTCCAGCGCTTCAGTCGCCGACAGAGCGGTCTCAACGGTGAAACGGTCGTCTTCCCGGGGTAAGAACTCGGCGATCAGTTCCGACATGCCCGGATCGTCGTCGACCGCCAGCACTCGAAACGACTCGTCCATCGTTTTCACATGATATAGGGTGACACATAAATACCACACCTTGTTCGCGCTCGACGTGCGCTACCGTCTCGACTGCTGGAAAACCGAACGTGAACCGCCTCGGCCTGCCCTGCTCGTAGACGGACGCACGTTCACCGGGTCACGGCTGCCAGATCGCCGTGTAGACCGGATCGTCACCTGTCGATTCGTATTCGAGCCCCCGGTCGTCGAGTTTCGGGAACAGGTGCTGGGGCCGTCGGTCGTTGATCTGGATCAACACGTCGTCCCCGAGGTCGACGACCGCTTCGAGGGTCTCCTGGAGTGGTTTCGGCGGCGGCAGTTCGCGGACGTCGAGCGTCTCGTGGCCGGCTCGGTCCGGGACCGCCTCGCTGTCGAGCACGTCTGTCGGCTCCATAGTCGTCGCGTGGAGACGCGTGCGGGCAACGGTTCTCCCGAACGTGTTCGTCATTCGGTCCACTCGACATGCCATATCGACACAGATGAATATGTTCGGGACGGCTGACTCGGGCGTGGCGCACCAAGAGCCGGGGAGAGACGTATGCATCCTCGGGACATCGATCTATCGGAGCGGCCGTTCGTCCTCATCTGGGAGGTCACCCAGGCCTGTGAACTCGAGTGCAAGCACTGTCGGGCGGACGCCCGGCCCGACCGCCATCCGGGCGAGCTGACGACCGCGGAGGGAAAGGAGTTGCTCTCGGAGGTGGCCGAATTCGGCGACGACCAGCTCGTCGTGCTCTCGGGCGGTGACCCGCTCGTCCGGGACGACCTGGTCGAACTCGTCCGGTACGGCGTCGAGCAGGGACTGTCGATGACACTCACGCCCAGCGGGACCGACGCACTGACACCCGAAATCGTCGACGAGTTGGCCGATGCGGGACTGCGACGGCTGGCGCTGAGCGTCGACGGCGCGAGCGCCGAGGCCCACGACGAGTTCCGCGGCGAGCCGGGCAGTTTCGAGGGGACTGTCTCGGTCGCGCGCCATGCCCGCGAGCGGGGCATCCCGCTGCAGATCAACACGACCGTCTGCCGGGAGACGCTCCCGGAGCTTCCCGATCTGGCAGACCTGGTGGCGGACCTCGGGGCCGTGCTCTGGTCGGTGTTCTTCCTCGTGCCGATCGGCCGCGGACAGGTCCTCGACCCGATCGATCCCGAACGGTCCGATCGCGTCATGGAGTGGCTGCTCGAACAGTCACGGGAGCGCTCGTTCGGCGTCAAGACCACCGAAGCGCCGCACTACCGCCGGGTCGCGACGCAGGCACGGCAGGGTGGCGAGGCTGTCGCACCCGCCACGGCCGACGAGATCGGCCGGCGGACGAGCATCCGGGCCGGCAACGGGTTCGCGTTCGTGAGCCACCTCGGGGAGGTGTACCCGTCGGGGTTCCTCCCCGTGTCGGCCGGCTCGGTCCGGGACCGCTCGATCGTCGATATCTACCGGAACTCCGACCTGTTTACCGATCTGCGGGACGTCGAGAACCTGAACGGGAAGTGCGGGGCCTGCGAGTACCGCGGCGTCTGTGGCGGCTCTCGATCGCGGGCGTACGCCTACACCGGCGCCCCGCTCGAAAGCGACCCGCTGTGTCCGTACGTCCCCTCCGAGTACGACGGACCGACACCCGACCAAGTGATCGACAGATCGATGTCGAACCCGGCCGACGACTGACTGGATAGGGACAGCAACCATGCAACAACTCTCGGGCGATCTCGACACCGACAGCCAGCCACCCCTTGCGATCCCCTTCGCGCATTTCGTCATCGGCGTGGCGATTCTCCTGATCGGCGGTGCGATCGCCGGCCTGGGGTCGTTCGTCCCGGGGATCGACCCTGCTGGAGCCGGATCGCTACACCTCCTGCTGGCGGGCTGGATCGGTCTGACGATCATGGGCGCGATGACGCAGTTCGTCCCTGTCTGGTCGGGGACGAGTCTGTACTCCCGGCGGCTGTCGGTCGCCAGCCTCTGGCTGGTGACGCTGGGCGTCGCCGGACTGGTTGCAGGATTTCTCTTCGAGTACGCGTGGCTCCCGATTGGCGCGAGCGTGCTACTGCTCGGGTTCTGGACGTTCGCGTACAACATCGTGCGCACGCTACCTGCCGCGAGGACGTTCGACATCACCGAGGCGCACTTCGCGTTCGCGCTCGCCAGCCTGCTCGTGGCGACGGTCCTCGGCTGGCTGCTCGCCACCGACATCGCCTTCCGGGTGCTCGGCGGCCGGATAGCGCCGGCTCGACTCGTGCTCTCGCACCTGACGCTGACGGTCTTCGGATTCGTCCTCGCGACGATCGTCGGAGCGCTCTACCAGCTCGCCCCGATGTTCACGCAGGCGGAGAAGACGGCAGCGGACGTCCATCTCGCACACGTCGAGATGGTCGCGCTTCCGGGCGGGATCGCGTTGCTCGCGGCCGGACGGTTGCTCGGATCGACCCGCATCGGGACGTTCGGCGGTGTCGTCTTCCTGACCGGCGCGCTGGCGTTTTCGGGGTTTCTCGCCCGGCAGCTGTGGCGCGCTCGTGTCGAGGTCGGGCCGCTGCTCCGGCGGTACGGACTCGTGGTGGCGTCGCTGGTCGGCTGGATCGCGCTCACGGTCCCGTACTGGCTCGTCAATCCGGTCTCGGTGTTCACGCGCTTCGGCGGGCCGATGGGGACGCACCTGCTTTTCGTCGGCGTGTTCACCCTGACGATCGTCGGCACCTTCTATCACGTCGTGCCCTTCATCGTCTGGTATCACCGCTACAGCGACCGGCTCGGATACGAGTCAGTGCCGATGGTCGACGACCTCTACGACGACCGCATCGCGATCGTTGAGTTCTGGCTGCTCGCGGTCGGACTGGCCGGCCTCTGGATCGGGGACGCCCTCGCGACGACGTGGGTGATCGCCGTCGGCGGGAACCTCCTCGGCGCGGGGATCCTGTTGTTCGGCGCGAACATGGCCGGGGTCGTCTGGCGACACCGCCCGGAGACCGTCCGGGAAGTGCTCGCCACGCTGGCCGGCCGATCCACGGCGTAACGAAGTGACTCCGTGGACGAGCGACTCGTCAGAAGGGGAGGTCGGCCTGTTCGTCTTCGCTCGAGTCCGCAAGTTCGCCGTCAGCGTCGGCCTGCAACTGTTCGTTGATCGCGTCGCTATGCTGGTGGCGGTCGGCGATCCGGACCTCGACTGCCTCGAACCCGTGGCGGTCGGCGAGATCGTTGAGCGCGCGGCTCGCCGCGGTCGTGAGCACCTCGCCCTGCGGACAGAAGGCGGTCGTCGGCGTGAACTCGACGTGCAGCACCTCGTCGTCTTCGACCGCGTACCGGAACCCGGCATCGGGATGTCGGGGATCGAGGTTGAGCTTCGCGAGGTTGTATCCGAACGTCGTGTCGTAGACGCCCCGCTCCCCGAAGATGTCCCGGACCGTCCGGTGGATCTCGACGTGCTCCTCCCCTTCGAGTACCGCGTGATCGGTCAGACGCGGTCCCGGATCCGGGACGTTCGACGGGACGAATTCCCCGTACTCGTCGAACTCCGGCCCGCCGCTGTCGCCTCGACTGAACAGACCCATTGTACCCGCCCGTTCGGTCTCACCGTCCCTGTGGACTGTCCCGAACACGTTCGATCGACCCGGTCGTACAGCGGCTCTCGACGCCCGAAGCGTCTTGCAGGACGCTACGCCGGCAGTAGCCTGTCGTCGACGACGGCTTCGAGCTCGGATCGGACCGCGTCGGCGTCGAGGCCGTCACTGGTAGCCCGGCGGAACAGCCCACCGAGCAACACCGTCAGCAGGAACTGCGCCGTGCGATCGGGGTCGACCGGTCGAAAGACGCCGTCGTCGATACCGCGGTCGATGACCGTCGCGAGTCGCTCGTGCATCGACGCGTCGATGTCGGTGAACCGATCGCGATACTCGTCGTCGTGGGTCGCCTGCGATCGAAGTTCCACGTAGGGCCGGCCGTTCACGTCGCCGACCCCGTCGACCGGCGGGAACTGTTCGCCGGTCGTCCCGTAGAGGCCGAAATCGACGAGCGTCCAGAGTTCCGTCTCCGGGTCGTCGAAGTCGGCGTCCGCCAGCGGCCCGCCGAACTGGGCGAGCATCGCGTCCAGGAACGCGAGCAAGAGGTCGTCCTTGTCGTCGTAGAAGTGGTACACCGAGGACTTGCTGAGGTCGGCCCGGTCGGCGATCCGGCCGATCGACAGCCCCGCGAACCCGTGCGCCTGGACGGTCTCGAACGTCGCCTGCATGATCCGTTCGCGCGTGTCTTCCGGCTCGCTGACGAACGAAAACGACGGTCCGTCGTCGCGATCTGTCATACCGAACGGTTGTTCGACAGCGTGTATATATCCCGGGGTCATACTGGCGGCGATACCATCTGGTCTGGCACGCCGTCGTGCCGGATATCGCTACGAACGTATAGCTACCAGTATCAGCAACCAAGCCTCTGTTGGTTCCTGCAGATCGCAATCGGCACGAATATGTTCGGGAATATCGGCAAGTTGTGTCGATCACTACAGACGGATATGAGCATCGTGTCTCGGTCGAGCATGCGGTCACGTCGGCAGCGATGGTGACGACAGTCGAGGTCAAGTGTACCGGCCACGTTCGGTCGGCAGTCGGCACGGGGAGTTTCGAGTACACGTTCGACGGATCGTCGCTTCGGGAGTTTCTCGACGCGTTCTTCGAGGAGTACGACGTCGCCGATATGCTCATCGCCGAGACGGAAGCCGACGCGACTGCACGCGGATGGGCACCCCTGGAAGGAGATCCACCCGGAGTCTGGAACAAGAACCCGGAGGGCGAACAGACCAGGGCGTTCGCCCGCGTCGCCGTCAACGGCCGGTTCAACGAACACCTCGACGGCCTCGATACGGAACTCGAAGGCGGAGATCGGGTGGCGCTGATGTATCCGTTCGTGTTTTGTTTCTAGCGGAGCGTCCCAACGACGAGACGGTTGTACGCGTCGACTTGTCCGTCCTCGGCCGAACGTTATCGGGAGAATATACAGGTGCGAGACGGACATCGGTACGTCCATGAGTTCAGAAATGACCGAGACGGCGGACGAACGACTCGACGTGCGGAACATCGACGGCGAGCCGTTCGGGGACATTATGGCCGCACTGAGCAGTCTCCCTGAGGGAGACACGCTACTGTTGATCAACAGCTTCGAGCCGGAGCCGCTCTACGACGTCATCGAGAGTCGCGGCTTCACCTACGAGGCGACCGAAGTCGGGCCCGACGAGTGGCACATCGAGATCGAACACGCATAGCTGTTCACGACCGGTCTCGCGACCGAAGACGATCCCCGACCGCTGCCACCGAGTGGACGGGGTCGTACCGTCTCCATCTCGCGGACGTCAACCTCGACAACGGAGCAGCTACCAACGGCTGAAGCCGTGAACTTCCGCGCTGTTACCGCTGAGGGGTCTACCAGCTGATGCGTTCGGCGGAAGTTTTACAACGGTAGTATACCGAACGTTCGGTACACAATGATCGAACGATCGTTCGGTAACGGATCGAGACGGCTCAGAGGCGAGACGCGATGACGGGGGATATCGCCGAAACGATCGCGGACAACGCACGGATCGTTATCGCAGTGATGCTCGTGGCGTCGGTCATCGTCGGGAGCGGTGTGACGATGCTCGATCGCTCGACGTCGCTCGATCAGTTCCAGACCGACGCCGACGAGGCTGACGCGCTCGATTACACGGACGCCAACTTCTCGTCGGGGCCAGAGAACGCGACCCGGGCCCAGGTCATCGTCCGGGACGAGGACATCCTCGATCGAGAGACGCTCGTGGCGATGCTCGAATACGAGCAGTCCATCCGCACCAACGAGACGATCGACGGGACGCTCGCGGACGAGGATCCGACCGCGAGCGTCGCGCAAGTACTCGCAACTGCATCGATCCGGGAGGACCGCGTCGAAGACCTGCAGGACCGCCAGCGCGAACTCGACGAGACGAAAGCGGCCCTCCACGGGGCGCTCGAATCACTCGTCTCGAACCCGAACCGGAGTGTGCGTCCGGCCTTCGAGAGCGTCGACGCCAACAGTTCGGTGAACCTCACCGAGGAAGACTACGACCTGTTCAACGACACTGTCACAGAGCGCCGTGGCGCAAACGCGAATGCCAGTATCGACGGCGTGAACGGCACAGACACGTCCGATAGCACCAACGAGACAGACGGCGTGAAAAATCGGAACCAGGACGAGAGCATCCTCGCCGAGGAGTACGCGAACCTGTCGGACGAACGGGCGGCGATCGACAGTATCGATCCGACACTCGACGAGCAAGTCGAAGCGCTCCAGTCGTTGAACGACTCGCAGATCGACGATCTCGCTGCGGAAGCGCTGGCTGCGAACGCGAGCCGCTCCGCCGGGGCACTGGCGTTTATGCCGGAGTACTACGAGCCGGGGACCGCGGACGTGAACGCCACGCTGCTGGTCGTCACCCAGGAGAGTCCCGGCGGGTCGTTCGCTCCGGGCGACGCCCCCGAGGCAATCGAAGACGCACAGACTGCGATCGTCGATCTCGCCCCCGGAGACGACTCGATGTCCGTGCTCGTCTACGGAGACGGGATCGTCTCGACGGAGATCCGCGACTCCATGACCGACAGCGTTCTGCTGGTCGGGCCGCTCGCCGCGGCGTTCGTCCTGTTCGTCCTCGTCGTCGTCTACCGGGATCCCCTGGATATCCTGCTGGGCCTGGGCGGGATCGGGCTCGTCCTCGTCTGGACGTTCGGGACGATGGGCTGGTCCGGGATCGCGTTCAGCCAGCCGTTCATCGTCGTCCTCGTGTTACTGATCGGGCTCTCGATCGATTACGGCCTCCACGTCGTGATGCGCTACCGCGAAGAACGCGAAGACGAAGACACGTCGCCCTCGAAAGCGATGGCTGTCGGCCTCGGGAGCGTCGGCGTCGCGCTCGCCTACGTCACTACGACGACAGTCATCGGCTTTCTCTCGAACCTCACGAGTCCGCTGTCGATCTTCCGGGAGATCGGCCTCGTCAGCGCGATCGGGATCGTCGCCGCGCTACTGGTCTTCGGCGTCCTCGTTCCGGCACTGAAGGTCGAACTCGACGACGTACTGGAATCACGCGGGTTCGATCGGGTGAAGCCGGCGGTCGGCACCGGACGCGGACCGATCAATACGGTTCTGGACACCGGCTCGACGCTGGCAACGACTGCGCCGTACGTCGTCATCGTCGTCGCCGTGGTGATCAGTGGCGTCGGTGTGTACGGTGGGACCGATATCGACGCGAGTTTCGAGCAGTCGGACTTCCTCGCGGAAGACCCGGCCGACTGGCTGAAAGACCTTCCAGAACCCGTCGCTCCCGGAACGTACACCGCCGAGACGGCGATCGAAACGCTCGACTCGGACTTCGTCAGACAGGACACGACGGCGACGATCCTCGTCCGTGGCGACGTGACCGATCCCGAGACGCTGGATCGAATGGACGAGGCGCGGACGAACGCCAGCGATCTATCCGTCACCGAAACCTACGCCGACGGCTCGGCCGCGATCTCCGATCCGATCACCGTAATGGACGACGTGGCAGCGCGAAACGAATCCTTCAACGAGACGCTCGCTGCGTCAGATACCGACGGCGACGGTGTTCCCGACGAGAACGTGACCGCTGTCTTCGACGACCTCTACCGGGTCGCCCCCGACGACGCGAGCACCGTCGTTCATCGCGAAGGCGGGGAATACCAGGCACTTCGGATGGTCGTGACGGTCGACGGTGACGCGGAGGCCGAGACGGTGACCGACCAGATGGACTGGATCGCCGACGATATCGATGGCGGTGGGGTCGCCGCGATCGCAACGGGGGACGTGATCGTCAACCAGATCACCGCCGATCAACTCGCCGAGACGGCGATCCTGAGTCTCGTCGTCGCGCTGCTGTCGGTGCTGGTGTTTCTCTCGATAGCCTACCGGGTGACTGAAGGAAGCGCATCGCTCGGGGTCGTCACGATCGTGCCGGTCGCGATGACGCTCGCGTGGGTGCTCGGAACGATGGCGCTTCTGGAGATTCCGTTCAACATCGTCACGGGCATGATCACCGGGCTCACGATCGGGCTCGGCGTCGACTACAGCCTGCACATCAGCGAGCGATTCAATCAGGAACTGGACGGCGCCCAGAGCGTCCCAACAGCCCTCCACGAAACGGTGATCGGTACTGGCGGGGCCTTACTATCGAGTGCGGCAACGACGGCCGCGGGATTCGCCGTTCTGCTCGTCGCGATTTTGCCGTTCCTCCAGTCGTTCGGTCTCATAACCGCTCTCACTATCGTCTACGCGTTCCTGGCGGCCGTCTTCGTCCTCCCGAGTATCCTGGTCGTCTGGGCCCGGTTCACCGGGGACGCGGGGCAGGGAGCGACGAGCAGAAGTGAGACCCAGGCAGACCGATCCGAGGCGCACACAGCCAAAGAGCAGCCGGCCGTGAAAGCGAGCGGTCCACCGGCGCTAACGGACCGCCTCGCGGCGCGAACGATCGAGCGACCGTATCCCCTCCCCGGGCAATCACTCCCGGTCACCGTCTCGATCCGCGGGATCGAGGGTCGAGTATCGGTTCGAGAGCAGGCCCCGGGGACGGTCACGGACGTCGATGCCGACCCCGAACCGGTCGCCGTGAATCGAAACGACGACGAGCTGACGGTCCTCTGGGAACTCGATACGCCGGAGACGGAAGCTACCCTCTCCTACTCGGTCGGGCTTCCCGAGGAATCTACCGACGGCGACGAGTTGGCGTTCGACGGTGCAGTACAGACAGCGTCTGGCCACTACTCGGCCGAGGGGGATGAAACTGCAACGGTCGTCGGTGACCTCTTCCAGCGTGCTCTCGAGCGTGGAAATGTCACCGGAGCAGATCTGCGCGCTGCTGCCGATCAGAGCGACGCATCTACCGAACAATTTCACCGGCTGCGGCGTGCGTGGCTCAGCGGCGAGTGATCCGCCGGTGAGAGCGATCGACACCCGGTCACTCTCGAACAGACTGCCCTGTGGTCAGTGTTCGACGGTCGTCACCGTGAACAGCGAATCGTCCGAAAGAACGTTTTGAACGCGACTGTGCCAGGCCTCCGCAAACAGTTCGCGGTCTTCCTCGCTGGCCGTCCCGTCGATGATCCGCTGGAGACTACCGATCGCGGGTCCGCCATTCGGAACGCTGCTGACGTGGTAGGTCACCTCGACGGTTTCGCCGGTGTCGGTTCGACGGAGCCTGAACGCGGGGTCCGCGCTGCCGGACTCGAAAGCGTCGAACGTCAGCAGGTGCTGGCGATCACCGTGACCACCGGCGAGTCCGCCGAATCCGTCTTCTTGCGCTGCCCCGGTCACGTACGAGATCAGTCGACTCATGACGCCGTAGGTGGCATCGTCGCGCGGTCCTGCTGCGAGCACTTCGATCTCGCTTCGGGTCGGACAGTCGTCCGGGTACAGCGCATCGAGCCCGATCTGTGTGATCCGATAGGCGCCCGACGCAGTCGGACAGGAGTGCCCCGCTACTTTGACCAGATCCCCGTAGGTGACGACGAACGGCTCGCCGGGTTCGAGGACCGCGAGTGCCTCCGCGACGGGGTCGCGGATCCGGATCGGTTCGACATCGTATTCGACGGCCCAGTGCTCCTCGGTACGCTTCGTGTCGGTCGGATTCGTGGTTTCGGACATTGTCGTGGATTCCTGAAAATAGTATTATCTGGTCAGTACCGCAGCAGTCGCATTCCGTTGGCGATCACCGCGAGGACGCTGGCCTCGTGGACCAGCATTCCGAGCGCGAGCGTGACGTAGCTCGTCAGCACGCCGGCGAGCAAGAGCGTCACGGTCGCCACTGCGAGGCCGACGTTCTCGTAGACGTTCCATCGCGTGGCCTTGCTCAGGGTGACCGCGTACGGAATCCGCTGCAGGTCGTCGGCCATCAGCGCCATGTCGGCGGTCTCGATGGCGGTGTCGGTGCCGGCGGCACCCATCGCAATCCCGACGTCGGCGGCTGCCAGCGAGGGGGCGTCGTTGATGCCGTCGCCGACCATCGCGACGACGTGACCTTCCTCGCGGAGGTCCTCGACGACGCGCTGCTTGCCCTCGGGGAGCAATTCGGCACGGTAGTCGTCGATCCCGACCTCGTTCGCAACTGCGCTGGCAGTCCGCTCGTTGTCCCCGGTAAGCATCACCGTCTCGATGCCTGCGTCCCGGAGGTCGGCGATCACCGCCGGCGCGGCTTCCCGTAACTCGTCGCGCATGGCGATCACGCCGACGACCTCGTGGCTGGCGACTCGGTCGTGCTCTCCGCTCGCCTCGTTCCCGCCGCTTGCCGTGACTTCCCGAGCCACGTGGACGGCGGTTTCGCCGCGCTCCTCGCGTTCGCGGACGTACTCGGCGACGGCCGTCGGGATCTCGACGCCGCGTTCGTCGAGTAACGTCCGGTTGCCGACGACGACCTCGCGACCGTCGTGGTGGGCGACGACGCCTTTGCCGGCGATCACCTCGAACCCGTCCGGGTCGGGGATCGATCCCGCGGCCCTCGGGACCGACGCGGCGTCCGGACGGACGGCCGCCGTACCGCCATCGGTCGCCGCACCCGTCCGATGGCGCGCCGCCTCGACGATCGCGTCGGCGAGGTGGTGTTCGCTCTTTTTCTCGGCGATGGCAGCGAGTTCCAGAGCCTCGTCGCTCTCGACACCGAACCCCTCGATGTCCGAGACGCGCGTCTCGCCTTTCGTGAGCGTCCCGGTCTTGTCGAAGGCCACGAGGTCGATCTTGCCGGCCCGTTCGAGGTGCTCGCCGCCTTTCATCAACACCCCCGACCGGGCGGCGTTGCCGATCGCGCTGACGATGCTGACCGGCGGTCCGATCACCAGCGCGCCCGGGCAGCCGATCACAAGCAGCGTCAGAGAGAGAATCGCGTTCTGTGTCACGGCGTAGGCACCGATCGACAGCGCGATCACACCGGGTGTGTAGTACCTCGCGAAGCGATCGATGATGCTCTCGGTCGGCGACTGGGCCTCCTGGGCCTGCTCGACGCGGCGGATGATCCGCTGGAGCGTCGTGTCCGAGCCCGCACCGGTCGTCTCGACCTCGATGGCACCCTCCTGATTGATCGTTCCAGCATAGACCTCCTCGCCGGGCGACTTGTACACGGGTGCGCTTTCGCCGGTAACCGGGGCCTGGTTGACCGCGCTCTCGCCGTCGATCACGTCGCCGTCGACCGGGATCTTCTCGCCGGGTTTGACGACGACGATGTCTCCGTCTTCGACCTCGCGTGCCGGCACTTCCTGGAGCTGGCCGTCACGCCGGACAGTGGCGGTGTCGGGCGTCATCTCCAGGAGCTCTTCGAGAGCGTTGCGCGTCTTGCGCATCGTCCGCCCCTCGAGGTACGATCCAAGCGAGAACAGGAAGACCACCGCGGCGGCCTCCCAGTAGGCGCCGATTGCGACCGCGCCCACTGCGGCCAGCGTCACGAGCGTTTTGATACCGAGGGTTCGGCTCTTGACCTCGTGGTAGGCGGTCTTGGCGATGTCGTAGCCGCCCACGATCGCCGCGAGGATCAGGATCACGGCACTGGCGGTGTCGAAGCCGGTGGCGTAGCCGAGTCCCCAGCCACCGCCGTAGAGGACGCCGCTCGTCCCGGCAACGATTGCCTGGCGGTGTGTCCGGTAGTATCGCTCGACTGATTGTGTGCTCATCATTGTCGGTTCACGCAGGCTGAGGCGTGTAACCCTGATTCTCGATCGTCCGTGCGAACGTCTCCGGGTCGGCGACGCTGTCGTCGTAACCGATCTCGACGCGGCCGGTCGTGTAATGCACCTCGACGTTCTCGACGCCCTGCTGATTCGACAGCGCACGTTCGACGGTACTCGCACAGGTCGGACAGTCGAAATCCAGTACACGGAGTTGCGTTGTCTCGCTCATTGCGTCTCGACGTAGCGGCCGTACCTACTAAAGTATTTTTTAAATGATATGTTTGAATGGTTAAACGAGCCGTCGGGCCGGTCAAACGGGTCGTCTAGAGCTTTCTCTCCGGGAGAGTTTTCCCGGGCGCACACCTCGGATCGGATATGAGCGACTTCGACATCGAGGACATCGCCGTTCGGGATACGCGTGTCTCCGACGCGATAGACGAGCCGATGCGGGCGATGATCCTCGACGTTCTCTCCGAGGAGGCGCGGACCGCCGCGGAGGTCCACCGGCAGCTCGCCGATCGCGGAATCGATCGCACGGAAAACACCGTCCGCCACCACATCAACGAGTTGCGCGACGCCGGCCTGGTCGACGTCGTGCGGTTCGAGGAGGGGCGCGGCGGGACGACGAAGTACTACGGGGCGAACACGATCGTCCTCTCGTACTCGCTGCCGGACGCGGCCGACGAAGCGATCGGAAAGATGACCGACGCGATTCAGCCGCAACTGGCGGACGCTCTGCGGACTATCGAAGGGGAGTACGAAGACGAAATCGAAGACATCATCGCGGATATGCAGCCCTGTGAACACTGTCGGACGCAGAAGTACGAGACCTACGTGCTCCTGACCGTGCTCAGGCGAGCGTTCGTCCGGGCTCACCGCGCGGATTGAGATCGATCACACGCGCTGTGCGATCGCACCGCTACATCGTCACGACCGACCGTATCAGACGTACCGGATGACCCGCGCCATGCCGGCTTCGAGGTGATAGAGGTTGTGACAGTGGAAGAACCAGTTCCCGGGATTGTCCGCCTTGAAATCGATCGTGGCCTCGCCCATGTGCCCCGGAACGACGACCGTGTCCTTGATCGCGTTGCCGACGCTGAAGAAGTGTCCGTGGAGGTGCATCGGATGCGGAACCGGACTCTGATTGCGCATGCGGATCCGGACGTGATCGCCCTCTCGGATATCTAGCGGGTCGGCGTCGGGAAACACCTGTCCGCCGATCGCCCAGCTATAGCCGTCGCCGCCGGGCGAGAGTGTCAGACCGAACGTCCGGTCGGGGGTTCCGTCGATCCCGTCGATCGATCCGATCGACCGCAGGTCGCCGTACTGAAGTGTTCGGCCACCCGTCCCGGAAGCCGTCGGCGCTTGACCGTCGCTCGCGCTGGCGTACTGGAGTACGCCTCGGGCACCGGGCTCCGATCCCCGAACCGGCGTCGCGTCGATCGCCCACGTGCCGGGATTGTTCGCGGTGACGATGGCGTCGTACCGCTCGCCCGGACCGAAGGTGAACGAGTCCGCGGAGACCGGTTCGACGGGTCGCCCGTCAGCGTGGGAGATATCGAAGGCGTGCCCGCCGGCCCGGACCCGGAACGTCGTCGCACTGGCTGCGTTGACGAACCGAAGACGGACTCGATCACCCTCCGAGACGTCGAATCTCGGTGCGTTCGCCGGCCCGCGTCCGTTCATGGTCATCCCCGCGTAGGGCGGTCGATAGTCGTTCATCATGCCACCCATCGGTCCGCCGCCCATCATACCGCCGCCGGACGTGCCGTCTGCTTCCGACGGTGATCGCGGCGCCTCCGGGAGATAATCGTCGAGGACGATCACGTATTCGTCGTCGTAGTCGACGTGTGGTTCGTCCTCTTCGACGACGAGCGGTCCGGCGAGTCCCCGATCGAGCTGCAGGCCCGCGTGGCTGTGATAGAAGTACGTACCCGGCGGATCAGCCCGGAACCGATACTCGAAGGTACCACCCGATTCGACCGGGTCCTGCGTCAGGTTCGGGACGCCGTCCATCCCGTTCGCGACCGGCAGCCCGTGCCAGTGGACGGTCGTCTCGTCGGGGAGTTCGTTGGTCAGTGAGACGCCGACGACGTCCCCCTCCGAAACCCGGATCTCCGGGCCGGGAAGCGTGCCGTCGTACAGCCACGTCGACTGGGAGACGCCCGACGCCTCGGCTCCCGGCGCAGCCGTCAACGCGAACGTCTCGTCGGCCGGACCGGACGGGGGCGCACGTGGTGTGACGTCCGTCGGATCACCTGCGAGTCCGCTGTCGCCCCCGGGAAGCGATTCCGCGAGCGAGGTGCAACCTGCGAGTGCGGCCACGCCGGCACCGCCAAGGACCTGTAGCGCACGACGCCTCGATATTCCGTGTGAATTATCAGTCATATTTTATTATTGTCGTATCTGCGTGTCTAAATGCGCGAATATCTGCGTCCGCTCCTATCGTTCCCGGAGCGTCCGGGCCCGTTCCTCGAACTCCGCTTCGTCGATCTCACCGCGCGCGTACCGTTCCCGGAGCGTCTCCATGGCGTCGTTCGTCCGTTCCGTGGATGACGATGTCGGACCGGCAATCGCGCTCCACAGCAGATAGACGACTGTTCCCATGATCAGTAGACCGACGAGTGGACCGAGAAACGAAACCAGCCACCAGCCTCCCGTTCCGCCCATCTGTAACAGCGAGGACCAAGTCATACCTATCATAGACGACCGAGACATAAGTATTGTACGCGTCAAGCAATTCTATCTCGGTGCATCGTTCGTGGTCTGTATTGCCCCGTTCCCGGGCCCTCAGGCGAGGCCAGATCCGAGCCGGTTACGCCGGACCGAACACCGAAAATCGAAGATTTTCGAGCTTGACGAACCTCACCGTTCGTCAAACAGCTCCTCACCGTCGACCATCGTCGTCTGGACGTCGGCGATCTCGATGTCGCGGTCGCCGCCGCGCGAGCGCGTGACGCCCATTATCTCCGCGGAGAGGTTCGACATCGTGTACTCGGCGTTCGGATCGTGCAAGCGGCAGTACTCCCGGCCCACAGCCGGTCGTTCCGTGCGGCAAAAGTGGTGGTGATCGAAGCGATATCGCCGGACGCGATCACTCGGCGAGGGCTTTCGGGACGATCCAGCGTGTCACAGCCGTCAGTCCGAGGATGATCAGTACGACCACGATCGTGATGACGACAGCAGCGTCCATACCCGAACATCCAACGCCGAGAAATAAAGCAGTACCGCTCCCCTACAGGTGGTGACGGAGCGAACCCAGCGACGGGAACCGCAACGTTTCCCTGGCGTTTTCGTCTCTGACAATCGGTTCGAGCGGATCGGCCGCAACGACGAGCGGTGACTGGAAGTCGTCGGCACTCATTCCGTTGACCGGGACGCCGGCGGTAAAGCGGTTGAACGCCGGCAGGACGAGCAGCTCCGCACTGTCGGGACCGCCGGGCCCTCGCAGGAAGCAGGGCCGTCGCTGCCCCTCGATCTCGATGGCCGGGTGGTCGTGACCCAGGACGTACCGCTCGGCCTCGACGTCGGGCCGTTCGTGTCCGTGGACAACGACCGTCCGATCGTCGAGCCGATACCGATCTACGATCGGACCGTCACGGATCTCTCCGAGCATCGTGTCGTGGTTGCCGGCGACGACGATCAGTTCCGCACCAGCATCGGCGACGCGCTCGTCCAGTGCCGCGAGCCGGCGCTCGACGGTCGGCGTGGCCGTATCGAACGCGTGGAGCAGGTCGCCGGCGACGACGACCTCCCGGGGCGCTGTCGCCTCGAGCAAGTCCACGAATCGGTTGAGGACGTCCCGCCCGTCCTCGATCGGCGCCTCGACCGCCGACTCCGACGCCCGACCGAAGTGGAGGTCCGCGAGGACGAGCGTCTCCTCGATCAGGGCCGCCCGGTCGCGAAACGTAATCGCCATCGACGGACCTGCGGGCGCGGGCAACAAAAGGAGTCGGTCATGAGCGGGAACGGCCAAGGCCGCGTGCTCTCGCACTGTCGACGCGCAACACTGACTACCGTATCCGATTTTCCGATTTGATACGCCGGAGCGTATTTTTATAACGCGTCGTACCCGAGCCTCTGGTATCAGTAGAGATGAGTACCGATATGGGGTCCGCGCGCGTCTGCGTCACGAACGCCAAGGGCGGGACCGGCAAGACGACGATCGCGATCAACGTCGCGGGGGCGCTCAACGAGCGCGGCCGCGACGTACTGTTCGTCGATCTCGATCCCCAGGGTAACGCGACGGAAGGCCTGGGATTGCTGGAGGCTTACGACAGGGACCCGCCCACGTTCTTCGACGTGCTGACCGACCACCGACAGCGCGATCGAGTCGAAGAGTTGATCGTCGAACACGAGGAGATGGACGTTCTGCCGAGTAACATCGACCTCTTGCAAGCCGAACACGAGTTGACCATCGCCGATCTCATCGCGCGCGTCAAGCACGATCCCAACGCGGACATCGACCCGTCAGCACTGGCTTCTCTCGGGATCAACGTCTCCCCCGAGGCGGTGACGGGCCCACACGCGCTGGACGTGCTCGACGAGGCGCTGTCGGGCGTCGAAGACGCGTACGACTACGTGATCATCGATTCCCCGCCGTTTTACGGGAAACTGACTGATACCGGGATTTACGCGGCCCAGCACATCCTCGTGCCGGCGCTGACGGAGGCGACTTCCGAGCGGGCGATCGAGCTGCTCATCGACCAGATGGCGGCCCTGGAAGGGCAGACGGACATCACCGTCGAGACGATGGGCGTCGTCGCGAACCGCGTCGAGAAGACCAACGAGGACCGGATGATGCTCGAGTGGCTCAACGAGGTGTTCGACGAGTTCCCGCTCTGGGAAGTCCGGAAACGGGTCGCACTGCAGCGCGCGTTCAAGTCCGGTAAATCGGTGTTTGCGGCCGACGAATCGGTCGACATGGCCGACGTCTTTCTCGATATCGCCGCGGAGTTCGACGAGCGATTCGGGTTCGAAACCGCTGATCGCACACACGAGGTGACACATGACTGACGATGACGACGATCGTATGGAACGGGCGAAACGTATCCGACGAATGCGCGAAGGGCGGCGCGGTGACTCGGCCGACGAAAATGACGAGGAATCGGGAGACGACGGTGAACTACCCAGCGACGACACCGGGCAACGCTCCGATGCCGGCAGTGAGCGCAACGACGGCGATCCCACGGATCGAACGCCTACAGACGGCCACGAATCGAGTGGCGAGAGTGAGGCGACGCTGGAGACGGACCGGGGCGGCGAGAATGAGGCGACGCCGGAGACGGACCACGAGAGTGAGGACGACCCATCAGCAGCGACGGCGGACGATCCGAGTGGAGAATCGTCCGAATCCGAGTGGTTCGAGGGTGAGGCGACCGGGGACGACGACCAGACCGAAATGACCGCACACGATTCACCAGCCGCCGACGAACCAGCGACGGACGACGAGACGAGCGAGACGACTGGACGGGACGCGACCGGCGATGACGACGCGTCGGCAGCGGCCTCGTCGGCGGCGGCCGCGGCGGCTGCCTTCGAGAGCGATAGCGACGACGTGTCGGCCGTCGAAGCGGGCGAGACAGCTGACGCGTCCGGTTCGGAGGACGCCGGGACGACCAGCCAGCCGGACGGCCCTGCGACGGTGTCCGACGACGCTGACGAGCCGACGGAGATCGAGGGTCCCGCGGCGACCCAATCGGCGGCGGCCGAGACCGAAGCTGAGATCCGCGTGCTAGAGTTCCGACTCGGCGACGAGCAGTACTGTCTCGACATCCAGCACGTCGAGGAGATCGTCAAAGAGGGGACGGTGACGCGCGTGCCGAACACGCCGGATCACGTCCGTGGCGTCGTCGACTTGCGAGGCCAGATCACGACGATCCTCGATCCGAAGGTGTCGCTGGACATCGACGAAACTGACGACGAACAGCTCATCATCGTCTTCGACGAGGAAACCTTCGAGGACCAGGGCCACACCGGCTGGGTCGTCGACGAGGTCCGGCAGGTCATGCCGATCAAAGAATCGGAGGTCAAAGACTCCCCACTCGACCAGCAAGCGGTCAACGGCGTCATCGAGCGCGACGGGGAGTTCGTCATCTGGACGGAGCCCGAGGTCGCGCTGCTCGAGGACTAGTTCAGCTCTTCTCCGAGGAGTTCGACGGCGTCACGCACGGCACCGATCGTCGTCAGGTATCCGGCGCCGACCGACCGCTTGACCGCTGCTGCCGCCGGTCCGCGGAGGAGTTGCGGCCCGACCTTCGCGACCGCACCGTCGCCGACGCTGACGAGCCAGCCGAGCTGATCGTAGTCGTAGCGCTCGAGTCGCGGCTCGAATCCGCGGCTGCCCTCGCGGTCGAACGCGAGCAGTGCTGCCAGATTCTCGGCTGCGACTGGGGCCTGTCTGATCGCCGTGTGTGCGGTGGCTGGCGCGAGGCGTCCGTCGACGTCCGTGACGCGTGCGGCGTCACCGAGCGCGACGGTCCGATCCGACAACCGTAGCGTCGCCGGTACGCTCGGGCGATCGGGAACGGCATCAGTCCCCGTGATTCCGCCGGTCCAGACGAATTGGTCGTACGGGACGGTCGAGCCGTCTTCGAGATCGATGGTTGCCTCGTCGGCGCGGGTTACACCTGCGCCAGTTCGGATCTCGATCCCGCGATCGGTCAGCTCCTCGCGTAGCCCGCGGCGGAGGTCGGACGGGAACGACGGCGCGATCTTCGGGGCCTGTTCGAGTAGCGTGACCGTCGCGTCGGCGTCTTCTTCGCGTGCCAGCGCCGCGAGTTCGCCCGCGGCCTGGATTCCCGAGAGGCCGGCTCCCCCAACGACAATTCGACCGTCCGCTTCGAACGCCTCGAAGGCGTCCGCGCGGATCTGTCGGGCGTGATCGACAGTCCGAAGCGGTGTCGCGTGCTCGCGAACGCCGTCGAGACCGTAGAACGCGGTCTCGATACCGAGCGTGATCGCACCCGCGTCGTAGGTAACTGTCTCGCCGCCGGCGAGCGTCGCTACCTGCCGCTCGGGATCGATATCGGTCACACGCTGCTGTCGGTGCCGTGCGCCGTCGAGAATCTCGGAGAAGGGGATCGTGATCGCCTCGGCCATGTCGGGTCGCCGAATGACGCGATGGACCTCGTGGCGCACGGTGTGTGTCGGGCTGTCGTCGAACAGGACGATCTCGTCGGTCGCCGGCAGCCGTCGTTCGAGCCGTCGAACGAGCGGGAGACCGGCGTATCCGCCGCCGAAGACTGCGACTCGCATAAGCGGTGTTCGGGTCGGATCGACGTAAACGCGTGGGTCGGCGATATGCCAGGGATGAATGGCTCTGGCAGTACTCCGGATCACTTCCGCCGAGAGACCGAGATCGGCGGAGGCCAGCGACACGGGAAACCGAGCACGGCCGTCGCCATACCGACGAATCTCCAGCAAGCCCACCTCGACGACGAGCAACAGATCAAAGCCGTCGTCGAGTTCGCTCGACTGGACGATATCTCGGATCAATAACAAAGGACTGATTTATTCGCTCGTAGAATAACGTTGTAATGGCGTCAGACGACCTACTCTCGTCGCTGGAGCACATCGCCGAGCGGCTCGATTTCGGCGAGTACGAGGCGAAAGCATACCTGACGATCCTCGAACACGGCGAACTCACGGCCGCGGAGATCGCCGAATACACCGATATCCCCCAGCCGCGGGTGTACGACACGGTGCGGAGCCTCAGCGACAGCGGGCTGGTCGAACTTCGCGAGTCCCGACCGATGAAGGTGCTGGCGATCGACCCGCAGGAGGCGTTCGCCGACTATCGCGATTCGCTGTCGTCGCTCGTCACCGGGCTCAACGAGCGATACACGCAGCCGGCACGCGAGGCGGAGGGCGTCTCGCTGGTGAAGTCCCGGCCGACGATGCTGCGGTATCTCGAAGACGTGATCGAGTCAGCCGAGTACGAGCTGATGGTGTCGCTGACGCCCGACCTTCTCGAACGATATCACGAGACGCTCGCGGACGTCCAGAGCAAGGGTGTCGCGGTCGAGATCCTCCTCTCGCCGGCCGCAGCGGTGCCGGGGCCCGACGAGTTCGATTACGTCGACGTCGCCACGACCGTCCGGACGCGCCGCGGCGTGACGACGCCGATCGTAGCTGTCGCCGACGGCGAGTACGCGATGTACGCGACCAGAGAAGGGATCGAAGGCGCGGAGGACCGCTACGGTGTAATCTTCAACCGTTCGGAACTGGGCTTTCTGCTATCGGGTTTCCTGAACACGGTCCTGTGGACCACGGCCGAAACGATCGTCGAAGAGCCCGTCGCTGACCAGTTCCCGCGTCGATACGGGACGATCCGCCGGTGCGTGTCGGATCTCGAACAACTAGAGGGAACGTACTACGCCTCGATCGAGGGCCGAGACGTGGAGACGGGCGAGCACACCCTGGTCGAAGGGAAAATCGTTGACGTGCTCTCGGAGAAAAACTGGGTCGCGGCCTCGCTCGTCGTCGATACCGGCGATCGTGAGATCGAAATCGGGGGTCAGGTCGCTGCGCTGGAAGACATCGAGGCGCACGAAATCGTCATCGGTAGGGACGGGCCGCCCGGCGTGTGACGTCACAAACTGCGATAGACGAGCTATACGGTCGTCGAAGACGAGAACGATCCACCCAGACCGAGCATAAAGAGGCCGAGCAGCTCACTAACGTAGTCCTCGGCGTAGGATTTCACCTCCTCAATGTCCTCCTCATAGGACATCGTCGTCGTCTGACCGGACGTTTCGACTTCCACGTCTTCGATGCGGGTCGCGAGTTCGTCAGAGACATCGTCAAACTGGGGGGCAATGGTGAGAGCCGCATCGATATCGTCTTTGAGATCGCTTGCCGCATCGCCCGCCCACATACTCGTTTCGACGCCGTAGGTGGAGTCAGTCTTGTAGACACTCCCGGACATATACTCAATCTGTCCGACGCTTTCGATCGTGATTTCGTCCGTGCTGAAGTCCTCCTCAGTGAGAGCGTCGTCCGGCACAACGGTCGCGAACGCCATGTGTCCGTCTGTCGTGTCGCTGTACAGCGTCGCTAACTCGCCGGCGATCGCCTCGCCGTCCCCGTTCGACACGTCGATGACGTCCTCGATGACCTCCGTCGGGCCGATGACGTATCGACCGTCCGAGAGGACAGCCATGCCGCCATCGTCCGAATCCGGCGCCGAATAGATGGTCTTCCCGCCGTATTCGGACTGTTCGAGTTCGCTGTCGCTGTCGGACTCGAGGAAGCCGATGAGCTCGTCCTCGGACCAGTCCGTCTCCATGACGACGCCGGCGTATTCCTCGTCGGTCCCGGACGACTCGACTTCCATGAACAGCAGGCCCTCGTTGAATCCCGTCGGATCGAGATCGGCCTCTTCGCGGGCCATCTCGATGGCGGACTCCACGTCCTGGGGGAACTCGCCTCCCTCGCCGAACTTCGCGAGTTCGCCCAGTGCCGTATTCACCACGTCCCGGAGGTCGTCATCGTCCAACATGGCCTGCATATCCACCGAGACGACGGCTCCCGCCTGCGCGGGTACGATACTACCGGGATTGAGCCCGCCGCTCGTCCCGGGCCCATCCCCAGTGGGTGTCTCGGTTCCGGTGGGCGTTCCGTCTTCACCGCTGTCACCGCCGCTACACCCCGCGAGCGAGCCGAGTGCGATGAATCCCGCCCCCGCCGCTCCCTTCTGCATGAGGCTCCGCCGAGTGAACTCTCTGGATGCCATAGCTGTACTCTCGTATCTGTTGGCAAAGCTAAAATAACCTCCGTCTCTCCGTTCAAACCCACCGCGGGAACACGGCAATATATTCCGCTATATGTTTTTGGCAAGCCTAAAACTCAAGACAGTCCGTCTCGAACGACGGGTAATGAGTGCGTACACGTTTGAGGATGTCGCGGTCGTCATGGGGACGTACAACGAACAGCAGGCGATCGGAACAGTACTCGACGATATCGATCGCGTGACTGACGGGCAGGCGTCGATCGTCTGTGTGGACAGTTCCAGCGACCGGACTCCGGAGATCGCCCGCGAGAAGGGCGCGCGGGTCATCGAACAGGAACCCCAGGGGTATGGTGTCGCGGTCGAGCGCGCGCTTCGCGCGGCTGACCGACCGGTCGTGGTCACGACCGACTGTGACGACACCTATCCGATGGATCGGTTGCCCGATTTTTTGGACGCGATCAACGACGGTGCCGACGTGGTCAGCGGCGACCGACTCTCCGGCGGCGCCGAGGCGATGCCAGGGTTCAACCGGCTGGGCAACCGCCTGTTCGCCGTGCTCGCGAGCCTGCTGATCGACCATCCCGTCCGCGATACGACGACCGGGATGCGCGCCTACCGGACGTCCGTCATCGAGGATATCGAGTGGACCGAGAACACCGGCCTCTCGGCGGAGTTGCTGTTGCGACCGCTGTCTCGGGGATACGACGTCCGCGAGATCGAGATCGAGTACGGCGAGCGGGCGGGCGAGACGACGCTGGATCCGATCGCCGGCGGCGCCGAGATTGCCGGGTCGATTCTGCGCGTGGGCGTCCAGGAGCGACGCCGGTAGTGTAGCGCTCATCGCGGGCCGCGCTGGTAGCTGTCGAGACCCCCAGGGTGGCCTGGTGGGTTCTCGAGGCCGACGAGTTCGCCACCGGCCGGCGACGAATAGAAGGCAAAGAGCAGTTCGTTGAGCAGGTAATACCGGACCTGTTCGCGCTCTGACCCTTCCGGGTCCGGAGCACTGTCGGCCAGTCCGTAGTCGTCGAAGACGGTCTGTCGGGTCGATCGGTCGAGCGCGGCGAACGGCCGGTCGTGCCAGTAACGGGCGTATTCGTCGATATTTCCGGCCGCCCGCTGCACGCCGTCGAGGTACGTCTGCCGATCCTGCACGCGACCCACGACGTAGGTCTCGACGAACGACTTGACGCCCGACACGGACGCCGGATACAGGGCTTCCGCTGCGGCAACGACCGTCTCCCGCCAGGTGGGGTCGTCGTCGGACCCGCGTCGGGGCGGCTCATCATCGAGTTCGTCCCATACCAGTGCGCCGAGCCCGCCGGCTCCGACGCCGGCCGCTCCGAGCGCGATCACCGCGTCCCGTCGCGTGAGGATAGGGTTTCCGGTGTCGTCTTCCGCACTGTTCGCCTGCTCGTCCGTCTCGTTCCTCATTGCTTGGTCACCTCGAGAGTCGTATGCAGAGACTGCCCCGGGCGCGTCTCGCCGGGCACGTACGCGGCGGCACCGTCACAGCGGTGGGCCAGCTCACACAACTGGAGACGCGGGGAAATCGCCCGCACGTCGCCGTCGCTCGCTTCGACCGGCATCGAGAGCGCGTAGCTGAACCCGGCCCCGGTCCCGTAGTCGACGAACAGTTCGAGTTCGAGCGTCTCCCGGCCGTCGACGGTGACTTCCAGCGGCTCCGAAACATCGGGCCCCTCGAGCGTGGCGACGCTCCCCGAGAGGTCGACAGTGACGTTCGTCGACGCTCCGTCTGCCGGGACCGCGGTTCGGGCGTGGTCGTCGCTGCCTGCAAGCCGGATCGAGACGCTCTCGGCGTACTGGGGGAGCCCTGCACTGGCGGTGAGTGTCACCGCCTCGCCCTCGACCGCCCGAATCGGACGGAGCCGCGGCTCGACCGGCTCGCCAGCGGTCGGCGGCCACGGGTTCCGGAAGCTGTACCGGTAGAGCTGCCGGTCCTCGAACGAATCGACCACTTCGAACGGCCGCTCTTCGAGAGCGTACACCGCCGGGCCGTCGTAGCCGGGATCGTTGCGGAGCGGCTGGAAAGGGTGGTTCAACCACGGGCCGTAGGGCTGTGGTAGCAAGACCAGCGCGTCCTCGAAGGAGTGGTTCTCGAAGGGCCCGTAGGCGGCTTCGTAGTGGTCAGTTATCGCCTGATTCCGGTCGATCGGATCGGCCGCGGTCGTGACCGCTACGCCACCACCGACCGCGGCAACGACAGCAGTCAGCGCCATCGATACCGCAAGCGCCTGTCGGGGTTCGAACTGCCGGTTTAGCGCTGTCCACATCCGCTGGCTGGCGGTCCGGATCGCCAGCGCCGCCAGCAGCGACAGCGGAACGAGCAGATCGAGGTGATAGTACGGTCCCAGGTATGCGATCAGTCCGTCGCCGGACTCGGCGATGTCGCCCAGGATATTCAGCGTGCCCCAGAAGTACGCCTCGCCGACGGGCACGGAGACGGCGAGCCCGGTGACTGCGAGCCGCCGGGGCGTTCGGTTCCGGAGTACCACCGCGAGGCCGACGACCGCCGTGAGGACGCCGAGCAGGCCGGCCGGAGCCCAGTCTCTCGCGAACGTCTCCAGCGCGCGGGCGTTCGACCGCGCGGCGAGTTCGGGGGTGTATGCTATTTCCCGGCCGAGCAACTCGCGCGTGCCGAAGCCGACGCCGTCTCGCGGAGCGAACGCGTGATAGGGAAACTCCAGTGCGGAGCCAGTGACGGCGGCGTTGTATCCCAGCGCAGCGGCGACGCCGACCAGCCCGACGGCCGCGACGGTCCCCTGACGGACCCACACGCCGCGCTCGCGGGTTCGCAGTGTCCACAGCGCGTGGAGGATGAACGGGACGGCAAACAGGACAGCTGTGTAGGGTCGGGCGAAAAACGCGAGCCCGATCGCACCGCCGGCGACGGCCGCCAGTCGGCGGCTCCCCATTCGATCGGCCCGGAGATACGCCAGTGCGAACGCCAGGTTCAACAGCGTCGTCGGCGCGTACGGCAGAAAGGTTGCCGCGTTGATCAGAAACAGCGGCGACCCGAGCACGACGAGACCCGCGAGCAAGCCGGTCGGGCGATCGAACAGTTCCGCGCCCAGCCCAGCCATGAGGGCGACGATCCCCGCGCCGACGACCGCGAGCGTCATTCGCGGCACGCCGAGTGCGAGCCCCGGGGCGTACATCGCCGGGACCACCGGCGAGTACTTCGAGTACATCCCTCCGGGGCTCTCGACGAAGAACCACGGCCGGAACGCCTCCGGGACGGGTGGCCGGAGAAAGAGCTGTCCGTCGAGCAACATTCGGGCCTGCTGGAGGTAGACGCCCTCGTCGTGATTGAGCGAGTGATAAGGGAAGACGCGCGTGGCGATCAGAAAGACGACTGCCCCGGCGAGCAGCGCCAGCAGCCCGACTGCGACGCGCCAGCGCGTCTCCGGGTTACGCACTCGCTTCCGGAGGGACGCGGGCAGGCGCCGCGTGAGAGCGTCCGGACCCGACATCACTCCCCGGGATACCAGGCCAGCGAGTGGTCGGCTTCGAGTTCGACACAGACCCGGGTTCCGTGGTCGAACTCGGTCGCGTGGTTGTGCTGGCAGTGAACCACGTCGCCGGCGTCGAGTTCGACCCGGTAGACGAACGATGGGCCGGTGTACTGGCGGTGAACGACCTCGCCGTCGGTGCTTGCTCCGGGACAGGGGATCGCCCGGAGGTCGTCCGGGCGGACCAGCACCTCGATCTCGGCGCCGCGATACTCTTCGATCGAACCGTCGAGTTGCCGATCGTCGAGCAGTCCCAGTGACGTGTCGACGCCGCCCTCGACGACAGTCCCGGTGAGGAAACTCGCCTGGCCGAGGAAGCTCGCGACGAACCGCGATTCGGGATGGCCGAACACGTCCTCCGGGCGGCCGATCTGTTCGAGGCGCCCGTCGTTCATGATCGCGACGCGGTCGGAGATCGACAGCGCCTCTTCCTGGTCGTGGGTGACCGACACCGCCGTCACGCCCGCGGCCTTGAGGATCCGGCGGACCTCCTCGCGCATCTCCTCGCGCAGCCGCACGTCGAGATTCGAGAACGGCTCGTCAAGCAACAGCACGTCCGGTTCCGGGGCGAGCGATCGGGCGAGCGCGACCCGCTGGCGCTCCCCGCCCGAGAGGCTCTCCGGACTCCGGTCGGCGTAGCCCTCGAGGTCGACGAGTTCGAGCAGCTCTTCGACGCGCTCGTCGGCCCCGTCTTCGAGCCCGAAGGCGACGTTCTCGCCGACGGTCAGATGCGGGAACAGGGCGTACTCCTGAAAGACCAGGCCGACGTCTCGCTGTTCGGGCGGCGTCGCGTCGCGAGCCCCGGCCACGCGTTCGTCGCCGATCGTGATCGTCCCCTCGGAAGGAGTCTCGAGCCCGGCGATCATCCGCAGCGTCGTCGTCTTGCCACAGCCGCTGGGTCCGAGCAGCGTCACAAGCTCACCTTCCCGAACGTCCAGCGAGACGCCGTCGACGGCCCGCTCGTCGCCGAAGCGTTTGGTCACGTCCGCCAGCGACAGGATCGGCTCGCCGAAGGAGTCGGTCTCGGGGGTCGGTTCGATGGACTGTTCGACCGTCGTAGTGAGATCATTCCTTGACATCGTATCGCTCCCGTCCGAGTATCACGAGCATCGACAGCGCCGAGATCCCGATCAACACCAGCGCCGGGACGGCGGCCTGCCCGTAGACCGCTGCTTCCTGGACCTGCCAGATGTAGGTTACGAGCGTCTCGAAACCGAACGGCCGCAACAGAAGCGTCGCGGCCAGCTCCTTCATACTGGTGAGAAAGACCAGCGCGGCCCCGGCGACGATCCCGGGCATCACCAGCGGCAACACGATCTTCCGAAACGCCGCAAGCGGGGGCTTCCCGAGCGTCCGCGCGGCCTCCAGCAGTTGCGGGTCGACCTGCAGGATCGACGACCGGGTCGTTCCGACGGCCTGGGGGAGGAACCGAACGACGTAGGCGAACACCAGCACCGCGATCGAACCGTAGAGGAACGGCGTCACGTTCAGCGCCACGGACAACAGTCCGAACCCGACGATGACGCCCGGAACGGCGTAGCCGACGTAACTCGCCCGCTCGGGCAGCGACGCGAGTCGCCCCTCCCCGCGTGCCGAGAGATACGCGAGCGGTAGCGCCGCGAGGACGGACACGCCCGCCGCCAGCCCCGAAACCAACACCGAGTTCCAGGCGAATTCCCACTGGAAATCGACCGCCGCGCCGGCCAGCTCCGGCGTCGATCGCCCGAGCCACGTCAGCAAGATTGCCGGCGGCAGCGCGAGCGCCAGCGCCGCGATGGCGAGCGGGAACAGCGTCGCCATCCAGCGCCAGCGTCCCAGCCGGACGACGCCCGGTCGATCCGTGCCGCGGTTGACGTATGCGGACGTCTCGCCGCCGCGCTCGATTCGCGATTCGGCCAGCAGGATGACGACCGTCAGTCCGACCAGCAGGATCGAGAAGATCGACGCGATATCGACCTGTCGGGCGGTCGTGCGCACGTAGATGATCCGGGTGAACACGTCGAACTGCATGATTGCCGGCGTCCCGAAATCCGAGAGCGTGTACAGCGCGACCAGCAGTGCCCCCGCGGCGATACCGGGCTTCAGCTGCGGCAGTGTGACCCGTCGGAACGCCGCCAGACGCGTGTGATTGAGCGTCCGGGCGGCCTCGACGCTGCGACCGTCGATCGACAGCAGCGACGCACGCGTCGTGAGAAACACGTAGGGATAGGTGAACAGCGTCAGCACGATCACCGAGCCGCCGAGCCCGTAGATCGACGGAATCTGTTCGATCCCGAGCGGCGCGAGTACGGTAGCGAGTTCGCCCCGCGGGCCGAACGCCGAGACGAACGCGAAGGCACCGATGTAACTCGGGACGACCAGCGGCAGCGCAGCGAGCACGGTAAACAGCCGCCGGAATGGCATATCGGTCTGGGCAGTCAGCACGGCCAGCGGGACGCCGATCAGGATCGACAACGCCGTGACCGCGACGACGAGCACGACAGTATTGAGGAGGATATCGAATGTCGTCTGTCGCAGCAGGATCTCCAGGAACCGATCGATAGGCACCGATCGAGCGCTGTTGAGCACCCACAAAAGCGGTGTCAGAACTGCGACCGCGACCGAACCTGCGAGCAGCGCCAGCACGAGCGTCTGGACGTCGCTCGGCGAGCGGCGCTTGAACCGCCGGGAGACGGCGTCGATCCGGTCGCTGACTGACATCGTGCGCGTTACAGCACCCCTGCCTCGGTCAATAGATCCGTCGTCGGTCCGGTGTTCGACAGCTCTGTCAGGTCGATATCGGGCGTCTCCAGCTCGTCGATCGTCGGCAGGTCACCCACCGGCTGCACGCCGGGGAGCATCGGGTAGGCGTAGGTCCGGGTGGCGAAGAACTCCTGGGCCTCCGCCGAGAGGAGGTGACGGACGAACACGTCGGCGAGCCCGGCGTTCTCGTCGCGATCGAGCAGCGCGGCCCCGGAGACGTTGACCAGCGACCCGGCGTCGCCGCGGGTGAAGTGGAGATCCAGCGGCCGGTCGGGCGAGCCGTTGAGCACCCGCATCGCGTAGTAGTGGTTGGCGAACCCGGCGTCGAGTTCGCCGGTCGAGACCGCATCCGAGATCAAAAACTCGTTGTCGTACGATTGGATCCCCGCCGCCTGCATGTCCTCGAGCCACTGCAGGGTCGCGTCTTCGCCTTCCAGCAGTCGCATCGCGGTGACGAAGTCCTGGAACGCGCCGTAGGTCGGCGCCCAACCCATCGCATTCTGGAGCGGGTCGGCATCGGGGATGTCCATCACACTGTCGGGGAGGTCGCTCTCATCGAGCTGGTCAGTGTTGTACGGAATCGCACGGGCACGACCGGCGATGCCGACCCAGTTGTTGTCCGGTTCGACGAACGCCCCGGGGACGGGCTCGACAGTTTCGGCAGTCAGTGGTCGGGTCGCCCCCTCCTCGACGACGGCCCCGAGCGACCCCGCGCCGATCGAGATGAACACGTCAGCTTGGAGTTGTCCCGTCTGGGCCTCCTCGGCGATCTGGGCGGCGAGTTCGCTCGAAGGCTTCGGCTGTGCTGTATAGGAGAAGTCGGGATAGACAGCTTCGAGTACGTCGAACAGATCGCGGTACAGCCCGCCCTCGCCGCCGCCGAGATAGATCGCAAGCTCACCCGAGAGGTTCGGCAGATCCTCCATCGAACGCCCGCCCGGAGCGGGCCGTCCTTCGAGGATCGCACCGGACCCCTGAAACTCCGAGATAGCCATCGCTTCCATCGCCGCGTCTGCCGCGTCGTAGTCGGGCGGCCCGTAGTCGCCGTCGTCACCGCCACCGAACAGCCCGGTACAGCCCGCGAGCGCGCCAGTCGCGGCCACACCGCCTGCCGCGAGAAATCGCCGGCGAGAGGGACGATGGCGTTCGCTCGTGGATCCGTCATCGCGCGTGTCGTCGTCAGTTGTCATCATTGCTTTTAGGCTGGCCTAAAGGATATAAGCCTGGCGGTTCGGTTCAGTCGTCGGCCGCCGACCTGGCGGACCGAGTGGTTCGAACGCCGTCGGCATCGATCGCAGCGAGGCAGTCGAGCCAGTCGTGCATGTGCTCGCCGACGTAGGCGAAGAACTCGCCGTTCTCGTAGTCGGACACGTCGGCAGCGAGCAACTCGTCGGCCATGCGCTCGAACGCGTCGGCGAACCCCGCTGCTTCGGGGACGCGATCGGCCAGTTCCCAGACGTGTTCGTTCAGTTCGAGCCCGGCCACCTCGTTGGCCAGGTCGCCGAACGTCGAACGCGGGGCCTTGTTGTGCTCACACAGCGGTGCTCCGTTGTAGATCTGCTTGCCCAGCAGGTCCGCGGCCCGCTTGAGGAAGACGCCGCTCCAGATGTCGTCGAACCGGCCGACGTCCCAGGGGTTGTCGTCCATCGGCAACTGATAGAACGCCGGGACGATCTCTCGCCTGAACGCGAGGTTCATCGAGCAGACAGTCAGGTACTGACCGGGTGCGGCCACGAAATCCTCACCGTAGTCGTCCGCGTCGAGTCGGGTCTGAGCCTGCCCGTCGAGGTCGCCGTCCATCAGGATTCGGACGGCGTCGAGGTCGGGGACGTTCGTCCACAGCCCCTGGGAAGCAACGACCTCAGAGACGGTCGTCGTCTCCGTCCGGACGGTCTCGTCCATTGCACTGTAGGGGTAGCCACGTGGGTACAGGTCCGTGTCCGTCTTGTGGAGGACGTTCACCCACTGCTCGTCGGACTCGACCGATTCGATCGACCCCTGATAGTGGAGGTTGTCCATATGTGTGCCGAAGAAGTCACTATCCTCGTGTGGCAGCGTATCGTCGTCGATGAACACGCCGTACTCGAACTCGCCCGCCCAGAGATACAGCAGGCCGAAACTCGTCTGGGCGTGGCTGGCTTCGGGGATCAGATGGCTGTATTCCTCGATCCCCTGCTCGGCGAACCACGCCTCGCGGGCGCTCCCGTCGAAGATGTCCCCCGAGACGTCAATTTCTTCGAGCATCGACTCCATACTGCCGGTGTCACAGAAATCCTCCGTGACGAGCACGAAATGCAACCGGTCGGTATCGAACCCGTGGCGGCGAGCGTTCGCCACGTACTCGCGCACACACTCGTGCTCTCTGATCGTCGGTACGATCACGCAAATATCGGCGGTCATTGATTACTCGCCCTTCTTTAGGCCAGCCTAAAGAGTGTGTCGTTCCGGTGCCTGTGGTCGGTGAGAGATGCTGCCTACGGATACCGACTGCCGACAACTGCGAAGGACGCCGCACCGAGACAGATGAACGCGACAACGAGCAGGCTGTAAGCTGACTTGCCGGTCGGATCCGAGAGCGACTGCCCGAGTGAACCGAGGCCGACAATAAGCAGTCCACCGACGAGAGCGGCGTCGGCGTAGCCGTTCCAGACGTCTTCGAGGGTGGTCTCGACGCGCCCCAGCCACCACTCGTCAGTGGGCCGGAACAGCGACTCCAGGCCCCCGGCGCCGACCACGGCAAGAACTGCAATGACGCCGATGCCAGCGAGCGACACGAGCAACCACGGCGGACCGATTCGCGTCCTGGCGAGCACGAAGAGGAGGACGAATGCGACGACTGCGGCCCCGCTGAGAAGTCCAACGAGCACGCTACGGACGGTCTCGGTCATACTCGGTCCCTACTCTTCGTCGTCGTTCTCGACCTGATCTTTGATCGAGCGGAGTTCGGACTCGACATCGACGGACGGACCAGTCTCAACCGTCTCCTCCTCGTCGAGTCGATCTTCAATATCAGCCTGGAGTCGCTGGGCGTCTTCGAGCAGATCGCGTGCCTCACTGTCCGGGGGCTGTCCGTCGAGCGCGGACTGGACGTCTTCGAGAGCACCCTCCAGACGTGTCAGTGCCCTCGACCCGGCCCGCTCGGCCCGCCGGGAGACTGACTCCTCGCCAGCGTCGGTGTCGCGATCGTCGGCCAGCCGGAGCGTGCGCTGGAAGAGTTCCAGCGCGCGGACGTTCGTTTCGAGAAGCAGTATCGCTCCCGGGATCGCGACTTCGCTGGTGAACTGCCTGAGATCCTCGGATTCCGGCGGTCGCGGGGCCAGCGGGAACCGACGCTCGCGTTTGAGCTGCTCGCGTAACTGGGCGACCGTTCGAGTGAGCTCCGCGAGTTGCTGTTCGACGTCCGGGGGTTCGTCCTCGGCCATACCGACCCGTTCGTCCGCCACCGCCCTAAAACCGACGCGGCGCGTCGGGAACATCCGAACGCTTTTATCTTTAGGCCCGCCTAATCCAGTGCGATGGCAGATACCCAAACTCCCGACAATGCGGACGACGAGCGGCCGTCGGTGTCGGCTCACTCACCCACCGAAGAGCGGACGGTCTTCACGGAGGACGGGAACGCCGACGCCTGGATCGCGACGGACACGACCGTCGAGCCACCGCGGTAGTCCTAAACTGTTGTCTCCCGCGTTACTCGCTGACGACTAGCGTATCGTCTTCGAGGTAGTGATCGATGTGGTGAGCGTCCTCCTCGACTTCGATGAGGAGTTGCCGGAGGATCTCGGCGGTCGCGTGATCGCCGAGGTTCGTGGCGAGATCGACGTGATCCCGGAGGCTCTCGATGATATCGCCGTAGATCTCCAGGTCGTTCTCCAGGGACGTGCGCACGTCGTAGACGTCGTCACCCTCGGGGTCGACCGGCGCGTGCGCTTCGAGGTTCTTTCCGCCCGCGACCGGAGCGCCGCCGATCGCCTGTAGCCGTTCGGCGAGTTCGTCGGCGGCCTCTTCGGCGCGTCCGGCGGCCTCTCCGAGGAACTCGTGTACGTCCCGGAACTCCGCGCCCTCGACGTTCCAGTGGTGCTTTTTGAGCTGGTGGTACAGGACGTACGTCGAAGCGAGATCCGTATTCAGCGCTTCGACGATCTGTTCGGCCTTTCCCTGTTCCAGACGGAGGCGGTTCTCATCGACGGTCCCTGCCTGTTGGCGGACTTCTTCTTGGGTGCTCATTGCGTTCGATCGTATGGACGGAACCCCCTTATAGGTTTCTGATTTAGAAACGAGTTTTCGCAAAACGGAAATTGAAATTCCAAATGGCGGAAACACTTGCGTCAGTCTATGACACTCGCGACGAACGGCTGACGGTCGAAACAGAGTGAAAAACAGTCACCTGATCGCAATTGCGATCCTGGGTGGCGGGAAAATGCGGCTACTCGTCGGCTGTCGAACCGTACCGCTCGGGATACGCCTCGGCAAGCAGTTCCGGCTGGTCGTTCAGCCGCGTCCGGATCGGATCGATCACGTCGGAGATGTACTCACCGGCGGCGTTTTTGAGGTCTTGCGGGTGCAGTTCCTCTTCGAGGAAGTCGGCTTCGAGGTCCTCGTAGCTGTCATAGACCAGGTCACCGCCGTATTTGTCGGGGCGTTCGACCACGAACGACTCACCGCGCTGGTCGAGAATCGGGAAGACGAGATGCTGGACGTACTCCAGGACCCCGTTGTCCTCGACCTCGCCCATCGGACAGTAGGCGCCGTCCAGTTTCTCGGCGACGTCCTCGGGAGAGTCGTTCAGATTGACTTTCGAAGCCGCGTCGGAGGCACTCATCTTCCCGCCCGACAGGCCCGATAGCAGCGGCGCGAACAGACAGATCGGCGCGTCGCCACCGTGATCGGGCAGAATCTCCCGGGAGAGCATGTAGATGCCACGCTGGTCGACCCCGCCGTACGCGATGTCGGCGTCCAGCGCATCCACGTCCAGCGTCTGCATCAGCGGGTACAGCAGGCCGCCGAGCTTCGGCGAGTCGGACTCGCGGACGACTTCGCTGGCGGCGCGCTTGGCACGGGAAATCGTCGTCTCGGCGGCCATCCGGAGCAACTCCAGGGAGTACTCCTCGTCGAGTTCGAACTCGCGACCGCGGACGAACTCGATCCGGTCGGGATCGGCTCCGGCGGCGTCGATCATCGCCCGGATAGTTTCCTCGTAGTAGGTCGAACGGGCCGCAAGCAGATCGAAGGGGCTCTTCTCGTCGTCGAGATGCGCGTGCAGGTCGGCGATCAGGACGGTCACGTCCAGTCCGGCCTCGACGAAGTCGGCGAGTTTGCGCATCGTCGTGAAGTGGCCGATGTGCATCTCGCCAGTCGGAGCGTAGCCGATGTACGCTCGCGGCTGTTCCCGTTCCTCGAACAGCGTTCGTAGCTCCTCCTCAGTGACGACCTCCTGAGTGTGGCGGGTCGTCAGTTCCAGTTGCTCGTCGACGTCCATACCCAACGTTGCCCTGTCGCCCGGTAAAACGGTTGTTATCGGGATCCGAAATCTGGAACAGGTATTTGCCGATCCGACTGCAACGTGGAGCGTGCACAGGCGGAACAAGGCGACTACCCCGGGGTTGAAGCCGATCACACACAACGTTAATACAATTGAGTGCGAATAATTCGCAATGAGTCCGATGGAATGCTACCCGACACTCAGAGAACGCGGGCAAGTCACGATACCAGAAGAGGTCCGAAAGGGACTTAATCTGGAAGAAGGCGACCAGTTGAAACTTACCGTCGAAAAGATCGATTAACAACAATGAAACACACGCTTCGCTTCCGTGCGTACCTGCCCGACGACGTGGCCAGCGAAGCGTGGCGTCATATCGATATTCTCAGACAGATTCGCAATCACGCTGTCCGAGACTACTATAACTCGGACTACAACGACCGGCCATCCGATTACGACCAACACAGCAAACTCAAAGAGTGGACAGACCAGTGGCCGACCTTTGCCGAACCCTCTCAACACGCCGCACAACAAGCCATCAGCCGGATTCACAGCGATTTGGAAACGCTTCAAGAACGCCGAAACGAAGGCTACGATGTTGGGCGGTTGCGGTGGCAGGGTGCAGGCGAATTTCGGTCGGTGTCGTACAATCAGTCCAGTCGCTTCAACGTGGATCACAACACGGGCGACGACCGGTTCGTGCGACTCCGACTCGAAAAGATTGGCTGGTTCAAAATTCGATCAGAACGTGACGTGCCACCAGCAGAGGACATTGACGAGGTTATCCTGAAAAAAGAGACAACGGGTGAGTGGTACGTCTCACTGGTGACTACCATAGAAGACACACCAGAGAAACCGCCACTCAGTGAGATTGAACTAGAAGACTGTGTGGGTGTTGACCTTGGCATCACCAGCTACATCCACACATCCGAAAACCTGTCTGTGGATACGCTTGACCTGTCGGATGAGTACGACTGCTATGCACGCGAGCAGCGAAAACTCGACCGGAAAGAACACGGCTCTGCCAACTGGGAGAGGCAACGCCGGAAAGTAGCCCAAGCGAAACGAAAAATCAAGCGGAGGGTGCGAGACTACCAGCACAAGCTCACGACGTGGTTGGTCACAGAGTATGACGTCGTGGCCGTCGAAGACTTGAACGTGAAGCCAATGCTGGAAACCACCCAGAACGGCAAAAACAAGCAAGATGCCGCGTGGTCACGATTTATCGAGCTTCTGGAGTACAAGGCTGACCTACACGGAACGCACGTCGAAAAGGTGAAGCCAGAAGGAACGACGAAAGAGTGCGCTGTGTGTGGGGTCGAGACAAATAAGCCGATTTGGGTGCGGGAGCACTCCTGTCCTGCGTGTGGGCATACAGACGACCGCGACCTCAACGCAGCGAAGAATATTCTCAGCCGAGGACTCAAGCAGTTAGGGGCGGGACGCTCCGAATCAACGCCTGTGCAGACTGCGCTCCCTACGTTCACACCTCAGCGAGAGGTTGTGGATGCAAAGCGCGTCGTTGAAGCAGGAAGCCCCGGGGTCGTACGGAAGACATCGTCTTCCGTGATGACGAGAGACGGAGCCTCTCGAACCACTTGACCCCGGGGTGGGTTCACGTCTGCGAGAGCGACTGGGAGCTGATCGAGGAGCTCGTTCTGGACGTGGGTGTCCTGCCGCTCCCGCGGTGTAACGCCGCACGAGCGAGCTTCGACCTTCGGGCGGACTTCGAGGCGCTATTGAACGATGTCCGAGACGAGCCCGACCAGCAGCCGCTGGAGGCGGAAATGCTATCCGCTGCTGCGGACGCGATTCGGGCGTACGAGCGCGGCGAAAACGTCGGCACTCAGCGACTCGTACAGGCCCGGATCGTCAAGTGGGCGCTTGCGGAACTCGACGACTAGGGGCCGTGCACCGGCCGTCCAGTAAAGTCAGATATCCGACCATTGGAAAAACGCTTGTAGGTTGCCACCGAAAGGCATGTATGGACGCAATTGTCCTCGCTGGCGGGTTCGCGACCAGGCTCTGGCCGATCACGCGCAACCGTCCGAAGATGTTTCTCCCGATTGGGGAAACGACGGTCATCGATCGGATATTCAGGGAACTCGAAGACGACGACCGCATCGATGACGTGTACGTCTCGACGAACGAGGAGTTCGCGGACGTCTTCAGGAAGCACCTGGAGGAGTCGCCCTTCGAGAAGCCGCGGTTGTCGGTCGAAGAGGCCCGCGAGGAAGACGAGAAGTTCGGCGTCGTCGGCGCGCTCGGCGAGCTGGTCGAGCGTGAGGGAATCGACAGCGATACGCTCGTGATCGCGGGCGACAACCTCATCAGCTTCTCGCTGTCGGAGTTCATCGACACGTTCGAGGACAACGACGCGACGACGATCGCCGCCTACGATGTCGGGAACCTCGAGCGGGCGACCCAGTACGGCGTGATCGACGTCGAGGACGACCGCGTCGTCGCCTTCGAGGAAAAGCCCGACGACCCGCCGAGCACGCTCGTCTCGATCGCCTGCTACGCGTTCCCTGCGAACGCGATCGGGCTGTTCGAGACGTACCTCTCGGGGGAGAACAACCCCGACGAACCCGGCTGGTTCATCCAGTGGCTGCTCGAACGCAGCCCCGTCTACGCTTACACCTTCGAGGACGCGTGGTTCGATATCGGGACGCCCGACGCGTATCTCGACACCGTCGAGTGGTACCTCGACGGCGGAACGCTCGTCCACCCATCGGCGACCGTCGAGAACAGCGATCTGGGGCAGAACGTCCACGTCATGGAGGGTGCGGAGGTGATCGACGCCTCGCTCGAACGGGCGGTCGTCTTCCCGAACGCGCGGATCAAGGACTGTCGGATCTACTCATCGATCATCGACGAGAACACCGAACTGGAGGAAGTCAACCTCTCGGAGGCACAGATCGGCGCACATACCTCGCTCGCACAGCAGCAGTCGCCGCCGGCCGAGTGGATCTGGGAACAGAACCGGGATTCGGAGTGACGACCGATGAGCGAGTCCGATTCCACCGACGACGATCCGCGGATGGCCTTCGACGTCGAGGTGAGGGCCGACCGAACGATCCTGACGATCGAGGCAGTGCGCGACGCGGCCGTCATCGTCCGCTCCGAAGCGGGCGAGCGGATCTATCTCCCGCCCGAGGAGTTCGACACGGAGTCGAAGACGACCAGCCCCTACAGTACGAGCCCGTACAGTGCAACGTCAGAGACCGAAGACGACGCGGACGCAGACGACGATATGCCGTCACCGTACAGCAAGACCACGGACGACGCGCCCGCCGACGGTCCGGAATACGGCCGAACCCGCACGCCCCAGGGCATCCGGATCGTCCATCCTGATCCGGTGACGGACGTTCGCATCGTTCGGTAACGAGTGGGACCGCCCAGTGACGGCTGGCTGACTCCGCTACGCCTCCTCGAGAATCTCCCGGTAGAACGCCTCGTGGTCGTCGGCGACGTCGCCCCAGGTTCGCGTCTCGTACTCGATCGGGCCATCCATCGCGAGTCCGCGCTGGATCCCGCCCGCGACCGCTCGCGAGTCGGGCGTCACCTGGACAAGCACGTCATCAGGGAGGATCTCGGCGGCCCCGCAGTCGGTCGTGACGACCCGGGTGTCGACTGAGAGGGCCTCGACGATCGTGATTCCGAACGGCTCCGCCAGCGACGGCGAGACGAACAGGTCCGCACTGGCGTAGTAGTCGGCCAGTTCCTCCTCCGGGACGTACCCGACGAACTGGACCTGGTCTTCGATGTCCAGCGCGTCGGCGAAGCGTTTGAGCTGATCGGTCAAGTGCCCGGTCCCACCGACGACGAGCGTGATGTCCTCGCGACTGAGACGCTCGACTGCGGCCAGTAGATACGACAGCCCCTTCTGGTGGGTGTGTCGCCCGACGAAAAACAGCATCTCCCCGTCGATGCCCAGTTCGGCCTTGACGTCTCGGCCGGTCGGCGTCACCGACGGGAAGCCGTTGTGGATGACGTGTGCGTCCCCGCCGTGGTGCTCGGCGATCCGCTCGCGGGTGACGTTGCTCACAGTGAGTAGGTGATCGGCCTCGTCGACGATCCGTTGTTCGGCCTCGAGTTCCTGCGGTGGCGGGTCGAGGTTGCGCTCGATCGACAGCGAGTGAAACGTCGTTACCCAGGGGATGTCGTGTGCCTGCTGGGCGCTCGCGCCGGGTCGGTAGCCGAACCAGTCGTTCGTGTGGACGATGTCCGCGTCGCTCGCCAGCCGGACGAACTCTTCTTCCATCTGGTGGACCCGAGTGATGAGATCACCGGAGCCGGTCTCGATGCCGTGGACGTTCTCCCGATCGCCGGGGTCGAACTCCGCGGGCAACGCGATCTGCATATCGACGGTCTCGCGGCCCTCGAAGACCTCAAATAACTCGGCGATTGCGGTGTCCAGCCCGCCGGTAATCTTCGGGGGGAATCCCCAGCCCAGGTGTAGCACTGTCGGGGCCATACGTCGTCACCGCCTCACCACTGAGGATGTGATGTGCATACGTGTCAAGATGTGTGGGGCCCGGTTAAGACTAGCGGCGCAAAACAGGCAATACGAAATCGAGATCCCGGTACCTCTCGCCCTATTCGCCGATCAGGAGATCGACGTCAGCGTGATCTTCGAGCAGTTTTTCCATGCGATCGACCGTTTCCGGGTTCCGAGTCGGGCCGCTCTGGAGGACGTCTTCGGCACGGTCGATCGCCATGCGAGTATCGGACTGCAACAGCAACACGGGGACGCCGCGCTTCTCGGCCTCGCCGAGAACGGCACCGGTCGGGCGGAAGCCGCCCCCGAGGATGATGCACTTGATGCCGGACGCCTGCAGCGCCGCGGTGACGATCTCCGAGCGGTCGCCGCCGGTGATCATCGCGGCGTTCTGGGTGCGCCGGAACTGCGTGAGCGCGCCCTCGGCGGACATCGCGCCGACGGAGAACCGCTCGATGAACACGTCCGTCGAGACGTCGGTCGTCAGCACTTCCGCGCCGAGGCGCTCGGCGAGTTCGCCGACGGTCATCCCGGCCAGTTCCTTGACGCGAGGCATGACGCCCAACACGTCGATCCCGCGGCTCTCCAGGAACGGGACCACGTCGGTCGTCAACTGGTCGAGTTCGCTGTCCGGCACGGCGTTGAACAGCACGCCGGCGAAGTTGTCACCGATCTGCTCGGCCGCGGCGATAATCTCGTCGACATCGTCGGCCTCGTCGTAGCGGGACAGCAACACGACGTTCGCGCCGATCATCTCTGCGATCTCGGGATCGGTGAGATCGACGATCCCGCCGGTCGAGAGGCGATCGGTCCCCTCGACGACCATCAGGTCGCGATCCTCGGCCAGTTTCTCGTAGTTCTCGAGGACGCGCTCGCGAAGCTCCTCGGGCTGCTCTCGCCCGCGGATGGCCTCCTCGATGAACGTCGGCGTGTAGACGATCGGTTCGAGTTCGTGCATCTCGGCATCGAGGTCCAGCAACTCGCGCGCGAGCATCGGGTCCTCGTCGCGGGTCTTGCCGGTCGCGCTCTGCAGGCGCGTGCCTTTGGGCTTCATGTAACCGACGCTGTGGCCCGCTGCCTTGGCTAGCTGGGCGATTCCGAGGCTGACGGCCGTCTTGCCGGTCGCCGCTTCCGTGGAGGTGACAACTATTGGGTCCATAATGTAATCCGTGTGTGTGAATCGTTATAGTTCTTCGTCTATCTGTAACTCATTATAGCTCTTCGTGGTCGATCGTCGCGCGGATGTCGACGGCCTCGACGCCGTCGGGTGTCGCGACCAGCGGATTGATATCCAGCTCCAGGATCTGTGGGAAGTCTGTCACGAGCTGTGAGATCCGCTGGATCGTCTCGATGACGCCGTTCTCGTCGACGGGGTCCCGACCGCGGGCCCCGCGCAGCAGCGGTGCCGAGTCGATCTCGTCGATCATATCGCTGGCTTCGTCCTCGCTGACAGGCGCGACCCGGAAGGTCGCGTCCTCCAGGACTTCGACGAAGATTCCGCCGAGACCGAACATGACGAGCGGTCCGAACTGCGGGTCGCGGTTCATCCCGACGATCGTCTCCGTACCGGCGTCGAGATCCGCCATCTCCTGGACCTGTACGCCCAGGATATTGGCGTCGGGCTGATAGTTGCGCGCCCGGCTGATGATGTCGTCGTAGGTCGATGCGACCTCCTCTACGGCGACGTTGACCTCGACGCCACCGATGTCGGACTTGTGGAGGATGTCCGGGCTGACGATCTTCATGACGACGTTGCCCTCGATCTCCTTGGCGGCCTCGACGGCAGCCTGCTTGTCCGTGACGATAGCGCTATCTGGCGTGGGGATTCCGTAGGCGTCGAGCAGATCCATCGCCTCGATGCCGAGTTTGTTCGTCTCGCGCTCTTTGGTCCGTTCGAGGATCTCGCGAGCGCGTTCGCGGTCGACGTCGAAGTCGGAGGCAACACCGTAGTCGGTCGTCTTGATCTCGCTGTACTCCCGCAGTGCGTCGAGGCTCTTGACGCCGCGAGCGGGATCGAAATAGGTCGGGACGCCGACCTCGTCGATGATGTCTTTGGCGTTGCGAGCAGTTTCGCCACCCATCAGGCTGGCGGCGATCGGGGCGCCGTACTCCTGCTGTTTCTCGGCGATGACCTCCGCGAGATCCCGGAAGTCGATCGACTGGGGTGAAGCAACGACGATCGCCGAACCGACATTCGGGTCCTCGAGCACGATGTCGAGCGCCTGCTCGTACCGGTCGGCCGGCGCGTCACCGAGCACGTCCACGGGGTTGAAGATGTTGGCCTCTTCGGGCATCGACTCCTCGAGGGATTCGAGGGTCTCGTCGGTGAACGATGCCATCTGCAGACCCGAATCGCCAACCGCGTCGGTCGACATCACGCCCGGACCGCCGGCGTTGGTCACGATGGCGATTTCGTCGTTGTCGGGCAGGGGCTGGCCCTCCAGGATCGAGGCGTAATCGAACAGCTCCTGGACGCTTTCGGCACGGATGACGCCCGCCTGCTGGAGACCCGCCTCGTAGGCGCGTTCGCTGCCGGCGATCGCACCGGTGTGAGAGGACGCAGCCGAAGCGCCGGCTTCGGTGCGGCCGGACTTGACGACGACGATTGGCGTGTCCTGTGTCACCTTGCGGGCGGACTCGATGAACTCCCGGCCGTTCTCGATGTCCTCCAGATAGCCGAGAATGACATCGGTACTGGAATCGTCTCCCCAGTGCTCGATGAAATCGCCCTCGTCGAGGACGGCCTTGTTACCGAGCGAGACGACGTCTTTAAATCCGATGTTGTGGTCGCTCGACCAGTCGAGAACAGCAGAAATGAACGCACCCGACTGGCTCATAAAGGAGATCGAGCCTTCGAGTGCGGACTTGGTGGTGAACGTGGCGTTCATACCGACGGGCGTCGAGATGACGCCGAGACAGTTCGGACCGACGAGGTTCATGTCGTACTTCTCGGCGATCTCCTGCATCTCCTGCTCGCGGGCAGCCCCTTCGCTCCCGGACTCGCCGAATCCGGCAGTGATCACGGCGACGTCCCGGACACCGGCTTCCCCGGCTTCCTCGAGCACGCCGTTGACGATCTGTGGCGGGACGACGACAATAGCGAGGTCGATCCCGGCAACATCAGTGATACTATCGTAGGCTTCGAGACCGAGTACCTTGTCGGCGTTCGGGTTGATCGGGACGACGTCGCCTTCGTATCCATCGAGAAGGTTCTCCATCACGGAGCGTCCGACGGCCCCTTCGCTCTCTGTCGCACCGATCACGGCCACACGTTCCGGTGAAAACAGCGTTTCTAGGTTACCCATCGTATCATCGAAAGTTTGGGGTGCCCCCGGAAATACTTACCTCATTGGCGGCGCGAATGACAACCTACAACAAACAGATGTAAACGATCGTATTCCATCCATCTTACCTGATTTCGACGGATTCACGGAATATTCGACAGTCCGTCACAAAGTATAATACAGTATGCTGACAGTTATCCCGTCGATCGATGACGGTCGGTGGTGGTCATAATTGCATACAATCCGCTCTCGGATTACTTCTACTGCTTCAGCGAATGAACGTCAGACGCCGTCGAAATCCTTTTTTCTGTCGACTGAGTTGGTAAGACAATGACCGCTGTCGGAACCTTCCTCGATGCGTTCGCGGACGACGTCGAGGGTATCTGTCTGTTCTCGCCGAGTTCGTCGCTGTACAGCACGTTCGCCGACGCGGACGAGCCAGTCGTGGTGATCGGGGCCGAAAACACCGTCGACGCCGACGTGTTCGTCGAGCTACCACTGGAGTTTCGGGACCCCACCGAACGAATCCGGTTCGGCGTCGAGGGTGCGCTCGGACAGGACGAACTCGACGAAGAGATGGAGCTGTTGTGCGTTCTGGGGAGCTTCGGCGACGACATGGACACTGTGATGCGTGTCCGTGCGGGCGATTTCTCCGACTCGGGTGTCTACGACCTGTTTGCGAACTCGCGGGCCGACCCGTCAGTGGTGCGCAACGTCCTCGAAGTCTCAGTCGAACTCGGAAAGAAGGGACAGAAGGGCAAGCCGGTCGGGGCACTGTTCGTCGTCGGCGACGCGGGGAAAGTGATGAACAAGTCACGGCCGCTCAGTTACAATCCCTTCGAGAAATCGCACGTCCACGTCGGCGACCCAATCGTCAACGTCATGCTCAAGGAGTTCTCGCGGCTCGACGGCGCGTTCGTGATCTCGGACTCGGGAAAGATCGTCTCCGCCTACCGGTATCTCGAACCCTCCGCCGCAGGCGTGGACATCCCGAAGGGACTGGGAGCCCGACACATGGCCGCTGGGGCGGTCACCCGCGATACGAACGCTATCGCGATCGTGCTCAGCGAGAGCGACGGACTCGTCCGGGCGTTCAAAAGCGGTGAGCTGATCCTGGAACTCGATCCGGAGGACTACTGATGATACTCGCGCAGGTCGACCTCCCGGCGCTGATCAGATCGCTCTTCTCGGAACGGGGCGCGGTCGCGGTCGCAGTGCTGACACTGTTTGTCGGGGCCGTGGCCGGTTATCTCGTCTGGCGCGGCACGACGAACTTCCTGCGCCGACAGGGTGTCGACGACGCCGTCGAAGGGACCTTGTTCGAGCGGACAGTCAACAACCTGGGCCTTTCGACGGTCGGAATTCTCTCGCAGCTGGCGGCGCTGGCCGTGTATCTCCTCAGTGTCATTCTCGCGCTGAACGTCACCCAGTTGGTCGACACCGAGTTCTTCTGGATTCGATTCACGACGCTGCTCCCGCGGCTGTTCGTCGCCGCCCTGGCCGTCATCCTCGGCCTCGTCGTCGGCGATAAGGCCAAACTCGTCGTCAGCGACCGGCTCAAGAGCATCAAGCTCCCCGAGGTATCGCTCATTCCGGAACTCGTCAAGTACAGTATCTTCTACATCGCCGCGCTCATCGCGCTCGGGCAACTGGGCGTGACTACGGCCGCCCTGCTCGTGTTGCTGGCCGTCTACGCGTTCGGTCTCGTCTTTCTCGGCGGACTCGCGTTCAAAGATCTGCTCGCCGCCGGTGCTGCCGGTGTCTATCTGCTGCTCTCCCAGCCCTATGGCATCGGCGACGAGGTGGAGATCGACGGCACGCGCGGAATCGTCCAGGAGATCAACGTCTTCGTCACGCACGTCGAGAGCGACGACGTCGAGCACATCATCCCGAACCAGCGGGTGTTCAAGCGCGGGATCGTCCGTATTCGTCAGTAGGGCGCGAAAAATCGGTGAGTGGGTCGGGGGGATGCGCGATTCGACGGCGCTCAGCGCTTGAGCGCCGGGGTATCGGCCTCGTAGGCGAGCAACTCCTTGAGTTCGTCGTCGACAGTCGCGACCGTGATCGACGCGCCCATCATGTCCAGGGAGGTCATGTAATCGCCGACCATCGGGTCCCAGACCTCCAGGCCGTGCTCGTCCATCAGTTCCTGGACCTTGCGGTTGAGCACGAACAGTTCCATCAGCGGCGTCCCGCCCATGCCGTTGACGATCGTGACGACCTCGTCACCCTCGTCGGGGTCGAGGTCGTCAAGCACCTCACCAGTCAACTCTTCGGCGATGTCGTCGGCTGGCATCATGTCGACCCGTTCGGTTCCGGGTTCGCCGTGAATCCCGATCCCGAGTTCGATCTCGTCCTCGCCGAGGTCGAAGGTCGGCTCGCCCTTCTCGGGCGTGACACAGGAGGTCAGGGCCGTCCCCATCGTCCGGACGTTGTCAATCATCTTCTCGGCGAGCCGTGCGACCTCTTCGAGATCCTCACCGCGGTGGGCGGCTGCGCCCGCGACCTTGTGGACGAGGATCGTCCCGGCGACGCCGCGCCGGCCGGACGTGTACAGCGAGTCCTCGACGGCGACGTCGTCGTTGACGACGACCTGTTCGACGTCCTCGACGCCCTCCATCTCGGCCATCTCGGCGGCCGTCTCGAAGTTCATCACGTCGCCCTCGTAGTTTTTCACTACGCAGAGGACGCCCTCGCCCGAGTCGGTCGCCTGGAGCATCTCGCTCAACTCGTCGGCCGTCGGCGACGTGAACACTTCGCCCGCGGCCGCACCGTCGAGCATGCCGTCACCGATGTAGCCCGCGTGTGTCGGTTCGTGGCCCGACCCGCCGCCGCTGACAACTGCGACTTTCCCGTCGACCGGTGCATCCGATCGTACCATCACGTTCGTCCCGTCGAGCCGGCGTAGTCGGTCGGGATAGGCCGCTTCCATCCCGTCTAGCATCTCGTCTACGACGTCTTCCGGATCGTTGATCAACTTCTTCATGGTTCATTGTGAATGACAACGCGTGACGCCAAATAGCTTTTCTTACCTGTCACTCCCCGTTCACTGACACACCTCGGGTAGTGGCCCTCTGTTCGCCACAAGAGTCGCCAGTGGCTCTCTGTTCGCCACAAGAGTCGCCGTCTCGACATCGCACGCGCTCGAACGACTACCCCAATTTCCCGTTCAGCACCTTCGCCGTCGTCAACACCGGATCCCAGGTTGGGCTGAAGGGCGGAGCGTAAGCCAGATCGAGATACTCGACGTCCTCGACGGTCAGCCCCTCGTGCAGCGCCGTCGCGACGGTGTCGATCCGCTTTGCGACGCCCTCCCGGCCGACGATACTCGCGCCCAGCACCTGCTCGGTCTCCCGGTCGGCAACCATCGTCAGTTTCAGCTTGTCACCGCCCGGATAGTAGTGAGCCCGCGACGGGGCGTCGATCGTCACTGACACGGGGTCGAACCCGGCTTCGTTGGCCCGCTTTTCGTCGGTGATCCCGGTTCGAGCGGCCGCGAGGTCGAACGCTTTGACGACGGCTGTCCCGGCGATCTCTCCCACTGGCGTCTCCGTTCCGGTGACGGTCTGACCGATGGCCCGGCCGGCGCGGTTGGCCGTCAGCGCCAGCGGCACGTGGTCGGGCTCGCCGGTCACCGTGTGGGTCATCTCCGCGACGTCACCGGCAGCGTAGACGTCCTCGACGTTCGTCCGCCCGTATTCGTCGGTCGCGATCGCGCCCGTCTCGCCCAGTTCGATCCCCGCATCTTCGGCAAGTTCGGCGTTGGGCACGACGCCTGCCCCGACGAGTACCGCATCGACTGGGACCGAATCGTCGTCGGTTTCGACGGCCTCGACCGTTCCGTCGCCGACCAGGCGATCGACCTGTGTCGAGAGGCGGAGATCGACGCCCTGCTCGCGCAGTTCGTCGCCGACGGCCTCGCCGACGCTCTCGCCGAAGGTGGGCAGAACCTGCGGGAGCATCTCGAACAGCGCCACGTCCAGATCGTGGGCCTCGAATGCCTCGGCCATCTCGATGCCGACGTAGCCACCGCCGATAACTGCCACCCGGTCGAGGTCCTCGTTCTCGACGTAGGACTTGATCTCCCGGCCGGCGTCCATGCTGTGGAGCGTGAACACGCCTTCGAGATCCAGCCCGTCGATCGGCGGTTCCAGCGCCCGCGCCCCGGTCGAGATCAGCAGGTCATCGTAGGACTGTTCGTAGGTCTCCGCGTCGCTCTCGACGGTGACGATCCGCTCGTCGGTGTCGATCGCCGTCGCTTCGTGGCCCATCCGCAGGTCGATGTCCCGCTCGTCGATGAACCGCTCGGGCGTGACCGCCACCAGGTCCTCGAGGTCCGATATCTCTCCCTTGACGTAGTAGGGCAGGCCACAGGCCCCATACGAGACCCACTCGCCGCGTTCGAGGACGACGACCTCGCGGTCGGGATCGTCGCGCTTGGCCTTGCTTGCCGCGCTCATCCCCGCCGCGTCGCCGCCGACGATCAGAAACGTCTCGCTCATACCGGTCATTTCGATGTCCCACCGGTAAAGAATTGCGGTGAAAACACAATTCTGGCGCCGATATCGGTGGCAGCGTACGTTCACCTATCGCTCCTCCGTCACGTATAATTCGCTTGCCGTACACGACCAAATATGAACGACATAACCGTCGTCATCCCGGCGTACAACGAAGCCGGTCGCGTGGGACAGGTCGTCGAGGAACTGATCGAGGACTACGACGTGCTGGTCGTCGACGACGGTTCGACCGACGGGACGGTCGCCGAAGCCGGAGACGCCGGCGCACGGGTCGTCGAGCAACCGACGAACCGGGGATACATCGCGGCGCTCAAACGAGGGTTCCGCGAGGCCGACACTGAGACCGTCGTCACCTACGACGCCGACGGCGAGCACCGGCCGGTGGACGTCGCACGGGTCGCCGAACCGATCGACACCCACGATCTGGATCTGGTACTGGGTGCACGATCACACGTGCCGCGCCCGTCCGAGCGCTTTCTCAACGCTCTCACCCGGCTCAAAGTGCCCGTCAGCGACTCGGGGACGGGATTGCGAGCGCTCCGGCGTGAGCTAGCGGTCGAACTGGCGTTGGATACGACCTGTACCTGTGGGACGCTCGTTCTGGAAGCGACCGCGAAGGGCGCGCGGATCGGCGAGGTGCCGATCGAGACCCGCGAGATAGCGAAGCCACGCGGGATCGCGTGGGGCCACGGCCGGCAACTGCTGCATCTGCTACGGCATCTCCAAAAGATCTGATAGTGATTGCTGTAACGATTTACCGGTGCAACCGCACGGAGTCGTGCGGTTGACCCGGAACGGACTTACAACAATCACTATGAGGCCACGTCCCGCGTCTGATTCACCCGTCGCCGATCGTCTCGCCGGCGACCTGCCTCCCCTCCGGTGTCAGCGCGACCTCGGTCCGCTCGCGCTCGACTTCGATGACGTCGTATTCGATCAGTCGGTCGAATATCTCCTCGACCCGCTCGACGTCCCGATCGACGAATTCGGGAATGTCGAACGGTGAGACGCCCGTGTGCAAGGCCATGATGACCTGTTTTTCCACGCCGTCGAGATCTAGGTTCGCCCGGTGGCGCTCGACTCCCTCCTCGAGTAACGCACCCATGACGGCGGTGTGGTGGGGCTCGCCGGTCAGGTGCGTCTCGACGCTGCGGTCGTCCTCGGTGTGTTCGACCTCGTAGACGGTTCGGTCCTGGCCGTCGATCGTCCGCTCGTCGGTGTCTACGTCGCCGATGTCGTTTCGGTCGATCGTGACTTTCTGTCCGTCGGCCACCGCGAGACGGATCGCCTCTTCGGAGATCTTCACTTTCGCTTTGGTCCACTCGACGTCCTGAATCACGCCGCCCTCGACGGCCGGATGCTGGACGAGCAGGATGCCGTTGTTGAGCGAGGCCTTGTACAGTGCCGTCTCGAACGCACCCTGATCGGGCGTCGTGACGAGAAAGACCGTCCCCTCCGTTTTGAGGGCGGTATAGCTCCCCTCGACGGCCGCGGCCTGGTTTACGTCGAATCGGTCGTTGACCTGTTCGAGCGCGTCGATCGTGACCGAGCGCTTCTCGTCGCCGATCAACACGACCCGGTCGGTCGTCAGGACCACGCGACAGGTCGTCCAGTCGGCGTCGCGGATCTCGCGGCCGTCCTTGACGGCCTGCATGAACTGCCCGCGCTCGTCGTAGAGTTTGTGTTCGCCCTCGCTCATGGCAGGTCGATCGACCACTGCGGATCGATCTGTTCAGTATTCCGTTGGGCACACGTCCGATTAGGGTTTTCGGGTGCTCTTCGGTATCGACAGCTCGTACAAAAACCGCTGATTAGCACTGTTACCGGGGTGACGGGGGCGACTGGCGACCGACGTACATCGAATACGTGACGATCAGCAGACCGATCGCGACGAACGTAGCACTCACGCTGGCTGCGTGGACGGCCTGTGCGACGTTGAGACTGATGAGTGCTCCACCCAAGAGTGCGCCGACAGCCACGAACGCCATCCCCCCGAACAACGCACCGAGCGCACGCGACTGCCGACGCCGGTACGCACGATAGGAGAGGGAGGCGAGCATCCCGCTACAGACGAAAATGACCGTCTCGGCCGCGACGAGGAGCGACGTACTTCCGTACATGAGTCAGTTACCATCCCGTATGCATCGATTCCAGATATACCCTGATAGCATTACCAGGAGACGGGAATAGCGACCCCCTCACTCGCCACTGCTCGCAGTCACCCGCAACCCACTCGGAGCCGACACCGCTGGAACCCGTTTCTCGCGCGAGCGGACACGTTTCCGAACGTGGCCGCACCAGGGTCACTTCTGCGTGTACAGCGAGTAGACAATCACGCCGAACCCGATCATCGTGAGTCCACTTTCTATCGTCAGGCTCACGTAGATCGGGACATCGATAAACCGGTTCAACAGGAGATTCGAGACGCCTGCCAGTAACGATCCAGTCGTGACGAGCCCGAAGCCGATCGCGAGCGCTCGCAGCGACGGCGCCCGAGTTCGTTTGTACGCACGGTACGAGAAGTACGTGATGAGGCCCCCGAGGATCAGCGTCAGCGTCTTGAATGCGATGGCGGTTGGCGGGAGCGTATACGTGTGTGGACTCATGTTTCTTTGCGCACCTCCGACCAGAGGTTCTCCAGGCGCTCGTCGGCCGTCCGCGCACGGCGGGCGATCGAGACGTCGAACTCCTGATCGTCCGTCACCCCGATGATGACCTCCTTGAAGTCGAGCTCGTACGTGCTCGCGTGCTGACCGTCGGGACGGATTTCGACACCCTCACTGAGCAGTGATGCCTCGGTCAGCAATTCGAGTTTCCGATAGGTCGTCGACAGCGGGATGTCACTCGCATCGGAGATCTCGCTTGCGGTCATCGGTTCGTCGAGCTCACTGATGATCGCCCGGCATTCGGGGTCGTCGAGTGCATCGAGCACGTCCTGGAGGTCAGGAGCGTCCTCGTCCGCGAACGGGTCACGGACCATTTCACTCAGCCATACGACACTCACGGGTTTAACGGCACCGACATCTCCGGGCGAGCACACCGCTATCTGTAGGGCGGCGCTTATATACTGGGCCACCGAACCCCCAACGCATGCACGACTCCAGTCCGAGGGCGGACCGGCGCGCCGTCTCGGAACTCGCCAGTGCCGTCGTGCTGATCGTGATCGTCATCGGGATAGTAACTGCGATCGGATCGAGCGTCCTCTTTCTGGAGAACGAGCAGTCCGGCCCCCAGGCACAGTTCAGCTTCGATTACAACGAGGACCGCCAGTACATTCTCATCGAACACGACGGCGGAGACACGTTCGCAGCCGGAAACCTCTCGGTTCAGGGACCGGACGACGCGTCCGCACGCTGGTCGGAGCTTGCGAGCGTCAGCGAATCGACGACGGTCGGCCCCGACTCGGTTCCGGTCCGAGTCGGCGAAACCGGCGCGTACGGTGAGCCTGTCGGCTCCCAGGATTCCCTGCGGATCGTCTACATCGACCCGGAATCCGGCGATGCAACCGTCCTCGACACCTGGAACGGGACGAGCGGTATCTAGCCTTTGATATTACAGACAGGATATGTCCGGGCGACCTTGTCCCCGATTCCCAGCGCGTCCGAGACGTTCACCACCTCGTCGACATCCTTGTAGACGCCGGGGGCCTCCTCGGCGACGGTCGCACCGCTGTTTGCCTTAACATAGACGTGCTGTTGATCCCGGAGTTCGTCCTGGACGTCCTCGCCCCAGTAGGTGTTTTTCGCTTCCGTCCGGGACATCAACCGTCCCGCGCCGTGGGCGGTCGAGCCGAACGTCTCTTCGAGTGATCGCTCGCCCCCGCGAAGCACGTAGCTGCCCGCACCCATACTGCCCGGGATGATGATCGGCTGGCCCACATCGGCGTAAGCCGGCGGCAGTTCCGGCCGACCCGCCGGGAACGCCCGCGTCGCGCCCTTCCGGTGGACGTACAGCTCGACGTCCTCCCCATCGACGGTGTGGGTCTCCTTTTTGGCGATGTTGTGTGCTACGTCGTACAGCAACTCCATCCCCATGTCATCCCACGATCGGTCGAAAACGTCCTCGAAGACCGCTCGGGCCCGGTGAGTGATCAACTGCCGATTGACCCACGCGAAGTTGATCGCCGCACACATCGCCCCGTAGTACTTCTCGGCCAGGTGTGACCCCGCCGGCGCGGCCGCCAGTTCCTTGTCGGGCAGTCGGTTCAACAGGCCTTGATGCGCCTGTTCGATCTCCCGGAGGTAATCCGTACAGATCTGGTGACCCAGCCCCCGCGAGCCACAGTGAATCAACACGACGATCTGCTCCTCCCGAAGGCCGAACTCCGCGGCGACGTCGTCGTCGAAAATATCGGTCACTCGCTGGACCTCCAGGAAGTGGTTCCCCGAACCGAGCGAGCCCACCTGTGCTTTGCCGCGGTCCTTGGCCTTCTGTGAGACTGCATCGGGGTCGGCATCCGGCCGCTTGCCCTCGTCCTCGCAATGGGCGAGGTCTTCGGGGACGGCATATCCCTCCCGCAACGCCCACTCGACGCCGTCCGCTAGAATCTCGTCGATATCCGATCTGGACCCCTCGAAAATCCCGCCGCCACCGAGACCTGATGGAATAGCGTCAAATAGTGCGTCGACGAGTTCCTCTTCTCGCCCTTCGACGTAGCTATAGGCCATATTCGTCCGAATCATTCTGACGCCGCAATTTATATCATATCCGACAGCTCCCGGCGAGATACAGCCGTTCTCGGCGTCGATTCCGGCGACGCCGCCGACGGGGAAGCCGTAGCCCTGGTGACCGTCGGGCATACAGACGGCGTACTTCCGGATGCCGGGCAGGTGTGTCGTGTTCTTGAGTTGTTCGAGGGTCCTGTCGTCGCTGATCTCCTCGAGGAGCGATTCGCTGGCGAGCACACGAGCGGGGACGTTCATCTCCCCTTCCCTCGGGATCTCCCAGACGTACTCACGGATCTTCTGCAGGGTGATGTCGCCGGCGTCGTAGGTGGTCATACGTGCATATCGACGCCCGACGATAAAGAAAGGTACCTGTCGTTCACGACCGGGCTATCTTTCTGCGAGGAGAGAATCCCGCCGTCGTCGGGCTACGCCCGACTGCCTGAGGGATCTTCGATCCCTCTCCGTTTACGGCGGGGAGGATGTCACCCGGAGCGAGTCTCCGCACGCCCCTCCGAAGTGGCCCGCCGATCGGGTTCGACCGACGATTCGAGCCAGTCGTCGATCGAGAGCGGTCCGGCCCCGAGCGTGAACACCGCCGACGCGAGTCCGAACATCGTGATGTGCGCGAGCACGGGATCGTCCGGTAGCGCGAACAGGGTGACCGTGAACAGGACGAACGCCCCGGCCGCGGTCGCACGGGTCAGCAGTCCGAGGAGCAGCGCGATCCCGAACGCGATCTCGGCCAGCCCCGCACCGACGACCCAGACGCCGGGATCGACCGGGATCACCGCTGTGAGGTCGTACTTGGCGACGACCGCCAGTCCCGGGCCCGGTTGCAGGAGCTTCTCGCCGAGTCCGAGTAACACGAACGTCGCCCCGAGACCGACCCGGAGGACGGTCGGGACGTACGTGGTGTAGGGATCGATCCGCCGTCGGAGTCGTTCGGCGCGGCGATGGATCGGATCGACGCGGCTGTAGTAGGTCCCCGGGGCGCTCGCGAGCCGGCTGAGCAGGTGATCGGCACTCGGCCGGCCGCTCCCGAGCAGCGCGATCGCGAGAAACCCCGGCACGTACTCGAGTGCGAGGAACGTCGTCGGGAACAGCGCGACGGAGACGCCGTAAGTTGCCAGCCCGACCAGCGCGACCAGCCGCGTCGCCAGTCCGAACAGCAGGAAAAATCCGATCCCGATCAGCAGAATCCGGGCCTGAGCCTGCCCGGTCGCCGTGAGTACGTCGGCGGTCCGGACGCTCGGGCTGAAAAGATAGCCGATAAAGCCCGCCCCGACCAGCGGGAGGCCGAGGCTCAACCGAAGCATCCAGGGGACGTACGTGAGATACTCCGCCAGCGCCGACTGGAGCACCTCGAAGTCGGGCACTGTCGGCCGGACCAGCAGATACGCGCCGACGGCGAGGACGGCGAGCAGGCCAGTCCCCCCGAACAGGAGGGCGTTGGCCGGTTCGGTCAGCACTCCGATCGTGAACTCCAGGCCGTCATCGGGCGGATCTTCGGTGACGTATCGAACGTGCGCAGCGGCCGGACGGACGGCCGTCCACAGCAGTGCGATGGCGGCGAGCACCAGTCCGGAACGGCCGGCCGTCGCGCGGAGCGATGTCATAGTGGCCCTTCTATGTGCTGTATACGCTTAAGCGCGCTCCAGTGGTGCGACGAGTTCGATCGGATGCGGAACGTCCTGTTTCATCAGATCGGTCAGCTGGTCGTGACAGGAGGTCCCACTCGCGACGATCGTCCGCCCTTCGGCTTCCGGCGTCGAGAACTGCTCGCGGAGGTCCTCGCCGACGGCCATACTGACGTCGTAGTACTGCTGTTTGAAGCCAAAGGAGCCGGCCATCCCGCAGCACTCGACGTCGGACGTGATGAGATCGTAGCCCAGTTCTTCCAGTACCGCCTCGGTGTGGGCCGCCAGCCCGAGCGTCCGCTGCTGGCAGTGGCCGTGATACGCGATTTCCTCGCCGTCACCGTCGGCGAGTGCGTCTGCACTTGCGCCGTTTTCCAGCAGTCCGTAGACGTATTCGAGGATCTCGTAGCTGTTCTCCGAGAGTTGCTCGTAGGTCTTCTCGTCGAGCAACTGGCCGTAGTCGTCCCGGAGCATCGCCAGGTCGCTCGGCTCGACCATCACGATGTCCCGGCCCGCCTCGATGTGTGGCAGCAGTTCCTCGGCGACTGCCTCGCCGTGTTTGGTCGCGGTCTCGACCATCCCCTGGGAGAGAGCCGCGCGCCCGCTTTCGGTGACATCAGCAACCTCGACGGAGACGCCAAGTGCCTCCAGCGTCCGGACGGCCGCTTTCCCGCGCTCGACGTGCATGTAGTTGGTGTAGGTATCAGCCAGCATGAGGACCTCCCGATCGGGATCAGTCGGACCGTCACGGTCGCCAGCCCACTCCTTGAGTGTCTCGCGCTGGAAGGTCGGCATATCCCGGCGCTGGTCGACGCCGAGCAGTTTCTCGGCGATCCAGCGGTTGGGTCCGAAGTCGGCCAGCCAGTTCGAGACCGGCGCGAAGAGACTGCCGAGTTTCGCCACGGTGACGAAGTTCCCGAAGAAGCGTTTCTGGTAGCTCATCCCGCCGGACTCGGCGTCCGGCGTGAGGCCGTCGACGAGGAAGTCGTAGGCGTGGTCGTCGGCCCCGCGGTTGATCCGATCCCGGACGACCGTGTTGATCCAGGGGATGTCGATCCCGACCGGGCAGGCCTCGACGCAGCGCGAACAGCCGGTACAGAGGTCGACGAACTCCTCGGAGCTGTCCAGGCCGTGGACGCCAGTCTCCCAGCCGCCGGCGATGCCGCCGGTGTAAGTCTCGCCGCCGAACTCGTGGCCGCCGACCTGCTGGAAGTTCGCGCAGGTGTTTGCACACGCCGAACACCGGATGCAGTACAGCGTTTCCCGGAGCTGCTCGTCCTCGCGCATTTCCATGCGACCGTTGTCGATCAACACGAGGTGGAACTCCCGGTCTTCGGCGCCCTCGATCGTCTCATCGCCAAAGGTTGCAGTGTCGACCGGGGGTGTCAGCAGTGAGATATACGAGGTGATGTCCTGGCCGGTCCCCGAGCGCCCGATCAGCTCGACGAACGGCTGGAGGTCCTCGACGCTTGGGACGATTTTCTCGACACCTGCGACGGCGACGTGAGTGTCCGTCGCGGCGACGGTCTTGCGGGCGTTGCCCTCGCTGGTGACGAGCATCATCGTCCCGCTGTCGGCGGTGAGGAAGTTCGCGCCGGTCATCCCCACGTCCGCATCGTCGAACTTGCTCGCGAGTTGCTCGCTGGCGAACGCGGTCAGGTCCTCCGGAGTCTCCAGAGGGCGGTCGGGGTCGAACCGCTCGCGGAACAGCTCGGCGATCGACGCCCGGGACTTGTGGATCGCGGGCGCGACGATGTGGCTGGGTTCCTCCTCGGCCAGCTGGAGCACCCACTCCCCGAGGTCGGTCTCGACGACCTCTGCCCCCGCAGATTCGAGGTGTTCGTTGACCTCGATCTCCTCGCTGGTCATCGACTTGCTCTTGACGACCGTCTCGCCCGACTCTACCAGCGACTGGATGTACTCGTTGGCGTCAGCCTCGTCCTCGGCGAGATAGACCGTCCCGCCGTTTTCCTCGACGGTCTCAGTGAGTTGCTCGATCAACTCCGGCAGCTGTTCGATCGCCGCTTCTTTGATCTGGCGCGCTTCGTCTTTCAGCCCCTGGTAGTCCTCCAGATCGGCGACCGAGTCGTATCGGCCCTGGTTGAACCCCTTCGTGTTCTCCTGGACCGCCTCGCCTTCGGCGGCCATCGTTTCGCGGATCTGTGCGGCCTTCGCGCGCTTGGATTGCTTGCTCATTCGACGATCACCACGTGGACGTCACCGGGGCCGTGGACGCCTTCGACGAGCGCGCCCATATCTGCAGTCGCGCTGGGGCCGGTCGCGACGATCGCGTTCCCCCGCCCTTCGCGCAGACGCGGCCCGAGTGATTCGAGCGCGGCGGTCATCGAGTCGACGATATCCGATTCGCGGACGACAGCGACGTGGGTGTCCGCGTAGAGGCTGACGAGCTCGGCTTCGGGCGGCGTCGACTCGATCAGGACGCTCCCGTAGTCAGCAATCCCGAGCGTGCCGGCCGTGACGCCGCTCGCGGCCGCTTTGACGCTCTCTGGATCGTCTGCCCGTGTGATCGCGTTCGGTAACGAAATCCCTTCGAACGGGAGCGGGGCACCGACGATCGGTTCGGGAAACGCCGTGAGCGTCTCGGACAACGCCTCGGCAGTCGTTGTGCGCCAGCCGACGTCTAGTTCATCGAGCGCTGTCGTGAAGCGCTCGGACGTCGAATCGCCAGCAGTGGTTGCCATTGGGCGCGGTTTCGGTCCGACGTGTAAATCATGTTCGGAAACGGTAAACAATGAGGATGTTTCCGGGACAGATATCGAGCACTGGGACCCTACTGTGTGACGATACTCGGCACTCCGGAAGTGTCGATATTCTTCATTTCGTATCTCAGAGACCGAACAGTCACGCAATCGGTTGTCGACAACGCGATACTGCTCGGTATCAAGACGGCGCGGTACCAGCCAGCGGCGTACGTTTTATACTACGCCACCGGCAATAGGGGCATATGGTTCAGTGTGAGATGTGCGGGAAGGAGACGAGCTCACCGAACACCGTCAAGATCGAGGGAGCGGAACTACAGGTCTGCGACGAGTGTGCTGACTTCGGGACCGAAGTGAAAACCCAGGAGCAGTCGACCACGAGTACGAAGTACTCTACGGGATCGTCGGGGTCGAGTGGCTCGAGCAGTTCAAGCGGTGGTTCGTCCGGCTCTGGCGCTTCGGGCGGTTCTGGCGGCTCTAGTGGTGGGCGGCGGCGCGACATGTTCGACGAGATGGACGAGGTCGTCCAGGACTACGACGAGCGGATCCGTTCGGCCCGTGAATCCGCCGGGCTCAGTCAGGAAGACCTGGCCAAAGAGCTCAACGAGAAGGCAAGTCTGATCCGAAAACTCGAACACGGCGAGACGCTACCCAGCGACGACGTCCAGCGCAAACTCGAGCAAAAGCTCGGGATCGACCTCTCGGAGGGAGCGGCCCCAGACGAGGACACGGACTGGGAGGGCGGCTCCGCGACGGGCGAGTACACGCTCGGAGATGTCGTCGAGCGCAAGGACTGATCGCGGCCGACACCGGCGTCCAACGTGACGCGGGTCTGTGCGCTCAGTGCTTGCTGATCAGGTCCTCTTCGGAGAGGTCCTCGGAGAGCTCATCCAGTTTGCGTTCGAGCCGGTCTATTTCCGCCTCGAGTTCGGCGTATCGCTCGCTCTCGCGTAGTTCCGACGCCGGTTTTTCGACCTGGAGGACGTTTCGTTTGAGCTTTTTCGACGTCAGCTCCTGCAGTCGCTCGCTGTACTCGGTGATCGTCAGCAGTCGATCGACGACATCCAGCAGCGCGTTCTTGCTGACGGGCTTGACCAGGTAGTCGTCGACACCGAGGTCGATGATGTCGAAGTCCGGATCGACGGCGGTCACCATCGCGACCCGACACTCGTTGCCGTCCTCTTCAATCGCGGCAAGCACTTCGTTACCGGAGATGACTGGCATCCGTCGGTCCAGCAAGACGACATCGAGGTCGTCAGCAAGCATTTCGATGGCTTCCCGCCCACTATAGGCGGTTCTGACCTCGTAGCGTTCGCTCAGATAGTCCGTGTACAGATCGGCGAGATGTTGTTCGTCCTCGACGACGAGTACCGTTCCTCGATCCGCAGGCGAAGTGCTCACGGGTCCACCGTACCGACGTTCGTCTCGACCCCATCTTAACCTTTCCTTCGCAACCGGAGAGAAAACTCGAAATCTATTTTCCGGTGGGCTGAGAACCCTTACTCGGAATGTTCGTTCTTGTCAACTTGAAGACGTATCCGTGCGACCCGATCGAGGTGGCCCAAGCCGCCGCCGACGTCGCTGACGACAGCGGCGTCCGAGTCGGTGTCGCACCCCAGGACGCGGATCTCGAAGCCGTCGCGGAGACCGGTGTCGAGACCTGGGCACAGCACGTAGACCCCATCGATTACGGGAGCAACACCGGCCACACGCTCGCCGAGACGGTCGCCGAGGCCGGGGCGGACGGCACGCTGATCAACCACTCCGAGAACCGCCTGAAACTGGCTGACATCGACGGGTCAGTGCAGGCCGCCGAACGCGCCGGACTGGAGACGATCGTCTGTGCGAACAATCCCGAACAGATCGGTGCCGTGACGGCACTCGGTCCCGACGCGGTCGCCGTCGAACCGCCGGAGCTGATCGGCGGAGACGTCTCGGTCGCGACGGCCGACCCCGACATTGTCACCGACGCAGTTGAGGCGGCCGCCAACGTCGACGAGGACGTCGACGTGTTCTGTGGGGCCGGCATCTCAAGCGGTGACGACGTCGACGCCGCCGGAGACCTGGGTGCCAGCGGCGTCTTGCTGGCCAGCGGCGTTGCCAAGGCTGACGACCCGCGCGCTGTCCTCGAAGACCTCGTCGATCCGCTGGTCTGATCGGTCCAACCGTCTCCGTTTTTTCGCGAGTTGAGGGTACCGGCGATAGAGTTAAGTATGCGTGGCACTCACTCGCATGTGGAACCTCGTTCCGTGGGGTTCCCGACGGGAACCACCGTCGTGAACGTCCGGAATTGGCATCGTCGACGAACCGCGCGGTCCCGGCGGTGGACTGGCCACCGCACCGCCGGGGTTCTCCGAACCGTTCGATACGCATTAGCGAATCATCCCGCCAGCGCAACTGTAACAACGTTCGAGCCATAGCTCCGTGTATGCCCGGACGCGGCCGCCTCCCGGGGACCGACCGTCGCCCCGAGCAGGTGGTCTGTCACGTCGACATGGACTGCTTTTACGCCGCCTGTGAGCGACTGCGCGAGCCCGAACTGCGCGGCGAGGCGCTGGTCGTCGGGATGGGCTACGAGGCCGGCGCGGACAACGGCGCGGTCGCGACGGCGAGTTACGAGGCGCGCGAGTTCGGCGTCGAGAGCGCGATGGCGATCTCGGAGGCACTGGAGTTGCTCCCCAGGAAAGCCGTCGCCAGAGAGGACCCGGATGTCGACTCCGAGGCGGCGGGCTATTACCGGCCGGTCGATATGGGTTACTACGAGTCGGTCGCCGAGGATGTCAAGGCGATCTTACACGATAGCGCGGATGTCGTCCGGGAGGTCAGCATCGACGAGGCGTATCTGGACGTGACCGACCGCACCGACTGGGGCGGCGTCGAGCGGTTCGCCCGCGATCTGAAACGCCGCATCGAGGCCGAAGTGGGCGTCGTCGCCAGCGTCGGCGTCGCACCGACGATGAGCGCCGCCAAGATCGCCAGCGACGCCGACAAGCCCGACGGCCTGGTCGTCATCGAGCCCGGCGACGTGCAGGACTTCCTGGGGCCGATGGACGTCGAGGCCGTCCACAACGTCGGTCCCGTCACCGCCCGCGAGTTGCGGGAGATGGGTATCGAGACCGCGGGCGAACTGGCCGAATCCGACCCCGACCGGCTGGCCGACCGCTTCGGCGAGCGGGGCCTGGAGATCTACCGGTTCGCCCGCGGCGAGGACGCCCGCACAGTCACGCCCCGGGACGACCCCAAGAGCTTCTCGCGGGAGTCGGCGTTTCCGGACGCGATCGACGATCACGACCGCGTTCGCGAGCGGGTTCGGACGCTCGCAGGGGCGGTCGCCGAACGTGCGACCCGCGAGGGTGCGCTCTATCAGACTGTTGGGATCAAAATCGTCACGCCACCGTACGACGTCAACACGCGTGCCCGATCGCTGTCGGGCCCGGTCGACGATCCGGAGCTGGTCGAGGCGATCGCACTCGATCTGCTGGCCGAGTTCGAGACTGCCCGCGTCCGGAAGGTCGGCGTCCGCGTCTCGAAACTCTCCTTTACCGAGCGCGAGCAGGTCAGCCTCGATGGATTCACCGGAAGCGGCCACGAACGGGATGGAGGACAGCCACCAGAAATCGAAGACGAGGGGGGTCTCAGCGGGCAGTTGACGCTTTCGGATTTCCGCTGATCAGCGTTCGTCGACCGGGGTCCACGAGCGGTCACGGTCGCCGGTGTACCGGGATTCGGGACGGATCAGCCGGTTGTCCTCCAGCTGTTCCAGTGCGTGGGCCATCCAGCCACCGACCCGAGAGACCCCGAACGTCGCGGGGAACAGCTCCTGGGGGACGCCGACGCCGTGCAACAGTGCCGCCGTGTAGAACTCGACGTTCGTCTCCAGGTCTCGGTCGGGCTTGTACTCCGCAAGCAACTCGACGGCAACGTCTTCGAATTCCGTGATCGTCTCGAAGAAGTCGTCATCGTCGTCGTAGAACTGCTCGGCGGCCGACTCGAGTACGGCCGCACGCGGGTCCCGGACGCGATAGATCCGGTGGCCGAATCCCATCAGGCGCTCGTCGGCTTCGAGTTTCTCGCGGACGTACGCTTCGGGATCGTCCGACGCGTGAACTGATTTGAGCATGTCCAGCACGGGTCCCGGTGCACCGCCGTGCAGCGGTCCCTTCAGCGTCCCGACCGCGGCCGTCGCCGCCGAGACCACGTCCGATTCAGTCGAGACGACGACCCGCGCCGTGAACGTCGAGGCGTTGAGTCCGTGGTCGACGACGGCGTTGAGATACGTCTCCAGTCCGCGAACCGCGCTCTCCTCGGGTCGCTCGCCGGTCAGCATGTAGAGGTAGTTCGCGGCGTGGCGAAGATCCGGGTCGGGCGCGATCGGCTCGTTGCCCTCTCGGTAGCGCCAGTATGCGGCGACGATGGTCGGGAACGTGGCGACGACTCGCAGTGCGTCGGATTCGGGATCGTCCCCGTCAACACCGAGGTTCGCGGCGGCAGCTCCCATGCGGAGGGCGTCCATCGCCGGCTTCTCCTCGTCGGCGGCCCGCTGTAGCACCGCCAGCACCTCGTCGCCGATCTCCCGTCGTGCGGCCAGGTCGGTACGGAACTCCGACAACTCCCCAGCGTCCGGCAGGCGGTCGTGAAAGAGGAGATACAACGTCTCTTCGAACGTGGCGTCGTCGGCCAACTCCTCGACGGGGAACCCCCCGATGATCAACTCGCCGGCCTCGCCGTCCATCGTGCTCAGACGCGTCTCGGCGACGGCGACACCGTCGAGGCCCCGATTGACTCCAGTCATGGTCCCTGGTTCCAGTGCCGGCGATAAATGTGTCTCGGGTTCGAATCGCTTCCGACCCCGCAGTCTCGCCGTTCGGCTCCACGCGAACGACGAACCGACTAGTCCAGCCCGTTTTCGAGATTCTCCAGTAGCTTTCCGACGAACAGACCCATTCTCGGGGGAATCGCATCGGAATCGTCCGTTGCTATCTCCGCCGGATGGGCCGCTAGCGTCTCGACGAACCGCTCGCTGTGGGTCATCGTCTGGAGCATGTCCACCACGTCCACTGTCAGCCCCTCATCGGAGGTGTCCATCTCGGGGTGACGCTGCTTCTCCTCGTCAGTGTATCGTATCGTCCAGGCCGGACCGCCGACGTGCTCGACGATCTCCCCGACCGGACCGATCTCTAGCCGCCGCTCGAAGCCGACGTACACCGTGCCGTTCTCGACGAACGTCTCGTAGCGCGTCATTCCTGAATCCGGATCGGTCCTGTCAGCGCTTCCGGAGCGATCGCTACCGGTATTTCGTTGCCGATCGACAAAGAGTTTCATGCGGGCGGTCACTCGCGCTCGCGGTGTTCGGCCAGCGCCTCCTCGATCGAGAGGTCACCGACCGCGACCCGCCGGGCAAGCGTCTCGTCGATGGCCCTGTTGGTCTCGCTTTCCTCCCGTGAGCGATCCTTGATGCGCTGAATCTCGCCGGCCGTGGGCTCGATGTCCCGAGATTCGACCGGGTTGCCGTCCATGCGAGCGATATTGGTCGCCGCCAGCACGTCGCCCATGCCACGGGCCCCGCTGCCGAGATACGGGGTCGTCCCGGTCTCGTCGACCAGTTCGACGGGCGCGTCGATGTCGTCGATGATCCGCGCACCGACGAGTCTCGCGCCGTCGCCGATCCGTACGAGCGGGTCGACGGCGTCCTCGACCTCACGGGCGACCACCTCGGCGGCCCCGGCCGCAGGGACCTGAAACGCCGCGACGACGATGTCGTCCACGAGGACAGCGATCCCCGGTTTCTCACCCGGATCGATTCCGACGACCGTCCGCCCGTCCCCGCCCCGGAGTCTGGCGAGGGCGTCCTCGACGGCACGACGCGGCGTCTCGGGGCTGGCCGTGACGACCGGCACGTCCGTCGGTGCCTCGATCGCTTCTCCGGGGCCGACGATCGCGAGCGATGCGCGCTCCGGCAGCGGTCCATCGGCATCGACGGTCGTGAACTCGACGTTGCGGTCCCGCAATGCCTGGACGACCCCGTGATACACTTCGAAATCCGCTGTAGCGACGACGATCACACTGGTTCCCGTCTTCCGATCACGTCGCTGCGAAAGTAAAACCCTCGACAGCACTGTTGGCCGGGATTTACTAACGTCCCCACCGAATTGCGACTATGGCCCCGTACGTCGGCGTCGACTGGGCATCGAGCGGGTGGCTGACCGTCGCCACTGACGGCGACGGCTGGACGGCGACGATGCATCCCTCGATACACAGCGTCTGGTTCACACACCGCGACGCGACCGCGATCCTGGTCGACATTCCCATCGGCCTCCCCGATACCGAGCGCCGGGCCTGCGACCGCGCGGCGAAGGAGTTTCTCGACGACCGGGCGAGCAGCGTCTTCTGGACGCCGTGTCGGGCGGCCGTCGAGGCGCGGACCTACGAACGGGCGAAGGAAGCAAACCAGAACTGCCGGGGCGACAGCCTGTCGAGTCAGGCGTGGGGGTTGATACCGCGGATCCGCGAGGTCGATCGGCTCCTCCGGGACGGCGTCGATACGGAGTCGGTCATCCTCGAATCCCATCCGGAGGTCTGTTTCACCGCGCTCGGCGGTGAGGGGTCCCTGCCGTCGAAACACGACGACGACGGGATCGAAGCGCGACTGGACATCCTGGAATCGGTCGATGATTCGCTTGCGGACGTCTACGAGCGGTTCGAGGCGTCGCTCATCGAGGAGCAACCCACCTGGGCGCGACGGATCGGCGCGTCGAACCGCGACGATCTGCTCGACGCGATGGTACTGGCGCTGACCGCGAAACTCGGCGGCGGCGACTTCCGGACGCTCCCGGAGGAGCCGCCGCTGGACGCCGAAGGACTTCCGATGCAGATCGTGTATGCCGAGCTGTAGACTCGGCCATTCGTCACCCGGCGGTCACGACAACTACCGGGACCCAACGTTTCCCTCGCGGCTCCGTACAGCGACTCACTCTGGCAGGTCGCCCGCGTCGAGACTGGCTTCGGGAACGGCAGCAGTAAGCGAGCCACGATCCCGGACGGCCGCGATAGCGACCTCGATCGGGTCGATCCGCGTTCGGGAGTCGTCGTGCTCGACGACCAGGACCATCCGGCCCATATCGTCCCAGTCCGCGCCACGCTGGCGGCGCAGTACCTCCGCGAGATAGCCCGCAACGCCGACGACGTGGGCGGTCAGCAGCATGGATTCCTGATCACTCTCGTCGCCGAGTTCCACGTCGACGAAGCGGTCGCGGTCGAGTTCCGCTTCGAGGAGCGTATCGAGCCGATCGAGCGACTCGACGGTGAAATCGAGGTCGTACTCCGGCCACCGCTCCGCGAGGTCTTCGGCTCCGGCTCGGAGGCGTTCGGCGGCGTCCTCGATTTCACCGTCGGAAGCGACAGTCTCGATGTCCGCCCGGTCGAGGTCGACTGGCGTGTCGCCGTCGCCTGCCCGGCCGGAGAGGTTGAGTCGATCGGCCAGCGCGTCGTGCATCCCGGTGAACGTCGATTCGCCGGTCAGGCAGTCCTCGGCGACCTGGAACACGGTCACCGTCGCACCGGCGGCCTCGCTGTCGGGCCCGGACGGGACGGCAACCGTCCAGCCGGTGCCGGTCTCCTGTTGCCAGGTACCGTCGTGCTGTCGGACCAGCACTTCCCCGAAGTAGCTGCCTAATTGCGTTGCCGTCTCGGTGTACACGTCCGCGTCGTAGCCATCGTCGCCGAACTCGACGTCCTCGAATCGCTCCGCGTCCCACTGTTCGGCGACGAGATCGTCCAGACGTGTGAGCGACTCCAGGGCAAAATCGAGGTCGTACTCGCCCCAGAATCCGGCGAGTTCGTCCGCGGCCTCGACGAACTCGACTCGGGGGTCGTCCTCGGGAACCATGTCAACCTCACTCGAGTCAGTCACACCTGCGTCAGCATCGTCCGTTTCGGCCTCGGTGATCAATTCGGCGGCGTCGTCGGCCATATCGGGCCCGTCGTCGACCGTCTCTGTCGTTAGGTGATCGAAGTCACTCTCGTCGCCCGCCGGACCGTCTTCGACCGCTTCGTCGGTATCGTGAGTGTCCGGCTGCTCGGTGTGTTCGGGTTCGGACGTGGCGGCTTCGGTCGATGAGTCGGCGGCTTCCGAGGCCGATGCGTCGGTCGTCTCCGGTTCCGGCTCGTCATCCGTTTCCGGCTCCGGCTTGTCGTCCGTTTCCGGTTTCGACTCGGGCGGCTCCGATTCGGGCGGCTCCGATTCGGCCGACTCCGACTCGCGCGCTCCGAGCACCGACCTGATCGTATCGAGCAGCCCCATACAGGTGGATCACGGCCGGAGAAAAAAGGGGTTTCGACGGGGCGCCAGTACCACGCTGTGAGCCTTCCCGACACATCTCGATCACCCTCGAACGGACCGGAACGTCGTCCAGAACCGTCTCTCAAATGGCTCTTTGAACTTTCGCTGGCTTTTGGCACGTTTCGCGCGTGGCTTCGTATATGTCCCAAACTGAACCCGCCGTTATACGGCTCGGTTCGACGGCTCTCCATCGACTCGTCACGGCCGTCGAAGCCGCTGGCTTCTGGGGATCGATCGCTCTCCCGCCCGGCTACGTCTTGGCGCTGGTGTTCGATCCGACGCCCGTGACGATCGCTGCTCTGATCGGTCTGAACGTCGCGTGTCTGGTAGTCGGCCACCGCCATCAGCCACGGGTCGATACTGCTGTCCTCGCGTCGGGTATCGCAACGACCGGCCGGGAGGGGAGCGACTGATGTCACAGGCGACGGCGGACAAGCGACGGCGCGTCGAACGCCATCTCGAACAGCGCGTCGGCGACGAACCCATCTACGTCAAGAGCAAATTCCTCGCGGCGAAGCTCGAGCTGTCCCCACAGGAGATCGGGAGCGTTCTCGGTCGACTCGCCGATTCGTCTTCGAGGCTGACTGTCGAGAAGTGGTCCTACACCAACGCGACGACATGGCGAGTGGACGCGAGCCACGGAGAGTGATCGCACTGCCTGTGCACGGTTCCGAAACGCGGATACGGGCGCCCGACCAGCGGTGGGTATGGACAGCGGAGGTGAGGATTATCAGGCCCGGGATGTCCGCGAGACCTACGAGACGATTGCGGAACACTTCTCGGAGACGCGTGCCCATCCCTGGCCCGAAGTCGAGACGTTCGTTTCGGACGCGTCGCCGGTGCACGTCGGCCTGGATCTGGGCTGTGGCAACGGTCGCCACGCCGCAGTGCTCCGGGATCGCTCCGAACTCGTGGTCGGGCTAGACGCCAGCCGAAACCTCCTTGGGGAGGCCCGCAACCGCCTCGATGGGGGGTGGTCGCGGCTGGTCCAGGGCGATGCGGGCAGGTTGCCGCTCCGGTCCGACAGTGTGGGGCTCGCAGTGTACGTCGCGACCTTGCATCACTTGCCCGGTCGAGAGCTGCGACGACGAAGCCTGGACGAACTGGCTCGCGTCCTCGGTCCCGACGGGCGGGCGCTCGTGAGCGCCTGGAGTACCGCCCACGATCGGTTCGACGCGGACGCTGACACCGAGATCGGCTTCGATACGACCATCGACTGGACGCTGCCTGACGATACCGTCGTCCCGCGGTTCTACCACATCTATGCGCCCCAGGAGTTCGAGGCCGACCTGGCAGATAGCAATCTCCGGGTCGAGCGCGTCCGCGTGTCTAGCGGGAACTGTTACGCGGAGGTCCGAGGCGAGTGAACCGCCTCGGGGTCAAGCCCCGAGGCTTCCCGTGGTTTAGTCGGATACTCCCATCTGACCATCGGCCTGATAGCCACGGGCGGTCGGATGGGTCACGGTCGGGGCGTCCACGGCCCCCGATGCCTGCCGTCGCACCTTCCGAACAACGGGAAGGCTGTTGAGAGCAGGCACATTCCAATCGAGTTTCTTCACGCCTTTTAGCGCGATATTGACGCTTGCACCACGGTCGCTGTGGTCTTGATGCTCACAATCCCGACACTTGAACCGCTTCTTGTTGCGGTTCGCATGCTCCGTGTGTCCGCACATCGGACACCGCTGGCTCGTGTACTCGGGGTTAATCCACGCGGTCGGAATCCCCTCGAACAACGCCTTGTACGACGTATAGAACTGAAGGGCGCGGAACGGCAGGTGGTGCAAGCGTCGGTTCATCCGCGTACCGTAGTCGATACTGTCGCGCATCTCTTTGAGGTCTTCAAAGACGATACACGGCTTCTCGAACTGACGGCTCCACTTCACGATGTGCCGAGACACCTTGTGAAGGCGGTCGCGGACGAACCGTTCCTCACGCCCTTCCAACGTGTCGTGGATGCTGTCTTTCCCCGCGTTCTGGACGCGCTTCCGCATCGTGAAGTAGCGGTGGCGCTCGAACTTGATTTCGGGGGAAGTCGATAACTAACGTGTCTTCAGCCCCGTCTTTGGACAGAGCGGTGAGGGCCACGTTGTCCTCGTTCACGTCCACACCAACGACCGTCCGCGAGTCCTGCTTGTCTCGAACGGTCTGTTCGGTGTTGGTGACGTTGACGTGCAACTCGGCGTTGTCGTTGTGGAATAGGGCTTCTGCTGTCCCAATCTTCCACTCGTCACTTTCGAGCGCGGTCTTGAGAATGTCGAGGTGAGCGTCACTCCCTTTGAGAACGCCCTTGACGTGCTTGTAGGGCTTCGCGCTGATTCGGAACGTCACGTCACCGTCGTCGGTGAGCGACAGGTTGTACCCTTCCTCGTAGTTCGCTCGAAGCGGGTACGCACCGCCCTTTGTGTGGCTCGGCTGGCCGAAGTCGTCGTACTCGTAGTAGTTCTCCATCGCGCCGAGAGCCTTAGCGACGACACGCTGGGTCGTGTTCTTCACGAGGTTAGCGTCGGCGGCCACGCGGTCAGGAATCACATCCCAGTCCACGCCTTGTTTAGCGAGGCGGATGCTTTCGTTGTACACCGAGCGGGCTTCGAGCGTGGCGTCGTACAACAGACCCTCGTTGTCACTCTGAATGTCGAGTTGGAAGTCAAGCGTCTTGACGAGGGTCTGAGTGTCGGTCATTCTTCGGAGTCGTTGAGCCAGTCGTTGACGAGTCCACGCACTACGTCGGACTTGGTTTCATCAGCCTCGATGCATTTCTTCGAGAACTCCTTGTACACGTCGTCCTCGAAGTCCACAGACAGTCGTTTCGTCATCTCACACCCTTACTCAGATACTGAAATACTTAAGACTTGTCCACGTACTGTCTGTATGGGTGAGAAGCGGTCGAACCACACGGTGTACAACGTCAACTACCACTTTGTGTGGTGCCCGAAGTACCGCCACGCGATACTCGAACCAATCGAGGAATCGCTGGAAGCAAGTTTCCGCGACGTGTGCAACGGGTACGGCTACGAGATACTGTCGCTAAACATCTCGCCCGACCACGTGTATCTGCTCCTCTCCGCTCACCCGAAGCACGCGCCAAGCAAGATTGTGCGGACGGCCAAGAGCATCACGGTGCGGGAGATGTGGGAACAGCACGAACCATTCTTGGAGGAGTATCTGTGGGGTGGTGGGTCTTGGGAGGAATCGTACTACGTTGGGACGGCAGGCGATGTTTCGACTGACACGATTGAGCGGTATATCGAGCGCACGGAACACGTTTAGCGGAGCGTACGGCCTTCACCCTCGGAGTCAAGCCCCGAGGCACTCGGCCTGCTCCGCCCGTAGATCCCGGCCGGGTATGGCGAGTCCGAAAGGAAACACCCTTAGTGACCCCCCCGCTACAGATAGGTGCAAAGCGCGCGCCGGTGTCCAGTCGGGCACTGGTGAACGAAGTGAACGAGCGCCGGTGGTAAGCAAATCCGGAGGATTTGCGAGCCTCGGCGCACGAGCGAACAAAGTGAGCGATGTGCGCCGGTGGTCTAGTGGTATGACAAGGGCCTTCCAAGCCCTCGACCCGGGTTCAATTCCCGGCCGGCGCATTTCTACTGCGAACGACAGTGAGCGGTGAAATCGCCATAGTGGATTGAACCACGGCAGACGCGCACAGCGGAGCGAGCACGTCTGGCATCGGGTTCAATTCCCGGCCGGCGCATATCTGTCGCTCGCAGAATCGCGAGCAGCAAATACGGCACTATCGCACGGCGTCCGTCGCCGCGTCCATGATCTCGATCGCTTCCTTCAGGTCTGCCATCCCGGTCGCATACGAGATGCGGGCGTATCCCTCGCCGTGTTCGCCGAAGGCATCGCCGGGGACGACGACGACGCCGCGGTCGATCACTTCGTCGACCCAGCCATCGGGCACCTCCGGCATCGCGTAGAAGGCCCCCTTCGGCGTCGGGTACTCAAGCCCCATATCGTCTAACCCGTCCAGCAGCACGTCACGCCGACGCTCGAAGGCCGCGACCATCTCCCCGACGGCGTCCTGGGGCCCCGAGAGTGCGGCCTCGGCAGCGTACTGTGCGGGCGCACTGGCGCAGGCCTGGGCGTACTGATGGACCCGGAGCATCCGCTCGATCCGGTCGGTACTCCCGGTTACCCAGCCCAGCCGCCACCCGGTCATCGAGTAGCTCTTCGAACAGGCGTTGACGACGACGACGTTGTCACTGTTTGCAAACTCCATCGGCGAGCGGTGCTCGCCCTCGAAGACGATGTGTTCGTACACCTCGTCGGAGATGCAGAGCACGTCGTGTTCGTCGGCGATGCGGGCGAACTCCCGCATATCCTCGGGCGACTGGACCGCACCCGTCGGATTTGCAGGGCTGTTGACCACGAACGCGGCGGTGTCGTCAGTAATCGCCGCTTCGACTGCGGCAGGGTCGAGCGTCAAGTCATCGCGCAGCGGGATCGGCTTCGGCGTTCCGCCGGCGAGGTGGGTCAGCGCCTCGTAGGAGACGAAGCCCGGATCCGGGAAGAGCACCTCGTCGCCCGCGTCGACGTGGGCTTCCATGGCGATATGTAGCGCCTCGCTCCCACCGGAGGTGGCGATGACGTCCCCGGGGTCGACATCGAGGTCGTTGTCCCGCGCGTGTTTCTCGCTGATGGCGTCCCGGAGCTCCGGAGTCCCCTTGTTGGAGGTGTACCCGTCGGCTTCGCCCGCACGGATGGCCTCGACGGCGGCCTCGCGGGCGTGTTGGGGCGTCGGGAAGTCCGGCTGTCCCAGTCCGAGGTTGATCGCGTCCTCGCTTGCGGCCTCGAACACTTCGCGGATCCCCGAGATCGACACCTGTTCGACTCGCCGTGAGAAGTCGGTCATATCTCCGTTCGAGAGTCCAAGGGCGATAACTATTGATGATCGCGTCTACGAGAGTTCCCGGTCCGGCTCGCGGTCGTCGGCTGTTGTTCCGCGATCCGACGCGGTACGGGATCGGTCCTCGACATCCTCAAGCGTCTCCGTTTCGAGCAGTCGTTCGACCTTTCGCTCGAACTGCTCGTCCGTGAGTTCCCCGCGGGCGTATCGCTCCCGGAGCGTCTCCAGCGCGTCGAGTTGTTCGTCGGTGTGCGCGTCCGTCGTCGCCTCGACCTCGTCATCGTCGTCCCACCACTCCTCGATATCGTCCTCGTCGCCGAACAGGAGCGCAGTCAGCGGGACGATGACGACGTATCCGACCAGCATGAACGGGAGCCACCAGCCCTGCCCGGTGAACATCGCAGCGAGCCAGACGCCGGTCACAAGTACGGAGACAATTTCGGTGAGGTTCTCCCGGGCACGTCCCAGCGCCGAGCGCTCGTTCATGGGCCGGGATTCGGCGACCACCGACAAAAATCCTACAATTCGTCCTCGATGACCGCGCGCAGTTCGGACACCTCGGTCGCGTCGACGGCCAGCGACGCGTCGCCGGCCTCGATCGAGAGCGTCCCGTCGGCAGTCGCCTCGCCCAGTTTCCGGACGGGTGCGACGCCGTCGAAAGCGTCTCGGACCGCCGCGGGGTCGGTCGTCTCGACGACGACCTGCCCGGGCTGTTCGTCGAAGGCCGCGAGCGGACTCTCGACGGTCACGTCGGCGCCGGCGTCGTGCGTGACCATCTCCGCGAGTGTGACCGCGAGCCCGCCGTGGCTGACGTCGTGGGTCGCCAGCGTGCTCTCGAAGTCGGCGACTGCGGCGATCGTCTCGATCAACTCGCCCGACGATTCGGGGAGTGCCGGGAAGCGATCGCTCCCGCCGAGTCGGGCGAGCAACTCGGAGCCACCCAGCGCCGGTTCGTCGTCGGTCCCGCCGACCAGCACCACCGTCCCCTCGCCGGAGAGGGTCATCGGCGGGGCGTCGTAGCCGTCTTTCGTTCCGATCATCGTGAGCGTCGGCGTCGGCGGAATCGGCCCCTCGACGGAATCGTTGTACAACGAGACGTTGCCGCCGATCACGGGCACGTCGACGTCCCGGCAGCCGTCAGCGAGTCCGTCGACGATCGCCTTGAAGTTCCCGTAGACGTCGGGTTTCTCGGGGTTGCCGCCGTTGAGACAGTCCACCGCGGCCAGCGGCGTCGCGCCCTTGGCGGCGATGTTGGTCGCGTTTTCCAGCCCGACCGCTCGGGCCCCCTCGTAGGGGGCGGCGCTGGTCCAGTTGGGATCCGCACCGGCCGAGATCGCCAGGCCCTGCCCCGCCTCCCTGATGGCCAGCAGTGCCGCGTCATCGCCCGGTGGTGTCGCCGTCCGGACCTGCACCTCGTGGTCGTACTGGCGGTAGACCCAGCGCTTGCTCGCAGTGTTGGGCGACCCGACGACGGCCTCGAAGGCCGTTTCGAGATCGAACTCCGGTAGGTCACGCTCGGGCTGGTCGGGCTGGACGTACTCGAGGTCGTTCATCGGCGCGCCCTCGCCGAGGAACTCCGCGTCGGCTTCGACGACCGTCTCGCCCTCGAAGGTGCAGTGGTAGATCCCGTCGTCGGTGGTCTCGCCGATGACCGAGGCCTGCAGGTCGTAGCGCTCGGCGATCTCGCCGACGCGGTCGACGTTTTCGGGCTCGATCTCGTAGACCATCCGCTCCTGGGATTCGGAGAGGAGGATCTCGGTCCCGTTCATCCCGGGCTCGCGCTGGTGGACCTTCGAGAGTTCGATCTCGGCACCGAGGTTGCCCTTCGCGACGAGCTCGGAAGACGCGCCGCCGAGTCCGGCCGCTCCGAGGTCGCGGGCCGACTCGACCAGATCTTCGTCGAGCAGTTGCTCGTTGCACTCGATCAGCAGTTTCTCGCTGTAGGGGTCGCCGACCTGCACCGCGGGGCGATCCTCGGTCTCGGCGTCCTCCGCGAGGTCCTCGCTGGCGAAGGAAGCCCCGCCCATGCCGTCCCGACCGGTCTCTCGACCGACGAGGACGAGCTTGTTGCCCGCCCGTTGGGCCTCGGCAGTCACGAGCCGATCGGCGTCGGTCACTCCGACGCAGGCGACGTTGACCAGGGGGTTGCCCTCGTAATCGTCGTGGAAGGCGACGCTGCCGGCGACGGTGGGGACGCCGATGCTGTTGCCGTAGTGGGAGATTCCCTCGACGACGCCCTCGAAGAGATACCGGGGGTGTTCGTCCTCAAATGGGCCGAAATAGAGGCTATCGGTCAGCGCGATAGGGTAAGCGCCCATCGAGAGGATGTCCCGGATGATGCCGCCGACGCCCGTGGCCGCGCCGTCGAACGGGTCGACGTAGCTGGGATGGTTGTGGCTCTCGATGCCCATCGCGATGTACGTGTCCTCGCTGCCGTCAGACGACGGGATCGCCACGACACCGGCGTCGTCACCGGGCGGGACGATCACGTTCTCGCCGTCGGTCTCGAACGCGCCGAGTAGCGGGCGCGAGGAGCGATACGCACAGTGTTCGCTCCAGAGGTTTTCGAACAGGGCTGTTTCGGCCTGCGTCGGCTCGCGACCGAGGTGCTCGGTCACGAGCTCGTGATCCGAGTCGCTGAGGCTCATTACCGGACCCTCGCGCAGGCCCACCAAAAGCGCTTTCTATCCCCTCACGCGTCCTCGACGACCTCGACGCGTTTGGCGACCACTTGCGCGACCGGCTGCCCGCGGTACGTCCCGGGTGCGGTTGCCACGACAGCGCGTTTGATCCGGTCCTCGAGCGTCCGGATCCGGAACTCCACTTCCGGGACCGACTCGTTCGTCTCGAAGAGCGTCTCGAACCGCTTCAGAGCCTGTTCACGGTGGATATCGTCGACGAGATCAGGCATCCTGACCTCGTCCAGGACTTTCCTCTCGTCGGCGTCGAGGAACTCGACCGCCGCGTCGTTGGCATAGACGATGACTGCCTCCCGATCGAACAGCAGAATCGGCACCGGTGACGTATCGACGAGGTTGTGGTAGCTGCGGTCGGCCGCGGCGGCCGCTGACTGGGCGCGCTGGCGTTCGACGACGTTCCGGATCCGGTTGGCCAGGACCGTGTACTGTTCGGTGTGTGTCTCCTTCTGGAGGTAATCGTCGACCCCGGCGGAGATCGCCTCGCTGGCGATCTCTTCGCTGCCCTTGCCAGTATACAGGATGAACGGCAGATCCGGGTGCTCCGCTCGAACGTCCCTGAGGAAATCGAGACCGTCCAGACCGGGCATGTCGTAGTCGCTGACCACGCAGTCGATACCGCCCGCGCGGATCCGTTCGAGGGCGCTCTCGGCGTCCGGTGCCGTCTCGACGGAGAGCCACTCGTGTTCGCGTTCCAGAAACGACGCGACCAGATCGCACAGTTCGGGCTCGTCGTCGACGTGGAGGACGGTCACGGGCGCGGAGCGATCCCGCTGCATCGTCCGATATGGGACGTTCCAGACCCAAAGCCCTTCCGCCAGCGGAAATCCGGACGCAGACCTCGCGTGCTCGATAGCGGGTCGACCGATCGCACCTGCAGCGTCCGGTTCGGGACGATCGGCGTCATCGAACGCGACTGGCCGCTCCCGGATTTATGTCTCCGGAGCCCCTCTCTCCGAGTATGGAACTGACGCTGCGTTTTTTCGCTAACTTCCGGGAGGTCGTCGGGCAGAAGACGATCGTCCGGAAGTACGAGGGCATCTCGACTGTCGGGGACGCCCTCGCGGAACTCAAATCGGAGTATCCCACTCTGGAACTGTACGACGAGGACGGCTCACTCCGGGAGTACATCACCGTCATGCGCGACGGGAAGGACGTGATCCATATCGAGGGGCTGGAGACGGAACTCGCGGGCGGGGAGACGCTCAGTCTGTTCCCGCCGGTCGCAGGCGGGTGAGTCCCGGCAGCGGTCGGAGGTGAATGGGGACCGAATCTGAGAGAACGATCGCCGTACGTCGCTGCCGAAGCTATTTGACGCCGCCGGCTGTACCCCCAGTATGGATACCGTTTCCCTCGGCGTACCCCAGCAGATTCTCGAAGCGCTCCCGGAGGAAGGCGTGGATGCAGGTTCCGATATGAAACGCGTCGTCGCGTCCTGGCAAGAGCGGATCAACGAGGCCATCGAGACGGCCGATTCCGACCGAGATGCCGCAAGTAGCGTCGCCGACGCCGTCGAAGCCCTCGAAGACCGTCACGAGCGCTACGACGAACACGTCGTCGAGCTGCGCGCCTGGGGCCAGTCGCCGATCTACGCGATCGCGTGGCGAAACCTCTATGCGGATCTGGTCGCGCAGCTGTACGACCACGACGAACTCGCCGATCGGATGAATCGCGAGCGAAACGCGCGGCTCGTCGAGGACGGGATCCGGTTCAACGGGTAACACTCTTAGAGACGATGGAACGGATCGAACGGTCTTTCCGCGGCATCTCCGCCCGGCTGGCGCGTCACTACCTCTCGGGGCTCGGCGGCGAGGTTCTCGACGAGACAACCGTCGAGGGGTCGGACTGGACGGCGACACTTTCGACGGAGACGGTCGAGATCGGTCCCTCGATCGAACTCACCGAAGTAACCGTCGTCGTCGAAGGCGACGAGGAGACCGTGCCGCCGCTCGTCGAATCGTTCGCGCAAAAGGCGATACGAGCGGGCGGGTGACCTCCTCCTCGCCGTAAACGGAGAGGGATCGAAGATCCCTCAGGCAGCTGAGCGAAACGCGACGACGATCCCGATCAGTCGTCGGCCGACGCGCCGGCCGAGACGCCGGTCCCAGGACCGATCGCGATGCCGAGTTCGTCGAGGCGCTCGTCCGGGACGACACCGTCGACCCACTGACGGGCCTCGTAGTACTCGTCTTTGAGTTGATCGAGCTCGACGAGCTGTCCCTCGGCGGCCCCCATGCCGGGGATGGCGTCCTCGTGCCCTTCGACGAATCGGTCCGGCAGCGAGTCGTCCTCGCCGTCGAAGCCCACGAGATTGTTGTAGTACCGTTCCAGCGTGTAGATGCGCTTGCCGGCCTCGATGAGGTCCTCTTCGCTCACGTCACGCCCGGTCATCCCGTTGTACTGCAACACGTACTCCTCGATGCCCTCCGCGAAGGCGTTGAACTTGCAGATGTCGAACGAATCGGAGATAGCGTGCAGGTCCTGGAAGGTGACCTGCAGTTCGCCCTTGCCCTCTGGATCGGCGGGATCGACGGCCTCCGGGATGCCGAGGATCTCGGCCGCGGGCGTGTACCCGCGCAGGTGACACGCACCGCGGTTGGAAGTGGCGTAGCCGATAGCCATACCCTTCATCGAACGCGGGTCGTAGGCGGGGATCGTCTGGTTTTTGACGTCCAGCCGGGAGTCTTCAGCGTCGAACCGCTCGGCCGCGCCCGCCGCCCCCTCCGCGAGGGCGTCCGCGAGTTCGCCCTCGCGCTCGGCGATCTTGCGCAGCATCTCGTACATGGCGTCGTGATCGCCCCAGTCGATGCCGTCCTCTACCTGCTCCTTCTCGGTCATCTCCATGGCCATCGCGAGCATGTTGCCCGACTCGATGGCGTCGATGCCGTACTTGTTACAGCGGTCGATCAGGACCGCGGTCACTTCGGCGTCGTCGTTCATCGAGTTCGAACCGAACGTGAAGGCCGGCTCGTACTCCAGCGATTCCATCCGGACGCTCTGTGTCTCGCCACCGAGTTCCGTCTCGACTTCGACTTCCTTCTTGCAGGCGACCGGGCAGGAGTGACAGGTCGGCTCGTCGACCAGAATGTTCTCCCGGACCCACTCCCCGGAGGTGTTCTCGGCGTCGATGTTCGGCTCGCTCGGGTCGTCTTCGCGTTCCGCGGACGTCGAGGTGTACCGGCCGTTGCGGGTCGGCAACCCGTCCATCTCCTCGGTCAGGTTCGTCAGGACGTTGGTCCCGTAGACCGACAGTCCACCCTCGTTGGGCGCGGTCACGTCCGATTCCTGGATGACCTTCATGGCCTGTTTGTGGCCCTCCGCGAACGTCTCCTCGTCGGCCGGTTTCGGCATATCGGTGCCCGACTTGACCACGACGGCCTTGAGGTTCTTCGAGCCCATGACTGCGCCCGTTCCGCCGCGGCCGGACGCGCGGTCGTCCTCGTTGATGATACAGCCGTATCGGACCTCGTTCTCGCCGCCGGGGCCGATCCCCATGAAGCTCAGGCTCTTGCCGTACTCGCCGTCGAGTTCGTCCTCGATGATCTCGCGGGCCTCGTGGGTCGTCTTGCCCCACAGGTGCGAGGCGTCTCGCAGCTCGACCTCGCCGTCCTCGACGTAGGCGTAGACCGGCTCGTCGGCCTGTCCCTCGAACAGCAGGGCGTCGAAACCGGCCCACTTGAGCCGGGCGGCCGACCAGCCGCCGTGATGGGAGTCGGTCACTGTATTGGTCAGCGGCGACTTGGTGACGACGGCCATCCGGCCGCTCATTGTCGTCTGTGTGCCCGTCAACGGGCCGTTCATGAACGCCAGCAGGTTCTCGGGGCCGAGCGGATCCACGTCCGGACCCTGCTCGAAGACGTACTTGACGCCCAGGCCACGCCCCCCGATGTACTTCCTGGCGTCCTCCTCGTCGATGCCCTCGTACTGTACGTCCCCCTCGCTCAGGTCGACGCGTGCGACGCGATCGCGATAACCGCCGAGTTCCGTCATGTATATCCCTCATGATTAAATACGGTCGCCAGCGAGTTAGCTCTACGTCCGTCGATGTAATCGTCATCGATTACGGTCGCGCTGGTTCGCTCTGCCTTGCCGATCCCATCCGGAGCCACCGACGCCTGTGGACGGTACGTTCTTGGGGACGGGCAGCGAACGTCTCGAAGATGGCGTCACAGGAGTCCGAACCTGCCGTGACGGTCGCGGGAGACAGCGAGGTCGTGCTCGCTGACACGCCGGCGACCCGCGAGCGGTTCCCGTGGCAGACCCGCGGGTTCACAATCAACTGCCACTCCGGGCGCGAGATCGAGGGGCGCTGGAGCGGGGTCCCGATCGCGCCGGTGGCCGAGGCCGCACAATTCCCGCCCGAGACCACACATCTGCTGCTGACCGCGGACGACGGATATCGAGTCTGCATCGACGCCTGGTTCGGCCTCGATGGGTTCGTCGGGTTCGTCTGCGAGGAACTCATCGTCGAGGGCGGTGAGGCGTACGCCCTGCGTGAGACGCCGCGGCTTCTGGCCCCGGAGATCGACTCCTCGCGGACGATCCGGAACCTCTCGGCGATCGAGGCGACCGAACTGCAACCCGGAGAGGACGCTCGTGACTACGAGACCGGTCATTGATCGGTGTCGGAGGGTGGACCACGTCGCTCGCTTCGCGCGACCGGTTGAAGAATGTCGGAAGGTACTGCCCAATTTTGTTGAAATATGCTTTATGTCCTCCAAATAGATTATACTATATAACTCTTTAGTTATTTATAAATAAAATCTAAACTCTAAGAGAGAACAAAAGATATTTATACTAATTTCGAAACAGGCAATCGTGTATGCACGATCGATTCAGTTCGCGTGCACTCAGTCGCATGGGGCGTCGGGGGTTTCTGAAGACACTCACCACGCTGGGGGTGTCGGCCTCGACGGCAGGTGTACTCACGCAGGATGCGGTCGCGGACATTGTTGACGATCCGCGACGAGAAGTGCCGCGCATCAAGGCGTTCCGGCACACGAACCATCGGGAAGTCGTCGAAGAAGGCGCGAAGCCCGAGCGGGAACCTGTAGTGTATACGATTCCACGCTGGCGGTGGGCGCGGGTTGAGGCTGCCCACGACGCGCGGCGGCAGGTCGAAAAACAACTCGACGGAAACTATCCCGTCTGGGTTACGACCGATAGCAACGGTGAGAAGAAAATTGTTGTCGAGCAATACGATGATGGCAATCTTCGTTCGTCGGATGTCCGGACGCTAGACGATCAAGTACCCTCTTCAGTGACCGGTGTGGCTGGCGGGCGATCAAGGGATAGCGTCCCTCCATACGGAAGCAACGCGAAGGGTGTCGGCCCAACGTTCGGCCACAGTTCGCGATTTGCTGAGGAGCGCGAGGTCCCAGTCGTTGTAGAGCGGCCACGGATTTCAGACCGAAAAACGGGCGAGAAACCTTCTGTGATGCATACGGATGGTGAGGACCCTATATCTACCAGCGATCACGAAGTAGAGGAGGATTTCCACTATCTGTATGAATGGGATGAAATCCCGGCTGGTGCTTGTATGCAGTTCGGCGGGCAATATGAAGCAGACGGTGAACCTGTTGCTGTGTTTGGGACTGCTACCGCTGGTTTCCCTGCCTACCGCGACGGTGATCAGGTGATGATATCCGCGGGTCACAATTGGGAGTGGCCGGACCTTTCAGTCAACCCACAGGCCGCCTGGGCTGACAGTCTGATTAACACGATACCCTGGGACGGAGGCGAGTATCTCACTGAAGATCCGGACTTCGATGATCAGGTGGTCGTGGATGAGGCATGGAATGAGCATAGCGCGGACGACTACGATACGTACGACTACTCGATAATGAGTCGCAGAAATAGTGCTGACGTTGCTTACAATTTCGCCGCGGATTCTAACGGGAATACTGAAAGCTGGCCGGTCTACGGAACAGTCGCTACGGAACGGCTTCGTGACCTCGAAGATAACGGGACCCGTGACAACGAAACACTATACCAACAAGGAGCAACGACTGGACGCGACGAGTGTGCGATTACCGATGTAAGAGATCATTCGTTCCGAACAGATCTTGTCGGTGGCTGGGGTGTGCAAGAGGGGGATTCAGGTGGACCGGTCGTATTAGTCGAAAGTCACCCGACGAACCCGGATTACCCCTACTCAGCAGCGTATCCAGCAGGGGTCATCTCTTCGTATCTGTCGTCTCCGGCTGGACCTGATTCGCGCACGTTTGCAACAACGGCCAGATTGATCGAGGAAGAGCACAGTCTAAGAGTATAGTCTATACGTTTAATATATAGATATGCAAAAAGATCCTCCGTCCGCAACCCGTCGTGGAGCCCTTCGTGCCCTGGCAGCAGCCGGTATCATCGGTTTGGCCGGCTGCACGAACGAAGGAAGTGATACACCTTCGTCCACACTATCCGAAACAGTTGGGACCCATCGGACGACAAACCACCATACGGAGACGACGATGCGGGACCCGACGACACCCGAACAACCATCCGACCAGCCACAAGCCTGGTCCGAACTCGAATTGAGCGGTACACCTGCCTATCACGACGATCCGAATTGGCGGATGAATGGCCACGATACTGGCCGCACGTTCCACAATCCACACGCTGACGGTCCCGACAGTGAGCCGACGGTTCGCTGGACGTTCGAGGGAGAGGGTGGTCCTGTCGACTCTCACAGGTATTACCAACCACTCATCGTCAATGGAACAGTCTACGTCACAGTCGTTCCAAGGGATGGGGCTGGCGGACTGGCCGCCATCGACGCCGAGACTGGCGAGTCTGAGATGCTCATTGAAACCTCGAAGTTTTTGAGTGAGCCGACAATCTTCGACGGGACGATCTACACGTTACTTGGCGGCTCTGTCGCTGCGTTCGACCTCAGTGACGGAACACAACTCTGGGAAGCAGATGGATTGCTTGGACCATTGTTTGGACCAATAAGTGAGCCCGTCTGTGTCGACGGAGTCGTTGTAACCGGACGGGGATCAGTAATTCTCGGTCTCGATGCGGCAACAGGCGAGAAACTCTGGCAGGTCGGAGAAAGAGAAAATAAAACGCCCCAGGCAGCCGCTTACAAACCAGTGATTGCTGACGGTATGGTTGCTCAGCCTCATCGGCGGTCCGTCCACGACCTCCAGACCGGTGAGCAACGGGGCGAACTTCCGTGTTTGATAGCATACCAGTCGATCAACGATGGACTGGTAATTGGCTGGGACCTCTCCAGAGAGGAGCGCCTCCAGACCGTCGCGGTCGATTGGAACACGCTCGAGAGAGTCTGGACAAAGCCAAAAAATAAACGCAGACGCACCCTCAGCAAGATGACGACATCGGTCGGCAATACCTATCTCTCGCTGGAAGAGATAGAGGAAGAAAATACAGTCTTTATGGTTGCTCGTGACCTAAAAACTGGAGAGAAACTGTGGGAAACTCTTCTCGAAGAGTCCGTTCCCGCATATATAGCGACTGATGGGACGCGTGCATATTGCGCGGATAGTTTTTATCACGACCTCGCATTGGATCTCAAGGACGGATCTGTCCAGTGGGAGTTCACTCCAGATGGGGATGCTGTGGGAATTGGTGTCGCTCTCGCCGACGACCTGCTCGTCATCAGCGATGGGGTAGGGAATCTCTGGGCGCTGGAGTGAAATACCCCGCACACGGTAGCGCGGGGCGTCCGTGTTCACTTTGGAGTGCAATATCGAGTCGATCAGTAGACCAATTCCCCTGCAATAAACTTCCGGGTGCGCGGATCCGACGGCTCCTCGAAAATCGTCGCCGTCGGGCCGACCTCGGTGATCGTCTCGCCGAGCAGGACCGCCACCCGGTCGGCGACGCGCTCGGCCTGATGCATGTCGTGGGTGGCCACGACGACGCCGATACCTCGGTTTCGCGCCTCGGCGATCGCCTCCTCGATGACGGCGGTGTTTCGCGGATCGAGGTCGGAGGTCGGCTCGTCGAGCAACAGCACGTCGGGGTCGTACGCCAGCGCGCGGGCGAAGGAGACGCGCTGGGCTTCCCCGCCCGAGAGCGACTCCGCCTGCTGGTCGGTCTTGTCCCGTAACTCGACGACGCCGAGCGCTTCGTGGACGGCCTCGGCGGTCCCGTTGGCACTGAGTATCGACTGCAGGCCAGCACGGACCCGTTCGGACCAGGACCGGCGGACTCGAAGTCCGTACTCGACGTTGCGGGCGACCGAAGTGTCGAAGAGATTCGCCTCCTGAAAGACCATCCCGATGCGCCGGCGCAGCGAGAGCCGTTCGGACGTGCCGACGCCCCAGGCCTCGGTCCCGTCGAAGGTGACAGTCCCGGCGTCCGGCTCGAGCGCGAGCGCGAGCGTCCGCAACAGCGTCGACTTGCCGACGCCCGAGGGCCCGATGACAGCGACGACCTCGCCACTGCCGATGGCGAGTGAGAGGTCGCGAAACACCGTTTCGTCCCCGTAGGACTGGGCGAGGTCTGTCGCCCGGAGCGTTGCGTTTCGCGTGTGTGACTGTACGCGTTCAGGTTCCCGGAGCATCATCGGACCCCCTGATCGCCGAGTCGGACGACGACGGCGTTGATCACCAGCACGAGCGCGAGCAGGATCGCCCCGAGCACCATCGCCGTCTCGTATTTCCCCTGCCGGGCCTCGAGCTGGATGGCGGTCGTCAGCGTCCGGGTCTTGGAGACCCCGTCCGCGCCGGTGATGTTGCCCCCGACGATCAGCACGGACCCGACCTCGCTGATCGCGCGGCCGAACCCGGCCAGGATCGCCGTCGCGATCCCGTAGCGCGCCTCCTTGAGAACGACCAGCGCCACGTCGAGGCGCGTCCCGCCGAGGACGTGGGCGGCGTCGCGAACGCGATCGTTCACGCCGGTGATGGCGGCGAGGCTGATCGCGGTGATCGGCGGCGTCGCGAGCACGAACTGCGAGATTATCATCGCCTCCTTGGTGAAGATCAGCTCCAGCGATCCCAGCGGTCCCTGATTGGAAACGAGAAACAGCACGGCAAGTCCGACGACCACGCTGGGAAAGCCCATACCAGTGTTGATCACCGATTTCACGAACTGTCGACCGGGGAACGCAGAAAACCCCATCACGATCGCAACCGGGACGCTGACCAGCGTGCTCAACGCGACGGCGGTGAGGCTCACGTACAGCGAGACGTAGATGATGCTCCAGACGTAGCCGTCTCTGAACGGGAGATCGAAGACGGCCGCCAGCGGATGTTCGATCAGTTCCAGTAGCACGATCACTCCTCGGTCGAGTCGCTGCTCCACCCCTCGGGAACGTACTGCTGGAAGTTCGGGTTCTCGGAGATCGCCTCGGGATAGAACAGCTGTTCGCCGTTACTCTCGTAGTCCGAGATCGCGTCCTGTGTGTCGGGGCTGGTGAGCCAGCCGATGTAGGCCATCGCGAGGTCGTAGTTGGCGTTGTCGTGGATCGCGGGATTGACCGCCATGACGCCGTAGGGATTGGCGAGGATCTCCGGCCCGTCCTCGATGGGGCCTTGCACCAGAATGACCAGGTTGGTATCCGCGCGCCGAGAGAGGAAGGTCCCGCGGTCCGAGAGGGTGTACGCGCTCTGCTGGTTGGCGATGTTCAGCGCCTCGCCCATCCCGGACCCGGTCTCCTGATACCAGCCCCCGCCGGGTTCGGTCCCGGCGGCCTCCCAGAGGTTCAGCTCCTTGGTGTGGGTGCCGGAGTTGTCCCCGCGCGAGACGAACGTCTCCCCCGCCTCGGCGATGGCGGTGAGCGCCTCGGTCGCCGAATCCATCCCGTCGATCCCCGCCGGATCGCTCTCCGGGCCGACGATGACGAAGTCGTTGAACATGAGGTCCCGACGGTTGACGCCGTACCCGTTCCGCATGAACTCGTCTTCGAGGCCGCGGGCGTGGACCATCACAACGTCGGAGTCGCCGTTGCGGGCCGACTCGAGCGCGGCTCCCGTCCCCTGTGCGACCGGGTCGACCTCGACGCCGTACAGCCCCTCGAAGTCGGGGTGGATCGCATCGAGCAACCCCGTGTCGTAGGTGCTCGTCGTCGTCGTGAGCGTGAGGGTTTCGCCGGCGACACCCGGCCGGCCAGTATCGTCATCAAGTCGGCCACAGCCGGCGGTGATCGCCACGGCGCCTGTACCCGCCGCCGCGAGAAACTCCCGGCGGGTGTGCTCGTCGTGACTCGTGTGCTCGGCACTCATTACTGTCTATCGTTATGTCTAACACGACATAACTATTGCTGTTCATTTTTACTGATGGATGGGTGGCGCTGGCGGTCTGTTCCCGACACATGTCGAAAGGCACTTTTCAGGTCCCGAACAGAGTTCGGGTAGTGAGTCGCACTGTCGGTCTCGTGGTTCCGGCATACGAACCGGATGTCGATCGGCTCCGGGGGTATCTCGAATCGATTCGGGAAACAGGGGTTGCGGACGAGATTCACGTCGAGCTGGACGATCCGACCGCCTCGACGCCCGAGATCGGAGTCGCAGACAGCGTGAATCGGGTCAGCGAGCGGCGCGGCAAGGGTGCCGCGATCGCCGCGGGTTTCGACACGCTCTCGACGGACGTGCTTGCGTTCGCCGACGCCGACGGCGCGACGGACGCACCGTCGCTCGTGGACGTCATCGAACCCGTCCGGGACGGGTCGGTCGGTCTCGCGGTCGGCTCCCGTCGCCACCCGGACGCGACGATCACGTCCCACCAGACCGTCATACGGCGACGACTGGGTGACGTGTTCGCGTGGCTCGCCCGCCGGCTGTTGGCGGTCCCGTTGTACGATTACCAGTGCGGTGCCAAGGCCGTCGGCGCCGACCAGTGGGCCGAGATTCGGACGCACATGCACGAGAGCGGCTTCGCGTGGGACCTCGAGTTCGTCGCGGTCGCGGACGCGCTCGGATACGATATCAGGGAGGTGCCGATCACGTGGGACGACAGTTCGGACTCGACGGTCGATCCGATCAGGACGCCGATCGAGATGGCTATCGCGATGGGTCGGATCCGACGGCACGTCAAGCCACTCCAGCACCACCAATCCGGATCACAGACTGCTACCTCGTCGGAAAGCGAGAGCTCGACACCCGTCGGTGACAAGTGATGCGGGCGGTGCTGAGAGCCCTGCTGTCGCCGCGTCGGATCGCGCAGTTCACCTCTGTCGGCGTCGTCGGCGCCGTCAGCGAGACGCTCGTGGTCGCCGCGCTGACGGCGTGGGGAACGGCCGACCCACTGCTGGCGAAGGCGGTCGGCGCCGAAATCTCGATCTCGCTGATGTTCGTGTTCAACGACCGGGTGACCTTCGCGACGGAGGGCGTCTCGGACCTCCGACATACTCTCTATCGCTGGGGGCGCTCCCATCTCGTCCGGAGCGGTGGGATCAGTATCGCCTTTATGGTCCTCTGGGTGCTGACGACGCAGACCACGATCTCGCTGGTCGTCGCCGGCGCGAACCTGTGGCCGACCGTCGCGAATCTCATCGGGATCGGTGTCGGCCTCTCCGTCAATTACGTCGCCGAGAGCGTCTTCACCTGGCAGGTCCATCGGTGACTGTCTCCGCTGTGGCACACGGATTGACGCTACCGGTGGCTCTTTTCCGATCGAAGCCGAAGGCTGTCTATGAACGAGAAAGCGGGCGTCAGCGATCGCTACCTGATGGCCAGTCCCTGGCCGGTGTTCGTCGCGCTCGGCTTCGCGTTGACCGAGGTCGGACTCGTCCTGGGGCTGTTCCCGGTCGCGGTCGGCGGCGGGTTGCTCTTCGGTGCCAGCGTGGCCGGGATCCTCACTGAAGCCGACTACGTCGCCAGCCTCTGGCAAACCACGGCGTACATCGGAGTGGCACTTGTGGTCGTCGGCGCGGGGCTGATGGCACTCGGCGGCCAGATCGGGATCGATCTCGTCGTCGCGTCGATCGACCGCCCGAACGTCGCCGGACACCGACTGCTCAGCCGCGGGCTAGCGGTTGCCGTCGCGGGCGTGCTGCTGATCGCGACCGGCCTCGCCGGCCGGTTCGGCCAGCACCCGACAGCTTAGCCGGTACCAACAATCTATTTAGCGCACTACCCCACATCGGTGGTATGACAGAGCGTATCTTCGACCGGGACACGCTGCTCGATCTCACCGTCAACGTCATCCCGCTGGCCATGCTCGGCTTTTTCCTCGTTGCCTTCCTCGTCTACGCGCCCGGCCCCTTTGCGTTCGATTCGGTCCTCTCGACCGTCCAGCTGGCGATCGTGTTCACGACGTTCGTCCTGCTCGCCGTGCTCACCTACTACGCCGGGAAGGCCATCGCCGGCGCGGAGAAAAAACACGGCATCCACGCCGAAACGGCGACCGTCCAGCCCGACGAGGACGACGACTCCGGCACAGCCTAGCGGTCCGCAACTACTCTCGAAATCGACCCGTCCAGTGCGGCTATTTTAAACCACCCACTATATCAGGGGTAGTGTTTCAAGGCAAAACCGGAACTGACCCTAACATTTCTTTACCCCCCAGTCCCGAATAGCGAACATGGCAAGCGGACAGATCGCGATCACCGTGCTCATGGGGATCTTCCTCGTCGCCGTCACGGCACTGCTCACGCGTATGGAAAACTGGCGCTCGTATGCGCCGGCGTCGAGTGGGGCCAGTGGTCTCACCGGTGAGGAGACGTCCTACGGACACAGCGAGAAACCAGGTGGCATCGCCCGCTGGCTCACGACAGTCGATCACAAGGACATCGGGATCCTCTACGGCGCCTACGCGCTCGTCGCGTTCGCCGTCGGTGGGATCATGGTCATCCTGATGCGGACGGAACTGCTGTGGGCGGGCGAAGACATCATGTCGGCGTCGATGTACAACTCCCTGTTGACCAGCCACGGCATCACGATGTTGTTCCTGTTCGGGACCCCGATCATCGCGGCGTTCGGGAACTACTTTGTGCCGCTTCTGATCGGGGCCGACGACATGGCGTTCCCGCGAATCAACGCCATCGCCTTCTGGCTGTTGCCGCCCGGGGCGCTTCTGATCTGGGGCGGCTTTTTCATCCCGGGTATCGAGGCCGCACAGACCTCCTGGACGATGTACACGCCGCTATCGGCCGAACAGCCGATGATCGGCGCGGACCTGATGATCCTCGGGCTGCACCTCACCGGCGTCTCGGCCACGATGGGGGCGATCAACTTCATCGCGACCATCTTCACCGAGCGCGACGAGGAGGTTACCTGGGCCAACCTCGACATCTTCTCCTGGACGATGCTCACCCAGTCCGGGCTGATACTGTTCGCGTTCCCGCTTTTGGGTAGTGCGCTCGTGATGTTGCTGCTGGATCGCAACGTCGGGACGACCTTCTTCGCGACCGAGGGCGGTGGTGCGATCCTCTGGCAGCACCTGTTCTGGTTCTTCGGCCATCCCGAAGTGTACATCCTCGTGTTACCGCCGATGGGGCTGATAAGCTACATCATCCCGCGGTTCTCGGGCCGGAAACTGTTCGGCTTCAAGTTCGTCGTCTACTCGACGCTGGCCATCGGTGTTCTCTCATTCGGCGTGTGGGCACACCACATGTTCTCGACGGGTATCGACCCACGTCTGCAGGTCTCGTTCATGGCGGTATCCTTAGCGATCGCGATACCATCCGCAGTCAAGACCTTCAACTGGATCACGACGATGTGGAACGGCAAGGTCAGGCTGACGACGCCGATGCTGTTCTCGATCGGCTTCGTCGCGAACTTCATCATCGGCGGCGTCACCGGGGTGTTCCTGGCGACGATCCCCGTCGACTACCTGCTGCACGACACCTACTACGTGGTCGGGCACTTCCACTACGTGATCATGGGCGCGATCGCGTTCGCGGTCTTCGCCGGGATCTACTACTGGTTCCCGATCTACACCGGCAAGATGTACCAGAAGACGCTGGGCAAGTGGCACTTCTGGCTGACGATGATCGGCACGAACCTGACGTTCTTCGGGATGCTCATCCTCGGCTACCTGGGGATGCCACGCCGGTATGCGACCTATAATCTGGTCTCGGTCGGTCCGATTGACCTCTTCACGATCCTCCACCAGTCGGCAACCGTCGGGGCCTTCATCCTGCTTGCCGGCCAGCTTATCTTCGTCTGGAACGTCGTCTCCTCGTGGCTGTACGGACAGCGCCTCACCGACGGCGATCCGTGGGACCTCAAAGACGACGGGCTCTACAGCCGGGAGTTCCGCTGGCACGATCGCCGGATGGACGACGATCTCGTGCTCGCGGACGGTGGGGAATCCGGCGACGAGTCCGACGAGCAGTAGCGGCGCGTTCCCCATACGTAGTTTTTTCCGGTCGACAGCTGTAGATTCAGGGCATGTCCGGGCAGCAGCCGAGCGATACGATGCGCGAGCGGGCCGGCGAGAGCTCGCGGCTGCTCTTGGTGTTACTGGACGCCAACCGCTGGCTCGTCACCGCCTTCCTCTCGGCGGTCCTGTTCGCTTCGATCGTCGTCGGTGGCGTTCTCGTGCCCAACCCGGGTCTCTCGACCGGCGATCCGATCGAGACGCTCTATCAGGCACTGATCACCTCGACGGTGACGGGCGTGACGCTCGTGTTGACGCTGAGTCAGCTGGTGCTCTCACAGGAACTCGGTGCGGTCGGCGACCAGCGCGAGCGGATGGACGGCGCGATGTCGTTTCGCCGTGACGTGGCCCAGGCGATCAACACGGACGTGAGCCCGGCCGAACCGTCGGCGTTTCTCCGCGTGCTCGTGACAGAGACACGGGACCGCGCTGTGGCAGTCGACGACGCGCTCGCGAACGGCGACCTCGAACCGGACGTCCGTGATCGGGTCACCTCGTATCTCGACGCCGTGATCGAGAACGCCGACAGCGTGATCGAACAACTCGATGGTGCCACCTTCGGCGAGTTCGACGTCATTCGGGCTGCGCTGAACTACAACTACTCCTGGAAACTCTACGAGGGGCGGTCTATCACCGAGACGCAGGGTGACGACCTCTCAGACGGGGCTGTAGCGGAACTGGACTCGTTGCTCGCCACTCTGGAACTGTTCGGACCGGCACGCGAACACTTCAAGACGCTGTATTTCCAGTGGGAGCTGTCAGACCTTTCGCAGGTGTTGCTGTACACAGCGATCCCAGCGCTGTCGGTCGCAATCGCCTCGCTGCTGTTTCTCGACCCGTCGACAATCAGTGGCACGAGCGCTGGCCTATCCCACGCGCTCGTTCTCGTCGCCGCGACGACGACGGTATCGCTACTACCGTTCACCATTCTGCTAGCGTACATGCTCCGGATCGTGACGGTGACGAAACGGACGCTCTCGATCGGGCCGTTTATCCTCCGTGAGATGGATAGCAGGGAAGAGTGACCGTTTGGCCGGATCTAGCCGATCACGAGCGCGAACCCGGCGGCGAACATCATGATCGCGACTACCGCCAGCACGAGCAGGAGCAATTCTTTCTCTGACATACCCCGACGTTATCGCCGGAAGTGAAAAGCATAATCGCTCCCGGCACCAATCGAGGGTTGTGCCACGACGCTGGTCCGGGCGGCGGGTGATATACGTCGTCTACGCCGTGATCGTCTCGATCGCCGCGCTCATGGGGTTCGTCCTCGGCGCGATCAACCCCGAGGGGATGGACCCGACGTTGTTCTTCGTCGTCGACTTACCGGCGACACCGGTCGGGATGGTGATATTCGGTGTCTCGACGATCGGCGTGGGTCTGGGTGCGCTGCTGTTGCTCGTCGCGTATATCGCGGATCGATACGACGACGCCGCAGTATGACATCCTCCCCGTCGGAGACAATTGTGCGTTTTCGCCGGGAGTTGTCACACGTCTTCGTCGCTTTCGTCCATCCGTTCGGTCGTCTCGACCAGCGGGTGGCGGGCGTAATCGACGATCGTGATGTCGCCGATCGACTGCAGGCTTTCCGATTCGGCGGTTTTCGCCATCTCGAGGTCAACACGCTTGTCGACGCTAATGACGTACGCCTCCATCTCCTCGATGCCGAGCTCGTTGGCCGCGGTCGTCCGGTGGTGGCCGTCGACGAGCAAGAGCTCACCGTCGTTGTCGACGACGACCAGCGGTTCCGCCAGCCCGCGTTCCAGTTCGTAGCTCCGCCCTTCGAGTTCGTCGGCGTAGACGCGGGTCTGAGTGGGGCGAAGTTCCGATAGCGGGATCTGTCGGCGGTCCCGCTCGGTCTCGGCACTGTGGACCTCCTCGATCGTCTCCTGAAGCTCCTCGACTTTGTCCGGCGTGGCCCGTTCGATCTGACTGCGGATCACGTCCGTGTTCGAGATGATTCCCACCAGGTCACCGCCGTCGTCGACGACGGGCAATCGCTGGATCCCCGACCGCAGGATGACGCGCGCGGCGTCGTCCAGGTCCATATCGGGATGCGCGACCAGCAAATCCGAGCTCATGACGTCCCGAATCGGCGTCTCGTCGTCGGCCAGCAGGAGATCGCTCGCGCTGACGAACCCCTTGACGTGGCTGTCGTTGGTGACCGGGAGTCCACTATGGTCGTCGCTGTCCGCGATCCGCCGGGCGACGTCTCCGACTGTCGCCGTCGGCGTGACTGTCGAGACCTCGTGGGTCATGTACTCCTCGACCGTCAGCGACTCATCGGAACTGGCCATCAACGACAGTGACGGCGCCGTGATTGAAAAACCCCACGTCAGACGACCACCCGTCCCGACGGTGCGCGTGGCTCATAGTGATTCTTGTAGCGATTTACCGCTCCGACCGACGCTTTCGTGCGTCGATGCGGAACAGACCTACAAGCATCACTATCAGTCGTCGATCGATTCGCCTTCGGGCGGGAACACGAGTACGTCGCGGTCGCTCGGTTCGCCTTCGATCCGATACTGATCGCCGGAGTCGGCCCGGATCGGTCGGTTCCAGCGCGCCTCAAGTACGTTGAGAAACCGGTTCGTGATGACTTCGTCGACGATCTCGACGAGCGGTCGACCGTCACTTTCGGAGCCGCCGTACTCGAAACTCCCCGCTTCGATCTGCGCGCCGGCCATGTCGGCGTGGCCCCCCGCGCTACCGATCGGCCCGAACGCGTCCCGGAGCGCCTCCCCGATGTCGAGATCGGCACCGCGCGTCCGCGCGGACACGTGGATCGTCCCGTCCTCGATCCCGTAGACGACCGTCGTCGTCACGTCTTCGATGTTCAACAGCCGGTCGGCCGCCTGGGCCAGCGCGTCCCGACTCCGCAATCCGTCGACGCCGGTGATCACGACCGGGCCGTGTCGGGCGCGATTTCGAATCGCACAGCCGATCGTCTCCAGGGTCTCCGGGGACATGCTCGGGTTCTCGATCCGCTGGAGGGTACCGAGGTTCGCGGCCGGAAGCAAGGCCGCAGCGGCCTCGAAATCAGTCTCACAGACCTCCCGCCGGAACTCGTCGGTGTCGACCCGGATCCCGAACAGAAGCGCCGTCGCGACGGTCTCGTCGATACGGAGCGCGGACTGTTGCAGATACTCGACCAGCAGGGTGCTCGTCGCGCCGACGTCGCTTCGGAGGTCGACGTACGCCGCCTCGACCGGTTCCCGGGGCGGATGGTGGTCGATGACGATGTCGATCGGCGTGTCCGCGGGCAACTGATCGTTGACGCCGGGTCGGGAGTGATCGACCAGCGCGAACCCCCCGAACTCCGAGAGGTCTGCCCCCGATTGCAGGTTCGTCAGTTCGATCCCGAGGAGGTTGACGAACGCGCGGTTCTCCTGGTGGGCGATCGAGCCGAAATAACACAGCTCCGTCGAGATATCGGCCAGATCCGCGAGCCGTCCGAGTGCGATCGCGCTCGCGATCGCGTCCGGATCCGGGTTGTCGTGCATGACGATCGCGAGCGGCCCGTCCAGTTCCGCGAGCACGCGCTGCAAGGCACGGAAGCGACTTCCGGCCTCGGTCAGCCGATCCGTGATCGCAGCTGCGGTCACCGACGGCCGGTCGATGATGTGATCGGCGTGTCGTTCCACCGCTTCGCGGGTGTCCGGATCGCTCTCGGCGAGATACGCGACGTTCAGCGCGTCCGGTAGTGCTCGCCCGGTCGCACGCAGGATCGCGGCTGTTTTCGAGGGGGCGTCCGCGACGGCGAGGACGCTCTCGACGTCGGATTCGACGTCTTCGAATGCGGCGGGCGTCGTCGGGTCGCCGTGCGTCGTTGTCGCTGCAGGGACGTGCTCGGTCACTTCTTCGAGCAGTCGCTCGTCGTCGGTCACGACGACGAGCGGTCGGCTGCCGTCACCGAGTCGCTCGATGAGCTCGTACGCGAGTGTGCCTGATCCCACCACCAGCCGCGCGCGCATGATCCCGACGTGTGATCTACAGCGTCAAAAGAGCGTCGTTGCCGCCCTCTGTCCCCCCGCAGTTCATTTCAGCCGTTCCTGGAGGAACGACGGATGTGCGGCCGTCACGCCGTCGATATTCAGGACCGACTCCTCGATGATGTCGCCCAGTTCCTCACCGTCCCGGCCTCTGACTTCGGCCATCAGCATGTGATCGCCGCTGGAGGTGTACAGCGCCTCGACCGCATCTACCTCCCGGAGCTCGCGCGTGGCCTCGACGTACTGTTCGCTCTCGACGTCGATGCCGACCATGGCGATCGACTGGCTCGAGAGCTTCTTCGGGTCGACCTCGGCCGAGTAGCCGACGATCACCCCTTCGTCTTCGAGTTTGTCGATGTACTTTCTGACTGTGGGCTTCGAGACGTCCGCCCGTTCGGCGATCTCCGCGTAGGACGCCTGGGCATCTTCTTCGAGGACGGCGAGGATACGATCCGCTGTAGATTCCGCGCTCATGGACGTTTCTTTCCGGTGCTCGAAAAAATACCTTGCGAAGGGGGAAACGGCCTTGTTCTCGTCGAACCCTTATTTGTGCTTCTCGAGGAGCTGGTAGGACCGGTCCCACTCGGTGTCCTCGTCGAAGTAGCGCTCGGCAAGCGGCTGCTCGGGCATCTCGCCGATCGCCTGCTTCTCTTCGGTGTAGGAGGGACGCTCGTCGTCGACGTAGAAGCGACCGGTGAGGATCTCGCCCTCGTGGAGCTTGGACTCGGCGTCGTACATCGCTTCGGCGGCCTCGGCCCGATCGTTGATGTCGTGGCCGTACTCGTCGGAGTCCTGGATGTCCGTGTAGGGGACGTACTGCTTGGCGTCCTTGTTCCAGGTCGGACACTGGGTCAGGAAGTCCACGTGTGCGAAGCCGTCGTGCTGGATTGCCTCCGCGAGGATTTCCGCGGCCTGGTTGGGGTTGACCGCCGCGGTACGGGCGATGTAGGACGCACCGGCCGACAGCGAGAGGGTGAGTGGCCGGATCGGGTCTTTCGCACTCCCCGAGGGCTGGGTCTTGGACTTGTGGCCCTTCGGCGAGGTCGGGGAGGTCTGGCCCTTCGTCAGCCCGAAGATCTCGTTGTTGAACACGATATAGGTCATATCGTGATTCTCACGGGCCGTGTGGATGAAGTGGTTGCCACCGATGCCGTAGCCGTCACCGTCACCGCCGGCCGCGATGACCTCGACGCCGGGGTTGGCCAGTTTGGTCGCCCGTGCGACCGGCAGCGAACGGCCGTGGATCGTGTGGAAGCCGTAGCTCTCGAAGTAACTGTTCAGCTTGCCGGAACAGCCGATCCCGGTGAAGACGGCGACCTCGTCGGGGTTGCGGCCGACCTTCGGCATCGCCTGCTTCAGCGCGTTGAGCACACCGAAGTCACCACAGCCCGGACACCACGTCGGCTGGGGCTCGATTCCGGGTGTGAACTCCTCGTCTTCGATCTCTCGGTCCGCTCCGATTGCGTTGAATGCACTCATGGTTAGTCACCTGCCGCGGGTACGTACTTCATTCGCGTGTGTGGCAGCTCCCCCGTATCGAGACTCGTCTCGAAGCCCTCGACGATGTCGCGAGGCTCGAAGGGGTTGCCGTTGTACTTGAGGAGACTGGACATCTTGTCGCCGTATTTGCCCAGCTCCTTCTGGATGTGGCCACGCAGCTGGCCACTGGCGTTCATCTCCGCGACGACAGCGTGCTCGACGCTGTCGAGGAACTCGGTCATCTCGGCCTCGGGGAACGGCATCAGATCGGAGACGCCGACGGCCTTCACGGAGTGGCCGGCCTCGTTGAGGTGGTCGACGGCCTCGAAGACCGTGTCCTGCTGGCTGCCCCACGTGATGATCCCATAGTCGGCGTCTTCGGGGCCGTGATAGGTCTGGTGGGACTCCTCGGCGTCCAGTTCCTCGCGGATATCGTCGAGCTTGCCCATCCGGCGATCCATCTGGATAACCCGGTTTTCAGGGTCCTCGCTGATGTGGCCGACTTCGTTGTGCTCGTTGCCGGTCGCGAGGAAGCGTCCGCCCTCCTGGCCGGGCACCGAGCGCGGGCTGACGTTCGAACCGTCCTCGGGCTCGTGGAGGAAGCGCTTGAACTTGTCCGAAGCGTGGTGTGCGGCTTCGGCGATCTCCTCTTCGGTCAGCACCGATCCGGGATCGGCGTTGGGCTCCTCGTCGAAGAAGCTTTCCGGAACGTTACGCAGTTCGCCCTGGAGCTTCTGGTCGTAGGCGACGATCGCCGGGATCTGGTACTCGTAGGCCAGCTCAAAGGCCTTGCGGGTCTGGGTGTAACACTCCTCGACGTTGGCCGGCGCGAACACGACGCGCGTCGAGTCGCCCTGGCTCGTATAGAGGATGTGCTCGAGGTCGCCCTGCTCAGGCTTGGTCGGCATCCCTGTCGAGGGACCGGCACGCATCGCCTCGACGAGCACGAGCGGCGTCTCGGTCATCTCCGCGAGTCCGAGCGGCTCGGACATCAGCGCGAAGCCACCGCCCGAGGAACCGGACATGGCCTTCACGCCGGCGTGTGAAGCACCGATCGCCAGCGCCGCGGCGGCGATCTCGTCCTCGACCTGTTCGGAGACCCCGTCGAACTTCGGCAGGTTCTGGGACATGATCGTGAACACGTCGGTCCACGGGGTCATCGGATAGCCCGAGATGAACCGACAACCCTCGTCGATCGCGCCATACGAGATGGCGTCACTGCCGGACAGCAGGACCTGCTCCTCGTCGTGGCCATCGCCTGTCGGCGCGGACCAGTCGTGGGTGTGCTCGACCTCCTGGCCGAGCTCGTAGGCGTCTTCGAGGACCTTGAGGTTCGCCTCTTTCATCTCCCCGGACATGCCGTTGGAGATGATCTCCTCGAAGTACGCCGGATCGATGTCCATCAGCGCCGCCGTGAACCCGACGCCGGCGGTGTTTCGCATCACGTCGCGACCGTGTTCGCGGGCGATCCCGCGCAGGTCGACAGGATAGACGTGCCAGCCGTTCTCCTCGGCACGCTCCTCGAGGTTGATCGCTTCGACGTCCTCCTCGTCGAGCAGGCCCTCGTCGTAGATGACGATCCCGCCCTCGTTGAGGTCGTCGAGGTTCTCCGTCAGCGGTTTGGCCTCCTCGTTGCCGTAGTAGGCGTCCTCGCCCGGATTGCGGGCGAAACTGTCCCCGAGCGTGAGGAGGAAGTTGTATCCGTCGCCACGCGAGTTGACCGGGCCGTTGCCGGCACGTACCTCGACGTACGTGTGGCCGCCCCGGATCCGCGACGGATAGTGTCGGTGTGTGAATACGTTAAGTCCCGAACGCATCAGGGCCTTCGCGAAGTTCTGGCTTGTCGAGTCGATCCCGTCGCCGGAACCGCCTGCGATTCGCCAAATGAGGTCTTCTGGCTCTGGCATGTGTAAATCATCGGCCCCCTGCGGGCGCCGTATACCAACCACGATTCGCCCGGACAAAAGCGTTGTCACTGACTTATTCGACAATGATTATTATAATTCTGTCGTGTCTGGTTAGGGAATTTACCGGATTTTATTGCCGGTTCAGCTATATCAAGGTTGTGATCAATAGGTGAGAGAGTGCTGTGCTGTAGCGGCAGGTCGGGTGCCCGCGTGGCAGCCAGATGTGTCGTCGCTATCGTGGCTGCTGGCGATAGATCAGATTGCGCTGGATGTCGTTGGCCCCCTCGTAGATGACCGGGATTCGGACGTCCCGGTAGACGCGCGCGATCCGCCGGTCAGCCAACACGGATCGGCCGCCGTGGAGTTTCATCCCCTGTTCGGCACATTCGGCCGCGACCTCCGTGGATTTTGTTTTCGCGAGCGCAGCCCAGAAGCCGGCGTCGTCACTCGCTTTGACTTTGCTCGCGGCCCGCCAGGTCAGCGCGCGGGCCGCCTCGAACTCCAGACGCATCTCCGCGAGCGTGTGCTGGACCGCTTGGAAGTCGGCGACATCCCGGCCGAACGCCTCCCGGTCGTGAACGAAGTCGTTGGCCTCTTCGATAGCGGCCGCCGCCAGTCCCAGACCGTGGCCGCCGACGATCACGCGGCCGTGATTGAAGAACTCCGCGAGCATGAAAAATCCCGCACCCTCCGCCCCGATCAGGTTCTCCTCGGGGATCCGGCAGTCGTTGAACTCGATGTGGGCCTGTTTGCTCGCGCGAAAGCCCATCTTCTCGGGGATGTGCTCGGCGTCGTAGCCGTCGGCGTCGGTCGGGACGACGAACAGCGAGTAGTTGCCGTAGCGGTTGTCCGGGTCGTCGTCGGTCTTTGCGTAGACGGTTACCCAGTCGGCCTCGACGCCGTTGCCGATCCAGTACTTCTCGCCGTTCAGCACCCACTCGTCGCCGTCCTTCTCGGCGGTAGTCGTCATCCCCGCGAGATCGCTGCCCGTCTCGGGTTCGGAGACCGCCAGCCCGGTGAGCTGTTCGTTCTCGGCGACCGGCCGGAGGTACTCCTCTTTCTGGGCCTCGGTGCCGTGATCGGCCAGGATCTCCGCCCCGAAACTCGCGAGTTGCAGCGTCAGGGCGATCCCGGCGTCCGCCCGGTAGAACTCCTCGGCGACCGCGAGTACCTCCTCCAGGTCGAGTCCTTTCCCTCCGTACTCCTCGGGGATGTCCTGAGCGATGAGCCCGGCATCCATCCCCGCTTCGAGGATCTCCCAGGGGTACTCCCCACGGCGATAGTACTCCTCGGCGTTGGGCTGGATGTATTCGGCGGCGAACTCCCGGGCCTCCGCTTTGACCTCACGTGCGTGTTCCGGAACGATCCCGTCGTCGAGCAACTCCATGATTTATCGTGTCGTATCGGGCCGATAAATACGCGATGAAACCGGAAGAAACGACGCCGGAGTTTCGGAGCGAGAGTCGAACGGCGGATCCAGGGTGCTACGCGCTCTACACTTCTATTTCCTGCATCAGGTCGACCAGTTCTTCGAGTTGTGGGAACGTGTAGACCGTCACGTCGATGTTGGCGTCCAGCGCGTGGATGCGCGAATCAAACATTAACGCCATATCGGAATCGCGATTGCCGACAAGTTCATCGACCATCCCACTGCCGGGGCCGTAGGTGAAAGTCGGGGTCCCCATATCGATAGTCGTGTCGAGGACGTTCGCCCACCCGTCGATGAATCCCGAAGTCATGATATTGCCGATCTCTTCGATCGCCGACCGTTCCATATCGGTGAAGCCGCTCTGTTCCGGATCCGCCCCGCCCATGTCCCCGAGCATCCCCTGTGCGAGGGTCTTGGCGTTTTCATAATCGAGCAGAAAGAGGATGTGCCCGTGCGGTGGTTCCTGGAGTTCGATCGAGATGCCGATCAGCTTCTCGTCGCCGACGTGGGTCTTGATGTCCGGGATGTCGATGAAGTTGATCTTGGTGATCTCCATCTCCGTCTCCATGCCGGTCATCTGGCTGAGGTGGTCCGCGACGGTGTTCCCCCCTTCTTTGGCCATCTTGTTGAACAACGCGAGCTTCCGGATGTCGAGCATCAGACTCATGGTAACGATCGGATTACCGCCCTGTTTCGACCCCATCCTCTTAAGTCATAGTCCCGCAGTTTTCGCTGGCGAGAATCGGCTCGGGTCGGCGATCATCGACGCTGAAACGTCCCCGGCTCGCCGGCTGGGTATCGACCGTTTCGGCCATCGCAATTACTCGACGCGATAGCTCACCGCGACACCTTCGCCGACTGGCAACAGCGAGGTCCGGAAGTCGGGATCGGCCCGCACGGCCGACAGGTACTCCGCGATCCCCTCGGTCGGCCCGGTCGCCTCGATCGACTCGCCGTCCAGAAGCCGCCGGACGTCCTCGTGATCGATCGTGCTCCCGGCGACGGCGTTGTCGGCCACGACGATCCCGCCAGGGGCGACCTTCTCGCGAACGCTCTCGAACGCCTCGCGGTAGCGGTGTTTCTCGTTGTCGATCAACACCACGTCGAAGGGGCCGTCGTAGGACTCGATCGTCTCGATAGCGTCGCCGAGTTCGAAGTGAGCGGTCGCCCCGAAGTCCCCGCGGCCGAGATACTCACGTGCCAGGTCGAGTTCGTCCGCGTCGATTTCGGTGAGAACGATCTCGCCGTCGTCCGGAAGTGCCCGGCAGAACCAGTAGGCCGAGTAGCCGTACCCGGAGCCGAACTCGAAGGCCCGTTCGGCGCCGGTCATGCGCGCGAGTAGTTCGAGCCAGCCACCGACGGCGGGCCCGACAGTCGGAAAGCCCTCTCGGTCGGCGTACTCGTCCATTTCTGCGAGCACGTCGTCGCCGTCCGGGCCGACGACGCGTGCGAGTTGTTCGACGCTCTCGGGAATCGGATTCGACATACAATAACGGAGGGGTGTCGGATGGAAAACGTTGCCTTCTTTCACAGAAACATAAAACTTTTGTTCTGTTGATTGGTGGG
>Ga0207754_100017_pt1 | contig 208900 bp, 179 predicted proteins | sample A23E1SouthBayCA_FD_187728 | JGI IMG/M metagenome (GOLD analysis project Ga0207754, IMG submission 187728) | Aerobic enrichment media microbial communities from Eden Landing Ponds, California, USA - A23 E1 (SPAdes) | ecosystem: Environmental > Aquatic > Marine > Unclassified | place: Emeryville... | reverse complement strand
TACTGTCTCGGTAGCCGCGACATTCAAGAAGTCGTCTACCGAAGCTACGTTTTGCAGGGTTGCGCTTGTGTTGGACACACTTCGCGCACCCTGCTGCTTCGTACGTGACGCTTTCTATGACACGCTCAGTAATAGCAATCGAGAGACCTCCGCTGCAGCGTTGGTTCACATTGCAGGCCTCTTTTTCGGATTCTTCGCCATTTCTTTCGTGTACTTGGCTTTAGACGAGGGGTTCATAAAAGAAAACGCGGCCAACGCGTTGAATTGGCATGTGCCTCTATCCCTGATAGCTATCTTGGTCGTCGTAATTGGTATCGGGGTGAGTGAAATCGCGGGTGTAGCAATATCGATACTCATAGCGGTGACAACGATCTGCTTTGCGCTCGTAGCGAGCGTGAACGCATATCAAGGCCGTGCGTGGCAGTATCCGGTAGTTCCACAGATGATCTGACAGTTATTGAAGAGCTATTCTACGGCGTAGTTGGCCCTGTTGGACTCTTAAAATCTACTTCTCCTGAACACCCTGCGCACTACGTAGAGCTCCACACCAGCGCTTTCGAACAACCCACGGAGAAGCAAAGCGCCTTGCGAATAGTTCGAGAATACGATCAAAGAGCTACAACGATCCGATGATCTTCAACAATCGTTACAGCCCGCCCATCGTCAGGATCGAGCCGTAGCCCAGCGCGAACGCCAGCACGAACGACCCGGCCCACGCGCCCACGGTGACGAGGATCTTGCGCGCACCGATCGCGTCCCGTCCGCCGACGGCGGCCCCGCTGCCGATGATCCCGCTGACGATGATCTCGTTGAACGACACCGGCACGCCGAGCAGGACGGCGAGCTGTGCGATCAGGAACGAGGGGACGAGCGCCGCGATCGAGCGGCGCGGCCCCAGCGACGAGTAGTCCTGTGCGAGCGACTTGATCATGCGGGGTGCGCCGGTCCACGAACCGACGAGGATCCCCGCGCCACCGCCGGCGAGGACGACGAGCGTCGAGACCCCCCCAACGTCGTCGAGCAGCGGGAGCAGGGGACCGACCGCCAGCCCGACCTGGCTCCCGCCCGCCGAGAAGGCCACGAGCGACCCGAGTGTCAGCAGAACGCGCCTGAGGCCGCCCGCCTGGTCCCTGCTAACGTCCCAGTGGACCAGTGTTGCGATGGCGAGGGCGACGGCGAGGGTCACTGCGGGCGAAACGAGTACACTGTCCACCCCGAGAAATCGGCCCGCCAGGCCTGCGACGGACCCCGGTGCGCCGTCCGGACCGAGGCCGGCGAACCGGACGTTCGCGAGGACGCCACCGACGAGCGCCGCGAGCAGTGCCACGCTGTAGCGCTCTGGCACGTCGGTCCGAGGCAGGACGCTCGCGATGGCGAACGCGACGCCCCCGCCGATAACGGGCGTGAGCATCCAGACGGACCCGATCTGGACGTACTTCGGCCACACTGGCGCCCCGCCGAGCGCGATCCCGACGCCGATGACCGCACCGGTCACCGTGAACGCCGTCGCGATGGGGTAGCCCGTTCTGATGCCGATTGCCATGAGGCCGGCACCGATCGCCAGCACGACGATGACGCCGGTCGCAGGGATGCTCGGCCCCGAAACGAGGCCACTGCCGATCGCTTCGGAGACGTTCGCCCCCTGCGTCACGGCCCCGGCGAACCCGAACACGCCGACGACGAACGCGGCCCGCATCGTCGAGATAGCGTTGGCGCCGACCGCCGGCGCGAACGGCGTCGCGCCGCTGGAGCCGGCACCGATCACCCACGCCATGAACAGGCTCGCGAATCCGGCGATCAGGAAGAGTGCTACCAGTGAGAGTTCCATGTGAAAATCTGAAGTGCAGTGTCAGTCAGCACTCGCTGCGACGGAGTCGACGTCGGCCGATCGGCTCCGCCACCAGCCCTGGAGGTACGCGCCGACGAACATACCGGCCAGCGCCCAGAGGATCGTGACGTTGCCGACGCCGAGGCTCGCGTAGGCTGCTCCGGGGCAGATGCCCGAGAGCCCCCAGCCGACGCCGAAGATGGCCCCGCCGATCAGGACGTTCCGGTCGAACGGCTTGAGGCGTCGCTCGTACCGCTCGCCTGTGAGCGGCGCGCTCTCCCGGATCCGGGGCATCACCGCGAAGGCGATCCCGGAGACGATGGCCGCGCCGAACATGACAAAGAGCAGTCCGAAGTCCTCGAACGTGAGGAAGTTCAGAACCACTTCCGGGCGCGCCATCTGGCTGAACCCGAGACCGAACCCGAAGATCAGGCCGCCGACGAAGATCAGCGGCTTGAACAGAGGGTGGCGATCGCTCATGTTACGGCGTCACCCCCAGTGCCGCGACGATCTGGGCGGTCCCGATCGCGACTGCCAGGAACGTCATCACGCCGACGATCGAGGTTTTCGAGGCTGACCCGACGCCACAGACGCCGTGGCCCGACGTACATCCCTTTCCGACCCGGGTACCGATCCCGACGAGGATACCGCCGAAGAACAGCCGCCAGGGCTGGACGTCGGTCAGCCAGAGCGTGAATCCCGCGAACTCGTACAGTTCTCCCGTGGTCCCCGGCTGATAGAGCGAACTCGTGACCAGCCCGGACTGGACGGTGGCCGCGAACAGTGCCGCGCCGAGGACGATCCCGGCGGTGAACACCAGTCGCCAGTCCCGCGAGGCGACGTACCGCTGGAAGCGCGACTGGCCCGACACGTACGAGAGGGTCGATTCGAGGAACGTGCTCGCGCCGGCCGCGATCCCGGTCCCGACGTAGATCACGACGGCACCGAGTCCGACGAGCAGACCACCGACGGCGTAGCGACCGATCCCGTTGGGGAACAGCTCGGGCGCCACCTGGAACGGGACGACTGGATCAGCGACCATCGGTCCGTTCAGTCACCGGCCAGGGATTCCTGGCTCGCTGCGCAGTTGTTTGGGCCCAGTTCGAGCGTGAACGCCTCCTCGTCGTCGACGGCGTTCTGGCCGAGGTTCGTCGCGATGATGTCCTCGTAGTTGGCCGGCCGCGGGGGCATGTCCGAGAGGATCAGGTCGACGAAGTCGTCCTCGTCCATCGTCAGGGCGTCCATCTGCTCTCTGAGGTCACCGATCGGTGCGGTGTAGGTCCCGTCGTCGGCGGGAACGGCTGCGTCGCTGAAGTGTGCGCCACCGATCAGCGTGTCGTCGGGCAGGGTCAGCACGCGCTCCTGCAGGGACTCGTAGAGCAGCCGGGCGGCGTCGGGCGCGCCCTCGTCACCCTCTTCGAGGTCGGGACGCGCGACGCTCTCGATAAAGAGCCCGTCGCCGGTCGCCAGCAGGCTGTCGTCGATCAGGTAGGAGGTCATTCCGGTCGTGTGGCCGGGCGTGAACACCGTCTCGATGGTGGCGTCGCCGACCTCGAACGTGTCGCCGTCTGCGGCCGTCGTCAGGTCGTCTGCGTAGGTGACTCCGCGGTCGACCGCGGCTTCAGGGATGACGCCCTCGACGCCTTCGTCGTCCAGCGCTCGGACGCCCGAGATGTGATCGGCGTGGACGTGCGTGTCGATGGCGTATCGCAGATCCACGTCGTGCTCGTCGGCGTCGGCGAGGTAGCGGTCCGTGAACGCGCGAAGCGGGTCGACGATCGCCGCCTCACCGTCCGAGACGAGGAAGTAGCCAAGACAGCCCGAGGAGGGGCGCTGATACTGGTACAGCGTCCCGGCACCGTCGTAGTCGGTGACTTCGACGGTCTCGTAGATGCTGGCCCAGCCGTTCATGCCCTCTTCGAGGTGGTCCACGTCGTAGCCCCGTTCCGCGAGCGTGCCCGCGACGTACTCGCTGGCACCGCCCTTGGCGCACAGGACCGTGACCTCGCGGTCGTCGGGGATGTCTGCGAGGATGTCTTCGGGGATCTCCTCGTCGAGGAAGTGGAAGTAGGGAGCGTTGATCGACTCGACGTTCTCGCCGTCGATTCGCCACTCCTCGTAGTCCGATTGCATCCGCGCGTCGAGGAGTGTCACGTCCTCGCCGGCGTCGATGCGTGCTTTCAGCGTGTCCGGTTCGACTGACTCGACCTCGACATCAGGGGTCGGGAAGTCTTCGGCATTCATGTCGTACACCCCTACCTACCGGTCGGACCGACAAAAGGGTTTGCATAGTAATCCACAATCTCTACAATATAATGGCGGCCAGTATATCCCGAATGCCCGAATATGTGGGCCTTTGAAGCCCTTCGGGATATTTTCAGGAGATGGGACAGCACAGTATTTTAACCTCTTCACAAGAATCGACATCGTTTTATCCGTCGAAATGGTATTGTGTAGTAGCTCCAATACAGATCAACGGAGTACTCCAACAATGACCACGGAATACGAAATCGCGGAGACGCTCGACGTGAAAGGTGCATCGTGCCCGATGCCGGTCGTCAAGACGAAGCAGTCGGTCGACGGCCTCGGTGACGGCGAGGTTCTGGAAGTTCTCGCGACCGATTCGGGCAGTATGAGCGACATCGACGGCTGGGCGACCGGGACGAACGGCGTCGAACTCCTCGAACAGGTCGAGGACGGCGACGTGTACAAACACTACGTCCAGAAGACGGCAGAATGAGCACCGACACACCGACAGCGAGTGAGGGCGAGCCGACGGACGAACAGGCCCTGCTGGCGCGCATCGACGAACTCGAAGCGCAGGTCGCCGATCTCGAAACCGAGGTCGGTGACGACACCCAGAAGATGACGATCATCTCGACCAAGGGCACCTTCGATATGGCGTACCCGCCGCTTATCCTCGCGAGCACGGCCGCCGCCTTCGGCTGGGATGTCGTCGTGTTCCACACCTTCTGGGGACTGGACATCCTCCACGAGGAGCGATCCAGGGACCTGAAACTGTCTGCCGTGGGCAACCCGAACATGCCGATGCCGAACGCGCTCGCAGCACTGCCCGGCATGGATCGGATGGCCACCAAGATGATGCAGAAGCGCATCGACGAGAACGGCACCGCGACCGTCGAAGAACTGATCGACGTGTCGCTCGAACAGGGCGTCGAACTCCAGGCCTGCCAGATGACCATCGACCTGATGGACTACGACGAGGACGAGTTCTACGACGACGTGACCGTCGGCGTCGGCGCGGCGACCGCCCTCCAGCACATGGCCGAATCGGACGTGCAGCTCCTCGTCTAGTCCGTTACGACACCCACACGTTTCGACTGCTGTCGGAACCAAGAAGACAGCGGACAGTTACCCGATCGGCGGTCGAGTCCTACCATTCTCTTTCGAGCCCGTCGAGCAGCCGTTCGATGTCGTCGGCAGTGTTGACTGCGTGGACGGACGCGCGCACGGCGTCGGGATGGGGGAGCGCTCGAATCACGATCCCCCGCTCGGCGAGCCTGTCGACCGTCGCTTCCGGATCCGGAACGTCGATCGTGACCAGCCCGGACTCCGGTGTCGCAGGACTGAGGAGGCGGTCCTCCGGGACCCCGTCGGCCAGTCGATCGGTCAGTCGCGCGATGCGCGACTCGATCCGGTCGACGCCCACGTCGGAGAGCACGTCGATCGCTTCCCGGAGCGCGACGTGGGGCGCGGGATTCGCGGACCCGACCTCGAACCGGCGTGCGCCGGCCGCGTACTCGAAGGGATCGGCCGTCGGTGTCTCGACGCTCCGGTAGCCGACTGTCCGTGGTTCGAGCGTCTCGGCCACTTCGCGATCGACGTAGAGGAAGCCCCCGCCCCAGAGACCGAGGAGCCACTTGTGACCGGCCGCTGCGACGGCGTCGGCACCCCACTCCTGAACGTCCATCGGCGTCTGTCCGGGCACCTGCACGGCGTCGACGAGCGCCAGTGCACCGGCGTCGTGGGCGATATCCACGAGATCGGAGACCGGCAGGCGCGTCCCGTGGGTCCACGTGATCGCGCTGAAGCAGGCGAGTCGCGCGCCGTCGACAGCCGCCGCGAACGCCTCGCGGTCGACGCGCCCGTCCGTCGTCTCGACGACGCGAACCTCGACGCCCTCTCGTTCGAGGCGCTGCCACGGGAGGATGCCAGCAGGGTGTTCCAGATCGGTCCTGACGACCACGTCGCCCGGCTGCCAGTCGATCGCACCGGCCACGGCGTTGATACCCGCCGTCGTGCTCTCGGTCAGTGCGATCTCGTCCGGTTCGGCCCCGACGAACGACGCGACCGTCTCGCGCGTGCGATCGAATTCAGCGAACGCCGCTTCGTAGGGATCGCCGACGATCGGCACGTCGTACTCGTGTTCGCGAACGAATGTGTCGGCGGCTTCGACGACGTAGCGGGGACTGGGACCGTGCGCCCCGTAGTTGAGGTAGATACCGTCCTGCAGCGCGGGGATGTCGGCGCGGAGTTCTGTCGGCGTCATCATATGCTGTCTCTAACAGGGGGTACGCGACGGACGGGGAATAAGTTTGCGAGTATTGTACAATACTAAAGTCCAGCAATCAGCGAGCGCGTGCTCACTGACGCGAGACGGCACGGCCGAGCGATCGCGTCAGCGACAGCAGATACCCCAGTCCGTACTGCACGTCCCGATCGAAGAGGCTGCGAATCAGCCCGATCGGTCCGACTCGCTCGGGTTCCGCGCGCTGGGCCTCGCCGACGCTCCCCAGCAGGGCTTCGATCCCCGCTCGGGTCTCGTCGTCCGCGGCCGTGTCGGCCACCTCGCCCAGCGCCGACCCCGTGCCGGCCAGCGACGTGACCATCTCGTCGTCCAGCGCCGCCGTCAGGAGCGACACGACGTCGGCGATCTCTGCCAGTTCGTCCAGCGTGCCGCTGCGCTGGAGTTCGACCAGCGTCTCCATGGCCTCGCTGAGTTCGTCGGCGTTCTGGCCGGTCGTCTCAGCCAGCCCGATCGTCTCGTCGGTCGCCAGCCCGTCGGCCGACTCGGCGAGCGTCGATCCCGTGTCGGCGAGTTCGACGACCATCTCGTCGGTCATCGCACCCTCGCCGAGTGCCACCACGTCGAGGAACTCGTTGACCGCGTCGAGTCGTCTGACGAACGCGGCGACGGCCTCGGGGTTCTCCTCGATGGCGGCCTCGAGTTCGGGTTGTTCGATCGATTGCTGTTCGGACATCTTACAGCAGCCCCCGTGCGGTCAGCCAGTAGGACTCGTTGTAGGCCAGTTTCGACCAGTGCAGCTTCTCGGAGGGTGCGGCCGGCGACGGCGGGCTCTCGTAGTCGAACTCGACGAACGACGCCGCGTCCATCCCGGTCTCGATGAAACACAGCGTCTTCCCGTCGTAGGTCGCCGTCGCCGGGTGTCCCCGGATCTCGCTGGCGATCCGCTGGGCGACGATACCGGCCTGGTAGTGCGCGACGCTGCCGGCCTTCGGGACGCCGGTCGCGGCCGTGTCACCGAGTGCGTACACGTTGTCGGCGGCCTCGGCTTCCAGAGTGTGCTTGTCCACGTCGACCCAGCCGCGATCGCCGAGTCCGGCATCGGCGATCATGTCGATCCCGCGGTGGGGCGGAATCCCGACGAGCAGGTCGTAGTCGATCTCGGTCCCCTCCATCGAGCGCACCACGTCTTCCTCGGGATCGACTTCCTCGGCGTTGAAGAACGTCTCCACCGCGATGTCGCGCTCGTCCATGATCGGGCGCGCCCACTCGGCGATGTGGGGATTCCCGTGGACCCGCTGGATCGGGTACGTGTAGGTGATCTCCACGTCCTCGCGCAGGCCGCGCTCGCGGAGCCAGTCGTCGGCCATGAACACGAACTCCAGCGGTGCCGCCGGGCACATGTGGGGCGAACCCACGACACTGAGCACCAGGTGTCCCTCGGTGAACGAGAGCAGTTCCTCCCTGAGTTCGGTCGCACCGGACTCGCTGTAGTAGTCGTGGCCGCCCTCGGCGAGGCCGGGGATCTCGTCGGCCGCGAGCGTCGACCCGGTCGCGAGGACCAGGTGATCGTACTCGACGACGTCTCGCCCGTCCTGTAATCGAAGCGTCTCCTCGTCGGTGTCGATGTCGGTGACCCGATTGATCTGGAGGTCGATCCTGTCGTCGACGAGTTCGTCGAGCGGCCGCCTGGCGTCGCTCGGTTCACGCTTGCCGAAGGGCACGTAGAGCCACACCGGCTTGTACACGTGATCCGGACAGTCGTTGATCAGCGTCACCCGAACGTCGCCGGCGTCGATTTCGGCGCCGAGCTGGTCGGCGAGGTCGTTCGCGAGGACGCTCCCGCCGGTGCCGCCGCCGACGATCACGACGTGTTCGGTCATGCTTTCTCCACGTAGAACGCGTGGTGGTCGTCGCCCTCTTCGACCGCCAGCAGTTCGTTGCCGGCCTCCTCTGCCCATTCGGGCACGTCGCTTAGCGACTGCTCGTTGTCGCTGAGCAGGCACACCACCGCGCCCGTATCGACGTTTCTGATCTCGCCGATCAGATCCATCAGCGGTCCAGGGCACGCCGCACCCCGTGCGTCGACGGTCGCAGCGGGCTCGATGTCGGTTTCGGTCATTGTCACAGGTGTACTTTCGAGCCGACTCCTATTAGTATTGTGTGGCTGTTCCAAGATAGTGAAAAAGCCGTTCACAGATCCTCGAAGCACCGCCCCGACCGAGAACGACACCACTCCAGATCAAGTCTGCGTCCTACCGGAGGGTATCGACGACAGCGAGCTTGTACAGCGGACAGATCTTGACCAGTGCCGGTCCGATCTGTCGAACCAATAGTGGACTTCATGCCCTCGATCACGCACTGGTTCCGCTCGAGCGTTGTCTCTGCCTAGTCGCTGTCACGCCGACGCGACGGCGTCGGCGAACGCTCGCGGGAGAGACGCGTACACCGCGGCGTTGTCGACGAGCGCACCGACGGTCGTGTACTCGTCGACCGCGTGGACGGTGTCGGTTCCGAACGCGAACTCCACGGTCGGGATCCCGGCGTTCCGGAGTTGCTTCGCGTCGCCACCGCCGGTCGCGCTGCGCCGGTAGACGCGCTCGCCGCTCACTGCGTGGGCCGTCGAGGCGGTCGCCTCGACGACCGGACTGTCGATCGGGACGACCGTTCCGACACTCCAGGACACGTCCGTGATCGCGATCCCATCACAATCCTCGACGCAGGATCGGATCTCCGATAGCATCGCCGACGTGTCGACCCCCGCAGTCAGTCGGATGTCGACTTGGGCACTGGCGGACTGGGGGACGCTGTTGACCGCTTCGCCCCCCTCGATCGTCCCCAGATTGATCGACGGCGACCTGAAGAGGTCACGCGCGGTTTCCTCGCCCATCGTCGGCGCGTAGTACGCGACCGACTCTTCGAGGATCGCCGCCACGTCGGTCTCGATGTCGAGGTGACGCTGTCCGAACCGCTCGCGGAGCGTCGTTATCGCGCCGTAGAGTCGGTCGATCGCGTTCTCGCCCAGCACTGGCCGTGAACCGTGCGCCGCCTCGCCGCGGGCCGCGAGCGTCAGCCAGATACTCCCCCGGTCGGCGACGGTCACGGAGTGGCGGCCCGCCTCACAGGTCGGTTCGCCGATGACACACGCGTCCGCATCGAGGACGCCGGCGTCCAGTAGGGCGGGGAGTCCCGCGTCACCGCCGATCTCCTCGTCACTGACGAACGCGAACTGTAGTGTGATCGGTGGCGTGGTCCCGGTCTCGGCGAACGCGGTGACGGTGAACAGCATCGCCGCGAGCGCGCCCTTCATGTCCGTCGCTCCGCGGCCGTATATCCGGTCGTCGACGCGTTCGCCCAGCGGCGCGTACGACCACTGCCCGCCGTCGAACGGGACCGTGTCCAGATGGCCGTTGTACAGGAGCGTGTCGTCGGTCTCACCGGGGACGGTCACGAGCAGATTCGGTTTCGCCGGATCGACCGTGTGTCGCGCCACGTCGACGGGCAGTGGCTCCAGATACGCCTCGATCATGTCTGCGAGTGCGGTGGTGTCGCCGGGCGGGTTCGACGTGTCCACCGCGAGCAGATCGAGTGCGATGTCGACGAGGTCGGACTGGTTGGCCTCGACGTACGTCGCCGGGTCGGTCGCTGTCACATCGGTGCTCCCCGCCGTCCCGTCGCCGGCGTGCTTGCTGTCGTCACAATCGGACCGAGCGTTGCGCCAGTGGCACCCGAGAACGACGAGGGGTACTCGGACTCGCGGCTACCGATACTGTTGGTGTTCATGCTTCGACGTTCGGACGCCGGACGCAAAAGTATTTCTCGATATTCACAATACTGTGGGAAAGTGAATCTCGGACCACCATGCGTGCAAGTCTTTTTCACATCCGCCGCCGTTAGCCCGCGTCGATGCGATTCCTCCGTGTCGTCGTCTGGCGGCTCGCCCTCGGTGCACTCGCAGCCTGGGCCGTCCTGACGACAGTGTTCGCGCTCTTTACCACGACCAGAGAATGGGTCCTCCAGCGACAGGTAGGTGCGCTCAAGTGGGCCGGTCGCGAGGAAGACGTGATCGCCGCCGTCCGCGACGAGTACCTCGCCTCGCGTGGGCTGGACCGCCCGCTCCCCGTCCAGTACGTCGACTGGATGGGCGATATGGTGACGCTGGACTGGGGTGTCTCCTTCGTCACCGGCGAACCGGTGTTCCCGACGGTCGTCGCCGCGGCCGGCCGGACGGCGATGTACGTCTTCCCGGCGCTCGTCCTCGCCGTCGTGGTCGGGGTCGGCTTCGGCCTGTACGTCGCACTGAACCCCGACAGCCGATTCGGCAACTTCGGTCTGGGGACGGCCTACCTCTGCTTTGCGCTCCCGAACTTCTGGATCGGCGGACTGTTGGTGTCGTTCGCGGCCGGCGGTGTGATCCCCCGCACGCCGCTGGTTTTCGACCACCTCCTCCCGATCCTGTTGACGGCGACGACGATGCTGGGTGGGGTCGTCAGCTACGCTCGCGCCCACGCAACGGAGTACGCGACTGCCGACTTCGTCCGCCTCGTTGAGGCCACCGGTGGCAGCCGATTGCGAGTCGCCGCACACGTCCTGCGAAACGCCGCAGTACCGATCTTCTCGCTGGTGTTCACCGAAGCGCTCGCCCTCCTCGTGCTCGCCGTGTTCGTCGTCGAAGCGGTGTTCGGGATCGACGGCTTCGGCTCGCTGCTCCTCCAGTCCGTCGACCAGCGTGATCTGCCGGTCCTGCTGGGCGGCACGCTCGTGATCATCGCGGTCGGCGTCGCCGGCAACGTCGTACAGGACCTCTCCTACAGTGTCCTCGATCCCCGCATCGACACGTCGACGTAGCAGTCCGCAGTCGAAGGCTATATTTTCAGTCTTTCAAATCAAAAAAGCCGATCTATAGAATTATTCTATTGTTCAAATCTATATTTGGGTATGATATGTGGCTAAGGCAGATTTTGAATATGTAATTGGTATGGATGATGATGGCTGTTGGTAGAAGAGATCAAAAGTGGCAATGTGGGTCTGTACTATCTTTCTGCCCTAAGAAATATTCTCTATCTGGAATAGAATACTGTCGAGTGAAACCGAGGGACCGATCGCGGACTTGCCGAAAATGCATCAAAAGTACCTTTGTTATTCTACTCGGCTGACTCTGTCGCGTGTATACTAACAAAAATACTTCTGTTATGGATGGGGTCGACTTCGACTTCTACAGTACTAGTCTGAATACGTCTAGTAATTGTTTTTGACGCTGTAGCAAAAATCTCTACTAATCCAGTAATTCTGTGCTAGATCTCAGTATGGCTCTCGACTCTCTGTCCCGTATCTCGAACGAAGGTTTCCACAATCTCGGTTAGAATCTTCCGAATTTCTATCGAATTTAGTCTTGGTTAGTCGCTCGCGGTAGCCATCCCCCGTAGTGGACCTCGGTCGCGTGCTTCACACTGTGTTCAGTATCACAAAACATAAATCTAAAAATACTGGTGACTAACCCGGTAATGGTACACTTGCGTTCGACATACATCCTCGATCCAGTTTCACTGAAACGTCGCCAGGCCGCGATCCCGGCGCTGCAGCGGGTCAGCCTGTTTCGAACGACACTGTCGGTGTGTCGTCGTGTATGCTGTAACGTTATCGAGTGTCTGGAGGCCGTCGCACGTTTCGACGCCGATCAGGTGTAGTTGATGTTGAGTTCGATGACGTTCGCGGCGCTTTCGAGTTTTTCTGGTAGCTCCGTTCGGTAGCGTTCGTCCTGGAATCGACTCGTCGGCCCGGAGATGCTGATCGCTCCTTCGACCTCACCCTCCTTGTTGACGATCGGCTTGGCGACACACCGGAGTCCGACGAGACGGGCCTCGTCGTCGAACGCGACCCCTCTCTCCCGGACACGCTCCAGTCGCTCGAAGAGCTCGTCGCGATCGGTGATGGTGTTTTCCGTCGCCTGCGGGAGGCCGTGCCTGTCGACGATTTCGTCGACTCGCTCCTCTGGGAGATGGGCCATGATCGCCTGCCCGAGCGCGGTGTTGTGGAGGTGTACTCGGTGGCCGATGTAGGAGTCTGACGTGACCGCCTGTTCACCGTTCGCACGGTGGAGGTAGATCCCGCGACCGTGTTCCTCGACGAGGAGGTTCGTCATCTCACCGGTCTCTTCGGCGAGTTTCGTCACCTCTTCCTTGGCCGACTGGTAGATGCGCTGCTTGTGGCGCGCGTAGCCGCCCAGATCGAGCAGTCGGAGCCCGACGCGGTAGGAGTTCCCCTCCCTGACGAGGTACCCCTCGTGTTCGAGCGTCTTGAGGTAGTTGTGGATGCTACTCTTCGAGAGGTCGAATTCGTCGGTCAACTCCGTGACTGTGGCCTCGTCACGGGCTTTGATCGCTTCCAGAATCCGAAACGTGGTCCGGGCGGTCTTGACCATCGTCGAATCGAGTTCGTCTGCCATACGCACTCCCATCCACCCACTCATAATAAATCTTCTTCCAGCCATTCTGTACCTGCTCTCCGCTCGCGCTCGTCTCGTGGTGGTCGTCTGATCGTGACTGCTGTCTCAGCAGTATTCATGGAGTCGCTGGCCGTGTCTGATACGAAAAAGGACGAGTCGTCGTGAGAGTCATGGGACTGTCACCGATACCGACTTGATTCCGTGACGTACCCTTTGCTGTCCCCTTCCACTGGGGTCGATTACGACCGGCCGGTCGACGCCGAAGTGCACGTTCTTCGGGTCTTGCTTCCCGCGACTCTGTTGGAGACACAGGAACGACCCGTGCGTCCTCAACCGAGGGTGTAACCGCCCCGAACCGGCGTTTTCGACCGAATTTTATCGTTCTCGGGGGAGACACAATATTCATATCGCCGGCTGTAAAACCACTCACCCGAGTCAACTATGAGTTATCGCGCAGGGATAATCGGTACCGGCGGTATCGCAGGCATGGGTATTCTCGGTATGCACGACACCGAAACGATCGGATCCGAGAAGATTCGTGCCAGTCACGCGGGCGGTTACGACGCGACGGAGGACATAGAACTGGTCGCTATCGCAGATATCGACCGAGAGAACCTCCGGATGTTCGGCGAGGCGTGGGACATCCCGACAGACAACCAGTATCTCGGTCACGAGGCGATGCTCGACGCCGAGGATCTCGACGTCGTCTCCGTCTGTACTCCCTCGCTCCTCCATTACGATCACGTGGTCGACGCTGCGCAGTCAGACGCGGATCCCGACGTCATCTGGTGTGAGAAGCCGATCGCTTCCTCGGTCTCGGACGCGGAGTCGATGATCGAGACCTGCGACGAAACGGAGACAGAACTCGTCGTCAACCACTCGTTTCGGTTCACCGACAAGCTCCGGAAGCTCCGGGCGCTCCTCCAGGAGGAGGACCTGCTCGGCGAGGTCCACTCCGTCTCGACGCAGTTCCGGATGGAACTCTTGCGCAACTCCACGCACCTGCTGGACACGCTCGTCTACCTGCTGGATGCCCGGGCCGAACGTGTCAGCGGCTACATCTCCGGGGAGAACGAGGCGGTCGACTCGTTGGACGCTGGCCGCGATGTCGACGATTCTGCCGGTGGGGGTTTCGCGCTACTGGACGACGGGACCTTCGCGACGATCGACTGTACGATCCCGCGCGACGAGTCGTCGATGACGCTGCAGTTCGTCGGGAGCGAAGGGAAACTGTACATGAACAACGACGACGGCGAGTGGCGTTACTGGCGGCTCGACGACGGCGAGCACGTCGAAGAACCACTGCCCGGTATCGAGGGTGCCTGGACGTGGGACGACGACTACCGGGGCGCGTTCGCGAACGCCGCTCGCCACGTACAGTCGCTCCTGGACGGGGACGCGACGAACGCCTCGACGGGTCGTGAGGCCCTGCGGTCGCTGGAGATCATCGTTGGGTTCTACGTCTCGCACTACACGGGCGGCCAGGTCGACGTGCCACTCGACCGGCCGCTGCGCGACGTCGAGATCACGTCCTGGTGAGTTTGCGGCGCGAAGGAGAAACAGTGTGGCGCGTCGTTACTCGTAGACGTGGACGCTACCGGTCTGGTTGTCCTCGATGTAGTCCCAGTCGTAGTCGACGCCGAGTCCGGGACCCTCGGGCACTGCGACCATCCCATCGTCGTCGATGGTGTCGATCATGTCGGAGTAGTCGCCCTCGTAGACGGGGGGCTGGGTGTTGGGGCAGTCCGGGTGGACCAGCGCCAGTTCGTAGTAGTTCGTGTTGCGGATCGCGGCGATGCAGTGGCGCTGAGCGGGGCCGGGTGCGTGGAACTCCACGTCCAGTCCGAACCCTTCGGCGACCTTCGCGCGTTTCATCGCGCCGGTGATACCCGCGTCGTACTCGGGATCGGCTCGGAGGAAGTCGGTGGCCTCGTTAGCGATAAAGTCCGTCGCAGGTTCGAGTCCGCGCACGTGCTCCGTTTGGAGGATCGGGGTGTCGAGTTGCTGACGCAGCTTCTGGTGGGCGTGCTGGGAGATGCCACCGTCGCGGTAGGGGTCCTCGTACCAGTAGAAGCCAGCCTCGTCGAGCGCGCGGCCGAGCTTCAGGGCGTCGGCGAACGTCTCGAGTTCGCAGGCCGGATCGTGCATCAGATCCATCTCGTCACCGACGCGCTCGCCCAGCAGGCGAGCGGTCTCTAGCTCGCGGTCGAGGTCCCGGGACCCCTCGCTGCCGCCCCAGCCGTGGATCTTGAACGCCTGGTACCCCATCTCGTGACACGCCTCGGCGAAGTCGCCGAAGTCCTCGGGCGTCTCCAGCCCGCCGTTCTCGTCGCCGTGGTACGTCGAGGCGTAGGCGGGGAACTCCGTGCGGTACGTACCCAGCAGTTCGTGGATCGGGGCGTCGTAGTACTTGCCGGCGAGGTCCCACAGCGCGATGTCGACGGGCCCCATCCCCATCCGGTCGTATTTCCGCAGCGCACGCTTGATCTCGCTCCAGTGTTTCTCGCGGTTCAGCGGATTCTTGCCGATGAGATAGTCGGCGAACGTGTTGATCTGGGCGGCAGCGGGAGAGTTACCCCCGACGTACTCGCCGGTGATCCCTTCGTCGGTGTGGATCGTGAGCGCGAACAGTTTGCGTTCGGTCACTTCGCCGGGATCGTAGACGAGGTTGAACCCGTGCTGGTCCGTTCCGACGTTTTCGATCGGATACGCGAACTCGACTGACTTTATCTTGGTAATCTCCGGTACCATACCAGTCGGTCGATTCGGGAATCTCTTAAACTCAGTGGTCCGCTGTGGCCGTTGTCGTTCAGATTGCGTGGCTTACCTCTGCGAACCAGTTCGTCACCCGACCGTATCGATTGGCTCGGGAGCCGACCACGATTACTCTCACTTCCCGTTCCCCCGGTGAGACAGTCCGCGTTAGTTCCCATCATCTTAGTGACCTGTCTCTGGGAACCAAATGTTTATATATTATGCTTCTGAACGTGCGAAATGGATATGGCAGAGATCAAGCGCAGACGTATGCTTAGAACCCTCGGTGCAGCTGGAATGATCGGCCTCGCTGGTTGTAGCGGCGACGGTGATTCTGGTGAGACAACCGATGGCGATAGCAGCGGTGGCATGGACAGCACAGAGACGACTGACAGCGGAGCGTCGACAGATGCGGTGAAGTTCTGGGTAACAGCGACGTCGGGTGCTCCCAAAGAGGCCACGAACGAACTGCTCCAGCGCTTCGAAGACGAACGTGGTATACCGATCGACGACACGAAATACGAGAACGACGCCTACAAATCCGCTGTCACGAATGCGCTCGGGACGAACAACGCACCGGACGTGTTCTTCATCTGGAGCGGTCCAAACCGTCTCGGTCGGTACGTGAGCAACGAGAACGTCGTCCCGCTCGACGATCAGTTTTCGACCGAAGAACTGTCCGGGTTCGTCCCCAATGCCGTTCGGAACGTAAAGTACGAACCCGGTGAACTGCTATCTTGGGGGTCGGAGGACGGGAATATGTATGCCGCACCACACAGCATGGCTGGTGTCGTGCTGTGGTACAACAAGAACGTCCTGGAGGATGCAGGCGTCGATCCAAGTCCACTCAAACACTCGACGGATACGACATGGGACGAGTTCCTCGAGGTGTGTCAGACGGTGCAGGATGCGGGTTACACACCGATCCAGTGCGGGAATCGGAACCGCTGGACCATCGGCCACTGGCTTTCGGCGTTCATGATCAAGTCAGTCGGTGTTGATCGTTACCTGAACGCCGCGTTCGGTCTCGACGGAGAGACGTTCACGAATGATGCCATGGTCGAGGGCGTCTCTCGGCTGGAGACGCTGTACGACGAGGGCTATTTCAACCAGTCGATCAACTCGCTGAACAACAACGAAGCAGCTGCGCTGTTCTTCAACGACGAGGCAGCGTTCTGGCACCAGGGCACCTGGATTCAGGATCAGATCGGGACGCAGGCTCCTGACGACTTCGGCGGAATCCCGGACCACATCGATTATCTCTGGTGGCCCTCGTTCCCCGATCTCTACGAGAACAGTGCCAACGAACGAGTCAGCGTCGTTCCAGACGGGACATACGCTGTCAGTGCACAGGCGAAGCAACGCGGCGACGCGAACTTCCAGAACGCTATCGAGTTCCTGAAGTTCTTCACTAACGAAGAGAGTATGCAGACCTGGTTCGAGATGACTGGCCAGCTCGTCAACCGGCCTGGTATCTACGAAGATATCGACATGGATCCCGCTCAGGAGACGATTACGAGTCTCCTTGATGGGCTTGACGCTGCGGACGCCATCGGAACGGTCTTCGACGTCGCATTTCTGCCTGAGACCACCGAAACGCTACTCTCCGAGAGCCAGCGGCTCTTCACCGATGCCTCGGCCGAAGAAGTCCTACAGAAGACACAGGACACCAACGAAAACGCGCTCTCGAATCTCTAGCCAGGTATGAGCACCACAACGTCGATACAGCGCTTCAGAAATCGTATCTCCTCAGTCTGGGATCGGGTCCGACGCGTGACTGAGGAACGGCCACACTGGCTGTTTCTATTGCCCGCATTATTACTCTACGTGCCGTTTCTCGCCCTCCCAGCACTGGGAATTTTCGGCCTCAGTGGTTTCCAGTGGTCCGGTCTCGGCGACCTGTCGTTTGCCGGTACGAAGAACTTCGCGGAGGCAGCCACCGACGACGTGGTCTGGACCGCCTTACTCAACAACTTCGAAGTCGGGTTCTGGAGCATCGTGCTCCAGGCCGGACTGGGTCTCCTGCTGGCGCTAGCGATTAATCGCTACTCCGATCGTCTCCGGCAGTTCTTCCAGGTCTCGTTCCTCTTGCCGATGACGCTGATGTCCGTCGCTGTCTCGCTGATCTGGTCGTACCTGTACAATCCATCCTACGGAGTGTTGTCGTCGTTACTCGATGCGATCGGCAGTAGCTGGAACCCACAGTGGCTCGGTGATCCGGGCATCGCGCTGTTGGCGATCGTCTTCGTCGCAACGTGGCAGTGGACCGGTTTCCGGACGATCCTCTGGTTAGCCGGTCTCGATAGCATCGACGAGAGTGTCATCGAAGCGGCGCGCATCGACGGGGCTGGACCTGTCCAGCGGTTCGTCTACATCACACTTCCACTGCTCAAACCCGTTGCCATCTTCATCCTGATCTACACCATCGTCGGCTCGATGAACTCCTTCGTGTACTTCTGGGTGATGACTCAGGGCGGACCCGGTCACGCGACCGAAGTGATGGTCACGTGGATCTACAAGAACGCCTTCCTGCAGTCGAACTTCGGGCAGGCCGCGGCGATCAGTGTCATCCTGTTCGTGGTGGTCCTGGTGCTCTCGCTGTTGAATCTCCGACTCGGTGATCGTGAGTCAGGAGGTGCCAGTCCGTGAGTACAGACCACTCCGAGCCACTGCGTGAGACGCTCGGCGAATTTGCGGACAAGCTCACGCTGTTGGGGTTGTTCGTCATTGCGGGTGTGTTCCTGTTCCCGGTTCTGTTGCTCGTTCTGACCAGTTTCAAGTCACGGAGCGAGATATTCACGAATCCGCTCTCACTGCCCGAGACGATACAGTTCGACAACTACCTGAACGCGTGGACAACCGGTGGCTTCGAGCAGTACTTCTTCAACAGTGTCATCGTCGTCGGGATCAGTCTCGTGCTGATCCTCTTCCTGTCGAGCCTGGCAGCGTATGCGCTGGTGCAGTTCGACTTCCCGGCCAACAAGATCCTGTTCGTTTTCTTTTTGGCTGGGTTCATGATCCCCCCACAGGTCCTGCTCGTCCCGCTGTATTCGATCATGAACGTGCTCGGCTTGCTCAACACGTACTTCAGCCTCATCTTCGCGTACGTCGCTTTCGGACTGCCGTTCTCGATCTTCTTGCTCAGGCAGTTCTTTATGACGATTCCCGACACGTACGCCGAAGCCGCTCGGATTGATGGCTGTAACGAATTCCAGGTGTTCTTTCGGGTGTATCTCCCGCTCGCGCTTCCGGCACTGGCGGCGGTTGCGATCTACCAATTCGTCTTCCTGTGGAACGAGTTCCTCTATGCCATCATCTTCATCACCGATGATGCAATGCGAACACTCCCTGCCGGTCTCATGGCCTTTCAGGGCCAGTATTCTGCGGACTGGGCACAGTTGTTCGCCGGTATCGTTATCGCGGTCGCACCGACGGTTCTGTTCTTCTTGTTGTTCCAGCGGCAGTTCATCCGTGGTATCTCGATGGGCGGGACCAAGGGCTAACCTCCCGGTCTCGTACGCTCTTTAGACGGCTCGTGTTCGCTCTGTTTCGCGTGACCTCATTCGCTGACACTGGCTGTGGTACCGTTACGAGACGTCTCCGTCAATGCCGTTCTGTCTCGAGAGGTGAACGGACGGTGTCGAACGGTACAGGTGAGTCGCTCCTATTGCGAATCCTCGACGCCGTCGAATCGAAGGGTGTAGGCATGGTTGTGGTCAGGTCGTTCCGGTAGCTCGACCGACCACTGCTTGTTGTTCTTCTCGACCGTGATCTGTTCGTTCTCTCCTTCGGTCAGCAAGACCGGTTTCAGTCTGTCCGAGACGGTGGCGTGCGCAGGGCTCTCCAATTCGAGTGTGTCGCCGGGCCACCCAAGGACAATAGCGTACAGTGTACTGTCTCGATAGGTGTATCGTACTTCAGTACCGCCGTGTCCGTCCTCGGCGACGACCCAGGGCCGCGAGCCGAAGATTGCCTCGCCGTTTACGTCGAGCCACTCCCCCAGTCCGGCCAGTGGCGTCCGCTGCAGGTCCGGAATTGTGCCGTCAGCGCGCGGGCCGACATTAATAAGCAGGTTCCCGTTTTTCGAGACGATGTCGACGAACGAGTGAATCAACTCCTCGGTCGACATGTGATCTTCGGCGTCCTCAACGGCATTGTATCCGAAAGAATGGCCGATTCCGCGACAGCACTCCCACTTTTTGTCGCGGATCTCGTCGTAGGAGGTGTACTCCGGCGTGATAAAGTCTCCGTGAAAGTCGCTATCCTGCTGGTCGTCGATGGTGATCGTCGGTCCAATGGCGTCCGTCGATGCTCGGTCGTTGACCGCAACCTCCTGTCCGCGTGCTGTAGCGCGGTTGTAGTAGTCCGCGATCAGTTCCTGTGCGTGGGCGTGTTCGCCGTCGGCTTTGGGTACGTCGAACCAGAGCAGATCTGGATCGTACTTCCGGATGAGTTCGCGGTGTTTGGCGTTCATGAAATCGACGTACTCCGGTCCTGGGCCGCCCCGTTCTTCGGCCGGTTTTCCCGGTTCGAAATCAGGATGACCGAACTGGCCGTCGAAGCCCGGTTGGTAGTAGTTGTAGTTGGCGTGGTAGGACGCCGCAAACCGCATGTCGTACTCGCGAACGGCAGCGGCCAGTTCGCCGACGATATCACGCTCGGGTCCCATCTCGGCGGCATTGTACTTCGTGTAGTGTGAATCCCACAATGGGAAGCCGTCGTGGTGTTCGCCAGTGAGGACGACGTAGCCGGCACCCACGTCGTCGAAGAACGACGCCCATTCTTCGGGGTCCCACTCTTCGGCGCCCCAGTCGTCGATAAAGTCGACGTACTCGACGTCCTCGCCGTACTCCTCGCGATGATACCTCTCGGTCGCTGACCCTTCTCTGTACATGTGATAGGGATACCACTCCGCGTACGACGAATCGTTCTCACCACCGATGTCGCCGTCTGTCGGCGCCCATGCCGGAACGGAGTAGAGACCCCAGTGAATGAAGATCCCGAGCTTCGCGTCGTGATACCATTCTGGAATCGGATGTTGATCTAACGACTCCCACGTCGGTCTGTATGCGACCATACTGGATAGCCAGCGCCGTCACACTAATATATTTCTCCCGTTGCCGTGGTCGTTGGCGGATTTCACCACTGCTACTGAGGATGCCTTCGTGACTGACTTCGAGCAGGGACGCTCACTCACTGGTATCGTCGACACGCTCACCAGCACGGTCTCGATGGTGTTCCGACGATCGGTGCGGCACCCCTTCCGTCTCGACGGTCGCTCCCGATGCCTTCGAGTGGATGTGCCCAGAACTTGTCGGTCGACTCGACAGCGATCTTGATGGGGTCTGTCCGGAGAGTGCAGTCGCTATCGGTGGCTTCTTTGTATCTTGTTCATATGATTCAGTGTATGGTTGGCCACGCACGCTACGACTACAGCGGCGAATCAGCGATCGTCACTGGCTCGACGAAGGGAATCGGTCGCGGTATCGCGGAAGGGCTCGCCGACGCAGGGGCGAACGTCGTCGTCAACGCCCGGACCGAGGAAGACGTGACGAGGGTCGCCGCGGACCTCGACGAGCGCAGCGAGGGCGACGTGATCGGTGTCACCGCGGACATGGGCGAGCCCGACGAGATCGAAGCGCTCGTCCAGACCGCGATCGACGAGTTCGGCGAGATCGACCTCCTCGTGAACAACGCCGCCGTCTGGCCCCGTGAGGAATCGCTCGTCGAGGGCTCGCTCGAGGACTGGGACTTCGCGATGGACGTGAACGTCCGTGCCCAGTACTACGCCTCGAAACTGGTCGCGGCCCACATGATCGAGGAAGGGATCGAGGGGTCGATCGTCAATCACACGAGTCAGACCGGAGACCGCCGGACCGGCCGGCGTGGTCTCTACGGTATCTCGAAGAGTTCGATCAACGGCCTCACCTGGCGGATGGCTCACGAACTCGCCGAGCACGGCATCCGGATGAACGCCATCTCGACCGATCTCACCGAGACCCACCAGGTCCACTACGAGGCGGAGATGGCCGCCGAGGACGATCCAGACCGAACGAAGGAGGACGTGCTTCGCGAGTGGGGTGAGGCCCGGCCGATCGGTCGCATAGGTCAGCCCGAGGATCTGGCGAACGCGGTCATGTACCTCGCCAGCGACAAGGCGGCCTACGTCGTCGGGACGATCCTCCGGGTCAGCGGCGGTGGCAATCTGGAGTGATTCGATGAGATCCGTAGACACTCACACGCACGCGTGGGGCGCCGACACCGACGAACTCTCCTGGCGGGCCGAGGTCCTGCCGCCGGGCTGGGACGGGCCCTACACGGTGCGGGACCTGGTCAGCGACATGGACGCCGCCGCCGTCGACGAGAGCGTGATCGTCACGACCCCGCTGTACGGCCGCGGGGAGCGCGCTAACGCGTACACGATGCGGGCCATCGAAGCGTTCCCCGACCGTCTCTGGGGCGTCGGCCTCATGGACTTCTTCCAGGACGACTCCGACGACGTACGGGCCGACCTCCGTCGAGTCGTCGGCCACGAGCGGATGCTGGGCGTCCGGATGCACGCCTGCCTGGAGTACGCCGAGTACCCCACCGAACTGAACCGGACGACCGACTGGATCACGGACGACGCGCTCGAACCGGTCTGGGAGGAGGCCGCCGCCCTCGACACGACCATCTTCGTCTTTCCGAAGGCCGAGCAACTCTCGATGGTGGCCGACCTCGCCGATCGGTACCCGGACGTGCAACTCGTCGTCGACCACATGGCCTTCCCCGACGAGACGACCGACCCGGACGAGGCACCGTGGACCGACTTCGAGGCCGTCGCCGAACACGACAACGTCGCCGTCAAGGTGAGCTCGCTCCCCCGGTCGGCCGAGACCGAGTGGCCCTACGAGGACATGCACGGTTACGTCCGCAACCTGATCGAGTGGTTCGGCCCCGAGCGACTCATGCTCGGGTCGGACTACCCCTGGATGGACGACTGGGCGGGCTACGAGGACTGTCTCTCCTGGGCCGAGGCAGTCGATTTCCTCTCGGCGCGAGACCTCTCGTATCTCTCTCACCGGACCTTCGAACGCGTTCACGACGCGTAGACGCGACGGACACAACCTTCTTTACCCACTCACTCGTTGCCGCAGGTATGTCATCTGACACGGAGCGAGCGGTGTACATCCAGCGCATCGACCCGGAACACAGGGACGACTACCTCGAAGCCCACGAGGACGTTCCGGAGGGTGTCTCCGACGCGATGCGACGCGGCGGCGTCACGGAGTTCGAACTGTACGTTCGCGACGACTTGGCGGTGTGCATCCTCGAAGCGGCGGACATCGACGCCTACTTCGAGGAGATCGACGGTGACGAGGCCGTCGAGGAGTGGGAACGGTACACTGCCGAGTTCAAGCGCGAGGGAGTCGATGTCGACGACGAGGACGAACCGATCCCGTTCATGGATCGGATCTGGACGCTGGCAGAGAGTGAGAGCAAGTAACGCACCTCGAAGCGAGTGAGAACGTGTAGCAGGTAGCAAGATTTATGATAGTTTGTGGTGAGTCGTTTTCCATGGGCGATCTTGAGATACAGAACCTGACTAAACGGTTCAACGACGACTCAGAGACGGAGATCGTCGCCGTAGACGACCTCTCGATCGACATCGAGGATGGCGAGTTCCTGGTTCTCGTCGGTCCCTCTGGCTGTGGGAAGTCGACCACGCTCCGCTGTATCGCCGGACTCGAATCGGCGACCGAGGGCGCGATCACACTCAACGGCCGGGACATCACGCACGAGCGTTCGCGCGACCGAAACATCGCGATGGTGTTCCAGAACTACGCCCTGTATCCCCACATGAGTTCCCGGAAGAACATGGGATTCGGCCTGAAGATGGGGACGGACATGCCACCTGACGAGATCGAAGGGCGCATCGAAGAGACGGCGTCGATGATGGGCATCGAGGACCTGCTGGAGAAGAAGCCGGGCGAACTCTCGGGGGGCCAGCAACAGCGCGTGGCACTGGGCCGGGCGATCGTTCGCGATCCGGAACTGTTCCTGATGGACGAACCCCTGTCGAACCTCGACGCCAAACTCCGCACGCAGATGCGAACTGAACTCCAGAACCTGCAGTCGGAACTGGGTGTGACGACGATCTACGTCACGCACGACCAGACCGAGGCGATGACGATGGGCGATCGCATCGCGGTCCTCGACGGCGGGGAACTCCAGCAGATCGGGACGCCCCTGGAGTGCTACCACCTCCCGGCGAACCGCTTCGTCGCCGGCTTTATCGGCTCCCCGTCGATGAACTTCTTCGAGGTCACTCGGGACCGCGACGCGGGGACGCTGGTCCACGAAGAGTTCGAGTACGCCCTCGACGACGAGATTGCGGCGTCGATCACCGACGGTACCGACAGGCTGACCCTGGGCATCCGTCCCGAGGACGTTCGCATCGCGACCAGCGATGACGAGAACTCACTCACTGTCGACGTCGACGTGGTCGAACCGCTCGGCGACCAGTCGTTCGTCTCCCTCACGCTCGGCGACCAGACGTTTACCGCCAGCGTAGACGGCGAGGAATACATCAGGGAGGGAACGACGATGGACATCGTCTTCCCGCAGGACCGCATCCACGTCTTCGACGGACAGACCGGCGAGGCAATCGCGAACCGCGACCCCCCGGAAGCAGCCCGCGCAGAGGCCGCCGAGTTTCAGGACTCACAGTCTTTCGCTACCGGTCAGAGCGACGATTAGTAATCGTCGCCGCCCGAGAGTCGGATGGTGTCGGCGTGGTCGAGTTCCGCCGGGGCCGAGACGGTCAGCGTGTCTCTGTCGAGGGTCCTTTCAGACGATACCTTCCCGTCGCCGCCCTCCGAGTGGAAACAGTAAAGAGCGTGTGTTCAGTGGTTCACGTATGCGCATTGGCCGCTTCGAAGCCGAGGGTACGGAACGCATCGGGCTGTTCGAGGGCGACACCGTCACCGACGTATCGAGCGAGTTCGACGACTTCCAGGACGCCCTGACCAGACCCGAAGACGCCGCGGGCGTCGACGCCGAAACGTTCGACCGAGCCGAGATCACACACAAACCGCCGACGACCGACCGCAACACCGTGTTCTGTGCGGCGCTCAATTACGAGGCCCACGCGGAAGAGTCGAACATCGACGTCCCCGAGCGCCCGCTCGTGTTTATGAAACTGGCGCGGACGCTGGTCGGGCACCGGGAACCGATCTCGTATCACACTCGCGTGACCGAGGAGATCGACTACGAGGCCGAACTCGCGGCGGTGATCGGCGAGCCGGCCCGCCACGTCGACTCCGAGGACGCGCTCGACCACGTCGCCGGTTACACGATCCTCAACGACACGTCCGCGCGGGACCTCCAGCTCGGGCTACAGGTCGGCGACGACGAGATGCTCGACTGGTTCTCGGGGAAGACGATGCAGTCGACGACGCCGGTCGGCCCCTCGATCGTCGTCGACGAGATCGACGACCCGCAGGACCTCCACATCGCCTCGCGAGTCGACGGCGAGACGATGCAGGACGACAACACCGGCATGATGATCCGCACCGTCGCCGATCTGGTCTCCTTCGTCTCCTCGCGAGTCCGGCTCGAACCGGGTGACATCGTCGCGACGGGGACGCCCGAAGGCGTCGGCACGTTCCAGGACATCAAGCTCGAACCGGGCGAGACCGTCGAAGTCGAGGTCGAGGGGATCGGGACGCTCGTCAACACCGTCGAGGAAGCCGGCGACTGACGGTCCGGCCAGGCAGGACTATCCTGTCTGATTATCGCCTATTCTGGAAAACAATAGGACTCCTATCACTATCCGGTTTGACAGCCGAATCGGATGTTGGATCGGAACGATGTCTGCTATGTCTCTTCCAGAGACTCCCAGAACGTTATATTGTGTGGCAAGCTGATTGTGATACGAGAGCACCCCAGTGGTTCTACATGCGACCGACTTTTTCACTCGTTGAGAGTCGATAACAGACACTCTGAGTCTTCTACGTGTCGGAATAGCTCTGGAACTGTCCGAACGGGGCAGTCATTCTGAGTCTCATGACAGAAACTTAGTATAAGTTAATTTGGTACTATCAAGGAGGTCTGAAAACCATTATATTCGTCCCGGCCGGAGCCCCGTGTATGGAGACACGCCCGCTCGGGACGACCGGTCACGACAGCACTGTCATGACGTTCGGCACGATCGCGCTCAACTGGCTCGAACAGGAGGGCGCGAACCAGATGGTCGAGCACGTGCTCGACTACGGTGTCAATCACTTCGACGTGGCCCCGATGTACGGTGACGCCGAGCTAAAACTCGGCCCCAAACTCCGCCAGCACCGCGAGGAGATCTTCCTCGGGTGCAAGACCGAGAAGCGGAGCTACGACGGCGCGTGGCAACGGCTCGACGAGTCGCTGGACCGGCTGGGGGTCGAGAAGATCGACCTCTACCAGGTCCACGGGCTCGAATACGACGACGAACTCGACGAGATTACGGCCGACGACGGCGCGCTCACGGCCTTTCGCGAGGCACAGGAGCAGGGCATCATCGACCACATCGGGCTGACGAGTCACAGCCGACCGGACCTCATCGTCGACGCTATCGACCGCATCGACGACCTCGAGTCACTGATGTTCCCGCTCAACCCCGTCGTCGCCGGGAAGGACGACGGCGAGCACGACTACGAGGCGGTCCTGCAGCGAGCCAACGAAGAAGACATCGGCACGCTCGGCATCAAGGCCTTCGCCGCGGGTTCGTGGCCCGACACCGAGGAACTGCCCGAGCGGGACCGCCCCTTCTGTAACTGGTATCGGCCGGTCTGTGCGCCCGACGAGATCAGCGAGCGCTTCGACTTCGCCGCCTCGCAGGGCCTCACGAGCGTCGTCAGCGCCGGTGACCCGAAGCTCGTCACGATGATCTGTGAGGCCGCCGCCGACTACGACGGGATGGACGAGGCCGCCCAGCGGTCGCTGATCGAGGGCTCGCGCCACGACGACAGCCCCGTCCCCGAGCAGCTTCACCACTGACTCGTCGGCATGGACGTACCGAGCACGGTCACCACGGCACTCGACGACCGACCCGTCGACGGTCGGCGCTGTCTGGAGGCCGGTGCCGGCGTCGGCAACACGACCGCAGGCCTGCTCGACGCGGGTGCGAGCCGCGTCTACGCGGTCACGAACGACCGCGAGCACGCACTGACGACCCGGGAGCGCATCGCAGGTGGTCAGGACGCAGACGCCGACAGCCACCCGGCCGCGCGCGACCGGCTGGCCGTCCTCCACGCCGACCTCCGTGCGATTCCGTTGCCCGACGAGTCCGTCGATCTCGTCACTGCCCACGGCCTCTGCAACGTCCTCGATCCAGCGGCTTTGTCGCGGATCGCGGACGAACTCCAGCGCGTGGCCGCTCCGGGGGCCCACCTCGTCGTCGACGACTATGACCCGCTCCCCGAGACGGCCGCAGTCCGCGATCTCTTCGCCGTCGAGAACGCCGCCGCGGAACTGGCGACCGGTCGGTCGGCGCTGACGTTCTACCCTTCATCGTTCCTCCGTGACCTGTTCGCCGGCGCGGGCTGGGCCTTCGAGCGCGAGCGGACGCTGCTGGAGCCGGTGCCCTGGACCGAGAGCCACCTCTCGGCTCACGCCGACGCGGCCGCTTCGTTCGCTGCTGAGTGCGCCGACGACGCAGGGGCGGCGCTGGCCGCACGGGCCGAGCGTCTCGCGACTGATATCGGGTCGGAGTCAGTCGGCCGGATGTACAGCCTCGCGTTCCGATTGGCGTCGTAAGTACGGTCCGGTCGCCCCGCTGTCCTGCCGCAATGTCCAGCTTTTTGCCCGTTTTCGTCCCTCTCCTAGCTATGGACACACGACCACTCGGCAGTACGGAGATGGCGGTCACAGAGATCGGGCTGGGCACGTGGAACGTCGGCCCGGTCTGGGACGACGTGAGCGACGAGACAGTACTCGAAACCCTGGAGACGGCACTCGACGCCGGCGTCAACACCATCGACACGGCCGAGGTGTACGGCGACGGGCGCGCCGAGCGGCTGATCGGCGACCTACTCGACGACCGACCCGACGACGCAGAGCGGATCTACGTCCCGACGAAAGCCGCCCCCGACGAGGACGGCCACCACTCGGAGGCCGGCCTGCGCGAGTCGGTCTCGGGCTCGCTGGATCGGCTCGGCACCGACTCGCTGGATCTGGTCCAGTTGCACTGTCCGGTGACGGACGCCTTCTACGAGCCCGAGACCTTCCGGGTGCTCGAAGATCTCGAAGACGAGGGGCTGATCGATCACGTCGGCGTCAGCGTCGAGAAGGTCGAAGAGGCGACCAAGGCCATGGAGTACGACGTGGTCGAGTCCGTCCAGATCATCTTCAACCCGCTCCGCCAGCGCCCGGCCGAGCGATTCTTCGAGCGGGCCGCCGCCAAGGACGTGGGGGTCATCGTCCGGGTCCCGCTCGCGTCGGGGCTGCTCGCCGATGCCTTCGACGGCATCGACGACTTCGGTGAGGACGACCACCGCCGCTGGGCCGCCGAAGAGGGTGTCGAGGCCGGTGTCGGTCGCAAGGGCGGCGAGACGTTCGCCGGCGTCCCCTTCGAGGACGGCCTCGCCGCGGTCGACGACATGCGCCGCCTCGTCCCCGAGGACGCGACGATGGCGCAGTTCACGCTCCGCTGGGTCCTCGATCACGACGCCGTCTCGACAGTTATTCCGGGGTCGACCTCACCCACACACGTCCGCGAAAACGCCGCAGCCGCCGACCTCGACCCACTCTCCCACGAGACCCACGGTGCCGTGCAGGATATCTACGAGGAACACGTCGCCGACCCCGTCCACCATCGGTGGTAGCACGACCGGCGACGTCGCTGACTTCGCTTCATCCACGCTGCTCACGCATCGCTTCGCTCCGCGTTCGCATCCCGGAGATCTTCGCTCCGCTCAGATCTCCACGCCCGCGTGTCGCTGACTTCGCTCGCCATAACGAGATTCCTCCCGTCGGTCGGAATCTCGCTTTACTCGAACCCGAACACTTCCACCGGTTCGTATGGCTCCTCCAGATACTCCACGTCCGAGTCCGACAGTTTCACGTCCAGCGCCTCGACGGCGTCCTCCAGGTGCTCGACACTGGACGTGCCGACGATGGGCGTGTCGACGTGGTCGTTCTGGAACTGCCACGCCAGCGCGATCTGGGCCATCGTGACGCCTTTCTCCGCCGCGAGTTCCTGGACGCGCTCGTTGATCTCCTGGCTGCCCGGCCCCTCGTGGTACGGCGTCCCGTAGTCGACCTCGTGCTCGCCGCGGGTCGTCTCGGTGAACTCCTCGTGGGGACGGGTCAGGTAGCCCGCTGCGAGCGGGGACCACGGGAGGACGCCGACGTTCTCCCGGTCACAGATGGGATACATCTCGCGCTCTTCCTCGCGGTAGGTCAGGTGGTTCAGGTTCTGCATCGTCTCGAAGCGAGCGAGGTTCTCGCGGTCGCTGAAGTGCAGCGCGCGCTGGAACTGGTGGGCGTACATCGAGGACGCGCCGATGTGGCGGACCTTGCCCCGCCGAACGGCATCGTCCAGCGCTCGCAGGGTCGTTTCGATGGGCGTGTCGTCGTCCCAGCGGTGGATCTGGTAGAGGTCGACCGTCTCCATGCCCAGCCGATCCAGCGAGTGGTCGAGTTCCTGCTCGATGGTCTTGCGGGAGAGCCCCTCTGCGTTGCGATGGTCCTTCGCGCCCGGCCAGCGCACCTTCGTCGCCACGACCTGCTCGTCGCGATCGTACTCCGCGAGCACGTCGCCGAGGATGTCCTCGCTCTCGCCCGAGGAGTAGACGTTCGCGGTGTCGAAGAAGTTGATCCCCAGATCGATCGCTCGTTCGACGAGTTCGCGCCCCTCGTCTTCGTCGAGCATCCAGTCGTCCTGGCTGCCGAAGCTCATACAGCCCAGACAGATCTTCGAGACGTCCATGCCCGTGGAGCCGAGTGTCGTGTACTCCATACCGGAACTGCGACCGCTCACGTGAAAGTAGCGACGCATGGTTTTGGGAGGCGATCGATGAGAAAAACGCACGCTCGTGGTCGAGTCGACCAGCCATCAGCCCCCGCTCGGCACTGATTGACGGCCGTCCGTTCGAAAGCCGTCGTTACCGACCCGGAAAGCCTCCCCAATCGACCCGCAACCCCCGGAAATCTCGTTATAACAAAGCCCGACTGTGGGCGACTCTCGACTGCATGTCACAGCGCAACCCCTTCGAGGAACTGGAGGAGTTCTTCGATCGCATGAGTCGACAGTTCGAGGAGTCGTCCGGGCGATGGGACTGGAGTCAGTGGTCGCCACAGCAGCACTCGGCGTCGATCGACCTCGTCGATCGGGACGACGAGTTCGTGGTCACGATGGATCTGCCCGGCTTCGAGAAAGACGAGATCGACGTGCGGATCACCGACCAGACCCTCCACGTCGACGCCGACCGCGAGGAAGCGGTCGACGAGGAGCAGTCGAACTACATCCACCACGAGCGCAGCCGGGAGTCCGTCTCCCGGCGGGTGCACTTCCCGGACGCCGTCGACGCCGACGCCGTCGACGCGACACTCAGCAACGGCGTCCTGACAGTGACTGTCGGGAAGTCAGAACCGATCGAGAGCGGTCAGGAGATCGAGATCGAGTAATCACTCGTCCCACTCGTCGGCGACCGTCACGGCGACCTCGTTGCGTCGCATGAACGGCGGCGTCCACGGGTCGTTGTACTGCAACACGAACGGCTCCTCTTGCGGTTCGATCCCGCGATCTTCGAGCACGTCCAGCAGGTGCTCGCGTGCGCGCTCGACCCGGTCGGCGGTGGCGTACCACGAGAAGCGGGTGGCGGCGACGGTTCTGGCCGGCTCCACGACGAGTCTGACGGTCGGGTCCGTCGGCGTCGGGGCGCTGGCGGGTGTGTACTCCGGTGGGAGGTAGAAGGCCATCGTCGTCCCGTCGTCGTTCTCATCCGAACGGACCGGCGCGGTCATCGAGACGGTCTGGTTCCCCGGCGTTCGCACCGGTGCTGTCATCTCGATCTTCTCGCCGTGCGTGGCCACCGGGGCGGTCATTTCCACGTCTTCGCTGGCTTCGTTCGCGCCCGAGATGTAGTCGAACAGTCGCTGGAACGCCGCACTCTGGGTCGGTGCGGTCGTCTCGACCAGCACCGACAGCGGATACCGGCGGATCTCCACGTCGTCGATCTGGTCGACCGTCTCGTAGGGGACGTCTTCGGCGCTGCGCGTGCTGTAGAGGCCCCAGCCGATCCAGAGCGCGAGCAGGCCACCGGCGGTCGCGGCCGTCTTCGTGAGTCGTGAGACCATACGCTATCTCCGTTGCCAGCGGCCAAAAGTCTAGCCTGACCAATAATACTGCGTCTGGGTCGATCACCGAAGGCGGCAGCTACGTGCCAGTGAGACGCTCGAAGACCCCGATAGGCCCCGGCGCTCCTGTCTGCTCTGCTTGCGCCACGTGACTACTCGTTCTCGGGAATCCTGACCGAGAGTACCGGCACCGGTGAGGTCCGAACGAGTTTCTCGGTGACGCTGCCGAGCAGATACCGGTCCAGTCCGGTTCGACCGTGGGTACCCATCACGACGAGGTCGACGGCGTTCTCTTCGACGTAGTTCTGGATCGATTGATACGGCATTCCGAACATGACCTCTTTCCTGACCTCGCCCACGTCGCGATCGGCCAGATCGGCTTCGAGGTCGTCGAGCGCGGTCCGCGCGTTGTCCTCCAGCGAGTCGACGAGCACGTCCGAGCGAACGTCCGCGCCGAGCGCCCGCGTGTCCACGACCGAGAGTCCGTGGACAGTGGCGTCGTAGGCGGTCGCCAGCGAGGCTGCCGGGTCGACCGCGGCGTCGGCGCCCCTGCTGCCGTCCGTGGGGACGAGCACGTTCTCGTACGGGAGGGTGCCTACCTCGCTCTCCGTGACGGTGAGCACCGGCACGTCCGAAAGTCGCAGCACTTTCTCGGCGATGCTCCCCAGCACGAACCGCCGGACACCGGTCCGGCCGTGGCTCCCCATCGCGATCATGCCGGCCTCGATCTGGTCGGCGTAGTCGCGGATCTCCTGGTCGGGGTAGCCCGTCCGGACACTGGTCACCGTCTCGACGTCCGCGTCGATCCCGCTCTCGGTCTCGTCGACGAGCGTTGCCGCGTCTTCTTCGAGGGGTTCGACGTCTGGTGCTTTCTCCAGATCGCGCACGTCCAGTACGTGCAGGAGGTGGACGGTCGCGTCGTAGTGGCGCGCGATGTCGACGACGTGATCGAGCGCCAGGTCTGCGCAGTCGCTGCCGTCGGTGGGGACCAGAATCGTCTCGAACATACCGGACGGTTCGCGGCCCACGGTCAAATAGTGGTGGGCTGGCCTCACGCCGTTCCAGCGAGTCCACTGAACTCGACGCGGAAGCCGCCGTCAGTTCCCTCGCAGACGGTCGTCACCCACCCGAAGCTATCGGCGACGTGGGCGACGAGTGGCAGACCCAGGCCCGCCGCCCTCCCGACGGAGCTGTACCCCACATCGAGGACGCGCTCGGTCTCGGCGGGGTCGACGCCCGGGCCGTCGTCCTCGACGAAGAAGCCGTCGTTGTGACTGCCGATCCGGACTGTGACAGCCGGTCCGGCGTGGTTCAGGGCGTTCTCGAAGAGCGCCTCGTAGAGGTCCTTCAGCCGGCCTCGATCCGCGACGGTTACTTCGTCGAGTTCGACCGACAGGGTGGCCTGCTCGGGGTCGAGTGCCTGCCAGGTCTCCTCGGCGACACCGCCGACGTCGACGGTCTCCAGTTCGGTGGGTGGCTGGCTGTCGCGAGCGAGTCGGCGGACTGCCCTGGCGGCTCGCTCGACGGTTTCCACGGATCGCCGGGCGTCGGCAAGCCGATCCGCGTCGTCGCGCTCGGTCCCCACGTCGAGTTCCTGTCGCACTCGTTCCACCGGGTCGACGATCGCCGTCCGGACCGCCTGCTCGATATCGTCGAGGTGGGCCGTCTGGCGCGCCGCTGCGTCGGTGTCGTGTGTCTCGTCGGTCACGTCGATGCTGATCCCGACCACGCCACGGACTTGCCCCTCGTCGTCGTACCAGGGCGCTTTCGTCGTCGAGAGGTGGATGTCGCTCCCGCCGGGCGTGACGTGGTGTTTGTCCTTCCGGACGATCGGTTCCTCGGTCTCCATGACTCGCTGGTCGTCCTCGACGGCCGGGACTGCGTGCTCCAGGGGGTACAGGTCGAAGTCGGTCTTGCCGAGGATGTCCTCGGCCGTGTAGTGGACTTTTCCCTCCGGGCTCTCGATGTAACCGTCGGCGTTCATTCGCGGCAGGGTGTCGCTGGCCCGGACGTGCCGGCTCTGCTCGTCCTTGAAGTAGATCGCGTGGGGCACCTCCCGGAGCAGGGAGTCGAGCATCGTCGCCTCGATGGCGGGCGCTCCATCGCTGGTGACCCACAGCGTGGCGACGGTCGCAGTCGCCTCGTCGACGGTCGCGTGGACCCTCGTTTGCGCTCCATCGTCGGTCTCGAAGGAGAACGTGTCCGAATCGGGGGCGCGCAGGAACGTGGCCAGCCCCTCGGCATCGCGACCGGCCAGTCCGGCGATTTGGTCGAACGTGATCGTCTCCGGGTCCAGGTCGAACCGCTCGGCGAAAGCGTCGTTGACCGACACCGGTTCGTCGGCGACGAGGACGCACGTCGGCACAGCCAGGTCGTCGGTCACGCGCTCGGTCGCTACCGACAGCGAGGGATCCGTCTCGGCCGTCCGCTGTGCATCGACGAGTCGCTCGATCCGCTCGGCCAGGAGCTGGTAGGTCCGCTCGTTCGACGCGCGGTCTTTCGGAACGTACTCGGTGGGCCCGTCGGACAGCGCGGACTCGACGGTCGCGAGGTCGGCCTCGGTAAACAGCACGATCGGAATCTCCGCGTCCACGCGACGCAGCCGCTCGACCGGTTGCTCCGCCCGCTCGCCGAGGTGGTACTCGGTGACGATACAGTCGACGTCTTCCTCTGGCAGCGTCGCCAGCGCGTCCTCGACAGTGTCGACCACGTCCACCGCCAGCCGGTCGTCGATCCCCTCCAGTTCCGACGCCGGCATGTTGACGTAGTCCGAGTGATCGTCGACGTGCAACACTCGGAGCCGTTCTCGCTGCATCGTGTGACCGTTCGACGAGGCGCGGTGTTAGGTCTGTCGCCGACGGGGCCTCGTCTCTGGAGAGTCTCACCCGGGTCAACGTGAGATCTACAAGAGCCGGTTTTTCGACTCTCGATGGGAGGTTCGATGTGGATGTTCTGATATGGGTTGTATACTGACAGAATAGAGGCAGATACATAGTAGATGTCTGTAGAAAACTACTATCTGTAATTTAAATCGGACTGGTGTGAGTATACCGTGGGTATGTGCGGGCTGACGGTGGCAAAATATCTCCCGTCCAGACTCGCTACACCCGACCGTACACCCGGACGTAGTCGACTTCCATCTGTGGTAGGAAGATGCCGGGGTTTGGCGTCTCGAGCCAGCCGCCGCCAACGGCGACGTTGAACAGAACGTGGAACAGCATCTGGAACTGTCCCGCTGGCTGTGCCAGTGTTACACAAGATCGTTGATAACGGTTGCTGGAAACCTCTTCGATCGTACCGCAACAGGCGTTTGCAGCAGGATCTCCGAAACAAACATACGGTCGGCTGTCAGACTAACACTGAACCATGGCCGAGGTCGTGCACGGGTCCGTGGGTGTGGGCCGGTGGGGTGCCTATTCGGTCATCGGGGTGGTGTACGATGTCTGAGAACCAGGAAACACTCGACGATCAAGCGCTTCGAACGAAGCTCGCACAGTACGGTTTCTCCGACAAAGAGATCGAGACGTACCTCGCCGCGATCGAGAGCGGTGCCGAGTGAGCGAGTCGGATCGCCGAGCGTGCGGACGTGTCCGAGAGCTACGTCTACAGCATCTTCGACCGTCTGGCGGAGAACGGCTTCGTCGTCGAAGACCACCGGAACCCGACGACCGTCCGGCTACGGCCGCCCGCCGAGGCGTTCGAATCGCTGTACGACGATCTGGCGACGATCGAGTCGACGATCGAGTCGACGATCGAGGACCGCTACGAGGACAACGCCGACCAGGAGTCGAACTTCGAACTGGTCAACTCGCGCGCGACCGTCACCAAACGGCTCGCGTCGCTCATCGACAGCGCACAGGAAGAGGTCCTGTTACAGTTACCCGTCGAGGCACTCTCTGCGGTCCGGGGACCGCTCGAACGGGCCATCGAACGTGACGTGATCGTCCTCTTGATCCTCTCGGGTGATGACGATCAGGTACTGTCGGCGGATATCGCCGATATTGCGACCGTCGTTCGATCGGGGGTCGGCTGGACACCGACGCTACTGGCGGTCGACCAGAACGCGGGGGTGGTCGCCTCGAACCTGTTGCTCCAGTGGGAACACGGCGACGAGAAGGGGATCGTCTTCGAGGAAGACCACATCACGCCGGTACTGGTGGGGGCGTTTCTCAGCACGTACTGGCCGATGGCCGAGGCGGTGGCCCTTCGACAGCCGCCGCGACTGCCCAAACGCTACAGCCGGGTCCGACCGGCCGTCTACGACGCGACGGTGTCGTTACAGGCGGGCCGTGCCGTAGCGGCCCACATAGACGCTCGGCCGTCCCTGAGCGACGAGGAGTTCGAATTGCTCACTGGTGTCGTCGTCGACGTTCGTCAGCCGGTCCTCGACCCGCGTAATGCCGATTTCGGGCTGGAGAGCTCGCTGGACGTCGACACGGGTGACGAGGTCGTTTCGGTCGGTGGCATGGGCTGTTTCTGCGAAGACTACGAAGCGACGACCGTCACACTCGAAGAGGGCTGGTAGGTCGCGATCGGCGGGACATCCCGTGACGATACCGGACGGCTGGGCCGGGTCGAAGCTGGCGGCGACGAGTACAGCCTCGTCGCAATCGCAAACCCTTAGTGAGTTGCTAATTCGGCAGTTGACTCTCCACTGTCGATCGACTACTCCGGTCGATCGCTCGGGAGAAACGCACTCACTGGGACTGGCAGCCGAACTTCTCGCTGACTGCGGGATCGTAGTCCAGACAAATACACTCCTGCAAGATCGGTCAAAACTATTCTTCGATTGTCTCTGTGGGGGCTGTTCGTCGCTCGGCTGTCGACCCGGTACGGTCGTCGCGCCCGACTGGGGGCACCGCTCGATCAGTTCGACGGTCTGCAGCGACGGTTCGCCGTCGGGCCGGTCCGTCGAGTTGGTTGTAATCAAAAATAACTTGAGTACCACCGTTAGTTCTAGCTCTCCTCTTCACCTCTCACCGGTATCTCTTCGAAAATGCACCTACTATAAGTAAGTACTATTTCGAAAGAATCACCGGGATAATCGTCCGAACCTGGCCGAGTCGAGGCCCGTATCCGACACAAATTTTAAATGCTGGCGAAAGAAACGCACGGTTGCATCCAACCTCTCCCCAGTGTTGGATGACGAGCAACACACACACGTCGGGAGTCGCGTTCGAGTCGGACGTTCCACCACCGACATCGAAGCCGTCTCTCGTACGGACAGTTGTCGGTCTTTCCCAGTCGACCGCACGTAGTCGTGCGGTCGACTGGGGAACCGTCTCCAACGTTCCGTATCACGATCGGGGTCTCCCCTGATCGGACGGTCGGAGTTCCCGACCACTGCTTTTCATACGGAATGTTGTGGGCCTTTCCCAGATCGACCGCACGTAGTCGTGCGGCCGACTAGGGAGACGTCTCCAACGTTCCGTATCAGTCGCTCCGCTAGCGAGTCCTGAACGCGCGGCTCCTCGTGGTCTCTTCCACCCAGTACGACAGTTCCGTCGCGACCGCTGGCACGAACTGCGGGAGGATCAGACGTCGATGTCGTCCAGCAGGTCGGGGCCGATCGCGAGCTCGTACTCGACCTGTCCTCGCGGCGTCTCCGACCGACTGAGCAGCCCCGCCTCGCGAAGCGTCGCGAGGTAGTTCCTGACCGCCCGTCGCCCGCTGGGCGTCACCGAACGCGACCTGGCAGTGTCGCGGTACGCACCGGTGATCGCTTCGACAGCACTGGGCGTCTCGCCATCGCGTGCCAGCGCGAGCAGCGCCGCCAGCGTCGCACGTTCGTGGGCCGACAGCGACCTGACGGCGTCCCGATGTTGTTCGGTCCGGAAGCGGTTACGACCCGCCTCGACGTGTGGTTCGCCGACCGTCGTGTCACCACGGTCGATGGCCACGTCGCCCGCGTGACGGAGCAGCTCGATCGCAACGCGAGCGTTACCGCCGTCCTCGGCACCTATCACGGCGATACGGTCGACCGCGGCGGAGTCGACCACGTCGGGTCGGAACGCGGTGACGCTTCGCCGTTCGACGATCTGCCGGAGCTCGTCGCCGTCGTACGGCCCGAACACGACCACGTCGTCGATCACGTCCGTCCGGAACGACCGCGTCAGCTCGTTTCGGAACTGGACGCTGTTGGCGACGAGCACCAGCGAGTGCTCGGGATCGATGACTGCCCGCACGAACCGTTCTAGTTCGCCGGCGGAGAGCCCCTCGACGTCGTCCAGTGTGACGACGGCGTCACTCGCTCTGAGGGCCCTCGCTGCGGCGTCACAGGCGCGCTTCTCGCTGTGGCCGGTCCGGGCCATCGTGTCACCCGTACCGACCAGCTCGTTGTGTAGCTTGACCGCCAGCGCCCGCACCGAGATCCCCTCCCGACAGCTCAGCGTCATCGTCGGACCGTCCACGTGCTCGGCGGCCTGCCTGACGGTCGTCGTCTTCCCCTGTCCCTCGCGGCCGATCACTGCGACCGTTCGACCCGCATGCTCCGTGAGTGACCCGCGGAGCGATCGCCGGTGGGCCGCACGCTCGGGGAGGCGGTCGGGGACGTACGAGGGGGTGAGGACGGACCGATCGGCGAACACGTCGCCGGTCCGCGAGGACTCGCGGCCGCCGTCGACCCGTGGTTCGGTCCGATCTCGCATGGGCGCAGCTACTGGTTCAGTGCTCATACGGTTTACTGTCGTCTCTTGCCGGTGTGCGTTGAGACGGGGGTTGACGCTCTCCGGTAAATAGCTACAGTAGGCCGTATCAAAGCTCTGGCGGCGTCGCTCGCTTTCAGCGGTTCGCTACTCTTATGTCTGTAATATATGAAATAAAATGTTTTATTATGTGTGCGTGTCGAGTCCTGCAACACCGGTCGTACGCTAGCCGTTGGGATGGCACCCGTGTGGGACAGGCTGGACCGGGCGGTAGCATCCGAGTGAACACGATGACAGACGATCGTACACGGACGGAACGGGGGTATCGCGAGGAACGCAACGGGCAGCGCGGCTTCGACAGACGTTCCTTCTTGAAAGGTGTCGGTGTGGGAGCCGCCGGACTGGTCACTGGTGTCGGTGCGACGGGGGCCGGCGCGGCCGCCCCCGGATCGCCGGTGATGGATCTGGTCGACGGTGATTCGGCGATCGAGCGACCGACACACACCGCGGTGTCGAGTGGCCGGTGGGCCGACGCGGCGACCTGGGACAACGGCGTCCCCGGCGACGGGGCCAGGGTCCTGATCCAGTCGGGCGTGACGGTGACGCTGGCCAGCGAGACTGCCCGTCTTCACTGGGTTCGCGTCGACGGGACCTATCGGGTCGACACGGGGACGGACTCGCATCTCAGGGTCGATACGTTCACCTCGACGGCCGGCAGCACGGTCGAGATCGGGACCGCAACCGATCCCATCGACCCGTCAGTGACTGCCGAGATGACCTTCGTCGATCGGGGGCCGATCGACGAGTCCTGGGACCCGACCAGAGTATCGCGCGGTTTCCTCCCGATGGATCGAGTGTCGATCCACGGTGCGGAGAAGACGGAGTTCACGACGCTGTCGGTGAACCCGACCGCCGGCGATACGACGCTGGAACTGTCGGCAGCGCCGACGAACTGGCAGGCCGGGGACGCGCTCGTGGTACCGGGTGTCTCTTCGCGAGAGAATCAGGACGAGGAGGTCACTCTCGCGAACGTCAGTGGCTCGACGGTCGCGATCGAGGAGACGCTGCAGTACGACCACGTCCCGCCTGCCGCGGATCTGGACACCTACGTCCTGAATCTGGACCGCAACGTCCGCTTCAGGTCCGAGAACACCGCGACCAAGCGCCGCGGGCACGGAATGTTGATGGAGACTGGCAACGTCGTCGAGTACGCCGGGTTCTACGACATGGGGCGGACCGACAAGAGCGAGCGGTTCTCGAACCCCGACTACGGCGGCTCCGAGCTGACCATGCCGGAGAACGCGAACGTGAAGGCTCGCTACGCCCTGCACTTCCACAAGACCGGCCCCTTCCGGGACGTGACGCCCCACCAGGTCACAGGCTGTGTGGTCGCGCCCCGGACCGATGGCAACGGGGAGAGCGGCAGTCCGGGCTGGGGCTTCACCAACCACCAGAGCTACGGCCACGTCACCGACTCCATCGCCTACCGGGTGTTCGGCGCGGGCTTCATGACCGAGACGGGCGTCGAGGTAGGGAGCTTCCAGCGCAACTTCGCGCTGCGCACCGAAGGCAGCGGCCGGGACCCCGACTGGCGGGAGTTCATCGAGAACTTCAACAGGGAACGCAACATCGACGACTACGGCCACAACGGCGTCGGCTTCTGGCTGCAGGGCCCCCTCGTGACCGTCAAGGATAACGTCGCGGCGGGCCACCGGAACTTCGGGTTCGCCTACTGGAACCGGGCACTCGGTGACTTCGTCCCGGATGCGCTGCCCTACGACGACCCCGCCGAGAAGGAACCGCCGGCCGACGACATGACCGAGGCCGAACTCGGTCGCCACCGCGGGAACGTCCCGAACGTCCCTGCCAGCGAGGCCCACAACAAGCCAACCGAGAAGCACAACGTCGCGCCGGACACGCCCGGCCCGAGCGTCGACGAGTTCGCTCACGCGACCTACGAGGCCAGCGACGGCACGGTGTACGTCGACGAAGGGTCGATCCCGATCCACAACGTCGGTAACACCGTCTTCGCCTCCGGCAGTGGCATCGACATCATGAACCAGATGCGGGGGGCCGACAACGACATCGTGGGCGGGCGCGAGGAGTACTACGGACGGATCGAGGACTTCCTCGCCTGGAATATCCACGGTCGCGCCGGCGAGAGCAAACTCACCCACACCGACCTGGAGGGCTTCGGCGGGGTGCGGGGCGTCGATCTGGGCATCGGCTTCCGCTACTCGAAGTTCATGAGGGTCCGGAACGTCCGCCTGATCGGCGAGGACGACGGCGTCGGTATCAGCCACAACATGCGGATGGACGGGCTTGTGATCGAGGACTCGACGATCGAGAACTTCCAGGAAGGGATCGGCGCACTGAATCCCGGACTGACGACGGTCCGCAACACGACCATCGACACGGCCGAGTCGGGCGTGTACGTCAGCGGGGAGTCGGTGTTCGGCGGGGAGTCGTCGGTCGACCTCGCGAACGTCGACGGCAACAACAACACGGTCTGGATGGACCCCCACGAACACGGCTTCACAAAGAGCGACTGGGACCTGAACCTGACGCTGAACGGCGCGGACCTCTACTACGAGGTGCAGGACCCCGATCACGTGCTAATTCCCGATCAGACGACCTACGACAGCTACGGTGGCTACAGCACTTTCGGCGTCTCCTTCGGGGACATGGTGGGCAAGACTGTCCAGCAGCTCGCGGACCAGTACGGCATCGTGCCCTACGGCACGCTCGCGCCCGCCAGCGCCACCGCCGACCCGATGATCGAGGGCGGGGTGATCGACGGGGACGGATCGACCGACACGGCGCCGACAGTGTCGTTCACGAGCGCCCCCAGCAGTGCGACGGTCGACGAGTCCGTCACGCTCGAAGCGTCGGGGAGCGACGCCGACGGCGGGAGCGTCACCTACGACTGGTCGAGTCCAGCGGGCAGTGGAACGGGCTCCTCGTTCACGACCTCGTTCGGTTCCACGGGCGACAAGACGGTCACCGTCACCGTGACCGACGACGAGGGCCAGACCGCCACGGCGAGTGCAGTCGTCACCGTCGACAGCGGTTCCACGGGCGGCGACGGCGGCATCGTGGAGGCGGCGATCAACTGCGGGGACTCGTCGGGCCACACGACCTCGGAGGACGTGACGTTCAGGGCCGACACGAACTACAGCGGCGGTGCCGCCGACGTCGGTGATATTTCGATTGCCAACACGGACGAGGACGGCCTCTACGACTCGAACCGCTGGGGGAACGACACCGTCTACGACGTTCCGGTCGGCGACGCGGGTGCGACCTACGACGTGACGCTGCACTTCGCCGAGACCTACTGGCGTTCGGCGGGGGCGCGCGTGTTCGACGTGCTGGTCGAAGGAGCCACGGTACTGTCGAGTTTCGACCCCTACGCCGCGGCCGGCGGCCGGAACACCGCCGTCTCACGGACGATCACTGGCGTCTCGCCGACGGACGGGTCGGTGACGATCTCCTTCGACGGGATCGCGGACAACGCGCTCGTCAGCGGGATCGAGATCACGGCCTCGGGTTCGAACACGACCGCGCCGACGGCGTCGATCACGGCCGCGCCCGATAGTGCGACGGTCGGCGAGTCGGTCACCTTCGAGGCGTCGGGCAGCGACGAAGACGGCGGCAGCGTCTCCTACGAGTGGTCCAGTCCCGCCGGCTCGGGCACTGGATCGGCCTACACCACGTCGTTCGGATCCTCGGGCGAGAAGACGGTCACTGTCACCGTGACCGACGGCGAGGGCCAGACCGCCACGGCGAGCACGACCGTCACTGTCGAGTCGGGGAGTGGGACCGTCGAAGCGGCGATCAACTGCGGCGACTCGTCGGGCCACACCACCAGCGAGGGCGTCACGTTCGAGGCCGACACCCACTTCAACGGCGGGGCGGTCGATTCGGCGGACCGTTCGATCGCGGGCACCGACGAGGACGGCCTCTACGACTCGAACCGCTGGGGCAACGAGACGACCTACGACGTCCCGGTCGGCGACGCGGGGGCGACCTACGACGTGACGCTGCACTTCGCCGAGACGTACTGGTCGTCGAGTGGGTCGCGCGTGTTCGACGTGCTGGTCGAGGGGACGACGGAACTCTCCGGGTTCGACCCCTACGCGGCCGCAGGTGGTCAGAAAACGGCCGTCTCGCGGACGATATCGGACGTTTCACCCACGGACGGATCGGTGGCCATCTCCTTTGAGGGGATCGCGGACAACGCGCTCGTCAGCGGGATCGAGATCGTCCGGCGGTAGTCGACTCGACCGGGCGGCCACCGAGTTCGTTTCGACGCCCGAAAACATTCCTTTTACGGCTATCATACCGAAGCTATTTTATGGCTGTGATAATCATGAACGATAGGGAACGTGGGACGAGAGAGAGCGTCGGTCTCATTGGGGGGAGAGCCCCGTGTGCCGGCTGTTCGAAAGGTGCGGACTGCTGTCGTCGGTTTCCCGATCGACCGCACGACGGCGTGTGGACGAACCGGTGAAACCCTGCGACGGTCCGTCCGTGTGTGGGCAGTCGTGACCGTTCGGGACCGACCTCTCCTCATCCGTCAGTACCGCCACGACCATGACACGAGACAACGACAGGTTCGACCTTTCACGTCGGACATATCTACGGGGGATCGCAGCAGCAACTGCACTGGGAGCGGGTGCCGGCTCCGCGTCAGCGGCCGTGGACCCGTCGACCGTCGTCGAGGTCGGCGAGGGGAGCTACACGACGCAGATTCCGAGCGGGTACGGCTACGCGACGCCGATGACCTCGGAGGACATCTTCACGACGAGCAACGAGGAGCCGCCACTGCCCTCCAACGACTGGTGGAGCGGCCTCCACCTGGGGTACAACGTCTACGACAGCTACACGTACAAGCACGCCAACGGCGCGACCGTCGCGCTGCCGTACTACGGCTACCCGTCGGAACTGGGACTGTCGCTCCAGATCCCGAACAACTGGAAGGGTCGCTGGCAGGGCCAGGACCTGCCGCCGTCGAAGCTGGCGAAGATGGACGACGACGAGACGCCCCGTCTGTTCATCGGCCACTCGGCTACGTCGTCGTTCGCCGATACCAGGGTCCACGAGTACGGCGACTGGTCGGTCACCGCCCGCTGGGGTGACGGCACCAACACGCAGATCGACATGACGATGGTTCGCGGGACGCCGTTCGTCTTCGCCGAGTACGAGGGCGGCGGCGCGGAGATCTCGCTGTACGAGCGCTACCAGTCGGGCACCAACGGTGCGGACACGGCCAGTCAGCTCTCCTCGGATCGGTTCGAGGTGTGGGCCGACCAGGGCAACGTTCTCGGGGTCACGATCTACCCCGACGAGGACAACACGAACCTCGTCTCTGGCAAGTCCGTCCAGCATTTCGGGCTGTACGCGCCCGCTGATGCGACGTGGAACGGGCAGGGGACGCCGGCGCTGTCCTCTGATCTCGGGAGCGGGAGCTACCTCACGGTGGCCACGCTGCCCGACCAGAGCGTCGCGACGCTGGAGGAGTTCGGCCAGTACGCCTACAACCACATCACGGACACCCACGTCGACTGGCAGTATCGCGAGACCGACGCGAACGGCAACCCTGTCTCGGAGGTCGAGACCACCTTCTCCTACGACATCGAAAAAAAGCCCGAGAGCGCGACGGCGGACACGCTGGCGGGCCTGTTCCCCCACCAGTACAAGCACTCGGACCAGGCCCTGACGGGGACGACCTTCTGGTCGCCCAAGGGGGACCTGAAGATCGCGGCCACCGACCAGTTCACGACGACGCTGCGCTATCCAGGTATCCTGCCGTTCATGCCCGACGCGGGGACGGCCGATCAGAACCAGCTCCAGTCCTACGTCGACAGCCTGCACAACGACTACGGGCCCTACGAGGCACAGGGCGTGCCGAACGAGGCCTACTGGGCCGGCAAGGACCTGATGCGTAACTCCGCAGCCATCCCGATCGCCGAGCAGCTCGGGGACACGGGGGCCAAAGACTACTTCCTCGAAGCTGTCCAAGGTCGCCTGGAGACGTTCTTCGACATCGACACCAACAGCTGGAGCGTCGAGGGCCAGTCCTTCTCGACGGCCGAACACGAGGAGTTCACCTACTACCACGATGATCTGGGCATCTTCCAGACGTATCCCGGCGGGGAGTTCGGCGCCGTCGAGGCGATCAACGACCACCACCTCCAGTTCGGCTACTTCATCTACGTGGCCAGTGAGGTCGCCCGACAGAACCCCGAGTGGGCCCAGCAGGACCAGTACGGCGGCATCGTCGAGCTGATGATCCGGGAGTACGCCAACTGGGACCACCCGGACAAGTCCGCGGCCCAGGACCCGTCACAGAACCCGGCCGACGCTTTCCCCTTCCTGCGGACGTTCAGCCCCTACATCGGCCACTCCTACGCCGGCGGCATCCAGGGCAACGACTGGGGTGCCAACCAGGAGTCCGCATCGGAGGCGGTCAACGCGTACGCTGCTCTCATCCGCTGGGGTGAGATCACCGGCAACGAGGAGCTCCGCGACACCGGGATCTACCTCTACACCCAGGAGATCACCGGCATGTGGGAGTACTGGTTCGATCAGGACGAGGACTCCCTGCCCTCGGGCTGGGGGTCGACGATCGAGCCGCCGGGCTACCGGGCCGCGGCGACGGGCAACGAGTTCAAGTACAGTCCCATGGCCTGGGACACCGGCTACTGGCGCAACGTCTACTGGAACATGTCCGACGCCATCGAGCTGTACGGGATCAACTGGATCCCCGTCGGTGGCCACTCCTTTTTTCTCGGGAAAAACCAGCAGTACGCCCAGGAGAACTGGGACCGGCTGATCGACGCCCGGTCGTACTTCAGCGGCATCTCGGACCCGCAGTCCGACTTCTTCGGTGGCTGGGAGCAGGCCGCCGTCGCCTATCGCGCGATGTCGGACCCGAGTGCCGCCGTGGACCTGCTCAGCACGGAACTGCCCATGGAGCCCGAGGGCAACTCCTCGGCCTTCACCTACCAATTCGCACACGTAATGAACGGGCTGGGGACGCCCGATCACACTGTCGTCGCGGACACACCGTTCTACCAGGTGTTCGACGACGACACGTCGAAGACCTACGTCGCCTACAACGCCAGCGACACGGCGACGACGGTCCGGTTCAGCGACGGCGCGTCGATGCAGGTGCCAGCCAACTCGATGGCCACGTCCGACGGCAGCGGGGACCTCCCCGCGACCTTCGGGGTCTCCGGGCTCTCGCCGACCAGTGCGACGGTGACACAGGGCGACACGCTGTCGGTCTCTGGGACCGTCTCCAACAGCGGCGATCTGGAAGGAACCCAGACCGTCGAGTTGCGGATCGACGGCGCGGCCGTCGCCAGCCAGTCGGTGACACTGGCCGCGGGCGCGAGCACGACCGTCCAGTTCTCCGGTGTCGACACCTCGGGACTGGACGCGGGCGCACACACGCACGGTGTCTACAGCGCCGACGACTCGGCGACCGGCACACTCACCGTCGAGACTGCGGGCGCTGCGACCTTCGGGGTCTCCGGGCTCTCGCCGACCAGCGCCACGGTCACGCAGGGTGACGCGCTGACCGTCTCCGCGATGGTCGACAACACTGGCTCGGCTGACGGTACCCAGACTGTCGAACTCCGCGCGGACGGCACCGTCCTCGCGAGCCAGTCGGTGACACTGGCCGCGGGAGCGAGCACGTTCGTGGAGTTCACGGGCGTCGATACGTCCGGCCTGGCTGTCAATACCTACACACACGGCGTCTACAGCGCCGACGACTCCGCGACCGGATCGCTGACCGTCGAGGGCGATGCCGATACGACCGCGCCGACGGCCCCGTCCGGACTCACGCAGACGAACGCTTCGACGACCTCGGTGTCGGTCTCGTGGGACCCGTCCAGCGACAGCGGCGGGTCGGGACTGAATCAGTACTACGTCTACGTCGACGGCACGCGACAGGAGACCACCGGCGTCGGCACGACGAGCGCGACGATCACCGGCCTCTCCGCAGGCGCGGCCTACGACGTACACGTCACGGCCATCGACGGCGCCGGCAACGAGTCGGTCGCATCCTCGACGATCCAGGCCGACACCGATCCGGCGAGCGATCCCGGCACCGACGAGATCGTGTGGGCTGCCAACGCTGGCGGTGACAGCTACACCGCCGCCGACGGGACGGCCTTCTCGGCCGACGCGAACGTCTCCGGCGGCGCGACGGCAGGCACCGGCGACGCCATCGTCAACACCACTGACGACACGCTGTATCAGACCGAGCGCTACGGTGACTTCACCTACGACATCCCGGTCGCAGATGGTACCTACGACGTCCGCCTGCACTTCGCGGAGACGTTCTGGACCGCCAACGGCGACCGTGTCTTCGACGTCGCCGTCGAGGGGACCGAGGTCATCAGTGATCTGGACGTCCACGCGGTCGTCGGCCACGACGCCGCCCTCGTCGAGACCGTCAGCGGTGTCGAGGTGACCGACGGCTCGCTGACCCTCGATTTCGTCACGAACACGGACAACGCGAAGGTCAGCGCGATCGAGGTGGTCGCGGTCGACACCGACACCGCGGCCCCGTCGGTGCCCGCGAACCTGTCCCAAGACACCTCGACGACCGACTCGATCGACCTCTCGTGGGATCCGAGTTCCGACACCGGTGGCTCGGGACTGTCCCACTACAACGTCTATGTCGACGGCACCAAAGACCAGGAAGTCGCCGCCGGCACGACGAGCGCGACCCTGTCGGGGCTCTCGTCGGGCACCGACTATCAAGTGACCGTCACCGCCGTCGACGGCGCGGGCAACGAGTCCGCCCAGACGAACACGACGACGATGGGGACAGCCACGCCGGGTCCCGTCGCGGCGGTCAACTGCGGCGGCGGCGCCTTCACGGCGACCGACGGCACCGAGTTCGTCGCGGACACGGGGACCGGCGGTGGCACGTACAGCGTCTCGGATTCGATCGCGAACACCGACGACGACACGCTGTACCAGAGCGTCCGCGAGGGTAACTTCTCGTACAGTTTCGACGTCGCGAACGGCACCTACGAGGTCCGCCTGCACTTCGCGGAACTGTGGTTCAGTGCCGCCGGAGACCGCGTGTTCAGCATCGAAGCCGAAGGCACGACTGGGCTCTCGAGCTACGACATCTACGCGGCGGCCGGCGACAGGTTGACCGCGACCCAGGCGTCGTTCACTGTCGAGGTGACCGACGGCACGCTCGATCTGTCGCCCGTCAACGAGACGAACCAGGCCCATCTCGCCGGCATCGAGATCCTGACGGCCTCGGCGGATCGGTAACGCTGGACGAGCTCACGATCGACCACTACGGTTCGGACTACCCGAGTACGCTCGACGTAGCGCTCTACGACGGCTCGTCGTGGACCACGGTCGCCAGCCCGTCGCTGTCGTCGGCGTCGACGACGGTGACGTTCGCGAGCCAGTCGGCCACCCAGCTCCGACTGGTGGAGACCGACGGCTCGTCGGGCAACTGGTGGTCGCTGCTGGACGTGTCGGCCGCCAGCGACGGATCGGCGCTCGGCGAATCCACCTGGACCGCGACCGGCATCGTCCGTCAGACCCAGGATGGCGCGGAGGCACTGGACCGCGAGACCGACTCGACGGCGTGGTCCAGCGGCGTGGCACTCGGCGACCGCGAGATGACCGTCGTCGTCGACCTCGGTTCGAGCGCGACGCTGACGCAGATCGACGTGACCCACTCCGGGTCTGATTACCCGGCGACGATGGACGTGGAAGTGTACGACGGCTCGTGGACGGCCGTCGCCAGCGGCGTGTCGGTGTCCGCTGGCACTACCACGGTCTCTGTGGCCGACCAGTCGGGCTCGGAGGTCCGCCTCTCCGAGACCGACAACTCGAAGAGCAACTGGTGGGCGATCACCGACGTGTCGATCCAGGGCTACTGATACAGGAAGCCGCCGCTCTTTTGCCTCTCGATCCCTCTATTCTCTTCCGCTTTCTGCTCGAAGAGGCTACTGATGTTGGTCTGGGTAGAATAAAATTCCAAAAATGAGCTATATTGGGATGTATACTTTGACTTATATTCATAAATCCAAATAATGTGTCTATATTGGGAGATAAATCCGTTATTTGTATCCGACATGCATAATCTGGTGGTATCTGTCTTTCTTATCTGCGAGGGTCGACACTCAACGTCTTATTTCAACCCTTCTGTGAAGATTAGAACTGAATGTTTATATATGCCGCTCTTCCATGTGCAACCGTGTCGTTTTTCGAAACGTATCTGGGTACTTCGCCGCGAGTGCTCGTGGTCGGTGAGCCGGACTCGGAGGCTGCTGGGCTGGTGTCCCACCTCCATGGAGTACTCGGCGGCGTTCTCGACGAACAGATCGTCGTCGAGGCGGTTGAACCGGCAGAACTGACCGCAGCGCTCGACGAGACGACGTTCGGGCTCGTCGTGGTTCACGAGCCGCCGTCGGTCGACGCGTTCGCCATCGTCGACCGGACGCCGGGGCTTCCCGGTGACTCGCCGCTCGTGTTGACCGCGAGCGAACCCGAGACACTGTCGGTCCGGGACGTCTTCGACGCCGGTTTCGACGACGTGCTGGCTCTGGACGGCGTGGACCCCATCGGTGAACGGGTTCGATCGCTCGTCGCCGACCATGCGGACCACCGGGAGTCTGCGATCAAGCGTCGCGCGCTCGATGCACTGATCCACGGGCTCGACGACATGGCGTTCCTGAAGGACAGCGACGGGCGGTACCTGACCTACTCGACGGAGTGGTTCGGTGAGGACAGCACTGACGTTGTCGGTCGAACCGACGAGGAACTCCACGACGACCGGATGGATCTGGGCGAGCGCGAGTACGAGATCGACCGGCGGGTGATCGACAGCGCCGAGCCGATCAACTGGGAGATCAACGACTACGGCGACGAACTTAGCTTCTACCGGGAGTCGACGCGAGTGCCGTGGTTCGACGACGAGGGGCGGGTCGACGGGCTGGTCGGCATCTCGCGGCTCGTCACCGACCGCGTCGAGCGCCTCCGGCGCCTCGAAGAGCAAAACGCCCGCCTCGAACAGTTCGGCCGCTTCGTCTCCCACGACCTGCGCAACCACATCAACGTCGCCAGCGGGTACGTCGAACTGGCCAGGGAAGGCGACGAGTCGATGCTCGACCGGATCCAGGCCGAACTCGACCGGATGGACCTGATCGTCGAAGACATCGACACCCTCGTCTCCGGCGAGGAGGGGTTCGACACGTCCGTCGACGTGGTCGACCTGCGTGCACTGGTCACTGATCTGTGGACGGGCCTGGAGACGCACGACGCGACTCTCTCGCTGGCGTTCCCCGACGGCGCGGTCGTCCTCGCCGCCGAGCACAAACTCCGCCCGCTGTTCGAGAACCTCTTCAAGAACGCTGTCCAGCACGCCGGCCCGGATGTGACTGTCACCGTCGGGACGACCGCCAGCGGCTTCTACGTCGAGGACGACGGCCCCGGACTCCCCGATCCGGCCGAACGGATCCTCGAAGACGGCTACTCGACCGCCGAGGACGGTACCGGCACGGGGCTGTCGATCGTCACGACGGTCGCGGACGGACACGGCTGGGCGTTCGACCTCGCCGACAGCTACGACGGCGGCGCGCGTTTCGAGTTCGACAGCGTCCCGGTCGTCCCAGACCCGACCGTCGACTATCGCGAGGGTACACCGCTCTCGTTGACCGACGAGACCGACGTGGGTGAGGTGCGCGTCGCCGGGGCGTCCAGCCACGAGACCGGGACCGGCCGCTGGGTCGTCTCCGGGGCGGGCGCGGACATCTGGCGCGACGAGAACGAGTTCCACTACGTCTACGCGACCGTCGACGGCGACGCCCGCATCCAGTGTCGGATCGACGACATCGAAGAGGTCAACAGCCACAGCAAGGCCGGACTCATGGTCAGAGACTCCCTCGATCCCGACGCCGTCCACCAGTACGTCGGCCGCACGGCCGCCGCAGGGCTCGAACTGCTTTGGCGCGACCACCCAGACGACCCCACGCAGAGCTACCAGCTCGAACAGGCCAGGGGCGTCTCGCGGTGGGTCCGCCTCGACCGCGAGGACGACCTGGTCACCTGCTCGGCCTCGCTGGACGGCCAGGAGTGGACGGTCGTCGGTCAGCGTCGGCTCCCGCTGGGCGAGTCGGTCCACTTCGGGCTCGCCGTCTGTAGCGTGATCCCGCGCCAGCTCTGTGAAGCGACCTTCGAGGACGTGTCGCTCTGCCGGATCGAACCCGAAGAGTAGGGGTCCGGAATTTTAATACTGACCGCGTGAAGCGAGGCGTATGGGCTACTTCGACGAGCGGCCGAGTATCTCGACGGACCTCTCCTATCGCGGTATCGACGCCGCGGTCCTGGAGAACCGCCACCTTCGCGTGATGGTGCTGCCGGGCAAAGGCGGCGACATCCTCGAGTTCCGGGACAAGCGCACCGACGTGGACGTACTCTATCACGCCGACTACCAGTGGGACCCACCGAGTGAGCGCGTCATTCCCTCGACGGAGATGACGTGGAACGAGCACTATCCGGGCGGTTGGCAGCTGAACGTCCCGGTCGCCGGCGGACCGATGTCGATCCCCGGGAATCGCTACGACCACCACGGCGAGAGTGCACTGATACCCTGCGACGCCGCAGTCGTGCGGGACGACGACGAGGCGGTCGCGCTTGAACTGACAGCCCGACTCCGTCGCTATCCCTTCGCCATCACGCGGCGACTCACGCTGCCGGCCGGCGAGTCTCGCCTGGAGATCGACGAGTCGGTGACCAACGAGGGCGAGTACGAACTGGAGTACGTCTGGCAGCACCACGTCGCGCTGGGCCGGCCACTGATCGGTCCAGACGCGCGACTCGACGTACCGGCCGGTGAGAGCTACATCGACGACTACCCTGACGACCTCACGACGAATCGGCTGGCAGGTGACCAGCAGTTCGCGTGGCCGATGGCCGAGGGCGAGAACGGCGAGAGCATCGACCTGTCGCAGTTCCCGCCGACCGACAGCGAGATCCACGATCAGGCGTACTTGCTGGGCGTCGACGACGGGTGGTACGCCGTCAGCAACAGCGAACTGGACGTTGGATTCGCGCTGTCGTATCCGGCCGAGCACTTCGAGGCACTGTGGTACTGGCAAGCCTTCGGCGGCATGGACGAGTCGCCGTTCTGGGGTCGCAACTACACCGCGGGCCTCGAACCGACGACGGCCTATCCCGGCCACTCCTACCCGGACGCCCAGCGAGAGAACGGGACGATGAAGACGCTTGCGCCCGGCGAGACCGTTTCGGTCGAACTCGCGGCGGGCACCTACGGCGGGCACGAGCGAGTCGAGCGCGTCGAGGACGGCCAAGTCGTCGAGTAGTCACTCGGTCACGAGATCCGCCGACGCTGGGAGTCGCTGTTCGAGAGGACCAACTGTGTACAGATCGATCGCACTGCGGTCTCGTGATCGGGCGTGCTGTGATTTTCGATGGCGACTGTTTATCGGTGTCCGCCATCGCTCGTAATCAGCCACTAAAGTCTCCATATGGGTACAAAAACACACCACGTATCGATAGGTGCCGAGACTTGATCCCATAGACACTCCAAATAGCGGCCGCCGACAGAATATCTCTCCCACTGGACCCATCTACAGAGGGAGTCTCGCGACAACTCGCATATTAAGCCGAAATGTTACTTCATACCGTCCTGTGTCGAAGCTGTCTCTGCTCTAATTCCCAGAGTACGCCGTTCGATCCACTTCGTTCGCGGTCGATCAGATACTGTCGCTCTGTACTGTTTCATAATAGTGGAAAAAGTTCGCTACTCGTCGAATAGAATAACGACAATACCTGTGTTATAGTATGGCGTTCTGAAGCCGTTGGCGGGGCCGGCTTAGTTTCCCAGGGCGTCTGTTCCCTGCCAGCGCAGGCGTATCATTCAGTTGGCAGAGCCCATTTAACGATACATCTCTATCGTCGCAGCACGATTCAGACCAGCGTAGGAGTTCGGTTTGGACGTGTCGATCCTCGGTTCCCTCGACTGTACCGACGACCGACGTTTACTATTGTGAAACAGCGAACTGTGGTGCAATAGCCGGAAGACAACATAAAATTACCAACAGACCATTAAAATTATAGTGGACCAGCGCTTGCCTGTGAGTAACGTGCGTCCGGGTGGGGGTCACTCGATGAGCGTGGGGATCACGTGTCAGAGCCAGCAGATGCTGGGGTCCTGTCGCCCGGACGTACGAGCACGACAACATGAGACGACAGATGTCAGCACTCACGATGGCGATCGTCCTCGTCATCACGAGCATGGCAGGCGGTATCACAGGGATCGCAGCGGCAGCAAACTGCTCGGACGCTCCCGAGTACGACCAGATGACGCTGTACGAGTCCGGCGACCGGGTCACGTACGACGGTGCACTGTACGAGGCACAGCTCGCGACGCGTGCGGTCGCACCGACACAGAGCAGCGTCTACTGGAGCGAGATCGGTGACTGTTCCGGTGGTGAGACACCGACGCCGACCCCGTCGCCGACACCGACGGAGACGCCAACCGCGACGCCGACGGACACACCGACCGACACGCCAACGGCGACACCGACCGATACGCCGACGGACACGCCGAGCGGCGATCAGCCGCCGGCGTGGGACCCGAGCGCCACCTACACCAGCGGCGACCGGGTCGTCTACGACGGCGCGATCTGGGAGGCCGACTGGTGGACTCGCGGCGACGAACCGGGGAGCACCCAGTGGGGGCCGTGGACCGAGATCGGTCCGATCGACCCACCGACAGACACACCGACTGATACCCCGACAGACACGCCCGGCCAGCCGGACGAACCCACCGGTGAAGACGACGCGTTCGCACCGTACGAGGGCACCTGGGGCGACATCACGGGCAACACTGCGGCGGCCAGCACCGACCGCGTCGTGATCTCGTTCGTCGGCGACGGCGAGGCCGACGGCGATGTCGACGTGGGCTGGCTCACCTCCGACGGCCAGCGCCCACTCTCGGACTATGCCGGGCAGATCCAGACGCTCCAGGACCGGGGTGTCGAGGTCCACGTCGCGATGGGCGGTTGGGACGGTCGGACGATCGCCCGCGACGCGGACAACGCCACGGAGGTCAAACGCGCCTACGAGCGCATCGTCACCGAACTGGGCGTCACGCACATCGACATCGACGACGAGAATGCCCAGAACCGCTCGCCGGCGGTCTACCGGATGCGCAACGACGCTCTCGCGATGCTCCAGGAGGAGTATCCCGAGGTTGAGGTGTCCTACACCGTGCCCGCGGGGCGCAACGGGATCGAGAACCGTAACTACGCCCCCGCACGTGACATGGTCAGTGACGCCGCCGCGTCCGGCGTCGAGATCGAGCACGTCAACATCATGGTGATGGGCTTCTCCGGTGACTACCCCGCGATCATCGACTCGGCGGGTCAGGGCACTGTCGAGTGGCTCGGCACGGTCTACCCCGAGAAATCGACCGCCGAGCGCCGCGAGATGCTCGGCGTGACGCCCAACGTCGGCGAGTCGGCGTTCACCCAGAGCGACGCCCGCGAGGTCGTCCAGTGGGCCGAGGACGAGGACATCGGCCTGCTCAGTTTCTGGGCGCTGTACAAGTCCGACTCCGCGGCGTACTCGGACATCTTCTACGAGTTCGAGGACGACGAGGACGGTACTGACACGCCAACGGATACGCCCACTGACACGCCAACGGATACGCAAACCGACACGCCGACCGATACACCGACCGACACGCCGACGGATACGCCAACCGACACGCCGACAGACACGCCCACGGACACCCCGACTGACACGCCAACAGACACCCCGACAGACACGCCCGATCAGCCCGACGATCCGTCGACGGGTGCGTCCGTTCGGGATCACGACGAGCGCGTCGTGGGCTACTACGCCAGCTGGAAGGCCGAATCCGGGAGCGGTTACGAGCCCTCGGACGTGCCCTGGGACCAGGTGAGCCACGTCAACTACGCGTTCCTCGACGTGCGCCCCGACGGGACCGTCTACGTCCCGAACGAGGGCCAGCGCGAGCAACTCGAACGGTTCGCCGAACTCAAGGCGGAACACCCGGACACCGAACTCCTGCTGTCGATCGGTGGCTGGGCGCGTTCGCGCAACTTCTCCGAGGCGGCGTCGACCTCGGAACGGCGTCAACGGTTCGCCGAGTCGGCCGTCGACATCATGGAACGCTACAACTTCGACGGCATCGACATCGACTGGGAGTACCCGAGCCGGCGCGAAACCTGGAACTACGAGAACTGGACGGCCCCGTCGGGCCACCAGTTCTCGCGTGACAGCGACACGCAGAACTACAACCGTCTCTTCGCCGAAGTGGATCAGGAATACGCAGAGCGGGGCCACGACGACGCGCTCCTGACCGCCGCGGTGCCGGCCTCGCCGTGGTTCGCGGGCGGGTACGACCGCGCGGAGATGGCCCAGCACGTCGACTACGTGAACCTGATGGCCTACGACTTCTTCTGGCCCGCGCGGTCGAACACGGCCCACCTCGCGAACCTCTACGACAACGCCCCCAGCTCCGTCAGCGAGGGCAACCGCGTCTCAGTGCGCAAGGCGACACAGGTCTGGATGGCCGCCTTCGCTCCGGAGAACGTCTCCGTCGGGCTGCCATCCTACGGCCGTTCGGTCACGGGCGTTCCCGACGGCGGTGACGGCGGGCTCTACGAGTCCAACCCGGCCGCCGAGGCCATGGGGACGACGAACGATCCCGACCGCGCCCTCGAAGCCGGTGCGTTCCCGCGGGGGACCTTCGACAACCCCTACGGTATCTACAGCTACTGGGACATCCGTCAGACCCTCCAGAACAGTAGCGAGTGGGAGTACCACTACAGCGAGGACGCCGTCGCTCCGTGGCTGTACAACGCCGAGCGCGACATCTTCCTCACCTACGAGAACCAGCGGTCGGTCGGTACGAAGACCGACTGGGTCCAGAACGCCGGTGTCGGCGGCGCGATGATGTGGGAGCTCTCGACCGACCGCAACGAGACGCTCCTCGGGGCGGTCAACCGGAACTTCGCCGACGGTGCCGGTGACGGGCCGACTGCCGGTGCCGACTCGATCGGCTGCGTTCCCCACATCGACTCGCTGAGCCAGATCGCGCCGAACCAGCTGGTCCGGTACAACGGGACCGTCTACAAGTGGTCGAGTGACCAGACGATGTGGAGTCCCCGCGAGCCGGCCCCCTGGAACGACTTCCAGGCCGTCGGGCCCGCCGAGTGTTCGGGGTAGGCGCTCGGCCTCGCGATCCGCTTTTTAGCGCTTTTTTCGACTCCAACCAGTACCAGACGAGCCTTTGAATTCTCCACGCTCTGCCCGAAAGAATAAAGGCGCCGCCGCGTGTCGATCCGGTGCAGGCAGCGAACGACCAGACTCCCCAGTGCTATCGACTGCGCGTCGACGTCATCGGGCTACGCCGGTCCGGTGGGACACCGTTCTGCCTGTGATGACTGCCCCACTGTATCGCCGACGCCACCGTTCCCTGGCGTCGGCCCTCTCCATTCGTCCGGCAGACACAGTCCGTTACTCGACGGCGGCTTCGATTTCTCTGACCGTCCCCAGCACCATCCCCGGCACGTCCTCTTCGAGTCGCTTGCTCGACAGTCGACTCGCGGTCCCGGCGACGTACACCGCGCCGCGGTAGTCCGGGAATTCGACGGGGACCGCGACACTGTTGATATCGGCCTCCTGTTCGCCGCGAGCGAAGGCGATACCTCGCTCCCCGATCCGGCGGAGTTCGCTCCGGAGGCGGCCGGGATCGGTGATCGTGTCCTCGGTCAGCGACACCAGCGGTTCGTCGAGGATCTCGTCGACCGTGTCGTCGGGCAGCGTCGACAGGATCGCCTTCCCCGGGGCGCTACAGTGGAGGTGACGCGTCGTCGCCATCGAACACGCCTCCGGGTGGGTCCCGATCGCGGTGTAGATGTCGACGGCTTCCCGGTCGTGTGCCAGGACGAGGCCGGCCGTCTCGTCGGTGGTGTCGGCGAGACTGTCGATCGCCGGTTTCGCCTGCGTGTAGGGTTCGAACGACCCCTTCACGTGTTCGCCGATGTCGACGAACTTCGGGCTGAGCATGTATTCGACGCCGTCCTTGGCGACGTACCCTTCAGATCGGAGGGTGTTCAGGTGCTTGTAGACGGTGCTCTTCGAGATGTCCAGTGCGGTCGCGAGTTCGGTGATGCGGACGCTGCCACCGTGCTCGGTCATGTACTCGACGATCCTGAAGGTCTTGCCGAGTGCCGTCAGGGTCCCGCTGGTGTCCCCCGTTGCCATGTCGTGTTGTAGCGTGGTGAGCGTGATAAGTGTTCACGTTCTCGCCCCTGACTCAGATAAGCAAGTACATGCTCGAACGCAGAGGCACCGAAACCCCTCGCGCAGTTGCGGTCCCGCGGCTCGCTGCGCGCGCTTCGCGTGCTTGCGTCGCCGGGGTTCCCGCAACTGCGCTCGCCCTTTCATCCGCCAGGGGATCAGACGATTGACCAGTCGTATCCTGGTGGATGAAAGGGCGAGGCATGGTCCGGCGTTCTGCGTGGGCACTATTCGACCGCAGGGAGAATATCCCCCACAGAACGCCGCAACTGCGCGAGGGCTTTCGGTGCCTTGTTCTCTGCAGAGTCGATCCTCCGTTTAATTCCGACCCCTTCCGCAGACGGCTACCAGTCGGCGATCGAGCCGTCCTCGTGACGCCAGATCGGGTTGTGCCAGTTCACGTCGGTCTCCGCTCGCTCTTCGACCAGCGACTCGTCGATGTCGACGCCCAGGCCCGGTTCGTCCAGCACCTCGACGTAGCCGTCCTCGAAGGCGAACTGGTCGTCGGCGACGTACTGGTGGGTCCGGTCGGTCGCGGGCAGGTGGATGTCGAAGCCGTGGTCTTGGACGAAGAAGTTCGGGACGCAGGTGTCGACCTGCAGCGACGCGGCCAGCGCGATCGGTCCCAGCGGGCAGTTGGGGGCGACGGCCACGTCGTGGGTCTCGGCCATGTTGGCGATCTTGACCATCTCGGAGATCCCCCCGGCGTGGGACACGTCGGGCTGGATCACGTCGATCGCACCCGTCCGGAACAGTCGCTTGAAGTCCCACCGCGAGTAGAGGCGCTCGCCGGCGGCCAGCGGGGCCTGTGTCTGTTCGGCGATCGCGGGCAGGTGTTCGATGTTCTCGGGCAGTACCGGCTCCTCGACGAACATGAGAGCGAGATCGCTCAGCCGGTGGGTGAGCGTCTTGGCCATCGACTTCGAGACCCGTCCGCGGAAGTCGACGCCGATGTCGATGTCGTCGCCGACGGCCTCGCGGACGCGTTCGACGCGCTCGACGATCTCCGAGATGGTCTCACGCGACTCGATGTGGCGCATCTGGTGGGTCGCGTCCATCTTCAGCGCGGTGTAGCCCGCGTCGACCAGCTGGGCGGCCTCGTCGGCCAGTTCCTCGGGGCGATTGCCCCCGACCCACTGGTACACTCTGATCTTGTCGCGGCTGCGCCCGCCGAGCAGTTCGTGGACCGGCAGGCCGTAGTGCTTCCCTTTGATGTCCCACAGCGCCTGATCGATCCCGGCGATCGCACTCATCAGGATCGGGCCGCCGCGATAGAAACTGCCGCGGTACATCGCCTGCCAGTGGTCCTCGATCCGCAGCGGGTCCTTGCCCATCAAGTACGAGTCCATGATCTCCTCGACGGCCGCCTCGACGGTCTTGGAGCGGCCCTCGACGACCGGCTCCCCCCAGCCGACGACCCCCTCGTCGGTCTCCAGGCGCAGGAACAGCCACCGCGGAGGCACCCCGTACAGGTCGTAGTCCGTGATTTCCATGCGCGAGCAATAGAGTGGCGCGACAATAAGTGCCAGTGATCGCTTTCTCGTCGCCTGCCCAGCCACCGAGAGAAGTAGCGGTCCACCCGGCGCTACAGGTTCGCCTCGATCCGATCGACGACGTAGGTCAGTTCCTCGTCGTCGAGGCACATGGGGTTGATCGCGATCACGTTGTCGCCCATGCCGTCAGCGCCGACGTAGACGCGGGGGTCTTCGGCCCGCAGTGCCGCCACCAGTTCTTTCGCGGAACGAGTGTCGTCGAGCGTCACCTCGACGACGGGGGCGACGTTCTCGCCTTCCCCGCCGGTGACTGTCGTCGACAGGTGGTCGTTGGTCGCGAGTGCCTCGGCGGCGCGCTCGGCCTGTCGCCGCCAGGTCGTACTCAGTTCCTCGTAGTCCAGGTCGACGAACACCTCCAGAGCACGGATCAGCCCGGCCAGTTCCTCCTTGCCGACCTTCATCGGGCGACCGATCCCCTGGCGGGGGACGCCGTCGACGCTGTCGGGGTCGATCAGTTCGCGCGGCGGCTCCCACACCTCGTGGGCGACGTGCATGTCCAGGTGCTGGAGCGCGATCGACTGGATCAGGTCCTGGCGGCCGGCGACGATCCCCGTCGTCTGGGGCCCGCGGATCGCCTTCCCGCCGCTGAAGACGACGAGGTCAGCGCCCGTGTCGACGAACCGTTCGAGGTTCTCGATCGGCGGGACCTCGGCGGCGGCGTCGACGATCACCGGCACGTCGTTGTCGTGGGCGACCTCGACGACGGTTTCGAGGTCGGGCTGGGTGTACGTCTTCTGGAGGTAGCCGACGGCGGCGGTGTCCTCGCCGATTGCGCGGTCGATCTCCCACGGTTCGACGTTGGTCGCACCTGTCCCAAGGTGAAAGTCGTTGGTTCCCACGTCGACGATCTCCGCGCCCGCGGCCCGGAAGGCGTGGTCGTACCCCGTGCGGTGTGTCCGAGGCACCACGATCTCGTCGGCCACCCCCTCGGTGTCTGGGAGTTGGTCCATCGCCGCTACGTCCGACCCGGCGATCGCGGCCGCCGCGCCCAGCAACAGCCCCGCGTCCGCCCCGGAGGTCACGTAGCCCGCCTGCGCGCCGGTCACCTCGCGGATCAACTCACTGGCTCGCGCCTGCAGGTCACCGACCTCGACGAACCCGCTCGCGGCGCTCTTCATCGCTTCGAGTGCTTCCTCGCGAATCAGACTGCCGCCGATACGCGTCTTCGTGCCCGCGGCGTTGACGACCTCCCGAACACCGAGATCCTGATAGATGCTTGTCAACTCTACTGACTGTTCTGACGACTGGCCCATGGTGCTCCTCGCATCGTTGCGCTGGATTGAATAGGTAACGGTTTCTGAGCATATCGGTCGATGTAGGACGTTTCCTAATCGGATTTGATCACGCAGACGCGACCGACTGGTCGAGCTGTTTCACGCTGGGACACGCGGTTACCGATCCCCGCGGCTCGCGGAGCCTGATCCCCTCCAGCTGCCGATCGAATTTGAACCAAAACTGAGATGATGATTGATACTATTTATTTGTATTATTATGTTTGAATCTTCTCGTATATCGAAGATATTACCGCTGATGATTTTTGGAGCGGGATTGTCGACGATCGTCGTTTTTCGTTCCTGATCCGGGGGAATCAGCGATTTCAGTGGTTGTAGAGTCCTCAAACGTCGGGGAGCGACTGCAACCGGTCTTCTGCCGCCGCCGAGTCGCGCACCGTGTCTCTCCGAACAGAATTTCGATGTTTAAACTACCTTATCCAGCTTTCAGGGGAGAATAAGTCTGAACAGACGGCGCCAGCACCGAGTCGCTCCGGCACCGTCTGTAATCGATTGTTTTTAGAACCGATATCTACTCGAACGAGCAGCTGCCTCAACTCATCACTTCAAAAAACTACATTGAGTACTGATATTCGATCTGCTCCGAACGGAGCGGTGCCGGACGACGAAAACAGTTATCTCGCAGGCAGATACAACAACGACAAAATGACCGAGCGCGGCGGCGTCGCCGAGACGTCCTCGACTGCCGAACCCGTCGTCCAGGGTGACGACCTCGTACGTGAGTACTCCCGCGGTGGCGGCGGGTTCTTCGACCGGTCGGCCACGCCGACTGTCACGGCCCTCCGCGGCGTCTCCGTCACCGTCGAACCTGGAGAGGTCGTCGGGATCGCCGGCCCTAGCGGGAGTGGGAAGTCGACGCTCCTGCACCTGCTGGCCGGCCTCGACGTGCCGACGGCGGGGCGACTGACCCTCGACGGCGACGACGTGGCCGCGCTCTCGGGCCGACAGCGAGCGCGGCTCCGGCTCCGGACTGTCGGTATCGTCTTCCAGCGGTTCCACCTTCTCGACGCGCTCAGTGCGCGGGCGAATGTCGCACTGCCGCTGGTGGAACTGGGTCACTCGAAGCGTGACCGCCGAGGGCGGGCGGAGTCACTGCTGGCGGCCGTCGGGCTCGACGATCGGGTGACCCACAGGCCCGGGCGACTCTCCGGGGGCGAGCAACAGCGTGTCGCCATCGCCCGGGCGCTGGCCACCGACCCCTCGCTGGTGGTGGCGGACGAACCCACCGGCGAGCTGGATTCCGAGACGGGTGCGCGTGTACTCGACCTGCTCGTCGACGTGGCAGACGATCGGGCGGTCGTCCTCGCCTCCCACGACCAGCAGGCCCTGGACGTGTGTGATCGGGTGTTGCGACTTCGGGACGGAGCGCTCGACGGGGGACCCTGATGGTCGGTCGACGGCTCCGGTCGCTGGTCGGACTGGCGATCCAGCGCGTCGCGGGCCGCTTCCAGACCGCGCCCCAGCGCGTGCTGTTGAGCGTTCTCGGCGTCGGGCTCGCGGTCGGCCTGATGGTCGCCGTCACGGGCGTGTCCCTGGGACTTGCCTCTCAGTCCGTCGTCGAGAGCGACGACGTGGACTACTGGATCGTCCCCGAGCAGTCGAACGCCGAGTCGATCGCAGTCTCGACCGGCGGACTCCAGCTCGGGGACGTCCACCAGACGAGCGCGGCCATCGCGAGCGACGACCGTGTCGACTACGCGACGCCGGTGTTGCTGGAACTGGTCCCGGTCCGCGACCGGGTTACGGGCGACCGGACCTACGTCCTCGCGGTCGGCGTGGTGCCGTCGCCCGACACGACCGTCCTCGGGCTCCCCGCTGGCGAGCTCACGCCGGGCGATCCCTACTACGCCAACGGGAGCTACGACGGGCGCTGGACCGGTGAGGCAGTGCTGAACGACGCGGCGGCCACGGTGACCAACGCCTCGCAGGGTGATCAACTGGCACTGGCCGCCACGAACGAGAGCCGCTCGTTCGCCGTCGCGAACGTCTCGGCGGGCGGGGCCCGGACCGCTGGCGGGACGGTTCCCGTGATGCTGGTCCACCTGAGCGAGTTGCAGTCGCTGACCGGCGGCGAGAGTGGCGACGCGGCCGACCAGTTGCTCGTCAGCACGAACGACCGCTCGGTCCGGTCGGCGCTGGCGGGGCAGTATCCGCGGACGACCGTCGTGACCCGGAGCGGACTCTCCGCACAGCAGGTGTCCACGTCGAACCTCCCGCTGGCGATCGCCGTCGCCGCGCTCGTCGCCGCGGTCGTCGTCGGCGTGCTCTTCGTCACGACGCTGATGGGGCTGGAGGTCAGTGCGGACCGCCGCCAGCTCGGGACGCTGGCCGCGATCGGGCTCTCGACCAGATCCAGGTCGGTGCTCATCGCGAGCGAGACAGTCGTCGTCTCGCTCGCCGGCGGTGTCGTCGGTATCGGTGTCGGCCTGCTGGGCATCGTCGGCGCGAACGCACTGGCGGCGACGGCCGTCGGCGTCGACGCGGTGGCGGTGTTCGATCTCTCGCTGGTCGGCTACGCGCTCTGTGTCGCCCTGGGTATCGGCCTCGTCGGGGCCGTCTATCCGGTCCTGTTGAGCCGGCGAACAGACGTACTGGAGGTGCTGTCAGGGTGAGTCGAGCCAGTCGTTACCGGGCGATCCTGGGGATCGCGCTGGCGCAGTTCCGCCACGAGCGCACCCGTACCGTCCTTGCGATCCTCGGGGTCGCGATGGCCGTCCTCTCGACGATCCTACTCGCCAGCACCGGTGCCGGCGTGATCGACACCGGGCAGGAGAAGTTCTCCCAGTCCGGGCGGGATCTCTGGATGACCGGCGGGCCCACCGAGTTGCGCCCTGGTGCGGCCGGCGGGTTCGAGAACTCGATGGTCGACGCCCACACCATCGCAGCGGAACTCGGCGACCGGGACGACGTCGCGGTCGCGACCCCGCTGGCCTTCCAGACAGTCTACGTCGGCCGAAACGCGAGTCAGTACGAGACCGTGATCGCGGCCGGCGCACCGGCCAACGACAACGCGGTCTCGCTCTCGGCCGGCCGTGGGTTCCAGCGGGGCGACATCCACTACGCCAACGGGAGCTACGACGGGCCGATGACCCACGAAGTCGTCGTCGACAGCCGGACGGCCGCGTTGCTGAACGCATCAGTAAACGATACCATTCACGTCGGGGGAACGCTGGCGACCGCTCGCGAACACGAGTTCACGATCGTCGGGATCTCGTCGACCTATTCACGATTCGTGGGCGCGCCGACGGTCACGCTCCACCTGAGCGAACTCCAGGCGGTGACCGGCACGACGGCCAGCGATCGCGCGACGTTCGTCTCGATCAGGCTCACCGAGGGGGCCAACGCGAGCGCCGTCAGGGAAGATCTCCAGGCGACCTACCCCGAGTACACGGTGCGAACGAACGAGCAGCAACTCCGGGCGACGCTCGAGGGCAAGGCCGTTGTCATCGCGAGCGGAGTCAGTCTCGTCGCGCTGGCGGTCGTCGCCGGCGTGCTCTTGCTGACGAACCTCCAGCTGTCGTACGTCTACCGCCACCGGCGCACGCTGGGAGCGCTGACGGCGCTTGGGATGTCCCGGTTCTCGCTGCTGGGGCTCGTCCTCGTGACGACGCTGTTGATCGGACTCGTCGGCGGGCTGGTGGCGGTCGGGGCCTCGATCCCGGCGACGTGGGCGATCAACCGGATCGTGACTGCCGTCGTCGGCTTCGAGAACGTCGTCGCCGTCTCCGAGCGGTTCCTGCTCGCCGGCCTCGTCGGTGCCGTCGCCGTCAGTGTCGTGGCCGGGCTGGTGGCCGGCCTCTACCTGTTCCGGCTCCGGCCGCTGGACCAGCTGCGGTGAGACGGTTTACTGTCGTCTCTTCCCGGTGATCGCTGGGACACGGGCGACGATCACTGGTAGATAGCGACAGTAACCCGTCTGTGGCCACCGGATAGAAAGATATGAGTGGCTCTCACCGGACTGCTTGCCTATGAGTGGTCCCCGTGGATCCATGGCCCTCCTCACGGTGATACTCCTCCTGGCGTCGGCCGGTGTGAGTGCGCTGGCGGTCCCGGGGTATGCCATCACTGGGACCCCGTCGCTCGACGTGCCCGACCGGACGGTCTCTTATCAGGGCGGTCAGTACACCGTCGAGTCGATCACGCGCGTCACCGGCGACGACTCGTTCACTGTCGATCTGGACGTTCCCGACGGGACCGACTACGAGGTGTACTTCCGCGGCCCGGACAACCAGCTCATCAGCAGCGCCAGACACACCGGCGACGCCACGCAGACGATCGAGTACTTCGGTGCGGGCGAGGCCGGCACCTACGCGGTCACGATCCGGGCCGACAACGAGGTGAAGGCGGTGTACCCCGTGGTTCTCTCGGGATACGACGTGACCGTCGACGCGCCGGCGACCGTCGCGACTGGCGACTCGCTGACAGTGAGCGCCGACCTCTCCGAGCGCCAGCGAGAGCGCCACTCCGAACTGGCCGCCGTTCAGGTCGTCGTCGGCGGGCCGTCCGTCGAGCGACAGGTCGAGATGCAACGGCGAGCCGACGGCGAGTACACGGCGACACTCTCGACCGACGGCCTCTCACCCGGCGCGTACGACCTCTACGTGCTCGTCCGCGGTGACGCGACCGTCCGCCAGCGTGCGGAGATGCTCGCCGTCAGCGACCTCACGGAACTCACGGTCCGTGAACGTACCACTGGGACGACCGCCGGTGGGACGGCGACACCGGGAGCGACGACCGGGACTCCGTCCACCGTCGTACCGACCGCACAGACGCGAACGGGGACCGACGCATCGGGCGGTTCGACCGTCGTAGCGACGGCGACCACGGCTGTCCAAACAGGGACACCGAGTGTGACTGACGACCGAGCGACCAAGGCAACCAGCGTCACGAACGACGGGACCGCCGAGCCCACGGCCACGGGAGCGACGAGCGAGTCGGCGGACGCCACGACGACGGTGGCGGGCGAGCAAACGCCCGCAACGACCGCTCGGACGGAACTGAGACGGTCGTCCGAGGACGAACGCGGCGGGACCGCGACGAACGAGCGGACGACCGAGAACGGTGGCCCGTCCACGGAGGCGAACGGTGGCGTAACGACGACGAACGCTAACGTCATCCGGCCCGAATCGCCGACGTCGACCACGCCGACCAGCGCGACTGGCCCCGGGTTCACGTTCACGTTCACGGCCGTCGTGCTGTGGGTGCTCGCCGTACTCGGGCTCCGCCGACGTTGACCTGTCCACCGGGCGGAGTCGGTGTGTACGCAGCAGCTACCAGGCGCATGGACAACATTCATTATCCCCCGATTAGATATCAAAACGAGAATACATGATTGGTGGGCGGCGTCTCATTGCGACGATATTCGCGATACTGCTGGTCTCGAGTGCCGCTCTTTCGGGCGTCGCGCTCGGGGCCAACGGCGTCGACAACCCGTCCGGGGTTCCGGACGCGCAGGTGTTCGAACTCAGCGACGACGGGCAGATAGAGGGATGGGAACGTGCCGGTTTCACGCTCCGGACTGACGACACCGACGCCGCTACGACCGTCACGCAACCGGCGACGGTGCTCGGCGAACGGCTCGGCAGTGGGAACGCGTTCACGTCGGACAACGACGGCGTTGACTCGCTGTCCCTGGTTCGAACCTTCGACGGGGAGCGAAACCCGATGGGCGCACACGAGCGTGGGGAGGACGTGACGATCGCCTTCGACGCGAACCTCGCCGCCGGCGCGGGCTTCGACGAACTCGACGGGCAGGACCGCGTCGAACTCGTGGCCGCACGGCTCCGCCCCGAGTCAGAGGACGGCGTGCCGACCACGTCGATGGGCGCACTGGAACTGTTCTCTGACGTCGACGCGGCGAACCGGAACGCCTCTTTCCGGCTGCTCGACAACGACGCCGCGCTCGACGACTCCGGTCGCCTCTCGCGGACGGCTTCGTTCGGGCCGGGCCACTACGTCGTCTTCGCCGCGGTCCACGAGCCGGAGCGAGCCGGGATCGAGACGGGCGCGACGAGCGGGGATCCCGGGCTCGACGACGGCAACATCTCGGTCGACGGTGACGTGGTGCTCGTCGGTGCCGACACGCTCTCTGTCCAGCAAGACGTTGCCGATGTCGAGGCGGAAGACGACGCCGAACCCGGTGACGATCTGACGTTCGAGGTCGACACCGAGGACGCCTTCGAGGCCAGCGCCGACGGTCAGGTCACGCACGCAGTCGCGATCTATCGGGCGTCCACGTTCGAGGACAGCCGGTTCGACCTCGTGGTCAACGAGTCCGCGCTCGGTCCCGACTTCTCGGTCGGTTCGGATACCCAGCTGGAACACTCGATAAACGAGCTCAACGGCGTCGCTCGCGTCGAGTCGGGGACGACCCTGAACGGGAACGACCTCACGGACGGCGAGGTCAGACGCCCGGTCAGCGCGGGTAGCGCTATCGAGTTCTTCGCCGAGGAACTGGACGCCGACCAGCCCAACACTGACCCGATCACGGTCGGGGGCGAGAGCAACAGCGAGTACGAGCGTATCGACGCCTCCGTGACCGTCGTCAACGGCGAAAACAGGGAGGCCTCGGTTACCGTCGACACGTTCGAGAACTTCTCGGAGACCGACTACCGCTACGTCGTCGTCTCGACGCTGGACGACAACGAGTCCCAGACGAGCACCGCGACCGGCACGATCGAACTTGACGAGGGCCCACCACCACGGATACCGGACTATGGCAATGGTCGTGGCCCGCCCCAGCGACCGTGGGAGAACAAAACCGTTCGACCGCCCGTCGAACGTGGGAACGGCAACGCGGCAGTGTCGCTCGACGAACTCTTCGCCGGGGAGAAAGTCGTGTTGCCGTTCGGTAACGGTGGTGGCTCCATGGGGCCGTTCGTTCGATTGAACGTCACGAGCGCGGCCAACGTGACGAACGTCCGGATCGACGTCAACACGAGTCAGTCACCGATGGCGACCCCAGCGGTCGACAGAACCACCCGCGTCTTCCAGTACGTGACGGTCGGCTTCCGAAACGCCAGCGAAGATGACATCCGCGAGGGCGAGTTCCTCTTCCGTCTCTCCCAGCAACGGCTCGACGAACTCGGTGTGTCGCCCGAGGACGTGTTGCTATACCGGTACCACGACGGTTCGTGGGAGGGGGTCGAGACCACCCATCGCGGTGGGAACCTGTTCACGGCGACGACCACTGGCTTCTCGTCGTTCGCTCTCGGGACCGCTGAACCCTCGATCGCCGTCACCGACGCGAACCTGAGCGCGACCGAGATCCAGGTCGGTGAGGCTGTCGACGCCAGTGCGGTGTTCGAAAACGACGGCTATCGCGACGGCAACGTCACGGTCGACGTGACCGCCAACGACAGTGTCCTCGACACGCGCACGGTCGCCGTCGGCACCAATCAGACGGTTTCGGAGACCTTCACTGTCACCGTCGAGTCGGCCGGCGAGTACGAGATCGTCGTCGGCAACGTCTCGGCAGGCACGCTGTCGGTCGAACCAGCGCCGACCGCGACGCCAACGCCGACCGCGACACCAACGCCGACGCAGACCGCGACGCCCACTGCGACGCCGACTGAGGTGACCGAGACTACGGCAAGCGGGGGTGCCCAACCGACCGCGACGACCCCCGGTGGCGGTGCAGAGGGCGTCGGAACGCCGACGCCGACCACGACCGAGAGCGGTCCCGGCTTCGGGGGCGTCCTCGCGATCGCAGCACTCCTCGCTGCCGGAGTCCTCGCCGCCCGGCGAAGGAACTAGTCGTTCCCGATCGACCAGTCGTTGAAAACGTAGTAGCCCGCGACACACGCGAGCATGACGGCGAGGCCAACCCCGGCCTCGATGTTGTTCCGCCCGGTCTCGCTGTGATCGATCAGGTGGTCGAACCAGAAGACGTTCGCGTAGACCGTCTGGTGGACCGATCGCCACACGTTAGCAGGACCGGTGAGTCCGAACTCCCGGAGCATCCAGTGCCCGTCGGGAACCAGCGCCCAGAAGCCGCTGAGAAAGAGGAGCAGGAACTCTTGGCGGACCGGTCGGTCGACGAACGTCAACGCGAGCAACGCCGCCGACACCCCCACAGTGAGATGAACGAGCGCTTGTGCCAGTTTCCACTGGGGCGCTACAGTGTCACAATCGTCACCGCAAAAATCCACTCGCGCCGACAGCTATCGCTTGTGGGCCGATTCCGGCACGTTCCAGCCGGCGGAGGCCCGGAGTGCCTCCCAGCAGCGGGTCGCGTACGCAGCGGTCGTCTTCGCCGTGAGTCCGGCGACGTAGACGAGGCCGAGTGCGAATATCACGAACAGATCGAGGGTGAACGAGGCGGCGTCACGAACGCTCATACCACGACAATCGACGTCGGGTATAAAAACTGCACCCCTCCGAATATCAGACGCGATACTGGGGAACAATCGCGAGTTACCGCGTTCTTTATACTCCTCGACGCACGTAGCGATACTCGACTGAACTGTTCCGTTCTATGAACGTTCCAAACGTACAGACCGCCCGAAGCGCCGTCTGGTCGGCCCTCGAACGACGCACCAATCGCCCAGCGCTCGTGCTCTCGCTGTGGGCCATCCTGACTGCGATCGTCGCGAGCGAGACGCTGCTGTTTTTCGGACGGACCTGGCCGTCGATCTGGGCGCACCTCACGACGCTGCTCCTCTGTGTCGGGCTCTTGCAGTACGGTGACGACACCGACCTCGTGATGGTCCTGGCGCTGGTCCCGCTGTTCCGACTGGTTAACCTCGGGATGCCGGTGTTCTTCCAGCTCACGGCCTACTGGTTCCCGCTGATCTACGGCCCGCTCGTGCCGGCACTGGTCTACGTGGACCGGTCGATCCCGGACCTATCGGTCTCTTTCGGCTGGAAGCGAGGGCTCTTCCTACTCCCGGTGACGATCCCGGTCGGCTGGCTGCTCGCGGAGATCGAGGCCGCGATCCTCCAGTCCGAGGCGTTGATCCCCACCTGGAGTGTCGCACAGCTCGCGATGATCACCATCGTGATGGTCTGTTTCGTCGGCTTCGTCGAGGAGTACCTCTTTCGTGGACTGCTCCAGCGCCGGCTCCAGACCGAGTTCGGCCGCTGGCCCGGACTCCTGATTGCCAGCGGCCTGTTCGGACTGATGCACTCGGGCTACGGCGTCCCCGCCGAGGTACTCTTCGCGGGCGTGATCGGGCTCGTGTACGGGTTGCTGTACGACTATCTCGACAGCCTCGTCTTCATCACCGTCGCCCACGGCGTGCTGAACGTCTTCCTGTTCGCGATCATCCCGATGCAGGGGTCGTTCCTCTGACGATGACCGAGGAGACGCCGGACTCGGGGGCCGAGACGCGGACGCTCCTCCTCGTGACCCTCGGTGTCGTCGTCGTCTCCGCGACCGTGGCGTTCGGGTTCAGCGCGCTGTCGACCAATCCGCTGTCTCCCGACGCGACGTTCGAACTCTCGGACGCCGACGACGAGTTTCGCCTCAATCAGACCGGGACCGTCTGCATCCTGACGATCACTCACGTCGAAGGCGAGTCGATCCCCGTGACTCAAATCGAGATGGTCGTCGGCTCTCGATCGTCTGGACTCGTGTTCTCCGACGCGACGAACTGGTCGAGTGTGCAGGGGGGTCTGACGTACCGGGTGCTTCACGAAGGTGACCCGCTTCGGAACAATACAGCGTCACCGACGCTCGAATCGGGGGTTTCGCTGACCTTCGCGAAGACCGACGGCACGATCACGAGCCCAGTGACGAACACGACGGTCCAGGTTCGACTCTTTCACATTCCCTCACAGACCGTGATTACGGACGAAGAAGTCCGGGTCCGCTGATCACAGGATCTGCATCGTCCGGAACGCGACGATCCCGGCGAACGTCAGTCCGAGCGGGATCGCCGTCGCGACCAGCGTCTGTCGGATGTGCTCGTTGCGCTCTTCGCTCGCCGAGATGACGTCGAGATGCGCCAGGACGTACACGAGCGTGATTGCGACCGCGATTCCACCGATCCCCGTTCCAACCGGCGACAGGAGCGACGTGACGCTCGCAGAGACTCCGGCAGCGCTCGAAGACGCGCTAGCGGAACTGGAGACGACGGCTGTTGCACCCATGTTGATTACTGAATACTTCTGCCGGTCGCCACTTAGGTATTACGGACCCGTCAACAATCGTGAAACAGTCGCGCGACCGTACCGGCCGAGCAACCGAACCGGTCGCACCACACGGTACAGTGGGGTCGCAAAGGCGGGCAACGGGACGCTCTCGATGTCGTGCTCGCTCGGGATGGTCGCCAGGCGAGCGGCGTACTGGACCCTGTCTCGAGGACGGGCCAGCGCCCGCCACTGGCACCGGAACTGCGCTCGATCCGTGGGTGGCGTCGCGCTCGGCTCGGGCTGCTCGGTCAGTTCTGCACCGAGAGCTGCCACATCCGGGTCGGCCGTCACGTCGATCGCGTCCGGCGTCGGCACGCCGAACTGATGGTTCGCCAGCCAGCAGGCCAGCCGAACGTGCCGGAGCGCTCCGAGCGAGCGCGCTCGAGTGACGACCTCGGTCCAGTCGGTCTCGTCGCGAACGAGCAGCGTCGCCACGTCGTGGGTCCACGCCAGTTTGTACCAGCAGTGCTTCGTCCCGTGGACGGCGAGCACGACGAAGCGATCGGCCGGATCGAGCGCCGGGAGCGCCCTCCCGCCAACGTCGACGTCTCGCCGCCGACTCCAGAGCGACTCGACGGGCAGCGTCGCCGGGAAGTATCGGGGGAGAATGCTGCGGTGGAGATCGACAACGACACCGTTCTCGTTCCGGAACGCTGCTTCGCCGAGTGCACGGAGGCGCTCGACCTGCTCGTAGCCGCTGGCCCGAAGCAGTTCCCAGGCCCGGTCGAACGCCTCGGGAGCGACCACGATGTCGACATCGACGTACTGTCGTGCGGCGATCTCCCCGTGGGCGACGGTGCTCAACACTGGGCCCTTGTACGGGAGCGCCGGGATCGACGCGTCGCCGAACTGTTCGTGGACCGAGTGCAACCCGTTCGTCAGCGTGAGCGAGCGGGCGACGCGCTCGCGCCGACGTGCCGTGAGCTGGTCCTGCACCTCGTCGGGGACGCGCCCGACCGTCGACAGTCGCTCCCCGAGGTGATGGAGGACGCCGTGAGCGTCGGCGAGACTGATGAGTCGATCCCAGTCGACAGTCTCGGGCCATTCGATGGCTTCCTGCGGGTCAGTCGGCGTCGTCAGCCGACAGAGCAGCGCCCACTCACTCATGCTGGTCCAGCACACCCAGCGGCTCGAACCGATCGAGATCCACGTCGTCGCCCACGACGACACGGTCGCCGCTCACGAGCCAGCTGTGGGCCGTGAAATCGTCGTTCGTCCGATTCACGCCCACGTGCAGGTCCGCCGGGTGGCCGTAGCGCCGGCAGAGTGTCTCGGCGACGACGGCGCGCGTGAGACACGCGGCTCCCGGCACGTACCTGCTCGCGCTCACGACGGCCCAGCGGATGTCCGCGATCGGCGCCCGGGTGCCACTCACCACTGGAAGCCGTCCCATCAGTCCAGCCGTTCGTCGAAACGACGTGAGCGCTAACCCCAGCCTGACAAGCACTGACAGCCCGAGTGCCGCGAGCAACAGCCGCCGTCGCCGCGGCGATAGCGCCAGAAATCGCGCCAGTCGACTCATGTGCGCTCGACGAGACCCGCCTCCCCGAGGTCGGTGAGAAAGGCGTCCACGTCTGCTCGACACTCCTCGCGGCCGATGTCGAACTCGCTCGCGACAGCGTCGACGAGCTCCTCGACGGTGCGGGGTTCCTGCAGCTGTTCCCAGAGCGATCGCCCGACTGCGTTCAGTCCGTAGTAGGTTCCCGATTCGGTGTCCAGCAAGACCTCCTCGTCGTCGACCTCCGAGGAGAGCACGCCCTCGCTGGCGACGAACCGTCCGTCGTCCGTGTCGGCTGTCCTGTCGTCGCCGTCGAGTGCCATTGTGATTGCTAGATAAGGGTTGATCCAGTCCAAAATAGTTTGCCTCCTGATTACCGATTGTCTACGGATCGGGGATCGAGAGCAACCATTCGGTGCGTCATCGCTCTCACGGCTGAACCTTCTTCTGAACACTCCGGGAAAACGGCGTCCTCTTCGGTCTCGCTCACAGGGTTTCAGTCTGCCCCACGCCGAGCGCCGCTTCGAAATCTCGCCCGAGTTCGTCGAGCGTCTCGTGGTTCTGCGGCATCGAGAGTCGCTCGACCGCACAGTGTTCGACGAGGCGCGCGTACCGATCCAACTCTGGATCGCCGAGGGTCCCGTGCTTGTCCTCGACGTACGGCGCGTCCTGTAATCTGACCGGCCATGCGTGTTCGAGGACGCTCATCAGCGCCTCGTGGCCGCTGACTGCTTCCTGCTCGATCGGTCCGTCGTCGGGTTCGAGCAGGACGATCTTCGAGAGCGGACTGGTGTCCCAGTCGAACGCTTCCGTGAGTTCGTAGTAGTGCTTCCCGTACCCTGTCTCGGGGTTCTCGGCCGGTTCTGCCGGGAGCGCGTCGTCGTCGAACGCTTCGGGATCGAGCTTGAACATCGGGAACGCCGGCGTGACAATCGGCCGTCCGTCCTCGAACTGGACGGCGACGATGTCGTCCGCGAGGAAGCGGTGACCGCGGGCGAGAAGCGCCGCGGACGACGTGGACTTGCCCGCGCGCTTGTTGCCGAGGAAGGCGACCGCCTCGCCGTCGATCTCGACGACGCTGCCGTGCAGGACGAGAAACCCGCGCTGGACGAGAAGCGTGCCGAGGCAGATGCCGAGGAGGAGGTTGCGGACGATATGTGGCTTTGAAGTATCAGTAACAGAGTACGATATCTCTCGTCCGTGAGACATCCAGAACCGGCCGAGTTCCGGCCAAGTAAACTCTATTTCAGACTTATCCCTCTCGTTTTCGCCTTGTCCCACAGCAGTTCCATCGCAGTCGTTGATTGTGGTGATATGGATGGTGCTATTAGATGCATTTTTTAGATCGCGTTGTTGTTGTATTTCGTAGCATCCAAACAGTCGGTTACAACTCACCAACACATATCCCACAGTCAGTTACGGACTTCCACCAAAGTTAATGGTATCTTCACCACCTCCGTCACCTCCATTCGTGATGGTCTGCAGGTCGCCATACTCTTCTAACCTCGGTGGAACGTATTTATTGTCGGCCATATCTTGTTATGGTTGTATCCACGGTATCAATGTTTCGAATTGACAGATTAAGGATGGTTTACTGAGAGAACGTCGTCTTCTTCGGGATCAAAATCGAGACGATCAAGTCGTTGTAGCCATCGAGATAACGTGGCTGTTCGCCAGAGAGATTCCAGATCATCACCTGTTCCCTGCCGCATCTCATCATATTTTATTGTCATTTTAGCAGAATCGATGAATCCATCGAGAGACGAATCAAACAGAAGATCAGAAAGGACATGACTGTTGCGCTCCAACAGGCCAATCCTGAAATTCTCGTGTGACGATGTTTTATCCGTTCGCATCCTGATCTTCTCCGGCAACACCCCCTCAAGACTACGACGAAGGATAATTCTGGTACCGTCGCGATGGAACTTCTGGGTCGGTGGAAGGGCGAGACAGAAGTCTACCAGACGCTTGTCAAAAAACGGGAACCGGGGTTCGACATTGTGGAAATTTCCAACGTGGTTCGCCATCTCGAAAGCAGTAGCTGGGAAAGATTGCAATTGGTTGTAATGGTGCTGTCGCTCGGTCTTCGGTGGTGAGAAGCGCATATCTGATTGACTCATCAAGGATTCTAGATCTATTTCATCTGAAAATGTTTCATCGATGACTGGATTCGACCGCTTTAGAGTGTCAGCTTGACCGTGTACTTTCCGCCAGAGCTTCCTGGCCGGATCGGGAGCGAGTGTCGTGAGGACTCTCCGCCACAGGACCTCCCACGTTGACCATTGTTGAAAAATATCGAACTGTGATGCATGATGAGCAGCTTGAAACATCTTTAACAGACGTCCCTTCACGGCTAACTCAACGAGATATCCGAATCCGTGTGAGACAGTTGTGTCTCCATCGACGCCCTCCAGCAGTATGCGAACACCTTCGGTATTCGCTCTCGAATATAAATTCCAGTACAAGAACATATGGGTGCCTACGAACGGCTCGTCAATACACCACAGGCATTCGTCGAGAAACGACAACGGACCATCTCTGTCGCCTGGTACGTAGTGAGAATTGAAATCTCCCGCATCGAGAACTGTTTCGATATACTCACGCTCATCACAGACTTCGACCTCGTCGTAAACGAGTGAGAACGCCTCGATCGGATCGTCAAAATCACGAATTCGTTCCGCAGTACATGCGACTGACGACGAGTCGAGCCCCCCACTCAATGTAGAACCCACAGGAGGTCCACCTCGAATCCGTTTGCGTACTGCATCGACGAAGAGCTCTCGGAATCGCTCGGCGTACGCTTGATCCGATTCGAGCTGTATTTCACGAGTTGGATCCGGCTTCCAGTAGACTCGTTTAGAGACAGAATCACGTTCTATGGACATTGCAGTTGCTGGCGGAAGTCGACAAATATCCTCGAAGGACGTGCAGCCTCCACCGTTCATCTGGCCCGCGAGATAGGTGCCAATTCGTGTTTCGTCGATAGTTGCGTCAACAAAGTCCTGCGAGAGGAGCGCCTTCATCTCCGTGGCAAACGCGAAAACGTCGCCACCGCGATAGTAGTAGAGCGGTTTGATTCCCATGTGGTCACGAACGAGAAATAGTTCTTCACGAATTGCGTCCCAAATTCCGAAAGCAAAGGAACCCAAGAGGTGGTCCGGACACCGTTTGCCCCATTTGTCGTACGCCTCGAGAATGAGTTCCGCATCCGAGATTTTCTGTCTATCAATATCGAGGTCGCCGATCAACTCTTCCCTGTTATCAATCCGTGCATCACACGTGAACAGGTAGTTACTGTCGTGAACTGGCTGGGAGACGTATTCGGATTCTGGTGTGGTCTGAAAGTACTGATGGCCAAATCCAACTGGACCCATCGTATAAGTCGATGAACCGTCAGGTCCGCGGTGCGAGAGAGAGTCGTTCATTCGACCGATCTCGTCGTTGTCGACCGTCCCTCTGTAGCGAAAGAGTCCAGTGAGTCCGCTCATTTCTTCTGGTGATTTGGCGTGTTTGTCTCGAAGGTAAATATATGTTATAGAAACATTGATAAGACGCACCTCAGATATAATTGGCAGGTGGTTCGATGGGTGGTACGCCTCTCGGTAAGACCAGTTGTATCGCTTTCGTAGTCATTCTTACGTTATCGATGATCGTGCCGACAGCGACCGTCGGTGCTAGTACTACGTCAAGTTCCGAGTTCGTCGTCGAAACGCAAGATCGGATCGACGACGACGGCAATATCGGCAACGCTGAGAACACAGACGGTGACAACGTTTACACAACAATCCAGACTGCAGTCGACAGGGCTCCTGCCGGTGCGACGATCAATGTAACTCAGGGAACCTACAACGAGTCGGTGACGATCGACAAATCTGACATCACGCTCGTCGGCGTTCCCGGTGATACTGGGGCAGGGGCAGGTAACAGTGCACCCGTAATGGATTCTGGTGGGACGTTGGCAGGGTCGTTCGAACTCACGCACGAAGCCGACAATGTCGCGATCAGAGGATTCGTCGTAGAGAATTATTCGTCGTATGGTGTTTATCCGGCAACGGGCCGGACGAGAGCGATTGAGAACGTTGTCGTCGCGGATAACTCCTTCACTGACATCTTCAATCCGATCGCGTTCCTGAGTCGCGACGACGGAGCGTTGCTGACCGAGATTACCGCCACACGGAACCGGATCTCTGGTGGGACGATCGGGATCAACGTCTTTGCCCAAGACGGTGTTTCGGGGGGTGACGGTGTATCGATCACGGATAACGTGGTCACCAGCACGAAATCCGATGGGATTCAGGTCGTGGCGTACAATGACAATTCGACTATCAGTGACGTGACAATCCAGGGTAACAAGGTTGAGGGTGCTCGAAAAGCGATCGATGTTGTCTCACGGGCGTCCGATACGACTATCCAGAGCGTATTGGTCGAGGACAACTTCGTTAACGATTCCAAACAGGGCGTCTACCTGAGTGCACCCAACGGTGGCACCCTCGACACAATCGACGTGAGCCACAACGAACTGCGATCAAACACCCGGAACGGACTAGTCGTCAATGCCACCACGAGTGGACAGGTTTCGGTCAACTACAACTCGTTCGAGGGCAACAGCAACTACGCCGTCAGTAATCGCGGCGACGACATCCTCGACGCCAGGAACAACTGGTGGGGCAACGCGACTGGGCCGACCGTGGCTTCGAACCCCGGCGGTACCGGTGGTGCGGTCTCCCAGAACGTCAGCTACGAGCCGGCGACGACTCGGGTGGTCGACGTGAAGAACGCGTCGGCTCCCGTCGCAGGCCACGCCGAGGTCGATATCGCGGCCGACGCTGGCAACGTTGCGGGGTACGAACTCAGGGTAGAGTTCAACGAGAGCGTGCTCGAAGTCGTCGACGTGCACGGCGCCGACCTGGGTGCGCCGACGACGAACGTCGACAACCAGAACGGCGTCGTCACGTTCACACGGGGCGACAGCCAGGGTGTCGACGACCCGACACTCGCGACGATCGAGTTCAACGTCACCGACGCGGGCCAGTCCAACGTCACGATCGACGACGCCGAGTCGGCGGTCTACGACGCCGACGGTGACGCGATCAGTTCGATCACCAGTGAGCAGGGCGTCGTGGAGGATTCGGTGGCCGGCGACGGCGACGTCAACGGTGACGGCTCCGTCAACGCCGGTGACGTGATCCTCCTGCAGCGCTACATCGTCGGCGACGACGTGTCCATCGACGAAGAGGCGGCCGACGTCGACGGCGACGGTGACATCGACGCGAGCGACGCACTCCAGATCCAGCAGGACATCGTCGCCGCCTGATCGGGCCACTCTCGTCTCTCTCATGTCTCGTCTCCCACTGCCGACGCGCCCCGCTTCGAAGCGACTCGCGACTCGGCGTCGCGACGCTCTGCACGAGTGGACAGCCGACAGTGTAACTCCAAAGTTTCAAGCGACCGACGGGCCGTGGTTGTGACGATGGCAGCGTCGACTCGCTCCACGGCCGTCCTCGTCGTCGCCCTCCTCGCGGGCGTGCTCTGTCTCGCCAGTGTCGGTAGTCTCGCCAGCGCCAGCCACGGTGCGACGAACGTCACCCTGGGGAATGCCTCGGCGACGCCCGGCTCGAACGTCACGGTCACACTCACGGCCCACGCCGACAACGTCTCCAGTTACGAGGCCAGCGTCACCTACGATCCGAGCGTCGTCCGGGTCGCCACAGTCGAGGGTGGGGACTTCTCTCGGCCGATCACGAACGACGATGCGGACGCGGGCCGACTCAACCTGACGCAGGTGAACGTCCAGGGGACCGACGACCCGACGCTGGCCCGGATCACGTTCGAGATCGTCGGCCAGCCCACCAACACGACCGCTCTCGCCTTCGACGACGCCGCGACCGCGCTGTACGATGGCGACTCCGAGGAGATCCGGATCGACACGTACAGCGACGGGACCGTCTCGGTCGACCAGCCGTCGACGCCCTCGCCGACAGCGACGAGAACCGAGACCGCATCGGGGGCAACGCCGGCCACTGGGACGACAGCGCGGTCGACAGAAACCGATCCGACGGCACAGCAGGAGGGCACGACCCGGACGACGGCCGGCACTGGCCCACAGCAGAACGACGGAACGGACGACTCCTCGCTCCTCGGTCTGGTGTTTGACGGCTCGTTCCTTCTCGGCGCCGGGGCCGTCGTGTTGGTCCTGCTGGTCGCTGGGGCCGGCTACTACCTCGGATCGCGGGACTCTGAGCAATCGGCCAGAAAGCTGTAGCTTTTCTGTAGGAAACTGTCCTTTGATCAATCCGGCGCAACGAATATCTATCGTCCGATCCGCGTGAAGGGAAACCATTATGTGAGTTTACGATTTTCTCTCTGACACATCTATTCAGCATGAGCCAGGAACAGACACAGTCCGTCGAACTGCCCGAGCGGATCGTCGAGCGCGTCGAGGCTCGACTCCCGCGCACGGAGTTCGACTCGTCGGCGGAGTACGTCACCTACGTCCTCGAAGAGGTCCTCTATCGCGTCGAACAGGAGACCGAAGACGACGACTTCGAGGAAGTCGACGAGGACGAGGTCAAGGACCGACTCAAGTCGCTCGGTTATCTCAACGAGTAGCACACAGCATGGACTTGGCTCTGGGGGGGATGGGGTCGTGGACCTGCTGACACACCTGTTTCTCCCGCTGACGGTCGCGTACGTGCTCCGCGGGGACCTGTTTGACCACCCCGCTACGTTCGGACTCACGGGCTTTAGCGTCCTCGCGGACTTCGACAAGTTCCTCGGCCAGCCGGGACTGTTGCATTCGCTGGTGACGCTGGTCCCGATCTGTGCGGTGATCCTGGCTGCCGAGCGCTGGTATCGCGGCGGCTGGCAGTACGCCCCGCTCGTGACGGCGTTCACCGGGAGCCACCTCGTGCTGGACGTGATCGACGGTGGACCGGTGCCACTCCTGTACCCGCTCGTCGAGCGCGGGATCGGCTTCCAGTACCCCGCCCAGACCGTCTTCGGACGCGGGCCGGTCGGCCTCGCCGTCGAGGGGCAACTCCTCGCGACGCGCACCACCGCACCGCGACCCGGCTTCAACACGTACGGGTTCATCACGGGCGAGGGGATCGCCTGGGTGCTCGTGTTCCTCGTCCTGTTCGTGGGGCTGCATTCGGTGGAAGAAAGTGAGCAATAACGCCATTCTACGCTTTGAGAAGGGTTTAAACACTACTCTGTAGAAGGTATATCGCTGATGGACATCGTGATCGCTCACGGCGGCGACCTCAGTGTTCCCAGTGGTGGGACAGATAGAGTAGTCGCCTTTGCGGCGGGTCTCCAACAACGGGGATTCGACGTAACTGTCGTTGTTCCCGAGCCCGATGATCACCTTCCGTCCAGATTGAAACCTGTCAACGTTCGGTCTATCTCTGCAAAGACGAGTGGGATCTGGTCACAACCTCGTCGAGCGTTCCTGATCTCGCGAATCGCGCGCCGAATTGCAGACGATCGCAATGGCATCGCGCAGTTTGAACATTCGACACTCGGAGGGTTCGCCTCTGCCGTCGGTTGTTCTGGGTATGTCCTCGACATCCACGACATCGCCTTTGCATCGCCGCTGTATAGAGATCGGACGCTCGGGCCGGTTCTCCATAGAATCGTCGAACGATTCGAGAGACAGGGCGTACGTAGTGCTTCAAAAATCGTTGTCGTATCCGAGCGGATGCGATCGTTCGTCAGCGAACAGTGGGACATCCCTCGCGAGTCGATGCACGTGATACCGAATGGATACTTCAGATCGCGAGTGGCTGGCGTTGAGGCCAACGAGTCACAGGAGACCCGAGTAGTGTTTGTCGGGACGCTTCATCCAAAGCTGGATATCGATGCGATCGTCGATTCCGCTAAACTCTCTTCCGTCGATGAACTTGTTGTCGTCGGCGATGGACCAATGCGAGCGAAACTCCAAGCAGCAAAGCGAGAGGACGCTCTGGAGGCCCTGCGACTCACTGGCCAGATTCCAGCGCAACGAACCTGGGAAATCGTTGCAAGCTCGGATATTGCAATAAATCCACAGCGCCCATCGCCGTGCCAGCGTGTCTCTTCACCCGTGAAACTGTACTATTACGACGCTCTCGGGACGCCGATGGTCATCTCTGAGGGACCGGATTTAGCGAACGAGCTTGCGCAGTCGGATGCAAATGTCCATCTGGTTGATGACGATGAGGACTTCGCGTGGTGTCTCGACCAAATGTTGTCGAAAGACGTGACGTCTTCTCCTTCGAACTCACGAGGAACCCAGACGGACCAACGGACGTGGAATATTCGAGTTGACTCGCTTGCGGCAATGTATGAATCTATAGAAGGATCTCTCTCAGAGTAATATCGCAATACGACACGCTTATTGTCACCTGATCGCTATTACAATCACTCCCATGACGAGGCTCGGCATGGTGAACGAACGCTTATCGCCTGCTTTCGTTGTCTCTCTCTTGTGGGTGGCCTAAGCTATGTCAGAAACACGCTCACGACGCAGTCGGTTGCTGTCGATCGCTCTGGGAGTGATCCTTCTGACAGCTGTCGGCGGACTCGTCTTCTATGTCGTCGTTCCGGTTCCAGCGATGCCACCGGATACCGAATTTTACGTACTGAACAGTGGGACTCCAGAAACCGCGTATCCCACAAACCTCTCCGTTGGGGAGTCGGCAACCGTCACTGCTACCGTGGAGAACCAAGAGTACGAAGCGGTTTCCTACGAACTCGCAGCTGTCCACGATGATGAGCGATTCGTAGCGCAATCGAAGACGATTCCAAACGGCGAGATGTGGACCCGAAACGTCACGATATCGTTCGAAGAGCCGGGCAAGAAACAGGTTGACTTGTTCCTGTACCGTGATGGTGACACGAGTGAACCGTATCGACGGTTGTATCTTCGATTCAACGTCACTCAGGAACCGTAGTAGATTTTTGTACCACCGTTGGCATAGACGAGGTTCTTGTGTTCCCAGTGGTCGCTCGTCCGGTTAGTATAGGTGTACTCGAAGCCGAAGTGCCCGCTTGGGAGTCTGATGACATTACCTAGACGCTCGTGACTGAAAGCGCTCAGGAAGACGTAACCTGACGGGACATCTGTGTCATTTGCTATCATCTCTCTGTTGATGATCTGCCCCCGGAAGTAGGGAGTCTCCGCTTCGCTGCCGGTAAGACTTGAGTGGCCGACAGGACGCTTCAACCCACCCGGCCAATTACTCATGTAGAGGGCGCTATCGTTCTGAGCGACAGTCTGTAGCCAGTCTGTTCCAGCCACTCCAAAAGTGGTTGGATATTGCTTGTAAAAGTAGCTCTTTTCGGTCGGATGACCGTCGTCCATGATTCGATCTTTTTCGACGAGGGCGTTAGTTGAGTACTCGTGGGTGATCGTCGCCGACACGAATCCGACGTTCAGCGCCAAGAAAACAACAAGTACGGTGACCGCTATTCGGTAGGTTGGCTCGATCGAGAATTTCGGGATGTGACGACGAGCGAGGCGCAACGCCTCACGAATCCCAACGACGAAGAACGGCGCAAAGAACAACAAGGTCGTTGGATACGTCCGTGCTGTGTTGAACCGCTCGACGGGCAGGAACGTTATCCCGAAGATCATTAGCGCGATCGACGCATATCCCATGTACTCCGAGTTGAACGAGACATCATTGTCTTTGATGAGCTGCCAGTAGGTGAGCCCCAGTCCGACGATGATAATCCCTCCGACGAGGACGTTGTACAGTTTGAGCGTGTTGAGTGTCGCTGATGTAAAGTCAGAGGTGAGGTATCGGGTTGTCGCACTGGTGCTCTCTGGGTCGGCGACGAACTGATCGGTGAGTCGGCCGATGAACGAGTTTGCGAATCCGAGGAGGAGATTGAACGCCTTCGAACGGGGTGACGCGTAGATATACCACCCAAACAACATTGTGCCGTAGAACAACACGAAGATCGGCGAGGTAAGCGGGGCGTCGGTCGAGATACCCGAGAAAAGACGCTCCAAGACAGGCCGTAGGACGATCACGAGTGCCAGTGCGAGCATAAACATGTACGAGGCGCCGTAGTGTGAGACGACGATCCCAGCGACGAACAGAAGTGCGAGAATCTTCCGGCGACTCAGTGGAATCCGGTTGTTCGCCACGAGCAGCACGAACAGCGCCATGAAGAACAGTGCTGTCGCCGTTCGTGTGTTACGCGACAGGACGATAAAGAATGAGAACAGCGACATGTACAGGAACGCAGAAAGGAACGCGGTTTTTTGTTCAGTGTAGTGTTCGTATGCCCGATAAAGCGCGAGTGGCGTCAGTGAGAAGATGAGCGGGTGAATCACTTTGAATACCCAGACGAACTTGAGATCAGTCACTAACGCGTAAATCGGATGGAGGATGACGATGCGGAGCATCGAATACTTGCTCCCGTACCCCGGCGCTAGCGCGGGCTTCCAGTATCCATTCCGGAGGACGTCGAGGGCGAGGGTCGCCTCCTTTGGGGAGTCGCCCCAGGCCATGTAGTGTCCGCTGAGCGAGTTCTGTAACAGCAGTGTGATCGCGATAATCCAGACGAGATATGGTACGAGTGGAGCGGGAACTCGGTCGGCAATCACGAGAAGAGGCAACACAAGTAGGACGGCGTATAATGCCACGAGTAGTACATTGTTGCTGTAGCGCGTGAGGACTAACGCCCCGTAGACGCCTACAAACGGTAAGAGCGTGAGAGCGAGAACGGACGGTGAAGATAACTGTCTCAGATCAACCTCGAACTCCCAGACATCGTCGACCCGATTGAGATAGAACAGCGTCAGTACACCAACGAACACGGCCAGTGAGAGGACCATCGGGAGTTCAGCGATGGGTCTGTTGACTCCAATCTGTTGGAGCGCGAAGTTCGCGAGTACGCCCGCCACCATTAGCGAGACGAGACTCAATCCGACCGAGTAGACGATGGTCTCTATCCGACTTTCGTCGCGAATGCCCGCAATTCTGAGCAGCAGGTAGCCCGGAACCACGGAGAGATAAACAACGCCGACGACTTCACGGAGTACTGGGAGTTCGATCCCGAGGCGCTCTAGTCCGACGATGGCAAGAACGAGGATCTGTATCCCCACGACCGACACAGCTACCCGACCGGGTGTCACCTGAATACGTCTATTATCTGGATCGCCGAGTGACGGAAACGTCGCTTCCCCCTCCGTTACAGTCATGACGTTTGGTGTGAACGACGCTGGGCCATACCCCTCATTCTTCGTCTCATGCTCAGTCCGCTCCTAGTTCTTCTGTGGCTGACCTGATCGAAAGGAGTTCCTCTTCGTGAGTAATGCGGCGATCTACGAGCGCTTCGAGCGGTTCACTGGCTTCGTGAGCACCGACTAGGTTCTCGATTTCTCGTCCATCGGCATCGAGGTCGTAGAGTTCGCGACGCTCGTCGTTGTCTGCAGCCTCGACGAGATACTTGAACCGTCTGGAGCGGATCGCCGTCAGCCTGCGGTCGTTGCGGCCGTCGTAGTCTGTGGCGACAACCCAGTCGTGAGAAATCTCTTCTGGCGTCCCGTTCTCGATGTTGGCTGCTCGCAGGACGATCTCCGGCAGGTCAACGAGAGAGACTGGCTTGTCGACAGTCCCGCTCGTTTCGCCGTCGTCGACGACCAGTGGAACGTGCAGGTTTTCTTCGTACAGTGACGGATAGAAGTGCCCGTAGAGTCCGCGTTCGTCGAATGCTTCACCGTGGTCGCCGTGGACGACGATGACCGGATCGAACTCTGCGAGTCGATCACGCAGTTCGGCGATGAGTACGTCCCCGAAGCGGATCGAGTCGTCGTAAATGTCTATTATATTTTGTATCTCCTCCTCGGAGATGTCAATGTCGAACTCGTCGATGAGTTGATTGCACCGCCAGTTGTAGTAGTACTGGTCGAAGAGATTGCTCCATTCGCGGTACTTGCGAGGTGTGAGATGAGGGAAATGCGTATCCAGCGAGAACGCCCACAGGAAGAACGGTTCACGCTGATCACGTGCCCACTCCACCATCTCGTCGATGTAGCTGTCCCAGGTCTTGAACGCCTCCTGGCGGAAGACGAAGTTTCGGAGGTTCCGGAGTAGCGTGTAGAATCCCGAGTCACCGAGGTGCTCCTCGAAGAGATCCTGGTACCGACTGTTGTCGAACATGAAGTCCTCGAACCGATCGAAGCCGCGATCGAAGCCGTAGTACTTCGAGGCGTACGCGTTCGGGCAGAACGCACCTGTCGCGTAGCCCTCCGCTGAGAAACGCTCTGCGAGCGTCCCGTGGCGTTCCAGGTGGTTGCGTGCGTGCTCGGGATTCGCGACTCGGTCGCGGGCGACCATCGGTTCGCCGGTTAGCGTTCCGGCCATCGAGGGATTCGTCCTCGACGCCGGGGCGGTAGCGCTCTCGAAAACAACGCCCTCCTCTGCCATCGCGTCGATGTTCGGTGTCGTCTCGCGCTCGTAGCCCCAGTGGCCACAGTGGTCTGCCCGAAGACTGTCGTAGGTTATCAGAACGACGTTTCTTTTCGTCACGATCTGATCCCCTCGGTTTCGAGTAGATCCCGGAGGCCGTCGACGAACGATACCTGTGGTTCCCACCCAATCTCGTTCTGGATGCGATCGATCGATGGTCGGAGGTGCGGACGGTCAGACTCGCGAACGCGGTCCTGTGCCTGTGCGACTTCGATGTCTTCGTCCAGTGCGTCCGCAGTGTATTCGACAACTTCACGAACGGTGCATTCACGTCCGGTTCCCACGTTGTACGTTCGGTATCCTTCGTCGAACTCGTCTAGGAGGCATTCGAACGCACGGGCGACATCTGTGACGTGAACGAAATCTCGGGCCGGTGAGAGATTACCTAGTTCTACGTCCCGTGAACCGTCCCGAAGCTGGTCGAGGACGGCTGGGATCAGGTGTTCGTTCGTCTCGTTCGGTCCGTAGACGTTGAACAGGCGCGCACCCGCCGCCGGCACGTTCGTCTTCGCGTGGAACCGTTCGAGCAGGTCTTCACCAACCAGTTTCGTCCGTCCGTAGATGTCCATCGGCCCTTCTTCGTCGGTTTCTTCGTGCTGTTCGTCTCGCGGTGGATAGACGGCCGCGCTCGAGGCGAAGGAGACGTGCTTGAGGGACTCGAGTTCGGTCGCTGCTTCGAGGAGGTTCCGTGTCGCCATAACATTCACCTCGAAGGCCGCTTCTGGATTGTCGTTACAGTACGGAATGTAGTGAATCGCTGCGAGGTGGACGATAGCGTCAGGTGCAACCTCAACGACCGTCTCTGCGAACGCGTCCGAGCGGATGTCCTGCTCGTAGAACGTCGCTTCGTCCGGAACGTACTCTCGACGACCGGCGAAGAGGTCGTCGACCACCACTACAGACGCTCCGCGTTCCAGCAGACGGTTCGTCACGTGTGATCCGATGAACCCCGCTCCACCCGTCACGAGTATCGTCGACTCGCCAATTTCCATTAACAGTTCAACGAGTCATTCTGCGAGTATTTAGATATACTTGTTCCAGATCAGCAACGATATTATCCCAGTCGTGCGCTTCACCGTATTCCATGGCTCCTGCAGAGAGATCGTTTTGTAGTTGCTCGTCCGTCAGGAAGTCGGCCAATCGAGCTTCGATCGCTTCTGGCTTCGGATCGACAACGAACCCCGTCTGGCCATCGTCGACTACTGCGGTCGATCCGTTTTCGGGATGGTCGAGTACGATAGTCGGAACGCCACAGGCGTTCGCTTCGAGTATGGTGTTCGGAAACCCTTCACGGATCGATGGCAGCACGAACACTGACGCAGCCTTGAGGTGCCCGATCACGTCTTCGTCAGCCTCTACGAAACCCTGGAACGTGACGTTGTCGAGGTCGCGATCCTTCGCGATCCGCTCAAGCCGTTCACGTTCGGGTCCATCGCCCACGATGCAGGTCTTCACAGGTCGGCCGAGCCGTTCCTCTGTCGCGTCGACGGCTTCGAGCAGCCACTCGACGTTCTTGTGCTCGGCCAGCCGACCGACGTAGACCACGTCCCAGTCTTCGTCGGCCGCAGGTACCTCCTGGATTCCCTGGTAGTCGACACCGTTTTCGACGACCTCTAGCCCGTTCGCGCGACCGGCGGCGACGAGGTCGTCTCTGATGAACGAGGAGATCGGGACAATGGTGTCCGGTACGCGCATCGTCACCTGTTCGACGGCTTTGCCGAACGCGCCCTTCCAGTCGAGATAGTCGTACCAGTAGTCGTCCCAGACCTCGTACCAGGTCACGACGAGCGACGTATCGTGGGTGAGCTCGTGGAGTTTGCTCACGAGGACGGGGAAGTACGGGAACTGCTGGCAGTCGACGATGTCGTAATCCTCGCCAGCCAGTTGCGGGAGCAACCTGACTGCGAACTTCAGCGCGGGTGGGATGGCTCGCCGACCATCGGTGTACAGATCATATGGCTCACACACGCCGTGAAAAATGACGCCTTCTCGTTCGATGACCGAGGGGCCGTCCCAGTAGTGCATGCCATAGAGATGGACCTCGTGGTCGTCTGCAAGTCGGCGGGCGAGCTCCCAGACACGCTTTTGTGCTCCGCCCTTCTCCCAGGGAAATACAGCATCGTATACGAACGCAACATCCATACTTTTTAGTTCACTTCCTGTTGGTCTGAACCAATCCAGCTTTGAAAGGCATTCGTAGGGAAATCTACGTGAGCTGTTAAAACCACTCTCATCTCCGTAAAGATATCCGTAGAAATCTCCCTCATTCGATTTTTGTTCTGATTCTCGCTCAGTGTATCCACCGGATGGGTAAGGCTACTCATCTCTTACTAGGTCCAAGTACTGATCTGCTACCTCTTCCCAGACAGGGAGTGTGACATTTGACTCGTGATCCCTGTAAGTAGTGATTGCATTCGCAATATCGTCAACGTGGTCACTGACCAGCTCCCCGGTAGCTCCGTAGCTCTCTACTAGGTGTCGGTGGGACGGAATATCCGAGAGAACGACGGGAAGATCGAAAGAGAGCGCTTCCGCAGTGGCGACGGGCATCCCTTCATAAGCGGAGAGGCTGGCAAAGACGTCAGCGTCGGCGAACCACCGCCACTTCTCCTCATCACTGACGTAGCCGAGCGGCCGGAATCGATCGGACGCGTACAATTCCACTTCTTCTCGTAGCGGGCCATCACCAGCCATTACGATGTACGTGTCTTCGAGCGATTCGCTCACTTCGTTCATATACCGGGCGAAGCGGTCCGCTCGCTTCTGTTGAGTCAGGCTACCAACGTTGAAGACAACCGTGGCATCACGAGGGATGTCGTACTTTCCGCGAATGCGATCAAACTTCTCTCGTTCGGGCGTGAAGACACCGTTCGGGACGTATGCCGACTCCTCGATCCCGAATGGTTCGATCTCCGAGCGCAGATGCGGCGAGACGACGGTGTAGTGGGGACCGTCGTAGCCAAGCCCGGTCAAGTTGCCGTGAGACCGGGCTTCAATCGTCTTTGCGACCCAGTAGTATGGCGCGAGTTTCTGCGGGTAGACACCGCTTCGAGTAAGTTCGTACTCACGCCCGAGCGTCGTGTGGATCGTGGCGACGACTTTGTTCCAGAACGATTCGTCCGCTGACGGAAGCCGCGGGAAGATCGGCTGGTGAGTCCAGATCAGGTCGTACTGCGAGTGGTCCGACGCGATCTCTTTCAGCGTACCGTACCACCAGAGTGCGATTCCCGGCGCGCCGACTGTGACTGGTCCAACCCGGGCCGCCTCCCCGTCCGCAAGGATGTATTCAACTTCATGCCCCATGGCTTCCCACTCGGCTCCGATCCGCTTCGCCATCTCCGGGATACCGAGGCGGTGCGGGGTGACGACGAGACAGTTCATCTTGCTTGCTCGACAAGAACTTCAGATGCATTCCCCAAAACAGCCTCGCTCTATCATCAGGCAACAGTTTTAATATTCAGTCGTAGAATCTAGTTCATCTGATACAGGATGAGTCGGGAATCTGTCGCTGCCATCATTCCGACCATGGATCGGCCGGAATACGCGAAGAGAGCTATCGAGAGTGCCATCAGTCAGGAACACGACGATTTAGAGATAATTGTTGTTGATGGAAGTGACACTGATGACACCGCTGAAGTAGTTTCTCACTCTCAAAAACAGAGCCACTCTAAGGAAATAACATACATCCGGAACGAAGAGCCTCAGGGTCTTCCAGCAGCGAGAAATCAAGCGGTGAACCAGACCGATGCAAAATATATCGCCTTCCTCGACGATGACGATATGTGGTATCCCGATAAGATCGGAAAGCAACTTTCGAAGTTCCAGAGAACAAGTGATTCTGTCGCCGCTATCCATACTGGTTACGAATCAGTAAACAAACGAGGGAAACACCTTCACACAAAGGTCCCGACTCATGAGGGGGATATCTACGATGACTTGCTTATTCAGAATGTCATTGGCCCCCCCTCAACTGTAATGGTGCTCCGATCAGCGTATGAACATATCGGCGGATTCAACCAAGAATTCCGAAATCAAGAGGACTGGGAATTCTATTTGCGCCTTTCGGAAAATTATGAGTATTCGTTCGTCAAAGAGACATTAATGAAACGTACAATCCACGAGGACACGATGTCTCACGACACTGAGAGACAGAAGCGCTATCGCGAACGTATTTTAAATATGTACGATTCGGAACTTCGAACCCGTAATTTACACTCAGAAGCTTGGGCCGCACATCACCGAAAAGCAGGCATCATGTCTTGTAGAGATGGATGTATTTTACAAGGGCGCAGACAATTTAAGATGAGTTTGGAATACAATTTTAACATATTGATTTTGGTCTTATACCTCACTACATATTTTGGCTCAAGCGGATTTAATACTGCGCGTCGGGGAAAACAGATAATTTATCGGATGGTGAATGGGGAATGAATGATACCCGAAGTACCATTCTGTTTTTTAAGTGCAGAAAATGATACGACACACGCAGAACCACAGGTATTATTCGCGCTATTTCTGCGCCTCGCCGTCGCATTCACCATTCACGAACGCAGAGACAATCTATGACGTATTATAGTATCGGTATGTAGGATCTTTAAAATATGTGTGGCATGTAATAAATATAGGTCTGGCAGACTGAATAGTGTGTCAACGTAATATCCCCATGAGATAGAGGATACCGATGCTAAAATATAGCAGTGCAATCGTCCTATCTAATGATGGATATTGGTTTTGTGAACCGGATGATTGGCTTGACACGAGGAGGGGGTGAAATATGGGACCTCAACATGGCCAAGCAACTCGAACAGAAGGGACATTCTATTACTTTTTATGTTGGAAAACCACTATTCAATGGAATTATCGAACCAGTTGAATCGTTTGATGTGGTACCGGTACCTACACCGCATCTGAAGCAGTTTGCGTATGGAGCTCCACCAGGACTCGGTGGACTGCTTCACGACATTGACTCCCAGTTTTTCACACGAATGGCGGCATCGAGAATTGATGATCGGTCACACGATGTTATCCAGATCTGCTCCGATCCCCGATTCGGACGTGTAATAAATAGATTCTCCTGCCCAGTATCCTTGGTTCTTCATGGAGTGCCATACTCTCTGTGGCATGACTTTCTGAACCCGCTGTCAAGCTCCTACGATTTTTTCCCAAAATTCGACACGATTTTGACGACTGGTAACACGAGCACCAAGGCTGACATCCCCGATGCAAAGCTTACGACAGTAAATCCCGGTGTAGATACTGAAAGGTTCCGTCCAAAAGGCCCTCGAAAAGAATGGGGTCTCCCCACGATACTATTCGTCGGACGGTTCGTTCCTGCGAAGAACATCACTGGCTTAGTTTCGGCGTTCAGTGATCTAGTCAAGAGTGGTATAAGAGCACAACTTGTACTCGTGGGGGAAGGACCACTCAAATCGAAGATCAAAAAGAAAGCCAAAGAGCTTGATGTCCAAAATTTAATTCAATTTTCTGGTTTTGTGCCGAATGAACGATTGCCGCGCTACTATCGTGGGGCCGATGTTTTCGCTCTTTCGTCTCACCACGAGAGTTTTGGGATGGTGTTGCTAGAGGCAATGGCCTGTGGATTGCCGGTTGTAGCTCCACGCATCGACTACGTTCCAAATATCATTCAAAATGGAAAAAATGGCTTCATGTATGAACAGGGTAACCCACAAGGCCTTAGAGATACAATTAAGACAGTATTGACAGATAAACGTCAGCAAAGGTTGACTGGAAAAGCAGGTCGTGAATTTGTCGACAGAGAATTTTCTTGGGAAGTACAAAGCAATAAGCTCTCGAAAGAGTATCAAGGGCTTCTACACACTGCTGAAAATAATTCGAAGTAAGATCTATATGTCAATTGTATTGGGTAGGATTTACCAACGTATGATGAATGACTAACCGTATGGTCTCTTCGCTTCCGACACAGGCGATCAAGCACAACGTTGCCGAACTAGGGCTACTAAAAGGTCTCAAACAGTGGGGAACAAAGGCGTATCTTCGGAAGACAAAATCAGTGTCTGGCGTTAACTATTTTGACGAAGAATGGGACGTTTTAGTAATTCTTGATGCTTGCCGATATGACCTAATGGTTGACGTTCAAAACGAATTTGAGTTTATATCTGAGATTGACTCTAGACAATCACTGGGAACAGCTACATGGGAATGGATGCCTGCAACCTTCGGAACAGTACCGGCATCAACGCTACAGAAAACGGCCTACATTTGCGGGAATCCATATTCTGCCCAGTTCCTAAATGAGGGTGATTTCATGCGGCTAGATGAAGTATGGTCTTATGCTTGGGATGACGATCGTGGTACCGTTCCACCGCGACCAGTTACAGACCGGGCGATCGCCACTGGAAGAGAAATTGATGCGGAACGTCTTGTAGTTCATTATATGCAACCACACGTTCCGTTCATAGAATCTGCAAACTCTCCAAGATTGAAGCAAAACTTTCCAAGTGATGACTCTACTGATGACTGGAATTTAGTCAAGTCAGGAGACAAAGACATCAATGAGGTCATGTGTGAATATAGGGAAAATCTTAACATGGTCCTTTCCGATGTCCAGTTATTGCTGTCAAATATTGATTCTGACCGATTTGTTGTGACATCTGACCACGGAAACGCTATTGGAGAGTACGGTTTGTATGGACATAATGACCAAGTTCCGATTGATGCCCTGCATAAGGTTCCTTGGGTGGAAATTTCTGCCACTGATACTGGCGATTATATCCCAGAAGAATATGATTTTGATGATACGATAGATCAAGTCAATCAACAACTAGAAGCTCTTGGGTACAAATGAATCACTATCTTGTATATTGATTGGGTTATTAATTTATAACTAACTCAGAACACTACATTTTTTAGCCTACTTAATATTTTATACCCCGTGGGGCCAAACATTGCTGCAATAAAATTAACAAATGCAGTTTGATCGAACTCATAGGCGAGTGATTGCCGTAGCTCAGACCTACCTTTCTTTACCTGCCCCTCTGAACAGTATGCGAGCCCATTCGTTCGATGGTAGTTTGCCCAAGCCTCAGACGCCAGACCACGTTTTTCTATTTCGTCACAAAATTCTTCCAGTACATTTTTACGGCCTTTTTTTTGTATGTCGTGGTCACTGGACATGATACCGTCATGAATATGCCTTGTAATTAGTGGTTCAGAAATACACTCGAAGTTGTATTTTTGTGCTATTCGGAGGTAGAATTCCCAATCTTCTTGTCCTGACATTTTTTCGTTGAATCCTCCTACTTCATCGAAAACATTACGGGAGATCATGATAGTTGACGGCATCCCGAGTTCGTTGGAAACGAGAAGTTTTTCAAACACGTCTCCGCGGGTGTCATACCTAGATGTCGATTTACTACCGTCTGGCCAAATTGTTCGATGGCCGGTATAGCAGATCGGATACTCAGACGGTGTCGATTCAAGAAGGTTTACCTGTTCTTTTATCTTCGCTGTGTCCCACTCGTCATCATCATCAAGAAAGGCGAGATATTTTGAATCTGTTTGTTTAACGCCTTGATTCCGCGCTTTAGGAAGGCCCTGAGGTTTATCGTTTCTAATATATGTGATTTCGATGTCTGTCTTTGATTCAAATCTTTGAATGACATCCCTTGTTTCATTCCCCTCACTATCATCTACAACAGCAATTTCAATTCTCTCGTAGGATTGTTCTAAGACACTCTGAATCGCTCGCTTAACCCGGATTGGACGATCCATGGTTGGAATAACAGCAGAGACCTTCGGATCAACCATCGTATTCAGTAACAATGGTCTCTCTGGGGTACCTCATTAAGTCTTCTATGGACAAATGATTCATATTTAATATAGCTTATAGTGCCCTGTTTAATCCAATGATGGCGGATGGATCCACGAGCTGGTGTCCAGCGTTTGAGCAGGAGACAGTGACAGATGCTAGTCGGAATCGGCTTTCGCTCTACAAGATCTCCTCAATGATCATAGTCCGGTTGCGAGAATTTATCAGCCTAGGTGTCTGATCACCGTGTATTCAACTCCGATTACTTCTCTGTGTGCAGATTCAACAGAGTATAGCAAAATTTCCTGTTAACGAGTCCAATAATATTTAGACGACTTGAGATACTTGTTGGTACAACCAGATTCGGTATATAGTGGCACCGTCTGTAAGAGATTGAGAAGTGAACAATCCGCAGCGAGAGGGGCTCATATCACTCTTAGACCTGCTCAGCGAAACATTGGAGACGGCGAAGCCGTTGAAGATCGCGGTGATGAGAAACAGATCGGGGTTGACAGTGAGACAAGTAACTCTACGCTGCGATAGATACCGATGTCTTTAGCCGCTATGGGACCGGTTCTGTGGCTGCGTTCCTGCAATGCCTTACCAAGAAACACCATCTCGACAAGACAGGGTTCTTGTCGACGCTTGTGGCTATCTGACTTCTCTCAGGCGTCCGGAATTGAGCGTCGGCCCGACTATCGAACCCAACCACGTCGAAAAATAACTCCAGTTTGTGTTTATGTGAAGCGATTGTTCCACACGTACTGGAGGGGCACTCAAGACAGCGCTTGGTTTCGATGTTTCAGACACCACTACAACTACAAACGACAAATCAGTCGCTTAACGGACGAATGTCAGCGGAAGAGTTCCAGAACTATACAGGCCTTGAATCACGTTCGATAACAATATAAACTAGACCTCGATTACATCTACTATGAATCTGATTCCAATCGATCTGTCTGGTATTAAATATGACCTTCTGCACAGTTCTTTCCGAGGGAAGATTCGGCTTATTGGTAGATATCTGAATTGGTTGTATTTTCAGACACGAGAAAAAATCATGGATAAAAAATCTAATGTATTTGACCTTGATTGGGACAATTTAATCATTCTCGATGCCTGTAGGGATGACCTTTTTTATGAGTCCTCTGGTCTGCAGAACTTCTCTAGCATGGAGATAACCAAGGACTCTCGAATTACCAACACGAGTAATACTATAGAATTTCTCAGAAAAAATATCTCAGACAAGAAATTGCATGATACCGTTTACGTCACAGCAAATCCCCAGTACCGTAAGTTCCAAAACGAACTTGACGCAGAGTTTCACGACGTGATTGATTTGTGGGACTTTGTGTGGGATGAAAAAATCAACACAGTTCTTCCTGAGACAACCGTGAAACAGGCTATTGAGACGGCTTCGAAGTATCCACAGAAGCGATTGTTGATTCACTTTAATCAACCACATATCCCATTCTTTGGTGAAATTGGACGATCAAATTTTGATCTTGAAGTAGTGGCTGAGAATCCTCTTCCTTTCTGGAAACAACCCATGCTAACTGATCAGAAAATTGAAGACGAAATTTATTGGGGTGCATATAAAGAAAATCTTGAACTGACGCTCCCACACGTTGGGACGCTAATCTCAAAGCTACAAGGAAAAACTATAATCACTGCGGATCACGGTAACATGGTCGGTGACCGGGGCTTTCCTGTGCCGACTAAGGAATACGGACATCCAGGCGGTATTCACTATCCTGAATTGGTGTCGGTTCCTTGGTTGGAGGTAGAGAACGGTTCGCGAAAAAATGTCCGTAGTGAACCACCTAGAAAGGAGGAAACAGAAATAAGCGAGGAGATTGAATCGCGATTGGAGGACCTCGGATACGCTTAGGCTATCGTAAGAATGGTTGTAAGACACTTGATACGGAGAGGGGGACTCCCGCTCGGTGCAACAGGGTGTCGATCAGATTCACTTCAACTTTGTAGATGGAACGGGTGAGGAGAAGTATGAGTAGCGCCGCGAGGCCCATTCCTGAAGCTATGATAAATCCCTGAACAAAAGTCAATTTGTCGAATGATATTGGGGATATAAAAGCACTGACGCAAAGTAGGCCCATGAGACTTACCGGTAATAAATAATCCCGCTTAAATGGATGCACCCCGAATTCCCTCACAATTAAATACGATTGGACCGTATTATTGAACACTCGAGCGCTTGCCGTAGCGATAGCTGCACCAAGAAGTCCATACGTCGGAACCAAAATGATATTTGCTCCGACGTTCAGAACGGCTGTAGCAGTAGAAATGTACAATACGATTTTTGTTTTTCCGGTTGCAGTGAGGAAATTCCCAGTGAGACCTGGTAGCCGAGAAAACATGAAACCAGTGGCTAGAATAGACAGTGCGAGTGCTCCCTCAGTATATTCCTGACCAAAAAAGAACAATAGTGTCTGATCCGGGAACAGTAGCAGCAACACGAATAGCGGATACGTTCCAATGACGATCCACCGTGTCGTCACCGTGTATAGTTGATCAATCTTTCGATGGTCGTCACTGGCGTCGAATCTAGAGATGAGCGGTTGAAAGAGATACCCGACTGCAGGCGAGATGAAGAACGTAATGAACATCGCTAGTCGATAGACCACCTCGTAGACACCAACTTTCGCACTCGACTGAAATATTCCGAGGATGATGAGATCACTGTTTTTCGTGATTACTCCGATCGCTCCTGAAGCAGCTAGTGGAAGAGAAAACGCGAGCAATTCTCGATACCGACTCGGTGACTTCACCGTAGCGATGTCTGAAATAGAAAATTCACCGAGACGGAACATGTAGAACATGGCAGTAGCACTGACGAATAGGAACGCCGCTGCATATGCGAACGCGATTCCTGCCGTATCGTATCCCAGAGTCACGAACACGATGATCCCGGCGAGTTGTAGCGCTGGTAACAGAATCTTATCTGTCACTACTTGGGGGAGCGTCTCTTCGTAGCCACGGAATCCGCCGATACTCAATCGAAACATGGTGTAGAATGGCAACACTGCGGCGAATATCCGAAATATCCAGACGAGATTCTCTGTCCCGAAGACAAAGCGTGAAACGGGCCCTGCAAGGAGATAGGCAGCCGTCGCGATTACGAGCGAGAGGGCGCCCACGATATGGAACGTAGACACTACGATATCGCGCCGCTCGACGTTCGTTTCTTTTCGAGGGACGTATCGCGAGAGAGCGGCCGGCAAGCCTGCGAGAGTGATAATGCCTAGAAGATTCATCATTGAGATACCGAGGACGACGTCTCCGTACCCCTCAACCGGAAGGTATCGAGCCATCGTGATTCGGGTAGTAAATCCAATCCCCTGTCGTAGGAACGTCGCACCGAGTATCAATATCGCACTGAGTCCGATCGATCCTAGAGCCGCCTCGATCTCGGAATAGTCAACTGCAGGTTCTTTGGACATTGAGGGTATCTTAAATTTGGATCAGATCTACTTGCGTGATTACTATCCTGTGATACATTTTGCTGCGTGATCTTCTTCGGGCAGATCGAAACTTTCCCATCTAATCAAGTTTGTCATTCCAGATACCCCATTCCCTGCAGCCGTTCCCGGAGTTCCTCTTCCTCTTCATCGGTCAGCTCGGCTTTGGTCGCAGACTGGTACATATCGTACTCTCGCCAAGTTGGTTCGCTACTGACGGTCAACAGCGACTCTAACACGTCACCGTCGAAGCGCTCGTTCAGGTCGGCGCCGAGGAGGTGGAGCACCGTTGGAGTCACGTCGAAGATCGACGGTGTAGCCGGCAGCGACCATTCGGGTTCGATGTCCGGCCCAGCCGCGACGAGCATTCCGTGGCGAGTGTGGTCGATGCGTCCCTCTTCGGCCGGGATGAACGTCTTTCCACGGGGATACTGGCTCCCGATGACGTACCGCTCGGCCTGTTCGAGGATGATGTCGGGTGCGAACTCAGTCCGTGGTCCGTGATACACGTCTTCACGGGCGTGAACGGATTCAAACGGTCGACCGTCGGGACCCGACATCGCCTCGAGTGCGTCCATCAGCTCGTCGCGCACCTGGTCGTACTCGGCTTCGGAGACGACACCATCCCGGTAGAACCGGTCGTCGTTCAGCACGACGCCGACGTCGACGCCGCTGAACCCCATCCCTTCGTAGAACGCCGTGCTCTGTTCACGGTCGACGACCTCTTCGCCGAGCGCGTCAGTCGCGCTGTCGGGGGCGAGCGAACTCGCGAGGTCGTATAGACCTGCTTTCGCGAGCACCCGCTCTACCTGCTGGACCGTGATGCCAGCCCGTTGCAGTCCGCCGAGCAGCGTGCCTGCGAGCGTGTGATCGCTGCTCTCACCACCTGTATCGGTCGCGTCTTCAATCCAGTCGTTGGACTCTGTGGATCCCTTGGTCGTCGTCAGATATCCTTCGTCGCGGAGCCAAGTGTTCAGCGCGACCGACCAGTCTTTCTGCTGTCCGATGCCGTGATCCGAGAGTACGAAGATATTCGGATCGCCGGAGACTTCAGCAAGCACATCGGCCATACAGTTGTCGACGTGCTCAAAGATTTGCTTTACCTTCGAGCGGTCGTCGAACTTGTGCATCGCGCCGTCAGTTTTCTGGAACTCAAGGAAGAGCACGTCCCAGTCGTAGGCGTCCATGAGGCTCTTCGCGAGGACGCTGCGCGATTCGGTCAGTTCGAGCCACTCCGTAAGCAGTCTGTCGTGCTCCCCATCTTTTCCCTCTGATGGCGCGTAGACGCTATAGTCCGACAGGCCGACCTCTTGGAGGACGTCTTTCGGATACGTGTCTGGAACGTCACCGGCGAGATAGCCAGGAACGATCGCACCGTCTATTTCTCGCCCAGGGTGAGTGACAGGAACGTTTACGATGAGTGATGTAAGGTCCTGTTCTGTAGTGTAATCCCATAATCGCCGAGCGTGTACGTCACTATCAGTGACTGGTTCGATGTTGTATGTTCTCTGCTGACGACCATAGAATCCGAATATCCCGTGCTTGCCAGGATTCACTCCTGTGGTTAGAAATGTCCAAGCAGGTGGAGTCGTAGCAGGAATACATGATTCAAGCTGGCTGACGGCCCCACGTTCGATAAGTCGTCCAATTGTAGGCATCGATCCTTCGTCTATCCACGGCTGGATTAGTTCTAGACATGCCCCATCCAGCCCAAAAATGACAGTTTTATTATCTCCCATGACGAACGCTGTAATTGCCTGTAATGCTTATTAGGCCGATAAAAAGTATTTTGCTCTTTTGATGCTAGCACTATTATTACGCCTATACGAAATGAACACTCCCTTTTGAATGAGTGATCTGAGCTTTACAAGCACCTCAAGTTTCAGATTTCTTACTAGCCAGCACCGTCTCGAACAGTTCTAGTTCTTCGTCCCGGGAGATGTACTCGGCGTCCATGCAGGCGTGCAGCGCTTTGCTCAGGAGTTCCGTGTCGACGTCGTCCCCGGACTGCGACCGCTCGTCGGCGGCGAGACGTTCTTCGAGCGTGTCGACGCGCTCTACCAACTCTTGCACCGTCGTCGCCGAAGCACCCTTCTCCGATCCGTTCGTCGACGGGCCGTCCGGGCCAGCGACGGGTTCGTCCAGCACCCGGTCGACGAACGCGCGTCGCGACTGCCAGTCGAACTCGGGGATGTCGTTGACGCGCTTGGAGATGGTCGCACGACTCACGCCGAGCGTGTCGGCGATCTCGGCCTGCGTCGCTGTCGGACGTTCACGGATCGCGTGCAGCGTCTCGCGCTGGCGTTCGGTCAACTGCGACGGTGCGTCGCCCGTCTCGCCCTCGCTCTCCTGGGGGTTCGCTTCGTCTGATTCGGTGTTCGGTTCGGGTTGTTCGGTCGGCTCGCCGGTGTCGGGGGTCTCTCCGGTCGCGTTTTCCACGGCGGTCGCGCCGTCGGCGACGGCCGTCTCGCCGTCGGGAGCGCCGCTCGTCTCGTCGTCGTCCTCGGCGGGATCGCCGTACTCGTCGAGGACCTGTGCGACCAGTTTCTCGGAGGCACCGCTCACGTCGTCCGCGATCGCCGTCGTCGACGCGGTCGGGTTCGACGCCGCGATGTCGAGGATCTTCTTGTGGATCAGTGCGCGCGGTTGCGCCGATCCGGCTCCACCAGACCCGGAATCACTGCCGTCGTCAGCTCCATCCATACCCATCAGTTACGACGTTGATCTGTTTGCTTATTAATATGGTTACTAGTTTCACACTGCGAAGACGCGTACCGTAACGCTGTGTTCACGTAATTCACGCTTACTCTGGTTATAGATAATTATGATTGGCAGTCACGTTTATGACTGTTCTCGGGGCCCTGTAGCGAGGACGCCGCTACAGCAATCGACACGTTCGTGGGTTGAGACGACTGGATCGCGAGCTCTACGGTGCCGTCCCCGTTCGAGTCGTCCCACGGGAGCAGCAACTAAGCAGTCGTTACGCCCATTCCTGGGCGAGTCCTCACCGTCAGGTTCCGACGAGAGCCGACCGCATACACCATTCAGGATATCAACACGTTATATTCCTAGATGGCCATTGTCGGATACGACTATACGTGTGTGACTGACACACAGTCGCATGGCCGACGAGAACGTCACGTACGTCACGAAAGCCTGTGCCTACATCGTCAGGGACGGGTCGGAGTTGCTGGTGTTCGAGGGACCGGGCCACGACGGGCTCCAGATCCCGAAGGGAACGGTCGAAGGTGGCGAGACGCCACGCGAGGCCGTGTACAGGGAGGTCATCGAAGAGAGCGGGATCGCGACGTTCGGGCAGCTCAACCACCTCGTCACCGACGTGTGGACGCGTCGGGAGTCACCGCCACGGCGGTACGTCCGGCACTTCTACGCCGTCACGGTCCACGAACCGCGCGACGCCTGGACTCACACCGTCACCGGGTCGGGCGCGGAACGCGGCACAGAGTTCGACTGTTTCTGGGTCGAGCGTCCGACCGAGGCCACTTTCGCGCTCGACCTCGACGACTACGTCCACGCGCTGGGCGGCGTCGCCAGCGGCGACGGAACGGCCGGCGTCGCCGCCGACTGATGGAGCACTCGCGAATCGAAAACGCGCGTCCGGCGCCGGTCTCACCCGGCGTCGCGAACTCGGATCCACAGCCGGAGCGTCTGGTCGGGTTCGACAGTCGCCCGCTGACCCTTGTAGAGTCGGAGTTGCAGGCGATGCTCACCCGCCGACTCGGGGCTAAAGGAGACGTTCGACTCCCACGTGGCCTCGTCGTCGACGGTTACCCCGGGCCCTGCCAACCTTGGAGATTCGTCCCGCTAGTGGTGGGTGGGATGGTCAGATTCTCCGCTAGGACTCCATAGTGATTGCGCATTTGCGCTGTGGTGGTAGTGATCTCCGCTCGGAAGCCCGAATACGGGTGTTTCAGCGAAGAGGTCCTCAACCGTCAGCAAGACATTTCGAGAATCTGGATGGTCCCAAGGTTAGCCAAAATCGACAGACGTGACTAAACTTGGACGGTCTCTTTGAAGAAATGGTATAGGATATGGGGTTTTCGACGCCGAATGCCAGTATCGAAATCACCGGGGAGACCCGCCCTGATGGTCACGGAGAGACCTTTCACTGCTCGCCACGCGAGTCGTTTCGCCACGCGAATGGCACCCTCCTAGGGACCCGACTGTCCGTTTCACCCATCACTTCCGGGGCCGTTTTCCAAGGTTGGACTCCTTCGTCGGTGCGGTGGCAGTCGACCACGGAGCAGAAAACGGAATCGTCGAGTCTCCAGCCTACTCCGCGATCGCGCTCATGAAGAACGAGCCGAAGATCGTCTGCAGTCCGAGGACGATCGCGGTGAACGCGATGATGTCGCTGGTGAACAGCGGGAGCTGTGAGAACCCGCTGGCTGCCCACTCGAAGAGCAGGTAGAGCCCGTACGCCGACCCGAGCGTAAAGAGCGCGAGCCCGGTGACGACCCCCTGTTCGAGCCGGAGATTCTCCGTGATCCACGTCGTCACGCGGTCGCTCGGCCGGCGGATCGGGTCGCTGGCCACCGTGGCGAAGACGCCGAAGCTCCCGATCTGGTAGCCCACCAGCGTCAGCAGGCTGCCCGCGATCAGCGAGTGGGTCCCCAGGTGCAGCCCCGCGAGTTCGACGCCGCTGTAGGACAGCCCCATCACGAGCAGTCCGAGCACGCCGAACACGAGTCCGGGGATCGAGAACAGATACCCGGGGGCGTTCAGGAGCATGAAGCGGACGTGACGCCACCCGTCACGGAAACTCTCCAGGGTCGCCTCGCCCTCGCGTTCGTGGTACGTGATCGGGACCTCCTTGATCGTGAGGTCGCGCGCGCCCGCGTCCATGATCATCTCGCTGGCGAACTCCATCCCGGTCGTGTCCAGGTCGAGTTCCGCCAGCGCCCGCCGGCTGAACACGCGCATCCCGCTGTGGGCGTCGCTGACGCCCGCGTCGTAGAAGGCATTGAGGAAGCGTGTCAGCAGCGGGTTGCCGACGTACTGGTGGAGCGGCGGCATCGCACCGTCCTTGATCTCCCCCTCTAGACGACTGCCCATCACCATGTCGGCGTCGCCTCGTGAGACCTTCTCGAAGAGCTTCGGCAGCTCCTCGAAGTCGTAGGTCGTGTCGGCGTCGCCGATCGCGATGTACTCGCCCCGGGCCCGCTCGAAGGCGTAGCGATAGGCGTAGCCGTAGCCCGGTTCGTCGGGTTCGACGACGATCGCCCCGTTGGCCGCGGCGAGCTCGGGCGTGCGGTCGGTCGAGCTGTCGCTGATGATGATTTCGGCCGTGATCTGGAGCTCCTTGACCGCGTTTTTGATCCGGTTGATACACTCGACGATGCCTGCCTCCTCGTTCAGTGTCGGCATGACGACACTGAGGACGGGTTCCAGATCGCTCTCCTCGGGGAGGATCAGGTCCGTCTCGACTGACACCTCCTCTTGTTGGCGCTGTCGTTGGCCGGTCTCACTGCCGATCTGTTTTTTTGTACTCATCTATACCCCCCACTACCGTTCCGTACGCCCTTCGATGGGGCTCGACCCGCATTCCACACACGCGTAGACACCATCCACCGTTTCGACCACCGGTGCGTTGCACGAAATGCACTTCAACGTCGAGCCACGGGCGCTCCGTGGATATCGAGCCATTCCTTCATCAGATATCTCAATTTGAGACACTATATAGCTGTTGGCTTGCTTGAATGTTACCCGGTTCTCGAAAATGTGCGTGACTGCGGCCGTATCTATGTATATTTTTGAGCGTAAAAGTGAGTATTTTAGAATTGATACACGGCACGTGGAGATGAATTGACCCACATCTCACAGGAGACCGTCACGTTTCGTTCCGCGACTGTCGAACGGGAGAGCAGTTGCTAGCAGTTCAGTGTGTGATCGGCGGACTCACAGGGGAGCTACTCTCTCGCTGGGACGATACTGGGCGACCGTGAACCGATTCACGGTGTGTGAAACCACGTGACGGGCTTCTCGTCACCGTTCGCACGACTGGCTGTGGCTGTGGTCGGTTTCGGCACCCCAGGGGACCAACCCCATCGCGGCGTGACGGCCCGCAGTAGCACAGGTCGCTACAGCCGGTAGACGACCGCTTCCCACGGTTCCAGATCGCGCGCTGTCGGATCGGTCGGCGGGGTCTCGGTGTTGGCGTACAGCACGTCCGCGCCGGTGGTATCGACGCCGTCGCCCGCGAAGGTCGCCGGGTCGCTCGACCAGTTGAGGACGACGAGCACCTGCTCGTCGCCCAGCGTCCGGGTGTACGCGTAGACCTGTTCGTCGTCGGGGACTAGCAGTTCGTAGTCGCCGTAGACCAGCACGTCTTCTTCGTGGCGCAGGTCGATTAGACCGCGGTACTGGTTGAGAACCGACGACGGCTCCTCGGCCTGTGCGGCGACGTTGATCTCGGTGGAGTCGTCGTTGCACTTGAGCCAGGGATCGCCGTCGGTAAAGCCCACGCCGTCGTCGTCAGACCACTGCATCGGGGTGCGGGCGTGGTCGCGGCTCTGGTGGTTGACGACCTCGCGGATCTCCTCGTAGGCGTCGATTCGACCCTCGTTGATCGCCTGCTCGACGTGGCCGATGGTCTGTGGGTCGTCGATCTCGTCGAGGCTCCGGAAGTCGGCGTTGGTCATCCCGATCTCCTCGCCCTGGTAGACGTAGGGCGTGCCACGCATCGTCAGCAGGAACGTCGCGATCAGCGACGCCGACCGCCGGTGGTTGGCCTCGTCGCCGAACCGGGAGACGAGACGGGGCTGGTCGTGGTTGCCCAGGAACAGCGCGTCCCAACCACGACCCGCCAGCGCGTCCTGGCGTTCGGTCATGATCCGCTTGAAGTCGGTGAGGTCCCACTCGCCCACCGTGTCGGGGTCCCAGCCGCCGTCGACGCCCATGTGGCTGAACTGGAAGATCATGTCCAGCCCGAGGTCGGCGTCGAGGTAGTCGGCGGCCTGCTCGATGGAGGTGTGGCCCATCTCCGCGACGGTCGTGATGTCGTACTCCGAGAGCACGTCCGCCGAGAGCTCGGAAAGGTACGCTTCGAGGTGGGGGCCGTGCGAGAAGTGTTCGATGCCCGTCGGGCTGTGCTCGGGGTCGCCGTCGGGCAGACCGTCGGTCTTGGACATGTGCGAGACGGCGTCCATGCGGAACCCGTCGATGCCACGGTCGAGCCACCACGAGACCACGTCCTTCATCTCCTCGCGAACGTCGGCATTGCGCCAGTTCAGATCTGGCTGGTGCTCGTCGAAGAGGTGGAGGTACCACTGCTCGCGGGCCTCGTCGTAGCTCCATGCGGGCCCGCCGAAGATCGACTCCCAGTTGTTGGGCGCGACCTCGTCCTCGGGACCGTCGTCGGTGTAGTAGTCGGCCTCGCCGGCGGGGCGGCCGTCGCGCCAGTGGTAGTAGTCGGCGTACTCGCCCTCACCGCGTCGGGAGCGCTGGAACCACTCGTGTTCGCTGGAGGTGTGGTTGAGCACGAGGTCCATGATGAGGCGGATGTCCCGGTCGTGGAGTTCTTCGAGGAGGCGCTCCCAGTCGGCCATGTCGCCGTAGGTTTCGTAGATCGACTGGTAGTCGCTGATGTCGTAGCCGTTGTCGGCCTGGGGCGAGTCGTACACTGGGCAGAGCCACACCAGGTCGACGCCGAGGTCATCGATGTAGTCGACCCGGTCGATGATTCCCTGCAGATCGCCGACGCCGTCCCCGTCGCTGTCCGCGAAGCTCTTCGGGTAGATCTGGTAGACGACGGCCTCTTTCCACCATTCGCGCTCGGTCTCGTCGAGTGTCGTGAGGGTCTGTCCAGTCATGTCTGGTCAGTCGTGTTCGCGTGGTCGTCGGTCTCGTCGCTGTGCGTCGTGGGCGTCAGGTAGACCCGGGCCTCGTAGGGCGAGAGTTCGAACGCGCCGGTCGGGGCCTCTGGGGACTCGCAGTTCGAGAGCGCGAGCGAGAGATCGTCGACGGGGACGCTCGTCGGGACTTCGAAGGCCGTCGGCTCGTCAGAGATGTTGAGCACGACGAGTGCCAGCTCCTCGCCCAGCGTCCGCGTGTAGGCGAACACCTGTTCGTCGTCGGGAGCCAGCAACTCGAACTCGCCGTAGACGAGCAGGTCGCGCTCATCGCGCAACTCGCCCAGCTCGCGGTAGTAGTGCCACACCGAGTCGGGGTCGGCGCGGGCGCGCTCGACGTTGATCTCGTCGTAGTTGGGGTTGATCTTGAGCCAGGGCTCGCCGTCGGTGAAGCCGGCGGCCGCGTCGTCGGACCACTGCATCGGAGTGCGCGCGTTGTCGCGCCCGACCGTCTCGACGGCGTCGCGCACGTCCTCGTAGCTCTCGGCGTCGCCGTTCTCGATGGCGTCCTCGACGAAGTTGATCGACTCCACGTCCCGCAGTTCGTCGACGGATTCGAAGGGGGCGTTGGTCATCCCGATCTCCTCGCCCTGGTAGACGAATGGGGTTCCCTGGAGAGTGTGGGTCAGCGTCCCCAGCAGTTTCGCCGACCGGCGGCGGTACTCCCCGTCGTCGCCGAACCGGGAGACCATCCGGGGCTGGTCGTGGTTGCTGAGATAGAGACTGTTCCACCCGTCGTCGGCCAGTCCCTCCTGCCACTTCGCGAGGATCTCCTTGAACTCGACGAGCGACCACTCGCCGGCGTTCCACTTGCCCCCCTCACGGCCGACCTCGACGTGCTCGAACTGGAACACCATCGAGAGGCCGTCGCCGTCGGGGCCGACGAACTGGCGGCCGTCCTCGACGGTCGCGCCCGGCGTCTCGCCGACGGTGAGGATCGACTCGTCCGGGATCGCTTCCTCGACCAGCTCCGAGACGTAGTCGTGGACCTTCGGGCCGTTCATGGAGTGTTCCGCGCCGACGAGTCCGCTGTTGGGGTCGCCGTCGGGCAGTCCGGGGGTCTTCGAGATCAGGTTGATCACGTCCATACGGAAGCCGTCGATGCCCCGATCGAGCCACCAGCCCATCATCTCGTAGACGGACTCGCGCACGTCGGGATTCTCCCAGTTCAGGTCGGGTTGACTCTCGTCGAAGAGGTGGAGGTACCACTGCTCGCGGGCCTCGTCGTAGCGCCATGCGGGCCCGCCGAAGATCGACTCCCAGTTGTTGGGCGCGACCTCACCTTCGGGGCCGTCGTCGGTGTGGTAGTCGGCCTCGTCGGCGGGGCGGCCGTCGCGCCAGTGGTAGTAGTCGGTGTACTCGCCCTCCTCGCGACGGGAGCGCTGGAACCACTCGTGTTCGCTGGAGGTGTGGTTGACGACCAGATCCATAATGAGGCGGATGTCCCGGTCGTGGAGTTCTTCGAGGAGGCGCTCCCAGTCGGCCATGTCGCCGTAGGTGTCGTAGATCGACCGGTAGTCACTGATGTCGTAGCCGTTGTCGGCCTGGGGCGAGTCGTACACCGGGCAGAGCCACACCGCGTCGACGCCCAGCGCGTCGAGGTAGTCGACCTTCTGCCGGATGCCCGCCAGGTCGCCGATGCCGTCCCCGTCGCTGTCGAAGAAGCTCTTCGGGTAGATCTGGTAGACGACAGCCTCTTTCCACCACTGTCGATCGGACGCGACCGATTCGGGCCGCTCGTCCTCGTTCGCTCCGCTCATCGGTGGTCACCGGCCGTTCGGCCGTGGCGCTTGTGACCCCCGTTCGAACGGCGACTTCGTTCGCGGCGGGCACGACCGCGAGAACGAAGCCATCGTTCGCGGTCGGGTGGCCCTGCGTGTGCTGTGCTCGTCGTACGTCGTTGCTGGACCGGCGCTCCTCCCGCGAAGGCCGCTCGAAGGGTGTTCGCGGGTGTTTTCGGCCGGTGCGTGCTGTCCGGTATCATCGTTGCTCCGTGATAGACGACGTGCAGACGCGGTCGGTCTGCTTTCGTTCACGAATGTAGAAGAGGGACTTCTACTTAAATCCATGAGAATCTCGAAGAAGATGTTCTACCGGAATTTTTATTGTGGGTGTGTCCTACAGAAGTAGACGAACATGGCGAATAATCATACCGATCCCGAGAACCGATCGCTACTGTCCCGACGCCGCTTCGTCAGCGCCGTCAGCATGGCCGGTATCGCCGGTCTCGCTGGCTGTGGTGGCCAGCAGGCGGCGAACACCGAGGACGGCGGTGACGGTGGCAGTGATGGCGGTGACGGTGGCAGCGAGACGACCAACACCGACACCGAGACGGCCACCGAGGTGCAGGCGACCTCCGCGGCCCAGCGCAAGATCCAGGAACTGGCCTTCATCACGAACCAGAGCCTGCCGGTGCTGCCTGTCATGGAGAAGCTCGCCCAGTCGTTCCAGTCGACCGACGACTGGAACGTGCCGGAGGCCGGCAGCGAGCCGACACAGCTCTACTGGCCCACGGAGTGGCTCCCGCGCTCGGGCGACTGGACCGCGAAAGAAGGCTCCGACGACGACCGGCTCACGTTCGCGCAGTGGGCCGTCCCGGCCGACTCCCAGTACAACCCCTGGAACGGCCAGAACTTCGGCGAGGCTCGCCGGATGCTGTTCGACCGGTTCATGAAGAAGAACCTCGCGACTCAGGAGACGACCGGCTACCTGATCACCGACTGGGAAGTCACCAGCGACACCGTGACGCTGTCGGTTCGCGAGGGCCAGACCTGGCACAACGGCGACGCCGTCACCGCGACGGACGTGGCCAACCAGATCAAGCTCGACATCTACAACGGCGGTTCCCTCGGCTCCTTCGTCGCCCCTGAAGACATGGGCGCGGTCTCGGATCGTGTCACCGCGACCGACGAGACGACCGTGGAGATCACGCTGGCCGAACCCGCCACGGAGACGATCCTGCTCGCTTACCTCCAGCCGAAGTACCTCGTCGCCCACGAGGGCACCTACGGCGAGTTCGTCACCGCGCTCGACGAGGCCTCCAACGAGGACGAGCGCGCACAGGCGCTCAGTGACCTGACGAACGACACCACGCCCAACCCAATCGGCTGTGGTCCCTTCCAGTTCGAGGACGCCGACAGCCAGCGCACGCTGCTGACCAAGTACGAGGACCACCCGGACGCGGGCAACATCAACTACTCCGAGGTCGAGTACCTCTACAAGCCACAGAACCAGGGCCGCTGGAACTCGCTGATCAACAACGAGACCGACGGGTCGGCGACGCTGTTCATGCCCAAGAACCGCCTGAACCAGCTGCCCGACTCGATGCAGGTCAGCCTGATCCCGCGCCACTGGGGGATGGGGCTGGTGTTCAACTTCGACAAGGAACCGGTCAACGACGTTCGCGTTCGGAAGGCCATCGCCCACGTGGTCAACCGAGAGAACGCGGCGACCAACTCCGGTGCCGGCACCAAATCCAAGCTCGCGGTCACGTACCCGAGCGGGCTGACCGGCGAGTTCAACAACCAGATCGAGGGCGGTTGGCTCGAAGGTGTCACCGAGGAGTTCGACACCTACGGCCCCGGGACCGCCCAGACCGACAAGGCCGCCTCGCTCCTCCAGGACGCCGGCTACACGAAGCAGAACGGTACCTGGCAGAAGGACGGTGAACCACTCACCCTGCCGATCAAGGGGCCGTCGGGCTTCTCGGACTGGGTTTCGGGTGTCAACACCATCGTCGCCCAGCTCCAGGAGTTCGGCATCGAGGCCGAGGCCGTGATGCTCGACAACTCCACCTACTGGGGCAGCGACTACTCCAACGGCGACTTCGTCGTCGGGCTGCAGGGGTGGGCGAGCTACGACCAGTCGTATCCGTACTTCCACTTCGACTGGATCTTCAACAGCTGGGACGCACTGAACGCGTGGAACCTCCCGAGCGAGTTCGAGTCGCCGGTCCTCCACGAGGAGGAACGTGACGGCGAGACCGTCACGCCCGCCGACCTCGTCTCGGAGCTATCCACGGCCAACGAGTAGGGACCAGAATATGAGTCACGTACTGAAACGCCTCGCGCAATCGGTACTCACCGTTTACGTGGTGATATCGGCCAGCTTCGGCCTCATCCGGCTCCTCCCGGGTGGCCCGCTGGCCTACCTGCGCTCGCAGGCGATCCAGCAGGGCGGGAGCGACCTCTCGATGTCCGAGATCAACGCCCGCATCGCCGCCCAGACGAACATCGCGGTCAACGAACCACTGTACGTCCAGTACTACGATTACATGGTGGCGATGCTGCAGGGCGACTTCGGTCAGTCCACCCGCTACGGCGAGCCGGTGATGCAGATCATCGGCTCCGCGATCCCGTGGACGGTCTTCCTGACGGCGACGGCGCTGTTTCTCGCCTTTACGGTCGGCGTCTCGCTGGGCGCGTTCATGGCCTACAGGGAAGGGTCGAACTTCGACCTGGCCAGCACGGGCGTCGGGCTCGTGCTGAACTCCACGCCGGGCTACGTCGTCGCCCTGCTGTTCATCTCCTATCTGGGCTACCGGATGGAGGTGTTCCCGACAGGCGGGCGCTACGCCTCGGAACTGACCGTCGGGTTCAACGGCCCCTTCCTGCTGTCGGTGCTGTATCACGGGGCCTTGCCAATCACCTCGATGGCGTTGGTCGGCTTCGGCGGCTGGGCGCTGTCGATGCGGGGCAACTCCATTCGCGTGCTCGGCGAGGACTACCTGCGCGTCGCGCGACTGCGTGGGCTCTCCACGCGACGGATCGCGATGCGCTACGTCGCTCGCAACGCCATCCTGCCGATGTACACGGGCCTGATGATCGCCATCGGTACCGTGTTCGGCGGCGCGGTGATCATCGAGAACATCTTCGCCTACCCCGGCGTCGGGTTCTACCTGATCCAGGGGATCAACGCGCGTGACTACCCGCTGATGATGGGCGGCTTCATCATCATCACGATCGCGATGGTGATCGGCATCACCATCGCGGACCTGACCTACGGGATCCTCGATCCCCGTGCCAAAGGAGGGAGTTCACGTGAATCGTACTGACAGAGACGATTGTCAGTCTGCACCTGATCGCTCGCAGTCGGACTGCGAGCGATCAGAAAACGGTTCCAATCGCCACTCTACCGACGCTCCCGAGGACGTGGCGAGCGGCGGCGGCGATCAGCCGGTCGGCGGCTATGCCGACGCGGTCGCCGATCACCCGGTCGGCGGCTATGCCGACGCGGTCGCCGATCACCCGGACGGTGACTATGCCGACGCGGTCGCCGATCCGAACAAGTTCACCGACGAGGAGCGCGATCCCGGTCGGAGCGCGATCTCGGGCCACGCCGCGAACGGCCGCGTCGCGGCCGACGGCGGGTCGTCGTCGGTCTCGGAGTTCCAGCAGATGGCCGACGTGTCGATGACCGACGCCGAGCGCCGTCGCCAGTGGCTCGACGAGAAGATCCTGGCACCCGCGAGGATCGTCTGGGACGACTGGCGCGCCCGGTCTGGCGTGCTCATCGTCCTGTTCTACCTGCTGATGGGGACGGTGGGTCTCATGCTGGTGACGAAACCGTCGCCCAACCAGGGCGGCTACCTGGTCGGCGCGCTCCGCACTCTCGAGTACCCCCTCGGGACGACCGCGTCGGGCGTGAGCCTGCTGTCCCAGACGGTGTACGCGACCCCGTCGATGCTGACCATGATCGCTTCCGGGGCCGTCTTCACGGTGTGTCTCGGGACCTTCTTCGGCACGGTCGCGGGCTACAAGGGCGGCACGATCGACAGCGTCCTGATGGTCGTCACCGACATCATGATGACCATCCCGGGACTGCCCCTGACGATCGTACTCGCGTCGGCGCTAGACATCAAGGGGAGTCCGGTCGTCATCGGGGTGCTCATCACGATCAACGCCTGGGCGGGGCTGGCACGTGCCATCCGCTCGCAGGTGCTGACCCTGCGTGACGCCGAGTACGTCGAGGCCTCCCGGATCATGGGGATGTCCACCCCGACGATCATCTCCGGGGACATCATCCCGAACCTGATGCCCTACATCACGATGAACTTCGTCCAGCAGGCCCGCGCCGTCATCTTCGGCTCGGTCGGGCTGTACTTCCTGGGCGTCCTCCCGTACAACAGCGTCAACTGGGGCGTGATGATGAACGCCGCAGTCAACCGCGCCGGCGCGACCTCCTCGCCCGCCGCGTTCCACTGGCTGCTGGTGCCGATGCTGACGATCATCGCCCTCGCGCTGGGCCTGACGCTTCTGGCCCAGGGGGCCGACCGAATCTTCAACCCCCGCGTCCGCGCCCGCCACGCCGAGACGGTCGTAGACGACGAGGACGGCGGTACTGGCGGTTCGGGTTCCAACCCGACGGCTCCCAGCCCAGTCACTGCCGACGACGACGAAGGAGGAGGGATCTGAATGCAGGGACAGACAACACAGCGCGGCCCTGACAGCGCGGACCCGGTGATCGAGGCCCGCAACGTCAGCGTCACCTACGACCTGGAGCACCGCGACGCGATGGTCCTGGACGACGTGTCGATCGACCTGCGCCGGGGCGAGATCCTCGGCGTCGTCGGCGAGTCTGGCAGCGGCAAGTCCATGCTCGCCAACGCGATGATGGACGCCGTCGAGGAGCCCGGTATCACGACCGGCGACGTGACCTACTACCCCGAGGACGGCGGCGACCCCGTCAGCATCCTCGACCTTCCGACCGAGGAACTCAAGTCGTTCCGCTGGGAGGAGGTGTCGATGGTGTTCCAGGGCGCGCTGTCGTCGTTCAACCCGACGATGTCGATCCGCGGCCACTTCGAGGAGACGCTGGACGCCCACGACTACGATGTCGAGGAGGGCATGGAGCGGGCCCGCCAGCTCCTCTCCGATCTCTACCTCGACCCCGACCGCGTGCTCGACTCGTACGCCCACGAACTGTCGGGCGGGATGAGCCAGCGGGCGCTGATCGCCCTCTCGCTGATCCTCGAACCGCAGGTCCTGCTGATGGACGAACCCACCGCCGCACTGGACCTGCTGATGCAGCGGTCGATCCTCTCCTTGCTCGCGGACATCAAGGAGAAGTACGACCTGACGATCCTCTTCATCACCCACGACCTGCCGCTGGTGGCGGGGCTGGCCGACCGACTGGCCATCCTCTACGCCTTCGAACTCGCGGAGGTCGGGACGGCAGAACAGATCGCACACAACTCGAAGCACCCCTACACCAGAGCCTTGTTGCAGGCGGTGCCGAACCTCGACGCGCCCACGGAGACGATGCGCCCAATCGAGGGGACTGCCCCGAACCCGGCCCACGTCCCGAACGGCTGCCACTACGCACCGCGGTGTCCGCTGGCGACCAGCGAGTGTCACCAGGAAACGCCGCCCTGGATCGACATCGAGGAGGACCACCGCTCGGCCTGTTTCCACACCGACGAGGCCGCGGACGCCGTCCCCTTCGATCTTGAGGAGGTGTCCGACGCGTGAGCGACCGCGCGAGTCCCGCGGCCAACACGTTCGACGACGAGGACGACGTGGTGATGTCGCTTGAGGACGTGTCGGTCCACTTCGAGAAAGAGCAGGGCGTCGTCTCGTCGCTGTTCGACGAACCCGAGACCGTCCAGGCGGTCGACGACGTGTCGCTCGACATCCCCGAGAACGACGTGCTCGCCCTCGTCGGCGAGTCCGGCTGCGGGAAGACGACGCTCGGGAAGACGATCATCGGCGTCCAGCGCCCCACCGAGGGGACGGTCTCGTACCGCGGACAGGACGTGTGGGACGCCAAGGACGGCCGCGGCGACCCCGAAATCGAGCACGGTGACATCCGCCGGGCGCTCCAGATGATCCACCAGGATCCCGGTGCGGCACTCAACCCCAACCGGAAGGTCCTGACGACGCTGGAAGCGCCGCTGAAGAAGTGGGAGCCCGACACCGACACGGAGGACCGCCGGGCTCGTATCTTCGCCCTGTTGGATCGGGTCGGCATGCAGCCACCCGAGGACTACGCCCATCGCTTCCCCCACCAGCTTTCGGGCGGGGAACAGCAGCGCGTCGCGCTCGTGCGAGCCCTGCTGATGAACCCGGACGTGATCCTCGCCGACGAAGCGGTGTCGGCGCTGGACGTGAGCCTCCGCGTCGAGACGATGGACCTGCTGCTCGAACTGCAAGAGCAGTTCAACACCTCCTTCGTCTTCATCAGCCACAACCTCTCGAACGCCCGCTACCTCGCGAAGGAAGCGGGCGGTCGCATCGGGATCATGTATCTCGGCGAGATCGTCGAGATCGGACCGCCCGAAGAAGTGCTGAACGACCCACAGCACCCCTACTCGAAGGTGCTGCGCTGGGCGACGGCCGACCTTGACCCGACGGCCCAGGAGATGACCGATCCGCCGGTCCGGTCGATCGACATCCCCGATCCGGTCGACCCGCCGTCGGGCTGTCGGTTCCACACCCGCTGTCCGGAGGCTCGCGAGGTCTGCACGACCGAGTCGCCGGAGCTGGGTGAGGGTGCTGAATCGCCCGGTGGCGGTCGCTGTGCGGCCTGCTTCCGAACTGATCCGGACCACGAGTACTGGGACAGCGAACCGCTCGAGGGCGTCGACGACGCCGAGACACCGTCGCTGGAGAAGTGAGGATGAACGTCCCACTCGACGCGACCGAAGCCCGGTCGCCCGCTGGCGATGATCGCCACTGGACAGGCGGGAGCCAATTGTTTGTGGTCGTTGCCATGGTCCGCGCGACCGCGAACGGGAGGGGCGACAGGTGACGACCGTCCTGCGGGGCTTTTTCGTGTCGAGTGCAGTCATGCTCGCGTTGCTCGCTCTGTCGGTGCCGACGATCGAACCCGGTACGGGGACGTTCGTCATCGCCGTGTTGAGCGCCGCCATGCTCGCCGTGACCTTCCTCGGATCGGCGGCGTGTCTCTACGCCGACTGGGACCCGTTCGAGGAACTGCTCGGCTGAGACGGATTATTGTCGAGCTGTACCGGAGCGACCGCACATCGTCGTGCGGTCGACCTGGAAACCGGCGACCAGAATCCGTCTGCGACGGACTGCCTCGGTAACCCGTCACACAGAAGGGACGACGAATTTACTATCAGGTCTATAACTATGAGATATGACACCATAGTTGAGCGCCTCCTCTGTATCCTATGCTGGTTTGAAACCTTCTCAACGGCGGTATCTTTTTAACGTTTCAGTTTGGAGTGTATATCACAAATCATGGGACGAGCGCTCGTCGTCGTCGAAGACGTAGACCGTGACAGTGACTTGCTCGACCGAGCACGCGCCTTCGCCGTGGGCGAGGAGACCGACCTCGTCCTCCTCGCGCTGGTGACGTCGGACGAGTACGAGGACGTGGCCGAGACACTGGACGCGATCGGTGAGGCCGAACACACGACCTACGACGAGAGCGCCATCCTCGACGGGCTCGCGGGCAACGTCGAGGACCTCGCTGACGACGCCCTCGGCGACGCCGTTGAGTACGAGGTGCGGGTCGAGGTGGCCGACGACGACCAGGCCGACCGAATCATCGCCGCGGCCGACGCCGCCGACTGCGACCACGTCTTCCTCCCCGGCCGACGCCGATCCCCGACCGGCAAGGCCGTCTTCGGTGACCGAACCCAGCGCGTCATCCTCGACTTCGGCGGCTACGTGACCGTCGCGATGGACTAGCGTCGGCCACCGGGCGACGAGATAGGCAATCAATTTACTGCGGCCAGTCAACACACAGCGTAATGAGTTCACCCGACGACTTCGACGACGCCAGACTCCGGGAAGAGCTGAGCGTCTTCGGTCTCTCTGACACGGAGATAGAGACGTATCTCGCGCTGCTGGCACAGGGTGAAGCGTCGACGAGCACCGTCGCCGACACCACTGACGTGACCCAGCGCGCCGTCTACAACATCGCCGAGCGCCTGGACGAGCGCGGGCTGGTCCGGGTCAACGACCACGCCTCGCCGACGACGATCCGGGCGCTCCCGCCTGGAGAGGCGATCCAGAACCTCTCGGATCGGCTGGACGCGATCAGACCCTCGCTGGAGGCCCGGTTCAACGAGACACAGCCCCAGGCACCGGAGATTCAGATGGTGAAGTCACGCGAGACTGCCCTCAAGCGGCTTCGGAAAGCCATTGCGGCCGCTCAGCACGAGGTCCTCGTCGCGGTGCCGGCGGACGTGTACCACGAGGTCGAAACCGAACTCCGGGCGGCCAGCGACCGGGGTGCACTGGTGTTCTTGCTGCTCGGGGCGGTCGACGAGATCGACGCCGACGGCAGCGAGTTCGCGGGCACGGCGGACGCCGTTCGGTACTGGGAAGAGAGCCTGCCGCTCGTCTACACGGTCGACGACCAGTCGGCGATGATCGGCGACTCCGATCTCGTGACTGGTTCCCACACCGACCACGAGGCCGTCACCGTCTCCCAGTCGGATCTCTCGGGATCGATCCTCGGGATGTACTTCAGCGCGTACTGGCCCGCGGCAACCGAACTGTACGTCACTGAACCGGACCCGCTCCCGAAGCGCTACGACTGGTTCCGACAGGCCACGCTGCACGCGACGCTGCACGAGCAGGCCGGTGTCGAACTGTACGCGGACATCGAGACCCAGACCGGGACTCTGCTGTCCGGTCCGATCACCGAGATCAGGCAGGCTTTCGTCGAGCCCACGAGCAACGACTTCACGCTGGAGACCAGTTTTCTCGTCGACACCGACGAGGGCGTCGTCAGCGTCGGTGGCCGTGGGTCGTTCATCGAGGACTACCAGGCGGAGACGGTCAGGCTCCGGCGACGCTCGGCCGTCGAGGAGTGATCGGTCGACTGCCTGTTAGTTATTTAACCTGTCTCCCCGTTGTCTCCACTAGTCCCTGCCATGACACACACGCTCGAAATCACCGACGAACTGTACGAACGGATCGAGATCCACCTGGAGGACGACGAGTCCCACGAGGAGTTCATCGAGGAATTGCTGTCGGTGTACGAGACCGAGGGCGCGTTCCTCCAGGAAGGCTACTCGGAATAATCCGTATAAGCGCCACCAGTCGTCCCCAAACCCCCGTCGAGGGCCGATTCCGGCGCTTGCGCAAACGAGCGAAATATATGTAGGCACTCCTAACCTCAACCGATGAGTAGACAGGATGCGGCCGAGGCTGAGCCGACATCGGTCGGTGCCGAAACGTACGTCTCCGCGTCCCGACGAATCGACGTCACTCCGCTCGCCGCCGCCGGTGTCGACCCCGGCCGGCGACGCTTCTGCTGGCTCCACCCCGACGAGCCCGACGTCTTCGCCGCGGGGGCGACGGCCACCGTCTCCGTCGACGGTGCCGACCGCTTCGAGACCGCCGGTGATCGGCTGTCCGACCTGTTCGGCGTCGTCGACGGTCCCGACGCTCCTGCCGTCGCCGCGCCCCGCGCCGTCGGCGGCTTCTCGTTTTTCGACGGTGATGCACCGCCCACCGACGCCGAAGCCGACAGCCCGTGGGACGGGTTCCCCGGCGGCACGTTCGTCTTGCCTCGGGCACAGCTCGTCGCGACCGACGAGGGTAATTGGCTCACAGTGACGGTCTCCGAGCACGAGCGCTCGGCGCTGTCGACGGAACTCGACGAGTGGACCGACCGGCTGACAGGCGAGGCCGCGCCGGCGGCTGACTCCCCCGACGCCACCGACTTCCACTACGCGATGTCCCGAGCGGAGTGGGAGGCGACCGTCGAGGACGTGATCGATCGCATCGAGAGCGACGGGCTGGACAAGGTCGTCCTGGCCCAGGAACTGATCGCCGACCTCGACGGTCCTGTCCCGGTCGCACCGGTCCTCTCGCGTCTGCGCGAGACGTACCCGAACTGCATGACGTTCGCGTTCTCGCCGACCCCCGACCGGACGTTCTTCGGAGCGACACCCGAGACACTTGTCGCGCTGGACGACGGCCGCGTCGAGACGGAGGCGCTCGCGGGGACGACCGACCGCGGCGAGACCCCCGCCGAAGACACGGACCTGGCGGATGCGATGCTGGGCGACGAGAAGTACCAGGTCGAGAACCGCATCGTCGCCGACACTATCGCCGACGCCCTGCGCCCGGTCGCCGAGGACGTGACCGTCGCCGACCCGGCGATCAAGCGTATCACGAACCTTCAGCACCTCCACCGGCCGATCACTGCGACCGTTTCCGACGGGACGGACGTGCTCTCGCTGGCCGCGCGCCTCCACCCGACACCCGCTGTCGGCGGGTCGCCTCGCCACGAGGCGAGCGAGGTGATCCGGGACGTCGAGGCGTTCGACCGGGGCTGGTACGCCTCGCCCGTGGGCTGGGTCGACGGCGACGGCGACGGGACCTTCGTCGTCGGCATCCGGTCGGGGCTGACCTGGGACGACCACCTCGCACTCTACGGCGGCGCGGGCATCGTCACCGGGAGCGACCCTGCGACGGAGTACGGCGAGGTCCAGTCCCGATTGGAGCCGATTCTGGACGCGCTCGAAATCGAGTTGGACTAACCCACGTTTTGCCGTATCGGGTGCGCTTCGCGCACCGTTCGCGCAAAAACGTGGACGAAAAACCGCAAGTCGCGACCTCCAGCAGCGCTTGCGGTGAATCGCGCGAACGACCGGGTCCTGACGGACCGCTCGTTCGCGCGAATGCTCCAGTAACCGTGTGGTCAATACCGGTGATACACTGATCAATTGGCGTCGGCGCGCGCTGTCGCGCCCTCGTGGCGCGACGACACTGTGCGAGGGATGAACGAGCGGAGCGAGTGAATCGGCTGGGGAGGTGTGTGGCTGTCTGCGATGCTGTTGCGGTGCGATGCCTGGTGGATCGAAAGGGCGAGGTGCGCTCGCGATGGCGTAACGTCGTCTGAGCGGGCACTATCCATGCGAGCGAAGCGAGTGTGGATATCCCGCTCAGCGACCGCGAGCGCGCCGAGGGCTTTCACACCTTCTCGGCCCTGCTGTCTGTTTCTTCCACCTCTGCACCAACAGAGTCAACCGTTCCATTCGCAGATCTACTGGGCAGTCGATTCGTCATCGACTCGTCGATCGCACGCCGAAAACACCGAGACGCGGGGTGGGGAACGTGGACGGAGCGTCGAGACGCCCTAGCTCAGCAGTCGGGACCCGACGCCAAAGAGCGTCAGCAGGCCGAGGACGCTGCCGCCGACGAGGCTAGCGTCCTGCATACCGCCGTCGTCAGCGGGTGGGGCGTCGGTCACCGTGTCGCCGTCGTCGGAGTCGCTGGTCTCCGAGTCAGCGTTCTCCGAGTCGCTGGTCTCCGAATCACTGCTGTCGGAGTCGGTGCTCGATCCGTCGCCGTCGTTCGACGCCGCAGTACCGTCGCCGGCGGTGAGCACGACCGTCCCGATGTCGGTCGGGTCGTCAATCTGACTACCGATATCGAGCGTGAGGTCGTAGTCGGCCGGATCGAGGCCGTCGTCGTCCAGCGTCGATTCGCTGGTGATCGTCAGGTCGTCCTCGGCAGCCGAGAGCGTCGGCGCGTCGCTGCCGACGGCCTGGGTGTCGAACCGGACCGTGGCGGTGCCGTCGTCGTCGCTGTCGTGGATCGTCGCCACGATCTCCCACGTCGGTTCGCCGTCCGCGCCGTCACTATGGATCGAGAGCGTCGCCACGTCGGCGCTCCCGTAGTCGACGGTGAACGCGGTTGTCTGGCCGTTCTGGACGTGGACGATCGACGATTCGAGCGCGGGGCTGGTCCCCTCACTTGACGAGTCGTCGCTCTCGCTGGCGTCGCCCTCGATCACCACGTCCGCGTCGCCGAGCGTCTCGCCGTCGGCGCGCAGGGTCGCCTGGGCTTCTGTGCCCGATTCGACGACCGAGAGGTTCGCCTCGACGCTGAAGTGACCGCCCTCACCGACGGTCGTCGTCGCACGCTGGAGGAACGGGGACTCGGTGTCAGTCGACTGGAGCCGGACGGTGACGCTCTCTCCGGCAGTGAGGTCGGTCTGGCCGTCGATCGTCTGACCGGCGGCGGCCGACAGCGTGATGGCCTCACCCTCGAAGCTGAAGGGACTGTCGTCCTCGCGCGCGTCCGTAGGAACCGGCTCGCAGTCACCGTCACACTCCGTGATCCGCAGGGGTGTCCGGTTTAATTCTTCGCCGTCGGCGCGGACGGTGACCTTGCCGGTCGCACCCGGTTCGGCGACGTGGAGGTCGGCCGTCACTGCGAAGCGACCGTCCGCGCCGACGGTCGCGGTCTCCTGGAGCACCAGCGGGGTCGAGGTATCGTCGAGGGTCACGCGGACGGTGACGTTCTCACCGGCCCGGAGGTCGGTCTGGCCGCTGATCTGCTGGGCAGGGCCGGCCGACAGCGTGAGCGCGTCGCCATCGTGGTCGATGGTCGTTCCTTCGGCCCCAGTGACCGGCACGGCCGCGACGGCGCTGCCGACCAGCAGCGCCGCGAGGAGGGCGGCGAGGCGTCTCATCGGGACACCTCCCGCGGGAGGGCTGTTCGGTTACGATGCGATCGGTCAGGGCGGGCGAGCGGGTCCGACCCGCTCGGAGGGCTGGCGTTCATGCCACTTCCGGCTACAGCCCACACCTAAGTAGCCCCGACGGAAGGTTAAACGAGATTTTACGGTGTCTCGCTGTGGTGAGCGTGATGTATCCTGTCTCACGTTTGCGTGCGGCCGGGCGTGGCCGTGACCCGGGTACGCCCGCTGGTCGGAACGATCATCGGGAGCGACGTGGACCGACGCGGAACGCTTCAATCGTCGTCGTACCGTTCACCACCGTTTTTGTACGGCGGGTACACGCATCGACCGATGCGGGGACAGACGCCCCACGTGTTGGTGGGCATCGCGCTCGGACTCGCCGTCGTGACCGCGCTGATCGCTGGACTCGCGATGTCGGTCCCGACCGCCGAGACGGCGAGCAACGCGACGCAAGCCGGCACCAGTACGACGCCGGTCGTCGCCAGTGACGACCTCGACGCGTGGCACGACGCGGGGATCACCGGCGAGAACGTCAGCGTCGGCGTCGTCGACGTGACGGGGTTCGATCCGGATCACGAGACGATCGCCGGACAGGTCGTCACGACGCGGTCGTTCAGTCGCGGCGAGTCGGTCCGCAACGCCGGGCACAACGAACACGGGACCGCGGCGGCCTCACTCGTGGCGCGGACGGCCCCCGACGCCGACCTCCACCTCGCGACGTTCGACACGCCTGCCCAGTACCGGCAGGCAGTCCGGTGGCTCGTCGAGCGGGACGTGGACGTGATCGTCGCGCCGGTGTCGTTCTACGGGACTTCTGGCGACGGCTCCGCGCCGGTCGCCCGCGCGGCCGCCCGGGCCAGCGCCGCGAACACGACCTTCGTCGCGCCCGTCGGCAACCTCGCCCGGAGCCACTGGGAGGGGGGATACGACGAGGTTCGGGACGGGAAACTCGCCTTCGCGGGCGGGACGCGCAACTACCTCCGGAGCGAGGCCGGCCGCGAGCTGCGGCTCTGGCTCTCGTGGGACGAGGCCCACGCCAACGAGAGCTACTCGGCGTCGCTGTACTGGACCAACGGCACGCGAACGCAGCTGATCGCCCGCTCGCGACCGTACGAACGCGACGACGTGCCCAACCAGCGCCTCTCCGTTCGACTGGAGGGCGGGGACTACTTCGTCGTCGTCCGCGGCCCCGACGAGGCGACCGGTGCACGCCTCGAACTCGTTTCGCCCACCCACCGCTTCCAGTACAGCGATCCGTCGGGGAGCATCGCCGCACCGGCGACCGGTGACGACGTGCTCGCGGTGGGGGCGTACGATCTGCGCCGGGAGCGCCCGGAACTGTTCTCCTCGCGCGGACCGACCACGGACGGCCGGGTCGGCGTCGACGTGGTCGCACCCGATCGGCTCCCCGCGGCCACTCGCCCCGAGGGCTTCGTCGGCTCCTCGGCGGCCGCCCCCTACGTCGGCGGCTTGGCCGCGCTCGTCCTCGACGCCGACCCCGATCACTCGCCGGCAGCCGTCGAGCGTCTCGTCGAGCGCACCGCCCGCGACGTGGGCCGGCCCGGCGTCGACACCCACACCGGTCACGGACTCGTCCAGCCCGCGGCGGCGCTCGCGAACGCCTCGAACGCCAGTGGCTAGGCCGAAACCGGGGCGTTCAGTCTCGTTTTAAGCTTCACGTACCCCTTAGTGTATCGACGACAGACAGCCACATACCAAAGAATGTCGGGACTCATCGACCGTATTCAAGAACGGACTGCGACGACGAGCGAGCGTGCGCGGGTGTTGGAGATGACCGACCGGGACGCCGACGAAGTGCTCGACGCGCTCTCTTCGGAGACGAGTCGCGCCACGTTTCAGGCGCTGTTCGAGGAGCCACGCACCCCCTCGGAGATCGCCGATCGGGTCGACACGTCGGTCCAGAACGTCCACTACCACGTCTCGAACCTCGAAGACGCGGAGCTGATCGAACCGGTGGACACGGTCTACTCCGAGAAGGGCAACGAGATGACCGTCTACGGGCCGGCCAGCGACCCGCTGGTGTTCGTCGGCGACGACGCTCGCACGCCCGCCATCGAACAGTCGGTGACGGAGGTCGTCGGCGGGCTCGGCGTGCTGGCAGTGGCCGCGCTGTTCGTCCAGTGGGGCGCAGAGCGTCTGATGCGCCAGCAGATTCAGCCGCCCAGTGGCGTCGGTCCCGCGAGTCCCGACGCCGCGCTCGCGCCACCGGAAGGATCGCTCGCGTGGATCGTCTTCGAGGTGGTCGAGCCCGGCGTCCTCTTCTTTTTCGGTGCCGTGGTGGTCGCGACGCTGGCGCTCGTGTTCCTCCGGCGCTAGTCCCGATTCACGGCGACCAGTCCACTCCCGACGATGAGTGCTGCAGCCGCGAGGATCCCGAGGACGCCGAAGCCCGGGCCACTCGCCGTCGTCGTCGGTCCGCTTTCGCTGGTGGCGTCCGCACCGGTGGTCGTGTCGGGCTGAGCGCTCGCCGTGTCCGTGACGGCGGGCGTCTCCGAACGCGTGATTGTCGAGGGCTCGGATGTCTCACTCGTCGTCGCGGGCTCGTCGGCCGTCACCGTCGCGACGGCCTCCCTGACCGAAAGCGTCCCGACGGCGATCACGTCCCCGTCGTCGTCGGGCCGGTAGAGTCCCATATCGTACTCGTCGGGTTCGATCGCGTTCTCGGGCGTCGTCTCCGAGTCGATCGACACCCGGTCGTCCCCGCCGGCCGCGACCAGTGTCGACTCTCCTGTTCCTGCCGCCCCGGCGTCGAAGACGGCGACGACACGTCCGTCACCGTCGCCATCGACGAGCGTCGCGTCGAGCCGGTAGCCCTCGTCCTCGTTCCCGATCCTCAGAGCGGCTCGGTTTTGGTCGCCGACCGAGACGAGAATCTCCGTCGAACGGTCCTGTCGAACCGTCACGACGGCTTCGGCCAGGCCCGGATCGTCGTTCGCGAATATCGATCGCTCCAGGACGGTCAGCGTCCCGGTGTCGATCACCGGTGCGCTCTCGTCGGCCGCGAGTGCCACGTCGTAGGATCCCACCGGAACCCCATCGTCGGTCCCCCGTTCTGCGTGGATGTGTACCTCGTCCTGACGGTCGACCGGATCGATCGTGCGCCCCGACCCATCGGTTGCAGTGGTGTCGAGACGAACCGCCACGCGGCCGTCGCTGTCGCCGTCGGTCACCGTGGCTTCGAGTCCGAAACTGTCCGTGTCATCACCGATAGTCAGCGACGCGTTGTCCCGGTCACCGACCGAGAGCAGAATCTCGGCCGACTGGCCGCGACGGGCGGTCGCGATGGACTGGACTCTGGCGTCCGCGGTCGTCGACGGTTCGGTGGCGCGCCTGACTGACAGCGTCCCGACATCGACCGCTTCGTCGTGGTCGCCGCCCCGGTAGAGTCGCATGTCGTACTCGACGGGTGCGATCGTGTCCCCGAGCGTCGTCTCCGAGTCGATCACTACCCGGTCGTCCACGTCAGCCGCCGTGAGTGCCCGTGCCTCGTGGCCTGCTGCCCACCCGTCGAGGACGGCGACGACACGTCCGTCACCGTCGGCATCGACGAGCGTCGCGTTGAGCCAGTAGCTCACGTCCTGGCCGCCGATCACCAGTGCGACCCGATCGCGATCACCGACCGAGACGGGGATCTCTGCCGAGCGGCCCTGTCGGACCGTCACGACGGCCTCGTGCAGGCCTGGATCGTCGGTCGCGAACGCCGCTCGTTCCCGAACCTCGATTGTCTCAGTGTCGATCACCGGTGCGTTCTCGTCGGCTGCGAGTGCCACGTCGTAGGACCCTCGTGGAATTCCGTGGTCGGTGCCACGTTCCGCGCGGATGTGGACCCGGTCTCGATCGTCGGCCGGTCGTACGATCTGCTCCCACCGGCCGATCGACGTGGTGCCCAGCAGGACGGTCACGCGACCGTCTTCGTCGCCGTCGGTCAGCGTAGCCTCGAGTTCGAAGCCGTCGGTGTCGTCACCGATAGTCAGCGACACGCTGTCGCGGTCACCGAACGAGATCGGGAGCCGGGCGACCTCCCCCCGACGAACCGTTGTCCCAGACTCGATCACGACTTCGTCGGTCCGTGTGGCGGTCTGTGTCTCGGTGGCGGTCGCCGTCGCAGTGCACGCCCCCGAGCACTCGACGATCCGACCGCGCGTCTCCGCCAGGTCGGTGCCGTCGTGACGGGCCGTCGCCGTGACCACCGTTCCCGGGGACAGGTCGCTCAGATCCTGTGTGACGGTGAAGGCACCGCCTTCGTCGACTGTCGCTGTTGGCCGTGCGAGGAAGGGGTCGCTGGCGTTCTCGGACTGGATCCGGACTGTCACCTCCGAGCCCGCTTCGAGTGTGGTGGTGCCGTGGATCTGCTGATTCGGGCCCGCTTCGAGGGTGAGTGTCCCGTCTTCGGTGAACGATCCTGTCGGTGCGGCCGTGGTCGTGGTCTGAGCCGCGACGCCGGCCGCCAGCGCGGCGACGAGTATCGCGGTCAACACGAGTGCTGGAGGGCTGGAACGTGACATCAATTGGAACTTTCCCGCATGCCGATGACCGGGCGTTACTATTAACAGTTTCCCTATATTTGTCGAGATAAACGGCTACCTGCAATCGGTATTCACACGACGCTTTATTTACTATTGAGAAACTATGTGTTTCTCTGGGGGAACGATCTCCCGATCGGCCCTGTCAGTGTCGCACCAGCCCGAGCAAGAGCACGATACCGACGACGCCCAGAAGCAGGCCGACAGACAGCGCGCCCAGTCCGCCCAGATCGACGCTCCGGTCCCGCGACGGCGTCGTGTCGTCGAGCGGGGCCGTCGGCGTGGCCGACCCGCTGGCCGGGGTCGCCGTACCGGCTTCGACCACGACGACCGTCCCGATATCGAACTCCGCTTCGTGGTTGCCGGACCGATACAGCGTCAGCGAGTACTCGGCCGGATCGAGCGAGTCCGACAGTGTCGTCTCGCCGTCGATCCCGACCCGGTCAGCGTCGTCGGCTGGCGAGAGCGACGCGCGATCCGTGCCGGCCGCAGCGGTGTCGAAGACGACGATCACGCGGCCGTCGTCGTCCCCGTCGGTGAGGGTGGCGTTGAGCCAGTAGTTGGCGTCGTCGTCACCGATCGTAAGGGCGACCCGTCCGCGTTCTCCGACAGCGACCGGTATCTCGACGGTCCGGCCCTGCTGGACCTGCACGATGGTGTGGGCGAACCCCGGTTCGTCGGTCGGCAACGTCGTCGAACGGTCGGTCTCGCTCGGTGTCTGCGTGCAGTCGTCGGCACAGCCGACCACCCGGCCGGTCGTCTCGGCGATCGTCGTCCCGTTGTACCTGAGCGTCGCCTCGAATGTGGTGTCCGGGTCAACGGGGCTGAAATCGCCCGTCGCAGTGAAGCTCCCGTCCTCGCCGACCGTCGTCTCCACTCGCTGGATGAAGGGCGAACTGGCGTCTGACGACTGGATTCGGACCGTCACTCTGCTCCCGGCCGGGAGCGAGGTCTCGCCCCGGAGCTGCTGGCTCGGTGCCGCCTCGATCGTCAACTGCTCGCCCTCGGAGACGAACGCACCCGTCACCGACTCCGTCGCCGTGGTCGTCTGTGCGCTGACGCCGGTCGCGGCGGCCGTCGCGATCAGTGCCAGCGCGGCCAGCAGGGCAGCGATCCTGTGTCCTCGCATACACGAGACTCTCCGTGGCGGCCCCTAAGATTCCCCGGTAGCTTAAACGTGATTTGAAGCGCGCGAACGCTGCCCCGGCCCCAACTGTTTATCTCCGGCCGGCCGACCAGTCTGTATGGACGAAACGGCACTGGGCGTCGACGTGGGCGGGACCTTCACCGACGTGGTCGTCGTGGCCGACGGTGACCTGACGACGGCGAAGGTGCCCACGACGGCAGACCAGAGCGAGGGTGTCCTCGCCGGCGTCGAGCGAGCCTGTGAGCGGGCCGGCGTCGACCCCGCCGCTGTCGAGCGCTTTCGCCACGCCACGACCGTCGCTGTCAACGCCATGCTCGAAGGGACGGGTGCGGAGACGGCGCTGGTCACGACCGAGGGGTTCGCCGACGTGCTCGCGATCGGTCGCCAGGACCGCCCCAGTCTCTACGATCTGGATGCTCGCCGTCCCGAGCCGCTGGTACCCGCGGACCGTCGCTACGAGATCGACGAGCGTGCGACACCGGACGGGATCGAGTCGCCGGTCGAGCCAGACGAGATCGAGGCGCTGGCCGAACGGATCGACGCCGAGGCGGTCGCGGTCGCCACGCTGCACGCCTACGCCCACCCCGACAACGAGCGCCGGATCGCCGAGGGGCTTCGAGCGGCCCTCGACGCGCCGGTGTCGGCGAGCCACGAGGTGCTCGCGCAGTTCCGGGAGTACGAGCGGACCGCGACGACGGTCGCCGACGCCACGCTCACGCCGGTCCTCGACGACTACCTCGACCGGTTGACCGACAGGGCGAGCGATCGGGGCCTGCCCGCGCCTCGCGTGATGCAGGGCAACGGCGGCATCGCCGACGCCGCGACCGTTCGGGAGCGCGCTGTGACGACGGTCATGTCCGGCCCGGCGGCGGGCGTCGTCGGTGCGTCGGCGTTCGAACCCGACGATGCCGCGGGCGCGATCACCTTCGACATGGGCGGGACCTCCAGCGACGTGTCGCTGGTCCGGGACGGTTCGGCCGAGCGGACGACGGGGGCCGACGTCGGCGGCCACCCCGTCAGGGTGCCGATGGTCGACGTGGAGACCGTCGGCGCGGGCGGCGGGTCGATCGCTCGCGTCGATTCGGGCGGTGCGCTCCGGGTCGGGCCCGACTCCGCTGGAGCCGACCCCGGGCCGGCCTGCTACGGGCGCGGCGGCACCGAGCCGACCGTCACCGACGCCGCGCTGGTGCTCGGTTATCTGGGCCAGGAGACGACGCTGGGCGCGGCCCTCGAACTCGACGCCGACGCCGCCGAGGACGCACTCGGGGACCTCGCGGCTGCGGCCGACCTGGACGGGCCCGTCGACGCCGCTCGCGGTGTCTACCGCGTCGCCAACGCGACGATGACGCGGGCCATCCGCGGGGTGACGACCGAGCGCGGCCACGACCCGCGGCGGTTCGCGCTGGTGGCCTTCGGCGGGGCCGGCCCGATGCACGCCGCGGCGCTGGCCGACCGACTCGGCGTCGAGCGCGTCGTCGTCCCTCGCGCCAGCGGCGTTCTCTCGGCGTTCGGCCTGCTCGCGGCCGACGAACACCACGACGCGGTCCAGACCCATCGGGTCCCACTCGGGAACGCCGACACGGACGCGATTGCGGGGATCTACGCGACCCTCCGGGAGCGGGTGCTCGCCGATGCCAGCGACCCGGAGGCCGCGACCTGTCGGCAGCAGGCCGACCTCCGGTACGCCGGCCAGAGTCACGAGTTGACCGTCGAGGTGGGCGATCCGATCTCGCTCGCCGACCTGCGAGCGCGATTCCACGACGCCCACGAGCGGGCGCGAGGCTACCGACTGGCCGACGAGACCGTCGAACTGGTCAACTGCCGGGTCACCGCGACGATCGACGGGACGGTCCCGGCGCGGACCTTCGAGGGCGGCGACGACCCGCGAACGGGGACGCGCGAGGTGGCCTTCGCCGATAGCGTCCACGAGACGCCGATCTACGACTGGCCGTCGTTCTCCCCCGGGACGACTGTCACGGGGCCGGCGATCGTCGAGGGCGGCGAGAGCACCGTCGTCTGTCCTCCGGAGTGGGAACTCGGCGTCGACGAGGACGGGAGCCTGCTGCTGGAGGTGGCGCGATGACCGACGGCGACGCTTCGGACGCGCCGGCACCGCTGGACGCCGTCGAACTGGAGATCCTTCGCAATCAACTGGAGAGCGTGGCCGAGGAGATGGGCGAGGTGTTGATCCGGGGCGCGTACTCGCCCAACATCACCGAGCGCCGGGACTGCTCGACGGCGCTGTTCGACGCCGACGGCCGCCTCGTGGCCCAGGCCGAACACATCCCCGTGCATCTGGGCGCGATGCCCCGCGCCGTCGACGCGATCCGCGATCGCGATCCCACACCTGGCGACGTGTTCGCGCTCAACGACCCCTTCGCGGGCGGGACCCACCTCCCGGACGTGACCTTCGTCTCGCCGATCGGGGCCGAGCCGGCGAGCGCCTCGGCGGCGTCGGATCGAGCGCGTCAGCGAGACGGTGCCGACGAGATCGTCGCCTACGCGGTCTCGCGAGCCCACCACGCCGACGTGGGCGGGATGGCTCCCGGGAGCATGCCTGCGGGCGCACGAGAGATCCAGCAGGAGGGGCTTCGGATCCCGCCGGTCAGGCTCGTCGCGGACGGTGCGATCGTCGAGGACGTACTGGACCTGCTGCTGGCCAACGTCCGGAATCCGACGGAGCGCCGCGCCGACGTGCAGGCCCAGCTCGGGGCCAACGAGCGTGGCGCACGGCGGATCGGTGAGCTCCTGGACACTCACGGCGACCGCCTGCTCGCCGCGTTCGACGCCGTCGTCGACTACTCCCGCGACCGGATGCGGGCCGAGCTGTCGACGATCCCGGACGGTGAGTACGCGGCCAGCGGGACGGTCGAGGGCGACGGGCTCACCGACGAGGACGTGGTGATCGCGGTGACCGTCACCGTCGACGGGGCGTCGATCGCCGTCGACTTCGAGGGCACGGCACCACAGGTCGCCGGCAACGTCAACGCGCCCCTGGCGGTGGCCGAGAGCGCCGTCTACTACGTGCTGCGGTGCGTCACCGACCCCGAAATCCCGCCCAATCAGGGCTGTTACGATCCGATCGCCGTCTCGGCACCCGAGGGCTCGCTCCTGAACCCGACGCCGCCGGCCGCCGTGGTCGGGGGCAACGTCGAGACCAGCCAGCGGGTCACCGAGGTGGTCTTCGCGGCGCTTGCCGAGGCCGCGCCGGATCGCGTCCCGGCCGAGGGCCAGGGGACGATGAACAACCTCGTCGTCGGCGGCCCCGCGTTCACCTACTACGAGACCATCGGCGGGGGCGCGGGCGCGACGCCGACCCGCGACGGTGCTTCGGGCGTGCAGGTCGGGATGACGAACACTCAGAACACGCCGATCGAGGCGCTGGAAGCCGAGTATCCGCTGCGTGTCAGCGAGTACGCGCTCCGGGACGGCAGCGGCGGCGCGGGGCGTCACCGCGGCGGTGACGGACTCGTTCGGGAGATCGTCGTCGAGACCGACGCGACGGTGTCACTGCTGACCGACCGGCGACGGACACCGCCCGCGGGCCGAGCGGGTGGCGGGGACGGCGCGACCGGGCAGAACCTCGTCGACGGCGAGCGCGCACCAGCGAAGGTCACACGGTCGGTCGACCCCGGGACGGTCGTCCGGATCGAGACGCCCGGTGGCGGGGGATACGGCGAGCCCGGGCGTGACGGGGACTCGTAACTGGACAACAGACCGGTAGTGCACGTGAAATTAAGTAAGTCGATCCCATAGGCGGGTCAATGGCAACGATCGAGCGTCGGTTCGCGCTCGCCGCTCTCCTGGCGGTTCTGGTCGTCGCGACGGCGGCGGCCGGGCTCGACGGGACCGGTGCCGACGGGTCGGGTGAACTCGCCCCCAGCGCAGAGTCGGGGGTCGGGTTCGGCTCGAACACCGGGATCGGTGCCGGGAACGGCACGGCGACGGGCCTGTCGGCCGACAACGGTCCCGGCGGCTCGTTTCTCCCGCCGTTCGTCGTCGAGCACGCGCTCTCGATCGTGACCGTCCTCTCTGTCACGATCCCGATCGTCTACGCGATCGTCCTCGTCTGGCAGGACGGACTCGACTCGCTGCTCGACTACCTCCGGAACGGGGCCAAGCGCCTGATCATGGCGACTGTCGCGCTCCTCGGGTTCGTGCTCATGATGTGGATCCTCGTGTCGTTGCTGGGCGACGGCGGCGGCGGTCTCGGCGGTTCGACTTCCTCACCCGGGGCGTTCGTCGGCGACGCGCCCGGGGGGCCGTCGATCACGATGACCACCCTGCCGATCCCGCTCGTGGTGGTCGGGGCGCTGGCGGCCATCGTCGCGCTCGTCGTGCTGTCGGACCGCTCGGGGTCGACCAGCAGGATCGCGGCCGCGCTGGTCGGCGGAAAAAGCAGTGAACGACGGGCCATGGAGGACGGCGGCGGCAACAAGCGACCCTCGCGCCACACCATCGAGGACGTCGAACCGACCAACGACGTCTACCGGGCGTGGCTCACGCTGGCGCGAACGACCGGTGGGGTCGATCCCGCGCAGACACCCAGCGAGGTGGCGAGTCGAGCGGTCGAGCACGGTCTCGACGCCGACGCCGTGGCCGACCTCACCGACGTCTTCCGCGAGGTCCGCTACAGCGGCCACCCGCCGACGACGGAACGCGAGCGCCGGGCACGGGCGGCCGCCGACCGCCTCGCACTCGACGAGACGGTCGAGTCTGCCGATCCGGACCTATAATTTTAGGTACGTGGATGTACGGTTACAAGGCAATGAACGTGGACCGAATCGCCCCGTTGCTGGTCGTCGTCTTCGGCGTCCTGGCCATCTCGGCGGCAGCGGCAGGGATGGACAGTCCCGCCCGGACGACCACGATCGGCACAGGTGGTGGTGAGGATGCCGGCATGGGTGACGCGGAGGGGCACGGATACAGTAGTCATCCGGAGGCCGACCGCTCTCCGGAGACGACCGGTCCCGACGTGTTCGACTGGCTCAGCCCGCTGCTGGCGCTGATCCTTACCGGCGGGGCAGTGGCCTATCTGGTCTACGTGGTCCACGAACTCTGGCAGGACGGGATCGACAGCACGTGGACGATCCTCAAGCACGCCCTTACGACGATCGTTCCGGCCGGACTCGCGTGGATCGCACTGTTCGGGCCACAGATGCTGTCGTGGATGCAGATCAACCCGCTCGACGACCCCACTCTCGCCCAGAGACCGACCACGGCGCAGGGCGGTGGCTCTTCGAGCGTCGAGGCCGCTGCTGACGTGACGTTGGATGCGCTCCCGGTGGTCCTGATCGGACTCGGACTCGTCGTGGTGATCGGGGCCGTCGTGCTACTCTTGCACACCGTCCTCTCTGACGAGGACTCGGAGCCCTCGGCATCGACTGGCGAATCGCTCGCCGGTGACCCGGAGTCGTCGGGAGCGTTCACCTCCCCCTCGCGACACTCGCTGGACGACGTGGACGCCTCGAACACGGTCTACCGGGCGTGGCGCGAACTGGCCGCGGACGTGCCGGACCCGGACCGCGAGACACGGACGCCGGCGGAGATCGCCTCGCGCGCGATAGAGAACGGGTTCGACCGGCAGGCCGTCCGGACGCTGACCGACCTCTTCGAGGAAGTGCGGTACGGCCAGCGGCCGGCGACCCGCGAGCGCGAATCCCGGGCCGAGTCGGCGCTGGACAGCATCCGGTCGGAGGGAGAGGACGCGTGAACCGCCGCTATCTCCTGCTCGCGGTCGCGGTGGGGGCGGCTGTCGTCGGCCTCGTTCTCGCGTTCGCGCCGGGTGCGGTCTCGGTCGTCTCGCTGCCGGCCCTCTTGCCGGGGGTGCTGGCGACCATCGCGGTGCTGGCCGGGCTCTATCGGGCGTACCTGTGGCTCAACCGCGACTCCCGCGAGCGGACGCTGCCCGAGCCCGAGCGCGGTCGTCCCGTCGGGGTGCCAGGCGACGACTTCGATGCGCTGCTGGCCCGGACGCCATCGGTCGGCACGTCCAGCGGTGATCGGCGCGCGCTCAAGGTCCGCGAAGACCTCGAAGCGGCGGCCGTGGCGGTCCTGACCCGGTACCGCGGACTCTCACAGACCGAGGCTCGGCGACAGCTCGATCGGGGCACCTGGACCGACGACCAGCTCGCCGCGGAGTTCTTCGCGTCGGTCAGCGGCACCGGGTCGTCGCTCCGGGAGTCGGTCACCGGCTCGTTCTACGGTGAGGGACCGTTCCGGCGGCGCGCTCGCGCTGTCGCGAACGAGCTCGACTCGATCGCCGACCAGCGAGGTGACGCCTGATGTCGTTCGGCTCGGTCCCGACTGGGACCAAGGTCTCGGAGTCGGAGCGCGACGAGGACACCGCCACCGCCTTCGATATCGAACCGGGAACCGTCGAGGACCGACAGACCCGACGCTGGTACGGCGTCACCGTCTTCGCGCTGCTGGCGCTCGGGCTCGGCGTGTTGACCCGCCAGCCCGGTCTCTTGCTGACCAGCGCCTTCGGCATCGCCTTCGCCGGCTACGGACAACTGACCTCGCCACCGCCGATCGAGCTCGCCGTCGAACGGTCGATCAGCGACACCGATCCGGACGCCGACGACACGGTCGAGGTGACCGTCACGGTGCACAACGAGAGCGACCGGCTGCTGCCGGATCTGCGGCTGGTCGACGGCGTGCCGGCGAAGATGACCGTCGAGAGTGGCTCGCCGCGCCACGCGACGGCACTCCGGTCGGGCGGAGAGACGACTTTCTCGTACTCGCTGCGGACCCGGCGCGGGCACCACGAGTTCGAGCCGACGACGGTGCTGACCCGCGACGCCAGCGGGGCGACCGAACGGCTCGGCACCGTCGAGACTCCCGATACGGTCGACTGCGAGCCGTCGCTACCCAGCACGGCCGTCGACTTCCCGCTCCGGGCCCAGACGACGCGCCACACCGGCCGCTTCCCCGCCGACTCCGGCGGCCCGGGCGTCGAGTTCTACGCCACTCGTGAGTACCGGACGGGCGACCCGCTGAGCAGGGTCGACTGGAAGCGAACCGCCCGGACTGGTGAGCTCACGACCGTCCAGTACCGGGTCGAGCGCAGCGTCTCGGTGATCCTGATCGTCGACGCACGCGCGGCGGCCTACACCGCGCCCGAGCCCTACGCCCCGACTGCCGTCGAGGCGGCCATCGAGGCGGCCCGCCACGTCTACGTCTCGCTGACCGACGAGGGCCACGACGTGGGGATCACGGCGCTGTCGCCGACGGAGTGCTGGCTCGCGCCCGGCCACGGTGCGGACCACCGCGTGCAAGCGCGGGAACTCCTCTCGACGCACCCGGCGCTGTCGCCGTCGGCGCCCGACGAGGACACCAACATCTACGCCGCGGTCCAGCGGATCAAACAGCGCGCGTCCTCGGACGCGCAGGTCGTCCTGTTCTCGCCGCTGACCGACGACCTCGTCGCGGACTCGGCGATCCGGCTCGACGCTCACGGCCACCGGGCGACCGTCGTGACGCCGGACTCGTCGGCCCACGATACGACCGGCCACCAGCTCGCCAGCGTCAGGCGCTCGCTCCGGCTGGCCGACCTCCGCAAGCGTGCCATCCCGGTCGTGGACTGGGACGGCACCGAGTCGTTCGAACGCGCACTGGCCGGCTCGACGGGAGGGCTGCGATGAGCGCCACAGAGATCGACACTTTCGACCCGCGACCTGGTCGCGCGTCGGTCGCGCTCACGACGGTCGCTGCCCTCGTCGCGGTGCTTGCCAGCGCCGCGACGCTCCCGGCGGCCGCCGCCGGACTCGTCGGCGTCGTCTTGCTCCCGATCGGCGTCCTGCGGGGCTCTCGCTTGCTCCATCGACTCGGCTCAGCGGGGCTGTTCGCCGCCGTCCTGCTTGCCGGCGCGGCCGGTTCTCCACCGATCACGATGCTGGTCGCGGCCGGTGCCGCGGTGGTCGCGTGGGACGCCGGCGAGCACGGGATCGGGCTCGGCCGGCAACTCGGATCGGCGGCGACGATGTGGCGCGCTCAGGGCCTTCACACCGTCGCGACGGTCGCCGTCGGTGCCGTCGTCGCTATCGTCGGCTACCTCGTCTACGAGGTCGCCAGTTCGGGCCAGCCCACGACCGCCGTCGTCCTGTTGCTGGTCGCGGCGATCCTCTTTACCTTCCTGCTGGACCGGTGACTAGCAACTATTGAAGCGTGGGACGCGAACGCTCTCGATGCGCAACGGTTCGTCCAGTTCTCTCGGATTCGCTCGCGACGGTGTCGTTACTGCCGGGCGACCGTCGGCACGGCCACGTCGTCGAGGACGGTCTCGACGACCGATGCCTCCTGGACGTTCTCGACGCGCGCCTCGGGCGTCAGCACGACGCGGTGGGCCATCACCGCCTGCGCGACCGCCTTCACGTCGTCGGGCGTGACGAACTCTCGGCCGCGGATGACCGAGCGGGCGCGGACGGCCTCGAAGAGGCGCTGGGTCCCGCGTGGGGAGACGCCCACGTCGACGTGGCGATGCTCGCGGGTCGCCCGTGCGACGTTCGATATGTAGCGCAACACGTCGTCCTCGACGGTGATCGACTCCGGCAGTTGTCGCAGGTCGTCCACGTCTTCGGGGGTGAGCACTGTCTCGACGGAGGGGCTCTGTTCGCTCCGGCCGGCCCGGCGCTGGAGGAGTTCGAACTCGCCGTCGTCGTCGGGGTAGCCGATCGACGTCTTGGCGAGGAAGCGGTCGACCTGCGCCTCGGGGAGTTCGAAGGTTCCCTCCATCTCGACCGGGTTCTGGGTCGCGATGACGTAGAACGGCTGGGGGAGGTCGTAGGTGTCGCCGTCGACGGTGACCTGTCCCTCTTCCATCGCTTCGAGCAGCGCCGACTGGGTCTTCGGTGGGGCGCGGTTGATCTCGTCTGCGAGGACGACGTTGGCGAAGATCGGCCCCTCGTTGAACTCGAAGGAGCGCTCGCGCTCGTTGAACACGTGCGTGCCGGTGATGTCGGCCGGGAGGAGGTCGGGCGTGAACTGGATGCGCGAGAACTCGAGGCCGAGCGTCTGGGCGATCGTCCGCGCGGTCAGGGTCTTGCCGGTCCCCGGTACGTCCTCGAGCAGCACGTGCCCGCGGCCGACGACGCCCAGCAGCACCGTCTCGAAGAACTCACGCTCGCCGATGACCGCCGACCCGATCTCGTCGAGCACCGTCGAACACACGTCGCTGGCTTCAGTGAGGTTCATAAATTCCTCTGTCAGTCTGGCACAATATTTCTGTCGGAGTCATAATGCTCCAGAGAGACGCGCACCGATTCGCGTCCGGGCGAATCGTCGCCGTCTTCCGATCACGGGGCTCGTGTCCCCTGATCGGCTCCGTGGAGCACTATCAGTTCCGTGGCGCTGTCCAACGGTTCACACTCCGGGGGCGAATCGAAACCGATAAAGAGCACTTCGCGCTACGGACAAGTGAGCCGAGGTAGCCTAGCCCGGCCAAGGCGGTTGCTTCGAGAGCAACTGTCCGTTCAGGACTCGAGCGTTCAAATCGCTCCCTCGGCGTTCTTGCGAACGAAGTGAGCAAGACCCGAGAAGCGTCGCTTCTCGGAGCTCAATTTTTTATACCAAGTCGCGCCAAACCTGTCTGTGTCCGAAGTCGAGCACCGCACTGCAATCACGCGTCTCGTCGTTCCACAAGAGGATCGAGCACTTCTCGAACGAACGATCTCCGAATGGAAGCGTGCCTGCAACCTCGCGGTTGAACAAACTTGGGGGACGGGGGTGACCGACAGTCAGACCGTGCAATCGATGACGTACGACGCCCTTCGCGAAGAGACTTCGCTCAAGAGTCAACACGTGGTGCTCGCAACACGCCAGGCTGCCGAGGCAATGCGAAGCACGGTCGAACAGTGCGGAACGGATGCGAATTCACCGACGTTCACTGCCCCCACTGTCCGATACGATTCTCGAACGATGACGCTGTTCGAAAACGGGAGCATTTCGTTGGCGACTACGGATTCCCGAGTCCGCTGCGATCTCGCACTCCCCGAGGTTGAAGGTGGCTACCAGTACCGGTTTCTTGACGATGACGAGTGGTGCCTCTCAGAGAGCACCCTCACGAAACGAGACGGTAGCTTCTATCTACATCTCGGATTTCGAAGAACAGCGAGCGGTCCTGAGACGACGACCGAGGACGGAAGGGTCCTCGGTGTCGACTTGGGTATCGAGAACATTGCTGTGACGAGCACTGCCCAGTTCTTTTCGGGTAACCAACTCAGGCACAATCGAGACGAGTTCGAAAAAGTGCGAAAGAAACTATTAGAGACTGGAACACGCAGTGCACGACGCACACTCTCCCAAGCCGGTGGACGAGAGCGTCGACACGTGCGCGACGCACTTCATATCGTCTCGAAATGTCTTGTCCAGGAAGCTCTCCGATACGATTGCTCAGTAATTGCGTTCGAGTCTCTGTCTGGAATCGAGGACCGGCTCCCCGACGAGAGCTTCTTCCAGCGGTGGGCATTCGGGATTCTTCGACGTTTTGTCGACTATAAGGCCCGAAGACACGGGATTACGACTGTCGAAGTCGATCCTTCGTACACGTCACAACGCTGTGCTGATTGCGGTCACGTGGAGCAAGAAAACAGAGCGAACCGGGAGCAGTTTCACTGCCAACGGTGTGGCTCGACAGCACAGGCAGACTACAATGCGGCGAAGAACATCGGTTTGCGATGTGTCCGACACGGCCCTCTGTCGTCGTGTGGGACGGGTGCCAGTCGATGTGCCCTGAAGTCCGGAACTGTCTCCGCTGACGGGGAATTCGAGCGGTACCCCAACTCGAGCGGGGTCTAGTTCACGAACAAGCGCTGCAGCAGCGCAGTCGATATCTCCTTCTCGGTGTTCTCACAGTCGAACAGAGCACGATTGATGGCCGTCGTTTTGTGAGTTCTACGTCCACTCGTCGACGTACTCGTCGAACGCCGCGGTCGCCCGTTCGTAGGGGGCACTCGTCGTGAGGTCGACGCCGAGACGTTCGAACAGTTCGAGCGGGTCGACGCGGCCGGTCGAGCGGAGGCACTCGCGATACGCCGCCGCGTCGATGTCGTAGTTCCGCAGTGACTCCCGGACGTGGAGGGCCCCGACTGCGCCGAGGACGTACTGGTAGTGATGGAACGCCTCGCGGTAGAGTGCGCCGGTGAGCCACTCGTAGCGCGAGTGTTCGCACTGGTCCTGCGCGGGGTCGAAGCGGGTCTGGGTCTCACGATACGCCTCGGCGATCCGGTCGGCCGACAGTGTCTCGCCCGAATCGACGGCGGCAGCGATGCGGCGTTTGAACGCAGCGTTCGCCGTCTGGTCGTAGAGGTTTCCTTCGATGCATTCGAGCAACCGGTTCCGTGCGTGGGCGGCCAGCGGACCGCCCGTCTCGACGAGGTATTCGGCCAGCAGGATCTCGTGGAGGAGACTGGGTATCTCCGAGATCGGTCGCGGGCCGGTGGCGTACATCGTTGGTTCGTCGCGGTAGTGCTCGACGTGGAGCGCGTGGCCGAGTTCGTGGCAGAGGTAGAACATCGTCCGGACGTCGCGCTGGTAGTTCAGGAGGACGTAGGCACCGTCGTCGGCCGACGAGGGGCAGAAGGCGGGAATGTCGCTGCGCTTGTCTGCACACTCGTAGACGTCGACGCGCCGGTCGTCGAAGAACTGCCGCGCCCGTTGCTGGTACGCCTCGCCCAGGGGGGCGAGCGCGGCGACGATGTGCTCGACCGCGTCGTCGTAATCGACCTCCGGTTCTGGTGCGTCGGCCAGCGAGACCTCGGTGTCCCACGGCCGAACTGCGTTGATCCCGAGGCGGTTGGCGCGCAGGTCGCGCACACGTTCGTATGGCCCGAGCGATTCCGCGACGGCATCGATCATCGTGTCGTGCAGTTCTGGGGGGAACTGCACTTCGAGGCCGCTCTCGGGGTAGGTCCGGTTCGTCAACTGCATCGCGCGGATCGAGTCGAAGCCGTGCACGTCCGCGAGCGCACTCGCGGCCGAGAGCTTCTCGTCGTAGGCGGTCGCCAGCGTCCCCTCGAAGGCCGCGAGTTCGTCGAGGTACGACTCGTAGACGCGCCGTCGATACGCCCGGTCAGGCCGTGACAGTTCACGGCGGTACCGCCGCTGCGTGATCGTTCGTTCCTCGTCATCGGGCGTCTCGACGGTCGGCGGTTCGAAGTCCTCGTTCGTCACTGCGCGGACGATGCGGTCGGCGCTGGAGCGCTGTTCGGCGAAGCGTTCGACGACCGCCTCGACTTCGGGGGCGCGCCGGTGGGTGGCCTGCTGTCGGAGCGACTCGAAGTAGCGGGCCCGCTCGCCGAGCGCCCTCTCGATCCGGTCCAGCGTTTGCTCGTCGGTTTGGCGGACTCGGTCCAGCCGCTGGGCGACGGCCGTTTCGACGGCGCTCGATAGCTCGCGGGCCGCCGCTGCTCTGTCGCTGGCGGCGTCGCGTGCGCTGATACAGTCCCGAAGTGTGGCGTACAGTTCCAGGCGCTGGTTTCGCCGGTACCAGTCGGCGACGGTGTCGACGAGGTCCCGTGCGTCGTCAGCGTCCTCGATCGCTGTCGCTGGTGGGTCGCCGGTGTCGAGGTCAGACCGGAGGGCGTCGCGGGCGTCGGTCCAGTCGGCGGGCGTTTCGTAGATCTGTGCGGTGTCCCAGGTGTATTCGGGGGATCGGTCCGCGTGATCGGGTAGTGACATCTGTCGATTAGGTCGGGGTGTAGTCGCTGTCGCAGGACACGGCGCTGTCGGACGACAGAACGAGACGAGTGACTCGGGACGGCGCGAGCGCCGAGAAAATACGTTACTGGGTCATCCTTCGACCGTACCTGACAGAGGTGTCACGTCGACAGCACCTAAGTGTTCTCATGCGCCGGTGAACAGGAAGATCCCGATGCTGACGGTGAGGATCGTCAGCAGGAACGTGATCGCGAGTGCGCCCCCCAGCGAGACGACGGCGTTGGCCGTCGAGGCGAGCGTCTCGGTGCGGTCGTTGCCGAAGACGGTGACGGTGGCTTTCTCGCTGGCCATCCCTGCCTCGACGGGTTCGAGGTCGGCGATCGCTTGCTCGGTCAGGTCGGCGATCAGTGCCAGTAGCTCCTCGTCGGGGATGGCCTGACCGACCTGGTTCTCGGCCTCGACGGTGTTGACGATGTGGGTGTCGGTCGTCATCACCTCGGCGTCGTCGACGCCGTCGAGCGCGTCGACGACCTCGTCGCGGAGTCCGGGTTCCATGTTGTTGCCGTCGATCAGGACGTAGGCCGTCCGTACGTCGGCCACTTCGAAGACGGCGACGCGGATCCCCAGCGGGCCGATGCCATCCTGTGGTTCCCAGGGCGTCTCGTCCCAGGCGACGCCACAGCGGAGCGATCCGCGGTCGGCGGCGGCCAGTTCCTCGCCGAGGCGGCCGGCGCCATCGATCATGTCGAACGAGCGCTGACTCCCGGGGACGACGTGGCCCAGGTCCGGGCCTTCCAGCCCGTTGTTGCTGTTGTGGGCGTCGACGAGCATCACGTCGTCCAGCGACCCGGCCCTGGCTTCGGAGGCCGTCGAGAGACCGACAGCGTACTCGACGTCGTCGGCGAAACCCGGCGCGAACGTCGAGACGAGGAGCGCGTCGTCGCCGACGGCCTGTCCCAGCAGCGAGGCGTCGCCCTGCTGGACGCGTCTTCCCGGGGTCGCCTGGTCAGTGTACTCCAGTCGCTGGAAGGCGGTCTCGGCGGCCGAGAGAATCGTGTCGACCTCGCGTTCGGTGACGAGGTTGAAGTCGTGGCCGGCGGTGGCGTGTGGCGGGAACGCCAGCCCGTCGGCGTCGTCGGCGACGCGCTTGGGCAGGTTGCCGCCACCGATCTCGCCCATCGGTCCGGGGTGGATCATCGGCAGGACGAAGCGGGCCTTCTCCTCGCCGTCGGGGCGACGGATCGAGAAGACCGTCACCGGGACGAGCGCCTCCTCGCCCAGATCCTCGAAGAAGTCCTCGAGCTCGCGCGTCCCCTCGGCGATGTGGCCGATGAATCCTTGGATGAAATCGAGCACCGAGACGCCGAGACTGGAGCGCCACGGCCGGTCCAGCAGGACGAGGAACAGCCACACCGCCCCGGCGTACAGCACGCACATCAGCGCCAGCAGGCCGAAGTCGATCGGCTGGACGAACTGTAGCTCCGGCGGTGCTTGCTCCGGGCGCGAGAGCCACGTCTGGAACGTGGGGTTGTCCAGCAGTACCGAGGTCGTCCCCGTGTAGACCGACAGGAGCGCGGCCGCGGCCGCCGTCTGGACACCCGCAGGGATCGCCGCGATCGGCAGCGAATGCCGTGAGACGGCCATTACCACCAGCAGACGCAGCGCGAAGATGCCCGCCAGACTGACCAGCAGCGCGTCCAGCACGAACTCCTGATCGAACATCGTCAGCGCCGATATCGCCCCCGCTCCGACGAGGAAGGCGATCACGATCAACTCGCAGAACAGCGCGAGCAGCGACGCGTGATTGGGCGTCAGTTGTCCGCCTAGCTTGTTGTCGACGTAGGACGTACTCACGCTCGCGACGACGGTCGGGATACCGACGAAGAACACCCCCTGCCAGGCGTCTTCGAGGATGAACTGCGAGTCGAAGGCAGCGATCCCGGTGACCGCAGCCAGCACCAGCGCGAACGTCACGCTCGTGTACCACCGCGGAGCCCGGAAGATAAATCGCGAGAGGCCCGCGAGGTTGCCTTGCGTCGCTGTCATTGGTTACGAGTGTCCACCGAACTGTTTAAAGGTACTCGGTCGTGTCGCATTGCGGTCGAGTCGTCGACTTTCGGCCCTACCGGCCGTCACAGACCGACAGGAAGTTCTCGAAGACGGCTTCGCCCTCTTCGGTGTGGGCGACCTCGGGGTGCCACTGGACGCCGAAGCGATCCGTGCCGTTGCTCATGGCTTCGACGCCGCACACGTCGGAACTGGCAGTCCGTTCGAACCCGTCGGGGACTTCTTTGACTTCGTCGGCGTGGCTGGCCCAGACGCGGGTCTCGGGGGCGAGCGAGCCGACGAGCGGGTCGTCGTCGTCGTCGATGCGGACGGTCACGTCGGCGTAGCCGCCGTACTCGCCCGAGCCCACTCGTCCGCCGAGCTGGTCGGCCATCAGTTGCATCCCCAGACAGATCCCGAGGATCGGCACGTCCACGTCGAGGTAGTCCGGGCAGTTGCCGATGCGATCCATGTCCGGGCCACCGGACAGCACGAGGCCGTCGGCGTCGAGCTCTTCGGGTGGCGTCTCGTTGTCGACGAGTTCCACGTCGACGCCCATGTCGCGCAGCGCACGCTGTTCGAGGTGCGTGAACTGGCCATGGTTGTCGATGACGGCGATCCGAGTCATTACCGGAAAGGTGGCCGCCGGGCCGTATATATCTCTTGATACGGGCTGTCGTCGGGGCTCGCCGATCCGGTCGACGCGGTCACAGCCCCACGCGCTCGAGTCGTTCGGCGACCCCTTCGTCGTCGCTGGGTGCGGCCCGGAAGGTAAGATCGATCCGGTTCCCGCCGGCCTCGCTGGCACCGAGACACACGTCGCCGTCGTAGCTCTCCATGATCGACTGGACGAGCCACAGTCCGACGCCGGTCGAGTGGTTCAGTGGCGTCTCGACACCGCGATCGAACATCGGTCGTTCGTTGTCCGGGATCGGGGGACAGTCGTCGGCGATCCAGACTGTGAGAGTGTCGCCGTTTCGCCTGACGCCGACTTCGATTACGGGGGCGGTCTCTGCGTGGACGATCACGTTCTCGACGACGTTGTCCAGCACCGTCCCCACGAGCCAGTCGCCGTACACCCACGCCGAGTCGGGTAGAGCCGTCTCGACGGTCGCGTCGGGGTACGCGGCTTCGACCGCGCCGAGGCGTTCCTCGACGTGCGGGACGATATCCATCGGCCGTTGGGACCGGTGTTCGGCACCCAGTGCAACGTCGACCTGGCGAGCTTTCTCGGTCGTGGTGACGATCTCGTCGACTTTGCGACTGAGACGCTCGACTCGCTCGGCCTGCTGGCCGGTGACGTTCCCCTCCAGTTCCCCCAGGTGCCCGAGGACCACGGTCAGGTCGTTGCGGAGGTTGTGTCGCAGGACGCGATTGAGGATCTCGTTGCTCTGTCGCAGCCGCGTGTTCGCGTGACGAAGCTCCAGTGCCGTCCCGATCAGGACGCCGGCCACGCCACCGATCGCGATACTCGTCGCGAGCAACACCGGTCCCAGGTCCGAGAGCGGCAGTCCGAACCCGAGGATCGCCACGTTACACAGGGTCAGGACTCCGATGCCGAGCCCGCTCCACTCGGCGACGTGCCACACCTGATCGCCCTCGATACCGCTGGCCGGGAGCCAGAAGTGTGCGCCCGTCAGCGTCAGTGACGGCACTAGCCCACCGGCGACCAGCACGAGGGCCAGCCAGCCGTGTTCGAGCGCGACGACAGCGTGACCAAGCAACGTGAGGCTCAGGACGGTGCCTGCGGCGACGACGTAGGTCTGCCCCAGCGTCTGCTTGGTCAGTTCCATGCGCGTTTGGGGACGGTTCACACAGTGGGGTCTTAACCGTGACTCGAGAATATCAGTACTGATATCTGGGGTAGCGCAAGCGGGCTACTCGTCGGTCTCGTACCGGTCAGCTGCCGACTCGAACCCGAGTTCCGACTGTTCGCGGGAACGCCGTCCCTCGCGTGCAGCGATAGCTTCGGGATCCGGGTTCACGTCGTCGTCGATTCGGGCCCACGACTGGTGGACCTTGGCGTGACACCACCGGCAGAGGTAGATCGTGATCTCGTGGCTCAGATCGGCGTCGCTGGCCTCGCGATAGGAGAGGTGATGCTCCTCCAGCAACGGCCGTTCGTCCGAGTGGGCCATCCGACGCTCTTCGAGCCCGCAACGGGCACACGCGCGGTCGTGCTCGCGACACCGGAAGTGCGGGCAGTCACGCCAGTCCCAGCGGCCGTCCAGTTCGCCGTCGGCGCCGTCCTCGTCACCGGCGGTCCCGCTCGGGTCGTGTTCGTCTTCGCCGGCCACGACCGGACACTGGAACTCCTCCGCACTGCGGGCGTCGGCGAACTCGGGGTCGTGCTGTCCGTGCTCGACCGCCCACCGACACTTCCCCTCGTCGGTGACGAAGTCACAGCGGTCGACGTGGGCGTAGGGATCGTCGACGCCGACGTTCGTCCCGCCCGGTGCCTTCTCCATACCGTCGCTGGTGGAGCGACGGGCTTGATACTGTCGGCTGTAAATCCGTATGAAACGGTTACAGCCGACAGTATTCCGTTCCAGTCATACGGAAAGTTGTCGATCTGGGGAAACGTCTACAACCGTCCGTATCACTCGCTGCGCTCGCTCGTTTTCCGAGCGTTCAAGCACTCCCTGCCCCTCGTAGCTCTCGTGCGAGAACGGCTGACCAGTCCACGACTCGCGCTCGCGGTCGCCGCCGTCGCGATCAGTACGAGCGCGATCCTGATCCGCTGGAGCAGTGCACCGCCAGTGGTCGCCGCGTTCTACCGGGTGCTCCTGACAGTGGTACTGCTCGCGCCGCTGACGCTGGACCAGCACGCCCACCGGCTCGGCGAGCTCTCGCAACGGCACCTGTTCGCGGCGGGCGTCACCGGGCTGGCGCTGGCGGCCCACTTCGCGACGTGGTTCGAGAGCCTCTCGTGGACCAGCGTCGCCGCCAGCGTCACGATCGTCCAGTCCCAGCCGATCTTCGTCGTCGCGGGCGCGTGGCTCCTGCTGAACGAGCGCGTGACCCGGCGGACGGTCGCGGGCGTCGTGGTCGCGATCCTGGGGGTAGTCGTGATGTCGCTTGGCGATTTCGTCAGTGGGACTGCCGTCGGAGCGCGTCCCCTGTACGGCAACGCGCTCGCGCTGGTGGGAGCGTTCATGGCCGCGGGCTACGTCCTGGCCGGGCGTTCACTTCGCCAGCGGCTTCCCCTGCTCCCGTACGTCACCGTCGTCTACGGCGTCGCCGCCGTGGCGCTGCTGGCCGTCGCGCTCGTCCAGGGGTCGCCACTCCTCGGCTACGAGAACCGGGAGTGGCTCCTCTTTCTCGCGATGGCGATCGGTCCCGGGATCCTCGGCCACACGCTCGTCAACTACTCGCTGGCCCACATCGAGTCCAGTCTCGTGAGCGTCACGCTCCTCGTGGAACCGCTGGGGAGTGCGCTGCTGGCGCTGCTGTTACTCTCGGAAGTCCCCTCGCTCTGGACCGTGATCGGCGGCGCAGTCGTGCTCGGGGGAATCGCTATTACGTCGCGTACTCGGTCCGACGACGTCTGATACGGACCGTCGTCGCGATGGACCGGTGCGCACCGACCCTCGGGACGGCACTATCCGGAACAATCTACAAGTGTTCGTGCGACCGTGACCGATCACTCGCTCGCCAGCTTCTCGACCTCTCCTTTCAGCCCCGCTGCCTCGAAGTCGTGGTCGGGTCGGATATTCACGAAATCGAGGAACTCGCGAGCGGCCAGGAGCTCCGCTGGCGTGTAGTGTTCGGCGGCGGCGCCGACGGCCGCGCGCGCACCGATCAGCGGCGTCAACGCGCCCAGTGCACACGCCAGATCGTACGACCGGGCGTCCTCGATGGCGCCCTCGTTGACCTTCGTCGCGTCGATGAAGTACAGCGCGCCGTCGGCGACGATGACGTTCTCGCCCCGGAAATCTCCGTGGGCGAGGCCGGCGTCGTGCATCCGGTGGAGGAAGTCGAACACGGTCGAGGCGTGGTCCGCGACGAGCGCGGGCGGCAGTTCCTCTAACACGGTGAACTCGGGGATGTACTCCAGCACGAGGACGCCGTGGCCCTCGTACTCGAAGGCCTCGACCGGCTCGGGTGCGTTCACTCCGAGTTCCCGCATCGTCCTGGTCGCTTCCAGTTCGTGCTCGGCCATCTGGTAGGGCGTCCCGAAGTGCTCGAAGAAGCCCTCCGTCCCCGAGGAGAACGCGCCGAGATTCCGCCCGGCCGTCAGCAGTGCGTGGACCAGCGAGTTCTGCTCGGTGATCACCTTCACGAACCAGCGGTCGTCGACCGCCATGGGCGTGGACAGCCAGTTGTTCGCGTCCAGAAACTCGACGCGGGCCGACGGCTCGCCGTACCGGTCGATCACCTCCCTGGTGACGCCCTCCAGCGTCGCCCAGGGAACGCGACCGCGCAGGAGCCGTCGAAACGCCATGTGTCGTGAGTCACGACGGCCACCTTCAAAGTGGTTCTGACCAGGGTGGGGTGCCGTTCGGTTTCACCGCTTTATTCACCTTTGATAATTTGCGGATGGGAATTAAATACGATCCACCTTCGGTTTCTGTTGTATGAGTACAGATGTTTCCGATGAATTGCCGATAGATCCTGATGATCGTGGATCCTATGTCGTCTGGGACCTTCGATCGTGGGAAGGCGACCTAGAGACGATGAAAGAAATCAACGAGGCGTGGATGGACGTTCACAACCCACCCGCCAAGATCGGGACGATTCCAGTACTACCTGACGACGTCGTCGTCCACGGTGAAATCCAGTCGTTCATCTCCGAGGGCTGGAACGAGGCGTCGGAGGCGACCGGGCTACAGTACCTCGCGCTCGTCGCAGAGAACCTCCAGGCCATGGCCGTCGAGAACCAGATCGATGCGCCCTCCATCGAAGAGATCAGCGCGTTCCAGTCGGTCGATGCGGCGGTCGACTGGATGGAAGAGATGACCGACTAGTCGCTCGGTTCCGCGCGACCGTCTGCCTGGATCGGATGGTATCGGTGGGCACGGATCTCTTCCGTCCGCCACCATGCTATATGTTTGCCCGCAACAAAACTCGCGACATGAACTTCACCCTCCCCGACGAACACCGGATGATCCGCGACTCCGTGCGGGACTTCTGCGAGGCCGAAATCGAACCGATCGCCCAGGAGATCGAGGACGAACACCGCTTCCCCGCCGAGATCTTCGACCAGCTGGCCGAGCTGGATATGCTCGGTGTCCCGATCGCCGAGGAGTGGGACGGGCTCGGTGGCGATCAGCTCATGTACGCGCTCGTCACCGAGGAACTGGGGCGTGTCTCGGGATCGATCGGGCTCTCGTTCGCCGCTCACACCTCGCTGGCCGCCAAGCCCATCGAGACGTTCGGCACCGACGAGCAGAAAGCGCGCTGGCTCCGGCCGCTCGCCAGTGGCGAGTATCTCGGGAGTTGGGCGCTCACCGAACCGGAGAGCGGGAGCGACGCCAGCGACATGAGTACGACCGCGACGAGGGAGGGCGACGAGTTGGTCCTCGACGGCACCAAGCAGTTCATCACCAACGCCTCCGTCGCGGGATCGATTCTCGTGAAGGCCGTCACCGATCCCGGTGCGGGCTACGACGGCATCTCGACCTTTATCGTCGATCCCGAGGCGGATGACGGCTTCGAGGTGACGACCGAGTGGGAGAAGATGGGTCTGAACGCCTCGCCGACCTGCGAGATTCGGTTCTCGGACTGTCGGATCCCCGAAGACCGCATCCTCGGCGACCCCGGCGACGGCTGGGACCAGACCAAGAAGACGCTGGACGGCGGGCGCATCTCGATCGCCGCTCTCTCGGTCGGGCTGGCACAGGGGGCGTTCGAGGCGGCGCTCTCCTACGCCAAGGAGCGCGAGCAGTTCGGCCAGCCGATCGGCGACTTCGACGCGGTCCGGGACATGCTGGTCGCGATGGACCGCAAGATCGAGCGGGCGCGCCTGCTGACGCACAAGGCCGCCACGAAGTACGACGCCGGCGAGGACGTCGGGCGACTCTCCGCGATGGCCAAACTCGACGCCAGCGAGATCTGCCGGGAGGTCGCCGAGGACGCCGTCCAGGTGCTGGGCGGCTACGGTTACACGACCGACTTCGCCCCCCAGCGGTTCTACCGGGACGCCAAACTCATGGAGATCGGCGAGGGGACCAGCGAGATCCAGCGGCTGGTGCTCGGGCGAGAACTCGGACTGTAACGCCCCGATACTTTTCAGGACGACTGTCGTCGTCGGCGATATGCCCACCAGCGAACACGATCCCGGCGATACGCTGCTGCCCGAGACGCCAGACGGCTACGCCGAACCGGTCGAGTTCCGCTACCCGATGGTCGTCCTCGTCGCGATCGCGGCAGTCCTCACCGTCGCCGCGCTGGTCGCTTTCGGCTCACTGCTACGCATCGGCCAGGGAGACGCACTCCCGGCGCTGTTCGGGTACGAGTCGACCGCGGACGGGTTTACTTTCTCGATCCCGATCGCTCTCGGACTCGTCTTCGTCGCCACCGTCGCAGTCGTGACCGTGCTCCACGAACTCCTCCACGGACTGGTCTTCCGGTGGCAGGGCTACGACGTGTCGTACGGTTTCGTTCCGCAGATGGGTGCCTTCTACGCTGCCGCCTTTCACCAGTTCCAGCTCTGCGAAGAGACGCGACTCGTTGCCCTCGCACCCCTGTTCGTCCTCGACGTGCTCTTGGTCCCGCTGTTGTTCGTTCCGATCCCGATGCTCGCCGTCGCCGCCTTCTTCGGCCTCGTGCTCAACACGGCCGGCTCGGCTGGCGACCTCTACATCGTCTGGCGACTCGGCCGCTATCCGCCGGGGACGCTGTCCTACGATGCAGACATCCGACACATGTACGTCTTCGTCCCCGAGGAGTAGGCCGAGCGAATCCCCGGCGTTCACCTCGCTTTTAGATTGTGTACGGGCGCGAGCCAGTCGACGACCTCGGCGGTCGGTTCGATGGCGTCGGCGATGGCGTCCGCGGACTTGTAGGCCATCGGAGCCTCGTCGCGGACGGATTCGACCACCGACTCCGAGTAGATCCCGTCCATGGCGGCCTCGAACTCGTCCATGTCGACGGTCCGGTGGGCCTCGCCGCGGCCCATCACCCGGCCAGCGCCGTGGGGGGCCGTCTGGTTCCACTCGCCGTTGCCCTCGCCACGGGCCAGCAGCGATCCCTCGGCCATGTTGAACGGGACGACGAGGCGCTGGCCCTCGCGGGCCGGCGTCGCGCCCTTGCGGATCGTCAGGTCGCGGAAGTCGACGTAGTTGTGGATCGACTGGAAGCGCTCTTCTGGTTCGACGCCGAGGGCCTCGCAGATCCGGTCGGCCATGACCGTGCGGTTCCAGCGAGCGTACTGCTGGGCGAACAGCATGTCGACGTAGTAGCCGTGGGCCTCCCGGCCTTCGAGGTAGTCCAGATCGGTGTTACGCTCGCCGCTGTCGGGCCGGAGGTCGCCCAGACGGTCGAACACGTCCTCGATCTCGCTGCCGTCGAAGTCCGCCCGGATCGCGTCCTTCCGGAGGTGGGACTCGCCTTTGCCGCCGGTCACCCACGCGTAGAGGTCCTGCTCGTCGACCTCGTGGGGGTCGAACTTCAGGTAGTCGTGGAACTCCGCGGGCAGCGACTCGCGGATGGTGGCGACGTTACGTCGCTCGGTCGCTTTCCCCTGCCAGTACTCGGCGACGGACTTCCCGAGGTACCGGGAGCCGCTGTGGATCACGAGCCAGTAGTCGCCGGTCGTCTGGGCGCGGGCGAACTCCACGAAGTGGTTGCCCCCGCCGAGTGTCCCGACGCCACGGATGACGTAGCCCATGCTCTGGCGCTGGTCGGCCAGCACTCGCTGGCACAGCCCCTCGAAGTAGTCGCCGTCGTAGCCCTCGAAGTCGAACTCGATCGGGTCGATCTCGGTGCCGAATCGTTTCTCGAAACTCGCCGCGAACTGTTCGAACACGTCGTTGGCCCGCTCGAAGGGGAACTCGTCGACGAGGTGGACCGAGTCGTCGTAGTCGTGGACGTTCTGTCCCATGGGGATCGCATCCCGGACGCGGCGCTCGCGTTCCTCGTCTCCGAGGGGCAACTCGTCGCCCAGATTCACCGCGGCCATCCCACAGCCCACGTCGACGCCGACGATGTTGGGGACGATCCGGTCGCCGAGTGCCATCGTGAACCCGATCGGTGCGCCCGCCCCCCAGTGGGTGTCGGGCATCACTCGCACCGGTTCGGTGAAGGCGGGATGGTCGATCAGCTCTCGGATCTGGTCGAGGCAGTTCTCCTCGACCAGTGACTCGTCTTCGACCATGACGCGCGCCGTCGTGTGCGCGCCCGACAGTTCGATCGGCATTGCCAGAGGATAGTCCGCTCGCCCGCATGAACCTCACGGTGGCGTGTGGCTGTCTTCCACGGATGAAGCACGGAGCGCTCGACGCCGCACAGCTGTCTTGCTGTCCTGTGCGGTCCGACGTACCGGCGAGCGGCATCGCGATGCAGACGGATTACTGTCGCTCTGTACCGGCGATCCGTCTCAACCCAGTAGCGCGTCGAACGCCTCGACGATCGTCGACAGTACGCCACTAGAATCGTCCTCACCCTGCTGAGCAACCGTTACAGTCTCGCTCTGCGTTGTCGTGGTCGGTGATGCCGTCGTTGTCTCGGTCGAGGTGACGGTTGCAGTCGGTGACTCCGTCGCGGTGTTGGTCGGGGTTGCCGACGCAGTGTCCGTCGCAGTCGGAGTTGGCGATGCGGTGTCCGTTGTCGTCGGGGTTGGTGAGGTTGTGGCGGTCGTAGTCGAAGTGGGCGATGCCGTCTCGGTGGCCGTCGCAGTAGCCGTCGCGGTCGGGGTTGGCGTCTCGGTCGGTGAAGCGGTCGGAGTCGGCGTTGCCGTCACGGGCACTTCGAAGCTGGTGTTCCAGCGGCCGTCGACAGGCACGTCGCGCCCGTCGGCCGTCTCGGCGCGGGCCGAGTAGTTGCCGGGATCGAGAACGGCGAGTTCGATCTGCTCGGTCGTCGCGGCGCTGATCGTGACCACCAGTGGTTGGCCGGTCTCGTTTTCGGCCAGCAGCGTCACGGCTACGTCGTTGGGGTTCTCGACCGTGAGCGTCTCGGTACCGACGGCCAGCGACAGCGACTGGAGGTCCGGGGGTAGCGTGAACTGCCGTTCCGTGTCGTTGTCGACGGACACTGACTCACCGGCCTCGGTCGCGGCGGTGAGCGTGTACTGACCGGGGTCGAGGCCGGCGATCGACTCGTTCGTACCCGGTCCGAGGGTTCGTTCGCGGACCGTCCCGGAGGCGTTCGTCAGGGTGGCCGTCAGCGCCTGGTCGGTCGGGTTCGCGACCCAGACGAGACGGTTCCCGACCGTGACGGTCACGCCGAGTGGCTCCTCGGGCGGCCTGACGGGGGCGTACGTCCCGTTCCGGTCGATCGCTCCCTCGATCGCGCCGTCGCCGGGCGTCGCGTCGGTGCCGTCGACGGCCCAGGCAGTGCCGTTGTGTCGCCAGCGCTCGACGGACTCGTTGGCCTCGTCGGCGAGGTAGCTCAAGCGAAGCTGTACCGCCCCGTCGAGTCCGGTGACGTTCAGGCCGGGACCGACGGCTGTCGCATCGGTCGGGAGCACCGGGAGTGCCGACCGCTCGACCGGATCGAGTGCGACCGACTGCTCTTCGAAGGTGGCCGTCGTCGACGGTCCGAAGCGGAGATCAGTGGCGTTGGCCGTCCCCGCCCGGGCGTCGAACGCGGGGCCCCCGTTGCCGAGAACGCCGACGTTGGAAAGCGTCGCAGTCCGGGCGATCCGGACCCCCCCAGCGCCGTTGTCGCGGACGGCCGAGTCCCGCACATCGAGGCGACTGTCCGGTCCGCGGGCGTCGATCCCGACGCCGCTGTTGTTGGCGATCCGCGTTCGGTTGACCGTCGCGTTGGTGGCGGCTGCCTCGACGAGGACGCCGTTGGCACCGTTCTGGGAGACGTTCGCGTCGTCGATCAGGGTCGCCGTGGTGGTGTTGACCCGGACGCCGGTGTCACCGTTCTCGACGACGGTCGTGTTGGACAGGTTCAGCGACTGCCCGAACAGCGCGACCACTCCCTCACCGCTGTTGTTGCGGACTACCGCGTCGGCCAGCGAGAGCGACGTGGTCGTGTTGGCGACGACGCCGTTCTCCTCGTTGTCGGACACAACTGACGAGCGGAGCGTGACGTTGCTGAACCCGGACGTGTTCAGGCCCACGGTGTTCTCGCGGAGTCGCGAGTCGTTCACCGTCGCGTTGCCACCGTCGACGACGCTGATCCCCACGCGGTTCGATTCGACCGTCACGTTGTCGACGGTCGCGTTCTGGCCGCCCAGATCGATCCCGAAGCCGTTGGCCTGGAACACCGAATCTCGGACCGTGACGTTCTCCGGCCCGCTCACGTCGACGCCGAACACGTCGACGCCGGCGCGGTAGCCGCTCACCGTGACGTTTCGGATCGTCACGTTCGAGCGTGCCGGGGCGTCGGGACCGGCCGACTCGGTGCTGCCCTCGACGTAGATCCCCGCGATCGAGGTGCCCGGATCGTCGACCGGGTTCTCGCCGCTGATCTCGTTGCCGTTGCCGTCGATCGTCACGTTGCTCGTCTGGACCCGGATGCAGGCGTCCCTGGTCGCCTGGATGTCGCCGACGAGTTGGTATCGACCCGGTGCGGTGACGTTCCGACAGGCGTCGATCGTGCGATCGACCTCGGCCGGGGACGCTTCGATCTCGACGGCGAGGTCGGCACGGCCGTCGAGCGTCACTGCCCGGCCGTCGGCGCTCTCACCGGTCAGCGTGTAGTTGCCCGGTTCGAGCGATCGCGTGACGGTCGCGTTCGCGGGCACGTCGATCGTCTGGTTCTCCTCCCCGGTATCCGGGGCTGCGATCACGCTGACGGCCGACGGACCGGGATTCTCCAGCGTAACGTTCTGATCTTCGGCCGTAACGTTCAGATCGACTGGCGGGAGGGGTTCCGGCGGAGGTGCTTCGATCTCGATTGTGAGAGCGGTCTGACCCTCGAGCGTCACAGTCCGATTATCGTCACTCTCGCCGGTGAGCGTGTAGTTGCCCGGTTCGACCGATCGCGTGACGGTCGCGTTCGCGGGCACGTCGATCGTCTGATTCTCCGCGCCGGTGTCCGGGACTGCCGTCACGTTGACGGCCGGCGGACCGGGATTCTCGAGCGTGACGTTCTGGTCCTGGACCGTAACGTTCAGATCGACCGGCGGGGGTGCTTGGATCTCGATGGCGAGACTAGCACGATCGTTGAGCGTCACAGTTCGGCCATCGGCACTCTCGCCGGTGAGCGTGTAGTTGCCCGGTTCGAGCGATCGCATGACGGTCGCGTTCGCGGGCACGTCGATGGTCTGATTCTCCTCGCCGGTGTCCGGGGCTGCGATCACGCTGACGGACGGCTGTCCGGGATTCCGGAGCGTGAGGTTCTGGTCCTCGATGGTGACGTTCAGATCGATCGGCGGGAGCGGTTCGGGCGGGGGTGCTTCGATCTCGATGGCGAGACTAGCACGATCGTTGAGCGTCACAGTCCGATCATCGTCGCTCTCACCGGTCAGCGTGTAGTTGCCGGGCGCGAGACGTTCCGTGACGGTCGCGTTCGCGGGCACGTCGATTGTCTGGTTCTCGTCACTCTCGATGGGGGCCACCGTGACATCGACTGCCGGTGGTCCGGGATTCTCGAGTGTGACGTTCTGGTCTTCCACGGTGACGGTCAGGTCGACCGGCGGGAGCGGTTCCGGCGGGAGTGTTTCGATCTCGATCGCGAGGCTGAACTGGTCGTTCAGCCGCACCAGCCGTCCGTCCGGGGCCTGCCCGGTGAGCGTGTAGTTCCCCGGTTCGAGCGACTGCGTGACGCGCTCGCCGGCGGGCACCTCGATCGTCCGGTTCACGCCGTCGTCTCTCGACGCCGTCACGGTCACGGCCGCGTCGCTGGGGTTCTCGATGGTGACGTTCCGTCCCTCGACGCCGATAGCGAGGTCGACGGTCGGCGGCAGGGGGACGAAGACGGTGTAGCTCGTGAGGCCGTTGACCAGGACCTTGCGGTCCGGAGCGGTCCCAGACACCACGTGACCGACGGGGTCGACGGGCGTGAGCGTCACTGTCTCTGTCGTGCTGGGAGCGACCTCGAACGACTGCCGGCCGGCCGCACTGCCGACGCTGACGGTGACGGTCCGGTCGCCGGGGTTCTCGACGCTGAGCGTCCGTCCGTCCAGCGACGCGTTCAGGTCGATCACGTTTTGCTCGATCGTGACCGTCACGCTGTCGTCGCCGTCGACCTGCGCACGCCGGCCGTCGGCCGCCCGAGCGGTGACGGTGTAGGTGCCCGGGTCGAGGCGCTGTGTGACTGTCCAGTCGCGGGGTACGTCGAACGTCGCCACGACGCTGCCGTCGCGAGCGACCCTGACTGTCACGCGCTGGTCGTTGGGGTTCTCCACGACGAGCGTCTGGTCGTCGACCGACACGCCGAGCGAACGCAGTTCCGCGCCGACGGCGAACCGGAGCCTGCTCCGGCCGGCGAGGCGCACGGTTCGACCGTCGGCCGATTCGGCGGTGAGCGCGTACTGGCCGGCCGCGAGCCGTCGGGTCGCCGACTCGCCCGGCGAGAGCGTGATCGTCTCAAGCGTGCCGTCGCTGGTGAGGGTCACGGTGACGGCGACGTCGTTGGGGTTGGCCAGGAACAGCGTCTCCTCGTCGGTCGCGGCGAAGAGGCTGCGCAGGCGGTCCGGTTCGTCCTCGTCCGGTTCGGGTTCGGTGACCGCGCCCCTGGCGTAGTTGTTGATCGTCACGTCGTTCTCGACGTTGATCTCGACGGCGATGGTGACGGTGTCGGCGGCGGCGCGCTCGGTGCGGCGCTGGAGTTGTTCGAGCGTGATCTCCTGGCGCTGGGTCAGCAAGATCGCCCCTTCACTCGCACCGATCGCGGCAGACTGGATCTGGTTCACCGTCGCGTCCTGAGACTGGATCAGCGCTCCGCTGGCGGCGCTATCGGCGACGATCTGGATCTGGACGACGTTGATCTGCTGGACCTGGATGATCGTCCCCTGGCCGGCACCCGCCGCGGCGGCCTGGATCTGCTCGACGTTGACGATCTGCTGCTGGGCCGCGGTGCGTGCGGCCCCCTGTGCGGCACCGAAGGCGGCCTGCTGGATCTGGACGATCGTGACCGACTGGACCTGGACGAGCACACCGCTGGCACCGCCGTGGGCCGCCGCCTGGACCTGTCGGACGGTCGCCGACTGGGTCTGGGTGAGCGCACCCTCGGCGGCCCCGATCGTGGCCTGCTGGATCTGGGTGACGCTCACGTTCTGGCTCTGGGTGAGCGCGCCGCGACAGGCCCCACGGGCGGCAGCCTGGATCTGCGTGATCGAGATCTCCTGGCGCTGGACGAGCGACCCCCGGGCCGCCCCCATCGCGGCCTCCTGAATCTTCTTCGGGTCGGTGTCCGCGTCACTCGCGGCACCGCCACCGGCGGCCCCGAACGCGGCGGCCTGAATCTGTGTGACCGTCACGTTCTGGCGCTGGACGAGCGAGCCGTAGGCTCCGCCCTGGGCGGCTTCCTGAATCTGCGACACGATCGCCCGCTGGACCTGTCCGGCACTGCGAGCGGCCCCCGCCGCCGATCCGACCGCGGCGAACTGAAGCTGGCTGACGTTGGCGCGCTGGTGCTGGGCGACGACACCGTGGGCACCGCCGTAAGCGGCCGCCTGAAGCTGCGTCACGTTGGCCTGCTGGAACTGCGAGAGCGCGCCGGCACTCGCGCCGTAAATACCGGCCTGGAGCTGCGTGACGTTGGCGCGCTGGCTCTGGAGTAGTGCCCCCTGGGCCGCGCCGCGAGCGGCGGCCTGGACCTGCTCGACCGAGGCGTTCTGTACCTGTGCGGCCGCGCGGACCGCGCCGTCGATGGCGGCTTGGCGCTGGGCCTGCGTGACGTTGATCCCCTGTTGCTGTGCGAGTCTCGCGCCCGCAGTTGCGCCCTGCCGGGCGGCCTCCTCGCGCTCGTCGGAGAGCGAGATCTCGGCGTCGGGTTCGACGCTGGCGAGTGCCTGCAGTCGGTCGCCGATGGCCTCGTAATCGACTTCGTCCTCTGTGGGCTGAGACTGCTGGGCTGGACCGGCGGTGCCGTCGACCGCTGCGGTGCCGACCGAGGGCCCGACGACGCTCCCGATCAACAGGAGTGCGAACGCCAGCGCACGGAGCCTGTCGCTCATCGTTGCCCTCGCTGTCCGAACAGTGTTCGTGCACGATCCGCTGGTCGTCGGAGCCGAGGTGTGTCGATGATCATGGCTGGGGACCGCGGTGTTCGGCGAACTAGTTAACCAAATAACAAATAAACCCGGCCGACCGTTGTCATCCCATTTTCGCCTTCAGACTGGCTTACGAGACCGAAGAGAGACCCTTCACGGACAAGATTGGCTTACCTGCGCCGGGCACAGTCGGCAGTACTGGGGTAAGTCTCGCCAAACTGAACAGCTACTGGTCGCTCGCCAGCAGGCCGTAGCGGTACACGTCGACGTACTCGCCGTCGACGAACGCCTGCTCACGGAGGGCGCCCTCGCGCTCGAAGCCGACCTTCTCCAGCACTCGCTGGGACGCCTCGTTGTGGGCGAAGGCCTTGGCGTACACCTTGTGGAGGCGGCGCTGGTCGAAGCCGTACGCGACCAGCAGGTGGGCGGCCGCGGTCGCGTAACCGTTGCCGTGGTACTCGGGTGCGAGCCAGTAGCCCAGTTCCGCGGCGCCCCACTTCTCGTTGACGTTGGTAAAGCCGATCATGCCGACCGGGTCCTCGTCGACACAGACCAGCAGTTGCACGCTGTCGCCTTCGAGAACCCTGTTCTCGTACCACGACTCCTCGTCGTCTGCCGTCATCGGATCGGTCGCTCCGAGACCGGCGCGAACGGCGGGGTCGTTCAGCCCCCGCTGGCAGAAGTCGAGGTCCTCGCGCTCTACTGGTCGTAAGGTGACGTCGTCGCCGTCGATGAACACTGGGCCGGGCATACGACAGTGCAGTGGTGACTCTCACCTGAACGTTTCCCCAGTGTGTCACGAACTCACAGGCGACCGACGCCGTCCGTGACTGCTCACTCGCGCCACTCGTCGGCCAGCAGGCCGTACTCGTGGAGGTCGACGTACTCGCCCTCGACGAACGCGTGCTCGCGGCGCGTCCCCTCACGCTGGAAGCCGACCTTCTCAAGCACCCGAGCGGAGGCGGGGTTCGTGGCGTACACGTCTGCGCCGAGTTTGTTGATCCGGCGCTCCTCGAAGGCGTATCGGGCGAGACAGTCGACGGCGTCGGTGGCGTACCCCTCGTTCCAGTGGTCTGGGTGGACCGCGTACCCGACTTCGCCGACACCCCACGGATGGCTGCCTTCGTGGAGCGAACAGCTCCCGACCGGCTCACCGTCGACGCGGATCAGGAAGTGGGACTCACCGTCGTCGGCGTCAGTGATGATCTCCTCGTGGTCCTCCCGAACCACTGGCGTCGAGTGGCCGATCCCGGCCCGAACGCGCGGATCGTTCAACAGCGACGTGACGAAGAGTCCGTCGGCGGGTGTCTCGGGGTGCAACGTGACGTGCTCGCCACGCAGGAACGGCGTCTGGGACATGGCTCTACTGTCGCTGGCAGGATAGTTGAGCGTTCTGCCCCTGTCGTCGCAATTGAAACGATTCACACACCGATCGCACTGCGACCGTGCGATCGGGTGTGCATTGATCTTCAATCGCGACTATCGTGAGAGATACACAGTACCCATTCTTGTCGCCGTCGCCGTTCAGACCGGCTTACACGCCCGGCAGCGAGACCCTCTCCGAACAGGCTCGGCTTACCGTCGGCAGGGCCATACGGACGGTCGTCGGTCTGTTCTAGATCGACCGCACGACTGCGTGCGCTCGACTGGGAAAACGGCTACAACCGTAGGTATCAGGGCGACCCGATTTCGAGGACGTCACTGGTGGTCGCCTGCTCCTCGTCGAGATAGATGTTCGCGGTGGCCCCGCTGCGGGGCGTCACTGTGATGTCAGTGACGGCCCCGGTGACGAGGAACCGATCGCCGAGGTACGTCGTCGGGCCAGCGTTCCGGGGGGCCGCACCCGTCTGCCCGCTGATCGACCAGGACGTCCCCGACACTGACGGCGTGTCGTCGTCCTCGCTCGCGAAGTTTCCGGCCACCGTCGCTGGCTGTAACTCTCCGTCGACCGTGAGCGTGTACTCCACGGGCCCGTTCGCGGTGACCATCAGCGTGTGGGTCGACGAGTCCGAGAGCGCGCGCACGCTCGACGGCGGGACGACGGCCTCGTCGAGGTAGACGTTCGTCTGCGTCGATGGGTCGGACGGTCGAACCTGGAAGTCGGTGACGGTCCCGGAGAGTCGGTATCGGTCGCCGAGGAACGTCCGTGGACCGGCGCTCGACGGTGCTGGCCCAGTCAGATTGCCCACCGTCAGGGTGCCGTCGTCGTTCCGGGTGGGTGTGTCGTCGTCGTCCGCCGAGAAGTCACCGGCCAGCGTCTGCGGCTGGAGGTCGCCATCGCCAGACAGCGAGTAGTCGACGGGCCCGTTCCCGGTGAGCATCAGCGTGTGGGTCTCCTCGGACGGTTGCTGGGCACTGCCGCCGCTGCTGGTCCCCCGGTTCGACAGCGCCTCGTCGACGTAGACGTTCACGTCACCGCCGGACGCGGATGTGGTGTCGAGTGACTGGACCGAACCGGTGAACAGGTAGCGGTCACCGAGGTACACACCGGGTCCGACGCTCGTCGGCGCGGGGCCGCTCTCGCCGCGAGCCGTCATCGTTCCGTCGGCGTTTCGGGTCGGCGTGTCGTCGTCTTCGGCAGCGAAGTCGCCGGCTTCGGACTGGATTTCGAGGTCGCCGTCGACGGTGACCGTGTACTCGACCGGCGCGTTACCGGTAATCATCAGCGTGTGGAACTGGCCGGGGGCGGCGTTGCGCACCGCCGACCGCGAAACCTGCTGCTCGTCGAGATAGATATTCACCGTCGCGGTTCGATCCGACTGGCTGACCGAGAAGTCGGTGACCGTCCCGCGGAAACGCACGCGGTCCCCCACGAACGTGGTCGGGCTGGCGATACTCGGTGCGGGGCCGGTCTCGTCGCTGACCGTCAGCGTGCCGTCCCCGTTCTGGACGACCCGGTCGTCCGAGTCACAGGAGAAGTCACCGCCGACGGTGTCGGCCGAGAGTTCGCCGTCCACCGTAAGCGCGTACTCCGTCGGCTGGTTCGCCGTGATCATCACCGACCGCTCCGAACTCGCCCGGCCGACAGTGATCGAAACGACTGTCGTATCGGTCACCCCACAGCCTTTCCGGACGGTCAGACGCGCTTCGTAGCTGTCGGCGGTCGGATAGCTGTGTGACGCCGTCGACCCGGTCGCGTCGACGGTTCCATCGTTGTCGAAGTCCCACTCGTAGGCTATGATCCGGCCGCCGTTGGGTGAACTCGGGGCCGCGTCGAAGCTGATCGTCGCCCCCGGTGCGGGGTTGGAGGGTGAGTAGTCGAACGCGGCGTTGGGAAGCGGTGCACACGGGGCGGTGTAGCTCCCCGTCCCAGAATCACTCGCACCGCCGTCGGTCGCAGTGAGCCTGACGTTCCGGGTCGTCCCATCGGTCGCGGTGTTGCTGGTCCGGTAGGTGACCCGGTACTCGCTGGCGAGCGAGCGGCTGATCCGGTCGTAGATGTCCGTCAGGTCCGCACTCGACGGTGCCTCGTAGTACGCGCCGCCCGTCTCGCTCGCCAGTCGTTCGAGCAGGTTCCCCTCCGGGTCCGATCCCAGTCCGATCGTGTAGACCGAGACGCCGCTGGTCTGGGCGGCGTCGATGGCGTCTTGCAGCGTGCTGGTCGAATCCGTATCCTTTCCGTCGGTGAGGACGATCACCGCCGTTCGCTCGACTCTGGAGACGGTCTCCTCGACACCGGTGATCGTCGCATCCCAGAGCCTGGTGCCGCCGTCGGCCTGAATGGCGCTGATCGCGTCCGTCAGGACGGTCGTGTCGTTCGTCCAGCGATGGCGGATGTCGACGGTGTCGTCGAACACGACGACCTGTGCGTCGTCGGTGGGCGAGAGCTGTTCGACGAACTGGGTCGCCGCGCGTCTGGCGTCGGCGATCTTCTGTGGGGGCCGTTCCATGCTCCCACTCCGATCGATGACCAGCGAGACGCTCACGCCGGCACGGTCAGGTTCGAGGGAGTCGTCCGCTGCCACCGAGACGATTCGCTGGGTCGTCCCGTCCTCGGAGACATCGAAGTTACTGCCAGTCAACTGCTCGATCGGCGTCCCGTCCGACGCCTCGGCCGTCGCGTAGACGTCTATCTCGGGGAACTCCGGACGGGCGACTTGCCGAACGGTCACGTCCAGGCCGCCCGGTCCCTGCTGGCTGGGCCACTCGGTCGTGACCAACGCAGGAGCGACGACACCGACACCGGCTCGCCGCAGTAGCTCTCGCCGAGCCAGATCACTGTCGAGCATCGTCGACACTCCGGACGTGGTCGACCCTGGAATGGGTATCGTGTGAAGACATACTCTGGTTGTGCACTTCGAGGGCGAATAAGTATATACAGCGAACCGACACGTCAGATCGCCGTACCGGGTAGTACGCGCTCGTACGAGCGACGTACGACCGAGTAAGCGACCGTTTCACCGCGTCCGAACGCTGGCTCTCGACGAGTGCGCGGTCACCACTGATACGGAAAGTTGTCGGTCTGTACCAGATCGACCGCACGCGTCGTGCGGTCGACTGGGGAATGTCTCCAACCGTCCGTATGAGTGCAGCGTTCGCCTCGGGCGACAGTCTACAGCCCGGGCTTTCTTGATCGGCTCGCCCCTCCGTCGGAGTATGCTCGACGCTGGCGACCCCGCCCCCGACTTCGACCTCCCGCGCCCGACGACCAGTGGCGACCAGACCTATCGGCTCTCGGCGGCCGCCCAGGAAGCGCCCGTCGTCGTCGCGTTCTTCGCCCCCGCTGATCGATCGGGCACTGCCGACCTGCTCGACGCACTCGCTGGCGTCGACTGGGCGAGCGTGATCGACCGTGTCTCCGTGTTCGGCATCGGTGTCGGCCCGCTGGACGACGTGGAAGCGCTGGCCACCGATCTCGATACGCCCTTCCCGCTGCTGGCCGACCCCAACGGCTTCTTCGCGGAGCGGTACGGCGTCATGGACGAGACTCCCGACGGCTGGCGACCCCGGCGCGCGCTGTTCGTGGTCGACCAGCGCTGTCGAATCCAGTTCGCGTGGCGCTCCGACGACGATGGTGCTGGGTCGGTTCCGATCGACGACCTGACCGCAGCGCTCGGATCGATCTGATGGAGACACGGGAGTGACTCCCGAGAGTCACGCAGACCTAGAAATTCCCACCCGTATCGGCTGATTGGACAGTCTGTGCGGGTGGGACTGAAAGGGGCTGGTGCGCTCGGTGTGCCCGGACGAAGGTGAGCCGAGCGTACGCGAGGCGAACGTCGAGAGAGCTTGCTCTCTCGGTATAAGCACTGCAACGAGCGAAGCGAGTGAAGCGCACAGCGAGTCCCGGCCGCCGAGCACGCCAGGGGCTTTCTGGTTGTTCGCGGTGCCCCGGTCAGCAGCCGTCGACACAGAACTGTTTGCTAGAGTCGAATCGCTCAAGCCCCGCCGGCCGTACCCACGACTATGGGAACGACGCTGGAGACGCGCGAGGCGCAGGCCGAAGAAGTGATCGACCGACTCCACGAGGAGTACCCGGATTCGACGATCTCGCTGCACTACGCGAACCGGCTCGAACTGCTCGTCGCGGTCGTCCTCTCGGCGCAGTGTACCGACGAGCGGGTCAACGAAGTCACCGAGGAACTGTTCGAGAAGTACCAGAGCGCCGAGGACTACGCCGCGGCCGACGAGGAGCAACTGGCCGAGGACATCTACGGCATCACGTTCCACAACAACAAGGCGGGCTACCTGACGGAGGCGGGTCAGATCATGGTCGACGAGTACGACGGGGAGGTGCCGGATTCGATGTCCGGTCTCACGGACCTGCCGGGCGTGGGTCGCAAGACGGCCAACGTCGTCCTCCAGCACGGCCACGACATCGTCGAGGGGATCGTCGTCGACACGCACGTCCAGCGGCTGACTCGGCGACTTGGCATCACTGAGGAAGAACGCCCCGAAGCGATCGAGGAGGATATCATGCCGATCGTCCCCGAGTCCGAGTGGCAGCAGTTCACCCATCTGCTGATCGACCACGGGCGCGCGGTGTGTGACGCGCGCAACCCTGACTGTGGCGAGTGCGTGCTGGCGGACATCTGTCCGTCCGAGAAGGGTGACAGCGACGTGGACCTCGCCAGCGGCGAACCCTGGGAGTAGGGGCGAATCGTCTGCGCTTGCACTGCCGGTCGTCTCAATCGTCGGCGGTCGCCGTCGGGTTCGCAGGCTCGGCCTCGACGGCTGCCGTGTCCTCGATCGGGGTCCACTCCAGTTCGGCGTCGTACTCGAAGGCGCGGTGGTCCTGTTCGGGGTCGACGACGGTCAGCGAGAGCCAGTCGTTGTCCAGCAGTTCCGTCACGGCTGCGTTCTCCGCGAGGACTTCGGTGACGCGCTCGACGGGCGCGTGGAGCACCGTCGAGAGGCGCAGGGGCTGGTGGTAGTGCTCGTCGTCGGCGGCCTTCAGCGACTGGAGCGGGAGGCCCGTCATGAGGTCGCCGCCGTTGCCCTGGTAGACGCCGACGTTGCCGACGGGGTTGTGAGTCACCTTCGAGCCGCTGCCGTAAGCCGCGTTGTCGACCGTCGCGAAGTAGTACTGCGTGTTGATCCACTGGGTGACGACCATCGGGCCGGCGACGATCGCTTCGAGGGCGTCGCCGTCGGGGTCGGTCCGCCAGTCGTAGGAGTGGAGGAACGCGCGGCCGTCGAGATCCAGATCGTCGGTCAACTCGCGCGGGCCGACGACGAAGCCGGCGTTGCCGGCCAGTCCCCACTCGGGACGGGTCTCGGCCCAGTCGGCGGCGCGGCGCTCGGTCTCGCGGACGCCCGACTCGGTGTCAGCGCCCATGTCCGCGGCGCGCTCGGCCGTCGCGCCCTCGCGTGCGGTTTCGAGGTCGGCGCGGAGCTGTTCGAGGTCCGCGGCGTGGCTCTCGGGCACGTCCCCGTCGTACAGCTCGATCTCGTCGGTCGTCGTGTTGTGTTCGCCGGCGACGAAGACGGTGTCCTCGGGCACGTCGTGGCCGCGCTCGCGCAGGTCCGCCCTGACGGCGTCGTCGTTGCAGATCGCGGCGAGGACGCGGGCGTTCGGGCCGCCGGGGTTACCGGCGCAGGCCCCGCAGTCGAGGCTCGAATCGAACGGGTTGTTCGCCGTCTCGCTGGCGTGACCGGCGAAGACGACGAGGCGGGCGAACTGCTCCCACCCCATCAGCTCGAAGGCGGTCGCGGCGTACTCCACTTTCTCCTCGTGAGTCAGTCCCACCGGGAGGTCGCCGGCGTAGGTGTGCTGGTGGTCGACGATGGGCTCGCCGACCTCGTGGTCGTCGGGTGCCGCGTCGTCGACTGTGTCGAACAGGTCGTGGACACGCCCGGGGACGAGCGTGCGGGCCGCGAGCGCCAGCCCGTAGCCGCTGCCGGTGTTCTCGACGAAGCCGAAGGCAGTGGTGGGGTTGGTCTTCAGCGTCTTGATGGCCTTGTTCGCGGCCCCGGTGACGCTCGACCAGCGATCGTAGCTGGCCTGCGTCTCCTCGCAGGCCGGCAGTTCGGAGATGCGGTGCTCCGGGTCGAGGATCGGGGGACAGGCGTCGACCGACACCTCGCTGTCGTATCCCTCGTACTCTATCGGGATGCCGAAGAAGCCGGCGTAGCCGTGGGTCTCGTAGTTCCCGGTCGACTCGATGTGGCGGCGGACGATCTCCGAGCGCGTGTCGATGCAGAAGACGAACTGGGCGTCCGGGCGGCCGCCGTCGTCCTCGCTCGCCGCGATCGATTCGCTCGCGTCGGTGAGCGTTCCGACCAGTTCGCCGCGGTAGGTCGCTTCCCAGGCAGACAGCCAGACCTCGGGGAGGGGCACCTCGCCCTCGTCAGTTGCGTGGGACTCGCTGTGTCCGTCAGGTGCCTCGGCGGGCGCGATCGGCGCGTCGAACTGATCGGCCAGCGTCAGGCGCACCGCGAGGTAGCCCGCGAGCGTGATCGGGTACTCGGACTGCCAGGCGCTGCCGTCGCGCTCGCGTTGCTTGATCAGTCCCGTCCACCCCGGCAGGGCGGCGAGCTGAAACTCGAAGACGTCCTGCCACTGTCCGAGATCGTAGTCAGCGAGCACCTCGCGGATGGCGTCGGCCGGCTCCTCGGGGAGGTCGGCGATCGCGCCCTGATCCGGGATCTCGCCGTCGTGTGCCCCGACGGAGCGGAACGCCTCGTAGAACCCCTGCTCGCGGTCGGGCATCGACCACTTGGCCTGCCCCTGATCGAGGAAGGCCGAGAGCCACTTGGTCAGGACCGCGTCGACGCGGTCGGTGGACGGGGTCGCGGTGTCGGTCTCGCCTTCGGCGTCGTCTCCCATCTGGTCGAGCGCTACTTCGGGATCGGTGTGGTAGCCGTGGGCCGACAGCTCCGAACGCAGGGTCTCGGTGTCGATCTTGCCGGCTTCCAGGGCGTGACGGAAGACGTCGGTGCTCGGATAGCCGTCCCCGCCGAGCACGTCCTCGGCCTCGGCGACGGCCTCGTGGAACGGCTGCTCTTCGAAGCCCGACAGCGGGTTCGCGGTGACGAACGAATGCAGCGGCCAGACGGAGCCGACCGTCTCGGCGGCGGTGTCGATACTTGCCTCGATCCCTGATTCAGTACTCATTGTAGTCCTCCGTGGAAGTCAGCAGCGTGTCGGTGGGCGCGGTGGTCGCGTTCAGCAGCGCCACGTACAGGCGCGTGCTACGTCTGTAGATGCCGGTCTCGACGGCGAGGTAGGCCGCGAGGAAGGTGACGCCGAGGAGTCCGTGAAGTGGGGTCAGTGCGGCGGCGTACTCGACGGCGGGGAGACCGGCGACGAGTCCCTCGATGATCACGTAGACCCCAGCGTAGGCGGCGATCGCAGGGAGGGCGACCAGTGGGACCGCGGCGTAGCGGACCGTCACTGGGAGCGACGCCTCCGAGACGATCTCGCGGGCGGCGTGCAGGACCGTCAGGACGACGATCCCGACCAGCAGGAGGCCGCTATCGAGTGCCAGGCCTTTGCCGGTCAACAGGGCGAACAGCCCCCCGCCCGCGAGCGCGGTCAGGACGATCACGGCGATGCCAGCGAGGCCAGTCGAGCCAGTCTTCTTCGTCGGTTCCGGATGCTCGTGGGCGACCTGGTCCCCCGCGGCGAGGAACTGGTAGGCCTTGTAGCAGCCGTGCAGGATCAGGTGGGTGATCGCGGCGCCGAAAAACCCGAGGCCGGCCTGCATGATCATGAAGCCCATCTGGCCGACCGTCGAGCAGCCGAGGCTCGTCTTCGCGTCCGTCTGGACGGTCTTGAGGAGTTTCCCGAGGACGGCGCTGGCCGCGCCGACGGACGCGATCACGAGCATCACGCCGGATTCGACGGTGACCACCGGGGCGAAGCGCACCAGCAGGAGCCCGCCGGCGTTGACGAAGCCGGCGTGCATCAGCGCGGAAGCGGGCGTGGGCGCCGTCATCGACGAGAGCAACCACGTGTGGAAAGGGACGAGCGCCGACTGGAGCATCGCGGCCAGCAGCAGCGCGCCAGCGACGAACAGAACGGTCGGCGTCGAGAGCGTTCCGACCGCCCCGGCGACCCCGGAGACAGTGGTCACGCCGGCCGTCCACCACAGCGTCCCGAGTGCCACCGCGAGCAGTGCCGTGCTCGCGATGAAGTAGCGGCGAGCGACTGCCGCCGCGGCCTGGGCCTGGGGCCACCCCTCGACGTGGCCGATCAGCCCGGCCATCAGGAGCCCCATCGCGAGCCACGCGAGGCCGAAGAGGACGAGGTGGTCGGCCGCGACCAGCACCATCACGACCAGCGTGAACGCGAACACGCGGCCGAAGAACTGATCGATCGTCTCCGATCCGGCCATGTAGCGTTTCGAGAAACTGTGGACGATCCCGCTGAAGAAGGTGACCGCCACCCACATCACGACCGTCAGGCCGTCGACAGCGACGAGTCCGTCGAGTGCCCAGCCCGAACTGGCGGTGAGCCGGACAGCGAGTGCGCCGAGGCTCCCGACGAACAGGAGCCAGACGAGTCGGGTCAGTGTCGTCGCAACGCGTGAATCCGTACTGCTCGGCGTCGAGAGCTGTCCAACGGTCGTCGACTGGGTGTTCGCTGACATCGTTTTTCCATCAGCGACCGAGCACTGCCACGGCGGTGGTGAACACCTCCGAGACGGACTTCGGTCGTCTTCACCCACTGCTACGAACATACTGTCTATTAAATCTACTTATTCGACCAGATCGTTCGCAAGAATAGTATTATAGAACATTATGTTTCTGAAGTCGTGTGAGAGAGTCACACTCGGTATTGGACGACCGCCCTCACGACTACAGCGGCGAGTCTTCCGGTTTTAGAACCTCGTGGCGGTGTTACGGAGCCATCGTCAGTCGGCGCCCGAGCTGGCCAGTCGGGGAGTCGACAGCGCCATCGCCGTCGATAGATCCGGTAGTATTACGGAACCGTTCGATATATCTCTGTTCGCGACCGAATCGTTCGTAGTGTCGAGACAGTCCATGGAAACCATCGAGGGAACGATACTCGCCGGCGAACAGTTCGAACCGATTCGCGGCCGCGTGGTCGTCGAGGACGACCGCATCGCGGCCGTCGAGGAGACGGCCACCGACTTGACGGATATCGTGCTTCCGGCGTTCGTCAACGCCCACACGCACCTGGGAGACTCTGTCGCCAAAGACGCCGCAGTCGGGCTCTCGCTCGACGAGGCGGTCGTACCGCCCGACAGCCTGAAACACCGCCGGCTCGCGGCTGCCGACCGTGCGGAACTCGTCACCGCGATGCGTCGGACACTCCGGTTCATGGAGCAAACCGGGACGGTCTCGTGTCTGGACTTCCGGGAGTTCGGTGTCTCGGGCGCCCGGGCGCTTCGGGAGGCCGGCGAACCACTGCGGATCGATCCGTTCGTGTTCGGCAGCGACGACGTGTCCGTCCTCGACGTGGCTGACGGGTTCGGGGCGAGCGGTGCGAACGACGCCGACTTCACTCGCGAGCGTGCGACGGCCAGCGATCGAGGACTGCCGTTCGCGATCCACGCCGGCGAACCAGACGCCACGGACATCCACCCCGCGCTCGACCTCGAACCGGACCTCCTCGTCCACATGGTCCACGCCGAACGCGAGCACCTCGACCGCGTCGCCGACCAGTCGGTCCCGATCGCCGTCTGTCCGCGAGCCAACACTGTCCTCGACGTCGGTCGCCCGCCGATCCGTGACCTGCTCGATCACACGACTGTCGCGCTCGGGACGGACAACGTCATGCTGAATCAGCCGTCGATGTTCCGCGAGATGGCCTTCACGGCGAAACAGTTCGACGTGAGCGCGCGCGAAGTCCTGCGGATGGCGACGACTGCTGGCGCCGAGATCGCAGATCTGAACTGCGGCGTCGTCGCACCGGGCAAGCGGGCGGCGCTGCTGGTGCTCGACGGCGACTCAGACAATCTGGCCGGGACGGCCGACCCGGTCGAGGCTGTCGTCCGACGTGCGACTGCACTGGACGTGGACCGCGTCGTACTCTAGTCGCTCTGTCCTGAATTGAACTTCCCGAACGGGGTCGTCTCGTGACTGCGCACGAGCACTTCGTCGGCGACGGTCAGGCCCATGTCGAGCAGTTGCTGGGCGACGGGGGTGATGTCACTGTCGTTTTTTCCGACGGCAGTCACCAGCAGGTTCTGCTCGCCCGTGACGAGTTCCTGCACCGAGACGACGCCCTCGATCGCGAGGATCTCGGGGATCAGTTCGCCCCGTTCCGGGATCGAGGCCGTACAGAAGAGCAACATCCGGAGCGGGTAGCCCGAGCGCTGGTAGTCGACCTCGGCACTGTAGCCCTTGACGACCTCGTCGGATTCGAGGCGCTGGATCCGCTTGCGGACGGTGCTGTCGGAGGTTCCGGTTCGCTCGGCGATGTCGCCCGACGACATGTTCCGCGCGTCCTCTTGGAGGGCATAGAGGATCGCCTTGTCCACCTCGTCGATCTCGGCCTCACTCATACGTCACCGTCTCAGCAGAGCTACTTTATTGGTACGCTCGTCTCGCCCGCGTGCCCGGGGTACTCTCGAACCGTCAGAGTGCGTACCGGATGGCGAACCGGGCGACGCCGACGACGTAGGCCAGCAGCCAGAAGATGACGTAGCCGAAGACGCCGATCCGGAGGCGACTGCGCCAGTGGTCCATGCGGTCGCCACCGATCTCGTCGAGTAACACGTCCTCGTCGTAGTCGTTGTACAGATCGTGTTCGTACTTGGCCCGGAAGATCCGAACGATCCCGGTCCCGCCGAACAGGAGCATGGCGTACGCCTGCAGGCCCAGGACGGCGTGCAGGGCCGAGAGCCCGCCGAACTGGTCGGGCAGGCGGGGCAGCATCCAGACGACCATCGGCACCGTCGTCAGGACCAGACCCGTCACGACGAACTTCAGGTGGTGCATCAGCACGTCCCAGGTGATCGGTCGGGTCTCGATGATGTAGTACGCCCCGTAGAGAAAACAGGGAAGGCTGGCGGTCACGGCGACCAACACGACCGTCGCGACGAGACCGTCGGAGACCGGCATGGCAGACCCTAGGGAAAGGGATGGCTAAAACGTGCCGAACGGACGACGACCGCGTGTCCGTGTCAGAAAGCACAAGAACGTTCAGGCCCTACTCTCGGCCAATGGCCGACCCGCACTCGACGCCGCCGGAGGACGCTTCAGAGAGCCACCAGCAGGGGGCGACGGCCGACAGCGAGATCGACCCCGAACAGACTGACGACGACGAGTCGGTCGAGGCGTTGCGTCGCGAGGTCGAGGCACAGTACGACTTCGACGACTTCGGCCCGGCGGACATGGCGAAGATGTCTGCCGACGAGTGGGAGGCTGTCTTCGATGAAGAGAGCTGGATCACCGGCCCCGACCTGCTGGATCGGGTCGCCGACGATCTTCGCTCCCGGGTGGCGACGCGGGAAGTGTTCGCCAGAGTCGAGCGCCACCACGAGCCCGAGCGCGTCCTGGCGTACTCCGACGAGGGGTACGCGCTCGTCTTCCCGGACGGCACTGTCGAGGGCCACGGGACGGTCCTGCGAGACGTGAAACCGACCGTCGCGCTGTGCTCGATGGACGACTACGACGTGCCCGAGGCACCTAACGAGGAACCACTGCCCGCGCCCGAGGACGTCTCGGAAGACGGGAGTGAACTCGGAAACTGGATGATCCAGATCATCGCGGGGACCCAGTTGCTCGCCGGGCTAGTGCTGGCCGGGGGTGGGGTGCTCGCTGCGGTCGGCGTCGTCGGCGACGTCGGGGGGAGCCCCCTCGTGTTGATCGCGGCCGGACTGGCGTTTCTCGCCATCGCGGTGGTCCTCTTTCTCGTGGTGGCCAACGCCCGCCTCTCGGACCGCTTTCGCTCCGAGGAGTACCGCGACCGACTCCGGGCCATCGGGCTGGAAGACGGCGAGCGACCGGACTTCGTTCCGGCTCTCGAACCGGAGGGCGCTGGCGACGGTGACAACGGGCAAGGCGAGGGATAACGGAGCCTGCTGGCGGTATTCGGTGGGTTTATACAAACACGGTCCTGACTTCCGGACGTCTATGAATAGGCGGGAGTTCGTCCGGACTGCCGGGGGTGCCGCTGGCGGTGCGGCCGCCCTTAGCGCAACCGGATCGGCCGCTGCTCAGGAAGAGACCGAGAGCGGCGGTGGCGGCGGTCCACCGGATTACGGAAGCTGGTTTAGCTCCACGAGCAACTTCGACGAGACGGTCGACGAGACCGGTAACAGCGAAGTGACGGTACAGGTCGGTGCACAGGCAAACGGCGGCGCGTACGGGTTCAGCCCGGCGGCGGTCCACGTCGACAACGGGACGACCGTCAAGTTCGAGTGGACTGGCGAGGGTGGCACCCACAACGTCATCTCCGACGGCGACGGCCCGCTGGACTCCGGTAGTGCCGTCGACACGTCCGGTGTCGAGTACGAGTACACGTTCGAAGAGGACGGCATCTACAAGTACTACTGCGTTCCCCACGAGGCCCTCGGGATGAAAGGGGCTATCGTCGTCGGCAGCGACTACCCCACCGCCAGCAGTGGTGGTGGCGACGGTGGCGATGGCGGCGAAGTCGAGACACTCAACCCCGAAGAGGCCGGCGTTCCGATCCAGCCACACTTCGTCGGCATCGGCGCCGGGCTCGCGATGGTTCTGTCGACGATATTCGCGTTCTACGTGCTGAAGTACGGTGAATCCGCGAACACCAAAGGAGGGAACAACTGATGTCATCGACCGGTTCGAACTACGGCGACATCCACCGCTACGAGCAGCCACGCGAGAGCACGGCCGCGGCGCTCGCGATCGTCCTTCTGACGATCATCGAGGTCGTGTTCGTCGGACTGTTCACCTACGGCATCCTCGCCGGGTGGGCCTCGGGTGTCGGTACGTCACTGACCTCCCGGCTCATCAACGCCAACATGTTCCTCGGCGGCGTGCTGACGGTGATCTTCGTCGACCTCGCCTTCATCATGCTGCTGTACCGCAAGGAGTTCCTCCCGGACGTGATGATCGTGAAGAAGCGCCGTCGCAAGTGGGAAGACCTCTACATCCGTGAGGAGGATGTCGACGGGGAATCCATCGGCGGCGGCGACCCCTGGGAGAGCGTCAAACGCGCAGTGTACCCCTACTACAAGAAATAACAATGCCACTAGACGAAGACAAGTATCCGGCTGAATCTGGCCGTCGACGGTTCGTCAAGGGCGTCGTCGGGGCTGCCGCTCTGTCCAGCGTCGGTGCCAGCGGGGCGGCGGCACTCGACACCACGACCTCGTCTGCAGGGGTCGGCGGTGGTTCGACGACGTACGTCGCGATCGAGAACACCGGCGGTCCAGCACCGCGCGGGATGCCACTCCTCCCCATCACGATCGAGGGCGGCGAACTGCAGGGCGTCTGGCCCGAGTACGATCCCGCACGAGGCATCGCGATCAACGACGACTTCGGTGGAAGCGGGATCCCGTACTCCTCGCAGATGCTCCAGTACTGCGGGCTCCAGACCGCGGCGGGCGTCCGCCCGCAGGCAGAACAGAACAACACGCTCCTGACGTCGACGGGAACGTACGACTGGCAGTCCGAGTACTCGGATGGCGATCCACTCACCGTCGACATGTTCGAAAACTACGAGGAGTGGGGCAACGGAATCGGCGACTCGGGACTCGGAAAGCCCGCGAGCGGGATCTGGCGCTCCGACGGCGACGTGAAGACGATCACGATTCAGGTGCTCCGCAGCCCCGAAGTCCCCAAAATCGCCAACGGTGAAGGCGCGTACTCGGATATTCCAGGGCCGGTCCGGACGTACTTCGACGCCGCGACCGAACAGGACTTCATGGCCTGGATCAACAAGTGCACGCACTTCTGCTGTGTCCCGGGCTTCAAGCACCTGGCTGGCAGTGCGAACTTCGATGCCGCAAACAAAGTGTACTGCCAGTGCCACCAGTCGGTGTACGACCCGTTCAACCCAGTGCAGAAAACGATGGTCGCGCTCCCGCGGCCACCACAGTAACCCATGAGTCTGGAACGTAAAGACGAACACGACCACAAAGGCTGGATGGAGTCTAGGGAGCTGACGACCCTGGAGTCGATCTACCTCACGACACTGATGTGGCTCGACAGGCGACTGCGCATCGTCGACTACCTGGAACTGCTCGAAGACCTCTACTACAAGGTCAACATGCAGATGCCAAAGAGCCACACAGAGCAGTACAACCTCGACAACAAGTTCTGGTACTGGTACCCGCTGTACGCGCTGGGCTCGTTCTCGACGATCTCCTACATCGTCGCGGCGATCTCGGGCGCACTGCTCGGGTTCTACTACGCGCCGGCGGCCGCCGCCTCCGACGGGACGGCGACAGTGGCCTACGAGTCGGTCCAGCTCATCATGGGCCAGCTCAACCTCGGCTACCTGCTGCGGTCGATCCACCGATGGTCCGCCCAGGTCATGGTCGCGGCCGTGTTCCTGCACATGCTGCGAGTGTACTTCACGGGCGCGTACAAGGAGCCCCGCGAGGTCAACTGGATCCTCGGGATCGTGCTGATCTCGCTGACGCTGGTCTTCGGGTACACGGGCTATCTGCTCCCCTGGAGCCAGCTGTCCTTCTGGGCCGGCCAGATCGGCGTCGAGATGGCGCTGTCGATACCGCTCGCCGGCGAGTGGGTCGCCCAGCTCATGTTCGGCGGCTTCTCGTTGAGCCAGAGCACACTCCAACGGATGTACATCCTGCACGTGTTCTTCCTGCCGTTCATCACGACCGCGCTCATCGCGGTCCACATCGGCATCGTCTGGATGCAGGGCATCGCTGAACCACACTAATCATGACCGACGACAACACCAACGACGACGTTCGAACCGACGGCGGTGGCGGTACCGGTATCGTCGCGCCGGACGACGAGACTCCGACGTGGCGCGACCGCAAGGAGCGCACCGAGGGACTCGCCCGGCTGACCTACGAGTACTTCGAGCGATCCCGCCGTGAGGATCAGGATCTGCGCCAGCAGTCCGACTACGTCGAGCGCGACGTGCTCGCGTTCCCGGCCTGGCCCCACGAGATGATGCGTAACCTCGCGCTCACCTCCTTCTTCGTCGGGATGATCCTCTTCCTCTCTGCGGCGCTCCCCCCGGAGATGCCCCTGCCCGCGAACGCGAACAAGACGCCGGCGATCATCCTGCCCGACTGGTATCTCTACTGGTCGTTCGGCCTGCTGAAGCTCGGCGACCTCAACCCCGCGATCTCGATCCTCGGCGGCCAGAAACTGCTGGCCGACCGGACCTACGGGGTGATGGCCAACGTAGTCGTCGTGGGATTCATCGCGATCGTCCCGTTCCTCAACAAGGGGTCGGCACGGCGTCCCGTCGAACAGCCCTTCTGGGCCGCTGTCGGGATGGCTGGCGTCATCTTCAGCCTGACCATCGCCGCACTGTCGATCAAGAACCTGATCCCGATCGGATCGAAGGTCCTGCTCGACCTGGCCTTCCTGTTCCCGATCGTCTGCGGTGCGATGACCTACGCGATCCTCCGGACGATGCGGGAAGGGTACATGTTCAACCTCAACCGTCGTTACTACCGGTTGCGCCCGCCGAAGTAACCGGTCAACACCGCTCTCCCGTCGCACGTTCCGCCTCACCGCCGCTTTTCGCCTCGACACCGTACCGCGTAACTCCTCGCTCAGACTCGCGAGCGGTGGTCCGTCTCGCCCGATATAAGTAGCTGCCTCCCTTACTGTCGCCGATGACAGACGAACAGTCCGGCGAGGCCGACGGTGCGGGGAGTCGTGACGTGGTCGTACCGCTCCGGGTGTACAAGACCGTCACAGTGTTCTCGACGCTGTTCTCGGTCTTCAGCGTGGTCGTCGGGTTCGTCCTCGTCGACCGGGCGACGAACCGAGCGACGCTCCCGGCTTCGGAGATCGATCCCGTGGTCGCCCTCGCGGGGATCGGCCTGATCCTGTTCGGGGCGGCAGTGTACGCGTTCGCGACCCGGTTCCGGACCGAAGAAATGGGAAAGTCTAAAGACGACGCTGCCGAAGATTTCGGTAATGGCTGACGAATTCATCAAAGGTCTGACCGCCCTCATGGTCGGCGGGACGGGCTGGATGACCATCGCAGGCTGGTACCGCACGCCCAGCTTCGAAGGTGCACAGCTCATCGGCCCGATCCCGACCGAAGGACTGACCGTCTACGATGAGATCGCGCTGGTGTTGATGGACGTCCTCTTCTGGTTCGCGATCCTGGGCGCGCTCACTTTCTGGGTCCTGATCCCGCTGTTCGAGCAAGCGCGCGACGCCTGGGCAGAGCGCAGTAACTGACTGCTTCCCTCTCCCTCTCCGACGACGAGGGGAACGAAGTCCGTGGCTGATTCGAGCCGTGTTGTGGCGGTACGCTAGTTGGACGATTGCTTCGGGGTGTTTAGTGGGAGGAAGTTACTACGGGGAGTCTTAGCGATTCAGTGTACTGAACGCCCTCAGCTCGCTCGGCGGTTCTGTGCGAGAGATCCTTGCGTTGCTCGGATAGTGCCCACGCAGAACCGCCCCCCATTCCTCGCCCGTTCATTCCGCTCGGAGAGCAAGCTCTCCTGAGCCCTCCTTCATCGCGTTCAGGAGGACACCAGGACTGCACCGCACCACAGGCCCCCAACCGATTCGCTCAGTCGCTCCACTCTCTCACTCATCCACCGGAAGACTCGCTTCGCTCACGTGTCGCTTCGCTCCCGCTCGCATCGTGGTTCTCACTTCGTTCCGAACCACGCCCCGAGCGACAGTGCGCGCCACCGAGGATTGTCCGGTTTTTCGTCGCCATCGAGTAAACCTGGCTTACAGAGACAGCAAGACAATCATCGTGTGATGCGCGCATCGAAAATCGAGGAACACACGATCGAACAGTCGTCAGAGCAGGGGGACAGCGTTCGCACGTCGATCAGCGGTGAACAACAACGAAGGACGATCTTTGGATGAGGGGGAGCGGCCGAATTAGACGACCGTTCCGATCGTCCCGGTGAACAGCATCTGGTAGCCCAGGTACAGCAGCGCGAGCGCCCACAGACTCAGCGACGCTTTCGGCCGGTCGAGTGAGAGCTCACGCCGGGCCTCGACCTTCCGGGATTCGAACTCGAAGAAGTCGGTGACCAGCAGGCCGGCCACGAACATCGAGAGGATGACACCGCCGTGGTAGTTGACAGTCGTGTAGTAAAACGAGGCCAGCATCAGCAGGCCGTTGATCACTTCGTGCGGGAGAAAGCGGCTCACGGCGTCGGCACCGCCGTCCTCGTTCTGTTCGACGTGACGGTTGTGGGCGAGATATCGCGTCACCATGTTGGCGAGCACGAGTGCGAGCAGGACGGGTTCGATAAAGCTGTGAAGTGCGTCCAGCTGCCCGAAGATGTTCACGAACGGCTCCATAGAAGAGACTGTGTTCGACGCCCATTAGTGTCTTTCCAATTCTCGTGGGCGTCGGCGGACGAACCAAGTGACATCGGCCTCGTACAGAGTACTGTAGACGCGTACCCGCGATCGTCTCTCCCGTGGCGACGATTCCCGACAAAACGCGACAGTTTAGGGAGTAGCGTAGCCAGCCGGTGGCCCCAGACACTCCGGCTGGTCACGGTCTGTCGATTCGGACCAGCCGAATCGATGCAATCCTGCGCGACTCCCTATACTCCGTTCACGGAAATCGCGGGCGGCTCGCTGCGAGGAGCGCCACCTCGATCGACTGCTCGGTCGTGAGTGTCACCGGTTCGCCGAAGGCGACCTGCAAGACCGACCGATCGTCGGCGAAGAGCCGCACTTCGGCGTCGTCGCGCTCGACGGTCACTCGAAGTCGGTCGTCCGGGACGGTCCAGTGGTCCGGATTCGTCGCGAAGGGTGCGATCGGGGCGACGGCGACGATCCCGGTGCCGGCGGCGGCGACCGGCGTCCCGAGGCGACGCGCGTAGCCCGGCGTCCCGGCGGGCGTGGCGACGACGACACCGTCGGCCCGGAACTGGCCGACGTGGTCTCCGCCTGCCGTCACCGAGAACTCGGAGATGCGGGCGGCCTCGCTCGCCACGAGTGTCACGTCCGTCAGCGCGTGTGCGACCGTCTCGCCGGCGTATTCGACGCGGATCAGCGGGTGGGATTCGCGCTCCCAGTCGCCGGCAACGATGGCGTCTGCCACCGCCGTGGTGCGACCGCTCGGGACCGACCGGAGCCCGCGACCGGCGTCGACGGGTACCAGCGGCATCGACGGTCGCTGGCGAGCGACATCGAGCGCTGCCGTCTCGCCGACAGCGACGACCGCATCGGGGTCCGACGACACGATCGACTCGGCGGTCCCAGTTCGTGTTCGTCCGCCAGCAGCTTCGAGTGTCGTGGCGATGTCGTCGGCGGCGTCACCGACCACGCCGATCACGGACGGCCCGGAATCCATGTCCGAATAGATCGCCCAGCCGGAGAAAAAGGTGCTGAACTCCCCGCGGAACAGAGACGGACCGTCGGAGTCACGTGCCGGTGATCTCCGAGACTCCGTCGGAGCGATCTCCGGTACGCGACGACACGATCCTGCCTCAGGCACTCAGGCGACGGCGGGCGTACTTGACCAGCGTCGGGAGATCCTTGAGGTGCAGGAGCTTCGAGATCGCCCGTTTCTCGCCGGCGTTAACCCGTGCCAGCGTCCCCGCACCCACGTCTTCGAGGTCGGACATCAGCTGGTCGTACCGGTCGTTCGAGACGAGATAGAGGAGTTCGGTCATCAGGAGGCGCTCGCGCGCTCGCGGTGCGACCTCGCTGTGCCAGAGCTTGTCGTAGGTCGCCATCGTCTCGGCGTCGGTGTTGGGCTCGTCGGGCGTGAGACAGGCGTCGGCCGTGATCGCCGCCATACGGGCCGATTTCATCCCCTTGTGGATACCCTCACCCCAGAGCGGATCGATCGTCGGAACGGTGTCACCGATCGCCATGAAGTTGTCCGTGCTCATCGAGGACGGCCGCTGGATGTGTGCCGAGCCACGGTGTTGTTTCTCTTCGAGTTTGACGGCATCGTCGAAGCGGGGGTCCCGGTCGAGCCAGTACTCGAGGTAGTCGTCGATGCCCATCCCGTCTTTGGCGTACTCGCGATGCGAGTCGTTCTGGATGTAACAGAGCCCGACTTTCCCCGAGCGGCCGCCCGTGTGGAAGATCCAGGAGTAGCCACCGGGGGCCAGATCGTGATCGAGTCGGAGCATCATCGCGTCTCGCAGATCGGCGAACTCGGGATGGTTCACGTCGATGTTCTCGAACTCGTACTCGACACCGATCGCCTGATGTTTGCGCTTGAGATTACAGACGCCGAGCTTCTTCGCCAGAGGCGCGGCCGGCCCGGTCGCGTCGACGACGATCTCGGCATACACTTCCTCGTCGCCGTTGTAGCTGACGCCGACGATCTCACCGTCGTCGGTGATCGGAGCAGTCACGCGCGAGTCGAAGCGGTACTCGGCCCCGTGTTTGCGACTGTCCCGAACGAGGAACTGCTTGAAGTCGGCGAATTCGAGGACTGCGCCAGCCTGGTCCTGCACGTAGTAGTTGTTGGGCGACTCGAGGACGACGTTGTCCGTGTACTGCATGACCACGTCGTCCGGGATCGAGAACGACGCCATCATCGACGGGAACGTGCCTGCTGTCGACTTGTTGCTTTGACGTGGGAACTGGGCTTCCGGCTCGGTTTCCAGGACGAGGACGTCGTAGTTCCGTGCGGCCAGGTCGCGGGCGCACTGCGCCCCTGCGGGACCGGCCCCGGCGATGACCACGTCAAAACGCTCGCTCATATCCACAGATTTCACGTGCCGGTAATGAGTCTTGCTGAATGTAACTGTCGCACTGCCCGGCGTCTCGAAAGGGTAAAGCCGCCTGCGTGACAGCACTTCGACAGTGCGGGCGAGATGTCCGCGGGTGGTTTCAATGCTCAAGACAGGTGCAGGGCGACTCGCGAACAGCGGTCGACTCCCGACGGCGCTTCGAGCGGTGCTTGGCTACTACGCCGATGCCGGCGTGTTCGACTACGGGAGCCTGGCCCTGAAACGCGAGATCGATGAGCGGACTGAGCGGATGATCGACGACGTGTTCGGACTCGTCGAGGACGCCCTCGCCGAGGCGTTCGACCTGGAGAGTGTCGACTTCGACTACGACACGAAACTCGTCCTGCCGGCACAGTTGACGCTGGGATACGTCTACCGCCGGGCGCGCCAGCGGGCGACGACCGATCCGGTGACCAACGAGATCGCCAGCGGCGTGCCGGCGGTCGACGAGACGGCACTCGAAGCCGGTCCCTCGCAGGACCTCACGCCTCGCGAGATGGTCGTCCGCGCCGAGCAGATGACCCGCTTCTCCATCGAGGCGCTGATCGACGGCGACATGCGCGACGCGGTCAACGACGACGAGTTCGAGGACTTCGAGGTCGACTTCGAACCCGACTCGATGCGTCGCGTCGCCGAGGTCGCACAGGCGGCACTGGAAGAGCACATGACGGGAATTCTCGACGACCTACCGTCCCTCGTCGGGGAGACCTACCAGTGGGCGGTCGACTACAGCGAGGCCCACCAGGACCGCGACGACCACTTCCGCCAGTTGATGGAAGCGACAGAGGACGGTGACGAGTCTGCGCTCGCCGACGTTCGCGAGGAGTACAAGTTCGCCGACTTCACCGACGAGGACGTCGCAGCACTGTTCACCGACCAGGAGCGCGAACTGCCCTACATCAAGACCCAGTACGCCCGCGTGGGCGTGCTGTACGAGGCGATGATCGACCTGTATCGACTCGGCGGGCTCGACATCGAAGACGAGTTCGCCCGATCGATCGTGCTGGCGATCATCGGCGCGCAGGTCTGGCTCGACGACGTGGACGACTACGACGACGACCGCCGCGAGGGGCAACTGACCCCCGTCACTGCGGAGTACCTGCTGGCGCCGGACGACGAGGCTGCCTACCGCCGTGTCGTCGACATCACCGAGCAGTACCTCGATCGAGCCAAGGAGTACGCGACCCTCGTGGACTCACCACTGACAGGTGTGGCCGTGGAATACATTTACCGGTCCGGCGAACCCGAAGTGCTGCCGGGCAAGCCCTGAGCGAACCCGTCACTCGCGGGTCGTCTCGACGACCTGCAGGTCCTCGTCGACGGTCACTGCCAGTCGATCGCCGTCCACGTTGATGGTGAATCGCACCCGGAGCGGATCCGTCGAGAGGATCGCTTCTTCGTAGTCCTCGTGGGCCTGATTGACGCGGTGGATGTCTTCGGGGCGGACCGGGTTGAGGCCGTGGTCGGTGAGAAAGTCGAACACGTCGACGTTCGTCAGCGTACCGAGCAGCGCTGCGCCCCCGCTCCTGTAGATACAGTTGGTACAGTGGACGCGCGTGGTGACCGCGTGGTGACGGTGACAGCTCTCACAGAGCCCGTCACTGGCGTCGTGGCGCTCACAGACCGAGAGGTCGTGCTCGACGGTCGCCGAACAACGGGGACAGATGCCGCTGGCGAAGGCCATCACTTCCAGTTGCGTCCACGTCCAGGCAGTCCGGACGATCTCGTCGGCGTCCCGGCCGCGCAGTCCCGCCGGTGGGAGCGTCAGTCGACCGAGGTACCCCGGTTCGGCCTGGGCCGAGCGGTTGTACTCGAACTTGCCGTCACACGACGTACAGAACAGTTCGACGCTCCCCTCGCACCAGCGAGCCTCGACGGGACTCTCACAGTACTCACACCGCTGGTCGACCGGCGTCCGGTCGAACGTCGGCGTCTCCGTGACCGCCCCCGAGAGGACCGCCTCGACGACGCGGCGCCCGGGCTGGCGGAGTTCGTAGCCGTCGTCGGTCTTCCGGACGAAGTGGCCCACGAGCTTGTCGAGGTGGTAGTTGAACTGTCCGGAGTCGTCCACGTCGACGGCGTCGTGCAGTTCGGAGAACGAACACGGTTCGTCGGACTCGCCGAGTGCCCGGAGAGCCGCGAGCCGCGTCTCGTTGCCCAGCACCGAGAACGCCTCGTCCGGTGACAGAGTCGTCTCTCCGTCGTCCGCGTTGGCCATATCTCGGGATTGGGCCGGCCCCCTAAATCACTGTGCCGGTCGCGCTGCCCAGGCCAGTGGATCGCCGAGGCGCGCTCCTGCTGCGAGAGCGAGCATCCTCCCCACGCTCGCTCCCGGGCCCGACGAGAACACTCAATTGCCGTTCGCGTGAAGACCCGCTATGGGCGAACGCGAAGCCGTCGACCGCGTCGACGATCCCGTTACGGTCTCGTCGCTGACCACCGACCTCCAGGAGCTGGGCGTCCAGGCGGGCGACACCCTGCTGGTCCACGCCTCCCTGAGCGCGCTGGGCTGGGTCGCCGGCGGCGCGCCGGCGGTCGTCGACGCACTCCAGGCAGCCGTCACCGACGACGGAACGCTCGTCGTCCCGACCCACACAGGACAGTACAGCGACCCGGCAGCGTGGTCGAACCCGCCGGTGCCAGACGACTGGGTCGAGACGGTCAGGGACGAACGCCCCGCGTATCGCCCCGAGATTACGCCGACCCGCGCCGTGGGTGCGATCCCGGAGTGTTTCAGAACCTATCCCGGTACCGTCCGGAGTCGCCACCCGATCTACTCCTTCGCGGCGTGGGGCGACGCCGCTGAGGCGATCGTCGCCGATCACAGCTTCGACTACGGCCTCGGTGACGACTCGCCGTTGGGTGCGGTGTACGACCGCGGTGGACGCGTCCTGATGCTGGGAACCGACTACGACACGAACACGTCACTCCACCTCGCGGAACACCGAGCGAACTTCCCGAAAACGGTCGTCAACGCCGAGGTGCCGGTTCTTCGCAACGGTGAGCGCACGTTCGTTGAGTGCACCGACATCGAAACCCGAACCGACGACTTCGAAGCTGTGGGCGCGGCCTTCGAATCACAGACCGACGTGAGGACCGGCACGGTCGGTGCAGCCGATGCGACGCTACTGGAGCAGCAGTCGCTCGTCGACTTCGCGACGGAGTGGTTCGGGAAGCATCGGTGACTGACAACTGAACGCCCTCGCCCCGTTCGACGGTCTCTGTGCCGGATATCCTCACTCACTACGTTCGCTCGGATAGCGCCGACGCAGAGACCGCGAGACGAGCCCCGCCCGTTCATTCCACCAGGGACAGCACCACAGGACAGCACCGCGCCACACGCCTCCCCAGCCGACTCACTCGCTTCGCTCGTTCGTCCCTCACGCAATGTCGTCGCGCCACGAGGGCGCGACAGCGCGCGCCGACGCAGTTTGGTCAGTACGTTATCGATACTGACCGGATTCCGTCGTAGCATTCGCGCGAACGAATGGTTCGAAGAACCCGGTCGTTCGCGCGATTCGCCGCGAGCGCGCCGAAGGCGCGACTCGCGGTTTTTTCGCCCACGTTTTTGCGCGAGTGGTTCGCGCCTCGCGCGAACCCGAAGCGGAAAAAGGTGGTTTAGTAAAACTCTCGCACGAGGTCCATCGCGCCGTCGGGTGCGCCGTCCGGGATCTCGGCCATGTTCTGGTCGAAGCCTTCGCGTTCGTCGTAGGGCACGGAGTTTTCGTCCTGGTAGAGGACGCCCATGTACTCCTTGTCGCCGTCGAGGATCTTGTCCTTGGCCTGATCGGCGCTGGTGGAGTCGTGGTCCGTCTCGTCGAGGTCGACGATGGAGTCACGGAAGTAGTCGTAGGTGTCGACGTCGTTGAACGTCACGCACGGCGAGTAGACGTTGACGAAGCCGAAGCCGTCGTGTTCGATGGCTTCCTGGACCAGTTCGGCGTGGCGCTGGGAGTTCGAGGAGAACGACTGGGCGATGAACGTCGCGCCCGCAGAGAGAGCCAGCGCCTTGGGGTTGACCGGGGGCTGGTTCGGGCCGTCCGGCGAGGTCGACGTCTCGAAGTCCTCTCGGGAGGTCGGCGAGGCTTGGCCCTTGGTAAGGCCGTAGATACGGTTGTCCATGACGACGTAGCTCATGTCGACGTTCCGGCGGACGGCGTGGATGAAGTGGCCCGCGCCGATGGAGTAGCCGTCGCCGTCGCCGCCGGCGACCATCACTTCGAGGTCGGGGTTGGCGAGTTTGACGCCGATGCCGACCGGGAGCGCGCGGCCGTGGACGCCGTGCAGCGCGTAGCTGTGCATGTACGTCCCGATCTTGCCGGAACAGCCGATGCCGGCGACCACGAACGTGTTGTCGGGGTCGTTGCCGGTCTCGGCCAGCGCCTTCATCATGCCGTTCATCGTCCCGAAGTCACCGCAGCCGGGACACCACGTCGGTTGCTTGTCGGATTTGAAGTCCGTGAATCGAATGTCGGAGCTCATGCTTTTACCTCGCTCTCTCCGGCGACGGCCTCTTTGATCTCCGCGGCCAGTTCGTCGGCCTTGAAGCGGACGCCGTCGTACTTGTTGACCCGATCGACGCGTTCGAGCACGTCGTGTTCGATCACGTCGGCGAACTGCCCCGTGGCGTTACACTCGACGACGATCGTCTGGTCGGCGGCCTCGATCTCCTCGCTGAGGTCCGGGCGCGGGAAGATGTAGGGGACGGAGAGGAAGCGCACGTCGATGCCGTCCTCGTCGAGCATCTCCAGACCTTCCCGCATCGCGCCCTCGTTGGAGCCCCAGGAGATGACGAGCGTGTCCGCGTCGGGATCGCCGAACTCGCGGTAGTCCCAGTCTTCTTCCTCCTGAGCGGTCTCGACCTTGCGTTCGCGCTTCTCGACCTGTTCCATCCGTACGTCGGTGTCCTCGGTTCGGCGGCCGAGCGCGTCGTGTTCGAGGCCCGTCGTCATGTGAGCACCGCCGCTCGTCCCGGGGAACGTGCGCGGCGAGACGCCGTCGGCGGCAGGGAAGTGGGGCTGGAACTGGTCTTTCTCGTTCTGCCAGCCGTCGATGTCCGCTTCGTCGACGACCTTGCCCCGGTCGATCTCGACCTCGTCCATGTCGAACGTCTCGGGCTCGAAGGTCTGTTCGGTGACCGCGAGCGCGAGGTCGGAGACGAGGAACACGGGCGTCTGGTACTTCTCGGCGAGGTTGAACGCCTCGATGGTCTTCCAGAAGCACTCGGAAATCGTGGTCGGCGCGACGACGAAGCGGGGGATCTCGCCGTGGCCGCCGTACAGTGTCATGTTGAGGTCGCCCTGTTCCTGCTTTGTCGGCATCCCGGTCGAGGGGCCCGAGCGCATCACGTCACAGATCACCAGCGGCGTCTCGGTCGTCGCGACGAGCCCGAAGGTCTCTGTCATGAGGTCGATCCCCGGACCGGAGGTGGCCGTCATCGAGCGCGCGCCGGCGCGGGCGGCACCGAGTGCCATGTTGATCGCGGCGAGTTCGTCCTCGGCCTGGACGACCTTGCCGCCGAACTGGTCGACGCGGCCGGTCATGTACTCCATCACGTCCGTCGCGGGCGTGATCGGGTAGCCGGCGTAGAACCGGCAGCCACCGGCGATGGCGCCCATGCCGATGGCTTCGTCGCCGTTGAGCAGGACGTAGTCGTTGTCCGTCGTCGCCATCTCGTAGCCGAAGTCGTGGTCGTACTCCGACTGGACGTAGTCCTGGCCGGCGCGGGCGGCCTTCTTGTTGTTCTCGACGATCGCCTCGCCTTTGTCGCCGAAGCGCTTCTCGAGAGACTCGTCCAGGTTCTCGATGGGGAAGCCAGTGACTTCACAGGCCGCGCCCAGCGCGACGACGTTGGCCATGATCGCGCCGCCGGCCTCCTCCGCGAGGCGCTTGAGGGGGACTTCCAGGCCGATCATCTCGTCGGGGATCTCGACGTTCTGCATCGTCGTGCGCTCCCCGTCGTAGATGATGACCGAGCCCTCGTGGAGCTCGTCCATGTTCTCGTCGATCGTGCGCTCGGTCAGGGCGATGAGCACGTCGAGTCGGTCGACGACACTCTCGACGCGGTCGACGGACGTCCGGACCTTGTAGGCCGTGTATCCACCGCGGATACGCGACGCGAAGTCCTTCGAGGTGAAGACGTGCCGACCTGCCCGCGAGAGTGCCTGGGCGAAGATTTTCCCGGTAGAGTCGATTCCATCGCCGGCTTCGCCGCCGATGGCCCAGTTGAGGTCTTCGGGCATTCTAGCCTCGGGTATCCATCGCCCAAGGAAAAACCTTCTGTAAACCGTTGGCACGACGCTCGCCGGTGTTTCAGTGTGTCGACGAAAGAAAAGTTATACTCGGTTCCGAGTCAGTTTTTACACCGGCTGGGGTCGATCCCGGATCGAAACCGGCAAACACTGGATGGACCAACGCTACCCATGGACGATACCGAGTGTCGCGTCGTGGCCGTCCGCGAAGTCGGCCCCGACACGGTGGCGATCGACATCGAGACGCCCGACGGCTTTTCGGCACGACCTGGCCAGTTCGTCAAACTCACGTTCGAGGTCGACGACGAGGACGAACCTCGTTTCTACACGATCTCTTCGCCCGACGTGGACGGGACGTTCGAGATCACCGTCGGCATCGATCCCGAGGGGACGGTCGCACCGATCCTCGCCGATCTGCAGGCGGACGACACCGTCACTGTCGCCGGCCCGTTCGGCAGCGACTACTACGAGGACGAAGCACGTGCGGTCATCCTCGCCGGCGGACCGGGCGTCGGCCCGGCCGTCGGCATCGCCGAGCGCGCGCTCGACGAGGGCAACGATGCCGCCATCGTGTATCGGGACGACGCACCAGTCCACGAGGACCGCCTCGCTGCGATCGAGGACGACGGCGGCTTCGTCAGCATCCTCGACGGGGACGCCGACCTGACTGACGCGACTGCGTCGGCGCTCGAAGGGGGCGGTCAGATCTTCGTCTACGGCTTCGCGGACTTCATCGACGCGGCGACGGCGGCCATCGACGCCGCCGGTGGGACGACTGAGGACGCCAAGATCGAGAACTTCGGCTAGGAAGCGTACTCAACTACATCGAGATTGTAACCACTTCGAAAGCCCTCGGATCGCTCGCGCTGTCTGTGCCGGATATCCTCTCTTCGGTCGGATAGTGCCGCCCCGGACGGCGCGACCGAACCTCGCCCTTTCATCCGCCAGGGCATAGGCTGTTCAGCGATCTACGATCCTGGCGGATGAAAGGGCGAAGCTGGCTCCGGGAACCCGGACCCTACAAGCACGCCACGCGAGCGCAGTAGCGGTCACGGGACTGGAGCCAGCCGAGGGCTTTCGAGGTCTCCACGCCGTCCCTCACGGTTGCAGAGATTGCGTCGTCGTTCCCGAATCCCGCTCCGTGGTCTGCTAGCCCGTCTCGCAGAAAGTATTTTACCTACCGCATGCCAACGAATACCATGCGCGAAGTCAGTCGGACGACGCGCCAGCGTATTGCCGACCAACTCCGGGCCGAGACCCTCGCTGCGGGTGCGATCGCCCGGGAGTTCGAGATACAGACCAGCGACGCCCTCGACCACGTCGAGCACATCGCTCGGTCGCTCGATTCGACAGACGAGCAGTTGCTCGTCGCGCCCCCGACCTGCGAGCGCTGTGGGTTCGACGACTTCGACGACCTGACGAACCGTCCGAGCAGGTGTCCCGAGTGCAAGAGCGAGGCGATCGAGGAACCCGCGTTCCGGATCGACTAGAGGCCGGCGCGTGACGCTCGGGGAACGACCAGCAGCCGCTGGTTCAATTGCCCGAGAAGCCGATACGGCTGCCCGACGACAGGTCGGTGTCCTCGGCGGGTCCGAGCTTCTCGACGCTGTAGCCGTCTTCCGTCAGGTACACCGCGTCGTCCTCGACGGCCACCTCGATCTCCGAGAGCACCGCGCCCTCACAGGGGCCGAAGTTGCAGTACCCCGAATCGGTCTCGAACGTCGCGCCGTGTTTCTCGCACACCAGTTCGTCGTCGCGAAGCGTCGCTCCGGAGCCACGGTCGAGGGGCACGTCCCGCCAGTGCGGGCAGTAGTTCTCGAAGGCGACGATCTCGTCGGCGAGAGCCAGGAGGATCGCTTCTTTGGTGTCGGTCCCGTTACGCATCGTGAACAGCACGGTCCCATCTGCGGGGATCTCGTCGGCGTCGACGATCCGGCGCTCGGCATCCATCGTTTGGGCCACGTTCGTGATTCGCCGGCTTCAAACGTCCGGTTTCCGCGAATGTGGCGTCAGAACTCCTCGTCTTCTTCGAACTCGCCCTCCTCCTCGAACTCGCCTTCTCCACCGCCGAGTGCGTCCGCGAGGGTACCGAGGATCCCTCCGTCCTCTTCTTCGACTTCCTCTTCCTCCTCGTCTTCGATGTCGATGTCGATGTCCCGATCGTGGTGGCTCCCGTGGCCGGTGAGCTGTTCGAGTTCGCCGGGGTCGAGCCAGACACCGCCACAGCTCGGACAGTGATCGATCGTGACGCCGTGTTCCACGCGCTGGTCGAACTCTGCCCCACATGCTGGACAGTCCAGCGATCTATGCGCTGTCATCATTCCTACATGTACCGAGGAATTTAAAAAAGTTCTCCCGGCGAACGCTGGTCGGACGGCCACGCTCCCGACCGATCGAACGACATCGTCACCGGTCTGGCAGCCACCTCCGGACTAACGAAAAAGCATATTTTGCCGGAATACATCGCCTCTAGTGGTGTGTCACCATGTGCCATGAATACACCGCGAACGACTGGATCTGGGAACCCGAGGACGGCGAGGGTTCATCCGCCGAAGACGACGAGTTACCCGAATTCCTCAACGAGGACTCGGACACAGCAACCGAAATCGTCACCGACGGCGGCGACGAGTCCTGATACGGTTTACTGTCGTCTCTCATCGGTGATCGCCGGCACGGGGTCGGAGATCACCGGCACATAGCGACAGTACTCCGTACGACGCCGACCCTCTCTCGCCACGTGGCTTTTGCCCGTTCGGAAACAACTCCCGGCCATGACGACGCCGACAGCGGTGGTCTTCGATCTGGACGGGACGCTCTGCACGAGCCACCAGGACGAGGCATCGCTGTTCCGGGCCGCGTTCGAGGCTGTCGACGTGGCTCCGTTCGGCAGTGCCGACGAACTCTGGGCCGCCCTCGACGGCCCGCCGGGTCCAGACGACGAGCAGTCGCATCTCGCGTCCGGGTTTCGCCGACTCGCCGCCCAGTACGGCCACCGCCGAGTGCCGGCCGACGACCTCGCGGCGGGTCTGCTTGCTGCGGTCGACCGGAGCGCAGTCTCTTTCTTGCCGGGCGCGGAGTCGGCACTCGCGACCGCTCGCGAGCACGGCCCGGTCGGGATCATGACCAACGGTCCGCGACGCCGGCAGGTACCCAAAGTCGAGGCGCTCGCGCTCGACGATCGCGTCGACACGGTCGTGTACGCCGGTGACCTCCCGCGGCGCAAGCCACACCCGGAGCCGTTCGAGGCCGTCTGTGAGGCCGTCGAGACGTCGGCCCGATCGACCGTCTACGTCGGCGATTCACTGTCGTACGACGTGGCCGGCGCACACGGTGCGGGCCTGCTGGCGGCCTGGTATCCCGGGGGAGACGACGAACCGGGCGCGTATCGACCCGACTACGTGCTCGACCGACTCGACGACCTCGGTGACGTGCTCGACGGTGCCGACGAACGTGGTGGACTGCTATGACCGACCCGACGGTCGACGTGGACGCGCGGACGGTCCTCCGGCGCGTCGTCCAGGGCGAGGACCCAGCCGAGATCACGTTCCCGCCACAGGGCAACCACAAGGAGACGATCGTCGCCCACTACGCCGATCGGCCCGCTGCAGTCGTCCAGTTGACCGACGATCCCGACGTGGCCCACGTCGAGGCGTCGCTGCTGTCGGCGATCCGCGACCGGACCGACGTCCCCGTCCCGGCGCTACTGGCTCGGGGGCGTCTCGGCGGCCGGGGGTATCTCGTCACCGAGTACGTCGCCGGTCGTGACCTTCATCAGCGGTTCACCGACATCGGGGGCGATGCGCGCGAGCGACTGGCCCGGCGGTTCGGCGCGATTCTCGGACAGTTACACGAGGCCTTCCGTTTCGACACCGCCGGCCCCCTCGCACTCGCTCGGACTGGATCGCTGGAAGCCACGGGCCCGTCGGCTGACGAGTTCGCCCGACAGTACGCTCTCGAGGGCCTCGCTGCGCTCTCACCGGCGTTCGACGACCGCCGCTCCGAAATCGAGTCGGCCCTGCAGACGCGCCCCGAGACCACTCGGACACCCAGACTCTTCCCGTGGGACCTCCGGCCGGGCAACGCCCTGCTGGTCGACGGCGAGATCGCCGCGATCACCGACTGGGGCGATCCGCTGGCGGCCGATCCGTCCCTCGCTATCGCGAAGGTCGAGCACCTCGTGGCGAACTGGTACGTCGACGATCCGGCCCCGCTCCGAGGGGCCTTCCGCGCGGGCTACGCGGACGTTCGGCCGCTTCCCGAGGTCCCCGTCGCCGACCGGATCGCCGCCGTCGTCCAGTCGGCCGTCGACTCGACGGGCGCAGTCACCCGTCCGCGCTATCCCGAACTGACGGGCGAGGACGCCGTCGCCGTCCATCGTGCGTGGCTCGACGAGTGGCTCTGACGTGTCCGAACGAGATTACTGTGCACCTCGGTCTTTCTGAGACCATTTACACACGGACAGGGACCACGACTCGCTGTCCCGACCAGACACCGTTTTAGGCGTCGAGCCGGTACCAGAGGGTATGACTACAGACCCCGCCGATCTCGCCGTCACGATCGTCGACGGTTACGTCGACGAGCCCGCCCACTTCGGGGTCCCGCCGTACATCTCGACGTACCCGCGTTACACTGCCGGGGCGCTGGTCGACGCCGGCGTCCCGCGCGAGCAGATCACCTACCACACCATCGACGCGCTGCGCGAGGAGAATCGCCGCTGGCGCGACGTGGAGGACGCCGACCTGATGATCTACGTCGGTGGGATGACCGTCCCCGGAAAGTACGTCGGGGGCACGCCGGCAGAGCCAGACGAGGTTCGCGAACTGGCCTGGACCGCCGACGGCACGTCGATGATCGGCGGGCCCGTCCGCTTCGGCGTCGGGGAGGCCAACGAAGGGGCCAGCGAGACCGCCCGCGACGACCTGGACTTCGACTTCCTCGCCATGGCCGACGTGGAGGCCGCCGCCTACGACCTCGTGGACAACGGCCTCGAAGGGTTCGAGGACCGCTATCGCGGCGTGCCCGAGGAGACTCGCTGGGCCCGAGCGGGCGCGTTCGTCGTCGAGCAACACCCCAACCACCCCGACTACCTCATCGCCGAACTCGAAACGTCGCGGGGCTGTCCCTACCGCTGCTCGTTCTGCACGGAGCCGATGTACGGCGACCCGGACTTCCGGCCGCCCGAGAGCGTCGTCGACGAGGTCGATGCCCTCTCGAACCGCGGCGTCGCGAACTTCCGACTGGGTCGACAGGCCGACATCCTCGCCTATGGCGGCGATGGCGAGGCCCCGAACCCGGACGCCCTGCGGGACCTCTACGGGGGGATCCGCGAGGTCGCGCCCGACCTGGAGACGCTCCACTTGGACAATATGAACCCCATCACGATCGTGAAGTGGCCCGAGAAGGCTCGCGAGGGGATTCGCGTCATCGCCGAGCACAACACGCCCGGCGACACCGCCGCGTTCGGTCTCGAATCGGCGGACCCGCTCGTCCAGGAGGAGAACAACCTCAACGTCTCCGCCGAGGAGTGCTTCGAGGCGGTTCGGATCGTCAACGAAGAAGCTGGCTTTCGGCCGGGCGAGGAACCCGGTAGCGGCCCCAGCACCGGCAGCGACGCCCCGAACCGCCTGCCTAAACTTCTGCCCGGGATCAATCTCGTCCACGGCCTCAAGGGCGAGCGCCGGGAGAGCTTCGAGCACAACAAGCGGTTCCTCCAGCGCGTCTACGACGAGGGGTACATGCTCCGGCGGATCAACATCCGACAGGTGATGGCCTTCGAGGGGACCGACATGGCCGACACCGGGGCGGAGATCGCCAACGATCACAAGCAACTGTTCCAGGAGTACAAGCGCGAGGTGCGCGAGACTATCGACAATCCGATGCTCAAGCGCGTCGCGCCGGTCGGGACCGTCCTTCCCGATGTCACACTGGAGTACCACCAGGACGGCAAGACGTTCGGCCGACAGCTCGGGACCTATCCGCTGCTCGTCGGGATTCCGGGCGAGCGCGAACTCGGCCGCACGATCGACGTGGCGCTCACCGACCACGGCTACCGCTCGGTGACCGGCGTCCCCTATCCGTTAGATCTCAACGGGGCCTCGATGGACGAACTGCAAGCGATTCCGGGCATCGGTCGCTCGACGGCGGGCGACATCGTCGTCTCCCGCCCGTACGACTCCGTCGCCGAGGTCGACGACGCACTCGGAGCGTTCGTCACCGCCGAGTCGCCGGGCAACGCTGACTAACTGGCCGTCGCCGGGAAGGCCGAGTGACTGTTCCGTCGTCGTCGAGACGATCAGGCCGGTTCGAGCGTCTCTCCGTCGTTGGATAGCGATCCCAGATCGGGGATCCGAAGGACGATCGCGCCCGTCTGTCCGGTCTCGATCTGTTCGTCGAAGGCAAGCGTTCCGCCGAGCAGTTCGACGCCCCAGTTCACCAGCCAGAGGTCGAGATAGCCGGTGTGCTCCAGTGGCGACTCCCGCCCGTTCTCGATCGCGCGCTGCTCGTGGGCCGGGACGCTGATGTCTTCGCCGACGACGGCGATCTCGGCCCACTCGTCGGTGTCGACCGCGACCAGTTCGATCGCCGTCGACTCGTCGAGATCGGTACAGAGGTACCGCACCGCGTAGAAGACGACTTCCTCGAACACGACGGGGTCGGTCTCGATCAGCAGGTCGTCGGGCGTCTCGATGACGATCGACAGCGATGCAGGGCCGTCCAGGAGTCGCTCGCGGACGCCCCGGAGGACGGTTGCGACGCCGACGTGGTCCTGTTCTTTCTCCCGTCCGACGACCCGCTCGACGGTCCGGGCGGTCTCGCTGAGGTCGACCAGTTGGGCGGACTCGCGCTCGATTGTCCGGGCCAGTTCGGTCTGCTCGCCCTCGCCGGTCTCGACGATTTCTTCTGCACAGCCCATCACGATCGACATCGAGTTGCGGATGTTGTGGCGCATGACCCGATCGAGCACCGAGAGGCGTTGCTGGCGGCGCCTGGCGCGGGTCACGTCGTGCAGGAGGAGCGTCCAGCCGATCACCCGGTTCCGGCGGTCGGTCAGCGCCGAACTCGTCACGTCGAATTCGCGGTTGCCCGCGACCGTCTCCACCACGACGGTGTCGGTCTCAGCGGGGTCGAAGCGTTCGACGTCGAGTACGTCCCCGATCTGCCGCCCGATCGCCTCGCTCTTGGGCGTGCCCAGCGTCTCCCCGGTCGTTTTGTTGAGGTCGACCACGCGGTCGTCGGTGTCGACGACGAAGACGCTGTCGCCGAAGTCGTCGATCGCCGCCCGCTGGCCGGCCCGCCTGGTCGCCGGCGACAGCGAGAACAGATCGTGGCTGACCAGTGCGTAGCCGATCCCGACACTTGTCACCGCGAACGCGATGGGCGAGAGATCCAGCGTCGGCGCGGGCGGCAACCCCAGTAGCCACTTGCCGTTCAGAACCGACGGGAGCGCCGCGGCGACGAGCAAGATCCGACCCTGGTTCTCGTACAGTTCGCTGGTCAGGAACAACTCGAGGATCACGAGCAGGCCGAGGATGATCAGGACGTAGGAGAAGGCGACCTGCAGGAGGAGCCAGGGACCGGGGTCGTAACTAGCTGTGGCGAGCCCCAGGACCTCGACAATCTCGTACGACCGCCAGAAGAGGCCGTGGGCGTCACTGGTGGCGATCAGTCCCAGCGTCACGACTGACGGGACGGCGATCGACCCCGTCAGCAAGGGTGTAATGTACGAGTCACGGCCGGTGTAGGCTAACGCGGCCAGGAACCACGCGGCCGGAACGAGCAGCCGCCCGATCCACAGTGGTATCTCGAGTGCGAGTCGCAACGCCGGGTCGAAGACGACGAACGAGAGGGCGTAGGTCCCTGCCCAGATCACGCCCCCGACCGAGGCGACGACGTAGAGGCGGTCGCCGGGCGTATCCCCGATTCGATAGATAGCGACGGCGATGCCGGCGTAGAAGATGGCACCGGTGACTGTCGCGACGACGACGATCGGACCCAGTACCACTTCCCTTGACCCCCCTTTGGCCTACGATTCGATTACTCGTATAAAAAACACGGGCCTGACGACCGCCAGCGAACAGAAGGTACTTTTCGCTCCCCCTGCGAAGTGAGAGCAATGAGTTCCGTCGAGGTGAGCGTCGTCCTCCCGGCGTACAACGAGGCGGATACCATTCGGGAGACCGTCGAGACGACGTTGTCGACGCTCGCCGCTTTTCTGCCCGACGGGAGTTTCGAGGTAATCGTCGCCGAGGACGGCTGCGACGACCGGACGCCCGAGATCGCCTCGCAGATGGCGGACGACGACGATCGGGTTCGACACATCCACGCCGAGGAGCGACTGGGGCGCGGCGGCGCGCTGGAGTACGCGTTCCGTCGTGCCGAGGGCGAGACGCTGGTTTACTTCGACACCGATCTTGCGACGGACATGCGCCACCTCGAAGAACTGGTCGAGTCGATCCGCACGGACTGCTACGACGTGGTGACCGGATCACGGTGGATGCCCGAGAACCGGGCCGACCGGCCGGCCAAGCGCGGCGTGCCGAGTCTCGGGTACAACACGCTCGTACGCGTGTTCCTTCGCTCGGACCTGCAGGACCACCAGTGTGGTTTCAAGGCGTTCGACCGCACCGCGCTGCTTTCCCTGCTGGACGACGTGGAGGACGAGCACTGGTTCTGGGACACGGAACTGCTCGTGCGCGCCCAGCGGGATGGCTACCGTGTCAAGGAGTTCGCCGTCGACTGGACACCCAAGGGCGACTCGAAAGTCGATCTGATCCGGGACGTGTTCGGCATGGGGAGCCAGATCCTCCGGACCTGGTGGCAGCTGTCGGTCAGCCCCCGACTCAGCCGCAAGGTGAGCATGACGGCGGGGTCACTGCTGGTGATCACCGCGCTCGTGCTGGCGGTCACGGTCGTCTTCGACCCCGCCGCCGTGCTCGACGCGATCGGCGCGGCGGACGTCGGCATCGTCGCGCTCTCGGGCGTTGTGTACCTGCTGTCGTGGCCCCTGCGTGGCCTGCGCTATCGGGACATCCTCGACAGACAGGGCCACGACGGCGACACGTGGTTCCTCACTGGCGCGATCTTCATCAGCCAGACGGGCAACCTCGTCTTCCCGGCCAGACTCGGCGACGGCGTTCGCGCGTACGTCGTCAAGGCTCGGCGTAGCATCCCATATCCGACCGGATTCGCGTCGCTGGCGGTCGAACGCGTCTTCGACCTGCTGGCGATCACGGTGCTGGCCGGGAGCGTACTCGTCGGCCTCGTCCTGACCGGTGGGACCGAACAGATCGCTCGGGCGATCGCGGCCGACGTGCCGCCGGTCACGATCGGGGGCGAGACGCTCGATCCCGCTGCGGCGGCCCGGACGGCACTCAGGGTGGCCGCCGTCGTCGGGACGGCCGCGATCGCCGGTGTCGTCGTGATCGTCGCCAGTGCCCGCCGTGACAGCGATTTCGTCCACCGTACCGTCACTGCCCTCAGCAACGACTCCTACGCGGAGTACGTCTCGGGCGTCGTCGAACTGTTCGTCGGTGACGTGGAGACGGTCGTCGGTGATCGCGGGGCTTTCTTCAGGGTCGGCGTCGGGAGCCTCGCCATCTGGGTGGTCGACGTCGTGACGGCGCTGGTCGTCTTCGTCGCGTTCCCCGGGATCGAGCTCTCCGCGTCGCTCGTCGCTGCCGGTTTCTTCGCCGTCAGCGTCGGGAACCTCGCGAAGATCCTGCCGCTCTCACCGGGTGGAATCGGCCTCTACGAGGGGGCGTTCACGCTCATCGTCGTCGGTCTGACGACCGTCGCAGCCCCCGTCGCGCTCGCGATCTCGATCGTCGATCACGCCGTCAAGAACGCCGTGACGATCGTCGGCGGGCTGGCATCGATGGGCTGGCTCAACGTCTCGCTGACCACTGCCGTCGAGGAGTCCCGCAACGCCGGCGAGGTCGAGGAGTCGGTCGAGGCCGATTGATACGGATCGTTGTAGACGTTTACCCAGTCGACTGCACGACGACGTGCGGTCGATCTGGTACAGACCGACAACTGTCTGTATGACACTTCTGTGACGCTGACCAGTTCCGTTCCAGTCGCTCTCCCCCTACTACTTGAATGGGTACGTTATACCTTCCCAAATACCACGCTCGACCCGTTGACACCGGTTTTCGGATCTCTACTCCGACAGATTTAAACTGGTATCGAAACCATGATGATGGTACCAATCGAGCGTCCGGGATCGTCGATAGTTCACCGATGCGTTACTGCCCGTCACATGGCATGGGACGGGGGTAGTGATTCTCGGCACAGACCCGGATAGCGCCCGCATTCGTACAATGAGCGATTCAAACACCAGAACGCGATCGAGAGCGCGCACGGCGACACAGGAAGAGACGGACGAACAGGAACAGGAGACCACGGGGACGGCGTGTCCGGAGTGCTCGGGCACGCTCGTCGTCGACGACGAGCACGGCGAAACCGTCTGTGACTCGTGTGGACTCGTCGTCGAGTCCGACGAGATCGACCGCGGCCCGGAGTGGCGCGCGTTCGACTCCAGCGAGAAAGACGAGAAGTCCCGCGTCGGCGCACCGACGACCAACATGATGCACGACAAGGGGCTGTCGACCAACATCGACTGGCGCGACAAGGACGCATACGGCAACTCGCTGTCGGGCAAGCAGCGCCAGAAGATGCAGCGTCTCCGCAAGTGGAACGAGCGGTTCCGGACCCGCGACTCCAAGGAGCGCAACCTCAAGCAGGCGCTCGGTGAGATCGACCGGATGGCCAGCGCAGTGGGCCTGCCCGAGAACGTCCGCGAGACGGCGTCGGTTATCTACCGACGCGCCCTGGACGAGAACCTCCTCCCCGGTCGATCGATCGAGGGTGTCTCGACGGCCTCCGTCTACGCCGCCGCGCGCCAGGCCGGCGTCCCGCGCAGTCTCGACGAGATCGACGAGGTCTCCCGCGTCGAGAAGAGCGAGATCGCCCGCACGTACCGCTACGTCGTCCGCGAGCTCGGCCTGGAAGTCGCGCCCGCCGACCCCGAGAGCTACGTCCCTCGTTTCGCCTCCTCGTTGGAACTCTCCGACGAGGCCGAGCACCGTGCGCGTCAGCTCCTCCAGAACGCGAAAGAACAGGGCGTCCACTCCGGGAAGTCGCCGGTCGGCCTCGCCGCTGCCGCGGTGTACGCTGCCGCCCTCCTCACGAACGAGAAGACTACGCAGGCCGCGGTCAGCGAGGTCGCGGACATCTCCGAAGTGACGATCCGCAACCGCTACCACGAACTGCTGGAGGCCGAGCAGGGCCTCCCGATGGCCTGATTGCTGGTCGAGCTTTCCGTTTTTGCTTCCAGTGTCACGTCTGGCCATCTGAACGCCGTTTTCGATGCCCACGACGGCCACGGCATAATCAGCCATGATAACTGAGAGGTCACGTTTAATCCGGTGGCTTACACTGTTTCCTCTATGGATCCGGAACGAAGTACCGACGGGGGCGTGGAGATCTCCTCTGGTGGGAGCCTCGCGGCGGGCGAACTCGGTGGTGCGATCGACGAACTACTGCGGGCATCCGAGAGCGTCTCACATAGCTCGCAGCAGATCAGCGAACTCGCCAACGAGCAGTCGGACAACATGCGCGAGGTGGCCAGTGAGGTCTCGAACCTCTCTGCGACCGTCGAAGAGGTGGCGTCGAGCGCGAGTCAGGTCAAGCAGGTCAGCGACGAGGCTCGCGAACTGGCCGCCGACGGTCGGGAGGCCGCCGACGACGCGATCGGCGCGATGGAAGCCGTCGACGAGGCCAACACCGACGTGTCCGAGGACGTGAAACAACTGCGCGACCGTATCGACGAGATCGACGAGATCGTCGAGGTGATCAACGACATCGCCGACCAGACGAACATGCTCGCGCTCAACGCCTCGATCGAGGCCGCCCGCGCCGGCGAGGCAGGCGAAGGGTTCGCGGTCGTCGCCGACGAGGTCAAGTCGCTGGCCGAGGAGTCCCAGCAGAACGCCGCCGAGATCGAGCAGGTCGTCTCCAACATCAAGTCCGACACCGAAGAGACCGTCGAGAGCATCGAACACGCCAACGAACAGGTCGAGGAGGGACTCAATCAGGTCGAGACCGCTGTCGACATCCTCCGGAAGATCGACCAGGCCGTCGAGGAGGCCGCGATGGGGGCCGAGGAGGTCGCTTCCGCGACCGACGAACAGGCCGCCTCCACCGAGCAGGTCGCCAGCATGGTCGACATGACCGCCGAGAGCGCTGAGGAGGTCGCCAACGAGATCGAGCAGATCGCCGCCGCCAACGAGCAACAGGCCGCGAAGGTCAACGAGATTCAGGACATGATCTAGCGGCGGTCGGCGACCGCTGGCTGATCGACTGATACGGACAGTTGTCTGTCCCAGATCGGCGGCACGACTGCGTGTGGTCGACTGGGGGAAACGTCGACAACGGTCCGTATGATTCGCTGCGCTTTCTCGAACCGCAAGACTAGAGGAGGTTCGTTCCGAGACCCGTTCTATGGAGACGACACATCGGGTCGTGACCGGCGACGCTCGCGACCTGGCGCTGCCCGACGACAGTGTCGACCTGGTCGTGACCTCGCCGCCGTATCCGATGATCGAGATGTGGGACGACATCTTCGCGACGCTGGACCCCGCCGTCGGGGACGCGCTCGAATCGGGCGACGGCGACCGGGCGTTCGAACTGATGCACGACGTGCTCGATTCGGTGTGGGCCGAGGTCGTCCGCGTCCTCGCACCGGGTGGGATCGCTTGCATCAACGTCGGCGACGCCACCCGCTCGATCGGCGACGGCTTTCGCTCCTTCTCGAACCACGCGGAGATCACGAGCCGGTTCCGGGAGCACGGACTCAGGGCACTGCCCGACATCCTCTGGCGCAAGCCTTCGAACCGTGCGACGAAGTTCATGGGCTCGGGAATGCTCCCGCCCAACGCCTATCCGACGCTGGAACACGAGCACGTTCTGCTCTTTCGCAACGGTCAGCGCCGGGAGTTCCCGCCCGGCGACGACGCCCGCTACGAGAGTGCGTACTTCTGGGAGGAGCGCAACGAGTGGTTCTCAGACCTCTGGACTCTGGCTGGTGAGACCCAGGCCGTCGACGAGGGCCTGCGTGAACGATCGGGAGCCTTCCCGCTCGAACTGCCCTACCGGCTGGTCTCGATGTTCTCGACCTACGGCGACACGGTCCTCGATCCGTTTCTGGGGACGGGAACGACGACGGTCGCGGCGATGGTCGCGGGCCGGGACTCCGTGGGCTACGATCGTGACGACGACTTGTTGTCGGCGCTCTCCGAACGCGTAAACGGGGCACCGCAACGCTCTCGCGAGATCGCCCGCGGACGGCTGGACGACCATCGCGAGTGGGTCGACGAGCGACTCGCCGACGGGAAGGAACCGGGCTACGAGGCCGAACACTACGACACGCTCGTGAATACGAAGCAGGAGCGACGGATCCGCTTCTACGCGGTCGACGAGATCAGCCCCAGCGCCGAGGGGTACGAGGCGACACACGTCCCGGTCGACGCGATTCCGGAGAACGAACAGGCTTAGTTGCCGACGGCTGTAGCACGGCCATGGACTTCGACTCGTTTACGCTGTTGGCTGCGGGCTCGGACCTCGCCGCCGAACCGACCGCCCGCGAGGATGCCGACGGGATGGAGCTACGGATGGATTTCGCCGCCGACCCGCTGGCGATGCTCGACGACTACGACGGCGACCTGCCACTGCTCGTGACCAACCGCGTCGAGTGGGAGGGGGGCGAGGCCGGAGACGACGCCGCTCGACTGGATACGCTGGAGACGGCCGTCGAGTACGACGCCGTCACCGCCGTCGACGTGGAACTGGCCGCGCTGGAAGGCGAGGGCGAGTACGACGCCGCCCGCGTCGTCTCGCACGCCCGCAAGCACGGCGCGAGCGTGGTCGTCTCGACCCACGACTTCGAGGCGACGCCCGCCGAGGACGCCATCGTGGACCGTCTTCGGCGGGCCTGTGAGCACGGCGACGTCGGCAAGATCGCGACGACCGCCCAGGACCGGAGCGACGTGCTCGCCCTGCTGTCGGCCACGCATCGACTCGACGAGGCCGGCGAGACCGTGGCGACGATGGCGATGGGCGAGGCCGGCCGTCACTCGCGAGCGGTCGCGCCGCTGTATGGCTCCCGGATCGGCTACGCGCCGGTCGACCCCGCCGACGCGACCGCGCCCGGCCAGTACGACCTGGCCACGCTGCGGACGCTCGTCGAGCAGCTGGCGAGCGAGCGGTAGGCACAGGTCAGTTGTACTTGGGGTTAGCATCCGGCGGCTTTGCCGCCGGTTGACTTCGAGCGCGCCGCAGGCGCGCTCGGAGAGTGTTTTTCATCGCCGTCAGAGCGGAGCTCTGACGAGCCCTGCGGTCTCGCTGACCGTGCGAACGGGCCCTTCGTGCCCGTGAACAGATGGGGGTCGCTGCTGGCGACCCACCGAAATAAAAAGGTCGAACGCAAGCTTAAGGTGCCTCGGTGGGAATTTTTCGGGAAACAGTGACGCAGACAGACGAGAAGCGGCCGTGGCTGGCCGCCGCGCTGGCGTTTCTCTCGCCCGGTCTCGGGCACCTCTACCTCCGGGAGTGGCTGCGAGCTGTGCTGTGGTTCAGCATGCTGATGCTCGCCACGTCGCTGCTCGTCCCCGAGGCGGCCGTACCGACGGCGACAGCGATGACGCCCGAGGCCATCTGGACCGCCTCGATAGAGATGGCGCGGGCGCTGAGCCTGGGGGCCCAGCTGGCGTTGCTGGCGATCACGCTGCTGAGCGTGCTGGACGCCTACCGGATCGCCACCGAGATCAACGCCGCCGCCGCGATCGAGGAGGGCCAGCAGTGTCCCCACTGCGGCCGAGAACTGGACGAGGACATCGACTTCTGTCACTGGTGTACGACCGAACTAGAGTAGCTCGACGTTCTCTCTGGGACCGGAGACAGCCGAACGCCCTCGACCCGCTCGCTAGCAGTCTATTTGGAGTCGCAATAGCCGACGGGAACTGAAAGCCCTCGGCTCGCTCGCCCTTTCATTCCGCCACGGAGACCGTACTGCACCACACGCCTCCCCAACCGATTCGTTCAGTCGTTGCCACTCCTTCACTCGTCTCTCGCACAGTGTACGCTCGCGACAGAGCGCGAGCGAGTGCGCGCCAGAGCGAAAAACAGGATCGTCTACTTCTCGATGATCGACTCTTCGACCGATTCACCGAAGTGGCGGGCCGTGTCCTCGGTGTACAGCAGGAGTTCGTCGCCGGGTTCCACGTCGGTGATGGCGGTCCGGCCCTCCTTCGTGTGTAGCTTGATCGTCTCGGCGTTCTGGATCAGTGTCTCGATACGGTCGCCGTCGTCGGTCTCGGCCTGGACACGGAACATCGGGCGCTTCTCGATCTTGGCGCGGCCGACGATGGCCTCGCGGGTGTTACCGTCGGTGTCGACGAGCTGGACCTCGTCGCCGCTCTGGAGTTCCGAGAGGTACTTGGTGCCGCCGTCAGGCGTGCGGACGTAGGCGTGGACCGCGCCGGCGTTGACCCGGAACGGGCGTGAGGCGACGTAGGGTGACTCGGCGGTCTCGGCGTGGACGAAGAAGAGGCCGCGAGACATCGAGCCGATCAACATTCCTTCGTCGTGTTCCATCAGCGAGCCCGTATCGATGCAGACGCGGTCGGCGGAGCCGGTCTGTTCGATGTCGGTGACTTCTGCCCACGAGAGAGTTAGTTGCTCGCGGCCGGCCTCGTCGCGGACCTCGACGGTGCGGCGGATCTCGTCGTGGTCGTCGGTGTCGAGCAGGACGCCCTGTGCGCCCAGCTCCAGGGTCTCGTAGGCGGTCTTGGCGTCCTCGGCGGTCTGGACGCCGGTGATGAGGTTCGTGTCGTCGCCGACGCGGGCGATGAGATTCTCCAGGGGGATGATCTGCCAGTCGTCGCCGATGACGATGGTGAAGTCGGCTTCCTCGGCGACGGCCTCGGCGAACTCCTCGTACTCCTTCGAGCGGATGCGGACGTACCCGCCCTGCGTGAGGTCGCTGTCCTGCCGGAGCGCGGAGAGGTCCGCAGAGCCGGAGAAATCGGAGGGGAGGTCGACGGTGCCGTCGCCCTCGCCGTCCTTGCCGACGATGCGGGCGTCCGGTTCGGCAGCTTCGCCTTCGGCGTCCATGACGTGGACGTCGCCACCGGCGAACGCGGCGACGTTGACCTCGCCCAGGTCGCGGACGCGTGCCACGTCGTGTTCGTCGACCAGTACCCAGTCGACGCCGGCCTCGAGGCCGGCGGTGATGCGGCGCTTTCGCGCTTCCCAGTCGCCGACCTCGCTGTCGGCCTTGAGCCAGACGCTTCGTGTCATACTCGCTTGCTCGATACGGGCCCGCTTGAACGTGGCGGATGCGGCCGATCCTGTGCCGGTGCCGGCCACGGTGGATACGGCCGGGATGCGAGGAAGCACCGCTGTCGCCGGCACGAAGGGGGGCGACGGCAAGACGACGACGAGCATCAATCTGGGAACGGCGTTCGCACTGGCGGGCCTGGAGACGATCGTCGTCGAACTGGAGCTGGCGATGGCCACCATCGCCGATTTCCTCGCGCTCGACTGTGACCCGGAGGCAGACACCACGCTGCACGACGTGCTGGCGGGCGACGACTCTCGATCCAACAGCGTCGCGGCCCGGTGACGGGACCTTTTTGCATCGGCGCGACGTGCTATCGTCGATGCGAGCGTTCGACGCCGTCTGTTTCGACCTCGACGACACGCTCTGTGTCGCCCAGCAGGACGGGGAAGACCTGCTTTCGGCCGCCTTCGACCGGGTCGAGGTCGCGCCGTTCTGCTCGTTCGACGATGTCCGGGCTGTCGACGTCGAGGCGCTCCCGGCGGCCGAGACAGACCGGAAATTCCACGAACACCTCTACGCGGCCGCCGCGGCGAACGTCGGCGCCGATCCCCGTGCGGACGCGATTTCGGCCGTCGCGGCGGCGACCGTCGAGCTCCGGGACCCGACCGCGGTTTCGTTCCGGCCCGGTGCCCGCGAGGCACTCGAGTACGCCCGCCGGCGATACCCGGTCGGCCTCATCACGAACGGGAGCGAGACGACCCAGCGCGAGAAACTCCGGGCACTGGGCATCGCCGACGCCTTCGAGACGGCGGTCTTTTGCGACCCTGCGGCCGGTGTCCACCCGAAGCCCGACCCCGCCCCGTTCCGGCGCGCGCTCTCGGATCTCGACGCGGCGCCCGAGCGCACGCTCTACGTCGGCGACCGGCACGGCGGCGACGTGGTCGGTGCCCACGCCGCCGGTCTTCGGTCGGCATGGGTCCCACACGAGACGGGCGTGGTCCCGGCCGAGCCGGACCCGGAACCGACCCACCGGCTCGACGGGCTGGGAAAACTGCCGGAGATCCTCTGAGAATCAGGCCTCGACGGCGAGTCCGGCGGCCTTCAGTGCCTCAGCGGCCTCGCTGTCTCCGTGGACGACGCTCGCGACCGCGCGGGCGATCTTCTCGGGCTCCTCGTGCTGGAAGATCGACCGACCCATCGAGACGCCCGCGGCGCCCGCGTCCATCGCCCCACGGACGATATCGAGGGTCTCCTCGTCGGTGCCCTTCGACCCGCCGGCGATGACGACCGGCAAGCGCGTCGATTCGACCGTCCGCTCGAACGTCTCCGGGGTGCCGCTGTAGGCAGTCTTGACGATATCCGCGCCCAGTTCCTCGGCGAGTCGGACGGCGTGGCCCAGATCTTCGGCGAACAGTTCGGGGTCCTCGTCGCGCACGTCGTGGCCGCGGGCGTAGGCCATCGCGAGGACGGGCAGCCCGTACTCGGCCGCTTTGCTGGTCACGTTCGAGAGCTGCGTGATCTGGTCGGGCTCGTGCTCGCTGCCGACGTTGATGTGGAAGGAGACGGCGTCGGCGCCCGCTCGGATCGCGTCCTCGACGGTACCGGTCATGCGCTTGTCGCTCTCGTCGGGACCGATCGTCGTCGAGCCGTTGAGGTGGGTGATGTAGCCCGCGTCGTTCTTGTTGTCGTGGACGCGGTCGGCGACGCCGCGCTGAGTCAGGACGGCGTCCGCGCCGCCCGACGTGACGGCGTCGATGGTCGATTCGATGTCCACGAGGCCGTCGACGGCCCCGAGTGTGATGCCGTGGTCCATGGGGACGATGACGTAGCGCCCCCCTGTCCCGATCCGTGTGAGTCGGTCTGCTTTCCCTGCGCTCATGTTATGGGAACGTGTGGCAAGTACGATTATGTTCCTTCCGGTTGCGGCCGGTTCTGTGCGCCCCGCAGTGCCCCCTCTTTGAGTTCACGGGCCTTCGCTTCGAGACGGTCCGCGACCTCGTCGACCGGGTCGTCGTTCTCGTGGCCCTCGGCGACGATGTCGACGAGCGCGGAGCCGACGATGATGCCGTCGGCCCCGCCGCCGACGATCCGCTCGGCGTGGTCGCCGGTCTTGATCCCGAAGCCGACGGCCTTTGGCACGTCCCAGTCGCTGATGCGGGCGAGGCTCTCCTCGGTGGCGTCGTCCACGTCGTCCTTGGCTCCCGTGACACCGAGGCGCGCCTGCACGTAGACGTAGCCCGAGGTCTGGTCCATCATCGAGGCGAGTCGGTCGCCTTTCGTCGTCGGCGCGACGATGAAGATCAGGTCGAGACCGTACTCGTCGCAGGCCTCGCGAAGCGGGCCGGCCTCTTCTGCGGGCAGGTCCGGGACGACGAAGCCCTCGATGCCGACCTCGGCGGCCTTGGAGACGAATGGCTCTGGTCCCTGTTCGGAGCCGTACTGGTAGATCAGGTTGTAGTAGGTCATGCAGACCAGCGGCACGTCAACGTCCAGCTCTTCGACGAACTCGAAGAACCGGTCGGGCGTCATGCCGGCTTCCAGCGAGCGGACGACGGCCTCCTGGATCGTTGGCCCCTCTGCGATCGGTTCCGAGAAGGGGAGGCCGAGTTCGATCACGTCGGCGCCGCCCCGTGCGAGCGCTTCGACGTACTCGATGGAGTCCTCGTAGTTCGGGTCGCCGGCGGCGAGATAGGGGACGAACGCCGGTTCGTCGGCGAAGGCGCGTTCCAGTCCCATCTAGATCCCGCCTCCAACTCGGCGGAAGATGGACATGTCCGGCGCGATATCGAGGTCGCGCTCCTGGGTCTCCTCGATGACGGTTTCGAGGTCCTTGTCCCCGCGGCCGGAGACGTTGACGACGACGGTGTCGCCCAGTTCTTCGTGATGTTCTTCGAGGTAGCCGAAGGCATGGGCCGTTTCGAGTGCCGGGATGACGCCCTCGTCCTGGGAGAGGCGGTGGAACGCTTCCAGTGCGGTGTCGTCGTCGACGTTGACGGGGGTCACGCGGTCCTCGTCGACGAGGTGGGCCAGTTCCGGCCCGACGCCGGCGTAGTCCAGCCCCGCAGAGACCGAGTGAGACTCCATGATCTGCCCGTCAGAGTCCTGCAGGAGCTTCGTGCGCGCGCCGTGCAGCACGCCCTCGTCGCCGGTCGATAGCGATGCGGAGTTGGGTGCGACGCCGGACTCCTCGTCCACGCTGAGCGAGGAGCCACCGGCCTCGACGGCGTACAGCCCGACGTTCTCGTCGTCGACGAAGTTCGCGAACGTCCCCATCGTGTTCGATCCGCCGCCAGCGCAGGCCAGCACGGCGTCCGGGAGGCCGCCGGTCTTGTCCTGGATCTGCTCGCGGGCCTCCTCGCTGATGACCGACTGGAAGTCCCGGACCATCGCCGGGAACGGTGCGGGGCCGACCACACTCCCGATGACGTAGTGGGTCGTCTCGACGGTCGTCGCCCAGTCGCGCATCGTCTCCGAGATGGCCTCTTTCAGGGTTCCGCGGCCCGTCGTCACCGGGTTCACCTCGGCGTCGTTGATCCGCATCCGGAAGACGTTGGGGCGCTGGCGCGCGATGTCGGTCTCGCCCATGTAGATCTCGCAGGGCATGTCCAGGTGGGCCGCCGCCATCGCAGTCGCGGTGCCGTGTTGGCCGGCGCCGGTCTCGGCGATGATCCGGTCTTTGCCCATGTACTTCGCGAGCAGGACCTGCCCGAGCGCGTTGTTGAGCTTGTGCGCGCCGCCGTGCAGCAGGTCCTCGCGCTTGAGGTACACCTCGGTGTCGTAGCGCTCGGAGAGCTGGTCCGCGCGCTGCAGCGGGAGTGGCCGGCCGCCGAAGTCCGCGAGCCGTTCGCGGAACTCGTCCATGAAGCCGTCCTCGTTGTCGATCACGTACCGCTCGTAGGCGTCTGTCAGCTCTTCGATGGCCGGCATCAGCGCCTCGGGTACGAACTGTCCGCCGTAGTCGCCGAACTTGGATTCGCTACTCATCTGTCTCTGTCAGTCGTCGCGTGTTGGCTGTCACGTCTGCCGACTCGCCGGCAGCGTTCGATTCGTGGTCCATGATCGCCGAGCCGACGAGCAGTCCGTCGGCCCCCGCCGCCCGCATCCGCCGCACGTCCTCTGGGCTGGCTATGCCGCTTTCGGCAATGAGGGTGACGCCTTCCGGAGCCGCGGCGGCGACGCGCTCGAAAGTGTCCAGGTCGACTTCGAGCTTCGCCAGATCGCGGTTGTTGACGCCGATGATCGTCGCACCGGCGTCGATCGCCCGCTCCAGCTCGTCGGCGGTGTGGGTCTCGACGAGCACCTGAAAGCCACGGTCGCGGGCCGCTTCGAGCAGGTCCGCCAGATCGTCGGTCCCCGGTTCGTCGAGGAAGCGCACGATCAACAGGATCAGGTCCGCTTCGACCACGTCGAGCTGGTCCTCGTGGAGGACGAAGTCCTTGCGCAGCACTGGTACGTCGACCGCCGCCCGCACCCGTTCGAGCGTCTCGGCCGACCCGCCGAAGTGTTCAGGTTCGGTCAGCACCGAGATAGCCGCCGCACCCCCGTCGACCATCCCCTCAGCGAGTGTAGCCGGGTCGTCGGTGCGCTCGCCGTCGGTGGTCGGACTCGTCGGCTTTACCTCCGCGATCGTCGGGACGCGGCCGTCCTGCGCCGCGGTCTCGAACGCATCTGTCAGCGACCGGGCGTCGACGTCAACCCGACCGTCGGCCCCACCCCGCTCGCGAGCCGCCGAAAGGATCGACTGGACTGCCGGTGCTATCTCCTCACTATCGCCCATTGATGTACACTAACGGACAGAGTTGCACATAAGACTTGTCCTTGGCGACGGTGCTTCTCCACGGAAGTGTCGATCACACAGCCCCCTCTTCGCCTGATCTTGTCCACCAAGTTCCTCTGTCCGGCGACCGAATCTTCAAGGCCCGACCGGGCGATTGCGGGGTATGAACACTGCAGATGCGGGCATCTACGCACGCGACTCGGAGTTTCTCGGCCGGTACGTGCAGTTCGGCGCGGCCGGCGAGAAGATCATCCAGCTGTCGTTCCCGACTGTCCCCGACGACGACGCGTCGTCCGACCACGAGTTGCTGGACCGGATCGAACGCTATCTCAACAGCGACGAAGACGACTTCCGCGACGTGGACGTTGGACTGACCGTCTCGACCGACCAGCGGAGCGTCCTCGAGGCCGTCCGCGGGATCCCCTACGGCGAGCAGGGCAGCGTCGAGCAGGTCGCGCGCATGGCGGGGCTGGAACCGGACGACGAGGACAGTCAGCGCACGGTCAGGGAGGCGCTGGCCGAGAACCCCGCGCCCCTGTTGATCCCGGACCATCGCGTCCGTGACGGCCCCAGCGGTGCGCCCCCGGAAGTCGAGCAGAAACTCCGGAGTATCGAGGGGCTGTAACCGTCTCTTTCGGGGCTCCGGCCGGGGACACTTCCTCAGTGATCGACGACGGACGCGAGGCGCCGGTCCGTGACGGGAGGATTAACTACCCGGGGGGAGAGGCCTTCGGTATGACGAAGACGGTGTTGATAACGGGTGCCTCCTCGGGGATCGGGCGGGCGACGGCCGAGGCCTTTCTCGACGACGATTGGCAGGTCTGGGCGACGGCCAGAGACGAGTCCGATCTCGACGGGCTCGCGGACGCCGGTTGCAAGACCGCAGAACTGGACGTGACCAACGCCAGAGAGTGCGAGCGGGTCGTCGAGACCCTGATCGGGGCCGAGGGTCACATCGACTGTCTGGTCAACAACGCCGGGTACGGCCACTACGGACCGGTCGAGGACGTGACCACCGAGCAACTACACGAGCAGTTCGACGTGAACGTCTACGGCCCCCACCGGCTGATCCGCGAAGTGCTCCCGCACATGCGCGACCGCGAGGACGGGACGATCGTCAACGTCTCCAGTGTCTACGGCCGGGTCACGACCCCCGGAGCGGGCGCGTACGCGGGCTCGAAGTACGCGCTGGAGGCGATGAGCGACGCGCTCCGGAGCGAGGTCGCCGGCTTCGGCGTCGAGGTCGTCCTCGTCGAACCCGGTCCCGTCGAGACGGGATTCGCCGACCGGGCAGGCGAGGCCCTCGACTCTGGCGACCACTCGCCCGACTACGACTGGCTCTACGATATCTACGAGGACACCGCGCTGGTTAGCGAGAACGCGGTGTCGATCCCGCCCGAGGAGGTGGCGCTGACGATCCGGGACGCCGCCGTCGCGTCGGCGCCCCGCCCGCGCTACCCGGTCGGCCAGTTTGCTCGCATCGCCGTCCTGGCTAGCCACCTCCCCGGTCGCTGGCAGGACCTCGCGGTCGGCCTCCTGCGAAAGTTCGTCTGATCCACTCATGATCCACGACCGTAATACGCTCACGTCGACGCCCGCCCGCGAACTGGCGCTGGACTGTCTGCAGGCCGGTATCGAGGCGGCCGATCCGGCCCGCGCAGTCCGCGAACGCGTGACAGTCGCGGACCGACAGCTCAAGATCGGCCCGGCTGTCTACGATCTGGACGCCTTCGATGACGTACTCGTCGTCGGCGGCGGGAAAGCCACTGGTCGCGTCGTGTCGGCGCTGTCGGACCTGCTCGCCGATCAGCTCTCGGGTGGTGTGATCGTCACCGACACCGCGACCGAGATCGCAGGCGTCGAGACAATCGTCGGCGATCACCCGATCCCGAGCGAACGGGGTGAATCGGGGGCACGACGGGTGCTCGAACGGGCCGAGCGCGCCGGTGGGGACACGCTCGTGCTCGCAGTCCTCACCGGTGGTGGGAGCGCGCTGCTGCCCGCGCCGGCCGGCGATATCGCGCTCGACGACCTCCAGCGAGTCACGGACGCGCTCCTGTCGGCCGGCGCGACTATCGACGAGATCAACGCCGTGCGCAAGCACTGCTCGGCGATCAAGGGCGGCCGACTCGCGGCGGCGGCCGCGCCCGCGACGGTCGTCGGCCTGCTCGTCTCGGACGTGGTCGGCGACGACCCCAGCGTGATCGCCAGCGGCCCCACGGTCCCGGACTCGACGACGTACGCCGACGCGGTCGCGGTCCTCGACCGGTACGAGATCGACGCACCGACGGTCCGATCGCACCTGGACGCCGGTCGACGAGGCGAGCGATCGGAGACGCCCGGCCCCGGCGACCCGGTGTTCGACGGTGTCGAGACTGTCTCACTCGCCGACGCCTGGACGGCGCTCGACGCCGCACGCGACGTGGCCAGCGAGGCCGGCTACGAGCCGCTGGTGCTGTCCTCCCGCGTTCGGGGCGAGGCTCGCGAGACGGCGCTGACCCACGTCGCCGTCGCCGAGGAGATCGCCGCGACGGGACACCCGATCGACCCACCGGCGATCGTCCTCTCGGGCGGTGAGGCGACCGTCACGGTCACCGGCGACGGCTCGGGCGGTCCCAATCAGGAGTTCGCGCTCGCGGCGGCGATCGAACAGGCCGACAGCGACCTGCTGGCCGATGCCGTCGTCGCGGCGGTCGACACCGACGGTATCGACGGTGCGAGCGACGTGGCGGGCGCGATCGTGGACGGTGAGACGGTCGAGGACGCCGCGGCGGCGAAATCGGCGCTCGACGACAACGACGCCGGTGGTTATTTCGGCACGCGGGACGCGCTGATCGAGACCGGTCCGACCGGGACGAACGTCAACGACCTGCGCGTGCTGGTCGTCCAGGCGAACCGCTGAGGCCCGGGGTCGTCGACGCGGTTCAGCTAAGAAACCGAGAGAATCGATTACGAGGCACCGAAAGACTCGCTTCGCTCGACTTTCGAATTCTCATTCACTACGTTCACGAGACTACCGAAAGCCCTCGGCACGCTAGCCGGACCTGTGCCGGATATTCTCCCTGCGGTCGAATAGTGCCGGCGCAGGTCCGGCTACCGCGCCTCGCCCTTTCATCCGCCAGGATTCGGCTGTGTCACCGTCTGAACCCTGGCGGATGAAAGGGCGAGTGCAGTTGCGGGAACCCGGACCCCGTAAGCACGCGAACTCCTGTGAGCGCGCACAGCGTGGGTCCCGGGACCACAACTGCACGAGGGCTTTCGGTGTCTCTCACTCCATCCCGTCTACGGCTTATCTGAACACTACCGGGCCGTTCAGGAGAACTGCTGAGTGCCGGACCGCTTTTGCGCGCGGCGCGCGATACACTGGGTATGAGCGACGCCACCGCCGCGGTGCTCCTGTTCGACGGGTTCGAGGAACTCGACGCCATCGGGCCGTACGACGTGCTCCGTACCGCGAGCGACGCGGGCGCACCGCTCGATTCGGTCACGCAGGTGACCGCCGAGCCAGTCGAGCGGGTGACGGCGAGCAAGGGCACGCTGGTCACTCCACACGGGCGACTCGACACTGCGGACCCGCCGGACTACCTCGTCGTGCCGGGCGGGGGCTGGGTCGAGCGGGCGGACACGGGGGCGTGGGCCGCCGCGGAGCGTGGCGTCGTCCCAGAAGCGATCGCCGACTGCCACGCGGCCGGGACGACCGTCGCGTCGGTCTGTACTGGCGCGATGCTGCTGGCCCGCGCGGGACTGCTCGACGGGCGACCGGCCGTGACCCACGGGAGCGCGACCGCCGACCTCGAAGCGACCGACGCACGGGTCGTCGACGCACGAGTCGTCGACGACGGCGACGTGTTGACGGCGGGCGGCGTCACCGCCGGGATCGACCTGGCGCTGTGGCTCGTCGAGCGCGAGTGGGGCGAGGCTGTCGCGGACGCCGTCGAACAAACGCTGGAGTACGAGCGCTCGCCGGACGTGTACTCCGATTAGTCGAGACAGGCCGCGACGACGCGGAGCAGTTCCTCGCCCTGGACTTCCTCGGCCAGCAGCGGGACCCGGCGCACGTCGTGGCCGCGGAACAGGTCCTGGGACCGGGCCAGCGCGTCCTGTTGGACCGACCAGCGACGCGCGCAGAACTCGCAGTCGTCGTGGTTCGGGCCCACGTAGTCGGGCGGTACCTCGGCGTCGACGACGCTGTCGAGGTCCTGCAGGACGCGGTTGACGACGATCGTCCCGGCTGGCACGCCGAAACTGTCGAGTCGGTCGAGCAGCCGCTCCGATTCCATCACTGACAGCTCTTCGGGCACCATGACGACCCGGAAGTCGGTCCTGGCGGGGTCGCGCAGGACCGCTTGCAGCCGCTCGATCCGTTGGCGCAGCGCCTGGAGGTCCCGTTCCATCTCCTCTTCGCTCGTGTCGTCCCCGAACATCCCGCCGAGCCCTTCCAGCATCCCCGACATCCGCTCTTTGAACGTCAGGAGCTTGCCCAGCATCGAGTCCATCGCGTCGGGCAGTTCCAGCAGTCGGAGCGTGTGGCCCGTCGGTGCGGTGTCGATGACGACCCGCTCGAAGCGCTCGTCGTCCATGTACTGCAGGAGGAGCCGCATCGCCGCAGCCTCGTCGGACCCCGGCATCGAGCCGGCGAGCGGGTTCGCGTCGTCGCCCCCGAGGAGCTGTTCGAGCCCACCCAGATCGCCGTCCATCCCGAGGGGCCCATCGCCCATCGCCGCTTCGGGGTCGATCTCCGCGGCGTAGAGGGGCACGTCCTCGCGGATGCGTGCCGGATCGGCGGGGACCTCGGTCCCGAGCGTGTCCGACAGCGAGTGGGCGGGGTCCGTCGACACCACGAGCGTGGCCGTCCCGTCACGAGCGCTCGCGAGCGCCGTCGCTGCGGCACAGGTCGTCTTGCCGACACCGCCCTTGCCGCCGTAGAGGACGTAATTCGGCGCGTCGACGCCTGCAGGGGCGTCGATCTCATCGACAGTCTCGACGTCGATCTCGTTCATGGACGGCGCTAGCGCTGCTGGCCTTGAGTACTTCCCGAAAACGGACCGTGATTACTGGCGAGACGACCGTGCTTCGCGCACGTCCGCGCCATCGCGAAGCTTGTCCTCGCAGTATGGGCACACCCTCGGCCCGTCGTATCCTTCGGGGGTAAACACCCGAACGTACTGCTCCGTTACGAACTCTCCACAGTTCTGGCACTCGGGCATCCATTGTTTCACTCACACGATATCATATATGCTTTCTGCATCGTCACAGCTGCTGGTTGGGTATCAGAACACGACGGGAGACCGAACAGTTGGAAGAGACTCGTGTGCGATTCGGTCGGGAATCCGGCGAAGCGATTTGAGGGGGGACGCCCACGAGTGTGTATGGACGAACGGACGCGACGGCGATTCGTCGGCACTGCTGGCGGACTCTTCGCCGGGCTGGCTGGCTGTCTCGGGGACGACGGCGGCGGCGGTAGCGGCTCGGATGGAGCTACGACGACCTCCGGACTGGTCGGAGAGAGCGCCGACGTGACCTTCGATCACGAGTCGGCGACGGGTATCAACGACCAGCCGACGCTGGGTGATCGGGACTGGCAGGGCGTGATCGTCGCCTTCGAAGACCCGTCCTGCCCGACCTGCCGACGGTTCGACCGGAACACCTTCCCGCAGATCAGATCTGATCTCGTCGCCACCGGCGACGTGGCATACGTCTTCCGCGGGTACCCGGTCGTCTACCCGTGGGGCGAACCCGCGAGTCACGCACTCGAGGCAACCTTCGCGCGTGACCCCGCGGCGATGTGGGCGCTCAAGCGTCACTACTTCGACCAGCAAGACCAGTTCTCGACGGACAACGTCCTCGACCGGACGAGAGCGTTCCTGAACGGCCGGACCGACGTCGACGGTGACGCCGTCGTCGCCGACGTGGAATCGGACGCCTCCGCCGACGCGGTGCAGACAGACCTCGATGCGGGGCAGGCCGCCGGCGCGTCCGGGACGCCGACGTTCTACCTCTTCAGGAACGGCGAGTACCAGACGACGGTCAGCGGAGCACAGGATTTCACCATCTTCGAGAACGTCCTCACGGGGTGATCGCGATGGTCAGGCTCCCAACCCGCAGCGCCGACTGGCGGCTGATGGGTCGGACGGCGCGTCTCGTCGTGACGATTCCGACCTACGCGGTGGTCACCCTGGCCGGCGGACTCGTGGCACTGACGCTCTTCGTCGGCTCGCTCAACGTCACACTCGTCCTCGACACGCTCTCGCTACCGATCTCGGCGGCGGCGAAAGCCGAGACACTCCTCAGCCTCTACCCCTTCGTCGGATCGGCCTACACCAGCGTCCAGGGCGGTCTGCTCGTCGTCGTCGCGCTCGCACTGGGCGTCAACGTGGCGATGCTGGCCTACCACTTCCGCGAGCACGGCCTGTCGCTCCAGCAGAGCGGCGGGAGCGTCGCCGGCGCGGTGCTGGGTGCGCTCGGGGCCGGCTGTGCGGCCTGTGGCTCCGCAATCTTGCTGGGACTGCTCTCCCTGCTCGGGATCTCGACCTCGTTGCTTTGGCTCCCGCTGGACGGCCTGGAGTTCGCCCTGCTGGCACTCGTGGTCGTGCTGCTGTCGACGTACTGGCTCGCCGACGGGATGCGCGGCGGCGAGATCCAGGGCTGTCCGGTGGAACTGGGCTAGCGACGCCAGAACTGATCTAGCTGATCGGACAGAAAATCCGGGGTCATCCGCGTGAACTCCTCGCGCTCGCCCTCGGGGAGGTACTCGTAGACGGAGTGGCGCGCACCGGGACAGAAACGCCGCCCGACCAGCGCCCGGACGCCGACCTCGTCGGTGCCTCGGATGACGCGCCCGATGGCCTGCCGAGCGCGTCGGACTGCCGGCACCGTCAGGGCGTACTCGAAGGCCACGTCCTCGCCGAAGGCGTCGCCGTAGGCCCGCCGGACCGCCCGCACGCGGGGCGAGCCGATGTTGACGAGTGGGATACCCACGACGGCACAGGTCGACAGTTTCTCGCCGTCGTAGTCGACGCCCTCGGTGAGCGTCCCGCGCGTGCTCGTCACGAGGACCTTCCCGGCACCGCCGTAGAACCGTTGCTTCAGTCGGTCGGTCTCCTCGTTGCTGGACGACTCGTCGACGAGCACCTGCTTGTCGACGACGCCGTCCAGGTACGCGCCGGCCCAGGCGGCCTCGCGGTAGTTCGGCATCGCGACGAGCACGTTGCCCGGCGAGCGAGCCAGGGCCCGCAACGCGTGGGCGTACTCGTCGCGCGTGGGGTTCCAGCCCTCGCCCAGCGGACGCATCGTCTCCGGGTCGCCGCGATTGCGCGCGGTGAAGGGGCGACAGTCCACGAGGTACGACGCCCTGTTCTCTTCGGGGAACGTGAGATCGTAGGTCGCGCTCTCGACCACCCTCGGATCGCGGTCTTTGCCGCCCTCCTCCAGGAACGTGAGTCCGGAGACGTGGGTGAACACGTCCATCGGCTCCAGTGTGGCGCTCATCAGCACCCCGCCGCCGAGTTCGTCGAAGATCCGCTCAAGTGCCCTCGACGGCATACAGTTGTAACAGAGCAGGCCGGGGGTGTAGGCGGCCTCGTAGTCCGCGTCGACGTGTCGGTCGTCGGCGGGGGAGTGTTCCAGTTCGATCTCGCGGAGGAAGCCGGCGTGGTCGCGCTCCCACCACTGGCCCATGATCGAACCGACGGCCGCACAGACCGGTGTGCGCGTCAGCCCGAGCGTGTCGATCGCCTCTTCGACGGCCGCGCCGATCTTCGCGAGCGAGCGCCACAGGTCGCCCTCGTACCCCTCGCGCTCGGCCCACGCGGTCAGTTCGTCCTGTTCGACGGCCTCGGGATCGCGCAGCGGCACCTCGTGATCGTGTTCGGGCAGCACGCCGGGATCGGTCCGCCAGCCCTCGAACTCGCCGTCGAGGAACTGGCGCACCCGGTCGTCGAGCCAGTCGAGCACGTCGTCGTAGAACGTTCGCGCCTGCTCGACCGCTTCGAGCGGCACCTCGCGCGCTTCCAGGAGTTCTTCGACCTGCTCCCTGTGGTCGTCGGTCTGACGGGCGCGCTGGAGCAACTGCGTGAGGTCGTTGCGGGCCTGCGTGAGCGTCTGTTTGCCGACGCGGTCAGAGAGGAGGTTCCGCACGCGCTCTTCGAGGCGGTGGGCCTCGTCGACGACGACGAAGGTGTCCTCGTCGAGGATCGAGGCGAGCAGCGGGCGGGTCTTCGGGTCGAACAGGTGGTTGTAGTTCCCGATCACCACGTCGGCTGATTCGAGCATGACGCTCATCGCGCGGTGCGGGCAGGTGCCGTACTCGACCGACGCCGGCAGGTAGTCCTCGGCCGTGACGACGTTGTTCGCACCGACCGAGAAGTCGATCGGCGAGCCGGTGTTACGAGCGTACCAGTCGGCCTCGAACGGGCAGTAGAGTGGGGGGTCGTCGCTCTCGGCGACCTCTTCCGGGGCGGCGGGCTGGCTCGGTCGATATGGCGAGTCGGCGCCGCCGGTCGAGAGGACCTCCTCGCCGAGTGTCCGCTGGTCGACGGCGTCGGGTCTGGCCGCCGCTGCGAGATCGCTGGCGATCTGGGGGTCCCACCACTGTTCGTCGTCGCCGACTTCGGCCTCGATGGCGGCGCTGGCGGGCGCGTGGTCGGTCCCCTTCGTGTCGGCCTCGACCAGGCGGGCCGTGTTCTCCCGCAGGTCCTCACACCGGTCGTGGACGCCGGTGTCCTCGGGGAAGAGCCCCTCGCGGCCGTACGGACAGAGGTCCGGCTTGCCGACCAGCGAGATGCCGGCCAGTGGCTCGTCGAGGCCGGCGTTCATCGCTCGCAGGTCCTCGACGAACTGCTGTAGTTGCTGTTTGACCGGCGTGACGACGACGATCCGCTCGTACTGACCGTCGTCGAGCAGGTGCGCGCCGGCGGTGAGCGCGGCCATCGTCTTGCCGGTCCCGCAGGGTCCTTCCATCGCGAGGTAGCCCCGCAACTGGCCGGTCTCGATGGCGCGTTCGATCGCGTCGGCCTGGTTCGCGTACGGCTCGTCGAACGCGAAATACTCCCCCCAGTCACGCTCGTCGGCCGTCGAATCGGGCATCACACCCGCCTTGGTCGTCCCCCCGTTTGAACCTCCGGATCTGTGTCCGTCGCCCTCGTCGCTCTCCGGGCTGTCTTCTCTGTGCAGGGGTCGCTATGGGGTCGTGTTTAGTTAAGGATGAAAGGAGAGGCGGACAGATTTCTTGGTGTCCATGCCAGAAATCAGCCGCCTCAGCGGACATAGAGAGTGGATTGATTTGGATTTTGTGGAGCGCGAGCGGACACCC